>Ga0208125_100015_pt1 | contig 390431 bp, 326 predicted proteins | sample LakWasM128_HOW14_2_FD_183938 | JGI IMG/M metagenome (GOLD analysis project Ga0208125, IMG submission 183938) | Freshwater sediment methanotrophic microbial communities from Lake Washington under simulated oxygen tension - Sediment Metagenome... | ecosystem: Environmental > Aquatic > Freshwater...
AGTTTTAGAGCGGTGTGGCAATCAGCAGGAATCATGACCCAATGACCTTGTTGGTCGATTGGGTTATCGGAAAAGACCGGTTGAATGATACTCCTTGCTTTTTGAAGATTGGGCGGGGTTGAACAACATGTCGCCGGAAGAATATAACATGATTGAATTATCAGGCTGTTTGGGAGCTGCAAGGCATGCAAAAAACAGTGTTACAAGCATTCATGCCCTTGAAAGTTTAAAAAATGGGCACATTATTAATATTTATGGCTATAGAGTTTAAGCATCAGGTATTTTTTATGTGATTGACAAATGTTATTTATTTTTGACCAGTTCGCGTAAAATCAAGCGATAAAATCCCATTAACACTACCGAGAAACACCATGAAAAAGATTCTTTTCTTAACTGTTTTATTGTCGGCAGCAACAGCTTTTGCTGATGACGCTAAAAATGAATGGCATAACACTACTCTGTCCGATGCCACAATTAAGAAAATTCAGGACGCCAAATATCAATATAAAAAGTGTGTTTCGGATGAAATGCAAAAGACTGCTCATCAGGAACAGGAGAGTCGCCAAGCAACAGAAGAGATTATGAAACAATGTGAGTCAGTTTTATCCCAAATGCGCGAAGTTTATCTTGCTGAAAAAGTGCCTGGTATCATTGCTGACCGACATTTAAAACAGATGCGCATGCAAACTACTCGTAATGTTTTGCAAGGCATGATGTTTGGTGAAGCCGCCCGCAAATCCGGTCAACAATAATAACTAAAAGAGCCTCGTATAATGAATACTTATGCAATCGATTTATCCTTGAAACCCACTACATTCGATTTATGGCATGTTTGCTTGGCGGGCACTGTCGCCCTGTTATCGCTGATTCTAATCGTGTTGTTGCTGTCGGTGGTGATCAGCCGGATTCGTTGCAAAAAAAAATCGACTATTCAACAAACTGTGCCAACGCCTGAACCGGTAGTAAAAATTGTCGAGAAAATCGTTGAAGTTGAAAAGCTTGTTCATGCGCCCGCGCCGGAACCCGTTGTATTAAAAGAGGCAACCCCCGATGCTGCTTTGCAATTACTGGGTTTGCTGCAAAAAGAAGCGCGCTTTATCGATTTTATTAAAGAAGATATTGCAGCTTTCAGCGATGCCGATATTGGTGTTGCTGCCCGCGTCGTACATGAAGGATGCAATAAGGCAATTAATGAGCACTTTACTTTAGCCGCCGTCCGCAACGAGCAGGAAGGCAGTAAAATCACTTTGCCGCAGGGGTTTGACGCCGCGGCTGTGCGTTTAACCGGCAATATTGTCGGTGCTGCACCGTTTACCGGCACACTGGTTCATAAGGGCTGGCAAGTTACCGGTATCAGACTGCCCAAACTGACGGCAGGGCATAATGCGGCTATTGTTGCGCCGGCAGAGGTTGAGTTATGAGTGATTTGTCCGATCAGATACAACCGGAAAAGGTTACAGAAGACGCGGCTGTGACGGAGGCAGAAAATTCAACGGATCAAGGAGGTACAGCTGAATATCGGCAAAATGGAACACGGTTTTCTGTCGGTATTGATTTGGGGACGACACATTGCGTTTTGTCTTATGCCGATCTTGATAATATCGACGATGAGGCGTTTTCGCCTCAAGTCATGGCTATACCGCAACTGACATCCCCTGGTTCGGTTGAGGAAAAGCAGCAGTTGCCGTCATTTTTATATCTGGCTCACGAAGCAGAGCTTACAGAAGACTCGACCTCGTTACCTTGGGCTGCAAAACCGGATTATCTGGTTGGCGAAATAGCCCGTAATCTGGGCAGCAAAACTCCGATACGCTTGGTATCCAGCGCTAAAAGCTGGTTGTGTCATGCGGGCGTGGACTGCAAAGCGCCTATTTTGCCTGCCGAAGCTCCCGACGAGGTTAAACGCGTCTCGCCATTTCTGGCAACTACCGCTTATCTGCAACATCTGCGTGATGCCTGGCAAAGCCTGCATCCACAGGCGCCGCTGGATCAACAGGATGTTGTTATTACCGTGCCGGCCTCATTCGATCCGGCTGCACGGGAATTGACGGTTGAAGCGGCGCGCGCCGTGGGTCTCGGTCAGGCAATTCTTCTGGAAGAACCGCAGGCTGCGTTATACAGCTGGATAGAGAAAAGTCACGGCGACTGGCGCAAACATGCCGAGGTGGGCGACATCATTTTGGTGATAGACATTGGCGGCGGCACTACCGACCTATCATTGATAGCGGTCACTGAAAAAGATGGTAATCTCGAACTGACCCGGGTGGCGGTTGGCGATCATATTCTGCTGGGTGGCGACAATATGGATTTGGCCTTGGCCTATACCGTTAAAGCCAAGCTTGAGAAAGACGGAAAACGCTTGGAGCCTTGGCAGATTCAGGCTTTGACCCACAGTTGCCGCGATGCCAAGGAGAAAATCTTCAATAATTTCGAAGTTGATAATATTCCGCTAGTGGTTGCAAGCCGAGGTTCTTCCCTGATCGCCGGCACACTGCGTACCGAATTAACCCGTGAAGAAGTCAATCGTGTATTGATCGAAGGTTTTCTGCCTCAAGTGGCAGTTGGTGACAGACCGGTAAGTCGTCCCCGCACCGGTTTAAGAACCGCCGGTTTGCCTTATGCTCAGGATGCAGCCATTACCCGCCATCTGGCGGCGTTCCTGGCCAAACAACAAGGTGCTACGGATGAGCTTAAAGACATTAATCTGCCGGAACATGCAAGTTTCCTGCATCCCACTGCAGTGTTATTTAACGGCGGCGTATTAAAAGCCGGTGTCTTGGCTGAGCGTTTAATGGATGTTTTAAATTCATGGTTGAGAGCGGAGCAGGCCCCCGAAGCTCGATTATTGGCTGGCGCCGATCTTGACCTGGCAGTTGCCCGTGGCGCTGCTTATTATGGCTATGTTCGCAAAGGCAAGGGTGTACGCATCAAAGGCGGCACGGCAGCCTCTTATTATGTCGGCATAGAAAGCGCTATGCCTGCAGTGCCCGGTATGACGCCGGAAATTCAGGCTTTGTGCATTGCTCCGTTTGGTATGGAAGAAGGCACCCAACAGGAATTGCCTGATGATGAGTTCGGTTTGGTGATCGGGGAGCCGGTACGGTTTCGCTTTTTCGCCTCCCATACCCGGCGCGAAGATAAAGTCGGAGCCCGTCTGGATTACTGGACTGACGAAGAGCTTGACGAACTGGATGAGATTGAGATTACCTTGTCGGAGGAAGGCCGTAGGTCCGGTGAAGTCGTGCCGGTGCATCTGTGTGCCGCCGTAACTGAAGTGGGCACGCTGGAACTGCAAGCCGTTTCACAAAAAGACCATGGTCGCTGGAAGATCGAGTTTGATGTCAGGGCTGGGAATTAGCGCTGCTCAGTTAGAGGATAGAACGCAGATGACGCGGATGATTATGATTAATATGATTTTTTAGTAACTGCCCACCTCTAGCCCTGCGGTTCACAAAACATGCAGTATACTGATTGCATTTTAAAATTCGTTTTTTGAATCTCCTCACCTCAATTATCTCGGCAACCGCTCCTGCATCCATGCAGTCGTTCAGCAGGAGAGGGGGCAAAGGTGCCGAATTTTGAGGTGTGATGAGAAATCATAAGGTTCAAAGCTAGCTTTGAACTCCTCAAAGTTGGCTTTACCTACATTGGTGTAGGTAAATAGTGTGGGCTATTACGATTTTTTTGAATTATCTGCGTTTATCATATTTATCAGCGGTATCTGCGTTCCATTATTATTTCAATATAAAATCAGCATCTTAAATATAAATGAATCAGAAAAAACGATTAATCATAGCCATGACCGGTGCGACCGGCGCGGTTTATGGAGTAAGGATGCTGCAAGTTCTGCAGGCGCAGGAACAATGGGAAACGCATTTGGTTATTTCTTCGGCCGGTTTGGTGAATTTAAAGCACGAAATGGGCATGAAGCGCGCTGAACTGGTCGAACTGGCTGATGTGACTCACGGCATTGATGACATTGCCGCCAGTATTTCCAGCGGCGGCTTTAAAACGGAAGGGATGATTATCGCGCCATGCTCGATGAAAACCCTGTCGGCGGTGGCGCATGGTTTTGGTGATAACCTGATTTCACGGTCGGCTGATGTGGTGTTAAAAGAGCGGCGGCGCTTGGTGGTTATGCCCCGCGAAACCCCGTTAAATCTGATTCATATCCGCAACATGGCGAGTGTGACTGAAATGGGCGGCATCATTTTTCCGCCGATGCCGGCTTTTTACAGCAAATCGGATTCGCTGGCGGCCATGGTCGATGAAACCGTTGGCCGGGTTTTGGATATGTTCGGGGTTAATGTCGATGGCTTGTACACGCCTTGGGAAGGGCTGTAGAAATTAGCCCCTCCCAATGGGTTTAAGACAACAGTTGCGAGTTTTTGCTGTTACGGAAAATCAGCGGTTTTTCATTGTCAGCTAAGGCGCTTGCTTTCGCTGAGTCTATCGCCTCCTGAATAACAGGGTGATTAGGTGATTTGCTGCACACCGGATCGGCAGCGTACATGTCGCCACTTAATAAATAAGCTTGGCAACGGCAGCCGCCGAAATCTTTTTCTTTCTCATCGCAGCTGCTGCACGGCTCTTTCATCCATTCAAATCCGCGGAAAAAGTTGAAAGCTTTCGATTCGTTCCAGATTTGTTCAATGCTGTAGTCTTTTACATTGGGGCAATCCAGTCCCGGCAGTTCGCGGGCGGAATGACACGGTAGGGCTACTCCGTCCGGCGCGATGGTCAGGAAGGTTGTTCCCCAGCCGTTCATGCAGGCTTTGGGCCTGTCTTCATAAAAGTCAGGCACTACATAATAAATTTTCATTTTACCTGCGACTTTTTCTTTAAAAGCCTGGGCGATTTGTTCGGCCTGTTCAAACTGTTCTTTGGTAGGCAGCAATAAGTCGCGGTTGGCATGCGCCCAGCCGTAATATTGGGTGTTCGCCAGTTCCAGGTAATCAGCGCCGAGCTCTTCAGCCATTGCCAGTATTTCCGGCATTTGGTGGATGTTTTCCCGGTGTATGACCACGCACAGCACCATCGGATAGCCGTGTTTTTTGACCAGATGGGCGACTTCTTTTTTGTGCTGGAATGATGCAGTGCCGGCGATATGGTCGTTCAGTTCCTGGCTGCTGGCTTGAATACTGACCTGGATATGATCCAGTCCCGCTTCCTTGAGTTGGACGATTTTTTCTTCAGTCAGTCCATAACCGGAGGTGATCAGGTTGGAGTAGTACCCCAGATCTCTGGCATGTTTAACCAGTTCAGGCAGATCCTTGCGGGTTAACGGTTCACCGCCGGAAAAGCCCAATTGCACTGCGCCCATTTTGCGGGCTTGCGTGAGTACGCGCTTCCAGTCCTCGGTGTCCAGTTCGGATTGATATTTCGCATAGTCAATCGGGTTGGAGCAGTAAGGGCACTGTAGTGGGCAGGCGTAAGTCAGTTCCGCCAGTAACCAACGCGGCGGGGTGATTTTAGTTTTGTTGGATCCAGCCATTTTTTAAAGCGACCTCCAAGAAAGCGGTAATGTCATTAACGAGACCGGTTGTTGCAAATTTCTGTTCCAGATCGCTGACGATTTGGGCAAGGTTGCGGGTACCGTCGCACATCTTCAGGATTTCCGCAGAGCTTTGGTTAAGCTCTACCATGCCTTCTGGATAGAGAATAACATCTTTCTGTTGTACTTCTTCCCATTGCAAACGGTGCATCGGGGAAAATTTGATAGTTTGATCTGGATTAATGCTCATTTTTCAATATTAAAATAAGGCGGCATTTCGTGAATATAAGCCATGTACATCGCATCTGCCATTGTCCACAATACATCCAGTTTGAATTTCAGGATTTGAATCATGCGCTCTTGTTGTTCGCGGGTTTTATACCAATCCAATGTAATCGCCAAGCCGTGCTCAACATCGCGTCGCGCTTCGGTCAGGCGTTTGCGGAAATAGATATAGCCTTCCTGGTCCACCCAGGGGTAGTGTTCCGGCCAGTTGTCCAGGCGCTGCTGGTGAATCTTGGGAGCGAACAATTCGGTTAACGAGGAGCTTGCCGCTTCGTGCCATTCCGCCCGGCGGGCAAAATTAACATAAGCATCGACCGCGAAACGCACGCCCGGCAATACATATTTCAATGAGGTAATGTCTTCGCGCGTCAAGCCGACTGCGATGCCTAGCTGTATCCAAGCCTCAATGCCGCCCGGATCGCCGGGGTGTCCGTCATGATCCATAATCCGCTGTATCCATTTTGCGCGGGTTTCGCGATCCGGGCAGTTGGCCAGGATGTTAGCGTCTTTAATGGGGATGCAGACCTGATAATAAAAGCGGTTGGCGACCCAACCCTGCAACTGGGCTTTAGTCAATTTACCTTCGTTCATCAGCGTATGGTAAGGATGATGAATGTGGTAATGGCTTTCCATGCCGCGTAGTTCGGCTTCAAACTGTTCTTTGGTCCAGGCTTTATTATCGCTGCTCATGGTGTATCCTTTATAAGTCGATTTCCAAACCGTCGTAGGAGACTTCAATGCCGGCGGCGTCGAGTATTTTACGCTGTTCGGAGTCGTCATCTAAAATCGGATTGGTGTTGTTGATATGGATCAATATCTTGCGGGCTTTGGCAACGCCGCTTAAAACTTCTATCATGCCGCCTTCGCCGGATTGAGGCAAATGGCCGATTTCGCGGGCTTTTTTACGGCTGATATTTTGCGTACACATTTCGTCATTGGTCCAGAAAGTGCCGTCTACCAGCAAACAATCAACGGTTTGCATGGCCGCCATGACATGCGGCTCTATTTCGCCCAGACCGGGGGAATAAAACACCTTTTTGCCGGTAGAGATTTGCTCGATGATGACGCCGATATTGTCGCCGTCATGCGGATCGTTTCGGTGTGGCGAATAAGGTGGTGCCTTGCTTTTTAAGGCTTGGGTATAAAAGCGTAAATCATCAATGCCGGGAATGGTAAAACTGCTGCCATCGAAAGGAATCGGGTGATGGTTGACCGTGCAGTAATCTGCCAGCATGTTGAATAAAGGGAAGCCGGTGGTCAGGTCTTGCTTGACCATTTCCGTGCAGTAAACGTCCAGCGGTTTGCCTTCCCGCAGCATCAGCAAGCCCGTGGTATGGTCGATCTGGCTGTCGATCAGCATGATCGCTTTAATGCCGGTATCGCGAACACCTTCTTTAGGCTGGATGGCGGGAAAAGCTTCCAGTTGCGCGCGAATGTCGGGGGAGGTGTTAAACAGCAACCAGTTTTTATTGTCGGTACTTACCGCAATGGATGACTGGGTACGGGCTTTGCCGTTCATTTCCTTGTGCCGCAAGCGGTGGCAATTATGGCAGTTGCAGTTCCATTGAGGAAAACCGCCGCCTGCACCTGAACCGAGAACTCTGATCTTCATAGTTTGGGAGGTAACTTAAATGAGGAATAAGGATTAAATGATACGGGAATAAAAGGTATCAGGCAAAAAAAAGGGGCTCTTGACGAGCCCCTTTTTGATCCAAATCGAATTAACGATTGTAGATATACATTGTTACTTCAAAACCGAAACGCAGGTCTGTGTAGCTTGGTGTTTCCCATTTCATCGTAAACCTCCAGAAGTGTTTAAATTATTATGCCAGCTTGATCAAGTAAGCTGTTTTGAAGTATACGACGAACTATTTTTTTACGCAACTTTTGACATCGTCGAAAGCCGACAACCCTTGTTTTTCATACGGTTCTTATGAGGTTTGGCGACAAGATCGGGATAAGAAAAACGATGATAACCGGTTAAATTACAAGATGTTTAGATAGGTTGCGAAAGATGTTTTTTTGGGCTGGAAGGGAGTATTATCTTATTTCACCTTAAAATAATAATACACATATATAAATATGAGGAGGGGTCATGGGTGGAGTTACTGAGTTGTTTTTTATTATGATACTTATTGCTGCGTTTGCGTTTGCACCATTAGGTTATTTTATTTACAGATTTACCAAAGAAAGCGGCAAACCCTTCGGTGAAATTGAACCGCATGGCGATAGTCCGTCGGCGGTGAACGATTTTGCAGAAAAAGCGATTAAATTCGTTCAGGATAAGTTCGCTAAAAAGTAACAATGTGTTTGTTGATGAGTTTCCAGGCGATTTTATTCGCCTGGAAACTTCTCATGCCAGCCGGTCTATAAACCGCCGCAGGTCGGGCAGTTAGCGTTTTTTCGCAGTGTCATCGTATTCCATTCCATTGTTAATCCGTCCAGCAGCAGTAACCGTCCGGTTAACGCTTCCCCGATATTCATGATCAGTTTCATCGCTTCCAGTGCCTGAATGCTGCCGACTATGCCGGTAATAGGCGCTATGACGCCGTTTGTAGCGCAATTTTGCAATTCTTCGCCGTCGCTGTTGTACAGGCAGTTGTAGCAAGGACTGTTATTGGTACCCGGCGTAAAAACGGTCACCTGGCCTTCAAAGCGAATCGCTGCTCCTGAAACCAACGGCGTTTGCTGTTTGACGCAGGCGTTATTGATCGCAAAGCGCGTCGAGAAATTATCGCTACAGTCCAAAACCACGTCCGCCAGCCTCACTGCGGAATCAAGCTGTTCACCTTCCAGCCTTTGTTTGACCGCTCTGATCTTGACCTCGGGATTTAGCCGGTTAAGCGTTTGACGGGTTGAAATAACTTTATCAGTCCCAATATCGGGGGTGTGATGAGCAATCTGCCTTTGCAAATTGGATAAGTCCACGACGTCATTATCGTAAATGGCGATATTGCCGACACCGGCCGCAGCAAGATAAATAGCGGCCGGGGAGCCAAGTCCCCCGGCGCCGACAATCAGTACGCTGGCAGCGAGAAGTTTTTGTTGTCCCTCAATATCGACTTGAGGGAGCATGATTTGGCGGCTATAGCGTAGTAGTTGGTTGTCATTCATAAGTCATGTTGATGCTGTATTGTGATGAGGGATAATGCCAAAGAACGGGGGAGACTGCAAAAACCGATTATTGTTGGCACTCTGCTCCGGTGAGTGCTAAAATTTAAAACTGAATTTAACCTGTAATTTTAATGTTTAGGAGATATTGATGAAAATACGTCCGTTACACGACAGAGTGATAGTCAAACGTGTTGAAGAAGAAACTACAACTGCCGGCGGTATTTTACTGCCAGGTTCAGCAGCCGAAAAACCAAGCCAAGGCGTGATTTTGGCAGTAGGTACCGGCAAACAACTGGACAATGGCACCGTGCGCGCTCTGGAAGTTAAAGTCGGCGATAAAGTATTGTTTGGCAAATACTCCGGCAACGAAGTTAAAGTTGACGGCGACGACCTCATCGTTATGCGTGAAGAAGACATCATGGGCGTTTTAGGTTAAACCTGAACACATTAATCATATTCATATCAAAATAGAAAGGAATAAAAATGGCAGCAAAAGACGTATTATTCGGTGATGATGCTCGTATTCGTATGGCGCGCGGCGTAAATATTTTAGCAAACGCAGTGAAAGTGACTTTAGGTCCTAAAGGCCGTAACGCGATTTTGGACAAAAGCTTCGGCGCCCCAACCATCACTAAAGACGGTGTATCGGTTGCTAAAGAAATCGAATTAAAAGACAAATTCGAAAATATGGGCGCACAGATGGTTAAAGAAGTGGCTTCGCACACTTCCGATGTAGCCGGTGACGGTACCACTACCGCAACTGTATTGGCGCAATCCATTGTTAACGAAGGCTTAAAAGCCGTTGCAGCGGGCATGAATCCTATGGATTTAAAACGCGGTATTGACTTAGCCGTCATTAAAGCCGTTGAAGCCATCGTTGCCTCCGCAACCCCTTGCACCGATAATAAAGCGATTGCTCAAGTAGGCACCATCTCTGCAAACTCTGATGAGTCTGTCGGCAAAATCATTGCAGAAGCGATGGAAAAAGTCGGTAAAGAAGGCGTTATCACCGTTGAAGAAGGCACAGGCTTAGACAACTCACTGGATGTCGTTGAAGGTATGCAGTTTGACCGCGGCTATTTGTCACCTTACTTCATCAACAAACAAGAAAACATGAGCGTCGAATTAGACGATCCATTGATTCTTATCTACGACAAAAAAATCTCCAACATCCGCGACATGCTGCCAACATTGGAAGGTGTTGCTAAAGCCGGTCGTCCTTTATTGATCGTTGCAGAAGATGTTGAAGGCGAAGCATTGGCAACTCTGGTTGTTAACACCATTCGCGGCATCGTTAAAGTTGCAGCGGTTAAAGCGCCTGGTTTCGGCGATCGTCGTAAAGCCATGTTGGAAGACATCGCGGTACTGACAGGCGGCGTGGTTATTTCCGAAGAAGTTGGTTTGAGTCTGGAAAAAGCTGAATTGTCACAACTGGGTACTGCTAAAAAAGTACAAATTACTAAAGAAAACACCACTATCATTGATGGCGCGGGTTCTGAAGAGCAAATCAAAAATCGTGTTGCACAAATTCGCGCACAAGCTGACGAAGCAACTTCCGACTATGACAAAGAAAAACTGCAAGAGCGTCTGGCTAAATTAGCGGGCGGTGTTGCTGTCATTAAAGTGGGCGCTGCAACTGAAATCGAGATGAAAGAAAAGAAAGCTCGCGTTGAAGATGCATTGCATTCAACACGCGCAGCGGTTGAAGAAGGCGTTGTTGCAGGCGGCGGTTCAGCATTGGTTCGCGCTATTTCAGCTCTTGATAAACTGGAAGGCATCAACCACGATCAAACAGTCGGTATCAACATTCTGCGTCGTGCGATGGAAGAGCCTCTGCGTCAAATCGTTTCCAATGCTGGCGACGAGCCTTCAGTTGTATTCAACGAAGTACAAAAAGGCAAAGGTAACTTCGGTTACAACGCGGCGACCGGTCAATACGGCGACATGATCGAAATGGGTATTTTAGACCCTGCGAAAGTGACCCGTACAGCACTGCAAAATGCAGCCTCTGTTGCCGGCTTGATGCTGACTACCGAAGTGATGATTGCCGATGCGCCTAGCGAAGATAAAGGCGGTCATGGCGGCCATGATATGGGCGGCATGGGCGGTATGGGTGGCATGGGCGGCATGATGTAATCTTGCTGTCTTAAAGCCCCGTCGCTTTAAGTGAAATGAAAGCCCCGGTTGTTCTTGAAACAGCCGGGGCTTTTTTTATTGCAGCAGCTGATGCTCATGGGGGTATTAATTGATCAAGTCATCAGGCGTGGCCTTTTCGCACTTCGATCTGGAAGTTATCGGTATTTATTTTAGACTGTGCTAAATTAAAACAACCAAAACCGTAAATCGGTCGGTAAAACCTGAGCAACCGTCCCGGAAATGATTTTTAGAGCAAATAGCCAGACTAAGCGCATTTGACTCAACTTAACAGCTGACTATAGTAACTAATAACTACTCCATGGATATTACCAGAAAAATTCGTATCGGCGACCTGCTGGTTCAAAACCAGATTATCACTCAGGAACAACTCGTATCGGCACTCGCCGAACAAAAGAAAACCGGGCGACAGCTGGGGCGCACCCTGATCAATTTAAACTTTGTTAATGAAACAGAGCTGCTTAATTTCCTGTCACAGCAATTAAAAATCCCGTTTTTGGATATTTCACAATATCCCCGCAAACCTGAAATCATCAAACGATTGTCTGAGGCATTAGCGCGACGTTTCCGTGTCTTACTGCTGGAATATAATGAATTCGATGTCCTGTTGGCGATGGCGGACCCTACCGACTTGATGGGACTGGATGAATTAACGCGTGTTTTGAAAAAAACCATCCGCCCTGTCGTAGTCAGAGAGTCGGATTTGTTATTGGCGATTGATCAGTCCTATCGTCGTACTGATGAAATTGATAATCTGGCTGAGCAATTGCGTAGCGATATGTCGGAAGATGACAATATCGATCTCAATTTACTATTGACTTCAGCCGATGCAGCCGATGCCCCCGTTGTAAAATTGTTGAAATCAGTATTCGAAGATGCGGTAAAAGTGCGGGTTTCAGATATTCATATAGAACCGCAAGAACATAAACTGTATATCCGTTTTCGTGTTGACGGCGTACTGCATCAGTTAACTGAAGCCGACCTGAAAATTGCCACAGCGCTGGTATTGCGACTCAAGCTCATGTCCGGCCTAGACATCTCCGAAAAACGTTTACCGCAGGATGGCCGCTTTCAGATTAAAGTGCGGCAACAGTCGGTCGATGTGCGTATATCGACCATGCCGACTATCTACGGCGAATCCGTGGTCATGCGTTTACTGATCCAAAATGGCGAAGGATTTTCTCTGGAAAAACTGGGGATGCCGCCCGAGATGCTGACGCGTTTTCGCAAGCTGCTGCATCGCCCGGATGGCATGATATTGGTTACCGGTCCAACCGGTAGCGGAAAAACCACCACTCTTTATGCCGCCCTTAGCGAACTCAACTCCACCGCCAACAAAATTATTACCGTGGAAGACCCGGTCGAATACCGTCTGCCCGGTATTAACCAGGTGCAAGTCAACGAAAAGATCGATCTCGACTTTGCCAGGGTGTTGCGTTCCGCCCTGCGTCAGGATCCGGACATCGTTTTGGTCGGCGAAATGCGCGATCATGAAACCGCCCAGATTGGCTTGCGTGCCGCCATGACCGGCCATTTGGTGTTATCAACGCTGCATACTAACGATGCCGCCAGTTCGCCAATTCGCCTGATTGATATGGGAGTCCCCCGGTTTATGGTCGCCATGTCATTGCTGGCCGTCATTGCCCAGCGGCTGGTGCGGGTGGTCTGCGCGAGTTGCATCCAACCGGCCATACCGGAACCCTTCGAACAGACCTGGCTCAAACTTGAATTGGGTGATACCCTGGATCAGCACAGCTTTGTCCGGGGCAGGGGCTGTACCCAATGTAACGGCACCGGCTATCAAGGCCGTGTCGGTATTTACGAGCTGCTGGAAATGAATACCAAACTTACCGATGCGGCCAATAATCATGACACCCATGTTTTTATCAAGCTGGCACGCCAACAAATGACAGGAAAGACCCTGCGCAGTAATGCGGTAGCGATGGTCGTTGCCAAGCGCACTACAGTTGCAGAAGCCATGCGCATCAGCAATCAGTTTGAAGAATAGTTGCTATCAACCAACCACTTAAAAGTACAAATGCCATTTTTCTCATACAAAGGCCGTAACAACAAGGGCGAGCTGGTAAAAGGCGTCTTGGAGACTCTTGACCGTAGCGAGCTGGCAAAACACCTGCTTAGTATCGATATTACCCCGGTCGAAATTCTCCCCGCCTCGGCGCCTTCTACCGTGAACAACCTGTCAATTAATCTGTTTGAAGAACGTATAGAGCCGATTGATGTCATGATGTTCAGTCGGCAGATGTACACCTTGCTCAAAGCGGGCATTCCTATCATGAGTGCTCTGAGTGGGCTGCTGTCCTCGACCAAAAACAAGGCATTGGTCAAAGTGATTTCCGAAATTTGCTCAAGTCTTGATAGCGGTCGCGAACTATCTGCCGCGCTCAACCTGCACCCGAAAGTGTTTAACGGTTTTTATATCAGCATGATACGTGTCGGCGAAACCACCGGTATGCTGGACAAAGTATTTATGCGTTTGTTTGATCACATTGAGTTTGAAAAGTTTATGGGTGAGCAGATCAAAGCGGCTTTACGCTACCCCTCATTTGTGATGATGGCGATGATCGTGGCGGTTGTCGTCATTAACATATTCGTTATCCCGGCATTTGCTAAAGTCTTTCAAGGTTTGGGAGCGGAGCTACCTTTAATGACACGCATTTTATTGACGTGTTCTGATTTTATGGTGACCTCGTGGCCTTATTTGTTGGTCGGCTTCGTCGGGAGTGCGTTTATGTTTCGCTCATATATCGCATCGGACAAAGGCAGGTATCAATGGGATGGCTTCAAATTAAGAAGTCCTATTGCCGGTCCCATTATTCATAAAGCAACTTTGGCGCGCTTTGCCAGGAGTTTTGCGCTGTCCAGTAAAAGCGGCGTACCCATTATGAGCACGTTAAATCTGGTGGCGCAAACCGTTGATAACGATTTTATTGCGCAAAAAGTGGAACAAATGCGCGCCGGTGTTGAACGTGGCGAATCCATTTTGCGCACAGCAACCAATACCGGTGTTTTTAACCCCTTGGTACTACAAATGATTGCTGTTGGCGAAGAATCGGGCGCATTAGATGACTTGATGGAAGAAATTGCCGATATGTATCAGCGCGATGTTGAATACGAAATTAAAACCTTGGGCGCCAAAATCGAGCCGATTATGATTGTGTTTCTGGGCATACTTGTGCTTATTCTGGCCTTGGGTATTTTCTTGCCAATTTGGGATCTTGGTAAAGCGTCGATGCATAGAAACTGACCATGAAGCTAAATATTTTCCATTTTGCAGTCGGAAGCCTCTTCAATTTTGCAGTCTCCAACGGCATTATCGCCATACTGGTATTTATCGTGCTGTCTAATATTAACCGCGCACAAAGCCAAGTTGAGGCGTCAATGATGGAAACCGACGTGGCCAACATACGTTGGGAGTTGCGCGAACTGTGGGCTCACCGTAATGCGACCGGGCAATCGATTACCGGTAGCGAGATAGATGACGCCAATCCGTTACGACTGGTGAATGAACGGCTGAAAAATTATAGCGGCGAGTATGCAGAAACACCGCCGGGGGCTGAATCCATCTGGTATTTTGATACTAAAGCCAAGCGTCTGGTTTACGTTTTTAGCGATGGTCACCAAGTGCGCTATCGATTGACCGCCGCCAAACTTAACCGGGCTTCATTGGGAGCGATGGGCGGCATAGATTTGCTGCTTGAGTAGCTTGAATGAACGTGAGGGTAACCCAACATCGGGCTAATATGAAAAATCTTAGTATTACTACTTAGCGGAAGCGCAAACTAGTGCTAAAATTAAAACCGTGACCAGCCCGGCAAATATTGAAATCTTTAATGACATCAAACTGTGCGAACGCAATTAAAAAATGAATAAATCAAAAGGCTTCACCCTGATTGAGTTGATCGTCGTCATCGTCATTCTGGCCATCTTGGCGGCAGTGGCATTACCGCGTTTGACCAATTTGCAGCTTGATGCCCGTATTGCCAAACTTAATGCGGCGCGCGGCAGTGTTGCAGCAAGCTCGGCAATGGTTCATGCCACCTTGTTTGCACGTAATGGCAGAGCTGATACAGCAACTTGCCCGGCTGGTGGTGGCACGGCTAATAACAACTCTACCGGTGCGGGTACCCTGTGTAGCGAGGCGGGTATTATTTATCTGGTTAACGGTTATCCTGCGGTTACCTCAATCGGCACAACGGGCATACTGACCGCTGCTGGCCTGACCACCGTATTTAATCCAAACCAGACCGAATTGCAGGCAGAGGGATATGACTACACCACGTCAGGATCGGTAGCCACTTTTCAAGTGCGTGGCGGCAGCTCTTCCAGCACTTGCTCATTTACCTATACCGAACCTGTCGCCAATGCCGCGCCTATTATCAGTATTATTACTACGGCCGGGTGTTAGGTTATTCTGACGGTTGGGGTGCGAAAAGAAGCAACCCAACTGCCAGCCTTGATAAAAAATCGCATGTTGGATTGAGTAAAGCGTTAACTTAATCTGTGCTTTAATTTAAATAACACTCTTTTGGGGTTTTTATAACGTAACCTGCTTCAATTCCTTATCTTGATTAATCTTTATTACACTTTAAATTTACTTAGGACGCTTAAATGGCTATGAAAATGAAACAACTAACTAGCATGAAACAACAATCCGGTTTTACCTTAATCGAACTAGTCGTCGTTATCGTAATTTTGGGAATTTTGGCGGCGACTGCGTTACCGAAATTGCAGTCTCTTGATGCAGATGCTAAGGATGCAGTGTTAGATGGAGCGATTGCAGCAATTCAATCAGCGGCTGCAATTTCCTATGCTAAACAAAAAACCACCAATACATTCGCAAGCATACAACTGCAAGTTATTTTGCCGACTGATGTAACTATTACAACGCCACAGTGCGGTAGTGGTGTAGTTTCATATACCGGCGGTAGAACTAAAACGTTTTCTATTGACTCTTCTATTTGTTCTGGGTGATGGCTAAGCCCTCTTGAAATTTGTTTTAATTTCAAAAAGGGCGCTCGCGCCCTTTTTTGCATTTACCGTATTGCTCTGCTTTTTACAGGCATCACGCGATCTCGCGTTTTTTTTCTGTTGGTTGGGGCTATGCTTATTGGCGGCATTGGCCGGGCTGCAACAAGAACGGCCTTTTATGCTGTCATGGATTAGCGCCGCATTAGTCGGATTTTGCCTGCTGTTGCTTACTAATGCGTTGTATCTCAATCCCGTATATCACGCCGACGGCATCTATTTTTCAGCAACACTGTTGATTGCTTTTCTTGTCGCTTCGTGCCGCCCTATCTGGCTGACGCAAACAGGCTTTAAGATATTTTGTGCGGTTATTGCCCTGATTGCTGTTTGGGCGTTGGTGCAATGGTTGACCGGCTGGGGGTTTCTTGAGGAAAAGAGCTCACGTGCCCTGGCGTTGTTTACAACCCCTAATACCCTGGCGACGGCGCTTAATCTCGGCTTGATGCCGGTTCTTGCTTATTACCTGCTGGGTTGCGGCGGACGCGGTGTGTACGGGCTGACGCTGTTGCTATTTGCAGCGCTGCTGGCAACGCAAAGTCGTGGCGGTTATTTAGGCTTACTGGCAGGCATTTTGTTTTTGGTAAGCTTTGCTGGCCAAGCCGCAGTAGCCGCGCAGTGGCAACGCTACCTCGCAGTAGCCGTCGGATTTCTCGCTGTTTTGGGATTTTTTAAACTTTACGTCTGGTTGGGGCTGGCTAACTGGAGTATGGATGCAGTTTTTGCCACATTCAGTCATGGCGATTCCTCATACCGTTGGGAAATATATCAGCTCGCTTGGCACGGACTGGACGAACATTTGTGGTTGGGGATCGGTTATTTTAACTTTGGTTATTATTTTGAAGTTCATAAAGTACCGCCATTCCTTGATGGGCGCACATTTTTCGTTCACAACGACTACCTGCAATTTGCGCTTGAAACCGGTCTGTTGGGCTTGGGTTTATTCTTGTTGCTGATTGTTGCCGTGTATGGACAGTTGTTCAAATTCCGTCAGCAAGCAATGGCTGAGCAGCGCTTGCCGCTTATCCTGGCTGCGGCAGCCATTACCACCATGTTGGCTCATGCGTTGGTGGACTACCCTTTTTATATTCCAGTGCTGCTTGCTGTTTTTGGGGCTTATCTGGGCATTATCAATCAGTGTGTTGTTGACATGGGCGCAACTCATTGGCAGTTGCCGAAAATGTCGGCGCAACATTTTTCAAGTCTGCGTCCCGGTTTTATCGGCAATGCGCTGGTGATTGGTTTGATGGTATGGTTAGGATTACCTGCTTTTGCCTCAGTTTCCGCCGATTATGGTTTGTATCGATTGCTACACACTGACGCGCAACGCGGCTTGTATTGGCATGGTGTTGCACGAGTATTGCAGCCGCGTGAAGCTGGCTACTACTGGCGAGAGGGCGTCATCTGGCGAGATCTGGGCGTTGCCCAGACCAGGATCGACTTGCTGGAAAAAAGCAATGCAGTTTTCAGCAAGGGGCTTGAGGTTAACGCGTTTGAAGTCAATAATCTACTGAAGAAAATCGCCCTGCATCGTCAGTACGGGACCATGCTTAAACAACCAGCTTCAAATCAGGACATTATGACCTGGATCAATTACGCCAAAAGTCTGCAACCGCATTCGGATGACGTTCAAATGGAATACGTGCGTTGTCTGGACTTTGTAGGCGAGCGCGCCAAAGCCATTGAGCAAGCCAAGGTGCTGGTGCATAAACGGCCGCAATCCAAAGCGGCACAAAAATTGTTTGAATCGGTGTCGTATGAGTAAGCGGTGCAACGGCTTTTCGCTGATAGAATTGATCGTGATCATGGTTATCATGAGTATACTGATGGCCTACGCCTCGGCTCGGCTCAATTTTGCCAGCCACGATGCAGGCGGTTATGCGGAAGTAATCAAATCCTCGATTAGACTGGCGCAGAAGCTGGCTATTGCCAAACGAGCCACATCGGTATCAGTAACTTTTTCGGTGAATCCTTTCGGTGGCTGCACGGTAAATGGCGTGCAAGTAACCGGTGAGCAATGCGACCCTTTGCCGAATGGCGTCTCCGTAAACGGCCTTGGAACTGTGACATTCGATGGTCTTGGCCGTCCTAACGTGAACACCGTTACAACCATTACCGTGTCCGGCGGGGATGTCAGCCGGGTAATATGCCTCGAACCCGAGACCGGATATGTCCATGAAGAAACAGCCTGCTAATTTTCTGATGGCTATCCGTCAAAACGGCATAACGCTGATTGAGTTGGTTATATTCATGGTCATCGTTGGAGTGGCGATGACGGGGATTATTTCTTCGATCAATTTCAACGTGCGGCATTCCGCCGATCCGGTGGTCAAAAAACAGGCGCTGGCGATTGCTGAAGCGTTGCTGGAAGAAATCGAGCTGATGCCGTTTACCATTTGTGATCCCGACGACCCCAATGTCACGAGAGCAACCACGGCGGCAGGTTGCACAGGGGGCGCTGGCGGTGCGAATGACGAAAGTCGCTTGGTGCTCGGTCAGCTTGGTCCTGAGGCTGGCGAAACGCGCTACGTGGCCCCTTTTTTTGATAATGTCAGCGACTATAACGGATTCAGCATGGCGTCAGGGGCTATCATGAATATTGCCAATAACAACCTTGGCTTCAACGGCTATGCCGCCGCCGTGGCCGTTGTTAATAAGGCAATAAACGGTATTACTGCTGCCTACTCGCTGTCGATCACCGTTACTGTCACCGGTCCCCTCAACACAACCGTGGTACTGGAAAGTTACCGCACCCGCTATACGCCACGGGAGCCCTGATGATGCTATCCTGCAACCGCAGCCAATCCGGATTTACCCTGATTGAAGCCGTCATGGTGATAGTCATCACCGGAATACTTGCCGTCTTGGCGTCCAGCTTCGCCGCTCCCTTGAAAGGCTATTTCGAGGCACTCGACCGCGCCGAACTTTCCGATGCGGCGGATACCGCTTTGCGTCGTATGGCGCGTGAACTTCGTACGGCTTTGCCTAACAGCGTACGGGTTAGCGGCAGTTTTATCGAGTTTTTGCCGACCACTACCGGCGGGCGCTATCGCACGAATTCAGTCGGGGGCGCTACCAGCTGCGTCGCTGCCGGAGATGAACTCTCGTTTTCTGCTGCCGATACCTGTTTCGAGGTGATCGGAACACTTCCTACCCCTCCTGGCGCTCCTGTAGTGGGAGAAGAGCTCGTGGTCTACAATACTGATCCTACCTATGCCTATGCTGGGAACAACGTAGCCGCTATTGCCGCCAATTCGACAACGAGCAAAATTTTGTTTGATTCCCATACGTTTCCAGTCGAGTTCGAATCGCCTGCCTACCGTTTCCAAATCATTTCAGGGCCGGTAACATTCGCCTGTGTCGGAAACACCTTGTGGCGTTATTCCGGTTATGCCAGACAGGCGGCGCAGCCAACCGATATAGCCGACGTTCCTCTCAGCGGCGCAATCAATATTGCCAGGTTAGCAATTGGCGTTGATTGCGCCAACAGTAGTTTTGTTTACACTCCAGGGATCACCCAACGCGCCAATCTTGTTGTAATGAACCTCACTCTAGCCAACAACACCGATAGCGTAGCGTTGTTGCATCAGGTTCATGTTCAGAATGTGCCCTAACATGAAACAGCGCGGATTCAGCTTGATCATGGCCATTTTCCTGATCGTGGTATTGGGCGGTATCGCCGTGTTTATCGGCCGGGTGTCTACCATGCAACACAACAGCAGTGCATTGGATGAAGAAGGTGCAATGGCTTACCAGGCGGCGCGAGCAGGGATTGAGTGGGGAATTTATCAATCGATTATAGGCTCTAGCTGCGCCGCTTCCACTCAATTCACCCTCGCATTGGCAGTACCAACGACTCCTGCAAGTACAGTTAACTACACCGTGGCTGTAGATTGCGCCACCCCGACGCCGCCAGTAATTGAAGGATCAATGTCAATCGGTGTGTACAACATTACCGCCACGGCGAACAACGCCGCTGGCGGTAATTTTGCTGTTGAACGACGATTAACAGCAACCGTATCAAAATGTTTAACTAATTGTGTAGGGTCGTAGGATATGCCTCCGATTGTATGGGGACGGGGGGCAATGCAAGAGCAGCGTAGCTGCGTGTCGAGGTACGCAGTGCATCAATCGCGAATGATTGGCTTCCTTTGTCAGTCCACCTTAAAGCCCACGTAATAAAGTACAATTGACGAAGACAAAGCGCCCCAAGAGAGTAAATAAATGCATAGCATGATGGTTTGGAAAAATAGAGTCTGTTTTAGCTTGTTCTGTTTTCTACAAAGATGCGTAGCTTGGATTACGGCTTTTTGTAACTCAACACATTGCAGTCAAAAATGTTGGATTGAGAAAATCATCAACCAAATCTACGCTGTTGTAGTTGTGTGGCGGTTTCGCGACAGCAAATCACCACACACGCACAACACCGATGACAGATTGTTGCAGTTGCGGTGGATTGCCTGTCGGCGAATCCACTCTACAGCTCTGGTGTTAGCCATCGTCAAACGCGAAGATATGGCCGCCTATCGGTCAGCGGTCGAACGCCTGCTTTCCGGCAAGTAACGATTTATGATTGCCAACTTAAGACAGTATGCTTCTGGTTACAAGCAAGTTTTGTGAATCCAGAAGAATAAGGATGGTCACCGTATCGCTAACTCATTGAAGCAAAGGTTGTCCTGCCTTAAAAATAATCTCGAAATAACAAAGTACAATTGACAAAGACAGTGCGACCAAGAGAGTAAAAAATGCATGGCATGAAGGATTGGAAAAATAGAGTCCGTTTTAGTTTGTTTTGTTTGTTGCAAAGATGGGTAGGTTGGATTATGAATTTTTGTAGCCTAACTTATTGCGGTCAGAAATATTGGATTGAGAAAAGAGGGATCTCAACTTGCGGCGTTCCATCCTTGCCCCCGTTAGTTGAAAGTAAATTTTTGGCCATTCTTTTGGTAATGGCGATTTTTTTATTGCCTCAAAATGCAGCATACGCGGCGGTTGCGTATGGCTCTAGTGGTTCTGCGGCTACTGGCACGACATCACTTTCAGTTCCGTATCCAGGCAGCATTAGCGCAGGTAATTTGCTCGTGTTGGTCGTCGGCAATAAATATCCCACTAATGGTCCCGCAACACCGACTGGCTGGACATTGATTGCCAATGGGCAGGGATCGGGCGGAATTGGTTCGGCCGGAAACGACAGCGGAGCTGTCTACAGCACTATTTTTGTTAAAGAAGCTCTCGGTACCGAATCCGGCAATCTCTCGGTAACGCTTACCTCAGCCAATACTTCCATGGCGAGGATGTTTCGTTATACGAAATCCGCCAGTACGACTTGGAATTATGCCGCCACAAACGGGAGCGATAATTCTGCTGGAACCACATGGTCTGTCACCGGCGCAGCCAATCCGGGAATTTCTTCCGGTGATGTGTTGATTGTGAGCTCTGCACTGAATGGGAATCAAGTCAGCCAGTGGACTGAGTCTATTTCCGCCGCGGGCGCCACTTTCGGCAGTACTTCCGAGAGAAATGATTCAACAAGTGGCACCGGAAATGATATGGGGCTCATTGTCTCGGAACACCCTGTGACCGCCGGGACGGCCACCGCCGCCCCCGTATTTACGATGACTGGAGCAAGTGGAAGTGCGGTTACAAATAGCCCCACAGGCGCATCAGTGATTTTGCGGATTAGAGAGGTTGTCCCGCCCACTACCACGATTACCACCGATTCTGATCCGGCGGCTGCTACCATCGCACCAGGTACGGCAGCCACTGACGTCAATCGGTTTACCTTGCAAACAGACAGCGGGTCGGAGACGGTCCCTTCTGTTACGGTGAATCTTTCGAGTAGCAGCGGGATTGGGCTGCTCGCGATTACCGACAACGCGGGCGCGGTATTGGGCTCTATTGCATCGCCGAGTATTAGTAGCGGTTCCAATAGCATTCCAGTCTCGGGAATGACGGCCGATACGACGCTCAAAACATTTAAAGTTCACGTAACGCCCTTGAGCCATATCTTGATGCCCGTGCCGCCCGGCGCAGCTTATGCGATCACCGCGCCTGTGACTGCCTGGGGCGGTTCCAATACACACGCGGGCAGCGATACAAATGCCAACGCATTGACTATCGATAACTTGTCACCGAACAGTGCAACGCCCGGTACTGTCACTGCGGGCAACGGCAAGGCTACACTGGGTTGGACCACATCTAGTTCTACCGATTTTAGTACGACAGCTGGTTCGGTTGTTTACCGATGGACGGCAGCAACAGCCGGATCAGAGCATCCGGTGGAAGGCTCGACGCCGTCAGTTCCTAATCCGGATGGCACCGCCACAGTGGCTTGCGTACTGTATTCTCCAGCTCCCTCTACCGCCGTTACCGGGATAATTGATGGGGCAGGCGCCAGCTCAGGGTGTAGTACGACTACGTTGCTGACGGGTACGACCTATACCTACAAGGTGTTCCAGAAAGATTCCAACGGCAACTACGATATAGGGGCGGCTTTAGGGTCGGTCACTCTCCCCGGTGCGGTTAGCGCATCCGTGTCGACGGTGGTTACCGATTCGGGAAATGTGGTGTCGGACGGCCTTACCCCGGCGACGATTACGGTAACCTTGAAAGACAGTGCGGGTACGCCGGTTCCCGGAAAAGTGGTGACGCTGGCAGCAGATTTTGGCCATTCAGTCACCACCACGGTAAGCGGTACCACCGATGCCACCGGCGTGGCCAGATTTGAAGTCAGGGATGCGACTATTGAGGGGCCTATTATCTACACCGCGACCGATGTAACAGATTCGATCGTCATCACGCAAACGGCGCAGGTGAAATTCCTCATCTGCTATACCGAAACCTTTGATCGTGCTAATGGCACTCTTCTGGCAACATCAGAATGGACCCGGACCAAGAGCGGTGGTACTACTTATGATGCAGATATTGTCAACAACCGTTTGCGTCTGACCGACGCCAACACCAATGAGGCAACCGCTGTTCATTTGCGGCGACTGTTTCCAGGGTACGGCAATAAAGTCGAGGCCACGTTTGATTATTTCGCCTATAACGGTACCGGCGCAGATGGCGTGGCCCTTACCCTTTCCGATGCGTCCATCGCGCCGGTGGCTGGGGCCTATGGCGGATCGTTGGGCTATGCTCAACGTACTTCCCCAAACGTCGAAGACGGCTTTACCGGCGGTTGGCTGGGAGTCGGCCTGGATGAATACGGCAATTTTTCGAATCCTACCGAGGGACGTATCGGCGGTACCGGCTTTCTTCCTGACCATTTAACCATCCGCGGCTCCGGCTCCGGCCAGAGCGGCTATAATTTCCACCAGACTGCGGCGGTACCAGGTGGGGTTGACATTGCGGGGGCGACGGCTGGCCCGGGTTACCGCTACAAGATTATCGTGGATCATTCCGATAGCATTCATGCGAAGACCACCGTGCTTCGCGATACCAACGGTGACAGTGTCTTTGAGCAAACTATCATTCCTGAGTATGATGCAAAGGCTTTTCCGACACAGGCGGGGGTGCCTAAGTACTGGAATTTTTCCTTCACCGGCTCGACGGGGAGTAGTACGAATATCCACGAAGTAGACAATCTGACGATTTGCACGGTAAATCCCATTATAACGCCGGTGCTCGATCATGTGAGGATTGTTCATGACGGCAGCGCGCTTACTTGCGCACCGGAGACCATCACAATAAAAGCCTGTGCTACCGCCGACTGCACGGCGCTTTATACCGGCCCTGTGACGGTGGATCTCAATGCGATCACCGGCGCGACCTGGTCGACAGATCCGGTGACATTTAGCGGCGGCCAAGCGCTGGTGACGCTGACCAAGACAACCGCTGGCACCGTTACATTGGGAGGTTCCGTCACTGCGCCCAGCAGCATGACGGCGGTATGCTATAACGGCTCGGCGAGTGGAAATTGTTCTCTTGCCTACTCAGCGAATGCCTGCGCCTTTGATACTGTAGAAACAGGTAAAAATCCAAGCACGCCGATTTTTACCAAGCTCGCCGGTATTGCGTTTACGGTGGATGTTCTGGCGTTAAATGCTGGGACCATCAATACCGGTTACACAGGTACGGTAACCGTAGGTTTGGTCGATCAGACTGGGGTGGCTGCCGGATCGTGCGGTAGTACATTGCTAGCCAGTCCCACTGGGTCAACATCGTGGAGCAACGGCCGACGGGCATACACCTTCAACTATCCGTACGCCGCCAAGGACGTGCGGGTGCGCATCATTCGCGTCAGCGACGGGGCCATTGCCTGTTCTTCGGATAACTTCGCCATCCGGCCGACCACATTCAGTGTGAGCTCTCCTACCCCTACGCCCATCAAGGCCGGGGCTGCTTTTGAACTGGATGCCGCCTCGTTGAATAACTACACCGGAACTGCATTAATCAACAGTTACGGGATCGCTGTCAGCGGTGGCGTCAAAGGTACTTTGAGCGGAAGCTTTTCGCCTGCGACGTCTGCCTCAAGCTGGATTTCCAAGGGGACAGCCTTTACATATTCGGAAGTCGGAAATTTTCAATTTACGGCCAACCTCAATCCCAGCCCTAATGTTTACGGTGTTTACGACGACGGCAGCTTCGTCGATGTTGATCGCAGTAAATCAACGCCCGAGTGCGTTATCGACAACAAACTTGGCACCTCCTTTCCTCCGGCCGATCCGAATGTCATAGACTTAAATAACAAATATGGCTGCTATTTCGGCAATACGGTAGAGACCAGTTTCGGACGATTCATTCCTGATCATTTTGATACTGTTATTTCCGGCGGCATGCCTTGTCCGACCGGGCTAACGTGTCCAACCCAGTTCAACGGATTTGTCTATTCCGGTCAGTCGTTTACCACGCAAGTGATTGCGCGAAATCTGGCTGGTGCGACAACACTTAATTATGACAGTGCACTAGGTTATTCCAAGGCGGTGACATTGTCCGCATGGAATGCGCGCGGTGGTACGACCGCCAATCCTGGTGGCGGTACGTTGACTTCCAATACCGTACCTTCCACCTCGTTCAATCAGGGTGTGGCTACGACTACGACGAATTCGCCAATATACAAGTTCCCCACGACACTTGTAGCACCAACAGACATTTATGTTCGGGCGGTAGACACGGATAGTGTGACTTCTCTGCGTGGTGTCCCCTCGACCTCGGTTGAGGGCGGAATCAAAGTCGTCAGCGGTCGTGTCAATATCCCCAACGCATATGGTTCCGAGTTACTTGACCTGCCGATGACTGCGATGGCGCAGTACTATAACGGCACAAACTGGCTTACCAGCAGCACCGATAGCGTATCGAATCTGACACTCGGTTTGTCCAATTATCAGCGTTTAACCGGTGGTGCATGGGCGACTACACCGACACCGGCAAGCGGCCTTGTTACTGCGGGCGTTCTGCCGTTCACGCTGTCGAAACCTACCGGTGGCGGAACGGGCAGTGTCGATGTGAGTATTAGTGTTCCTGATTATTTTCTGACTGGCAGCAATGTTGCGCTAGTCAACCCGAGCCTTACCGCTCGCGCCACCTTTGGTATCTACAAAGGCAATAGTAAATTTATTTATATCCGTGAACTGTATTAACGCGAGATGAGAGCTTAAAAAACGCAACCTGATTGGATGAGCGGTTTGCTGATACTGAATATCAGTTGAGACTGAACATCTATCCAGCACCGAATGTTGATATTTGCTGTTAAATAAAAGCTCAATTAAACTAGCCGGGACGGAGAATAATAATTAAACAAATGGGCGTGGGCCGGTAAATCCGGCAAAAAGAACACGCGGCTTTTACTGGGCGTCGTATCCAGTCTACTTAGTCCGCGTATCTGACATTTTTCATAAGGTGTGCTTTAGCACTATCCATAAGGAGAATACCATGGCACAAAAAAAAGATTATTTAAAAGGCCAGTTTGACAATGCTGTTTCCTCCATTATCAAAGGCATCGATCGCGATGTAGAGCGGGGCGAAGATGCCCTGATGTTGGGGCTTGGCATCGTCATGTTGTCTTCCACTTTCGCACCTGTCGCGCCGCCGAGCATTCTGCTGCCTCTGGTGGCGCTGACTTTCGCTATTTCGGCGGGCTTTGCCCGGATCAATTATCACAACATGGAGCGGAAACTCCTGGAATCCATGGCTCAGCTTGAGGGGCATGAAAAGATCATCCTGTATCCGATTGCTGCTGTTTTTGCCGACTATCCGATGCATTCTTTGGCGGAGTCGTTTAATCCTTTAAAAAACCTGAAACGAACATGGAAAAGTGCGTTGGGCGGAATCCTGATTAATCCGCTATGGATGCCCATTTTTTATGTGATGGGTATGCAAATCATTGAAGAAAAAAATCTGGGTATTTTGAATCGGGCTATTATCGGCGTTGAGCAAAAAATCTCTTCTTTGTCTTCTCTGGTTTAGCTGTGGCTGGGTTGATCCGCATCAATCTAATCCAGCGCAAAATGGGCTTTATAATATGCAGGATGTCAGCGGGTTTAAAAAATTGTTAATGACCGAAACAGTATAATCTCGTAAAATTACCTCAGTTTTGTTTTTTTACAACGGGATGAGTCCGTAAGGGTTCATCCCGTTTTGCACATTTGAGGTGACGTGTTTGACTAGGTCTGCTTTATTGGTTTTGGAAGATGGGACGGTTTTTAACGGTGTAGCCATAGGTGCAGATGGGTGTTCCGTGGGTGAAGTTGTTTTTAATACGGCTATGACTGGGTATCAGGAAATTCTCAGCGATCCTTCTTATGCCCGACAAATTGTGACATTAACCTATCCTCACATTGGTAATGTCGGTACGACGGACGAAGATGACGAGTCTACCGGCGTTTTCGCCAGCGGTCTGGTAATCAGGGATTTGCCGTTGTTGGCCAGCAACTGGCGCAGCGAAAAAACCTTGCAGCAATATTTGGTTGATAATAACGTCGTCGCTATTGCCGATATTGATACCCGACAATTAACCCGGCTTTTGCGCGATAAAGGTGCGCAACGCGGCTGTATTATGGCGGGTGAGTCGGTTGACTTGGACGCGGCAAAGAAAGCGATTGAAGGCTTTCCAGGGTTAAAGGGCATGGATCTGGCTAAGGAAGTCACGGTCGATCGGCCTTATGAATGGACTGAAAATATCTGGCATTTGCAAAATGGACATACGCAAGCTGAAAATTTGACCAAGCATGTTGTGGCTTATGATTTTGGCGTTAAACGCAACATTCTTAGGTTACTGGCTAATCGCGGTTGTCGTGTCACTGTTGTTCCTGCAACAACACCGGCTGAAACAGTATTGGCAATGAATCCTGACGGCGTTTTCCTGTCCAATGGCCCCGGCGATCCTGAGCCGTGTACTTATGCCATTGAGGCCATCAAAACCATTCTGGAAAAGAAAATCCCGGTATTCGGTATTTGCTTGGGCCATCAGCTATTGGCTTTAGCCAGCGGCGCGAAAACCGAAAAAATGAAATTCGGCCATCATGGCGCCAATCATCCGGTTCAGGAAATAGCTACGGGCCGGGTTATGATCAGCAGTCAGAATCACGGGTTTGCGGCTAATGAAGCCAGTCTGCCTGACAATGTCGTAGCGACTTATCGTTCATTATTCGACGGCAGCTTGCAGGGCATCAAGCGGACGGATTGTCCTGCGATGAGTTTTCAGGGGCACCCTGAAGCAAGTCCCGGTCCTCATGATGTGGAGGCTTTATTCGATGATTTCATCGAGATGATGGAACAAGTAAACAAATAAGTAAGTAGGTCGGGTTAGCGTAGCGTAACCCGACAACCGTGGGTTACGCTACCCAGCCTACATAACTAACAGCAATATAAATGGTAACGCATACAACATGCCAAAAAGAACCGACATAAAATCGATTTTATTACTGGGGGCGGGCCCCATTGTTATTGGTCAAGCCTGTGAGTTTGATTATTCCGGCACGCAAGCCTGTAAAGCACTGCGGGAAGAGGGCTATCGCGTTATTCTGGTAAATTCCAATCCGGCAACGATTATGACCGATCCGGATATGGCCGATGCGACCTATATCGAGCCTATCGACTGGCAAACCGTAGAAAAAATCATCGCCAAAGAACGCCCTGATGCGATATTGCCGACGATGGGCGGACAAACTGCATTGAATTGCGCGCTTGACCTTGACGCCAACGGCGTTTTGGAAAAGTACGGTGTCGAGATGATCGGCGCTACCAAAGAGGCGATTAACAAGGCCGAAGACCGTGAGCTGTTCAATCAGGCGATGCGCAAAATCGGTTATGAAGTGGCAAAGTCGAAAACCGCACATTCCATGGAAGAGGCTTTGGCGGCGCAGCAGGAAGTGGGTTATCCGACCGTTATCCGTCCTTCATTTACCATGGGCGGCAGCGGCGGCGGCATCGCTTATAACAAGGAAGAGTTTGTTGAAATCTGCGAGCGCGGCCTGTATTTGTCGCCAACCAACGAGTTATTGATTGAAGAATCGGTGCTGGGCTGGAAAGAATACGAAATGGAAGTGGTGCGAGATTCCAAGGACAACTGCATCATCGTCTGTTCGATTGAAAACTTCGACCCGATGGGCGTGCATACCGGCGATTCGATTACCGTAGCGCCCGCGCAAACCTTGACCGATAAGGAATATCAGATCCTGCGTAACGTCTCTCTGGCGGTGTTGCGCGAGATTGGCGTCGATACCGGCGGTTCCAACGTGCAGGTCGCCATTAATCCTAAAGACGGACGGATGATCGTTATCGAGATGAATCCGCGCGTATCGCGTTCGTCTGCGTTGGCATCCAAGGCAACCGGTTTCCCGATTGCTAAAGTGGCGGCAAAACTGGCGGTAGGTTACACGCTGGATGAATTGAAAAACGAGATTACCGGCGGCGCAACACCGGCATCGTTTGAGCCGACCATTGATTACGTAGTCACTAAGGTTCCGCGATTTACCTTTGAAAAATTCCCGCAAGCGGATGACCGTTTGACCACGCAGATGAAGTCTGTGGGTGAAGTCATGGCTATCGGCCGTACTTTTCAGGAATCACTGCAAAAAGCCCTGCGCGGCTTGGAAATCGGCATCAGTGGTCTTGATGAAATTATCGATTTGAACCGCGAAGACGCTCGGGAAAAAATGCAGCGTGAAATGCGCCATCCGGGGCCGGATCGTTTGCTTTATGTCGCCGATGCATTCCGTAGCGGCATGAGTCTGGAAGACGTGCATGAGGCCAGTAAAATCGATCCCTGGTTTTTGGCGCAGGTTGAAGACTTGGTCATTACTGAAAAGTCATTGTCGACTAAAACCTTGTCGACCTTGAAAGAAGGTGAGCTGTATAAATTAAAGCGCAAGGGTTTTTCCGATATACGTCTGGCCAAATTGCTGGATACGTCCGAGTCTGAAGTGCGCAATGTAAGGCATAAACAGAACATTCGCCCGGTTTATAAACGCATAGATTCCTGTGCGGCGGAGTTCTCGTCCGATACGGCTTATTTGTATTCGACTTACGAACAGGAATGCGAAGCGCGGGTTTCCGACAGGGAAAAAATCATTATTCTCGGCGGCGGGCCTAACCGTATCGGCCAGGGGATTGAGTTCGATTACTGTTGCGTACATGCCGCATTGGCATTGCGAGAAGATGGCTATGAAACCATCATGATCAATTGCAATCCTGAAACGGTTTCTACCGATTTCGATACGTCGGATCGCTTGTATTTTGAGTCGTTAACGCTGGAAGATGTGCTGGAAATTGTTCATATTGAACAACCCAAAGGCGTGATCGTGCAATATGGCGGCCAAACGCCGTTGAAATTGGCGCGCGCATTGGAGGCGGCGGGGGTGCCCATTATCGGTACATCGCCGGACTCGATTGATTTGGCTGAAGACCGTGAGCGTTTCCAAAAGTTGCTGGAAAGACTGAATTTAAAACAGCCGCCCAATGCGACGGCCCGTTCTGTCGAGCAGGCGATTAATGCGGCAAAGGAACTCGGGTATCCCCTGGTTGTTCGTCCTTCCTATGTTTTAGGCGGCCGGGCTATGGAAATCGTCTTCAATGAAGAGGGTTTGCAGCGTTATATGAAAGAAGCGGTCAGTGTTTCCAATGATTCGCCGGTATTGCTGGATCGTTTCCTTGACGATGCTGTCGAAATGGATGTTGATGCCATTTATGACGGGGAGCAAGTGTTGATCGGTGGATTGATGGAGCATATCGAACAGGCGGGTGTGCATTCGGGAGACTCTGCGTGTTCGCTGCCCCCATATGAATTAGCGCCGGAGCTTCAGGATAAATTGCGTGAGCAAGTGACCAAGATGGCCGAAGCGTTGGGCGTTGTGGGTTTGATGAATACCCAGTTTGCTATTCAGGGCGAAGATATTTACGTGCTTGAAGTTAATCCACGGGCTTCGCGTACCGCACCTTTTGTATCCAAGGCGACCGGTTATGCGCTGGCTAAAATTGCGGCGCGTTGCATGGTTGGACAAACTTTGGCGCAACAGGGCATTACCAAAGAGCGCATTCCCGATTATTATTCGGTTAAGGAAGCGGTGTTTCCGTTTGTTAAGTTTCCAGGCGTTGATCCTTTATTGGGGCCTGAAATGAAGTCGACCGGTGAAGTCATGGGGGTGGGCAAAACCTTCGGTGAAGCTTTTGCTAAATCTCAGCGTGCTGCCGGTGTCAACTTGAATCACAGCGGCAAAGTGCTGATCAGTATTCGCGATGCGGATAAAGCAAAAGCGCCTGATGTTGCCAGAATGCTGGTGGATAAGAAATATGAAATTGTTGCTACCGGTGGCACGGCAAAGTTTCTTAAAGACGCCGGCATTCCTTGTGAAGTGGTTTATAAGGTTAACGAAGGTCGCCCTAACACGGTTGATATGATTAAAAACGATCAGATTCAGCTGATTATTAATACGACGGAAGGCAAAAAAGCAATTTCGGATTCATTTACCATGCGCAGAGAAGCCCTGCAGCACCGCGTAACTTATTACACGACAATGGCCGGAGCAAGAGCGGCCTGTTACGCGCTGGGTGAATTGGATGCAGGCGATGTGAATTGCTTACAGGATCTGCATAAGAGCCTGGTTTGAGGCAAAAGACTAAAGGCTAAAAGAGCGGCGACTTTCGCTGTTTGCCCTTAGCCTTTCGCCTAAAAAATAATTATTGGAGTTTTAAAAATGAATAAAGTACCTCTCACCGTCAAAGGTGCGGAAAAATTACGTGCCGAATTGGAAGAATTAAAGTCGGTTGTGCGTCCGCGTATCGTTGCATCGATTGCTACGGCTAGAGCGCACGGCGATTTGAAAGAAAACGCCGAATATCATGCTGCGAAAGAGCAACAAAGCTTTGCCGAAGGGCGTATTTCTGAAATTGAAGGTAAACTTTCTAATGCGCAAATTATTGACATTACCAAGGTGGATGCCAATGGGAAGGTGGTGTTTGGCGCGACAGTGGAAATAGAAGATATTGAATCCGAGAGAAAGGTGACGTATCAGATTGTTGGCGAAGATGAGGCCAATATCAAGGAAGGTCGTATTTCAATCGGCTCGCCAATTGCTAGGGCTTTGATCGGCAAAGAGGTTGAAGATGTTGTTACGGTTAAGGCGCCGGGCGGCAATGTCGATTATGAAATTATTTCGATTGAATATATTTAAGTTTAAAGGCTAAAGGCTAAAGGAGGCGTGATTATTCCCTTTTGCCTTTCGCCTTGTATCTTTGGCCTTGTTTATTTATCAGGGTTTAATCTGTAAATAACTGCAATTTGCCCAATACTCTGAATGAGCTCTGCTCCGGTATCAGCGCAGATTTTCTCGCTGATCAGCTTACGATCTTCCCTTTCAGCGCGTATTCGCACTTTAATCAGTTCGTGGCTGTTAAGTGCCAATTCAATCTCTGCCAGCACGGCGGCTGTAAGTCCTGATTGGCCAATCATAATGACAGGCTTTAAGCTGTGTGCTTGAGCCCGGAGTTTTTTCTTGTCTGCAGAGTTCACTCTTTAATTCCTAAATCAAAATCCTAAATTTTACACTAAAATACAGTTATGGGACGAAGTAAAAGCAGTAGTCGTTGGATGCAGGAGCATTTTGAGGACGAATACGTCAAAATGGCGCAAGCTCAGGGTTATCGTTCGCGTGCGGTTTTTAAATTGAAAGAAATTCAGGATAAAGATCAGCTTATTAAGCCGGGGATGAATATTATTGATTTGGGCGCGGCTCCCGGGGGATGGTCTCAGTTTGCACGGCAGATTGTCGGGAAAAAAGACAAGATTATTGCTTTGGATATTTTAGCGATGGATCCACTGGAGGGTGTTGATTTTATTCAGGGCGATTTTCGTGAACAAGCCGTTCTGGATCAATTGTACGCTGTTCTTGACGGGGCTCCGATCAATCTGGTGATGTCGGATATGGCGCCCAATATGAGTGGCAATAAGGGCGTAGACCAACCTCGATCAATTTATTTGGGGGAGTTGGCATTGGAGACCGCCAAGACTGTGTTGGCAAAAGATGGGGTTTTTCTGGTTAAACTATTTCACGGGGCGGGTTTTGAGGATTTTCATAAGGAAGTTCAGCAGTCTTTTACAAAAGTGATTATCAGAAAGCCAAAAGCGTCAAGACCGCGAAGTAATGAAGTTTATATTTTAGCTAAAGGCTTTAAATAATCTTATGTGGCCCTAATATTAGTGGAACGAGGTGCCAGGTATGATGAAGTCGTATTTTTCATGTACGGGTGATCCAGATAAATAACGACAGTCAGGAAAGTTAACTCCTGATATAATTACTTAGTTTTTAAATCGAGAGCCGTTCAGGCCCAGGGTGTGTAAATTGAACGATATGATGAAAAATATAATCCTATGGGTCGTCATTGCAGTGGTATTGATGTCGGTCTTTAATAATTTCGGTCCGCAAAATGATAGGACTGATTCTTCGATGTCTTATTCGCAATTTATCGAGTCGGTAAAAGCAGGCCAGGTTCAGCAGGTGATGATTGAAGACAATATCATCAAAGGCAAGATGCAGGGTGGTCAGATATTTAAAACCTACGCACCTTCAGATCCCCATTTAGTAGACGATTTGCTGGCAAATGGCGTCGAAATCAAGGCCGTTCCGCCCGAGCAGCCGTCTATGTTAATGCAGTTGCTGGTTTCTTTTGGGCCGATGTTGTTGCTTATTGCTGTGTGGGTGTTCTTCATGCGGCAAATGCAAGGCGGCGGCGGTGGCGGTCGCGGCGCAATGAATTTTGGTAAAAGCAAAGCCCGAATGCTCGAAGAAGACCAGATTAAGGTGACTTTTGCTGATGTGGCAGGTTGCGATGAAGCTAAAGAAGAAGTTGTCGAAATGGTCGATTTCCTTAAAGATCCGGCAAAATACCAAAAATTAGGCGGTAAAATTCCTCGCGGCGCGTTAATGATCGGTCCTCCGGGAACAGGAAAAACCTTGCTGGCCAGAGCTATTGCCGGTGAGGCCAAAGTGCCGTTCTTCACCATTTCCGGTTCGGATTTTGTTGAAATGTTTGTCGGTGTGGGCGCATCCCGTGTGCGTGACATGTTTGAGCAAGCTAAAAAGCATGCGCCTTGCATTATTTTTATAGATGAGATTGATGCAGTAGGTCGTCAACGTGGTGCCGGCTTAGGTGGCGGCAATGATGAGCGTGAGCAGACATTAAACCAATTGCTGGTTGAAATGGATGGGTTTGAGGGTAACGAAGGTATTATTGTTATTGCTGCAACAAACCGCCCCGATGTATTGGATAAGGCTTTATTGCGTCCCGGCCGGTTTGATCGTCAGGTAACGGTAGGTCTACCGGATGTCAGGGGGCGCGAGCAGATTCTTGCGGTACATGTTAAAAAAGTGCCGATTGCCGATGATGTTGAGGTTAAGTATATAGCTCAAGGCACACCGGGTTTTTCCGGAGCCGATTTGGCTAATTTGATTAATGAAGCCGCTTTATTCGCCGCAAGAATGAATAAGCGTGTGGTTAATATGTCGGATCTTGAAAAAGCCAAGGATAAATTGATCATGGGAGTTGAAAGAACCTCTATGGTCATGAATGAGAAAGAAAAGAAAATGACTGCTTATCATGAAGCAGGGCATGCAATTGTCGGTAAGCTGGTCCCTGAACATGATCCTGTCTACAAAGTTAGCATTATGCCTAGAGGCCGTGCGCTGGGTATTACCATGTTTTTGCCTGAGCGAGATCAGTACAGTGCCAGCAAACAAAAACTGGACAGTATGATTTCCAGTTTGTACGGCGGACGTATTGCCGAGGAAGTGGTTTTTGGCCGGGAACAAGTAAGTACCGGCGCATCTAACGATATTGAGCGTGCTACCGAGTTGGCCAGAAACATGGTGACTAAATGGGGTTTTTCTCAGCGTCTTGGGCCATTGTCATACAGTGAAGAAGAAGGTGAAGTCTTCCTGGGACGGTCGGTAACGCAACATAAAACGGTTGCCGAGGAGACTTCTCATACCATTGATGAAGAGATTCGTTCTTTTATTGACCGAAATTATGAGCGCGCCGAAACAATTCTGAAAGAGAACATAGATATTCTTCATGCTATGGCGGAGGCCTTGATGAAGTATGAGACTATCGACAAGTATCAAATTGAGGATTTGATGGCCCGTAAACCGGTCAGGACTCCGCAAGGCTGGGATGATAAGCCCCCATCTTCTCATGGTGATGTCATAACAGATGATGTTAAGAGCAAGGATGATATAAAAAATGAAAAATCAATTGGCGGGACTGCAGAGCAAAGCTGAGGACTCCCTGAATTGACACTAAAGGAGAGGCGTAATGTCTCTCCTTTTTTTATGTAATTTATAAAGGTCAGGTGGAAACAGTAAGCTGTTATCTTTAGCCTTTTACCTGTTTTTAGATTTTAGAACTATGATAAAAAAATACTTTGGAACTGATGGTATCAGAGGAAAGGTGGGTGAACATCCAATAACAGCGGATTTTTTCTTGAAGCTGGGTTGGGCCGCCGGGCGAGTGTTTGCGAATGAAGGACATGGTTTTGTCCTGGTTGGTAAAGACACGCGCATTTCGGGCTATATGTTTGAATCTGCATTAGAGGCAGGGTTGACCGCTGCGGGCGTCGATACGCGCTTGTTAGGGCCTATGCCGACGCCGGGAATAGCCTATTTAACGCGTACTTTAAGGGCGCAGGCCGGTATTGTCATTAGCGCCTCTCATAATCCCTATTATGATAATGGCGTTAAGTTTTTCTCGGTCCAGGGAACGAAATTACCGGATGAAATAGAACAAAAAATAGAAGAGTATATTGATTCGCCGATGACAACGGTAGAGTCGTCAAAGCTGGGTAAGGCGAAACGGTTGGTTGATGCTCCTGGCCGTTATATTGAGTTTTGCAAGGCCAGCGTGCCGACTCGGCTTGATTTTAGCGGAATGAGGATCATAATCGATTGCGCTCATGGGGCGACTTACCATATAGCGCCGCATGTATTTAGTGAGGTCGGCGCTGAAGTCGTTACGATTGGGGCGGAGCCGGACGGACTTAATATTAATGATGAGTGTGGTGCAACTAAGCCGGAAAAATTAGCTGCAACAGTTTTATCTTATCGTGCCGATTTAGGTATTGCCTTGGACGGTGATGGCGACCGATTGGTGATGGTCGATCACAAAGGCGAAATCGTTGATGGCGACGAGCTTATTTATATTATTGCTAAGGCAAGGTTGGACGCCGGGTTAATGTCCGGGCCTGTCGTAGGTACTTTAATGACAAATCTGGGTATGGAGCATGGCTTGAAGAAGTTGGGGCTCAATCTGCTTAGGGCTAATGTGGGTGACCGGTACGTCATGGAAATGCTGACAGAACACCAAGGGATTTTAGGTGGCGAAAATTCCGGTCATATCATTTGTCTTGATAGAACAACAACGGGTGATGGCATTATTGCTGCCTTGCAGATTATGGCGGAAATGCAAAGCAGTGGTAAGAATTTGCATGAATTGAAATCCGGGATGCAAAAATACCCGCAAGTTTTGGTAAACGTCAAAACTGATAAGAAAATAAATCCGGATGAGAATGAGAGTATACAAAAAGCGGTGAAAGCTATCGAGAAGAAGCTGGGAGATAATGGTCGGGTATTGCTTAGAGCTTCGGGAACAGAACCATTAATTCGGGTAATGGTGGAAGGTCAACAGGCAGAGTTGGTTAAAAATTACGCGCATCAAATAGCTGATGATGTTAAGAAGGCAATGGGAGCTTGAATTGAGCGCTATTAATATATATCATAGATGGTTTGATTCTATGTGAGGAGTAGTGATGCGTCGGTCTCTAGTTGTAGGAAATTGGAAGATGAATGGAACTCTCGCCAGTGCTGAGTTGCTTGCAAAAGGTATTATTGCCGGATTAGGGGATAATAGTGCGGATATCGCAATATGTGTACCTTATGTGCATTTACCCAGAGTTAGTGAATTAGTTAAAAATACCTCATTGGCGTTGGGCGCGCAAAACGTTGCGGATAAATCTTCAGGTGCTTATACTGGGGAAGTTTCGGCGGCGATGCTAAGTGAATTTGATTGCAAATATGCTCTTGTAGGACACTCTGAAAGACGCAGTTATTACGGCGATACCGATGAATCGGTAGCCGCCCGTTTTTGTCAGGCGCAAGAGCAAAACATTATTCCCGTTCTGTGCGTAGGTGAAACGCTGGAGCAACGCGAACAAGATCAGACTTTTGCGGTTATTAATACACAGCTTGATGCAGTTATTAATTTGGCAGGTATAGCTGCTTTTAGTGCGGCAGTGATTGCCTATGAACCGGTTTGGGCCATAGGGACAGGAAAAACAGCGACTGATGAGCAGGCTCAGGAAGTTCATCAGTACATAAGACAGTACATTGCTGCTAAAGATCAGGCTATTGCCGATAAAATACAAATTTTATACGGCGGTAGTGCTAAACCGGATAATGCAAAAGGCTTGTTTGCTATGCCGGATATTGACGGCGGTTTAATTGGTGGGGCTTCGTTGGATGCGGAATCCTTTTTAAAGATTTATCATTCAATTTAGAGTAGTTTAGACTTTATTATGTATCAGGTAATTATTGTTGTTCATGTGCTGTTGGGTTTAGGGGTTGTTGGATTAGTATTAATGCAGCAAGGCAAAGGAGCTGACGCAGGCGCAGCTTTTGGCACAGGATCTTCAGGGTCTGTTTTTGGTGCTCAGGGGGCGGCGTCTTTCTTGTCTCGAGCCACAGCAATTCTGGCAACTTTGTTTTTTATGACCAGCTTGGGGCTTGCAGTGTTAAACGGTAAGCAGGGTGCGGCTTACGACTTAATGAACGCCCCCAAGGTTGAACAGGATACGCTTGGCATTCCTGATGTGAGTGGCGCAAAAGGATCGGGCAGCGCTTCTCCAGTGACTGACCTGAAGTCTGAAGAAGTGCCTGTTGCTGCTCCGGCGGTTTCCGGAGCTGAACAGGCAGTTGAAAAAAAGTAATAAATATTGTTTATGACGCAAGTAAGTACACTGTAGAAAATAATTAAAATAGTGTGTATTAAATAGTATCTTTGCAATCATGTTTTAGCCGATGTGGTGAAATTGGTAGACACGCCATCTTGAGGGGGTGGTGACGAAAGTTGTGCCGGTTCAAATCCGGCCATCGGCACCAATATATACCCTGCTAGGGATTTTCTCTAGTGGGGTGTTTTTTTGTTTGCTGCAATGAAAATGCAGAAATAAGTTTCTATATTAGAAGTGCGATACAGAAAAATAATTAGGCTATACTTAGTCAGTTAAATGTAGGACGCTGTATATTCGTACGGGGTTTTGCTTTGAAAATTAGAGATTAATGGAGAAAACAATGGCAAGTATTCTTGCAGTTGACGATTCAGCTTCAATGAGAAAAATGGTTTCATTTACTTTAAGGGCTGCTGGATACGATGTCGAAGAAGCAGTAGATGGAGTTGATGCTTTAGAAAAAGCACAAGCCAGGAAATTTGATTGCGTAGTAACTGATGTCAACATGCCAAATAAAGACGGGATTACTTTAATTAGAGATTTACGGGCACTCCCAGATTATAAATTTATTCCCATGCTGATGCTGACGACAGAGTCAGGAATCGAAAAAAAGCAAGAAGGTAAAGCGGCTGGTGCAACAGGGTGGATGGTTAAACCTTTCAATCCTGATCAATTATTAAAAACATTACTAAAAGTTTTGGGTTAGTTGATGCTATCGTGCCTAAGTGTGTTAATCGCATGCAGGAAAGCCTATGCCTATTGATATATTTCAGTCCCATGCGGCTTTATTCTGAATGTTTAGATGAATGCTTTAGGTGTTTATCCAGACAAGGATCAATAAAGAAAGTTTTCGGGTTAATCTTGTTTAAATGAATTTAGGCGCACACAGGTAAGTCTATGTCTATTGATATGTCACAATTCCATCAGGTCTTTTTTGAAGAATGTTTCGAAGGACTGGAAGCAATGGAGTCAGGATTGTTAACGCTCGATATGGGGGATATTGATTCAGAAATAATCAATACCATTTTCAGGGGAGCCCATTCGATAAAAGGCGGAAGTGGAACTTTTGGTTTTACCGTTGTTGCTGAATACACTCATATTATGGAAACCCTGCTTGATGAAATGCGAGACGGGCGTAGAAAGGTAACCCAACCTGCAGTAGACGTTTTACTTGGATCCGTTGATTGTCTCAGAGAGATGTTGACTGCGATACAGAATGAACAGAATGTTAATAATGCCAGTGTAGAAAAACACAAAACAGCATTGGAAGTTGTGCTTAATGGTGGTTCGGTGGCAGAAGAGCCAGCGCTTCCAGTTGAACAGGAATTCACAAGTGAAGAGGTTTCCTTCAATGATGCTCCTGATGTCGATGAAGAAGAATCCGTTGGATTAGAAGAGCAGGGGTGGAAAATAGCTTTTTGCCCTTATTTGGATTTGCTTAAAACCGGCAATGATCCGGTCAGACTCTTTCGAGAATTGAATGAACTCGGCGAATTAACAACCACTGTTAATATTCAGGATGTTCCCGGTTTTTATGAATTAGATCCGGAGGAATGCAATATTTCTTGGGATTTAAAAGTTGTCGGGGATATTTCCGGCGATGAAATCAGGGAAATATTTAATTGGGTTGAAGGCGATTGTGAAATGGAAATTCAGCCCCTTGCCAAAGCCGTAAAATTACCCCCCGTTGTAAAAAAAATCGATCCTGAACCTACCCCAGTAATCATACCTAATAATCCTGCTCCAAAATCCGTTGAGGTCAAACCCAAGCCGGTTACAGAAACCAAAAAGCCTGATTCTCAAGATTCTGACAATGAAGCGGCAAAAACCACGGCAAAAGCCAGTTCGATTCGAGTAGATACTGACAAAATTGATACTTTAATCAATATGGTTGGTGAGGTTGTGATTACACAATCTATGCTGGGTTTAGTTGGCGAGAACTTTAGCATGGACAAGGTGGGTCAACTTAAAAGAGGTCTTGCTCAATTAGAACGGCATACCCGGGATTTACAACAAAGCGTCATGAATATTCGGATGCTGCCTATTAGTTTTGTGTTTAGCCGTTTTCCACGTTTAGTGCATGATATTAGCAGTAAATTAGATAAAAAAATTGTGCTGAAGCTGGTCGGGGAAAATACCGAAGTTGATAAAGCCGTCGTTGAGTTGATCAATGATCCGCTGGTTCATTTAATTAGGAACAGTCTGGATCACGGTATAGAAATGCCGGCGGACAGGGTTGCAGCAGGTAAGCCTGAAACAGGAACCATAGAGCTGAAGGCGTATCATCGCGGTGGGCACATCGTCATAGAAATTATTGACGATGGTCGCGGATTAGATAAAGACAAATTGCTGGCAAAGGCCATAGAAAAAGGATTGATTGAAGAAAATAATCTTCTTACCGAAAAACAGATATTTGAATTGATCTTTATGCCGGGTTTTTCTACGGCTGAACAGCTCACTGATATTTCCGGTCGCGGTGTGGGTATGGATGTCGTGAGAAGGAATATCCAGTCATTAGGCGGCAACATAGAAATTATTTCAGAGCTGGGTAAAGGAACGACCATAGCAATCCATTTGCCGTTAACGTTGGCAATTCTTGACGGTCAATCTGTTGCGGTGGGTGATGAGACCTACATTGTTCCGTTAGTTTCTATCATTGAATCAATTAACATTACGGAAAGAATGTTAAACAAAGTTGCAGGTAAAGGGGAAACCTTTCGCTTACGCAATGAATACTTGCCAGTTATTAGAATGCGCAGCATTTTTAATGTTCATTCAGGCAATCCGACTAAGTCCAAAGAGGGTGTCCTCGTGGTCGTCGAGGGGCAGGGTGAGCTGTGTTGTTTACTCGTAGATGAGTTATTGGGCCAACAACAGGTTGTTATTAAATCATTGGAAGCAAATTACCGGCGGGTGGAAGGCGTTTCAGGTGCAACTATTTTGGGTGATGGTTCTGTTGCGCTGATTCTAGATGTTCCAGGTTTAGTGCGTTTTTCAATTCGCTAATACATAGATAAAAGCAGATATGGCACAAGAAGCTGAAAATAAAGATATAGATCAATATCACTATAGTAGAAACCTGGATAACGCTGTGCAATATCTGAGTTTTGCCTTAGGTAAAGAAGAATATGGCGTTGATATTCTTAGAGTACAGGAAATACGAAGTTGGGAGCCTGTTTCCAGAATACCTAATGTTCCCTGCTATGAAAAAGGTGTTGTTAATTTACGCGGTTCCATTGTGCCGATTCTCGATTTGAGAGAAAGGTTTAATTTGAGTAAAGCCGAATACACACCATTGACGGTAGTTGTCGTACTGCAAACTGGTGATAGCAACAAAACACGCATAATGGGCGTTGTTGTCGACTCGGTCTCTGATGTCATTAGTGTGGATAAAACCGAAATTCAAAGTGCTCCCGATTTTGGAACTAAAGTAAGCAATGAATTTATTAACGGATTGGTATCGGTTAATGAACGCATGGTGATGCTGCTTGATGTGGACAAATTGCTGAAGTTGGAAGAGCTTGACCAGGATGAAAGTTAATGATTTTCAAATACCCCGTGTGGGTAAATGTATTTGGCATGGTTTGAGAGGTAAGGTAACGTGAAAATTAATATGCCGTTAACTAATAATGAGGTCATTCTGAAAAAAGGCACCATTTTGGTTTCAAGAACCGATTTGATGGGACGTATTACCTACGTCAATGACGCATTTGTTGAAATCAGCGGATTTACCCGTGATGAGTTGATGGGACAGGAACATAATATAGTTCGTCATCCCGATATGCCCGCTGAGGCCTATGAAGATTTATGGATAACCTTAAAACAGCTTAGACCCTGGCAGGGACTGGTGAAGAATAGGTGTAAAAACGGCGACCATTACTGGGTCGAGGCAAATGCCATGCCGTTGTTTAAAGATGGAAAAGTCTATGAATACCTTTCTGTTCGGCACCCTCCGAAGCGTGATGTGATTCCGGCAACTGAGCAGTTATACAAGAAAATCAGTGCCGGTGAGGTGAAGTTAAAGCCGACCGGTTTAACTGCGATGTTCAAATCAATTAGCGAAATTGCAATAGCGAAAAAGAATGCTTTTGTAGTTTCCGCTTTCTTGGCACCTATCTTTTTTCTGATGTATCGATTGTTCTTGACGCAGGAGTACGTCTTGTTAGCGGGTGTTGCCATGTTAGCCATGATGGCATCGGCACTCAGTATCAATATGACCAAGGTAATAACCGATACGCTGGAAACTGCAATCACTATTTGTTACCGGTTGAGCAGCGGAAGCTTCGGAAATAAGGTGAACTTGAAACGGGACGATCAACTGGGCGATTTTTTGCGTGGATTGTATTGTATGGAAGTCAAGCTGGGTGTAGATTTGGCCGATTACAAGCAAGGCCTCTCAGAGTCCAAACGGATTACACAGGCTCTGGATAACGTTCAGTCGCCTGTCATGGTAGCGAATAAGAATTTTGAAATTATTTACATGAACGATAGCGTTCAGAGAATGTTCAAGACAGCGGAAAGCGATATTCGCAGCCAGTTACCTGATTTTTCCGCCGATAAGTTGATGGGGTCAAATGTTGATCTATATCACGCTACTATTAAAAGTGGGCAATTGGAAAAATCACAAGAATCACTTAGATCGCAGCTGGTCATTGGCGGTCGGCATATGAGTCTTATCGCTAGCCCCGTTAATAGCGATGGTGAGCGTATTGGTTATGTGACTGAATGGCAGGATAGAACCCATGAAGTTTTAATTGAGCAAGAAATCGATCAGTTGGTGCAGGGCGTTAAAGCCGGCGACTTGAGTGCGCGCATAAAATTAAGTGATAAGCAGGGATTTACCAAAGCACTGTCCGCCGGCATCAATGAATTAACGGATGTTATAGAAAGTGTATTTGGCGACGTTAACAGGGTCATGGAAAACATGGCTGAAGGTGATTTAACCACCGCTATTACCAATGAATACCAAGGTGTTTATGCTGAATGCAAGAATAATATTAATGCTACCTTGGCAAAGCTCAGCGAATTTATCATTCAAATCAGGGATGCCGCTGACTTTATAGATAGTTCATCACAAGAAATGGCCAGTGGTAATAACAACCTGTCACATCGAGCCGAGCAACAAGCGGCCAGTCTTGAAGAGACGGCAGCCAGTATGGAAGAGCTGGCCAGTACCGTAAAAAATAATGCGCAGAATACGGTGCAAGCGACTGAGGTTGTTAATTCAGCAAGTCAACTCGCTCAAAAAGGCGGTGGCGTAGTTAAGTCTGCTATCGCTGCAATGCAGGAAATTAATGAAAGCAGTAACAAAATCGCTGAAATTATTGGTGTCATTGATGAAATTGCATTCCAAACTAACCTGCTGGCATTAAACGCATCTGTAGAAGCGGCCAGGGCAGGAGAGCAGGGGCGTGGATTCTCGGTTGTTGCAACAGAGGTTCGTAATCTGGCCCAACGCAGTGCAACCGCTGCACAGCAAAGTAATGAACTGATCCAGAACAGTGTACAGAAAGTGCGTGCCGGAACGGCATTCGTTAATGAAACAGGTGCAGCGTTAACTGAAATTGTCGATAGCGTCGCAAAAGTTGGCGACATCGTTGCGCACATTGCCAGTGCCAGTTCGGAGCAATCAGCAGGTATTGAGCAAGTCAATCAAGCGGTTTCTCAAATGGACGATATTACTCAGCAAAATGCGGCTTTGGCCGAACAGGCCGCCGCCGGTAGCATTGCCATGAGTGAGCAGTCTACCAACATGACCCAGTTGCTTAGTTTCTTTAGGGTCAATTCAAAGAATACTTCTGCAACAACCAGGCAAGTTGCGCACAGTAAGGCGCCTGTAACGCCAATAAGAGCAACAGTAAAAAAACCTGTAGTTTCTGTTTTATCACCAAGTAAGCCTAAAAGCGATAGCAACGACGAATGGGAAGAGTTTTAATGATGTTTAAAGCTGCAAACTATATAACCGACAGGAAACTATAACAATGACAACAGATGTGCAGTCAAATAATAGTCGGGTAGAGCAATTTCTCACCTTTCAACTCGCAGGCGAAGCGTATGGCGTTGAGATTTTGAAAGTACAAGAGATTCGTGGCTGGGAGGCTGTTCGTGTGATACCGAATACACCGGCTTTTGTTAAAGGCGTGTTGAATTTACGCGGGTCGGTCGTGCCTATCATCGATTTACGGGAACGATTTTCTCTGGAGCATTTCGATTATTCTCCAAAAACGGTAGTTATTGTGCTTTGTGTTGAACATGGCGTAAACCAGTTTGTAATGGGCATAGTGGCTGATGCAGTTTCTGATGTGCTGGATATTAATTTGGAAGACATCAAAAAAGCCCCAAACTTCGGTTCAAAAATTGATACGCGCTACATGCGAGGTATGCACGTGTATAAGAAAAAGATGATTATGCTGCTGGACGTTGATAAATTGCTCAATCCCGATGAGGTTGAGGGTATTGAAAGTTTGGTGTGACAGGTGAGAATTGTCGCAATAATTAATCAGAAAGGCGGTGTTGGCAAGACGACGACGACTGCAAATTTATGCCATGCGATTGCAGAATTGGGCTCAAAAGTTACCGCTATCGATCTTGATCCACAAGGCCATTTAGCCGTTTCTTTAGGTATTACAGCGCAGGATATTGGCGGTATTGATGAAGCTATGCTGAAAAAGAAAGAAGTTCATCAGCAGCTTATTTCCGTCAGGGATAATCTGCAATTAATTACATCAGGATCAAAACTTAAGGATATTGAGCAGTTAACCGGCAATAATTCACCTCGCGGTGTTTTATTAAAAAATGCCTTGCATGGAAATCTTACAGATCAGGACTTTGTTTTTATTGATTGTCCACCCTCTTCAGGATTGCTGGTTGCGAATGCATTGATTGCAGCTGACGAGATTTTAATTCCTATGGCCAGTGATTTTCTTGCCTTGCAAGGGTTATCCCATCTAATGGGTACGATTAAGAGGTTTGAGAAGGCTTTGCAGCGGAAATATAAAACATTATTGGTGATGTCGCGATATTCACCCAATAGAAGAATATCGAGTCAGGTATTAAATGTTTTACTTACGCATTTCCCTGAGCAAATATTAGCAACAGTCGTTAGAGAAACGGCATTGCTTGCAGAGTGTCCCAGCTTTGGTAAAACAATTTTAGAATATAGTCCGAAAAGTCGTTCGGCAAGGGATTTTCGTAGCCTTGCTCATGATTTTCTTGAAAGCAAGGTGATGTATGGCAACAAGTGAAGAAAATAATTTAATCGGATACGATCCTCTAGCGTGGATGGATGAGGATACCGATAAAAATGAAGAGCATTTGGTTACGGATGATTTGATAGGGGATAGCGATGAAAGTGCAATTTTAAATATAACTAAAGAGGATGAATTAGTAATAGATGAAATTGAGGACGAAAGCGCTAGTGCTTTGATAGAAGAAATGGCTGACGGCTACGCCATGGATGCAAGCGCGCAGGAAGCAGCTGCCGATGATTCGGTATCAGGGGAAACGGAGGATTCTCAAATTGATTTAGACGCTACGTTGACTATTCAGAATGTAGTCAAGTTACACGAAAAGCTGAAGAATTCATTGGCCATGCATGATGAAATCGAAATAAATGCATCCGACGTATCATCAATAGATACAGCTACTTTACAATTGCTTGTTTCATTGAAAAAAAGTGCAGTTAAGTTACAAAAGAAAGTAACCATTATTTATCCATCCCCACGATTTGTTGAGTCTGCCCAGTTGCTGGGTTTGTTGGATGTACTCGATGTTCATGACGCGTGATTTTTGACGGACGGGAAATAGTTTAAAGATGGCCATTGTCGAGAAGGTTCGCGAATTTAAATTCACTGCGGATGACTTTAATTTTTTAAGAAAATTGTCCAATGAACATTCAGGTATCCAGGTTCCTGATGAAAGATTTGATATGTTCTATTCCAGGCTGTCCAAGCGGGTAAGGAAACTCGGACTAGCGGATTTTAAGGAGTATTGCCAGTATCTTAAGAATTACCCGGATCACGAGTTTACTGAATTTATCAATGCCATAACAACCAATCTAACCGCATTTTTTAGGGAAATGCATCATTTTGACTATGTCCGTGATGTTGTTATTCCGGAAGTCTTGATTAGGAATAAAACCTCAAAGCAAATCAGGGTGTGGTCCGCCGGTTGCTCGACTGGTGAAGAGCCTTATTCCTTAGCGATTACCTTGTTGGAAAATGTACCCGCCGACTGGGATATTAAGATCTTGGCAACTGATTTGGACACTAATGTCTTACAAACAGCATCGGAGGGTATTTACACCGAAGATCGTGTCAGTGACTTATCAGAAGATATGCTTAAACGGTGGTTTATGCGCGGTAAATCATCGCAGTCCGGCCAAGTAAAGGTAAGACCTCAATTACAGCAAATTATTCAGTTTAAAAAGTTAAATTTGATGCAAGATTGGCCGATGAAATGCCATTTTGATTTTATTTTTTGTCGCAATGTTCTTATTTACTTTGACCGTGAAACCAAGACATTGCTTGCGCAAAGATATGCTCAAATGTTGTCTAGCGGATCATGGTTATTTATCGGACATTCAGAATCATTAAACCAGCTTTCAAATGAATTTGAGTTGGTTGCATGTACCAGTTACAGGAAAAATACGTAAATACTAATGAGTGCTAGCAATGAGATTGGTCTACCTTCCATCGACGGTTTTGATCACATTAACAGGTATATGGATAAAGAGCGTGGTGTGATTGCCGCAAAGATTTTGCCCGGTGAATACTACGTAACTCAAGATGATGAATTGATTACAACCGTATTAGGGTCTTGTATATCCGCATGTATTAGGGACAAGGTATCAGGATTAGGTGGAATGAATCATTTTATGCTGCCGGAAACCACAGCCGATAAACTGAGACAAGGCAATGAAGCGGTTGTCGGCAACGCAACCCGCTACGGGAATTATGCCATGGAGCATTTAATTAATACCATTTTGATGAATGGCGGCAAAAGAAAAAACCTGGAAGTTAAAGTATTTGGCGGCGGTAAAATCATTCCAACCTTGACTGATGTCGGTCTTAAAAATATTGACTTTATCCTGGAATATATTGATACAGAAGGGTTGCCGCTATTATCTCAGGATTTAGGCGATATTTATCCCAGAAAAATAATTTATTTTCCTAGGACAGGCAAAGTCGGGATGAAGAAAATCGAGCATTTGCATAATGATACAATTGTAAAAAGAGAGCGACAGTATTTTAACAATATTAAAAATGCACCTGTTGAAGGTGATGTTGAGCTTTTTTAAGAGTATGCAATGAACAAAATACGTGTATTGATTATTGATGATTCATTGTTAATCAGAAAGGTACTGACCGAGATTTTAAATTCCTCTTCAGATATCGAGGTAGTTGGCACTGCGGAAGATCCTCTTATTGCCAGAGAAATGATCAAGGAATTAAATCCGGATGTATTGACCTTGGATATTGAAATGCCGCGCATGGATGGAATAACTTTTTTACGTAATTTGATGCGACTCCGGCCCATGCCTGTTGTGATGATTTCAGCGCTCACAGAAAGTAACGCTGAAGTGACTTTAACTGCCCTGGAGTTGGGAGCGGTAGATTTTATAGCTAAACCGACAATGGATGTAGAAAATACATTGAATGACTATGCCGAGGACATAATCGCTAAGGTAATAGTAGCATCGCAGGCTAATATTAGAAGACTTGAATAATGAAGTTTAAAATCGGAAATTCTGAAGTGGCCGCACTGGGTGTTACACGGAAAAAACGTGTGAATGTCGGGGCAAAAAAACTTCATGAATTCCAGCAATGATGCAATCGCTTAAAGTAAAGTGGTTGCAATCGATATTAAAAATGCACCTATTGACGGTGACGATGGGCTTCTTTTAGAGTGAGTTTATGGGTAAGATACGCGTACTGATCATTGATGATTCTGCATTAATCAGGAAAATACTGACTGAAGTGCTAAGTTCGTCACCCGATATTGAGGTAGTCGGCGCGGCAGCAGATCCTCTTATTGCCAGGGAAATGATCAAACAATTAAATCCGGATGTGTTGACTCTGGATATTGAAATGCCGCACATGGATGGGATAACCTTCTTAAGCAACCTGATGCGCTTAAGACCAACTCCGGTTGTGATGATCTCCACGCTGACTGAACATGGTGCAGAGGCTACTTTAAATGCTCTGGCACTAGGCGCTGTAGATTTTATTGCCAAGCCTAAAGTTGATGTTGTTAATACTCTGAATGACTATGCCGAGGAAATTATTTCCAAAGTTATCGTTGCGGCACAAGCCAAAGTAGGAAATATTCAGAATAGGGCGGTTAAACCCAAAAGTCCTGCTGCCACAGTTCCTGAGATTTCAGAGAAACATTCAGTTGATGTTATTCTGAAACCGGCCCCCATAAAAACACATATTAGTCCCACCAATAAGATAATTGTCTTAGGGGCTTCAACGGGGGGAACGGAAGCGATTAAAACAGTAGTTAAAGGATTTTCGTCAGATACCCCGCCTATTTTAATAACGCAACATTTACCCGCTGCGTTTAGTCAGTCATTTGTTCGGCATATCGACCTTGCAACGGAAATGTCAGCTTGTATTCCCCAGCATGGTCAGACGGTTGAACCCGGCAATATTTACCTTTCTCCCGGAGACAGACACATGTTGGTGATCAGAGAGGGAGGTAAATATATTATTCATTTGAGCGATGGACTGCCCGTGAATCGTCATAAACCGGCAGTTGATGTTTTATTTCGTTCAGCCGCGCAATGTGCGGGTGCTAATGCCATTGGTGTGTTATTAACCGGTATGGGCGCTGACGGTGCAATGGGCATGAAAGAAATGCATGATGCGGGCGCTAAAACAGTTATTCAGGATGAACAATCCAGCGTGGTTTGGGGTATGCCGGGTGCTGCATTCAAGTTGGGATGCACTGACTATGTCGTATCGTTAGAAGAGGTTTCGCATAAGGTTTTAAGCTTGGTTAAATCAGGCAATGCCGGCAAGGTTCTTTAACAGTATCTGACCCGTTTTTTCGGATGTAATTGGCAACGTTTTCTTATATGGATATATTCGTAAGGGCTTACCCTGACAGGATCGGTAACGTATTGCGCCACATACAGAATTTTAAAAAATGTTACTTTCACGCTGTGTAATTAAATATGACTAATCAGACTAAATCACAATTTATTGCAGTAGCTTCAATTACCTCGGAGCTAAGTGCGGTCATGGTGGTGGCTAAGGAAATATCATTAGCCGCGGCCAATGCCAAGGCTATTGCATTTAGGGCTGGAGATAAAGCAAAAGGATTTCAGCCGATTACCGACTTTATTAATGAATTGGCTAAGGAAACAATTGAGCTGGTTACTAATATCAATATATATGCGTTGGTGTTATATCGATTAACTGTCGATGAATTCCAAAAAACGGCTGCTTACAATAAATTTGAGTTGGCAGCAAAAATGGCTGAAGGTGCCGTTTATGCCAAATCTATGCAGGAGCCGGTGGATCATGCAAGACTTTCAATGCAAGATTGTCAGAGGCAGTTTAAACGGGATGTTTCGCAACTGCTAGGCCAACTTGAAGCGGTGATGCATCATGCGCGTGCCGCACGGGTTATCGCTGCAAACTCAAGAATCGAGGCATCACAGGCCGGTGAATATTTGCAGAGTCTGCAGGCAGTTGCTGAAAGTGTGGATAAAGCCGCACATACCATTCATGATAATGTGCAGCGTTGCAGAATCGCATTATCCATTTATCGCAATAGCTGAATAGCTTAACTCAAAAGGCATTGTTTTTTATGAAAACGACCAAGATATATGAAGGATCGCATCAATGGATTATGTTTGGAAGGGATGAAGGCAAGCCCAACAATGTAATCGATACCAACCAATATGTAGTACGTACGGCTAACCGCTGCCTGCTTTTGGATCCAGGTGGTGCTGAGCTGTTTGCTCCGATGATGGCGGCTGTGTTGCATCACGCTCCTGTAGATCAAATAACAGATCTATTCGCTTCGCACCAGGATCCTGACGTGATCTCATCGCTGGGTTTATGGGATCAGGCTTTAACAAATGCCAAGCTCCATGCGCCGGCAATTTGGGAAGGTTTTTTGCGGCATTACAGCTGTGAATCAATAGAATATGTGCCTATTCCGGATAACGGCGGAACCATTAAATTAGACTCTGTGGAATTGCAGATTATACCCGCCCATTATTTGCATTCATCCGGGAATTTTCATGTTTATGATCCTCAAGCTAAAATTCTGATGACAGGGGATGTGGGGGGGGCTATTGAGGGTCCTGATGCTCCTGTGTTTGTTGATAATTTTGCTGCGCATGTTGAAAAAATGCGTTATTGGCATCAACGATGGATGCCGTCAAATCAGGCAAAAAGAGTCTGGATTGAACGGGTAAGAAATCTTGATATTGATATTTTGGCTCCACAGCATGGGCGGATGTTTAAAGGTGATGATGTCAAACGGTTTTTAGACTGGTTTGATGCTTTACAGGTAGGAATTGCTGTTTAATCGATTTTAAAAACGTGACCAGTTACATTTGAAGAGGGAACGATATTGAAGCCTATTGGTTCATTAACGTTTCGTGTTTGTATTGAGAGCTGGTTACGATATAAATTAGATCACTGAATGTTGTTAGACTTTTAAGGGCGGTATTAATTTAGCGCCTTTTTTGCTACGAGTCATCTGAAATAAGTCTTTGCATCAAAAGCGTCATCGACCGGATAGAGTAGATAATGCGACTGGTTATGACACAAACCCTCACAACTCAGGGTTGAATGTTGGCCTCTTTTAGGGGCAATGTTCTCACACCTCATTCTTTGCGGAGTTTTTGGGAAATGATTCCAAAATTCCGATCATACTTAAAGCCTCCGTTGTAAATAAGCGGGGCGATATTCAATTGTTTTGAGCTGGATTTGAAATACATCTAAAGCGTATCGGATTAAAAGTGATAAAAAATAGCTTATCGGCTTATTGGATGTTGTTTGTGCACAGATTGATTTTGTTGTAATAAATGCTGAGCCACAGCTTGAGGCAGGTGCCGTTTATTAAGATTTTATAATGGCAACCTATTGATTATTAATTATAATAATTTTTTGTATAAAAATACTACAATTTAACAAAGAAGCAGGTTTTATCGAGGCTGAACGGCGTTATTTATAGCTTATGCACAAAGTTATACACAGGAATTGTGGAAAAGCTTGTAGGTGCTTGATTGTTGAATTTGAATGATGAAGTGAGCAGAAAAACTCAAAAAAGGGGAGGCTAATAAACAATTAAGTTTTCCTCTCATAAGTGGTAGTGGTCTAATAAAAACGGACACCCGATAGGGCTGAGTTGAGTAAATCACCCTAAAAACGGGTGTTCTAAAGATGAATGAATTCCCCCTAAACTGCTCAAGTTATTTCGTGTTCGTTCTTTAACGAATCAATGCCAAGATTAGCCAGTTCATCCGCCCTGTCATTATCTTTATGACCTGAATGGCCTTTTACCCAAAACCATTCGATATTGTGCCGTTGAATGGCGGCATCCAGCCTGCGCCACAGGTCTTCATTTTTAACCGGTGTTCTGGAGGCGGTTTTCCAACCGCGTTTTTTCCAGTTGCTTATCCATTCTGTAATGCCCTGCATGACATATTTCGAATCGGTATTGATCTGCACTGAGCAGGGCTTGGTCAGGATTTCCAGCGCCTGGATCGCCGCCATCAACTCCATGCGGTTGTTGGTGGTGTCTGGGTCGCCGCCGTAGATTTCCTTAATAGTTCCCTTGTAGCAGAGTATTACGCCCCAGCCGCCCGGCCCAGGATTGCCGCGGCAGGCGCCATCGGTGTAAATAATGACGGAATTAGTCATGTTTGTTTAATTGTGTAGTCGGTGAGTTAAGTGGGTTTGTCAGAATTAAACGGGGGTTTAACGCGCGTACCGGCGTTAATGGAATCAGGTTGTAACGGCGTTTGATCGCCTTAATCGCATAAGCGGTCGATGTGAGCGAGTGCCCTCGGGTTATAAATTTCCCATGAGTCGATTTCACCGTATCCAAATTAAACTCCGACGATACGGTTACTTCAAAATTTAATAACTTTAGCCAGTCCAAAATTCTTGAGCGGGAAATAAAGTGTCCCCCCCAGGAATCGGCCATTTTTTTATCCCACAAATACTGGTATCGAATCCATAGGCTCCAAGGATTAAAATTCAGTATGACCAATATTCCTTCCGGCTTCAAAACACGTTCTATTTCCCGCATGGTTTGAAACCGAAAGGCATCAAACTCCAATAAATGAGGCACTATAATCATATCAACGCAGTTACTTTGCAAGGGCAGGCTGTATGCTTTGGCCTGGATTTTTCTGGCCTTATTGCAGCCCATGCTTTTAGCATCGAGTACCGTAAAATTTTTGTATAAAGTACAGTCGATAAACTCACTTTCCCAGTCTAATCCGCCAATCTGCAAGATGGTTTGCTGACAACTGACGGTAATGGACCGTTGTAAATAGTCGGCTTCAAGCTGTTGTAGCAGCTTGCCTCTAGGAGTTTGATACCAGGCAAATAAGAAATTACGTTTCATGTGCGAATTCTACACTATCTGACTTTGATGATTTTCAATAAAAACAAGCTATAATAGTAACATTCTAATAATAAACTTCACTCTTAATAGGCTTAGACGATGCGCGTTAACTTTAACAGATCAGTCAAATTTTTATTAGTGTTGATCTTTTTAATTGCAACAGGCTGCTCTACAACCTCAAAAGACTCTTTTAACGATAGGCCGCCTGCCAGCGCTGAAATGGATAACAGCTATGTGAGACATGCTCTCCATCCGTTCGGCAAACAAAAATACAATGTACCATCAAAATACAAAAATACGGTTTGGGAGCGATTAATATCGTTATATTCGCTACCCGAAATTGAAAACGAGCGGATTGATCGCGAGATAAACTGGTATTTACGACACCCAGCCTATCTTGCCAGAGTTCAGCAACGAGCGGAACCTTATTTGCATCTTATACTCGACGAAGTCGAAGCAAAAAATATCCCCGGCGAATTGGCTTTACTGCCTATCGTTGAGAGCGCCTTTCTGCCGGAAGCCTACTCAAAAAGCGATGCGTCAGGACTCTGGCAATTTATACCGGCTACCGGTCGTCTGTATGGTCTTCAACAAAACGCCTGGTACGACGGTCGCCGTGATGTTTATGCCTCAACCAAAGCGGCAACCTCTTTTCTTAAACACTTGGGCGAGACTTTTGACGGCGATTGGCATCTTGCGCTGGCCTCCTACAATTACGGCAAAGGCAATGTAAGAAAAGCGATCGAAAAAAATGAAAACCTCAATCTGGCAACCGATTACTGGTCATTAGATCTTCCCAAGGAAACGGCGGACTATGTGCCGCGGTTGCTGGCTATCGCCAGAATATTTGCCAATGCCGAAAAATACAATATTGATTTACAACACATCCCCAATAAGCCTTATTGTGAGCTTGTTGATGTCAAATCCCAACTGGATTTAAACAAAGCTGCCGAACTGGCTAATACGCCGCTGAATGAATTTTTAAAATTAAATCCCGGTTTTAACCACTCAAGCACAGCGCCGCAGGGGCCGCATCACTTACTAATTCCCGTTGCCAAAGCGCAATCATTCAAACAAAATCTGGCTCAACTGCCCTATGATGAACGGGTCGATATGAAGCGTTACCATGACGAGACAATGTCGCAAATTCGACATGATCAAATCCAGACTATCCCAAGCCAACACAAAGTTAAAGCCGGGGAAAACCTCGTATCTATTGCCGACAAAAATAATACAACTCCCCAGTCAATTCGTCAGGCCAATCATTTAACCAGTAATTCCATCCACTCCGGCATGCTTTTAAAAATGCCGACGGCACAAAAATCAGCGGATACCCAACTCGCCGTCAAAACAGCCGGCAATAAACCCGGAAGCGCCCAGACCTATGTCGTAAAACCAGGCGATACATTCTGGAATATCGCGCAGAAGTTTTCGGTTAGCGTTAATGATATAGCGAGCTGGAACAAAATCACTGCAAAATCTGCATTGGTTTCAGGCCAGAAGCTGACCATTAAAGCCGCTAATCAACAGGTTGTAGCCGCATCTGCTGCCGGGATTCGTTCAATTAGTTATACCGTTAAGCAAGGCGATTCGCTGGCACAAATTTCCCGTAAATTTAATGTCTCAATCGCAGACCTGCGTAAATGGAATCCACCGACAATAAGCAATGCGCTTACTCCAGGTAAAAAACTGAAAGTGATTCTTAATACTTGATGGGCGGCTATACAGTCTACGGCCTGGATCTCGCTTTTTAACCTATACGGCGACATAGGTATCTACACAACTCGGCATCCCTGTTGGGATGGTGGTACATTTGTATCGGTACCCTTAAAGCTGATTTCGATCTTCAATTTAACATGGACCATTTAGATTCAGCCGTTCGTGGTGAGCTTGTCGAACCATGAACGGCTAACCGTCTACCCTTTCGACAAGGCCTCCCGAGCAGTGTCGAAAGGACTCAGAGCGAATGGTTAAGCCATACGCGCATCCCGCTTTAAGTGGGAAGTCCGATATTCTTCTAAATCAACGCCCGATTAATGCAGCGCTTAAAGTATTTACCAAAGCGTCATTGCCGCGGGCTTTGACATAATCAATTACCACTGGAATAAACTGTTGAACCATCGCCGGCGACATGCCCTGCTGCTGAAAAGCGGAAACCACAGAAATTAAATTCCCTGCCGTTCCACCCGAAGCGCCTGCTATAGAAGACAATTGTCCCGCCAAACCACCCTGCTGCGATAGGGCAGGCGCAGCAGCCCCCAGCATTCCCTGCATACCCGGAACCGACTGTTCCAGCTGGGTAAATGAATCCGTCGACATCTTGGTTTTAGCAACCTGAAACAAAGCGCCTGCGCCTCCTTGAGCCTGAGCTCCCGTCACGCCTGTTCGCTGCATTAATAATTCGGCCAGACTGCCGGGCTGCACCGTTTGGGCTGCATTAACAGCCTGTTGACCCTGTTGCAATGCTTGGCCTGTATTATTTGCCTGACCATTGACGTTGCTATTGACAGCATTAAGCACATCTTTCCAATTTGCGGCATCGGCATTGTTGACCAAAGCCACAGAAATAGCCAACGACGCACAGAGCGTTAGAATCGTTTTTTGCTGCATAGTTTCCTCTCATTGAGTTAAGTCAGCGTTTTAAAAGCCGATAGAGTACCGGATAAAACTTATATTGAGATTAAGCCGGGAGTTTTCGAATGATGCGACTCGTACTGCTGTAGGGTGGGATTTTGCGCCAGCAAACCGTCAACAATGCACAATATCAGAAAAGATCGGGCATATTGGAAAAGTCCGGAGTTAAAGGCCCCGCTCATGGCGGATTGCTTAAAAGCGAATCTGCCCAGCTTTATCGCACAATCGCCAGAACAATCGACAGCGCAAAGAAGCACCAGCCCAATACCCGAAATGCATCAGCAAACCGCTTATAGTTTGTTTCATTGTTGCGTTTATCGTAATGATCAGCAACCACGGATAGCATTACAAGACATGCGCAAATAAAAGCGCCATACATAACCCATACGGGAACATCGTGAATATGAATGCCTTTGCTTCGCTTGCCCGGAATGTAGAGATCGTTAACCCAAATCCCATAGCTGCCGTAGAGCAACAGGATTATCGAAAATAACGTATTCGTGATCCGTTCATTCGGAGGTATATGATTAGGGGTATATGAGTCGCTCATCATGCATCACGAAAAGCTAACCGGGTGCGGTCCGGTTAGCTGAAAAATAAAACGGCATAATAACCTCGCTTCGGTTGCGAGCAAGGTTAGGTATTAGTTTTTACTCTGACTCCAATCAACTTGCAAAAACAGCCCCGGCTTTTCTCATTTACGCAACGACTGGCTTCAACATCGAAGTTTTCCCCACCATAACATCCACCGCTTTCAACAATCTTTTAAAAACGGACTGTTGGAGATAGGGGATGTTATGTTTTTTGCACAACGCCATCACTTGGGGCTGCACTTTTTGATATTGACTTAACGGCATATTGGGCCACAAATGATGCTCGACTTGATAATTCAACCAGCCGTAAAAAAAGTCATTCAAATTAGAACCCGTCGGATAATTTACTGATCCTAAAATCTGCCGCAGATAAAATTCGCCTTTGCCTTTGGCTTTTTCGTCAAACATCATCACGTCATCCCCGGCATGATTCGGGATCATCACCAGAAAACTGTGCATATTGGTGAAAATTTCCGCCAGAATTGAATTGATTAATACGCTGAGAGCGGCAAAACTTCCCAACGGTAAAAACAGCAAAGGCAGCAACACAAAGCGATAGGCGATGTAAGGCAAAATACTTTGCAGCCAGAATGATCTGCCCTGTTCGGTAAACAGACTCCACGCGCCAATGCGGGTCATCACGGGTTTAGGCTCACCCTGCTGCCTGGCAGAATTTAAGTGCAATTCCTTATGGGTTCTGGGCGTGTAATAAACCAATTTCCATATCCCGGAAAAAAACGCCACGATCACATAGCGTAGCCACATCGGCAGGCCTGATTGTCTTAGCCATTCCATATTGTGTTGCGCATTATTGGGATCGGCTTTTTCACCCAAACTGTAATGATGCAATACGTCATGCTCATGATGCCAGCCCGCGACAGTGAACCAGTCCGGCCAATCCATAAATCGTCGCCAACCTTGCGCGAATTTTTTGCTGGTGTAATTTTTATCGACGCCTTCAACTTTGTCGTAGGCTCTATGAACAATCGGATGCCCTACTTGTGTCCAGCGCGTGAAACTGCCTTGGCTGATTAACAGCGCGGAAATGGGATTAGGGAAAATCCAGGCCGTGCCGTAGCCGATGATGGAACAAATTTTCCCCCAGCGTTCCATTCTTGTTAAATGCTCAAAATCGTCAATGCCGATATTGGCTAAAGCTTGTTGGTGAATTTCGTTGATGTCCTTGGCTAATTGCTCACGATCTACCGATTGATAACTGTGTAAACTCAAAACTTGCTGCCCCTGTAAGTGCAATTGGTGGGAGGTTGAATAACTTCGCTGTTGCGGTGAAGTTGGTGATGGTTGAAAAACCGACCAGAATAGGGCTTTATCGGTTATTTTCCTAATTATATTGTCGTTCCGGCGCTCTGTGGCACTGTTCACGGTTAAGGATTGATAATTTTATTTTCAATAAGATATTTTGCGGGCGGTGGCTTTTTATTAGTCACCGGTAATTTAGACACGTAGCCTGTATGGAGCGTAGCGGAACACGGGATAGTCGGAGTCATAAAGCCCTGGATTCCGCAGGCTTCATCCAGGCTATTTGCTGGACTCATTTTAGCGAGTCCAGTTTATCCATGTTCATGGATGACCAAAACGAATCGTTAAAATTAAAATCGTGCCACCGACTCACGTTGAGTCTGGTGTGGCCTTCTTTTACTGTTTCACGTAGAGAGTTTGCATCACTAATTCCGGTTATGGTGGCTAGCTTCAAGAAGTGCTTATGCTGTGTGGCACGAATGAAAAAAGGAAACTCTCCGCTATACGAAGAGTAATGTAGGGTCTGCGGATACCATCTTGTATCTGGGTTCAAGAAGGCCATCAGTAGTATGAGTAGTTCAGCTTCAATTACTGCCGAAAAGGGTATGTCTTCACGGTCGGCTTGCCTTTTAATTAGCTCCGCTGCCGGACTGTAAAGTTTTCTACCTTCAGGGGCTAAAACAGACTGAAGTGTCTCAGAGTATCCATAAAAGCAGTCGAATGTGTCGAACTTCTTTTCGCCATATCTTTCCGTTACAGGAAGAAGATAATGCGATGTAAATATTTCATGCAATACATGGAATGCGTTTGTTTTTAGCAGTGCAGCAACTATGTAAATAAATGTTTCATAAACAAATAGTGAATGCGCGTCAAACCATGCGTCATTCCAAGAGTTAATTTCGGAAGGGCGAGACTTCAACCCGCGCAAATCTTCAAGAAAACTCACAAGCACTTGGCAAAACTCATCAGTTGGTGAGGCCTCGCTTTCTATCAAGATCCAATCAGCAATATGATTACGTACATGCTTCAGCTTCCCACAGTCTTCGAGAATTTTTTGTCCAAGAGAATCAACATTAGGCCTTTCTCTAACTCGAAGCTCATCAGCGTAGTCGATGCAGGCTGAGAGAAAATCCCTTCTATAGATTGAAAGCCCCTTTTTATCTTGAAGCAGAGCTTGCCGAAAAGTGTTGAACTTTGTTATCGCAGGGCTTGAAGGCGAAGCTGTATCATTGGTTATGTAAGATGGTGGCTTTCCAATCTTTGGTTTCTCATGTAGTGGCTTGCCAAAAATTAGTCGGATTAGCCGCTCCCAGTTCTCGTTCACGGTTTCTGGCGACGAAAAATTTATCCATATTCTAGATTTAAGAAATGTAGGCAAAAATGGACTACCTTCATCTGAAAATTCACAGGCGATAGGTATGAATTTTGACTGTTCAACTTTTTCGTAAACTTCTCTAGAAATGATCTGAGATTCGGTTCCGACGCCAGCTTCTCTTGCATCTGCTTTTTCTGAATAGGTTTTGTCGCAAATTACAAGAACATGGGTAACGCTTGGGTCTGTGACCATTCTCTCCATGAATACAAATTTGTCATGACCTTCTTTTAGATCATAAATGTCTAGGATCACATCAATTCCATCGGCTACAAGCTGCTCAGCCCACTGCTGAACAAGTGATTGATGGCCTGGAGAACTCCAGCTGTATGAAATAAATACTTTTGGTTGCATAGTCCATTCTCAAAAGAGCTAACTAATATTGGACATCTTAAATAGACGCAAAACATTGCGTTATGTGATCGTCTAATAAATTTTAAAAATTAAAAATCATTGTTGTTTCAGTCTGTTGTATGAATTTAGTATATGCTAAATAAAATTCAGATAGTGCGATATAAAAAACACATAAGTACAACACCTGGAGCGCGAAAGGATAATAAACTTAAACGCTAGGCGCTACTAACCTTTTATCTCGTAATCAACCCCCAGCATGCTCAATATGCAAATAACTCTCCGACTGCATATCAATCAATCTCGACACCGTTCGTTCAAATTCAAACAAGCCTTCGCCGGAGGTGTAAAGTTCCTGGGCCGGTACTTCGGCCGTGCATATCAGTTTTACTTTATGCTCGTACAGCGCATCAATCAGCGTGACAAAGCGCTTGGCTTCGTTGCATTTTTCGATGGTCAGTTTGGGAATGTCAGCCAGAATTACGATGTCGAAGCGGTTGCCGATTTCCAGGTAATCGGCTGGGCCTAGGGCATGCATGCACAACTCGTCAAAGGAGGTCAGGGCGACATTACCGTGTACCGCTGACAGCACTACTTTTCTGCCTAATACCTCCACAACGCCCGGTTTCAGCTGGGCAAAATTAGTCAATTCGTTATAACTTTGCTGTATGAAGTTGGCGGCCTGCTCATCCAGCGGATAATAATAAGTGCTCTTCAGCGCGTGTAAGTGACTGAGCCGGTAATCCTGGGCGGCAACCAGCTCGATGACCTTGGCTTTTTCTTGCAGGAGTTCGACAAAAGGCAGGAACAACTCCCGTTGCAGGCCGTCATGATAGAGTTCGTTGGGATGACAGTTGGAGGTGATCACGACCACGATGCCCAATTCAAACAGTTTGCGGAACAGCCGCACCAAAATCATTGCGTCGGCTATGTCGGAGACGTGAAACTCGTCAAAGCAAAGCAGCAGTTCCGATGCCCTGATATGTTTTGCCAAGGCGGAAATGGCATCGGTATTGTTTTGCCTGCGCCATTGGTGGATGAAGGCATGGACTTCGAGCATGAACGCATGGAAATGCACCCGCCGTTTTTGGCGGATCGGGCAGGCTTCAAAAAACAAATCCATCAGCATGGATTTGCCTCGGCCTACGTTGCCGTAGATGTACAGGCTTTGATAGTTGGCAGGTCTGGGTAGGATGAGTTTATGTAGTGTTGATTTTTGCTCGTACTCGACAGTTGCCAGCAAGTTGTCTAGTAAGGTTTGCAGGTGGTGTAAAGCGGTGATTTGCATGGACTCGTGTTGGATGTGGCCTTGCGCTACCAAGCCGTTGTATTGCTTTTCCAGCAAGCCGGGGTTGTCTTGGGACAGTTTTGTGATTGTTTGTTGAAAGGTTATTTCATGCATGGTTACTTTTGCAAGTGGAGGAGCATGTTTCCCAGCGAGGGGTACAGATACCAATGTAGCTCGTCATCCCGGCAGGGAATGCCGGGATCCAGCTGCCAGGGATGGCAACCCCAGATCAGGCGACAAGTCATGCCACTGGGGATTAGTCAATTCAATCAACCGCTTTTTTGCCACGCGAGACCAATTTTTGAGTTGTTTTTCCCGCAAGATGGCGCTTTCCAGTTGCTCGTGTGGTTCGTACCAGACTAGGTTATGTACGTTGTAACGCTGAGTAAAACCGGCAATTAAATTCTGACGGTGTTGATATACGCGCCCGATTAGATTGGATGTGACTCCAATATAAAGCGTCCCATTAGGGCGGCTGGCAAGAATATAAACACAGGGTTGTTTTTCCATAGGTTCACTGTAGCACATCCCTGTGTTCTGGTTCCCGGCATTCCCTGCCGGGATGACGTTGATACAATTTGTGTAATGATTATAAGCACACGATACACGCACGGTTATTTTTCCATACGTTCACTCTGGCTCATCCCTGTATTTTGGTTCCCGGCATTCTCTGCCGGGATGACGTTGATGCAATTTGTGTGATAATTATAAGTACACGATAAATAAACGGTTGTTTTTCCATACGTTCACTCTGGCACATCCCTGTGTTTTGGTTCCCGGCATTCCCTGCCGGGATGACGTTGATACGAATTGTGCGATACCTCGGAGTCCCGCTTTATAACCCAGAAGTTTAACTCTATGCGCGGTCGCCAGCTTTTTCCCTATAACTATCCATCCGGTCAAAGTTCAAATAACGGTAGGTATCCTCGGCTGTTTCGTTAATCTGACTTGCATAGTGCATGTATTCGTCAAAAGTCGGAATCTTGCCCAGAATCGAACATACCGCCGCCAGCTCTGCCGATGACAGGTACACATTAGCGCCATTACCCAAACGGTTAGGGAAGTTCCGTGTCGAGGTGGATACCACGGTAGCGTTTTCGGCGACCCGCGCCTGATTACCCATGCATAATGAACACCCCGGCATTTCGGTGCGCGCACCGGCTTTATCGAAGGTGCTGTAATAGCCTTCCTCGGTTAATTGGGTTTGATCCATTTTGGTCGGCGGGGCTACCCACAATTGGGTCGGCAATTCGCCTTGGTGTTTTTCCAGCAATTTACCGGCGGCGCGGAAATGACCGATATTGGTCATGCAGGAACCCAAAAACACTTCGTCGATTTTAGTTCCGGCGACAGCAGACAGCGTTTTCACATCATCCGGGTCATTGGGGCAGGCCAGCAACGGTTCCTTGATGTCACTCATGTCGATTTCGATGATTTCAAAGTATTCTGCGTCGGCATCCGGCTCCAGCAATACCGGGTTGGCCAGCCATTCTTCCATGGCTTTGATCCGTCGTTCTATCGTGCGCACATCGCCGTAACCTTCGGCTATCATCCATTTCAGCAGGGTGATGTTGGAGTTCAAATACTCGCGGATCGGCGCTTCATTCAGGCGCACCGTGCAGCCACCGGCTGAACGCTCGGCCGATGCATCGGACAGTTCAAAAGCCTGCTCCACTTTCAAATCCGGCAAGCCTTCGATTTCCAGGATGCGGCCTGAAAACACGTTCTTCTTGCCCTGTTTTTCAACGGTCAGTAAGCCGCGTTGTATCGCCACGTAAGGAATCGCATTGACCAGATCGCGCAGGGTAATACCCGGCTGCATTTCGCCTTTAAAGCGAACCAGCACCGATTCGGGCATATCCAGCGGCATCACGCCGGTTGCTGCGGCAAACGCGACCAGCCCGGAACCGGCCGGGAAGGAAATGCCGATAGGGAAGCGGGTATGCGAATCGCCGCCGGTGCCGACGGTATCCGGCAACAACATCCGGTTTAACCAGGAATGGATAATGCCGTCGCCAGGACGAAGCGACACGCCGCCCCGGTTCATGATGAAATCTGGCAGCGTATGTTGCATCGTGACATCGATCGGCTTCGGATACGCCGCGGTATGGCAGAACGACTGCAATACCAGATCGGCTGAAAAACCCAAACAGGCTAAATCTTTCAACTCGTCGCGAGTCATGGGTCCGGTAGTGTCCTGCGAACCGACGGTGGTCATGTGTGGCTCGCAATAGGTGTTCGGACGGACGCCCGCAACACCGCAGGCCTTGCCGACCATTTTTTGCGCCAGCGTATAACCTTTGCCGCTGTCTTTGGCGTCAACCGGACGGCTAAAAACCGTGGATGCGGCCAAGCCCAGTACCTTACGCGCACGGTCAGTCAAACCCCGGCCGATAATTAACGGAATGCGTCCACCGGCGCGTACTTCGTCCAGGATCACATCGGTTTTCAGTTCGAATTTGCAGATCAGTTCGCCGTTGTCATGACGCTTAACTTCGCCCGCATACGGATAAATATCGATCACATCGCCCATCGCCATTTGGGCGACATCGCATTCAAAGGGCAGTGCGCCCGAATCTTCCATGGTGTTAAAGAAAATCGGCGCGATTTTGCCGCCGATGCAAACGCCGCCTTCGCGCTTGTTCGGAATATACGGAATATCATTGCCCATGAACCACAATACCGAATTGGTCGCCGATTTGCGCGAAGAGCCGGTGCCGACCACATCGCCGACATAAGCCACCGGAAAGCCTTTTTGCTTGAGTTCGACGATTTGCTGCTCGGCATTGGTGATGCCTTCGCGCGGCATTTTCAGCATGGCTTTGGCATGTAACGGAATGTCGGGGCGCGACCAGGCATCGGGAGCCGGTGACAGATCGTCGGTATTGGTTTCGCCGGTCACCTTAAATACGGTGACCGTGAGTTTTTCAGGCATTTTGGGCTTGCTGGTGAACCATTCCGCTTCCGCCCAGGCATTAAGCACCTGTTTGGCGAATGGGTTACCGGCGTCGGCTTTTTCCTGCACATCGTGGAAAGCGTCGAATATCAGCAGGGTATGGGAAAGTGCTTTGGCCGCAATCGGGGCCATTGCTTGGTTATCCAGCAAATCGATTAGCGGCGCGATGTTATAACCGCCCAACATCGTGCCCAGCAGTTCGGTGGCGCGCGCCGCATCCAGGATCGGAGAGCTGACTTCACCCTTTGCGACGGCCGCCAGGAATCCCGCCTTAACATAAGCCGCTTCGTCAACACCGGCAGGAACGCGGTTAGCCAACAGATCGAGTACGAATTGTTCTTCGCCTGCGGGCGGTTGTTTAATCAGCTCGACCAAAGCGGCAACCTGCTCTGCATCAAGCGGCTTGGGTACGATGCCTTCGGCGGCGCGTTCTGCTACGTGTTTGCGGTATTGTTCTAGCATGGGGAGTTCCTGGAAGAGGGTTTAAAACATTTTATCGTTCCCACGCTCCGGCGTGGGAATGCGGTAAGCGATGCTCCAGCGTCGCATTCAACATCAGTAGCGGACGCTGGAGCGTCCATGATTGCGTTCCCACGCCCGGAGCGTGGGAACGATGCCGTTTTACTTCATCGCCTCAACAATCGCATTGCCCATTTCAATGGTTCCGCATTTCGATTGCGGATTTAGATCCGGCGTAACAAACTTGCCTTCATTAACCACTTTTTCAACCGCTGCTTTTATTTTAGCGGCGGCTTCGTGTTCGCCGAGATGATCCAGCATCATCACGCCGGCCATGATCACAGCGGTAGGATTAGCCAGGTTTTTCCCGGTGATGTCGGGCGCGCTGCCGTGTACGGCTTCAAACAAGGCCGCATCGTTACCGATATTGGCGCCGGGGATCAAGCCCAGTCCGCCCACCAGGCCAGCGGTCAAATCGGACAGGATGTCGCCGAACATGTTGGTGCAGACGATAACGTCAAATTGCGACGGGTCCATCACCATGTGCATGCAGGATGCATCAATGATTTTTTCGTCAAACTGAATGTCGGGGTAGCGCACGGCTGTTTCTCTGGCGACATCCAGAAACAGGCCTTGGGTGAATTTTAAGATATTGGCTTTATGGCAAACGGTTACTTTTTTACGGTTGTTATCCTGCGCGTATTTAAAGGCATAGTCGATCACGCGTTGCGAACCGGTTCGGGTGACGACGGCCAGACTTTCTGCGATGTCTTTTTTAGGGGTTAGATAATGCTCAAGCCCCGCGTAGAGTCCTTCGGTATTTTCCCTGACGATAACAATATCGACATCGTCATAGCGGGTTTTTACGCCTGCCCAGCTTTTGGCGGGACGGACGTTGGCATACAGCTCATACTTCTGCCGCAATGCCACGTTAATGCTTCTAAACCCGGAACCGCCGACAACCGTGGTTAACGGGCCTTTAAATGCCAGACGGGTTCTGTCTATTGATGCCATGGTTTCATCCGGCAGCGGTGTGCCGAATTGTTCAAAAGCAGCCAAACCGGCAAACGCTTCTTCCCACTGAATTTTTACGCCGGACGCGTCAATAACTTTAACAGCTTCATCCATTATTGATGGGCCAATTCCATCACCTTTTATCAACGTAACTGCGTGCATTCATTTCTCCAAGTTTAAAAAAACAGATCATTGTGTAAATTATAGTGCTTTAGGCCTGTGTTTATCCAGCTGCAGTGGTTAAATGGTGCAAATCGCCGACCTTTTGTTATGATGCTTTAAGTCCATGGAGACGTCGCCTAATGCGCCTACTGTTGGTGCGGTCCGACGTCGCTACCTTGCGCAACATTGCTCAATATTATTTGAAGGAGTTGTTATGGCTAGTCTCACACTCAACCCACCCGCAAACGGCAGCGCTATCACTCTACAAAATGGCAAGCTGGTCGTGCCGGATAATCCGATTATTCCATTTATTGAAGGCGACGGTACCGGGCCGGATATTTGGCGCGCCGCCGTTCGTGTTTTGGATGCGGCTGTTGCGAGCGCCTATTCCGGGCAAAAGAAAATTCACTGGATGGAAGTGTATGCGGGGGAAAAATCCCACCGCTTGTTTGATACCTGGCTTCCCGATGAAACCGTCGAGGCTTGCAAGCATTATCTGGTGTCCATTAAAGGTCCGTTGACTACTCCGGTAGGCGGCGGCATCAGTTCTCTGAACGTGGCGTTGCGCCAATTACTGGATATGTATGTGTGTTTGCGGCCGGTCAGATGGTTTCAGGGCGTACCTTCGCCGGTAAAAAATCCCGGAGCCGTCGATATGGTGATTTTTCGGGAAAACACCGAGGATATTTACGCCGGTATCGAGTTTGAACAAGGCAGCGACGATGTAAAGATTTTTCTAACACTGTTAAAAGAGAATTTCCCCAAGCAATACGCAAAAATCCGATTCCCGGAATCTTCCGGCATCGGCATAAAACCGGTCTCGCAGGAAGGCACAGAGCGCCTGATTCGTTCCGCTATCGAGTATGCCGTCACCAATAAACGCAAATCCCTGACGATTGTGCATAAAGGCAACATTATGAAATTTACCGAAGGGGCGTTTCGTAATTGGGCTTATAAGTTGGCGGAGCGCGAATATCCCGAGCACGTCTATACCTGGGGGCACTGGGAAAAAACCCGTGCCGAGTTTGGCGTAGAGGCGGCAAACAAGGTTCAGGCCGAAGCGTTGGCAAAAGGGCGTATTTTAATTAAAGACTCTATCGCCGACATTACCTTGCAGCAGGTTTTGACCCGGCCTGAAGACTTCGATGTGATCGCTACATTGAATTTGAACGGCGACTATTTATCCGATGCCTTGGCCGCGCAAGTCGGCGGCATCGGCATTGCTCCCGGCGGCAATATCAATTATCAAACCGGCACCGCTGTTTTTGAGGCCACGCACGGCACGGCGCCCAAATACGCCGATCTGGATAAAGTGAATCCCGGTTCGCTCATTCTGTCCGGCGAAATGATGTTGCGCTATATGGGCTGGACAGAAGCCGCCGATGCGGTCATTAATGCGATGGATGTCGCTATTGCCGGTAAACGGGTGACCTATGATTTTGCCCGGCAGATGGAAGGGGCGACAGAGGTCAAATGTAGCGAGTTTGCTGATGTATTGATTGAAAATTTGAAGTAGCCGCCAAGAGCAGACCATTGCGCCTAATTTTTAGGTAATGATACGAATAGATGACAGTTGGCTTTGACCTTATTATTGAGAACAAGTTGAGATGCTATCAACTTGTTCTCAATGGATAATCCCCTTTCAACATGGCCTTTAAAACCATCAGCGATTTCTATGAAGATGCTTTATTTGGAAAGGGAATTTGGGTAAATCAAACGCATCTGGAGTAGACGTCATGGTGGAAAAAGCGGCCCGAAAACAAGTACGTTACGAAAGAACCGACATCAATGCTGTTTTGAAAAAAACGCCGGTTTTCTTTCACCGCGAGCAGCCGGTAAAAATACTTAACATTAGTAAACAAGGTATCGCCATTTGTAGTAATCAGGCGTTAAAAAGAAACAACCATCTTAAAATAACGCTTTGTTTTATAAAGGGCGACAGTTTTTTTCTTGATGGGCAGGTGGTGCATTCGTTTAATAAGTCAGGCAATGCCGAGGATGATGAGTTTGTAGAATTGTTTCTTGGGGAATCGGCGTTACCTATTGCGTTGCCTTTTAAATACGGCATCTATTTTAAACAGCATTATCCCCAGTTCAGGGATTATCTTATCGAATCCGGTTGTAAAAACGGCTTTGAAGTCCAGCGACGAGGCTTTTATCAACGGCAAACGCGTTTCAAATAATGTCCAACGCTTATTACTTCTTGCTACCCAGTAGGGACTTTAGATCTGCAAACGGGTTGTGGGTGGCGACAGGCGCGGTGGATTTACCCGATTTTGAACTGTCAAAGCGGGTTTCTTCGTATCTTGAATGCTCATTATCATGGCAATAAAGGCACAATAATTCCCAGTTGCTGCCGTCGGATGGATTGTCGTCGTGGTTATGGTTTTTATGATGCACGGTCAATTCGGTCAGGGTTTTATGATCGAATTCGCGGGTGCATCGACCGCATACCCAAGGGTATAACTTAAGAGCCTGGCCGCGATAAGACTGCTCCCTGAGTTCCTGATTGCGCCGCGCATCGGTCACGATTTGATCCAGTTTATTTCTATCGGGCTGGTTTTTTTTGATGGTCATAACAATGTCTTCTGTAATGTGCGGAAAGGTCACGCTAAACGGTATGATTAAATTCTAACAGAAAAACAATAAAGGATAGGATTGACTTTTGTTGGTACGAAAATGATCGATTGGCTTTGAAAAATTAATAAGTAATGTCGGCTTAAAAAATTTATACTAAAAAATGATTAATAAAAGTCTTAAGGTGACGTGTGGATAAACGAACATTTACAAATCGATTGGTAGTTCTCGATACCGAAACGACCGGCTTAAATCCGCAGGAAGGGCACAGAATTATTGAAATTGGCTGCGTGGAGCTGGTTAATCGCCGCTTAACCGGCAAGCGGTTCCATACCTATATTAATCCAGAGCGGATAATCGATGACGGCGCTATTGAGGTTCATGGCATCACCAACCAGTTTTTGGAGGATAAGCCTTGTTTTGCGGATGTTGTTAAGGACTTTATTGCGTTTATTCAGGATGCCGAGTTAGTCATTCATAATGCGCCGTTTGATGTCGGTTTTATTAATTATGAATTTTCACGGCTGAATAGCCAGACGGGAACGGTCACGGATTACAGCAAAGTATTCGACACGCTGACCTATGCCAGAAAAAAACACCCTGGACAGCGTAATAGTCTGGATGCGCTGTGTAAACGTTACGGGATCGATAACAGCCACCGCGATCTGCATGGCGCATTGCTGGATGCCGAGATTCTGGCCGATGTGTTTTTATTGATGACTGGCGGACAGTCTTCGTTGCTGGATGAAGGGCAGGGAAGGCAGGAAGGGGCGGCTGTTAATAGGGAGATTAAACATTTGTCTGCGGATCGTCCCGCATTAAAAATCATACGTTGTACGGAAGAGGAATTAAACGCGCATCAACAACGTCTGGAGGCTATTGAAAAAGCCGGAGGGGGGTGTATTTGGAATCAGTAAGTGTATTAACTAAAAGCATAAAGCCACGAAGAGCGCTAAGTTTTTACCTTGGCTTTCTTCGTGGCTGGTTAGTCAATGTTATTGATTGAATATGCTTAACCGGATGCGTATGAGGCAGCCGGTCTTTTACAGCGTTGCAGGTTATTCAGCCGCTTTTGGCTTTGCCCGTCTGGATGGTGAACCGACCCTTTTTTTGCTTTTATCCACTTTTTTAGCGCTATCGTCGTCTTTCGCCGCTTTTTTAGCGCCTTCACTCATTTTGGAGATGTTAAGTTGCTGTCCGGCTACCCTGACTTTTTTCAATTCCTCAAACAATTCTTTCGGTATGCCTGCCGGTAATTCAACGGTGCTGTAGTCGTCCTGGATTCTGATGCGGGCGATATGGTCGCCGTCAATACCGGTTTCATTGGCTATGGCGCCAACGATGTTACCGGGTTTTACGCCATGGGTGTGGCCGACTTCAATCCGGTACGTTTCCATTTCAATATCCGCTCCGCCGCCGAATGCGCGCTTTGGCTTGCGGTCTTTTTGCGGCCTGTCGGGTCTTGCCGATCTATCGTCCCTGGACGGTCTGTCGTCCCGGCTGTCTTTAGATTTTTTAGGCAGGTTTTGCAGCAACAACGGCGTTTCACCCTGAACCAGCTTTGCCAGTGCGGAGGCTATTTCCAATGCGGTTACATTGTGCTCTTGTTGGTATTGTTCCAGCAGTTGGCTGAAAAAGCTCAGCTCTTCTGCGGCCAGCGTATCGGTAATGTTTTGTTTGAAGCGTGAGATACGTTTATTGTTAATGACCTCGGTTGAAGGCAAGCCCATTTCTTCAACTTTTTGCTTGGTCGCTTTTTCAATATTAGCCAGCAGATTTCTTTCTCTGGGCGCAATAAACAAAATCGCGTCGCCGGTGCGCCCTGCGCGTCCTGTTCTGCCGATACGGTGAACATAAGATTCGGTATCGTAAGGAATGTCATAGTTAACGACGTGGGTGATACGGTCTACATCCAGTCCGCGTGCAGCAACGTCAGTCGCTATTAAGATGTCCAGTTTGCCGTTTTTCAGGTTGGCAATGGCGCGCTCACGTAACGCTTGAGACATGTCGCCGTTAATCGCGGCGGCGGAATAACCGCGCGCTTCCAGTTTTTCTGCCAGCTCAACGGTTGAAGTTTTGGTTCTGACAAATATAATCATGCCGTCAAACGTTTCCGCTTCCAGAATCCGGGTTAGCGCGTCCAGCTTATGTACGCCGCTGACCAGCCAATAGCGTTGGCGTATGTTTTCAGCGGATGCGGTGGTTACTTTGATGGTGATATGTTCAGGCTCATTAAGATATTGCTGAGCGATTTTGCGAATAACCGAAGGCATGGTCGCAGAAAATAAGGCTATTTGTCTTTTTTCCGGAATTTGGTCAAGAATCCATTCCACGTCATCAATAAAGCCCATACGCAGCATTTCGTCGGCTTCATCAAGAACCAGAAAGCCGAGACCTTTCAGGTTTAACGTGCCTTTACGCATGTGATCCATAACCCGGCCCGGTGTGCCGACAACCACATGAGCGCCGCGTTTTAGCTGGCGTAGCTGGGTAGTGTAGTCTTGTCCGCCGTAGATAGGCAGAACATGGAAACCTTTTAAGTGCGCGGCATAACGTTGAAACGCTTCTGCCACCTGAATGGCCAGTTCGCGAGTTGGCGCCAGAACCAGCACTTGCGGGTCTTTTTGCTTGAGGTCGATACGCGACAAAATGGGTAATGCAAAGGCGGCGGTTTTGCCGGTGCCTGTTTGTGCTTGCCCCAGAACGTCTTTGCCTTGCAGTAGGAGCGGGATGGTTTGTGCTTGTATGGGCGAAGGTGTTTCATAACCGACATCTTTCAGTGCTCTTAGCACCGGTTCAATCAGAGCTAAATCACTAAAAGAGGGTAATGTAGAAACATCATTGGACATGGATTTACCTGTTGGAAGCTAGAAGGCGCGTAAGCGCGGAGAAATGTGTTTGTTTATCAGAGCATTATAACGCACTATATTAACATTTGCAGCAAAATTAACTGGATAAAGAGCTTGATTATGAGGATTTGGGTTGATGCGGACGCGTGTCCTAATGTGATTAAAGATATTTTATTTCGCGCGGCGGAACGAAGGCGGTTGCCGCTGACATTGGTGGCCAATCAGTTTTTAACCATACCGCCATCCAAAGTTATCAGTGCGGTACAGGTCTCGGGCGGCTTCGATGTAGCTGACAATTACATCGTCAAGCACTTGCAGGAAAATGATCTGGTGATAACCGCTGACATTCCGCTGGCGGCTGAAGTGATAGCCAAAAATGCCCATGCCATTAATCCCAGAGGCGAGCTCTATACTAAAGAAAATATCAGGGAGCGATTAGCCATGCGTGATTTTATGGAGGAAATGCGCAGTGCAGGACAAACATCGGGAGGGCCACCGCCTCTTGGGCAGCGAGACAAGCAGGATTTCGCCAATGCGCTGGATCGGTTTTTGGCTAAATACCAGTAAGATTACTTGTCGGGCCAATCTTATTTGCGTTCGCTGCAGGTTGATGGTTGCTCATTTCGTACGGTCTCCTGATTTCAAAAAATCGCTGGCGGCAGATACCTGTTAGCGATGTTCTTATAGGTATTTGCACTCATTGTAATGGTGACTAAAACAAGGAAAAATAACCACCAACGTAAGCGGCGACCCTATTATCGGCCACTGGTTAAGGAGTCATGGGGGAGGTCTTACATTACGCGGTCGGTCTAACGCTGTGTTTCGATCAATGCCCGCAAGATCGGAGGTTTTCTCAAGTTTCCCGTGAGGAAGCGGCGGCTTATCTTTAACGTTGTATTGCCTTTCAATTTTCAGATTGAAAGGGCGGTGATAGCGATTGGAAGGTGAGATGAAGATGTCGAAAAAAGATAAAAGGAGCGCAATACCAATGAAAAACAAAACGAAACATTCTCTCATAATGGGGTTCACGCTACTGCTGGGGATTATCGGAGAGACAGTATTTACATCTGTTGCGGGCGCTGTTCCCGCTGTCGTCCATGATCAAGCATCTGAAGCGACATCAGCGGGGATTAAAGACAGCAGCGTTGGAACGGAAAGAAAGCATATTGTCTCTGTCGAGACACAGGGTCTTGATACTGTATTGGATATACCGTTGCGTCTGGGCGGATTTGCCGCAACGGTTGTCGGCACAGGCTTTTTCATAGGCACAAGTCCTATTACCGGTCTAATGACGGCTTTGTACCCGCATAACGCAATACAAAAAGCAGCGGATTTCCTTGTTGTCAGACCCGGTCGCTACACTTTTGTTAGACCTACAGGCGACTTTAGTTACGATTCACGATCCTCCGATGAAAAATAAATAACCTTTAGTCAATCTATATCAATGAATGGGTGATTAAAATCAACCCTATTAGTGAGTAACACCAGACAATTGATGGGAGTCTATCCATGGAATTAAAAACAAGAATGCAAGGTTTTGGTCTGTCTAGAGCCGTAATGAATACGGATTATAAAGCGATTAAAACAGACGCGCAGAACGAACAACCGGAACAAGCTTTTGCGCCATTGTTACTGAAAATACTTTCTCCGGTAGAGTTAGGATTTAAAGAGTGTATCCATTCCAGATTGCTTGATATTCTTGATTTGTCACTGATTAGTGGAATAGAAGAAAAAGAAGCAAGGAAACAGATTCGGGCGGTAGCGCAAAAATTAATCGACGAAGAATCCATCCCTTTAAATACACAGACTCGACATCAAATAATTAAAGAAATTGAAGATGACGTACTGGGTCTCGGGCCTTTGGAAGCTTTACTATATGACCCAACCATTGCCGATATTCTGGTGAATGGCTACAAAAAAGTGTATGTCGAAAGATTTGGAAAGCTTGAGTTAACCCCGGTCAGATTTAATGATGATAATCATCTGATGAAAATTATTGACCGGATTGTGTCGAAGATTGGTCGCAGGATAGACGAGTCGTCACCGATGGTCGATGCCAGATTACAGGATGGCTCCAGAGTAAACGCTATTATTCCGCCGTTAGCGGTTGACGGGCCTTCGTTGTCGATTAGACGGTTTGCAGTCGATAAAATGGGACTTGATGATCTGGTCAAAAGAGGAGCCTTAACCGACTATATGGCAGAATTCCTCAAAGGCGCGGCAAAATCCAAGTTGAATATCCTGATTTCCGGCGGGACAGGTTCGGGCAAAACAACGATGTTGAACGCCATTTCAAATTTTATCCCCAGTAATGAACGAATCATCACTCTGGAAGATTCCGCAGAGCTACAGTTACAGTTACCCCATGTTTTGCGATTGGAAACCAGGCCGGCAAATGTTGAAGGCAAGGGTGAGATAACGTTACGCGATTTGGTACGCAACAGCCTTAGAATGCGACCTGATCGTATCGTTATTGGCGAAGTCAGGAGCGGGGAGGCATTCGACATGTTACAGGCGATGAATACCGGACATGAAGGATCCTTGACGACCGTCCATGCCAATACACCGAGAGATGCCTTGGCACGTCTTGAAAACATGGTTTCCATGGCGGGACTGGAAATGCCGGCTAAGGCAATCAGGACTCAAATCGTATCAGCCATTCACCTGATCATTCAACTTAGTAGGCTGGAGGATGGCAGCAGGCGGGTCGTTAGCATTCAGGAGGTGGATGGCATGGAAGGTGAGGTGATTACCTTGTCTGAAATCTTTAAATTCCAGCGGCAAGGCATTGATGAAAAAGGCGCTGTGCTGGGCCAATATTGTTCAACAGGTATTATTCCCAAATGTATGACTAATTTGAAACAAAGAGGCGCTAACGCAGATCTCGCCATCTTTACCAAAAATCTGAATTAAACAGGAGGGCGATATGACCAGTGATATAACCCTATTATTTGTTGGATTAGTGTTTTTAACGGTCTTTGTAGCATCACAAATTCTTGTATTGCCGACCTTGGGTACGAGTCGGGCAGACAGTCGTAAATTAAAACAACGATTGGAAGGCGTTATTCTGGCGCACGGTGATTCCGAAGCGTCGATCATAAAAGAAAAATATCTTAACCGGTTAGGCTCCATAGAACGGAGTCTTGAGCGTTTGCCCGGTATGCCGGGGTTAAAAACATTGCTGGAGCAGGCAGGGAAACAACACATAGCTTACCGGTTTGCGTTGTATGTATTACTCTCGTCCGGCGGTATAGCGTTAATGGTCTGGCTGAACTTCCATCACCTGATCTTCACCTTGGCGGCGTTTATTGTTGCGGCGGTTTTACCGGTAGTGTGGCTAAACAAACAACGATCCAAGCGCCTGGATAAATTTGAAGAGCAATTGCCTGAAGCCTTGCAAATGATGGCCAGAGCCTTGCGGACGGGCTATCCGTTCACCGAATGCATGAAAATAGTCTCCACAGAAATGAGCGAACCCATCAGTCAGGAGTTTGGCATGACTTATGAGGAAATCAATTACGGGCGCAATATTGAAGTGGCGTTTGCATTGATGATAGAGCGGGTTCCGAGTCTCAGTCTGATAGCTATGGCGACAGCAATAATAATCCAAAGGGAAACGGGCGGTAATCTTGCCGAGGTGCTGTTGAAAATCAGCGATGTGCTAAGAGGGCGATTTAAATTGCAGCGACGCATAAAAACATTGTCGGCGGAAGGCATGCTGTCGGCCTGGGTGTTGCTGTTGCTGCCGCTGGCTTTATTTGGGTTGATGAGTTTGATGAATCCTGAGTACTTTAAGCCGGTTTATGACTCACCCGATAGAATGATGTATCTCTATATTTTTATGGGCCTGGAGTTGAGCGCAGCCTTTTGGATACGGCGCATTATTACCATTGACGCATGAGGTGAAGTAAATGGACTTTTTGATGCAATTATTGACGGGGCTGATGGCAAACCAACAAGTAGGCCAATGGGGTGCTGTTTTGTTGGTGTCAGGGGCGATCTTTATTTTAGCTTTGGCGCTGATGTCATTATTCGATGATTTTTTTGATCCGGTGCGCTCCCGTTTTAAGCGGGAGGTAAATACCGACGCGGTTTCCATGCTTGAGTCCAATGTCCTATCGGAAAAGCTTCGTAAACATAATAACGTGTTTGTTCCAACCAGCCAGCCGTTATTACAAAGAACAACGACTCGTCTTCATTATGGCGGGTTTCATGGCAAGAACAGTGTGTTGCATTATTATGCGATACGAATGTTGTTAATGATTTTGTTGCCTTTGTCAGTGCTGATGGTCATGGCGCTCATTCCCGGCATGAAGGGTGGAACAATATTTCAATCCGCATTGGGAGCGATAGCACTCGGTTATATGGGGCCTAGTTTTGTTTTGGATAAACGCATTTCCAACCGCCAAAAAACTCTTCGCAGAGCTTTTCCCGATATGCTTGATTTGTTGGTGGTTTGTTCCGAGGCTGGCTTGAGCCTGGATGCGGCGATACAAAAAGTGGTTGCAGAAAGCGGTATCAGTCAACCGGTATTGGCTGCTGAAATGGAAATTGTTATTGCAGAAACTCGCGCTGGCATTGATCGGCATAAGGCTTTGCAAAGGCTGGTTGAAAGGACGGGGGTGGAAGAGATCAGAGGATTGGTAGCGGCGCTTTCACAAAGCATGCGCTTTGGAACCAGCATCGTCGAGACGCTCAAGGTTTATTCGGAAGACCTCAGGGATAAAAGAACGCAAGCTGCCGAAGAAGTGGCTGCTAAAATTAGTACAAAGCTGATTTTTCCGTTGGCCGTTTGTTTATTGCCGGCATTTTTAATGGTTGTTATGTTGCCTGCCGTACTGGTTCTTAGACATATAACTCCCGGATAACGATTTACCGCTCGTAATAGTAATAAATGATGAACCTTAGTTACCGAAATCCCTAGGTTTTTGTTGTGGGCAGGGATTTCATTACCGGATGAATGTGATGAATAAAATAAAAAAACTAACCAAGCTCATTTTTGTAGTCATTTTAAGTCAATCGCTGCTGACCGCCTGCACTCCCGGCAATATTAAAGAAGCGGAGAACGATAGAGACCAACAGGAAACCGAAACGATTTTGCAAAGCGCGGGGCTTAACGTCAATTCGGTGGAAGACGCCGTGTTAAAAGCGGAAAAAGCGGCGCAGAACGGCAAGATGGATCTGGCGCAACTCTATTACATAAAAGCTTACGATCTGGAGCCGAATAATACCCAGGTTTTGCAAAGAATGGCTGATTTATATACCGAGCTAAAAAAGTACGATTTGGCGGAAGTCAGTCTCAAATTGATCTTGCAGCAACAGCCGGGGGATTTAAAGACAAGCGAACAATACGGGCTGCTGTTGATAAAGTTGAAAAAATATTCCGATGCAGCGGAACATCTCGGTCGGGTTGTTGCCATGCAGCAAAGTTGGCCTGCCTATAACGGCTTGGGGATTATTGCCACTTTACAAGGCGACTATCTGAAAGCTGAAAGCTTTTTCAAAAAAGCTGACGGTATTTCGCCGAATTCGCCCGAGTTACTTAATAATATCGGCTTTGCGCTCTATTCAGCCGACAAACTGGCCGAGGCGACACCTTATTATATTAAAGCCTTGCAAATCAATCCCGGTTTTAAAAAGGCGATATATAACTATGCGTTGCTACAGGCGCGTTTAAGTAATTATGAACAGGCTCATATTGCCTTTGCCAAAGTATCTTCACCGGCTGAAGCAAATAATAATACCGGCTATATAGCGATGATGAATGGCGATTACGCCGAGGCCAGTAATTATTTGCAAGAAGCCGTCAATGTATCGCCCCGGTTTTATAAAAAAGCTACTGATAATTTAATACGGCTGGAAATGCTGGAAAAACAGTAAGTCTGATAAATCATTTTTCTCCCCTGATTAGCAAGGGAACCTCAAGTAGCACCGTCATACCGGCATGGATGCCGGTACCCATCGCCATGGATGGTAACTTGTCGATATCGTTGCTTACATGATTTAGGCTCTAAGCTTCCATTCCTCGGTAACCTCCTGCATCGCCTAAAGCGCCTACATTTGACGCTCTACCTCCTCCATTCATCAGACTAAGCTTCAAGTCCCCTTCGACTTCGCTCAGGGCAGGCCTGTGCCTGAATTTTCTTCGCTCTCGCATCCATTGCCGGAATGACGTACTTTTTGGCGTTGGCTAAAGTATCTTGTTAATAACTGATGTTACGCATTGCCCGCGAAAATAGATGAACGTGCCTTAACTGAATGATCGTGACGAATAAGGTGGTAGTGAGTAGGGCGTGCCGTGCGCGCCTTGGAAGCAAAGGCGCGCACGGCACGCCCTTGTATGATCAAAATTAATGAAATATTGCTAAAAAGATCAAGTAAGCTGTAACCGTTTATTGGGAGGCCGTCACGCCCTGAGGACGGGTTGTTAACCCAATCCTGCTCCGTAGATTGGCCCCCGCCCTATTCACCCATACCGTGGAGTATCCAAGGCTTAGAGCCTGCATACACAAGGAAGGTAGGTGCATGTGCAGGGTCGGGAACCGATGAATAGTCTACTTTCTTTAACCCCATCAGACAAACCGCTATGACAGTCCTTAACATCAAGAAAAATAATCATGAAGCAAAACTATCGCTCCAAGCAGGTATTGATGTCGGTTCCGAGGAATTGATCCTGGTGATCCGTAAGAACAGTAAACCCTTCAATCCGCAAAAGTTCAGCAACACGCCTGCTGACCGGGCTCGGTTGGTGAAAAAACTGGTCAAATTACCAGGCATTATCGTCTGTCTGGAAGCGACCGGCATCTATCACTTTGATTTGTCCATCGCCCTGCATGATGCCGGTGTGTCACTGATGGTCGTTAATCCAAAAGCGTCACATAACTTTGCTAAGGTATTGATGAAAAACAGTAAAACAGATGCAGTCGATGCCAACACCTTGGCCGAATATGCCGAGAGAATGGATTTTGTCGCCTGGACCCGGCCATCCGATGAAAAAATAGCGCTTCGCTGTTTCTCTCGCCGCATTAATGCGTTAACCCATCAGAAAGCAGCGGCTAAGAATCATCTACATGCGCTAACGGCCACCCAGGCAACACCCAAAGCCGTATTGCGCGATGCCAAGCTGGCGATTACGCACTTGCAAAAACGGATCGACCGCTTAAAGGCTGAGGCCTTAGTCTTGATCGGCAAACATTCCGAGCTCGAACGCGTGCTGGAGCTGCTGACTGGCATCAATGGCATTGCCGAAACCAGCGCTATTGCGCTAATGGGAGAGCTGCTGTTGTTGCCGCCCGACCTTTCCCATCGGGAATGGGTGAAGTTTGCCGGGCTCGATCCGAGGGCTTTCGATTCAGGTAAAAGTGTCCACAAGAAGACGCGGATAGCCAAGGCCGGTAACCGTTATATTCGTGCAGCCCTCTACATGCCGGCTTTGAGCGCCCATCAGCATGATCCACATGTCGGAGCTTATTTCCAGCATCTCGTGGTGGATAACGGCAAAGAAAAGATGCAGGCTCTCTGCGCCGTCATGCGCAAATTGCTTCACGCTATCCATGGCATGTTGAAACACGACAAGCCATTCGACAACACCCGTTTTTATGCAATTCCGGCAGTTGTCGGATAGTTAAAAATCAACGAAATAAGATTGACTTTAAACAGAGTATCTACGGAGGATATTCCTATGCAGGGAACAAGATATTTCCGGGCAATGATAAGGAGCATCAAATTCGTGTCATCTGCGGCCTATCTTTTTCGTTGCGGTGATGGACAATGCGTGGCATCAGTTAATAAGGAAGTAATTTACATACCCCGGCCTGGATTGTAGGTATTCGTACCAATATTTTTTATCTCATTTTAAACTTAAAATATCCTTAAATTATTTTATAGCTAACTCGAACTATTTAAGGCCTGTAGTAGCGTTATTGATAACGTTCGCATACTTTTAAAGAGTTAAATATAGAGTAATAATAAATATTAAAGCTGGTGTCGGTAGATTTTGTTCGCTGTCTGAAACATCTTGCTAATAAGCGAATGATTTGAACACGGCTGACCTACGTTGTAGGTATTCGTACCAATATTTTTCACCTCATTTTATACTTAAAATATACTCAAGTTATTTTATAGGTTACTCAAGCTTTTTAAGGTGGATAATCGGGCTGTTGATTTTAAAATGGTTGAATATAAGGTAACTATAAATATTAAATAATGTGTCAATAAGTTTTGTTGATCATTAAAGTGACATTCTACATGCCTATATTTAAAAGCTTATTGCGATGTATTAATCGTTAGTTAAACAATATAGGTAGGTGGTTGTGAAAATAGGATATTTTTGATAGAGGGATCTTTGATAATGTAATTTATGATTCAAAAATAGTGTAAATAATACTTTTTTAATTTCATATTGAGGAATAAATCATGAAAAAAATAACAAACCAAATGAAAGCATTTTTTGCTGATGAAAAAGGTGCAGAAACCGTTGAATGGGTGATGATTGCTGCCGTTTTGGCCGGCATTATTGTCCTTGCTTTCTGGACAACTTTAAAGACTGGTGTTGATGATACTATCAAAAACATAACAGGATCAATGGCTAAAGTTTTGGCTTAATCTGTTGGCAAGATAGAAACCGGTCTTCTCCTATTGTCCTCCATGCGGTGGAGAAGGCCGATTCTATTACACATATTTGTTTTTTTTAATGTTCCATAATAATGACTGGCTTGTGATGAGTATTTAGGTTTTCGATAGTTATTCTCATTATAGGATGTATTCGATGCGACCTTTTAGCGTGCCGATATGCGCAGTACATTAAAAAAAATGGGTAATTACACTGCTGAATTAAACCTTAATTAATAACCTCATACTCAATTTATGATTATTATTTACTTAATATTAATTGCATTTGTATTGATTGCAGCAATTTACGATGCGGCTCTACAAAAAATACCTAACTGGACTTCATTGGTTATTGTCGTATTGGGGTTGGGCTGGAATATTTTTTCCGCTGAAGGGTTAGGCGTTCGGGATAGCGGTTTTGGGCTACTTGTTGGTTTTTTGCTGATGCTGCCGAGTTATGTTTTCGGCGGCATGGGGGCCGGCGACGTGAAACTCATGGCGGCGATAGGGTCGGTGGTAGGTATTAATCAGGTGCTGGACTTGGTCTTTTATAGCTATATGGCAATGTTTGTAATGGCCATACTTTTTATAATTGTGAAAGGGGATCTGGTTAAGCTGTTGTGCAGGTTGCGGACTCTTATTTATGGTTTGTTTGCGGGAGTATTGGCTTACCAGAAACCGGATCCATCAGATGCAGCAAGTAGCCGATTGCCCCTGGCTCCGGCTATCGCACTCGCTACCTGTTATGTTTTATATCCGGCTCTTTGCAACTCAGGATTTATGGCGGATTTATGTCTCTATTAGAACTCATTAAACAACCCCGCACGATTGACGAGACCGCTCTCGATGCCGAGTTATTGATTGATTTAACGCTAAAGCATTTTTATGACGGCGGCGTGCTGGATTTGCAGCAGTTGGCCGACCGGATGGCATTGACAGGAAACCTGCTGGACGGAATCCTGACTACCTTGCGCAAAGACTCCCGAATTGAGGGGCTGGCCGCAAAAGAAAATAGCGCAGGAGTGCGTTACCAGTTAACCGATTTAGGCCGCGCCGAAGCGAAAAACGCCTATTTACGTAGCGGCTACATTGGCCGCGCCCCGATTACGATCGATCACTATAGGCAGTTGGTTGAAGCGCAATCCGTGTTCAATTGCACGGCAAGCAAAGAACAACTAAAGGACGCTTTTGCAGGTGTCGTGCTTGAAGATCATTTGTATGACCAACTGGGGCCCGCTTTGCATTCCGGCCGGGCCATCATGGTGTACGGTCCGGCGGGTAGCGGGAAAACCTATATTTGCAAGCGCCTGGCGCGATGTTTAGGCGGCCCGGTTCACCTACCCTATGCTATTTCTGTGGGCAGGGAAATCATCCAGTTTTTTGATCCGCTGATTCATGTGCCGGTTTATCAAGTCAGCGAGAAAGTCGGCTATCACTTTGAAAACCGCACCGATCAGCGCTTGATTTTATGCGAACGTCCGGTTGCTATCAGCGGTGGCGAGTTGACCATGGACAGACTCGAATTGCGTTACGACCCCGTCACCCGGTTAAACCACGCCCCTATCCAGTTAAAAACCAATAATGGTATTTATATCGTTGACGACATGGGGCGGCAGCGTATGCCCCCCATTGAATTGTTAAACCGCTGGATTGTGCCGATGGAAGAGCACATTGATTATTTGACAGTGGGAACAGGCCAGCATTTCCCAGTGCCGTTTGATACCGTGCTGGTGTTCTCAACCAATTTACATCCGCTGGAATTGGCGGATGAGGCTTACTTAAGACGTTTGGGTTACAAAATACAATTCACTGACATTACTAAGGAGCAATTCACCCTGATTTGGGGGGATGTGTGCCGGGAACGGAGTGTGATGCTTGAAGAAGGCGTACTGGATTGCGTTTTCGAATTATATGATCAAACCAAGCGGTCTTTTTTGCCATGTCAACCCAGGGATTTGATTGGCATCGGACTTGATATGGCGGCATTTAAAAACAACCGGGGACACCTAAGCAAAGAAAACATCAGGCTCGCGTGGGATACCTATTTTATTGATATATAGGAAGAGAGGTGACTAAATGAACAGACGATTTATTATTATGCTGAGTATTGCATTACTGCTGTCTTTGCTTGCAGCGTGGGTTGCCAATCGTTGGATACAAGGCAGGGCGGTGCCCGATACGGCGATGTCTGTTGTTGTCGCAGCAGTCGAAATCCCCTTTGGCGTCAAGCTTGAAGAATCCCAGGTTAAGCTAATCGCTTGGCCGGGCAACTCAGCTCTGCCGCAAGGGGCTTATTCATCAAAAGAACAAGTCGTCAACAAAGTTGCGATGAACAAATTCTATCCGGATGAAATCATCACGGAAAAAAGGATTTCGGAGTATTTGGGCGGCAGCACGCTTTCTGCATTGATCACCAAAGAATACCGAGCCATTTCGGTACGGGTTGATGATGTGGTTGGTGTGGCGGGTTTTATTTTACCTGGAAACAAGATCGATATTCTGTCCACGAGAATGGATCGCTCTACCAATAAGGCGACTACACGAACGCTGTTGCAGAATATCAAAGTCTTGGCGGTGGATCAGGAAGCTTCCCAGGAAAAAGAAAAACCGGCCATAGTCAGAGCGGTTACGCTGGAGTTAAGGCCGGATCAGGCTGAGATAATGGTGCAGGCCATGCAGGAAGGAACGATACAGCTGACCTTAAGAAATCCACTGGATAGCGTTGTGGAAGACGCGGTTGTCGAAGTAGCAAAAGTTCAACCGAAGTCGGTTGAGAAAATGCGAGGTAAAAAACGACTACTAAAGGTAATTCCATGGGCATAAGAGGTGCTGGAAGAATGGAATTAAAGATTGCCAACTTAGGGTGAATTTGCCGGTTTTATGGACGACCGGAATTAATCCCGTAGGCCGGAATAAGCCGGTTCGAGCGACAGCGAGAACCGGTGTTTCCGGCAAACACCACCCGGATTCGCCGGAAACGCCACCTCTCGCTACGCGCTTGGATGGTCTATTCCGGCCTACGGTATTCCTCATGCTGAGGATAAGTGGGTAGTCAAATTTAGTAAAAAATTAACGCTTGTTATTACCAAATGAGTTCGCCATGAATCTAAAAATAAATAAAACAATAACCTGTATTTTCTCAATTATCGCGCTATATGGTGTTGCGCATTCTTCCGTTGCCGCGATAAGGAGTGCGGACATTAAATCTGTCAAAGTGCAGATTGGGTTAAACAAATCCAGGGTGATTACGCTGGATAAAGATATAGCTGAAATATCGCAAGGCAATTCAGCAGTTGCGGATTTTCCGGTGGATACGGAGGCGGCGGAGACCAGTTTTATGCCACCGAATCAAATATTAATCAGGGGTAAATCATTAGGCACCACGAATTTGTATCTGTGGGGCGCGAACCAGAAAGTTATGGAAGTTCTGGATATTGAAGTGACGCATGACTTGGATTCATTAAAAACCAAGTTAAATGAGTTGCTTCCTAATGAAAATATAGCGGTTCGCTCATCGCAGAAAAATATCGTATTAAGCGGCGAAGTCAGCACCTTGGCCAATATGCAGGCGGCAATTGATCTGGCGCAAGGTTATTTAGGCACTTCAACGGCTCTTGGGGCGGGCAGTACAGGGAGCCCTGGAGGCACCGGCAGCACTAACGTAACAACGAATACTGCCCAGCCAAAAGTCGACCCCAGTAAAAGCGCTACCCCGTCCGTTATAAATCTGATGGGCGTCGGCGGTGCCCAGCAGGTTATGTTGGATGTAAAAGTAGCCGAGATTGACAGAAAACTGATCAAAGGCCTGAATGTTAAATTTGGTGCGTTATCAACCTCTAATAGCTTTTCAGTCGGGGCTTTTAACGGAGGGGGGAGTTTAAATCCAGTGGGTATTGGAGGTTTGCTTAATCGCCATAGTTTTGACGCCGGCGCGCTGTTTTTACAAGCGATTAGCGGGACCGCTATTTTTAATCTGACCATCGATGCGGCCAATGATCAGCAATTGGCGAAAATTCTGGCCCAACCCACCTTAACGACGCTATCAGGACAACCGGCAACCTTTATTTCAGGCGGGGAGTTTCCGGTTCCGGTACCGCAAGGCGGCTCAGCTAACGGGGCAATTACTATTATATTTAAAGAGTTCGGTATCGGCTTGAAATTTGTTCCTGTGGTGCTGGATTCAGGGCGAATTAATCTGAACATGAACGTCAGCGTCAGCGAACTATCTGAAGATGCGGCTGTTGTTGCTCAGGCAGGCAATACCAATACCCAGTTTTCCATACCGTCGCTGACCAAGCGGGAAGCAAGCAGTACGCTGGAGTTGGCGGACGGACAAACCATGAGCATTGCCGGGTTAATCAGCGATAAATTGCGCGAGAACGTGAACAAGTTTCCGGGACTGGGCGATATACCGGGGTTGGGTGCGTTATTTCGGAGTTCAAAATTCCTGAATCAGCAAACGGAACTGGTGATTTTCGTTACTCCTCGTTTGGCTAAACCGGTACTGGCACAAAATGCACAATTGCCGACCGATAGTTTTGTTGCACCGGATGATGTCGATTTTTATGTGCTGGGCAGAACCGAATCAAGAAAATCCAGAAACCGCTGGGTAAAAAATGATGCCAACCCTATAGGTAACAAGGGCGGTCTTGATGGCGACTATGGTCAGCAATTAATGGAAGGGGGTCAATAATGAAAACGTTAAATAAAGGAAATACCAAGTGGACCGTGGCAGGTTTGTTGTTTTTAAGCTTGATGACGGGCTGCGCCGAATGGAATTCACATCCGGTCGTTACGGAACAAAATTTTGGTCATGCAGTCAATAATATGATTAAAAACCAGACCTTGTATCCCGAGCATGGCCGGAAGGATAACCCTACCCTGGGGTTGGACGGTCAAAAAGCCCAAACAGTTATCAGAGCCTATCGGGAGGGCGCTTCGGAAAAGCTGGACAAGGCCAAGCAAGGCGCAAATTTTGACGTTAAAAATGTCGGGTCTGATTAGATATGGGTTTTGGCGCGGTTAATGCTTAGGCCTAAACATGCGGGCTCGACGGTTCACAGGAGCAGGATAATGAAAATAAATTGTTCAAAGAAACAGCGGGGCGTCGTTGTTGTAGTCGTGACCATTGCCTTACCGGTATTGTTACTTATTATGGGGTTGGCGTTGGATTTCGGGCATGTATTTGTCAATAAAACACGTTTGCAAAATGCGCTTGATGCCACCGCATTAAGCGCGGCGATAGCCATTAATAAGAATATCAAAAATGGCACAGGGCCGGCAACGGATGCAGGGAAAGCGACGTTTAACAAGTTCATAGCCGGCTCAGGTAATGATGAATTGGCGGGCTTGGCGGCGAATGATCTGGTATTTGACTATTCCAGAACATTAAATCCCTGGGGGAGCTTTAATGCTGCTGCAGACTCTTTTGCGTTTGTTAGAGTCACATCAACAAACATGTTGAATGTGACTCCGGTGTTAATAAGGATTTTTAACCAATTTAGTAATGATATGTCGGTTCCGGCCATTGCTACTGCGGGTCCGGTGGGACAAAATTGCTCACTCACGCCTTTTGTGATGTGTGCGATGATGACTCCATCGGTAGATAAAAATTGTGATGATGACACTATTAAAATAGATGCTTCGGGTCATGCTGTACTGGGTACCGACGGTATTAATGATTGCTATGGCTATAATTTAGGCCAAATAAGAAGTTTAGTTATAGCCTGTAATGGTAGTAACAGTAATTGCCCTGCAAATTCGTTGGAATCAGGAAATTATAATCTACTGGATTTGGATGGTTCACAGGGAGGGAAAGACATTAGAGATATATTGCAGGGAACCACTAATGTGTGTTTGCAGGGCAATACATTGAATACCAAGCCCGGATGGACATGGGGTAATGTTAAACAAGGAATTGATAACAGATTTGCTTCCGATAACCAGCAAACTCCTTATCCGTTACCCAATAATTATTCTCCTTCACCTTATAACCAATATATAACAAGTGGACTTGGAAATAACAGAAGGGTAATGGCAACGCCGATTGGTGACTGTACAGGTTTGCAAAACGGTAATTCAACGATACCCAGAGTTGGAACAGCGTGTACGTTTTTGACAGAAAAGGCAATACAGCAGGGCTCAGCCAAACAAATCATGGTGGAGTTTACTGGAGAATCGTGTCAGCAGAACGGCGTATGGGATCCCAATAATCCAGTATTAAATGGTCCTTACAAAATCGTTTTATATAAAAGTCCGGGGAGTGTCGACTCATGAACATGATTAAACAAAAAGGTACATCAACCGTAGAGTTTGCCATGATGCTGCCGGTGCTGTTAATGCTGATATTTATGGTGTCTGAATTAGGCACTATGTTTTATCGGCTGAACGCTGTAACCAAGTCGGTACAAGATGCGGCCCGGTATCTGTCTGATGTCTCTGTTAATCCAAACATTGCCTTGACCAATGCTCAGGTTAAAAATCTGATTTGTTCCGGGGATACTGGAGGCGCTGGGGCACAGATTGTACCGGAATGTCAGACTAAATTGGTTTTGGACCCTCTGCCCTCTGCCGTTTCCGGTCATATCACCGTATCAGCAAGATATCCGGCAGACTGGATATTGACTGGCGCTGTTATAGCATTCCTCAATTTGTCCGGTGCGCCTATGGAACTCAGAGCCAGTAGCGTAATGAGGTTTACCCAATGATAAACAAACATAAACAGAAAGGCGCCGAGACCGTAGAATTTGCAATGATTGCGTTGCTGTTTTTTGCAGTCCTGTTTGCCATTGTAGAATTCAGTAGGGCTTTATTTGTCTGGAATGCCCTGACGGAAGCAACTCGCAGAGGCGCAAGGATGGCGGTTATTTGTCCTTATCAAAGCCCGATTCCGAAACAAGTTGCCATTTTTGATGTTATTGCCGGCTCATTAGGAACCAGCCCGGTTGTCGGCGGCTTGACGCCTGCCATGGTGAGTGTGCGCTATTTGAATCAGGCGGGCGCAGTTGAGGCTGATCAAACGCTGATAAAATCCGCCGAGGTCAGTATCACCGGTTATATACACCAGTTAATTATTCCTCTCTGGGGCGGTTCGTTAACGGCTCCGGCATTCAAAACGACTTTGCTCAGTGAAAGCCTGGGCGCTGTTCCTACTTATCCGGGAAATCCCGTGAGTGCGCCTAGCTGTAATTTTTGATTGCTGTTTATATGTTTTATATGCGGGTTCTCAATCAGTGTTGATCTGTGGCTGAATAGTTACGCATTCTTTTAATTTAAATTTTTAAGAAGATAGCAGATGAATAAAATAACTGAACATAAAATCAATTTGGTATTAATCGGTGCTGATGAGCTTACGCTTGAAAAACAGCTCTCTATTCTTTCTTACTCAAGTGATATTAAAAGTAAAGTAATCTGTAGCAAGACAATAATCGATTCCATTACTAAACATACCCAGGATGAAAATAGTATCGTCATTATAAATTTAACCGAAAATGGCTTGAAAGAGTTGCAGGTTTTAAATGATATCGACGGCAAGAAAGCCTCCATTGTCATTATCGGGGATCAGAAAAATGTTGAATTATTAAGTCAGGCAATCCGCGCGGGGGTTAAAGACTTTATTGATTTTAAGGATTATGAGGACAAGTTGGATGGCGTATTCTGTAATATTAAAAAAAATATAACCCATGTCTATAACAACAATAATGTTAAACGCTTAAATGCGATTATCAATGCTAAGGGAGGTAGCGGGTCCAGTTTTATAGCAAGTAATATGGCTTATGTTTTATCAAAAGATACCGGGTCAAAAGTGGCATTAGTTGACCTTGATTTACAATTCGGCTCAATTGGACTCAATTTTGATAAGATTCCAAAATATACAATTATAGAAGCATTAAATGCCGTGGAAGATTTGGATTCGATTTCATTAGAGGCTTATATGTCAAAATATAATGAAAATTTGAGTCTGCTATTGCCGTCGCCATCGGATATTTTACTGCCCGGCGAGATTAATATTTCTAATTTACAGAAACTGCTGGAATTGCTGCAAATTAATTACAGCCAGATAGTCGTTGATTTGCCAAGATTGATTGATCCGGTATCAAGCATAATTATGGAGCAAGCAGATCAGATTACGCTGGTTATTCAGCAAAGTCTGGCTCAATTCAGGGATGGTCGAAGATTAATTCAGATATTAAACAAAGACCTTGATATTCCTTTGGATAGAATATCTATTGTGGCAAATCGATACGATCCCAAAAACAGTTTGCGGATAGAGGATTTGAAAAACATGGTTAATCACGACAATGTTTATGTGATTGCCAATGATTATGAACGGGTTGCCAGTGCATCAAATCTGGGTGTTCCGCTATGTGAATCATCCGCTAATTCAAAAATCGCCCATGATCTAAAGACGCTTGCCAGAAAACTGGGGAATGTTGAATTTGAAGCCGGAAGAAGAAACCTACTCAGTCGCTTTAGAACTTTTTTATCCTGAACTTTGTATCGGATAGCCGCTAAATATTAAACGCTCTTTGCCATAAAAGCGGCGATTTATCCGCGAAAGCCAAAAGTAGGCGCCTCAGGCGACACGAAATAAATATTGCACAGTCATGCTACTCAAGGCTGTCTGGATGTATCACATCGTGCGTCATCCGCTCTATGCCAGCTATTGCCTGATATTTTTCGGCTATGTATTAACAAACACAACACATTTCAAATGTTCTTGTCTATCGGATAGCGATGGTTTTTATGAGCATAAGAATATTCCGTGAAGAGAAACACATAGCGCTTGATCCTCTTTATCGTGAATATATGTGTAAAGTACATTACCGGCTTATCCCGTTCGTCTTTTAGTAGCGCAGCATCACATCGTCTCTCTGGTCAATCCCTGCTATATAAACCTTTTTTGCAAAGATGAAAGGTCAATCCGAATCGTTTTTTGGCTAAATACCCGTAAAATTACGTATCAGGCTGAGTTTTAGTTATTTGCTTGTTATAATGGCGACAATTTTGTAACAGCATTAATTCTGATCGAGAGATTTCATGATTCAAGGTAGTATCGTCGCTTTAGTAACACCGATGGATGAACGCGGTGCGGTGGACAAGGAAAGCTTAAGAAGGTTGGTGGATTTTCATATAGCAGAGGGAACCGATGCCCTGGTTGCTGTAGGCACCACAGGCGAGTCGGCGACGCTGGATGAGCACGAGCACTGCGATGTGATCAAGTCGATTGTTGATTATGTCGGCGGCAGGATACCGGTTATTGCCGGAACCGGCGCAAACTCGACGACCGAAGCGATCAACCTGACCCGCTTGGCCAAAGAAGCCGGCGCCGATGCCTGCCTGATTGTTACCCCCTATTACAACAAGCCGACTCAGGAAGGCTTGTACCTGCATCACAAAGCGATTAGCGATGCCGTCGACATTCCCCAGATTTTATACAATGTGCCGGGACGTACTGCTTGCGATATGCTGCCGGAAACCGTTGGGCGTCTGTCTCATGTCAAGAATATCGTCGGCGTTAAAGAGGCGACCGGGGATTTGTCCAGAGTTAAAAAAATCCGCGATCTGACCGGTGACGATTTTGCGATTTATACCGGCGACGATGCGACCAGTCGCGAGTTTTGTTTGTTGGGCGGCAACGGCAGCATTACCGTAACGGGCAATGTCGCGCCAAAGCTGGTGCATGAAATGATTATGTTGGCGATAGCAGGCGATGAAGAAAACGCTTTAGCCATCGACAAAAAACTAGCCGCGTTGCACAAAAACCTGTTTATTCAGTCTAACCCGATTCCCGTTAAATGGGCGGTTGCCGAAATGGGCTTGATGGGGAAGGGCATACGTTTACCGTTGACGTGGTTGACCGAAGATTGCTTTGATGCGGTTCGTGACGCAATGCGTCAGGCCGAAGTTATTTAACACAGATTATGAAAACTAAAATCAGGTCGCTTATTATCGTTGCTGTTTTGGTCAATGTATCGGCCTGCAGCACTATAAAGAATTTATTTCCGGATAAAGAAAAAGATTATCAGTTTACGACTGAAATTCCACCACTGATCATGCCGCCCGATCTTGCAGGCGATTCAATCGCAAGCGTTCCTGCCGCCGCTCCGGCTGCTGAAGCAACTGATGTCGCCCCCGCTGTCCCGCCAACTGAAACAGCTCCTACGGTAGACCGGAAATTAACTCAGGTTGAACTGGTTGACGCGGGTGAGGGAACAAAGCGATTGCGCATCGGTGCGCCCTCAACAACAGCATGGCGTATGGTGGGTAAAGCATTAAGCAGAAAGTCTATTGAAGTGACTAATCGCAATCAGGACGAAGGGCGGTTTGATGTCCAATATGACCCGAATAAAAAGGAAGTGGAAGACGGTTCTGTTTGGGACGAAGTCATCTTTTTTTTCAAAGGATTTGAAGTCACTGAACAAGAGTATGTTCTTAAATTAGTGGAAAACAACCGGCAGACCGATGTTGTTATCTTGGACAAAGAACAAAAACCGGTGGCTGACGAGACGAGTTTAAGTTTGCTGACGCTTTTGCACGACACTATCAAAGCTGATTTGGCTAAGTGATTTATGAGGCGAAAGGCGAAAGGTGAAAGGTTAAAAAACCCTTTTGTCTTTCGCCTTTCGCCTTTCGCCTTTAATTTGAATCTTTTTTACCCATGTTAAAAATCTCTGGAACTTCCGCGCTTTCTGTCTTCCGTATTAATAAATTGCTGGCCGAACTTCAGGCTATAGAACCCGCAATCAAGGCCGTCTCAGCGCGGTTTATGCACTTTGTGGATATTGAAAATGACTTGGATGACCGTCAAACCGGGATTTTGAAACAGCTGCTGGCATACGGTTCCACGCAATCAGGCGTTGATGTTCCGGGCGCACGTTTGCTGGTCGTGCCGCGCCCAGGCACGATTTCACCCTGGTCCAGCAAGGCGACCGAGATTGCCCAACGTTGCGGATTATCCGAGGTTAAACGGATCGAGCGGGGTATCGAATACACGCTGGATGTCGATGGGCCGTTAGCGGCATCTGTGAAAGTGTTATTGCATGACCGTATGACCCAAACTGTTTTGGACGGCAGTACCGATCCGGAGTTGTTTGTCCCGCATGAGCCCAAGCCGTTACAGCGTGTCGCTATAACTGAACAGGGTCGCGACGCTCTGGTTAGCGCCAATACGGAACTGGGTTTGGCCTTGTCCGATGACGAAATCGATTATCTGACTGACAGCTTTCAAACGTTGGGCAGAAATCCGACCGATGTCGAATTGATGATGTTTGCCCAAGCCAATTCCGAGCATTGCCGACACAAGATTTTTAATGCCGACTGGACGATTGACGGCGTAGAGCAAGCGCAATCCTTGTTCAAAATGATCCGCAATACCGCGGAAAAAAGCCCGGAAGGCATCTTGTCAGCTTACAGCGACAATGCTTCGGTAGCGCTGGGTTCAACTACGCAGGTTTTTTTGCGCAATCCCCAGACCGGCGAATACAGCTATGTCGAAGAAGACGCGCATTTGCTGATGAAAGTGGAAACCCATAATCATCCTACCGCCATTTCGCCTTATCCGGGCGCGGCAACCGGTTCCGGCGGTGAGATTCGCGATGAAGGCGCGACCGGTCGGGGTTCTTCGCCCAAAGCCGGTTTAACCGGCTTTTCCGTGTCGCACCTGAAAATCCCCGGCTTCCCGCAACCCTGGGAAGCGGATAACGGCAAACCGGAACGTATCGCCTCGGCGTTAACCATTATGCTGGAAGGTCCGCTCGGCGGCGCAGCCTTTAATAATGAATTCGGCCGGCCCAACTTGGCCGGATATTTCCGCAGCTTTGAGCAATCCGTGCCGGGCAAGGACAATGAATTTCGAGGCTATCATAAACCCATCATGATCGCAGGCGGCATGGGTAACATACGGCCGATGCTGGTCGATAAACACCCGATCCCCGCCGGTTCGTTGATCATCATCCTGGGCGGCCCGGCCATGTTGATCGGGCTGGGCGGCAGTGCCGCTTCATCGCAGGCTTCCGGCGAAGGTTCGGAAGACCTCGATTTTGCCTCGGTGCAACGGGAAAATCCCGAAATGGAACGCCGTTGTCAGGAAGTCATTAATCACTGCAATGCCATGGGCCACGATACGCCGATAGTCTCCATTCATGATATTGGCGCGGGCGGTTTGTCCAACGCGGTGCCGGAAATCATCCATGATTGCGATCGCGGCGGCCGCTTTGAATTGCGCAATGTGCAGTGTGCCGATAAAGGCATGTCGCCGATGCAGATCTGGTGCAACGAAGCGCAGGAACGTTATGTGGTTGCGATTAAACCCGAATCGTTGGAACTATTTACCGCCTTTTGCGAACGCGAACATTGTTTGTTTGCGGTAATCGGCGAGGCGACCGAAGAAGAGCATTTAACGCTCGGCGACGAGTTGTTGGGCGACAAGCCGGTCGATATTCCAATGTCGGTATTATTCGGCAAGTCGCCCAAGCTGCACCGTAATGTCGAGCATGTTAAACCCAACACCAAGGCACTGGATTTCAGCGGCATCACGCTGGACGAGGCGGTCAAGCGCGTCTTGTCATTCCCGGCCGTCGCCGATAAGAGCTTTTTGATCCATATCGGCGACCGCTCGGTCACCGGACTGGTTGCGCGGGATCAAATGGTCGGTCCCTGGCAGGTGCCGGTGGCCGATGTCGCCGTCACCGCAACGGGATTTTATGCCGTGAGCGGTGAGGCGATGGCGATGGGCGAGCGTTCGCCGATCGCGGTGATCGATGCTCCGGCATCCGGGCGTATGGCGATAGGCGAGGCCATCACCAATATCGCCGCCGCCAGCATAGATTCCCTAAAGAAAATAAAATTGTCCGCCAACTGGATGGCCGCAGCCGGTTACCAGGGTGAAGATGCGGCATTGTTCGATACCGTCAAAGCGGTGGGCATGGAATTATGTCCGGCGCTGGGTATCGCGATACCGGTGGGTAAGGATTCCTTGTCGATGAAAACCGTGTGGAAAGATGATTCCGCTGAAAAGATCATGACCTCGCCGTTGTCGCTGGTGATTACCGCGTTTGCGCCGGTTGCCGATATTAGCCTTACCCTGACCCCGCAACTGCGCCGCGTAGCGGATGAAGACAGCGCCTTGATCCTGATTGATCTGGGCGCCGGTAAAAACCGTTTGGGCGGTTCGGTATTGGCGCAGGTTTATAACCAGCTCGGCGATGACTGTCCCGACCTGGATGAAGCGGGCCTGCTGAAAGCTTTCTTCGATGCGATACAAACGCTTAATAGCCAGGACAAACTGCTGAGCTACCATGACCGTTCCGATGGCGGCTTGCTGGCTACGGTGGCGGAAATGATGTTCGCGAGCAGATTGGGCGTGACCCTGACGCTAGATAGCCTGGGCGATGATGTGCTGGCGGCATTGTTTAATGAAGAGTTGGGCGCGGTATTGCAAGTGCGCCAGAGCGACTGCAAGGACGTCGTGGAGCTGTTAAAACAATCGGGCCTGATCGATTGCATTTATGTCATAGGCAAGGTCATGGAGGAACAGCAACTGACCGTTCGCCATTCGGGCGAGGTTGTTTATTCCGCCGGCCGGGCCGAATTGCAGGGCAGCTGGTCCGAGCTCAGCTACCAGATGCAGGCCTTGCGCGACAACCCGGAATGCGCGCAGCAGCAGTTTGAACGCATCGCCGATGATCAAGATCCCGGTTTGAATGTTGCATTGACCTTTGATGTTAACGACGACGTGACAGCGCTGTTTAAAAACGCAATAAGACCCAAAGTTGCGATACTGCGGGAGCAGGGCGTTAACGGGCATGTGGAAATGGCGGCGGCATTCGACCGCGCCGGATTTACCAGCATCGACGTACACATGAGCGATATTGTTCATGGCCGGGTGAGTTTGGCTGATTTCACCGGCCTGGTTGCCTGCGGCGGTTTCTCCTACGGCGACGTACTGGGCGCGGGCGGCGGCTGGGCAAAATCGATTTTGTTCAACTCGCGTTGCCGCGATGAATTTGCCGCATTTTTCCAGCGACCCGACACTTTCGGCTTGGGGGTTTGTAACGGTTGCCAGATGATGTCGGGATTAAAAGACATCATTCCCGGCGCGGAACATTGGCCGCGTTTCATGCGCAACACCTCGGAACAGTTTGAAGCGCGGGTGGCCTTGGTTGAAGTGCAAAAATCGCCGTCCATCCTGTTTGCCGGTATGGAAGGTTCCAGAATGCCGGTCGCCATTGCGCATGGCGAAGGGCGCGCGGAATTCGCCGTGGATCCGGCGGTCGCACTGGAGGCGGGCGCTGTTGCCTTGTGTTATGTCGATAACTATGGCGAATTAACCACGGAATTTCCCGCCAACCCCAATGGTTCGCCGTTCGGCATTACCGGGCTGACCACCACGGACGGGCGGTTTACGATTATGATGCCGCACCCGGAGCGCTGCTTCAGAACGGTGCAAAACTCATGGCACCCGGATGACTGGAATGAATATGGCGCGTGGATGCGTCTGTTCAAAAACGCCAGAGTTTGGGTGGGTTAAAAGCGTTTTATTAACCGATGTTACGCACCGTCCATGGAAACATGGAGGGTAAAAATGGAAACCTAAAGCGCTTTCCGTCACAACGGGAGCGCAGCAGGTGCAATAGCCTGTGAAGGCATTATCGGAATCAGGCTAAAGAATTATTTAACACAGAGGCAAGAACGACGGCATGGAGCAGTTGCCGGGAACACCAGGTGAATAATTATGTTAATTCAATAGAGTGAAAGCTTCGTGAAAGTAGCGGACGAACGGATTGTGCTATAAAGCTCTTTCGTGCCGCCGTCTAAAGGTGCCTACTTGGGGTTTTCCTGGACAGCGTGTAACGATTGAAGTGTGACAAGGGTATTCAAATCCTGGCAATATAAAGTTTAGAGGTTGTAGATTATGGATAAGATCAACGTGACGAAAAATAAAAACCGAAGAGTTTTTTTTCGAATTTATGATGAAGTTAATCTGTTTTACCAAAAAATAGATGAAAAACTGCTGACCGAACTGCAACCTGTTTTCGATAATATTTCAAGCACCCTTTCGTCGCCTACAGGTCTTGAAAAGGTGTCTCAGGATTCGGCATTGCTATTGCCGAGGCTGGAAAAAAACTTGCCGGATATCATGGCGCCGGACTTTCAATCTAATGAAAGCGAAACCCGCAACGTTAACATCAGTGCAAGCGGCATGGCTTTTGATTGTGAAGATGCGCTTGAAGAAGGCGACTGTCTGGTCATCAAAATACTGCTGGCATCCGGCATGGCTGCCATCGTGACTTACGGCAAGGTTGTTTATTGCAAAAACATCGGCAGTCAGTATCCTTATTTTGTCGGCACGCATTTCATCGATATGAAAGATGAAGACCGCGAATTATTGTCCGCACATGTCGCTAAAAAACGATCGCAACAAATCAGGGTTAGAGGATTGATGCTGGCCGCTGTCATAGCCGTTATCGCTGCCCCTGATGTCGCATTCGGCTTATTGTTCGAACTGGTTCATTTTCTGTTCGAGCATCTCCTAGAAATCATCCATATTATCTTTGAGTTTATCGAGTCCAATCTTGATCACCTCATCGAACATCTTTTTCATACCGATCTTCATCAAACCCAGGTTATTGTTTTTTATGTCATCGCGTCTTCTGCCGTCTATGGACTTTACCGGCTGTTGCGGGTGCTGCCGTCTTTTTACCGGCGTTGTAAAGACAATCTGTTGTCAGCCTGTGCGCATCAGAAAGCAAGTTGGCTTTATTATTGGCGGGAGCAGTCTTTGGCCAATAAACTCAAACTGGTTGTAATCGGCGTGGCGGTCATCACCGGCTACATTTTTTTTGGCATGTAGGAGTGCGACTAAATCCCCTCCATCCTTGTAGTCGTAACCGGATTTACGAAGTTGATCAAAAATGAGCGTTAAAGTTTGAAAAGTTGGCGCGTTGATCTACAATCACGGCAGACCGATCAGAGATAAATATAAGGTAAACATCATGTACAAGAAGGAGGTCGCACGTATTCTCATTGTAGATGATGAGTCGGTAAACCTGAAATTACTGGATAAAATGTTGTCGGCTCAAGGCTATAGTAATCTGGTGTTGGTGCAGGATTCCAGGCAGGTATTGGAGATTTACCGACAGGCCCGTACCGACCTGATTTTGTTGGACATTAATATGCCTCATCTGGATGGTTTTGAGGTGATGGAACAACTCAAGGCGCTTGACGATCCGCTATTTCCGCCCGTAGTGATACTCACCGCACAGCATGGTCAGGATTTTTTGCTGCGAGCCCTTAACTCAGGTGCGCGCGATTTCATCACCAAACCTTTTTATTGCAATGAGCTGCTGGCGCGAGTGCGCAATATGCTTGATGCACAATTGATGCATCGTATGCTTTACGATCAAAAAGCCGTGTTGAATGAAATGGTGCTGACGCGTACCGACGAGCTGCGCCGCACCCGGTTACAGGTTGTACAACAGCTGGGCCGCGCCGCCGAATATCGCGATAACGAAACCGGCAACCATATTCTGCGGATGAGCCACATCTCGGCCCTGTTGGCAAAATCCATCGGTTGGAATGAGGCCGATTGCGAACTAATGTTACATGCCAGTCCCATGCACGACATCGGGAAAATCGGCATTCCCGACCATATCCTGCTCAAGCCCGGCAAATTCGAACCCGAAGAATGGGAAATCATGAAGACCCATGCCGTCATCGGCGCCAATATTCTCGAAGGCGATGATTCCGAGCTGATGAAGTGCGCCGGCGAAATTGCGCTTACGCACCATGAAAAATGGGACGGCAGCGGCTATCCTTACGGCCTGTCCGGTGCGGCTATCCCGCTGGTCGGACGAATTGCGGCGCTGGCTGACGTATTCGATGCATTGACTTCGGTGCGGCCCTACAAAGAGGCGTGGACGGTTGAAGCGGCCATTGACCTGATCAAGGAAAATCGGGGGACGCATTTTGATCCTGAGCTGGTGACTGTGTTTTTGGAGCAATTACCCGGAATCCTCAAGATTCGCGATCAGTTTTCCGAGCCGGAAAATAACGCATGACCGCGAGCCAATCCGTTGAGCTGTTGAGCAGTGTTCTCGATGCTGATTCATTCACCTAATGAGCCAGACTTTCTAATAAATGCGAATTTAAAAATAAAAGAGATTTTTTGATGAATGCTGACTTTGCTCTATTACTTGCCGGGATGCGCGACGAATTCGTGGTGGAACTGCCTGAACGGTGCGACCTTCTTGAAGACGGTGTATTGGCTCTGGAACGGGGTGTGGCGAACGCTTTTGATGAGCTTTATCGTAACGTTCATAGTCTTAAGGGCTCAGGCGGCACTTTCGGCTTGCCGCTTATCGCCCGTATTTGTCATCAGTTTGAGAGTTTCGTCAGTGAGGCTCGCGGGCGATTTGATTCTCTGGCGGTCAGCTATGCCCTGAGTTATGTGGACTTGTTGCGTCGCGTTGCTGAGATGCCGCAACGGGACGGCGTTTTTGCAACGGCTATCGAGCAGGATTTGGAACAACTGCGCATCTCCAGCATGCCGGGGTGTGCTGCAGTGTTATTGGTGGAGCCATCGGTTGCTACACGAAAATTCTGTCAGGGCGTGCTGGAGCCGCTGGCGGTGCGTTTGGTGAGTCAGGACCGTGGGTTGTCCGCACTGGAATTACTGCTTCATCAACCTTTCGATCTGCTGGTCGCCGCACGCGAACTACCCGATCTCAACGCTCTCGCACTGGTGGCTGCGCTTCGGGAATCGGATAGTCGTAACAAGAATATTCCGGTCATACTGATCAGCAGCAACTCAATTCCGGCGCCGGGTTACCTGAATATTCGCACCACCATTAAGCGCGACGCGGAATTTGTGTCCACGCTTGCTCGATGTGCCGGTGATGTGTTGGCTAGCTGCAGCAATTAGGATTTGGCGCGCGGCGATCGACCAGCCATAACAAAAACTGATCATGGAAAATGCTATTCAGACGACTCTTTTCCAAATGCGGGAGGCGTTTATTGCGCGTCTGCCGGATCGTTTAGCTATTATCAGGACTCTGCTGGAAGATATTGAGCGCGGCCGACATGAGTCGCTTGAGGGCTTGCATCGGGCAGTGCATAGCCTGGTGGATTCGGCGGGTATTCACCAATTGATGCCGGTTTCCGAGGCGGCGCGCAATTTGGAACGGGTCGTGGCGGCTATACCCGCTGACGAAGTGCTGGATGAACATGGGCTACATGCCATGCGTAAAGCGCTGGCGAATCTGGAAGCTCAGGCGGTCAATCCGGGCCACGGTTTCGTTCCTCAAATACCGAGAAGGCGGACGGAAATTCCACGCATCGTGATTGTGGACGATGACGAGGAACAGGCCGGTTGGCTGCGTTCCATGCTGGAGCGGGCGGGTTACCGGGTTGACGTATTTCACGAACTTGCGGCTTTTGCCGACGCCGACCTGACAACCGAACCGCCGTCTGCGGTGATCATGGATAGCGTGTTTCTCGAAGGCGATAATGCCGGTGCGCGAGTGATAGCGAAACTGAAAAAGCAGAGCCTTAACGGTTTTCCGGTTATCGGCATCTCAATGCGGCGGGATATGGCGGCGAAGCTTGCGGCCTACCGGGCTGGAGCTAGCTGTTATCTGGCCAAGCCGGTGGATAGCGACGCTTTGTTGCGCGTAGTTGCCGACTCTGCCGCGCTGATGCCGATGGAGCCTTTTCGCGTATTGTTGGTTGACGACGATTCCGACCAGCGGGCGGCTTACGGCTTAATTTTGCGGCAAGCCGGCATGACGGTGCTGGATGCGGGCGATCCCCTGGAAGTTCCTGAAATGCTGGAGGATTTCGCGGCCGAGGTGCTGGTGCTGGATAGGGTTATGCCGGCATGTTCCGGGCCGGAGCTGGCAGCCATTCTGCGTGATGATGAGCGATACGCTCAGATGCCGATTGTTTATCTGTCGATGGAAACACGTGCATCCAGACAATTTTCAGCGCTGAATTGCAGCGGCGACCATTTTTTGGCTAAACCGGTTGAACCGCATCCTCTGGTTGCGGCGGTGGCTTTGCACGCATGGCGTTTTCGGCAAACGCGGGAACAGACGGAGTCATTGCGCGCGACGCTGTATGAACGGGAACGACAGCAACAGGCGCTTGATGCCCATGCTATCGTCAGTGCAACGGATGCTGCCGGTACGCTTATTTATGTTAATGACCGGTTTTGCGAGATCAGCGGTTACAGCCGGAATGAGTTGGTGGGTCAAAATCATCGTATCGTCAAGTCGAGCGAACACTTGCCCGAATTTTATCTCGACATGTGGAACACCATCGTATGCGGCAATATATGGCGAGGCGAAGTGTGCAACCGGCGTAAAGACGGCCGCTTATATTGGGTGGAAACCAGTATTGTGCCTTTTTTGGATAATACCGGGCGACCCTATCAATATGTTTCCATTCGTACCGACATCTCCCGCATCAAGAAAGCCGAGCTGCGCCTGCGCTTGCTGGAGCGGGCCGTGGAGGCCAGCGCCAGTAGTATCAGTATGGTGGATGTCAATAAGCCCGGCATGCCGTTGATTTACGTCAATCCCGCCTTTGAACGCATCACCGGCTATAGCCGCGATGAAGCGATCGGTCGTAACCCTCGTTTTTTACAGGGCAAAGAAACCGATCAGCCCGGGGTAGATGAAATTCGTGCCGCGTTACAGGAAGGACGTGCCGGAGGCGCTTTGTTGCACAACTACCGCAAGGATGGCGCTACGTACTGGAATGACTTGCGCATCGCGCCGGTGCATGACGAGCAGGGCCGCCTGAGCCATTTCATCGGTATTGCCGACGATGTCACCGAGCGTCGCGATGCCGGCGATGCGCTACTTAAAAGTGAAGAGCGCCTGCGACGCAGCCAGCATTACGCTAATATCGGCACCTGGGACTGGAATATCCAGACTGGAAAAGTCATCTGTTCTGAACGTATCGGGTCATTGTTCGGTTATCCCGAGGATAAGCGGGAAATTTCCTTCAAGTATTTCCTTGATGGAATACACCCGGACGATCGGCAGAAAGTGATTGATGCGGTTGATGCCTGTGTGCAACAGGGCGCTGAATACAACATTGAGCATCGCTGCGTATGGCCGGACGGCACGGTGCGTTGGTTGCTGGAACGTGGCGATGTGGTACGCGCTGGAGACGGAACGCCGCTGAATATGCTGGGCGTGGTGCAAGACATCACCCACCGTAAGTTTGCCGAGCTCAAGATTTTAGAGAAACAGGCTCGATTGGTTATTTTTAATCATATCATCGAAAACGTGGCGGACGCTGTCATCACTATCGATTCTGTCGGTACCATCAGCTCTTTTAATCCCGCCGCGGAAAAACTCTTTGGTTATAGCGCCGCTGAGATCATTAACCGCAATGTTAATCTGTTAATGCCGGAACCCTATCGCAGCAAACATGGTCGATACATTGACCTGCACAATGCCGGGCAACCGTCGGGTATCATTGGTAAACAACTTGAACTGCCGGGGCAACATAAGGACGGTACGATTTTTTCGCTGGAGCTGGCCGTTACATTAATGGAAATCGACGACAGCAAGCATTTCGTCGGTATCTTGCGCGACATTAGCGAGCGTAAACAGTATGAGCAGGAAATAATCGCCGCCAAGGATGAAGCGGAGAGCGCCAACAATGCCAAGTCCGAGTTTTTGTCCAATATGTCGCACGAGTTGCGCACACCGATGAATGCTATTCTGGGCTTTGGGCAGCTGCTGGAAATAGAAGCCGGACTTAATGAGGATCAAGCGGACTATGTTGACGAGATACTTAAGGCCGGTCACCATTTGCTTGAGCTTATTAACGAAGTACTGGACCTGGCCAGGATTGAGTCAGGCAACATCAATCTGTCACTGGAACCGTTGTCTTGCGCTGAACTTATCGGGGAATGCCTGACGCTGATTAAACCGATTGCCCAGGTGCGGGGCATTACCATAAATGATGCGGCAATCGGCGATTATGTGATCCGCGCCGACCGCACCCGATTAAAGCAAGTGCTGATAAACCTGCTTTCCAATGCCATTAAATACAACCGTCCGCAGGGAGACGTGTTGGTTCAGGTGGTTGTACAGGACGGTTTCGTGCGCCTGGAAGTGTCCGATACCGGCTACGGTATCCCGGCAACGCGACGGCAGGAACTTTTTCAGCCGTTTTCACGTTTGGGCGTGGCAGACACGGATATTGAGGGGACCGGCATCGGCCTGACCATCAGCCGTCGGCTCATGAAAATGATGGGCGGCACTATCGGCATGGACAGCGAGGAGGGGCGGGGCTGTACTTTCTGGATTGAGCTGCCGGAAGTCGCCGCGGAGCCGGATATTCGCAGCAATAACGTAGAACAGGTAATGACATTCGAGGCGGCATCCGGCGGTGAATGTCGTTATACGGTGCTTTATATAGAGGACAATCCGGCCAACCTCAGGTTGATTGCCCAGATTCTGGGCAGGAATCCGCAAGTACAGTTGATTACGGCGCATACTGCTGAATTAGGGCTGGAGCTGGCTTCGGCGCATCATCCCGAGCTGATCCTGCTCGATATTAACCTGCCGGGCATGGACGGCTATCAGGTGTTAAGTGTATTGCGTTCCCTGGATTCGGTAAAAAAGACGCCGGTGATTGCTATCAGCGCCAACGCCACGCCGCGCGATATTGAACAGGGCATGGCGGCGGGTTTTGATGAGTACATTACCAAACCTGTTGATGTGATGCGCTTTCTTGCGGTCGTGAATCGTTTGCTTTCCGATGGTACGGAACAATGAGTCATTTAGGCGCGAATAAATTGAATGATTGAGTTGTGAAAAAATACCTTAAAGTCAGCGCAGCACTGGTGCTAATAGCTATCCTGATTGTTGCCGGGTTCATGATGAGGCAACATTATCCGGTTGTTTCAATTCCCATTAAAATCGGCGTATTGCATTCGTTGACCGGCACCATGGCGGTCAACGAAAAACCGCTGGTGGATGCGGTACGCTTGGCGGTAAAGGAAATTAACGCTCAGGGCGGTTTGCTGGGGCAACCGGTGGAAATGGTGGTGGCCGATGGCAAGTCCGACCCGAAAGTGTTTGCTGCGGAAGCCGAACGTTTGATTGAAAAAGACCGGGTTAGTGTCTTGTTCGGTTGCTGGACATCGGCCTGTCGCAAAGCGGTGAAACCGATAGTCGAAAAACACCGACATCTTTTGTTTTATCCTGTGCAGTACGAAGGCATGGAGCAATCGGCCAATATTTTGTACACCGGCGCCGCGCCCAACCAGCAGATCGTACCGGGTACCCGCTGGGCTGTGCAGACATTTGGACTACGTGTTTATCTGGTGGGTTCGGATTATGTTTTCCCCCGCACCGCCAATATTATTATTGGCGATCTGGTTAACGCCTCGGGGGGGAAGATTCTCGATGAACGCTATCTGCCGTTGGGCGGAACCGACATGGCAGAAATCATCAAGGATATTGCCCGGAAAAAGCCTGACGTAGTGCTCAACACGCTCAATGGCGACAGCAATGCCGCGTTCTTTTCCGCTCTGCTCAAAGCCGGGCTGGGCGATCTGCCGCTGGTATCTTTCAGCGTGGAAGAAAGCGGAATGCAGGCTTGGAACGGTGGGCAACTGACTCGGCATTACGGTGTCTGGAGTTACTTTCAGTCCTTGCCGGGGGAAGGGAATGATCGCTTTGTTACTGCGTATAAGGCTTGTTTTGGCGCCGACCGGGTCATCAGTGCCCCGATGGAAGCCGCCTATGCGGGCGTAAATTTGTGGGCGCAAACGGTGCAGGAGGTGAACTCCAGCGAACCGGGCCGGGTCGATCCGGCTTTGCTGCGGCAGAGCATCAAGAGTCCTGCCGGGATAACAGCGGTGGATGCGGATACCCGCCATTTATGGAAGATGATGCGGGTGGGGAAAGTAAGCCCCGATGGCCAGTTCGAACAGGTGTTTGCTTCGAGCGCACCGCTCTGGCCAAGTCCGTGGCCCGGCTATCGTAGCCGCGATTCATGGCAAGCTTTGCTGGAAGGAAGTCAGCCATGATGACCTGCGGCAAAATTATTCCGCGCCTGATGCTGGGTTTTCTATTGCTCTCGCCATTGCCGCTGGCTGGACTGGCTTGGCTTTACGTCCAGGCGTTTGAGCGCACCTTGCAGCAGTCCGAACAAGAAAATCTTTCTTCCTTCGCTGACAAAAAGGCGGATCAGATCGACGCCTATATTAATGAGCGTATGGCTGATGTCCGGTTGCTGACGCAATTATTTGTCGCTTTCGACGCACTGCAAGCTCACTCCATTCTATTAGCCAACCAAGAAGCCCCCGGTTCGTTACGCTACCGGGCAGAGATCGGTGTTTATAGTCATTTTTTTCGCACCCTGTTTGAGGGTAGTCATTACTACGATTTGTTGCTGACCGATACGGCCGGTAATGTGGTGCTTTCTATTCTGCATGAGCCCGATTTCGGCAGTAATCTCAACACCGGCCCTTATCGCGAGACTGCGCTGGCCAATGCTCATCGGGAAGCTATCGCGCTGCTCGACATCCAAATTACGCAGGCCCATTCCTATGCGCCATCCGCCGGAAAACCGGCCATTTTCATCGTGGCCCCGCTGTTTAAGGCAGGCAAGGTAATCGGCACGCTGGCACTGCAAATGGATTTGGATAAACTCACCGCCGTCACCAGCGATACCACCGGTTTGGGCAAGACAGGCGAAACGGTTTTGGCGCAACTCGACGGTGATGAAGCGCTTTATGTCGGTGCCCTGCGACACATTCCGGATGCGGCCTTCCATTATCGCGTGCCGCTGGATAAGGTAGCCAAGCCGATGCGGTCGGCTCTTTCCGGCGGCCATGACCAGGGTATTACTCGTGACTATGCGGATGTGGAGGTTATCGGCGCGTGGCGGTACCTGCCTGCTTTGCGCTGGGGCATGGTGGTGAAGATGGATGCCGTCGAAGCTTTCGCTCCGCTTTACCGCTTACAAACAATCAGCCTGATCGCGCTGGGTTTTTTGTTGCTGGTTGCAGGCATAGTGGCGCTGCTGTTTGGCCGTACCCTGGTCGCCCCGATCCGGCAGCTGATAACCGCCACGGAGCGAATTGCAGGAGGGGATTTGAATCGCCGGGTTCCGCTAGTCGGGTGTGATGAATTTCAGCAACTGGCTGTTTCCTTCAATACCATGGCGGAACATTTACAATTTCATTACACGGATCTTGAACGGCAGGTTGAGCAGCGTACAACCGATATCCGGCTGGCTATGGAGCAGTTGAATGATGCGCAGCATATTGCCCAAGTAGGAAGTTGGGAGCTGAACCTAAGCAACAGTCTATTGATCTGGTCCGATGAAATCTATCATTTGTTCGAAATCGACAAAGATCAATTTGGCGCGACTTATGAGGCGTTTCTCAATGCCATACACCCGGAGGACCGCGATGCCGTTCATGAGGCTTACAGCGGATCTTTACTGACTCAGCAACCGTACGAAATTACCCATCGTTTGTTAATGCCCGATCGACGGGTTAAGTACGTGACCGAACGGTGCGCATCGTACTTCGATACTGACGGCAAACCGGTTCGGTCGGTGGGTACGGTGCAGGATGTGACCGAACTTAAGCGGACGGAGCTGGCGCTTAAACACCTTAATGAAGAACTCGAACAGCGTGTACAACAGCGCACCGAGCTGTTACTTAAGGCGAAGGAAGAAGCCGATCGAGCCAATAACGCCAAGTCCGAATTTTTATCGCGCATGAGTCACGAACTGCGGACACCGATGAATGCCATTATGGGGTTTGCGCAATTATTGGAGACCGATCGGGAAACCCCGATCACGCTCGATCAGGCTGACAATGTCCGCGAGATCCGTCATGCCGGGCAACACCTGCTGGAATTGATCAACGAGGTGCTGGATTTGGCGCGTATCGAGACCGGCCGGATCGAGTTATCGCTGGAGCCGGTAGAAGTGCCGTTGCTAATCGGGGAGTGCATGGCATTGCTACAGCCATTGACTTTGGGACGCCGGATCGAACTTAAGCTGGATGATATAGACGGCACCGGTACCGTGCAGGCCGACCGGTTAAGGTTGCGTCAGATTCTGCTTAATCTGTTATCCAATGCTATTAAATATAACCGCGACCGGGGGAACGTCCATATTACCTGTCAACCCGTAGCAGCGGGCCGGATCCGGATTGCGGTGTGCGACAGCGGGCGCGGCATTGCGGTTGATGCCATGACGCGCTTGTTTAAACCTTTCGAGCGTATCGAATCGGCTTATGACGGTATTGAGGGGACCGGCATCGGACTAGCGCTGTCCAAGCGTCTGGTCGAGGCGATGGGCGGAACTATCGGCGTGGAAAGCGTTGTCGGTGTCGGCAGCACTTTTTGGGTGGAGTTGCCCGCGGCTGAGGCAAAAGTTTATCTGCCATCGGATTTTTGTTCCACTGAGGACATGCAGAACACCTATGCTACGGCGCGTACTTTGCTTTATATCGAAGATAACCCGGCCAATCTGCGTTTGATACAAAAAATAATTTCTACGCATACCCATCTGTTGCTGCTTGATGCCCGTACCGCAGAGCAGGGGCTGGACATTGCAACAGCACATCCCCCCGATCTTATTTTGCTCGACATCAACCTGCCGGGCATGAATGGATTTGAGGCCTTGCGTCATTTACAGGACAATCCCGTTACTTGCGCTATTCCGGTCATCGCTATCTCCGCCAACGCCATGGAGCGTGATGTAAAAAAAGGCCTGGCCGCCGGTTTCACCGAGTATTTGACCAAGCCGCTGGATGTTCCGAGGCTTCTGGCTTTGCTGGACACCTTACTGAAATAAAAAGAGATTTACATGTTGCCTGTCGGAGATCAGCTGAATGAAAGATAAGCCAAGTTGTCCTTGTTTCTGTCGATAACGCAGTCGATGTTATTTATTCAACTCAATCATCAATCACATGCAAGATTTTATTAACATACCTGCCGCTGGGGAGGCGGCAGCGATTCGCACTGAGCAGGTAAGATCGCTTTACGCCAACACGCCAACGGCGGTGGTCGGGAATGTGCTGATAGCATTGATTCTTGCGGCCATGCAGTGGAGTATTGTGGCCCCGTCTGCAGTCATCGGTTGGCTGATGCTGCTGATGGTTACATTGGGCGCACGTATGCTGCTGTTTTTTGCGCATCGTCGCGGCGCGCCGGGCGATGATAGCGTCTGGTTGCAGCGTTTCCGTATCAGTATCGCTGCAATCGGCGTGGTGTGGGGGTTGGCAAGTCTATTGATGTTTCCCCCGCATGATCTTCCGCATCAGGTATTTTTGACTTTTGCGCTTGGGGGGATGGCGTCTGCCGCCATTACTACGCTGTCAATTGACAGGGTATCCTTACTGGTATTCACATTGCCTGCGCTGGCAGCGGTGATTGTGAGATTGTTACTTGAGGGTACGGAAATCCAGACCGCGATGAGCGTGATGATTACGCTATTTCTGCTGCTCACCGACATGATTTCGCAACTCACCTATCGTACTTTGCGCGAGAATGTGATGCTACGTATTTCCGTCGCCAGCCGCGAGCAGGAACTTCGTTCACTGGTGGACAGTTCGCCGGACAATATCATTCGCTACGATCTGGATTGCCGCGCGGTTTACGTTAACCGTATGATGGAAATGACGGTGGACGTCAAGCCTGAATCGCTGATCGGCAAGACCCCTATGGAAAGCAGATTCGATGGCTGCATAGGCGTAGAGAACTATCAAGCGAAGTTGCAACAGGTGATCTCTACCGGTGAATTGCAAGATATCGAGGTTCTGGTAGTAGCGCCTAACGGCGACCTGCGTATCCATCATGTCCGTTTTGTTGCCGAACGGGGTAGTGACGGGGAAATTATGGGGGCATTCGCCTTTGGCCGCGACATCACCGAGAAAAAGCAGGCGGATGAGGCGGTGCGCCATTCGGAGACAAAGTTTCGCACTCTCTACGATATGACCGGCGATGCAATAATGCTACTGGATGATAAAGGTTTTTTCGACTGTAACAAGGCGACCCTGACAATCTTTGGTTATACGACACCGGAAGAGTTCTATTCAAAACATCCCTCCGATTTGTCACCGCCGCTGCAAGCCTGCGGTATCGACTCGATGACGCTGTCCGCCCGCTGGATCGATGCAGCAATCGAGAAGGGTACGCATCGCTTTGAGTGGATGCACAAGCGAGCCGATACTGGCGAGAGTTTCCCTGCCGATGTGTTACTGAGCGCCATGGAACTGGATGGCAAGACGGTTCTCCAGGCGGTTGTCCGCGACATCTCCGAGCGTAAGCAAGCGGAGGCGGATTTGCGTATCGCCGCAATTGCATTAGAGTCTCTGGAAGCCATAGCCATTACCGATGCAAACCAGGTTATTCTGAAGGTCAATCAGGCCTTCACCCGGATCACCGGATATACTGCCGAGGAGGCTATCGGTCAGACTCCGGGGAGTCTGTTTAAATCCGATTGCCAGAGCGCCCAGTTCTATCAGGCGATGTGGAAGAACCTGAATCGCGACAAGTGCTGGCAGGGAGAGATTTTGAACCGTCGCAAGAATGGCGAGGTTTATCCCCAATGGCTCAGCATTATCGCTGCGACTGTCGAGGGTAAGCGGGTGACTCATTATGTCGCCACGTTTTCAGATATTTCCCAGAAAAAACGGGCCGAAGAAACGATTCACAATCTGGCGTTCTATGATCCGCTTACCGATTTGCCCAATCGCCGCCTGATGCAGGACAGGTTGCAGCAGGCCTTGGCGTTCAGCGCACGGCACCATAACCACGGCGCAATCCTGTTCATCGATCTGGATAATTTCAAGGAGTTGAACGATACCAAGGGGCATCATATCGGTGATTTGCTGCTGATTGAGATTGCTACCCGGATGCAAGCCTGCGTCCGCGCCGATGATACTGTTTCTCGTCTGGGCGGCGATGAATTTCTGATCATTCTGGGTGAGCTCAGTGTGGCCGCCGAAGAGGCAGCGGTACAGGCCGAGACTGTCGCCGAGAAAATTCGCGCGGCCGTCGATCAACCTTTCGACTTGCAGGGACACGAATACCATAGTTCATCCAGTATCGGCATTAGCTTATTCCTCAACCATGAACTGACGGCGGACGAATTGCTTAAGCGCTCCGACATCGCCATGTATCAAGCCAAGCGATCCGGGCGCAATGCTATCCGCTTTTTCGATCCGGCCACCCATGCCGCCATGGAGATTCGAATAGCGCTTGAAGCGGATCTGCGTCGTGCCTTGCCGGACAACCAGCTCAAGCTTTATTACCAGATGCAGGTCGATAACCTCGGCGCGATCTTTGGCGCCGAAGCGTTGTTGCGTTGGCAGCATCCGGAACAGGGAATGGTTTCCCCCGCCCAGTTTATTCCTCTGGCTGAGGATACCGGATTGATTGTTCCGATCGGCCTGTGGGTGCTGGAAACCGCATGTAGTCAACTCAAGGCTTGGGAACTCGATCCTGACTTGAATCATTTGCATTTGGCCGTCAACGTCAGCGCCTGCCAGTTTCACCAGTCCGGCTTCGTCGATCAGGTATCGGCCTTGCTGACAAAGACCGCCATTGATCCCGATAAGCTCAAGTTGGAACTCACGGAAAGTTTGGTATTGGGCGATATTAACGAGACTATTTTTAAAATGCAGGCGCTCAAGAAGATCGGCGTGCGTTTTTCTATAGACGATTTCGGCACCGGCTATTCATCACTGGCTTATTTAACGCAACTTCCGCTTGATCAGTTGAAAATAGACCAGAGTTTTGTGCGTAATGTGGCCATTAAACCCACCGATGCGGTGATTGTGCAGACTATCATCGGTATGGCCACCAATCTGGGCATTGAAGTTATTGCCGAAGGTGTGGAAACGGAAGAACAGCGGGATTTCCTGGAAAGTAACGGCTGCTTTACTTATCAGGGATTCTTATTCGGTAAGCCGGTGCCGGTAGAGGAATTCGAAAGCGCGTTCATCCAAAAACACGCTTATGTTTCAGATACGCGGCAAGTTTCAAGCGTTTAACGGGGTGAGTCTGCCGAGTTTTCTGCCTGAGACCGGTTGAACCGCTTACCCACAGAACAACACAAATCGGCATGGCAGGGATAGCCATGCATCACTTCACACTCAGAAAAATTTTAATGATGGGATATTTACCGTTGGTTTTTGTTAACCGGGTGACGTTGTCAATTATCGTTTGATCCACAATACAATTTCTAATATAAGGCTCACTCCCGAAATAGATGCTATCCACTTTCATCCCGAGTCTCAGTTGCGGCAATGAAATTTCAACAATTGTCGAGGAATGGAGATCCTTATTCCGCGAATTAAGCAGGACTCCTTTCCTCCATCGCTCTGTAGCCACAGCGAGTAGTTTCGATTTAACGAGTGCGTCTTTGAGTTCATCAACGGTTGCGCCTTTGAGCACATTAATGAAAACGTCGACAACATCAGGATCATAACAGCTGTTTTTCCGAATCATTAATTGGCTGAGTGCGGCATCGGCAAACAGTTCTGCCCCTGTCATTGAACCATCAAGAAACGCGATATAGTCACTGACCACACTGAGGATACGCGATCCTAAGGGAATATCGTGTTCAACCAGGCTATCAGGGAAGCCTTGGCCGTCATAGTGTTCATATTGATGGCGGATTAAAGTAATGGCACCTTTAAACTGCGTCAATCCATGCAATAAAACTTCACCGTCTATCGCGTGCCCTAAATAATGGTATTTTTCGACAGTAGACATTGAATAAAAAGGCTTTATCAGCAACCTATGCGGCAAATTTATCTTGCCGAGCTGTAGCAGCAATCCAGCATAGAGAATATCTACCTTTTCTTCCGCATTCATGTCCAATCCACCCGCAATCAGCAAGGCGTTTTCGGCGATAAATTTTGACTGTCCGCTTTTTATGCCGGGGTGCGTTTCAATGATATGTGAGAGTTTTCTGACGAAATCAATATCCAGTTTTTTCAGACGCATATCTGCATGGTCAAGATGTTGCGTAGCCTTTTTGAACTCTTCGATATATTTATTGATTTTTTCTTCCATTCGCTGAGTTTTTTAAGTGTTTATTTAGCTGCATTTCCATGCAGGAGCGATACATTGCCATGCATGACAAATCTGCCCGGAGCAGGTTTGCATTCACCCGAAGGGTGCATGGCAGGGATAGCCATGCATGACAAATCTGCCCGGAGCAGGTTTGCATTCACCCGAAGGGTGCATGGCAGGGATAGCCATGCATGAATCATTTCTTGCCCATACGAATTTTAATGACCGGGTTTTTACCGGTGTTCTCTCTTAATGAGTTGATATTATTAATTATTTTTTGATCGATAATGCAGTTTTTAATATAAGGCTTGTTCTCAAAATGAACACTTTCGACTTCCATGCCGGGTTTCAGTTGCATCCATGAAATTTCCATAACCGGACGCTCCACGGTAGTATTTTGTGATCCATTAAATAGTTTGCTGTTCTTCCATGATTTTTTAACCGTAGGTGGTTCCACAACCACATCCTCTTCAATGGATGTGTCTTCCTTGAGCACCTTAATAAAAGTGTCGATAACATCAGGATCGTAATAGCTTTCTTTTCGACTCATTAAATGATTGATCGTGGCGCTGACGGACATGACTTCACCTGTCATTGAACCCTCAAGATAGGCGATATAGTCGCCGACCACATTCAGAATACGGGAGCCCAGGGGGATTTTTTGTTTCGCCAGACCGTCGGGAAAGCCTGAGCCGTCATAACGTTCGTATTGATGCCGGATTAAAATAGATGCGCCTTTTAATTGAGTCAATCCCTTCAATAAAGCTTCACCTTCTACCGCATGTTTTAAATAACGGCGTATGTCGATAAGAGGTATTGAGTAGTAAGGCTCTGCCAGCAAGCTATCCTGCAAACTCATCTTGCCGATTTGTATCAGCAATCCGGCATAAAAAATATTTTGCTTCTCTTCCGTGTTCATGCCCAGTTTGCGCGCAACCAACAAGGCTTTTTCAGCGATATATTTCGACTGTCCGCTTTTAATGCCGGGGCGCATTTCAATAATGCGTGAGAATGCCTTAATGGAATCAATATATTGCTTTTTTAGATTATTATTTGCCCGGTCAAGATGCTGCATAGTGTTCTTGAGCTGTTCGGTACGCTGCTCGACTTTTTCTTCCAGATGTTCGTTGAGCTCTTTTAATTCTGTATTTTGTTGGAGAACAATGCCGGATAAACGATCCCGTTCCTCGCGCAGATGCTTTTGTTCCAGGGCATTGCGAACCAGTAATTTAAGTTCCTCATCATTCCAGGGCTTATTGCAGTAATTGTAAATACGGCCCTTATTGACGGCATCAATCGTTGATTGAAAATCGGCATAACCGGTCAGTAAAATGCGGATAGTCTCAGGCCATTGCATGAAAACCTGGGCTAAAAATTCCGCACCGCTCATTTCCGGCATACGCATATCGGAAATAATCAGGTCAACGGCATTTTGTCGCAATATCTCCAGCCCTTCTGCACCGCTTGAGGCAAAGTAGGCGGTATACGGTTCATTATGAAATAAGCGTCGCAAGGCTTTAAGCACATTCGCTTCATCATCGACAAACAATATGGCAGCAGATTTGTCAGGTGCGTCGCTAGCCGGGGCAATTAGCATAATAATAGCTCCGGATTTATGTTAATCGGCATGGCGGCTATGTTACGCATGTTCAAGAATGGCTCCGGCAATAGGCAGGATAATCCGAAAGGTTGTCCCTTGACCTAACTGGCTGGTCAGCTGGATTTCCCCCTGGTGTTTTTTGATAATAGTATAGGAAACCGAAAGTCCTAATCCGGTGCCTTTACCGACCGGCTTGGTAGTAAAAAAGGGATCGAAAATTTTACTTTGGTGCTCAGCGGCTATGCCTTTGCCGGTATCGCTTATTTCCACCCACGCGCAATCGTTTTCCGTTCCAGTGCGTAAGGTGATAGTGCCTTCGTTTTCAATGGCATGTGCGGCATTGATCAGCAAATTCATGAACACTTGGTTAAGTTGGTGTGGCAGGCATTTTACTTCAGGCAGGTCGCCATAGGCCTTAACAATTTTTGCTTTGTATTTAATTTCATTGTTAACAATATTGAGCGTACTTTCAAGTCCGGCATGCAAATTAGTCCATTGCCAGTCATCATTGCTATCAAGGTGGGAGAAGTCTTTAAGATCTTGAATGATTTTTTTCACCCGTGTCGCGCCTTCATGCGACTCTTCCAATAAATCGAGTACATCGGTCTTCAGAAACTCCAGATCTATTTTTTGTTTAAAGGCTTTAACTTGTGCAAGTTGGCCGATATTTTCGCTGGTTGCTTCAGACTTTTCGTAAAGTGCAATCAGTGCCAGTAAATTATCGATATAGTTTTTTAAGGAGGTCAGATTGGAATTGATATAACCAATGGGATTATTGATCTCATGCGCCACGCCGGCAGCCAATTGACCGATGGACGCCATTTTCTCCGATTGCAGCAGATGCGATTGCGCTTCTTGTAATTGAGTATTCAGCAGCAACTGTTGGTTTTTTTCAAATTCCAGGGTTTGATTGGTTTTGATCAGTTCCCGGGTGCGCTTTTTAACTTCTTCTTCCAATTGCAGATTGCTGCGAGCCAGCACCGTTTCGGCTTGCTTTTGCGAGGTAATGTCCATGCCGCAACCCATCAACCCGGCAAAGCTCCCGTTCTTGCGCACTCTGGGGGCTGCTGTTTCATAGATCCAGGTGATTTTGCCGTCGGTGCTCAACAAACGGTATTGAATTTTGAATATACTGCGTTCTTCAGCCGCACGAATATAGGTTTGGGTTACTTTGTCCCGGTCTTCAGGATGAATGGCGTTTAGCCATTGTTCGCGGCTGGGTATGTCGGGCGGTAAATTAAAAGTGGCGAACCAAAAGTGATTGCAAAAGATCGGTACATGATTGGCGTTGGTGATCCAGATTAATGCGGAAATATTTTCGGCTAATTCCTTAAAGCGGCTTTCGCTCTCGCGTAAGGCCGAGTACAAATTGCTCTGAATGATTTCGCTGTGCTCGTGTTTATCGATGCTGATTTGGGCCGCATCAATGCCGTTGATCAGGCTGAGCGCCATTTTTTTGTCAGTATTGAGGATATGATGGTAAAGCCAATTGACCATATAATCCATCAGGTCCACTGAGATGGCGTTAATGTCGGCCTGGACTTCGAGTTGGACCACCATCATTTTTGCTACAAATTCTTTATGTTCAGCGTCATGTATGGCATGCATCGTTGGATTGAAATTTGCCTCCGACATCAGCTGATCTTCGTGCTGAAAGTGGTACACCGTGTAATCGATCAAGCCGTTTACAATTTTGATGATGGTGTCGCGGTCGGCGCCGATGGCGACAGCTTCGTCTAATTGGTTAGTTAAATCGATAAGATGTTTATGTTGCTTGTCAACAGATTCTATACCTAGCACCAGTTGATTGTTCCAATTCAAAATGGCCATATTGTTTGCAAGAAATTTAAGAAGGGGACTCTATGCATTATGGCACAATCCTTTAATGACATATTTTTTCCTGTTTAATGCAGGGTAAGGATTTGGTCGGCAAACTGTCGCCCGCTGTCGGTACAATGTGCAGCTTGGTCAATTGAAACGTTGAGTATGGTAAGCGCGGTGCAAAGGGGTTCGTGTTCCTCCAGAGCGAATTTATCCGGTTGTTCGGTATTGACGATCAACAAGTTGGCGGTATAGACCAGTAATCCGAGCGATTTGGTTGTAGCGGACTCAGGATAGGTTTCATGTTGTTCAATGGCTTCTTGAATCTCCTGAGGAAAATTCCAGTATTGTGCGGCTTTGCCGCCTATGATCGTATGATTAAACCCTAAGATCTTTTGTTCTTCCTTGATCCCGAATTTTTCAGACATTTTAACCAGTTGGCTGAATTCGTCAGGAAAAAGCATGACAATCACCAAGTCTCCGATGTCATGTAACAATCCGGCTGTGAAGGCAAAATCAGGACTGGTAGATGTACAGTTTGCAAGTTGCCGGGTGCATTCGGCAACGGCCATGCTGTGATGCAGGAACAGGTCATGGTTAAAATCTTTATGTTGTGCAGGCAACATTCTTGAAAAACATAGACTCATCAACATGTCTTTGATTCGGTTAATGCCCAGTAACACAATGGCTTCACGCAAAGAACCTATTTCCCTGGACATGCCGTAGAAAGGTGAATTGGCAATGCGTAAAATCCGAATCACTATTGATGGGTCCTGACCAATCTTATCAACCAGCAGCGTTAAATTTTGCTTGCCGTTAATCTGCTGTAACGCTTCCATAAGCAGTGTCGGCATTGACGGCAAATTCGCCAAACGTGCAAATTTGTTTTTTAGGGCGGGCATTTCAGCTCTCCTTTAATGGCGATAAGACAATAATGATGCCTTTCGATTGGCTGATATCTCCCATTGTGTTTATTAGCACTCGTATGGAAACGCCTTCATTCAAGGTTACGATTTCGTCGTCAAGTTGAACAAGGTCGTCAGGATAGATTTTTTGCAATAATTGTAAAAGCACGTCGGGTAAAGCGTCACCCGCCATAAGGCCGAGTAGGCACGTGCCGGGAGGTTGGCCGAATATTTCTTCGGCGCATTTGTTGGAGACAACTATCATATTCTGTTCGTCGATACCAATAATGCCTATCGGTAAATGCTCAAGGATTTCCTGTGAAATTTGCAATAAATTAATGCTGTGTATAATTTCGTGAGATTTATCGACTACTTTTTGTTCAAGATTTTGATTCAGTATGGAAAGTTTGTCATTGGCAGAGCGAAGTTCCCGGCTTAAACGCAAATTTTCCTGTTCCATTTCATAGTACTGAAATGCCTCGCGAATGTTATCTCGAAGCAAGTCATCATCCCAGGGTTTAGTTAGAAATTTACAAATCGCACCTTCGTTAATGGCGCTGGTGACTGATTCAAGTTCGGTATAACCGGACAATACAATGCGTAATGTCTTGGGATAAAGTAATTTAACCTTACGTAGAAATTCCACGCCGGTCATGTGCGGCATGCGTTGATCGGAAATGATGACGCCCACTTCGTGCTTTGCCAATAAGGCAAGACCTTCTTCGCCGTTACTGGCGGTCAGGATGCTATAGCCATCAGGCCGTAAAGTGCGCTTAAGGGCATTAATGATGTTGGCTTCATCATCTACCAGCAGAATGGTGCGTGAAATTTGTGATAATTCACTCATGAATGGATCTCTAAAAATTGTATTTCAGCGCCCGCCACTAGTGGAGGAGGGCTTCGAAAAATTCAAAAATCAGGACGTCTTATGCAGAATCACAACGGGTTCCAGGCAGAACGTGGAAACGAATGTATTTATATAAAATCTTGCTGATTTTTGCGCTCTTAGATTTAGACGCAGTCTCGGTATATTAGATTAGCGTCTCGGCAGAGTCGAAAGTGTCAATCACAATAGTCGCTTAGATTAATGATAATTGAACGATCCGGCCGCGCGTTTATCTTGATAATATCAGGTTGTTCTGCTTCCAAGGCATTGAGTATAGCACCTTTTTTCTCCGGCAGAGGAATTGCCTGCCGGTGTGTTACCTGCTGCGTGATCAAGTATGTGATACTGCACCGGTTGATGCCAAGGGTTGCTGGAAAGGGAAGTTAGCGGTATCAACTGTGTGAATGATTGTCGCCATGCTACCGAAAAATCCTACGATGTATGACGAGTTCGGGGTGTTTGAGCGCAACGGATTTCAATCGTTTAGCGGGGGATTTGCTTGCTGGAGACAGGTGATTTGAGTAAGAGGATTCAGCCTCAAAATTCGTGCCGAATCCTCTTGTTTAGCGAGCCCAATATTTCATGGCTGATTTGGATGACTATCTTTGGTAACCGTCGCTCATTCCATTGCCCAGAAAAGAACCGGCGGCGGCACCCAGTCCGGTAGCAATAGGATCGCCGCTACCCAGTTCATAGCCGAAAACACTGCCTATCACGCCTCCCGCCAATCCCTGATGGGAGCGTGGATCGGCTGAATACTGTGCCTGCCGCTGATAATAATTAACCTGGGGCTGGGGATAATAATTAATTTGCGGCGCCGGGTAATAGTTGACCTGCGGTTGCGGGTAATAGTTTATTTGCGGTTGAGGATAATAATCGTCGTGATGGTGGTGGCCATGATGATGCCCCCAACCGTGACCATGGTGCCCCCAATCGCCATCAGCATAAGAGGGTGGTGAAAACAGGATTACAGCGGCGGTTAATTGAATTAAAAAGAGTAGCTTTTTCATGGGATTTTTCTCTCTAAATTATTGGGTTTGTTGTTAAGCTAACAAAATCAAGCTTGCCGGTTAAACAGATGCCTCATTAAAATCAAATCGGGTTAGCGTCTTCCAGCGACGCCATTGCCGAGATAAGAACCTGCGGCGGCGCCCAGTCCTGTAGCAATAGGGTCGCCGTTACCTATTTCGTAGCCTAAAACGCTACCTACTACACCACCGGCCAAACCTTGGTGAGAACGTGGATCCTGGTAGTTTGAATACCGGGGCTGTTCCGGATAATACCTCGGCCCTTCGGAATGATGGTTGCGGTGTCCTCTGCCGTGACCATGACCTTCTCCCCCAGATGCGCAGGATACAGATGAATAAATAATTGCAAGCATAAACAGTGGGCTTAAAAAGAATGATTTTTTCATGGGTATCTTCCTTAAATAATTGATTTAATATAGGTCTGGATTGAGTCGGCAAAGACGGTTGGCCAGTGATAAACTTTGGATTCATATTATTCGCCTTAACCTTAATGGCCGCTTAACAAATGCAATCCTTTGATGGGTGTTAAAGCCCATTCTCGAATCACAATGTCGCCAATTAATTGCCGGAATAATTCCGCTGTGTCGCTTATAATAATAGCTTACTTGAATCAATATTTACCCAATCTTAATGGCATCTTAATAAATGGAACAGTTTATCCCCGGTCAACGCTGGATTAGTAACACCGAGTCTGAGCTCGGCTTAGGACTTATTCTTGATGTAGCGCACAAGCGGGTCACAGTGCTTTTTTTGGCGTGTGACGAAAAGCGTATGTATGCGCAAGATAACGCGCCGTTAACACGCGTCCGGTTTTCGGCAGGCGACGTTATCGAGTCGATTGATGAGTACAAAGTGATCGTCACCGGTTTAACTGAGCAGGATGGCTTGATTACCTATTTAGGTAAGGATGAGGATGGACAGGACGTTCAGCTGGATGAGGTAGAACTGAATCATCATATTCAATTTAACAAGCCCCAGGATCGGTTGTTTATCGGGCAAGTCGACCCTACTGCCTGGTTCTTGCTGCGTTATGAAACTTGGCGCAGATTGCAACAACATCAGCAATCGCCGGTTAAAGGCTTGCTGGGTGGCCGCGCTTCGCTTATTCCTCACCAGTTGTTTATTGCGCATGAATCGGCTAACCGGTCTGCGCCACGCATCATGTTGGCCGATGAAGTGGGTCTGGGTAAAACTATCGAAGCCGGTTTGATTTTGCACCATCGGCTGATTAACGGCTTGAGCAGCCGGGTCTTGATTATCGTGCCGGAAACGTTGCTGCATCAATGGTTGGTCGAAATGCTCCGGCGCTTTAATCTGCGTTTTAGTATTTTTGACGAGGCGCGTTGTCTCGATACCTATGCTGAAGACGACATGCTCGCTGAAGCGGAACCGGATGATGACGTTGCCGATAATCCGTTTTTAACCGAGCAATTGATTCTATGCAGTCAGGGCTTCTTTTCCAATTACCCGCGCCGCCAACAACAGGCCATAGCGGCGGGTTGGGATATGGTGATTGTCGACGAAGCCCACCATCTGGAATGGAGCGAACAAGCGCCCAGTCCCGACTATCTGTTTGTCGAACAACTCGGCCGGATTTCCCCCAGCCTGATATTGTTGACGGCAACACCGGAGCAATTGGGCAAGGAAAGTCATTTTGCACGGTTAAGATTGCTCGATCCCGACCGGTTTTACAGTTTCGCGGCTTTTGTGGAAGAAGAACGCTTGTTCGAGCCGGTGGCGAATGCGGCCAAGTTGTTGCTGGCAGAGGAAGCGTTGAATGAAGCCGCGCAGCAACATTTAACCGTGCTGCTCAAAGATGACAATGTTGACGGCTTGCTGAAAAATCTGAATGATCCTGAACAATCGGCGGCGGCACGCGATGCCTTGATTAAGGTGTTGCTGGATCATCATGGCACCGGGCGGATTTTGTTTAGAAACTCGCGGCAAACCGTGCAGGGTTTTCCCGAGCGGGAACGTTATGGATATGCCTTAACCGGATCGGCTAATGTCGATGATTTGCAACAAGATCCGCGCTACGTATGGCTGGTGGACAAGGTTAAACAGCTGGCCAATCAAAAGGCCCTGGTGATCTGCAAACAGGCGCAAACCGCGATCGATCTGGAGCAAACCCTGAAAAACCGCGCCGGTATTGCTTCGGCGGTGTTTCATGAAGGCATGAGCATTATCGAGCGCGACCGGGCGGCGGCTTACTTTGCCGACCCGGACAGCGCGGCGCGGCTGTTGATTTGTTCCGAAATCGGCAGCGAAGGCAGGAATTTTCAGTTTGTGCATCATTTGATACTGCTGGATTTGCCGACCAATCCCGATTTATTGCAACAGCGCATAGGCCGTCTTGATCGTATCGGTCAGAAACATATTATCCAGATTCATGTGCCGTATCTGGAGCATACTGAGTGTGCCGTGTTGTACCGTTGGTATGACGAAGGCCTGAATGCATTTGCCTGCAACAGTTCATCAGCCCAGCGGGTTGCTGATTTGTTGCACGATGAGTTGGCGGCGGTTTTGGATAGTAAAAATCCAGCCGATATTGATGCACTTATCGCCCAGACCCAAACACTCAGCGTCGAACTTGAAGCGCAAATGCATAACGGTCGCGATCAATTGCTGGAGTTGAATTCCTGTCGCAAGGAATTGGCCGATGAGCTTATCGAGCAGCTGAATAGCTACGAGAAAGAAGGGGTGCTTTGGCCTTATATGGAAGATGTCTTTGAATGCTACGGCGTGGATACCGAGTTTCATTCGCCCGATTGCTTTATTGTCCGTCCCAGCGACCATTTACGCGTTTCGCATTTTCCCGGATTGACTGAAGACGGCTTGACTCTGACCGTTAACCGGCAGATTGCGCTGGCTCGGGAAGATATGCAGTTCATGACCTGGGAACATCCGCTGGTCACTGCGTCGATGGATATGGTGCTGTCCAGTGAGACCGGCAACGCCGCGATCAGTGTGATCAAGCATAGCGATCTTAAAGCCGGGCAGTTTTTTCTGGAATGTCTGTTTATTGTCGAGTGCAGCGCGCCTGCCGAATTGCAAATCGGACGGTTCCTGCCCCATACCCCGATTCGGGTGTTGATCGATCAAAACCAAAAGGATGTAAGCGCGGACATTGATCATCGCGATTTGGTTGAAGTCGGCATCAAGTTTGATAAACATAAAATCATTGCCTTTTTGAACAGCCAGCGTCCGCACCTCATCAATATCTTGAGCGTGGCCGAGCAAAAAGCCAAAACCGATATGCAGCAGTTAGTCGATGAGGCGACCCAAGCCATGCTGGACTCGCTAAGCAATGAGATCAAGCGTCTGGTCAGGCTGAAAAAAGTGAACCCGACCATCAGGACCGAAGAAATCGAGCAGTTAAAGGATATGACCATGCTGGCGCATGAAAACATCCAGGCCGCGCAGCTAAGACTGGATGCGGTCAGGTTTGTGATTACCAGTTGATGTGAAAAAATCACCACGAAGACACAAAGCTAGTAGGTCGGGTTAGCGTAGCGTAACCCGACACATCGAAGCGGCAAATGTCGGGTTACGCTACCGCTAACCCGACCTACATGTCTTCGTTGAGTTATAAATTAATCGTGACACCGGAGCGTGGAAACGATATGTATTGGCCCAATCGAGTATTTTATAAATGATAAATATCGGCAAAATAAATAAGCTGAATGTAGTTAAACAACAAGGCGCTGATGTCTACCTTGATGACGGCACCTCCGGAAAAGTGCTGCTGGCGGACAGAAAACTGCCCGCCAACTGTAAGGTCGGCGATAGTCTGGACGTATTTGTTTATGTGGATTCGGAAGGCCATCTGGCCGCCACCGCCAAAAAACCGTTAGCCGAGGTGGATGATATTGCCTGGCTGAAAGTCGTGTCGCTTAATTATGTGGGTGCGTTTTTGGATTGGGGGCTGCCTAAAGACTTGCTGGTGCCGTTCAGTGAACAATACCATGAGATGGAAGTAGGGCGCTCTTACCTGGTCAAAGTGTTTCTCGACGACAAAAATCGCATCGCCGCGACCACCAAGATTGATAAAGTGCTCAGCGATGAGTCGGTCGATTTTGAAGTCGGCCAAAAAGTGTCGCTGATCATCGCCGATCCTTCTGATTTGGGCATTAAAGCGATCATCAACAATAGCCATTGGGGCATGTTATATCAAAACGAGTTGTATCAGCCGGTCAGGAAAGGCCAGAAACTGGACGGCTACATTAAGCAGATACGGGAAGATCATAAGATTGACCTCAGTCTGCATCAGCCGGGATACGGCAAAGTCGTATCGCTCACTGACAGCATTATAGCCAAGCTGAAAGCCAATAACGGCGAGTTGATGCTAAGCGATAAAAGCCCTCCGGAAGCCATTTATGCAACATTCGGAGTGAGTAAGAAAGTATTTAAACAGGCGATCGGCGCACTGTATAAGCAGCAATTAATCACCATTGATAAAAGCGGAATCAAGCTTGTTGGTTGATAATCGTCAGGCACAATACCCCACCTAAGTGAACGCTGTATGGCCAAGATCAGAACCCATTACGACAATTTAAATGTGTCGCGCAATGCACCTGCAAGCGTTATCAAGGCCGCTTATAAAGCACTTTGCCAGAAATATCATCCCGATAAATATATCGGCGGGCATGAAGAAGCGCTACGGATAATGAAAAGTATCAATAGCGCTTATGCGGTGTTATCCGATTCCGGAAAAAGAGCCGAGCATGATCAATGGATAGACCGGCAAGAAAGGAAGCGCGTGACCGATGATGCGCAGCGGATAATGACAATTATTAGCCAAAGCTATGTAGCTCTACCGGTAACGGCCACAAAAAATCCCCCCGCCTACCTTGCAACGATCAATAAACTCAGGAAAAAGGTCAGCTCGGTCGGCAATAAGGTGCGGCTTGGCAGCACCCGGTTATTCAACAAAATAAACGTGGCTCTTTGGGGTAAGGGTGTTGTCGGCATCGTATTGGCGGCTACTATTTGGTATGTAGTTGACTTAAAAACAACGACGGCGCCGGTTAATCAAGACGTCGCGGACAGGCTGCAAAAAGCCAATCAACTGCTTAAACAGGGCCAAGTGGTCAAAGCGTTGCCGCTTTATTTGCTGCTGGCTGAGCAGGGCAATGTAGATGCGCAGTTTCAAGCAGGCATGATCTACGCGATGGGAAAGGGTATCGCAGAGGATGATAAACAGGCGGCCGGCTGGCTTGGCAAAGCCGCCGGACAGGGGCATAGGGAGGCGCAAACCAAACTCGGCTTTATGTATGCGACCGGAAAAGGCGTGGCGCAAAATTATAATACGGCCGTTGATTGGTTTTACAAAGCTGCCGAACAAGGCGATGTCACTGCGCAATATAATCTGGCCCTGATGTACGCATCAGGGCAGGGGGCTGCGAAGGATAATAGCCTGGCTTTTTCCTGGTACAACAAGGCGGCCGCACAGGGCGATCCCCGCGCCCAATATAAGTTGGGCGATATGTACGCAAATGGCTTGGGAATGGAAAAAAACAACAAGCAGGCGACCGATTGGTATCGCAAGGCGGCAAAACAGGGTTTGGCGGAGGCAATCGCCGCTCTAGAAAAAGTGGAAAGTAGTGAGTAGTGGCACGATTTTTACTCTTCACTTACTACCTGATGTTACGCAGTTAGTCGAATTTCGAGTGCTTTAACATTAAGGAGCCGCTAGCGCGACACTTGATTGAATCGGGTTTTCGCACCCGAAGGCGAGTTACTTTCTTTTGCTTCGCCAAAAGAAAGTAACCAAAGAAAAGGCGACCCGGTTACCGCTTACTTCCTGCGCTCCTCGCTTTTATCGAGGGTCAGCAGAAGGGGCTCCTGCCCCTCTGCTGACGCGCGGCATCCCTGCCGCGCCCCTAACGGGCTGTTTTCGATAAAAGCTCCGGTGCTCGGCGCGGCAAACGGGAGAAATACCATCCGTGCGTAACATCAGTTACTACTTTTTCACTACCTGTTTTTCAAGGTTTGCTTCATCTCCGGCAGCGGCATGCCGATATGATAGCCTTGGGCGTAATTGATGCCCATATCCTTGAGCGCCTCCCAAATTTCCTGATTTTCGACAAATTCGGCAACGGTGAGAATGTCGATGTCCTGGCATAACCGGGACAGGTTATGCACCAAGGCGTAATCCACTTTAGAGGTCAGTATGTTGCGTACGAACGCGCCATCAATCTTGACGTATTCAAAACGCAGTTCACGCAAATAATGAAACGAATTATAACCGGTGCCGAAATCGTCCAGGGCAAAGGCAAAGCCTTTGCGGCGCAAATTGGTCAGGAACCGGCGCATGTTGGTCATATCGCCAATCGCATCGCGTTCCAGTAATTCAAAGACAATGCTTTCGGGGGGGAGTTCCAGTTTCTGGCAGAGTTCTTCGGCATAACCTAAAATGCCGCGGCCTTGAATTTCCTGCACCGATAAATTGATAAAAATTTTCGCGTTTGCCTCCGGGCGGTTGGCATCCATGCAAGCGCGTTTAGCGGCAAAAGAGTTGTTGATCATGGCGAGATCGAGTTCGCGCGCCAAGCCATATTTGTCAATGGTTTCGATAAACATCGCCGCCGAAGTTGTTTCTCCCGTTGGAGATTTAAGACGGGCCAGCGTTTCAAAAGCAAATAATTCGCCGGATTGACAGTTAACAATCGATTGATAATAGGGGACGATACGCCCTTCCTTTAAGGCTTCGCGCAGGTTTTCCGCATTATCGCGCGTTTCGCGAATACTGACGCGTGTTTCCGTTGCGTCAAAGGTACAGACGCTATCTTTACCCATGTCCTTGGCTTTGTACATGGCGGCATCGACACCCTCCAACAGGGTATCTATGGTTTGCCCGTCAATGGGATAGCTGCTCACGCCTATGGAGACAGTTAAATGAAAACGGTTGCCTTGTGACGATGTTATAGCCATTTCCCGTAGCGCACGGCTTACATTTTCGGCGACTACCCGCGCGCCTTCTGGGCCTGTTTCAGTCAGGATAATGGCAAACTCATCTCCGCCAATGCGGGCGCACAAATCGCCATTGCGAGTATGCTCAAGCAGGGCGTCGGCGATTGCGCACAGCGCTGTATCGCCGGTGGGGTGCCCGTAGGAGTCGTTAATGTCCTTGAAGTCGTCCAGGTCGAGCATCAAGACACTAAACTCATGTTTATGGCGCTCGGAACGACCGATTTCGTAGTGCAATATGTCATTAAACTGACGGCGGTTGTGCAACCCGGTAAGGGGGTCATGCACTGCGTAGTATTCAAGTTCCAACAGCGTACGCGATAACACCTTGCTGGATCCCACCACCATCACCATGACCGCAAGTATCGCGCGGATGACGCTGGCTTCTTGCGCGGATAGGTTATTTTCAGCGGCGTAAGCGACCCCCAGTAAGCCTGCCAAATTGGGGGAATGATCAGGCACGGGTACACTGATCATGCGAATATTGAGATCTGTTTTGGTTTTGATTTCGGCTCCACAGTGAATATTGAATTCTTCAATATCCAGTGCCGAATCAGCGGGCAAGCCAATACTTTGAAGCATTTGTTGACTCAGTAAGCCGCGCGCCTGTGCGCGTACCTCGTCCGAGCACTGGCCCAGGTAATACAAATAGAGGGATAAGCCATTCGCTTCTGCAAAGGCGATGTAAAAAAAGTTAAACGGGAAAATGGCGTAAAAATCCGCCAGAATTTCTTGCACAAACTCTTTCCATTGCGAGATGTGTTCGTGCGACAGGATGATCCGTTCCAATACCCGGCTTTGCCGTTCCAGTAAGTCTTTTTCAATCAAAACGGAAGACAGCTCAAGTAAGGTTTGATTAAACTCGATCATCAGGTTCTGGATGTGCTGATCGCTCGATGCCCACTGCTGACTGCGTTGCCGGAATAATAAGTCAAGACTTTGATCCAGCCGGGAGCAGGTATCAATGACCTGTGAAATCGTTGGGATCATGGCAATCATGGCGGCAGAGTCGTCGGTAGCCATAGTCGCCATGGCCGCTACTAATTTACTGACAATCTCTTGATGCATGTTATGGTTAAGTTCCGATAAACCTATTGCATAACGTTGGGTGTGAGTTTGATTTTCCAGGATTTCGGCAATCTGGCTGATAATTCTCAAGCGCAAGGCTTCCAGATGAGTGGGCTGCGATAGATAACTCATAATCAGTCCTCAGGCGGAAAGTGCCCGCCAGGTTGCATTATATCAATGCCGCATTGCAGGTCTTTGAGCCAGTTTAGAAAATCCTGCACCGCAGCGCCCCGGTAAATCGGGCCGTGTTGCGGGGCGATCATCGCAATGTCCAGGTCGGCAATGGTGTCCAACCAACAGCGTATCGCCTTGTTAGAGCACATATAGCGGCGGTGAAAGCCCTTGATATAAGGGATGTGAGCGGCAAAATCATCTACAAATGCTTCGTTTTTATCTACGGGCAGCATTGCCGCACCGATGTCGCCGGTGAACAGGATTTTAGAAATCGGGTCGTAGACATTAATCTGGCCTTCGGAATGCAGAAAATGCGCGGGTACGATTTTTAGTTTAAAACCGGGTGCCAGCTCGCAATCCTTGCCTTCGTTGGGCACCCCGATAAATCGCGTCATGTCTTTTAAACCGTAATGGGGCAAAAAGCGTATCCAGATGCTGGAAACATAGACGGGCGAGTGACACAGTTCCAGCCAGGTTGACAGACCGCCGACTATATCGGGGTCTTGATGAGACAGAAAAATGGCTTTAATTTGCTCCGGCCCTACGTAACGCAACATTTCCGCCAGTACCCGAGGCATTACCCCAAAACCGCCTGGATCAAGTAACACGCCGTCATTATGATGTGTGATGAGGTACTGGTTGGAACGTATGCCGTCCTCTTCGCCCGGTTCACTCTCGTTGAGCAAAATAAAACGGTGATCAACGGATTCAAATAATTTAATGTTGCGCATATTTTCCCTAATCTTCTGCCAGGCTAGAATTTTTACATTTTCCCTAGTTTACTTCAGGTTATTTCAAAAAGTATAGATATAGTCTTTTTTTAATAAATAAGATTGGAAAAGCGTGTATTGCCGACGCAAAACTGATGTTAAAAATAGCCATGAGCCAGGCGATCGGCGACACGACGGTGCGCCGATTATTTCTCGGCACACCGCGCTACACATGCTCCATGCATTGCTGTTCGTGGGGGGTATTGCTTCTTATCCGTGCAGTCGTTTGCCGGTTTTATTACCGCTAACCAGAAGCGGTAACGCAAGAATGGCAAGGCACATTAGCCATACCATCAGTTGACAATTGGTTACGGAAAAAACAAAAGCGATGCCAAGTCTCTCGCCGACATTCGGATAAGCAAGGATAAAATCGCGGCTTATCAGGAAGGCTTTGGTTTCCCAGATAACAAGAGTCAAGCCTACGACCAGCAAGGCGTAGCCCATTATCTTATCTTGATCGGCCTTGGCCTTAAGGTGTCCAGCCAATCGGTTAATCTCAATGGCCTTTAGCGACCACGGACGTTCAGTCATATAGCTGATGAGTATTAAGCCGAACACGCCCACGACAGGGATGTAAACGGCTACCGTGGGGAAGCTGATATAACGCCCATTTATTGCCAGGCCGAAGGTTTTATAAACGGCATAGCCGGCAAACAGCATGCAGAGAGTGTATATCCAGGCGCCGAATTTTGGATTGGCGGCCTTGTTGGCTAACAGGCCGTAGCCGCGCTGCAATATCAAACCAGCTAATATGGCGTTTAAGCCCACGATTAACAGGGTCTGAAAACGCTGCCAGTCGCTATAACTGGTGTACCACAGGTTTTCGAGCATGTTGGGCAACAAAAAAGACAGCAGTTGCGAGAAGGCCAAGAAAAACGCTAGACGCATTGTGGATAAAGCTTTTAACGATTTCCAGCCGAAGGCAACGATGATCAGGAACAGTATCGTTGACGCGATAACGCCGTTAAGCCAATCAGGATTTTCGTAGACCTTGCCGGTTAAAGGGAAAACCTCTTTACGATCAACCGAAAAAAGCCCCCAGTTAGCGCCGACCACGCCTTCAAGTTCGCTTTTCCATGATTGGTTAAAGGCTTCGACAATGTTGTAATCAAAGCCGTTTTTAGTGGCGACTTTAATTAATGCGCGGATGAATTTCGCTTCGTTGACCACGCTCGGCACTGACCAGCCGCGTTGACGGCCTTCGCCCGGCCATCCCGATTCGCCGATCAGTATGGGTTTGCCGGGAGCAATGGTGTCGGCCTCCTGCTGAACCTGTTTGAAAATACGTTCGATATGCGCTGGCGCCTGGTCTACGGTGATAGGTTCGTCTTCCCAGTAAGGCAGAATGTGGATGGTAATAAAATCCACTTCTTTGATTAATTCCGGGTATTTCATGTACATGGACCATACATCCGCATAAGAAACCGGTTGTTTAACAGACCGCTTTACTTCCCGTATGTATTCGATCAGCTTCTCCGGTTTCAGGTCGCCGCGCAACAATACTTCGTTGCCGACGATAACCCGCTTGACTACATCGGGGTTTGCGTTGGCGGAACGGATGACTTCGGCGATTTCCGCTTGATTGTCTTCTTTAATATTGCCCAGCCAAGCGCCTTGAATCATCTTCAAACCATGCTTTTGCGCCAAGGAGGGAATGATCTGCATACTGCCTTCCGCACTGGCATAGGTGCGGATAGAGTGGGTTGTTTCACCCATCAAACGCAAGTCGGCGTCAATTTGTTCGGGCGTCGGAAATTTTTCATCCAAGGGTCCTTGGCCTTCCCGAAACGGCGCGAATGATAGGCTGTTGAGTTTTCCTGATGGGACGTCCGGCCCTACATCTTGGGGTAAGTTGATTGACCAGTTCAGCAAGCCGTTGAGCAAAACAACCAATAAAGCGAATGAAGCAATTTTCATAAATAAAAGTAAGTAGGGGTTGTGAGTCGTGAGTGGCGAGTGGCGAGTGGTGGCTGTGTGATTTTCACTCGCCACTCACTACTTTCTACTCCCCGCTTTTCATCGCTCATCATCTCATAATTACCACTTTTTGAATACGGGCAGCGGTGTTGAGAAGGCTGGCGGAAATCGATTTTTTACCGCTTAAACTACGCAAACCATCAGCAGTTCAGCTAAAATGCGATTCTTTTTGCTTTTGTAATCTTATGGCTAAAGATATTCGTATTGAAAGATGGAGCGGCCCGGCTTTGGAACAATTTATCCCGGAACTGGCACGGCTCAGAATTGAAGTGTTTCGCGACTTCCCGTATTTGTACGACGGGGATATCGATTATGAAAAAAAATATTTACAGACTTATATTAACTGTCCCGAAAGCGTTATCGTCATCGCTTTTGATGGCGATAAAGTGGTCGGGGCATCGACAGCCATCCCGATGAAATATGAAACCAATGAACTGAAAAAGCCGTTTCTCGACCAGGGTTACAATCTTGACGAGGTGTTTTATTGCAGTGAATCGGTGCTGGACAAAAATTATCGCGGCTTGGGTATCGGCGTGCGTTTTTTTGAGGAGAGGGAAGCTCACGCGAAAGATTTGGGCGGCTTCAAGTATATTTGTTTTTGTTGTGTAGAACGGCCTGTAGATCATCCCAGACGACCGGCCGATTATGTGCCGTTGGATCAATTCTGGAACAAACGCGGCTACGTCAAACATCCTGAGCTTAACACAACCTATATCTGGAAAGATCTGGATGATGTTAATGAGACGCCTAAACCCATGACCTTTTGGCTGAAACATGAACGTTAAAATTGCGACCGCCCAATACGACATCGGTTTTCTGGAAAACTGGTCTTCGTATCAAAGCAAAGTTGAACGCTGGGTTGTTGAGGCGGCTGAACAGGATGCGAAAATTCTGCTTTTTCCCGAGTATGCCAGTATGGAGCTGACCTCGCTATTCGGCGAGGCCGTTTATTCATCGTTAAGCAAGCAGCTGGCGGCCATGCAGTCATTGCATGATGATTATCTGGACTTGTTCCGGAGCTTGGCTAAAAAATACCAGTGCATCATCCAGTCGGGCACGTTTCCGGTAAAAACGGATTCCGGCGCTTATCGAAACCGGGCTTACCTGTTTATGCCGGACGGTCAGGTTGATTATCAGGATAAACTGATGATGACCCGTTTTGAAAACGAGCAATGGCTGATTCAGAAAGGTGAGGAATTAAGGTATTTCGACACCGAATACGGAAGAATCGCCATCAACGTTTGCTATGACAGCGAATTTCCGATGCTGGCCAGAAAGCAGGTCGAAGCCGGAGCGAACCTTATTTTAGTGCCCAGTTGCACCGATACGCTTGCCGGTTACCATCGCGTTAAAATAGGTTGTCAGGCAAGAGCCTTGGAAAATCAGTGTTATGTCGTTCAGTCCACCCTGGTAGGCGATGCGCCGTGGTCTGAAGCCGTGGATGTCAATATCGGCGCGGCGGCTATCTATACGCCTGTGGATCGCGGTTTTCCTGATGACGGCATTCTAGCAGAGGGCAAGCTCAATGCCGTGCAATGGGTCATTGCCGAAGTATCGCTCAGTGCTTGCGGTACAGTTCGGGAGCAGGGGCAGGTTTTTAACTACAGGGACTGGCCGCTGCAAAATGCGTTTGGTGAGTGTCGGTAGCACAAAAGGCATAAAACCACGAAGACACGAAGTTCACGAAGAAAAACCAAGATAAAACTTCGTGTTCTTCGTGTCCTTCGTGGTAAAAATCCTTAAAATCAATTAAAAATGGCTTCAAAAGAATAGCCGTTAAATTCCAGAATTTCTTTCATTCTTTTTAAGGCATCCATTTGAATCTGCCTGACACGTTCCCTGGTTACGCCCAGCTCTTGAGCAACTTGCTCAAGGGTTGAGCCTTCATAACCGCAAAGTCCATAGCGACGGCAAATGACTTCGCGCTGTTTTTCGGAAAGTTGGAATACCCATTTGGCAATATTGTGTTTAATGCCATCTTCTTGTATTTTTTCAGCGGGCGACAAGCTCTCGCCATCGGAAATGGACTCGACTAAAGGTTTGTCGAAATCCTTGCCGCCCGGCATATCGATGGATGTAACCCGCTCATTGAGTTTGAGCATCTTTTCAACTTTATTGACCGGTATATCCAGATGTTCCGCTATATCTTCGGCATTGGGTTCATGCTCGAGTAATTGCGACAAATGGCGCTGGGCTTTAAGATAAGTATTCATTTCTTTCACGATATGAATCGGCAAACGAATGGTTCGCGTCTGATTCATAATGGCGCGTTCGATAGTTTGCCTGATCCACCAGGTTGCATAGGTTGAAAATCTAAAACCTCTTTCGGGATCGAATTTTTCAACTGCGTGCATCAAGCCAAGATTGCCTTCCTCAATCAAATCCAGTAACGGCAAGCCTCTATTCAGGTAACGGCGGGAAATTTTAACGACCAGGCGTAAATTACTTTCGATCATGATTTTACGGGCAGCCTCATCGCCCAGCAAGGCCCTGGAACCGTAGATTTTTTCCTGGTCCGCGGTCAGTAATTGCGAGCGGGACAGCTCATTTAAATAAACCCGCGTCGCATCCATGCTTTTGTCTTGTCGCGATTCAATGGTAATTATCTCATCAATATCATCGGCTTGTGCTCCATGCCTTGCTCTGCTTCCTGCATTCATGCCGTCGAATACTTCACTGATAGCTGATGTCTGGAGTTCATCGTCGAAAGACAAATCGTCATCAAATAATACACAAACATCATCGTCTAATAGCTCAACCAATTCTGCTTTCATGATAACCTCTACATTGTTCGACCTAGGTCGAAATGGTTTTATTATTTTTCCGGTAAAAAACTAAGTGGATTCACCGGTTTGCCGTTTTTTCTTATTTCAAAATGCAGCGATGTTTTGTTTGATCCTGCTTGCCCAACTTTTGCAATAACCTCACCTTTTTCTACGGTGTATCCTTCGGCAACGAGCAATCGGCTATTATTTGCATAAGCGCTTAAATACAAATCGTTGTGCTTGATAATCAGCAAATTACCGTAGCCAATCAGGCCTTGTCCGCTATACACAACTTTACCCGCTTCCGCCGCACTTACGTCCTGCCCCATTTCGCCGGCTATATCGATGCCTTTGTTATCGGCTTGAGAAAAAGATTTTAAGACTTTTCCCCTTACCGGCCATTGAAAGTTTAACTTTAACATGTTTCCATTATCAATTGAAATAATTGGTTTTTTTTGTGGACTACTTCCGTTTTTTTCACTGATATTGTTAAAAGGTTGGATCTTATAGGGCGGTTTGTAAGTTAGATTGGGTTTATTATTTAATGAAATAGCGGTTTTTTTCTGTGAGCTAATTCTATTTGTTGCAGTGGCAGTTACGAGGTTTTGTTTTGTCTTTGTTGGTGCGCCCGCATCCGTGTGATCATGGATGGGCGTGTTGTTTCCCAAATTCGGGTCGGAGAGCCTTATTTTTTGACCTATTTCTATCGTATAAGGTGGCGCAATCCGGTTCCATTGCGCTAATTGCCGATAATCCAGGTCATAAATCAAGCTTATTGCATACAAGGTGTCGCCTTTTCTTACCTGATGATATTTTGTCTCGTCTTTAGCAATATCAGGATAATTTGTGCTGACAGGGGCATAGTTTGGGCTGACAGGGGCACAGCCATTCAATAAAGCCGACAGCATGGCAAGGAAAATAAGCTTTGAAGTAGTGGATGTCATAGCGGGTTATTTTTTTAACAAAAGCTTTTTAGCCAGATTTATTTTTGCGGCCAAATAATCCGATCCACCACGATCGGGATGCATTTTTTGCATCAATTTGCGATGCGCGGCAATAATTTCAGATTCCGATGCGCCCATCTTTAAACCCAATATTTCATAAGCCTCTTCAACCGACATGTCGCCTTTGGCACTGGCTTTATTTTGCCGTTGCGAGGTATTCTGTTTTGCAGCGTTGAAGTCTGACCATAGCCGCTGTAAATAGGGCGAATAACGCAACAATACCGGCATTAAGCGGAATAAGAAGGCGATAACCACCCCCGCCAACGCAAAAAAACCGTTCAAGCGTCCGGTTGCGGTCAAATAAAGCAAGATCAGCCCGGTAACGAATAGAAATAAGACCTTGCTATAACGGGCCAATACGGTCGGCGAGGTTTTTAAAAGCTTACGTATCCCAAAAAATGCGATGATAAATAACAAAATCAGATAAATTCGAATCAAGGTTTACTCCTGAATTAATGATCTGTTTAAGATCGTTCACAAGGCTTCCGCTCCTTGGCAATTGCTCCCGCATTACTCTCTACCCCCTGCATCCCTTAGCTGGATTTGATCGGCCACGGAGGGTGGAAATATCGCAATACCCCAGCAGCAGCCACAGCCATGTAGGCATAGTATTTGGATAAATAATACCTTAGAATATGACATCTTATGATAACAATCTAATAATTTGGTTGATATGCAGAATGCTCAAATTCCGATTTTAGGTTTTGTTGCCGCAAGCGGAACCGGCAAAACTACGTTACTGACCGAATTGATCCCGATTTTAAAACAAAGCGGCTTGCGCATCGGCCTGATCAAACACAGTCATCATGATTTTGAGATTGACCAGCCCGGAAAAGACAGCTTTCGTCTGAGGGAAGCCGGTGCCTCGTCCGTCATGCTGGTATCCCGGTATCGACGCGCGATCATTACCGAATTCACCCCGGAAAAAGAACCCCGCTTGGATGAGCAGTTAAAGCAATTCGATCAATCCGAACTGGACCTGATCCTGGTTGAAGGCTTTAGGGCGGAACAGTTTCCTAAAATTGAATTGCATCGACCCTCGCTCGAAAAACCCTTGCTTTACCCAAACGACCCGGACATCATCGCGATAGCGACAGATGCCGCACTGGAAACGCCGGATTATTTAGCGCAACTTGAACTTAACCGGCCTGAAATGATTGCCGCCTTTATCCAAAACCATGTTATGAAAAGCCATGATTGATGCATGCAGCCAGGAATCCAGGCCGTTATTGTCTATTGACGACGCGTTGGGCAGAATCAAGACGGCCGTAAACCCTGTAAACGGCACAGAAAAAGCGGCGTTAAAAAACGCCTTGGGACGGGTGCTGGCAGAATCGGTTTATTCACCGATCAACATTCCTCATGACCGGAATGCGGCTATGGATGGCTATGCTTTTGCAAGTCGAGACATGGCTGACGGGCAAGCGTTTACGTTAGCTTTGGCCGGAACTTCCTGGGCCGGGCGGCCATTTCAGGGACAGTTGCAAGCCGGTCAATGCGTCAGGATTTTTACCGGCGCGGTGGTGCCGGAGCAAGCCGATTCAGTGATCATGCAGGAACATGTGCAGGTTCAGGAACAAACCGTACATTTTCCGGCTGACACACGGGCGCTACAAAATGTCAGGAAAATCGGCGAAGACGTTAAACAAGGCGAGTGCTTAATAGCCCAGCCTAAAAAGCTGACGGCGGTTGATCTGGGTTTACTGGCTTCAGCCGGTATTGATGAAGTTACCGTTAAGCGTCAGTTAAAAATCGCTCATTTTTCCACCGGCGACGAACTGACCTCATTAGGCCGACCGCTGGAGCCGGGTAAAATCTACGACAGCAACCGTGCTATGCTGGGCGGATTGTTGTCGGATCCCGGCTACAGCGTTGTTGATCTGGGTGTCATCCCTGACAACAAACAGTTGCTTGAAGACCGCTTTATCGAGGCGTCCCTGAGCTATGATGTGATTATAACGACCGGCGGCGCCTCGGTCGGTGAAGCCGATTATGTCAAAGAAATCCTGCAAAGCTGCGGCGAAGTCAATTTCTGGAAAATTGCGATAAAACCCGGTAAACCGCTGGCTTTCGGCAAAATAGGGCAGTGTCATTTTTTCGGGTTGCCCGGCAATCCGGTAGCCGTCGTCGTGACCTTTCAGCAGATTGTAGCGCCCGCGCTAAGGCAGCTTTCCGGCGCACCGTCTGTCAAACCGTTAAGGTTTACCGCGACATGTACCTCGGCATTAAAAAAATCTCCCGGACGGCAGGAATATCAGCGCGGCATCCTCAGTCAAGATGAAAACGGCGAGTTCTTTGTCGCTTCAGCGGGGCAGCAAGGCTCGCATATTCTCAGCTCCATGAGCCGGAGCGGCTGCTACATCGTCTTGCCGGAAGCGTGCAAGGGCGTACAAGCCGGTGACAGGGTAACGGTTGAACCGTTTAGTTTGTTGATATAGCGGGTTGCAAGCTGACGGGACTGTGAAGGTATCATCTAAACCAAGCTAAAAGCGTTATTCACCACGAAGGCACGAAGAACACGAAGTTTACAGGTATTTTTCTTCGTGCCTCCGTAAGTTATGCTGGCGTTGTTACTTTCACAGTCTCTGATGTCCTGAAACACGGATTTCCCGGCATCACGCAGCTTGTTGCCGTTGGTTTCGCGCTCGCCATGGTCGGGTCCGTGGCGAAGCTCAAACAAATCATAAAAACGGGCGCATTCGAGTAACGCAAAGCGTTCGCTTTTTATCAATTCCTTAATGAGCTTGAGCTTATAAATCAGGCCTTTTTAACAAATTCTGATTTAAGTTTCATTGCGCCAATACCTTCGATTCTGCAGTCAATATCATGGTCGCCGTCGACCAGACGGATGATTTTGACTCGAGTGCCGACTTTGACCACCGACGATGAGCCTTTGACTTTGAGATCCTTGATTACGGTGACGGTATCGCCGTCTTGCAACACGTTGCCGTTTGCATCCTTAACGATACGGACATCGGAGCTATCTTCGGCTGTCCCATCTTTTGGCCATTCGTGTGCGCATTCGGGGCAGACATACATCATATCGTCTTCGTAGGTAAATTCTGAGCCGCATGCGGGACATTTGGGGAGACTATTCATTGCTTTCCTTAATGTAGAGTTGTTTCAACCTTGTGGAATACAAGGCGTATTGAGGCGACATAATGCCAGATTTAGGCGTTTATTTCCATTTCACGAGGGATTATGTCTATTCGGGACGCGCAGATTCAGGCCATTATGGGTGAAAGCGGCGCTATGCGAAGAGGGCATTCGGCGATTTTAGATAATGCTTATTTCATTCCGCCAAAAACTAAACAATCACAGGCTTTTGCAGCGCCGGTTTCAATTTTGTAACAAGACCCACTAATCCACCCGCTCGACTTTAACCAAAATATGCATCTGGCTTTTGTCGCTTTGGCGCGTATTAACAAGCGCGCTGTTTGTACTGCTGCTACTGCTTTCGCCAGCGCCCCCAAGTTCCACCCATTCGCCAAGATTAACCCTGATTGTTGATTGCGCATCCCGGGTCTCGATCTGTCCCCGTCCGTTCATTTTGTCCGACCAGGGCGATACGCTCAGAATGACTTGTTGTCCGGCCAGTCTGGGTATTACCGCAAAACCGGTGGTCGCTTCAGTATATTCGGTCGTCGTGGGGTAACCGTAACCGGAAAAATTTTGTCTCGGGTAAACATTGCCCGCTTTAATCTGAGCCGGGACGCCTTCCATCGTTCGAACGGTCTGGGTGTTTTCGTCGGCGCCTTTATCTTGAGTCTGATACAAATGACCGATGATCCTGCCGCCGGACCTTAATGGGTCATTGACCGGGATATTCAGTTGAGCCCTGGCGGCCGCGTTAAGTTCATCGGCGGTAGTCTGCCTGCTCTGAATGACGGTGATGAGCAGATTGCTTTGGCGCACATCCAGTTGATTGATGATGGCCTTGATTTCAGCCAGCTTGTCGGGCGTAGTTTTGACCAGTAGATTGGAGCCGTTATCGACCAGTTGGGCGGTATTCCCAAGCAATGGCGCGAGCAATGGCACTATCTCGAACGCCGGTCGATTGGTTAAGGGAATTACTTCGATAACTGTTTCTGCGGTAACAGCACTGCTGCCAAGCAGGGTTACGAAAATCAAGGCTAAAAGTTTTTTCAAGGCGATGCTCCGGTGCAGTAACCATTAATCGCTATGGTATAACGTTGTGTGTGCCATCCGAAATTCTTTTTCGTGATACCGGTCGGGTGATTTGATGCCTGCATCCGGCAGCCGATTTTTCCATGGCCAAGCCGGATCGATTACCTGGGAAATAGTGGTGAGGGAAAAATCACAATCAATCGTCCACCCTGTGTTGGAGCAATTTAGTTCCGAACGGGTATTGAGTTTTCAAATATATTGGGGACGTTTATGAATGAATCACAACGTATCGAAGCGGCGAAAACCGGCGATGTTAATCGGCTGCAAGCCGGACAATTGTTGATATGAATGCGCAACTATCGGTCTCAACCAACGTCGTCTGGCATCGCGCCACCGTAACCCGCGCTCGGCGTGAAGCGCAAAACGGCCATCGCGGCGCGATCTTATGGTTCACCGGATTATCCGGGTCGGGCAAATCGACGCTGGCTCATGCCGTCGAAGAAGCGCTGCACCATCGGGGCTGTCGCACCTTCGTGCTGGATGGCGATAATGTTCGTCACGGTTTGTGCGGCGACCTGGGCTTTTCGGCGCAAGACCGCCAGGAAAACATTCGTCGCATCGGTGAAATGGCGAAGATTTTTATGGAAGCGGGCATCATTGTGCTGACCGCCTTCATATCGCCCTATCGTGCAGACCGCGAACGGGTGCGCGGCATAGTGGAGCGCGACGACTTTATCGAAATTTATTGCGACACACCGATCGAAATTTGCGAGTCGCGCGACGTAAAAGGCCTTTATAAAAAAGCTCGGGCCGGACAATTAGCGGAATTCACCGGCATCACCTCACCTTACGAAATACCAGAAAATTGCGAACTCACCGTGCATACCGGAACAACAGATCTGGATGTCTGTGTACAACAGGTTATCGATAAAATGACGCAGCATGGCATTATCGCCAGTGCAAATTCCAGGCGGGAACGCAGCAAAAAAGCATGAACCTGGAAAAATCATTTCGTCCACGAAAAACACGAAAAGCACGAAAAATTTCAAAGAGATACCGAACTGTAGACTTTTACCCAAAGGGTGAGCAGATAAATCAATGCAACATACTGATTTATTTCGTGTCGCCTGGGAGCGCCTATTTTTGGCTTTCGTGTCTTTCGTGCTTTTCGTGGACAATTGCGGTTTTTAGCATGAACCTAAAAGCTGCGATTGGCCCACGAAAAACTGCTATGAGGAAAAAATCACAACCAATCGTCTACTCAGTGTTGGGCAATTTAATCCCGGTTCGGCGATGCCATGAGTTTCTTCAGTATTTTTAACATTATTGAGTTTTCCACCTGGTTAGAGGGAATGATTTATGAATGAAGCGCAGCTGATCGAAGCCGCGAAAGCGGGCGACATTAATCGGGTGCAAGCCTTGATTGATGATGGCGAGGATTTGGAGCAAAAAGACAATTACGGTTGGACGGCATTGAACTGGGCAGCCGGTCATGGCTATTTGGTTATTGTTCAGCTTTTACACAAAGCCGGAGCCAATGCAGTCAATAGCGGCCGCGATCTCAGAACGCCTTATCAAATCGCCTTGGCGGCCGCACAGGTGGAAGTTGCAAGCCTGCTGCAACAGGTGGAGCAAGACAGCGGCATTGGGTCGGAAAGACCTGTTCGTCCGTATTGCAAAGCCTACCCGGTCAAAGTGTTCGATCAATTTTCCGGCTGGCGGCCAACGCCGGCGGACGACGCCGTGGTCTATCTGCATCAGGATTTTAGCGTCACCGCGTCGATGTGGCATGGGGAGGATGTGGTGTTTGACCGGGTTTCGGAAGACTGGCGAAATTATTGCCGGGATCGGCTGGGTTTTCATGTGCCGACCGATTTGGAACTTGCCGCCGATTATCGGCAACGCAGGCCGGAATAAGGTCACCCAAGCCTGTCCTGAGCTTGGCGAAGGGCATAGCGCGAGGTGGCTTTTCCGGCGTTCCCGATGGTGTTTTGCAGGAACCTCCCGTTTTCGCTGTCGCTCAAGCGGGCTTATTACGGCCTACAGGGCGGCAATTCAACAGACGACTCATTCAAAGAGAGTAGGGCGAATATGTTAAACAAACAACACAGTTTTGACGGCGTAGATGAGGATGTATCATTCAGCAACGCCGCATCCCTGATTGAATTATTGCAGTTGCGGGCGGAGCGGCAAACGCATCGCACCGCTTATACGTTCCTGGAAAACGGCGAACAACCCATTCAGTCGATGACTTACGGCGAGCTGGACTTGCAGGCCAGACAGCTGGCCGCGCAGTTGCAGGCGTTGGGCTTGCAGGGCGAGCGCGCAATTTTGCTGTATCCGCCGGAATTGGACTATATCGTGGCGTTTTTCGCCTGTCTCTACGGAGGTCTGATTGCGGTACCGGCTTATCCGCCGAGCAACGGCCGACACATGCCGCGGTTGCAGGCGGTCATTGATGACAGTCAGGCGGCGGTGATACTCAGCACGCAAAGCGTCGCGAATACGGTGCGCCAATTTGCAGTCGACAGTGCTGGTTTGTTAGATAGGCATTGGCTGATTACTGACAGTCTTGCGGATGTCGATGCAAGCGGCTGGCGCTTGCCGACATTGCGCGACCATGATCCGGCTTTCCTGCAATACACCTCGGGTTCCACCGGCAACGCCAAGGGCGTGATAATCAGCCACGGCAATCTGATGGCGAATCAGCAGCTGATCAAACGGCGCTTCGGTCACAATGCGCAGTCGACGGTGGTCGGCTGGTTGCCGCTCTACCACGACATGGGTTTGATCGGCAACGTCATGCAGCCCTTATATTGCGGGGCCAGCGCTATTCTAATGTCGCCGATGGCGTTTCTGGAAAAACCTGTCCGCTGGCTGCAAGCGATCAGCGATTATCGCGCTCATACCAGCGGCGGGCCCAATTTTGCATTCGATCTGTGCGAGCAAAAAATCTCGGCCGAAGAAAAAGTTGGGTTGGATCTTAGCAGCTGGCAATTGGCCTTTAACGGCGCCGAACCGATTAACCCGGATACCTTGGATCGTTTTGCCGCCGCTTTTGCAGAATGCGGATTTAGCCGCGAGGCTTTTTATCCCTGTTACGGCTTGGCGGAAGCAACCTTGCTGGCTACCGGCGGCGATAAAAATGCCGAGCCTACGGTGGCGGCTTTTTATAAGGCCGGTCTGGAACAAGGCAAGGTGCGTCCGGCCATCAGCGGCGATGACGAGACCCGCCGGCTGGTTGGCTGCGGCGGTATCGATGTTGACGCCGCGCAACGGATTCGTATCGTCGACCCCGAAACCGGCGAGCCGTGCAGAGGCGATCGAATCGGCGAGATCCAACTCGGCGGCCCCAGTATCAGCCAAGGTTATTGGCAAAATGCGTCGGCCACCGGGCAGGCGTTTATCGGCGATGCAAACAGTCAACACCGCTGGCTGCGCACCGGCGATTTGGGCTTTATCGAGGGCGGCGAATTGTTCGTTTCAGGACGGCTGAAAGACCTGATCATCATCCGCGGCCGCAATTACTACCCTCACGACCTGGAATATGCAACCGAAGCGGCGACCGATGCGCTAAATCCCGGTTGTGCGGCCGCTTTTGCGGTAAGCGGAGACGACGGCGAAAAGCTGGTTGTGTTGGCCGAACTGAAACGCAACCGCTTAAGACAGGCCGACTACCGGGCCGAGTTTGCCGCAATACGCAGCAGGCTGGTCGAGGAATGCGGAATACAAGCCGATACCGTGATGCTGTTGAAACCGGGCGCGATCTTGAAAACCAGCAGCGGCAAAATCAGGCGTTCGGCTTGTCGGCAGGCCTTCGAGCAGCAGCAATTTAAGGTTGTTGCCGTTGATGAGTTGAACGGCGGAGGTAGCGTAGAACCCGACACGGCTAAACCGATGCAAAGCGTGGAGCCGACTTTATTGAGGCAGGTATTGCTGTCGATTGCCGATGCGGAGGGCGCCCGTTTACTGGCGCAAGTTCTGGTTGAAAAGGTGGCGGCTTTGTCCGGCTTGGCGACTGAAGCTGTCGATATAGCGCAATCGCTTCCAAGTCTGGGCATGGACTCGCTGAAAGCCGTGGAGCTGAAATACTTTATCGACGAATTGCTGGCTATCGATTTGCCGGTGGCGCAGCTGCTCGGCAATCATTCCCTGGCTATGTGCGCCGAACAGGCTTTAACGTTGGCGAAATCCGGCCAAGCGCAAATCGCCCCGTCGGCGGTTGAAGACAACGATGAGCAGCCGTTATCATTCGGGCAGCAGGCGCTGTGGACCGCCAACCGTATAGAAACCGACAGCTCGCTGTATAACATGCCGGTTGCCATGCACGTCCGCGGCAAGCTGGATAAGTCGGCATTAAACGGCGCACTGGCCGCGCTGTTCGAACGCCATGCGCAATTACGCAGCGGCTTCCGGCTTAACCGGCAGACCCAAACGGTGCGTATCCCGCTGGCGGAGTCCCAGTATCGATTGGTGAGCGTGACTTGCTACGACGAGCGGCAACGCAGAGAAGCCATCGCCGCTTTCGTGCGCAAACCGTTCGATTTAGAGCAAGGTCCGTTACTGAAAGCCGCCTTGTTCAGCTGTGCCGACGACGATCATGTGCTGGTATTTTGCGCGCATCATATCGTCGTCGATTTCCGCTCGTTGTCGATTCTGCTGGAAGAATTCAAGACGCATTATCTCGGGCAGGCTCAGTATTTGCCGGAGCCTGCGGCGAGTTATGCCGATTATGTCGCCTGGCAATCGGCGTATCTGGCCGATCGGCGTGCCGAACAGGATTGGCAATACTGGCAACGGCAGTTGTCCGGCGATCTGCCGAAACTGGCTCTGCCTATCGAACGGCAAACAGCCTGTTCGTCGTCATGCCGGGGACAAGCGGAAACACTGACTATCGCACCGGATACCCTGCAAAAACTCAAGCTATTGGCCGCCGAGCAGCACACGACCTTGTATACGTTGTTGCTGACGGTGTTCAAAACCCTGCTTTACCGCTACAGCGGCCGGCAGGACATCATCGTCGGTTCGCCGACGCTGGGCAGGCCGAAGCGGGAGTTCGCCGATACCGTCGGTTATTTCGTCAACCCGGTGGTGCTGCGTTCGCACCCCACTGCCGAGCAGCGTTTTAGCGATTATCTGGCCGAAGTCAACGCGACCGTGCTGGATGCGCTGACTCATCAATATTACCCGTTCTCGTTGCTGGTGGAAAAATTGCAGCCCGAGCGCGAGCAGGGACAGTCTGCGTTTTACCGCGCCTGGTTCGTACTGCAAAGCGGCGGTGCATCCGACGCCGCCGAGCTGGCCTTGGGCATACCGGGCATCGCGCTGGATTGGGCCGGTTTGTCGGTCGAAAGCTATGCGCTGGAAGAGGCCGCTGCGCAATTCGATATGGCCTTGCTGATGGCGGAGACCCAGCAGGGCCTGGCCGCTTCGTTCCAGTACCGGAGCGAGCTGTTGTCCCGCGCCGCCGTGTTAAGACTGATCGGACATTTCCAATGCCTGCTGCACGGTATGCTTGCCAATCCCGACAGCCGCTTGTCGGAACTGCCGCTGCTGACAGCGCCCGAGCGTAAACAGTTGGCGGAATGGAACGCAACCGGTATCGATTATCCGCACAGCAACACGATACACAGTGTTTTCGAAGCCGTTGCCCGGCAGCACCCGGACGCCGTCGCGCTGGTTTATCAGCAGCGGCGTCTTAGCTATGCCGAACTCAATGCCCAGGCCAACCGTCTGGCGCAGTGTCTACTGGCGCAGGGCGCGGGGCCGGAAAGGCGCGTTGCCCTGTGTATTTCGCGCTGCCCGGAACTGGTGGTGGGGATCTTGGCGATACTCAAAGCCGGTGCGGTGTATGTGCCGGTCGACCCCGCGTATCCAAAGGATAGGCAAGCTTATTTGATGCAGGATGCCGATTGCAGATGGCTGTTGACCGATACCGCGTTGTTGCCCGGTCTCGACTGCGGCACGATGGCGACGATATGCGTCGACGATATGGACGCTTACGGCAATTGCAGCAGCGACAATCCGGAAATACCGCTGCATGCCGACCATGCGGCTTATGTCATTTACACCTCGGGCTCGACCGGCAAGCCCAAAGGCGTGGTGGTCAGCCACGGCAACCTGATGCATTCGACCTGGGCCAGAAATGCCTATTACCAGGAGTCGGTCGGCTGTTATCTGCTGCTGTCGTCGTTCGCGTTCGACAGTTCGGTGGCGGGGATTTTCTGGACGCTGAGCCAGGGCGGCTGTTTGTGTTTGCCGGAGGAGAGCCAGGTTAAGGACCCGGCCGCGTTGGGCGCACTGATCGAATACCGGCGGGTAACGCATCTGCTGGCGCTGCCGTCGCTTTATCAACTGCTGCTCGAGCATGCGCCGACGGTCGCGCTGAAAACCTTGAATACCGTTGTCGTTGCCGGGGAAGCCTGCGCCAACCCGCTCACCGAATTGCATTTCAATCATTTGCCGGATACGGCGTTGTTCAATGAATACGGCCCCACCGAAGCCACGGTGTGGAGCAGCGTTTACGCGGTTACTCAGCCGCAAAGCGGGGCCAACGTGCCGATCGGCAAGCCGATCAACAATATGCGCATCTATGTAGTGGACGATGCGCTGCAACTGCTGCCAGTCGGCGTCGCCGGGGAATTGCTGGTCGGCGGAGAAGGCATCAGTCGCGGTTATCTCGATCAAGCCGGGCTGACCGCGGAAAGGTTCATCCCCGATCCGTTCGGTGCGACAGGCGACAGGCTGTATAAAACCGGCGACCGGGCGCGTTATCTCGCCGACGGCAATATCGAATTTTTAGGTCGTCTCGATCAACAGGTCAAAATCAGGGGTTACCGCATAGAGCTGGGCGAAATCGAGGCTTGTCTGCTGCGGCATCCGTCGATAAAAGCGGCGGCGGTAGCCGTTCGCGAGGAAGTGCCGGGCAATAAACGCCTGACCGCTTACCTGGTTGCGGAATCCGGCAATACGACGGATACCGAAGATTTAAAAGCGCACATCAGACACTGTTTGCCGGAGTACATGCTGCCCTCGGCCTGGCTATGGCTGGACGCGATGCCGTTGAACGCCAACGGCAAACTGGATCGCAACGCATTGCCCGCGTCGGCAACGCAAACCGACAGCGCAGCGTCGTACGTTGCGCCGCGCGATGAGGCGGAACAAGCGGTGGCCGACATTTGGCAGGAAGTGCTGGGCGTTCAGCAATTGAGCATTCATGACGATTTTTTCGAGCTGGGCGGGCATTCATTGTCCGGCGTGCAGGTGACCGCAAAAGTGCAGGAGCTGTTCAATATCGAGGTGCCGGTCAATATCTTGTTCGAGGCCGCGACCGTCGCCAAATTTGTCGACCGGATGGCGGAATATCAGGAGACAGAGCAACTTGAGGCCGCGGAATAAGCGGTGCGCATAAAGCTGGAAAAACCGATTAGTCCACGAAAAGCACGAAAATTGCTCGTTTGCTCGTTCCCAAGCTCCAGCTTGGGAATGCAGTGTTGGAAGCTCCAGCTTCCCGTACCCAAAAAGACAAGAAGCCGGAGTTCTTCGACAGGATTTTCTCGTTCCTACGCGCCGCGAGTCACGGTTAGCTTATCGAAAATACGGGTCGGACAAATCGGGACGCAGCGCGTCCTGCAATGCATTCCCACGCAGCGCGTGGGAACGAGGCCAAGCTGGAGCTTGGGAACTAGCACATAACTGGAGAACAACATCATGAATGATAAAACCCTGTACCGCCTGGCCGACTCGACAGCAGTAGAGGCGCTGGTCGACAACTGGGTGGCCTGGCCGCATACCTTTTCGCCGGTGCCTTACAGCCTGCACATGCTGAACTACCAGAAGAAAAACCTGGGCTCGTATCTGCAAAGCCCCGAGATTCACGTCAAATCCAGCGCCAATCCCAAGCTGCTGGGCGGCGCGTTTGTCAATATTCCGGTCGAGCGAAAAGCGGAAGTCGCGAAGATGCTGGACCGGATGGACAGCGAGCACGGCGGCAACCTGCAAATGGCGCAGGATTTGATCGATTTCCAAAACCTGCTGGACCGGGAAGCCGCAGGCCAAAGCCTGGAACCGTATTACGCGATGCTGCCGGAGTCGATGCGCGGCTATGTCGAATTGCTGTACGACTACAATAACCGGCCTATCGTGCGTTGCATCGAAAGCCTGTTCTACAAAAGCCCGCATTATAAAAACCACCTGCAATCGCTACGCCTGTTTACCCAGACCCACGACCGCGCCCGGCCTTATTACATGAGCACGCCGCGCTTGCCGGAACACGACAGCATCGAATGGGCTATCCCGTTTGCCCAGGCGCAAATCGACGAACTGTTCAAACTGGACAGCCAGCCGCAATCCTTGGCCTACATACGCGAGGTGTTGGGACTCGATGCCGGTGACGACAAAAAGCTGATCGAGCTGCTCACCGACCAACCGCCGCGGGCGGCCGAAGCCTGGCAAGGCAGCGGCGTGCGGGTGCGCTATCTCGGGCATGCCAGCGTGTTGGTCGAATATAACGGCGTTGCGATTCTGATCGACCCGTTCATTGCCGTGCAGCCCAGCCTGGGCGGCATCGACCGTTACAGCTTCCAGGACTTGCCGCTGCATATCGATTATGTGCTGATCACCCATGTCCATCACGATCACTATGTATTTGAAACATTGCTGCGGCTTCGGCACAAAATCGGTTGTCTGGTGGTGCCGAAAAGCTCGGGCATTTTCTACGGGGACATTTCGATGAAACTGCTGGCCCGCGAACTGGGTTTTAGCCATGTGATCGAAGTCGATCCGCTGGATACGATCGCGTTTTCCGGGGGGGAGATCATCGCGGCGCCGTTTCTTGGCGAGCATAACGACCTGCCGTTTGCCAAAAGCGCCTACCTGATCAGCGCCGGTGAGCAGCGCCTGCTGTTTGCCGCCGATTCCAACTGCCTGGACCGGCGCATGTACGAGAACCTGTGCGCCGAGTACGGCCCTATCCAGACCGTATTCTTGGGCATGGAATGCATAGGCGCGCCGTTATCCTGGGTGTACGGGCCGCTGCTGCCGAAACTGCCGGAGCGCAAGCATTGCCAGACGAGGCGTTCGAAGGGCAGCGATGCCGATGCGGCTTTTAGCCTGCTGGACGCGGTGCAAGCCGAACGGGTTTATATCTATGCCATTGGCCGCGAACCCTGGCTGCAATATTTCATGGCCTTGGAGCCGGAAGATGATGACGCCTATATCAGGGAAATCGGTAAGGTGCTGGAGGCCTGTCAAAGCAGAGGTTTTGCCGATGCGAGGCGGCTGTATGGCAAGGATGATATTCATTTGGGCGATTGATTCTAAAAACGACGATTTGTCCAGGAAAAGCACGAAAGACACGAAAGACAAGACATTGCGCTAGTTCCCAAGCTCCTGCTTGGGAATTCAGTACGGGAAGCTCTAGCTTCCCGGCTCGCAAAGCTGGAGCTTTGCTCACTGGGTTCCCAAGCGGGAGCTTGGGAACCAGCGTATCTCTTAACTTAATGGCAGTGACGCGGCGCGTGGGAACGAGGGTATCTCGCAGACACTTGTATATAACGATGAGCGCAGCGCGTAGGAACGAGGGTAAACAAATCATGACCGACACAACAACACCAGTCGAACACCGGCAAGCTAATCGCACACAGCTGATTGCCAGACTCAGGAAAACCGATACCCCGGCCGACGGCGTTATTAGTAAACGTAGCGACGGCCAACCGGCGCCCTTATCGTATTCGCAGGAGCGCTTGTGGATCATGTCGCAGCTGGAGCCGGATAACCCGATCTACAACGTCGCCGGTGCCGTGCAGTTCGACGGCCGGCTGAACACGCAAGCCTTGCAGCACAGTCTGGACGAGGTAGTCAGACGCCACGAAATCCTGCGCAGTCGTTTTACCGCAGAGGGCCAACAGGTAGAGCCGGGCGGCGGATTGCCGTTGAGCCGCCTGGATCTCGCTGACTTCCATCAGGATAGTGCGATGGCACAGTTCCAACATTGCGCCGACGCTTTTATCCGCCGCCCGTTCCTGCTTGCCGAACAGCCCCCGCTACGGGCGCTGCTGGCCGTATTGGGCGAGCGTCGGCATATCTTGCTGCTGACTTTGCATCACATCGTCTCGGATCGCTGGTCGGTCGGCGTGCTGATGCAGGAAGTCGCCGCATTGTACGGCGCATACAGCCAAGGCAAGCCGTCGGTCTTACCTGAGCTGCCGATTCAATACGGCGATTTTTGCATCTGGCAACGCGGTCAGCAGGAAAAATGGGCCAAGCATCTGACTTACTGGCGGCAAAAACTGACAGGCGCGCCGCCGTTGCTCGCGTTGCCGACCGACCGGCCCAGGCCGCCGACGCCCAGCTACCGCGGCGACATGCACTATTTCGAACTTTCCGCCGAACTGAGCAGCGCGCTGAAACAACTGGGCAAACAATACAAGGTCACGCTGTTCATGGTGATGGCCGCCGCGTTCAACGCGCTGCTGCACCGCCATACCGGCAGCAAGGATATTTGCATCGGTTATCCGGTGGCCGGGCGCAGCCAAAGCCAGACGGCGGCTTTGATAGGCTTTTTTGTCAACACGCTGGTGCTGCGTTGCCAAGTTGAGGCCGATCTGCCGTTTTCGGAACTGCTGTTGCAACTGCGCGGACAGGCCTTGCAGGATCAGGATCATCAGGGGCTGTCCTTCGGTCAATTGCTGGAAGCGCTGAATCCGGTTCGCAACACCAGTCATGCGCCTTTGTTCCAGGTGATGCTGGCGGTGCAGAATGTGCCGATGCCGGATTTTCGGATGCAGGATGTCTCGGCCGTGCCGCTGACCATGAACAACAGCGTAGCCCAATTCGACCTGAGCCTGTTTGTCGATGAGCGCGACGGCAAGCTGTTAGGCAGCTTCGAGTACAGCACCGATTTATTCGACGCGGGGACTATCGCCAGAATGGCCGGGCATTTGCAAATACTGCTGGCAGGCGCGGTCAGCAGTCCCGAACTGCCGTTGAAACAATTGCCGCTGCTGCCTGAAGCGGAAACCAGGCAGTTGCTTGACGACTGGAGTGGCCCCGTGCGCGCCTTGGCTCCAAAGGCGCGCGCGGCACGTCCTACGGATGGTTTATTAATTCACCGGCTTTTTGAACAGCAGGCGCAACTGACGCCGGATAAAACGGCGCTGGCTTTTGCCGGTCAGCTTATCAGTTACGGCGAACTTAACAGCCGCGCGGCATTATGGGCCGAACGGCTGCTGGATTTGGGTATCGGTCCCGAATGCCGGGTTGGCGTCTGCGCCGAGCGTTCCGTAGAGTTGATTGTCGGCTTGCTGGCCGTGCTCAAAGCAGGGGCGGCCTATGTTCCGTTGGACCCGAGCTATCCCGAAGACCGGCTGGATTTTATGCTAAGCGATGCCGGTATCGAGTTGTTACTGACCCAAAGCGCGTTGACCGGCAAGTTTCAGCATCGCGCCATCGAGATGTTTTGCCTGGATAACGATTCAGCGGAAGGCCACGCAAAGCGCACAGCTTCCCGCTCGGTAGCGCCGGACAATACCGCCTATATCATTTATACCTCGGGTTCCACAGGGCAGCCTAAAGGCGTCGCGGTCAGCCACGGAAATCTGTTGCACTCGACACTGGCCAGGGTTAATTATTACCGCGAACCGCTGGGATGCTTTTTGCTGCTGTCCTCGTTTGCCTTCGACAGTTCCGTCGCCGGAATATTCTGGACGCTAAGCCAAGGCGGATGTTTGTGCCTGCCGCAACAGGAGGACTTGATCGATCCCTCCGCCCTGGCCGGACTGATTAACCAACATCGGGTCACGCATCTGCTGGCCCTGTCTTCGTTTTATACGGCCATTATCAATGACGGAAATCTTCCAAAGCTAAATACCCTGCAAGCGGTTATCGTCGCAGGGGAGGCCTGTTCGGGCGACATCGCCGCAGAGCATCACCGCAAGCTGCCGGAGGTTCGGTTTTACAACGAATACGGCCCTACGGAAGGCACGGTTTGGAGCAGCGTTTATCGCAGCACAACAGCTGACACCGGCGTCATGCTGCCGATAGGCCGGGCCATCGATAAGGTGCGGACTTATATTCTGGACCGGCAACGCCAGCCGGTACCGATAGGCGTCAGCGGCGAACTGTGCATAGGTGGCGCCGGCTTGGCGCAAGGCTATTTGAACCAACCGGCGTTGACTGCGGAAAAATTTATTCCCAATCCGTTCGCTGCGAACGGCGAGCGGCTTTACAAAACCGGCGACCTGGCGCGCTTTCGCGCCGACGGCGAGATTGAGTTTCTGGGCCGCATCGACAACCAGGTCAAGATTCGCGGCTATCGGATCGAGTTGGGCGAAATCGAAGAGCGCCTGCAACAGCATCCCGCCATTAAGGATGCCGTTGTTCTGGTCACAGAGGAAGTATCCGGCAATAAAAGGCTGGTTGCCTATCTGGTTGGGCGGCAATCCGCCGTGATGCCGGAAGCCTCCGTTTTTCATGCCTATCTTAAGCAAACGCTGCCGGATTATATGGTGCCGTCGAGCTATGTCGCATTGGACGAGTTGCCGTTAATGCCGAACGGCAAGCGGGATCGCCTGGCATTGCTGGACATCAAACAACCGGCAGCCCAAGCACGGGCATTTAAACCGGCGTCGAACTGGATCGAGGCGGATCTGGCCGACATTTGGCGGGAAGTGTTGGGCCTTGAAGCAATCGGCGTCGATGCGGATTTTTTCGAACAAGGCGGACATTCGTTGGCGGCCATTCAAGTCAAGTCGCGTATTCAATGCGTTTTCAATATGGATGTTCCGGCGAAGATGCTGTTCGAATCGCCGACCATCGAATTGCAGGCTGCCGAGATAGCCCGGCTGCAAATTCAACAGCACGATGACCGTTCTTTGGACGAGTTGATAAAAGAACTCGAACAGCTTTCGGATGAAGAAGTCAGTCATTTGCTGGTCGGCAAGTGACAGTTGCCCATTTCAATCAGGATTTTTTAAACATGCCCAGCCATACCGCACGAATCGCCGATCTGTCTAAAGAAAAACAAGCCCTGCTGTTGAAACGCATTAAGGAAAGATCGGTTTCCGTCCACCAGTCCATTGCTAAGCGAGCGGATGTTGCGCCGTGCCCGTTATCGTTCGCGCAGGAAAGATTATGGTTTTTGGCGCAAATGGAACCCGATAACCCGTTTTACAACATGGCCGGGGCGGTGCAGGTACAAGGCAACCTGAACGTACCGGTATTGGAACAAGCGCTGAACGAAGTCGTCCGCCGCCACGAAGCGTTAAGAACCACGTTTCGGATCATCGAAGACGAAGCCCGGCAAGTCATCACTGACTCGGTTGCAATAACCGTTGACGCTATCGATTTAACGGCGCTGAACGCAGTTCAACAGGAAGACAGGCTCAAGATCCTTGAAGCGCAGGAAGCGCACCGCGTTTTCGATCTTGAGCAAACGCCGCTGGTAAGGGCGGTCCTGGTTAAGCTGGATGACGAACGCTATGTATTGCTGATGACCTTGCATCATATCGTTTCGGATGAATGGTCGCTAAGGCTGCTTATCAAGGAAGTGGGTACGTATTACCAAGCCTTCAAAAACGGCAATCCCTCATTAGAACCTGAGTTGCCGATTCAATATGCCGATTTTGCCGTTTGGCAACGCGGCGAGCTGTATGACAAGCAAATCGCTTATTGGAAACAATACCTGGAGGCCGCGCCTACAGCGCTGGAGTTGCCGACTGACCGGCCCAGAGCATCGGTCATGTCGTATCGCGGCGCAAACCATGAGTTCGAGCTTAATCCTGAAACCTCGGCCGCACTGATCCGCTTAAGCCGCCAGGCCGACACGACGTTATTCGTGGTGATGATGGCCGCATTCAATGTCTTGTTGTCGCGTTGTTCCGGGCAAGACGATGTCTGTGTCGGCTATCCGATCGCAAACCGCAACCGGCGGGACATCGAAAACCTGATCGGTTTTTTCGTCAATACCCAGGTGTTGAGAACCGATTTGTCCGGCAATCCGACTTTTACCGAACTGCTGGGTCGGGTCAGGAAAAATACTCTCGATGCACAAAACAACCAGGACCTGCCGTTCGAGCGCTTGATCGAAGCATTGAAACTGGAGCGGGAACTGAACCGGACGCCGTTGTTCCAGACGATGCTGGTTTACCAGAACGCGCCGATGGACGCGCTAAGCATCTCGGAACTGCATTTTAAGTTGGCCGATGCCAACATGAACGCCGCCAAGTTCGATTTGACCTTGAATGTATCGAAGTCGGAAGACGCCTTGCGTTGCGGTTTTAATTACAGTACCGATTTATTCGACGTAGCGACTATGGTGCGAATGGCGGAGCATTTGCAACAGCTGCTGGAAGGCATCGTCAACTGCCCGGATGTCCCTGTTTCCGAACTGCCGCTGCTGACATTGAATGAAAGATGGCAGGTTCTGCTCGACTGGAACGCGACCGAAGTCGACTATCCGAAGGACCGCTACATTCATCAACTGTTCGAAGCGCAGGCGGAAAAAACGCCGGATGCAGTTGCGACGGTTTTTGAAGGGCAGACGCAAAGTTACTCGGAACTGAACGCCAAGGCTAACCAGTTAGCCCATTATCTACAGCGCAAAGGCGTCGGGCCGGATGTGCTGGTCGGCATTTGCGTCGAGCGTTCGGTGGAAATGGTGGTCGGCTTGCTGGGGATTTTGAAAGCCGGGGGCGCTTATCTGCCGCTGGACCCGAGCTACCCGCAAGACCGGCTTGAGTTCATGCTGCGCGATGTCGCCCCGCCGGTTGTTTTGACCCAGGCGGGATTGCTGGAAAGACACGGTTTCGGCTCGGCAAAAGTGCTGTGCCTGGATAGCGACTGGCCGAAACTGGCAAATGAAATCGCGACCAATCCCGGCGTAAAACTGAGGCCGGAGAACCTGGCCTACTGCATCTACACCTCCGGTTCCACCGGGCAACCGAAAGGCGCGGGCGTGCCGCACCAGGGCATACTCAACCGGCTGCAATGGATGCAGCAACAATACCGGCTGGATGCCGGCGACTCGGTATTGCAAAAGACGCCGTACAGTTTCGATGTTTCGGTCTGGGAGTTTTTTTGGCCGTTGATGACCGGCGCGCAACTGGTCGTTGCCAAGCCCGACGAGCACAAGGACAGTCTGGCGCTGATCGATACCATTATGCGCGAGCAAGTCAGCACGATTCACTTCGTGCCGTCGATGCTGCAAGCCTTTATCGACACGCCGGGCGTGGAAAACTGCACCTCGCTAAAACGCGTGATCTGTAGCGGCGAAGCCTTACCGGCCGATCTGGTCGCACGCTTCCAGCAGAAATTACCGGCCGAACTGCACAACCTTTACGGCCCGACCGAAGCCTCGGTAGACGTCAGTTATTGGCCCTGTTTGCCGGGCATCGCAGAAACCGCGATTCCGATAGGCCGACCGATAGCCAATATTACACTCTACATTCTCGACCGGCAGCTCAACCCGGTTCCGGTCGGCACGCCCGGCGAACTGCATATCGGCGGCATCGGCTTGGCGCGCGGCTATCTCAATCGCCCTGAGCTGACGGCGGAAAAATTCATTCCCAATCCTTATGATCAACAGGGCAGTCGGCTGTACAAAACCGGCGATTGGGTTCGTTACCGGCCGGACGGCAACATCGATTATTTGGGGCGAATCGATCACCAAGTCAAAATTCGCGGTTTCAGGATTGAGCTGGGCGAAATCGAGGCTAGGCTGCTTGAACACCCGGCTATTAAAGAAACGGCAGTCATTGCACGGGAAGACCAAGCGGGCGACAAGCGGCTGGCGGCTTATCTGGTTGCCGCCCATGAGGATTCGCCTGACAGCGAGTTGTTGAAAGCGTGGCTCAGGGAAGCGTTGCCGGAGTACATGGTTCCAAGCGTCTTTGTGACGCTGCAAAGCATGCCGCTCAGCGCCAACGGCAAGCTGGATCGCAAGCGTTTACCGCAACCGGATAGGAGCGGCCTGTCGATGCCGCACTATCAGCACGCGCAAACGCCGATTGAAGGTATTTTGGCCGATATTTGGCGCGAGTTGCTGGCTGTTGAGCGGGTCGGGCGGCACGATAATTTCTTTGAATTGGGCGGCGACTCGATTATGAGCATTCAGGTCGTAAGCCGCGCACGGCAGGCCGGTGTTGTCATTAGCCCCAAACTGCTGTTCCAGCACCAGACCGTCGCTGCCTTGGCGTTGGCGGCCGGGCAAAGTCAGCGCATTTCGGCCGAACAAGGGTCGGTGTTCGGCAAGGTGCCGTTGACGCCGATCCAGCAATGGTTTTTTGAGCAAAACCTGGGCAATCCCCATCACTGGAATCAGGCCTTGTTTCTGGAAATAAATCCCGGCTTGACCGCGGATATTGCAGAACGCGCCGTCAAGCAGTTGTTGATTCACCATGACGCGTTGCGGATGCGCTTTAGCCGGGAAAGCGGCGAGTGGCAACAACACATGCTTAAGGCCGAAACGCAGGCCGTTTTCGAATGCATCGATTTATCCGGCGTCCCGGCGGAACGGCAAGCAACGCTGCTCGAATCGGCGGCATCGATTCAGCAAGCCCGGTTGCATTTAAGCGAGGGGCCTTTATTGCGCGCGGTGTGGTTCGATTTGGGCGAGGGCAAAGGCAGTCGGGTATTGATCGCGATTCACCATTTAGTCGTCGACGGCGTTTCGTGGCGGATTTTACTGGAAGATTTGGCGGTCGCCTGTCGGCAACTGATGTCGGGACAGACGCCGGAATTACCGGCAAAAACCACCTCCTTCAAACAGTGGTCGGAACAAATCGTTAAACAAGTAAGCTCCGGCGGTTTGCAGCTCGACAAAGCGTATTGGCTGGATGCCCGGCGTAGCCCGGTTTTAGTGTTACCGGTAGACCGACCCGGAGGCGGCAACAAGGTTGCCATGGAAGAGGAAGTCACGGTGACGCTGACCGACGCCGAAACGCGCGCCTTGTTACAGGACGTTCCGGGCGCTTATCGCAGCCGGATAGATGACGTGTTGCTGACCGCGCTGACGCTGACATTGCGCGACTGGATGCATTGCGAATCGGTGTTGATCGATTTGGAAGGCCACGGCCGCGAGGACATAGCCGGCGAGCTGGATGTGTCCCGCACTGTGGGCTGGTTTACCACGGTTTATCCGGCGTTATTGAACATTGCCGACGACGCTGCGTTGGGCGATGCGCTGAAAGCGGTAAAGGAGCAGCTGCGCGCCATTCCGATCAACGGCATGAGTTACGGCTTATTGCGCTACGTTGCGCAGGATGCGGAGTTTATAGCGCAGCAGCCTAAGGCGCAGATCATGTTCAACTATCTCGGCCAGCTTGATACGGTCATGGCAGCCGATGCACCGTTCGTACCGAGCCGTGAAACGACCGGTATCAGCTGCGATCAGGCCGGTATCCGGACTCATGAGTTGGCAATCGTCGGCACTATTTCGGAGGGACGGATGCAGCTGAGCTGGCGATACAGCCGGGAGCGTTATCGTAAGGATACGATTGAAAGCTTGGCCGGTAATTATCTGCGGCAGCTTAAAGCGTTAATAGCGCATTGCGTATTGCCTGATTCCGGCGGTTACACGCCGTCGGATTTTCCGTTAGCCGCCTTAGCGCAACCCGGCCTGGATGCGATGGCCTTGACGCCGCGCCGGATTGAGGATATTTACCCCTTGGCGCCGTTGCAATCCGGCCTGATGTTCCACAGTTTTTATGATCCCGAGCCCAGCGTTTACTGCATTCAACTGGGTTGTCGCTTGCTCGGTGAACTCAATGTTCCGGCCTTCAAACAAGCCTGGCAGCAGCTTGTCGATCATCACCCGGTTTTGCGTACACGGTTTCAACTTGAACATCAGGATCAACCCTTACAAATCGTACACAAACAGGCGCAACTGCCGATTACCGAATACGACTGGCGCGCTGATTCGGCGCAGCAGCAAGCGCTGCGCTGGCGGCAGCTGTTGGCTGACGATCAGGCCAAGGGTTTCGATTTCACCCGAGCGCCGTTGATGCGTTTGGGCTTGGTGCAATGCTCGGAGAATGAATACTATTTTTTATGGAGTTATCACCATGTGTTGCTGGATGGCTGGAGCGGGCCGTTACTGTTAAAAGGCGTATTTGCCGCCTACGAGGCGTTGCGGCGCGGGGAGGCGGCCTTGTTACCGGCAGTGCGGCCTTATCGCGATTATATCGGCTGGTTGCAAAGTCAGGGCATGGGGGCAGCCGAAGCTTACTGGCGAACGGCGCTGAGCGGCTTTACCGCTCCGACGCCGTTAATCATCGATAAATCGATCGATAACATCGCCCAACAACACGGCTATGCCAAACACAGCCTGACTTTATCGGCGGCGCAAAGCCTGGCATTACAGCGTTTCGTCAAACAGCGGCAACTGACCTTGAATACGCTGGTACAAGGCGCATGGGCGGTATTGCTCAGCCGTTACAGCGGCGAGAACGATGTCGCCTTCGGCGTTACGGTGTCGGGAAGACCGGCTGATTTAATCGGCGTTGAAGACATGGTCGGGCTATTCATCAATACCTTGCCGCTCCGCATCAGAATAGCGCCGGACTGCGCGGTGCTGGAGGGGTTGCAGGCAATCCTCGAACAAAACCAGGACATGCGCGCTTATGAATTTGCGCCGTTGACGCAAATTCAAGGCTGGTCGGAGGTGCCGCGCGGCACGGCTTTATTCGAAAGTTTGCTGGTTTTCGAAAACTACCCGATCGATCAGGCCTTGACCGAAAATTTCGCCGGTTTGGCTATCGACGCGGTCAATGTTGTCGATCAAACCAATTATCCGTTGACCTTGTCCGCTTATCCGGGAACAAAGCTGCGCCTGGAAATAAGCTATGCCGCAGGCCGATTCGAAGCCGAAACGGTCAAACGGATGCTGCTGCACTTGCAAGACCTGCTTGACGCTTTTGTCGAGCAACCGCAAACGCGTTTATCCGAATTGTCGTTGCTGAGCGTAGCGGAGCGGCAGCAAATCCTGCTCGACTGGAACGCGACGGCAGTCGACTATCCGCAGGGCCGATTCATTCATCAACTGTTCGAAGCGCAGGCGGAAAAAAAACCGGATGCTCTTGCAATTGTTTTTGAAAGACAGACGTTAAGTTACGCGGAACTGAACGGCAGAGCTAACCGGTTAGCCCATTATCTCCGAGGCAAAGGCGTCGGGCCGGATGTGTTGGTAGGCATTTGCGTTGAGCGTTCGCTGGAAATGGTGATCGGTTTGCTGGGGATTTTGAAAGCCGGTGGCGCTTATGTGCCGCTCGACCCCGGCTATCCGCAAGACCGGCTGGACTTCATGGTGCATGATGTCGGAGCGCCGATAGTGCTTAGCCAGGCATCCTGCAAAGCAAAACTTGCGGCCAGTACGGCGGCCGTTCTGTGTCTGGATAGCGAATGGGACCTTGTCGCCGGTGCCGACGATAAAAATCCCGACATCCTGCTGATGCCTGAAAACCTGGCCTACTGCATCTACACTTCCGGCTCCACCGGACAGCCGAAAGGCGCGGGCGTGCCGCATCAGGGCATATTCAACCGGCTGCAATGGATGCAGGAAGCCTACTCGCTAAACCCAACAGACCGGGTATTGCAAAAAACGCCGTACAGCTTCGACGTTTCGGTTTGGGAATTCTTCTGGCCGTTGATGACCGGCGCGCAGCTGATCGTTGCCGAACCGGACGTACACCAGGACCCTGTGGCGCTGATCGATATTATCAAGCGCCGGCAAATCACCACCTTGCATTTCGTGCCGTCGATGCTGTACGCCTTTATCGGTACGCCTGGCGTTGAAACCTGCACCTCGCTAAAACGCGTGATCTGTAGCGGCGAAGCCTTACCGGCCGACTTGGTTGCGCGTTTCCAGCAAAAATTACCGTGCGAACTGCACAACCTTTACGGCCCTACCGAAGCTTCGGTAGATGTCAGTTATTGGGCCTGTTTGCCGGACAGCGCCGAAACCGCGATTCCGATAGGCCGCCCGATAGCCAATATCTGTCTCTATATCCTCGACCGGCAGCTTAACCCGGTAGCGGTCGGCACGCCGGGCGAGCTGCATATCGGCGGCATCGGCTTGGGACGCGGTTATCTGAATCGCCCCGGGCTGACCGCGGAAAAATTCATCCCCAATCCCTACGGCTCAGGCGGCAGCAGGCTGTACAAAACCGGCGATTGGGTGCGTTACCGGGCGGACGGCAATATCGATTATCTGGGCCGTATCGACCATCAAGTCAAAATTCGCGGATTCAGGATCGAGTTGGGGGAAATAGAGGCACAACTCGTCAACTGTCAGGGAGTGCGCGAAGCGGTTGTTATCGCGCGTGAAGATAAACCGAACGACAAGCGGCTGGTGGCTTATTTGCTGACTCAAAACAATATCGAACTGTCGGCTGCCGAATTGCGCAGCCAACTGGCCGAGGTTCTGGCCGATTACATGATACCCGGCGCTTTTGTTTGTCTGGCGGAATTCCCGTTGATGCCCAACGGCAAGCTTAACCGCAAAGCCTTACCCGCGCCGGGCATCGCTTCGGTCATCACCCGCCACTACGAAGCCCCGCAAGGCGATGTGGAAATGGCTGTTGCCGCTATTTGGCAAGACCTGCTCGGGCTCGAACGCATCAGTCGACATGACCATTTTTTCGAATTGGGCGGACACTCGTTGATGGTCGTTACCTTGATCGAACGTCTGCGTCAGCAAGGACTATCGGCGGACGTACGCACGGTATTTATCGCGCCCACCCTCGCGGTAATGGCGGAAGCTATCGACGATAACAAGCATCGATCCCGCATTTTCGAAGCGCCGCCTAATTTGATACCTACGCATTTTGAGCAGTCATTAACCAACACCGGTACCGAGGAGTTTCGGCTATGAATTTGCAGACGGTGTTTGCTTATATGCAGGAAAAAAATATCACCCTGGCTGTAGATAATGGGGAATTAGTGGTTCGTGCAGCACAAGGCGTTATCGATTCGAAAGTCATGGCTTTATTAAAACAGCATAAGCATGAATTATTGCTTGCACTTCAGCAGAATCAAGCCGCGCGGGTATCGAAAGACGCTGCGCAACCAGCGTTACCGGCTAAAATCACCCCGGATATGCTGCCCTTAGTCGATCTCACGCAAGAACAAATCGACCGGATTGTGCTCAGCGTTCCGCAGGGTGTCGCCAACATTCAGGATATTTACCCCTTGGCTCCGTTGCAAGAGGGTATTTTGTTTCATCACCTGCTTGAAACCCAAGGCGATACCTATTTATTACGCTCGGTTGTCGCTTTCGAAAAACGTAAGGGTCTGGACGATTTTCTGGCTGCATTGCAGACCGTGATTAACCGTCACGACATTTTGCGTAGCGCGGTGCATTGGCAATATCTGCCGCAACCGGTTCAAGTAGTGCATCGGCAAGCTCCGCTATGTATTGAAGAACTCACGCTCGTTGGGGACGATGACGCGCTACAGCAGTTGCTCAATCATACCGACCCGCACCATCTGCGTTTGGACCTTCAGCAAGCACCGTTACTGGCGGCTTATATCGTCGCCGACCCGCATTCGAACGAATGGCTGCTGGCGCTGCTGAGCCATCATATCGTCTGCGACCATATCAGCTTGGAACTGATCATCGCCGAGATTCAGATGTTGCTTCAAGGGCGGGGCGATAAGCTGCTCGCATCCTTACCCTATCGCGACTTTATTGCTCAAGCGCGTTCTGTGTCCCCCGCCGAACACGAGGTTTATTTTCGTAGGCAGCTTGGCGACATCAGCGAACCTACCGCTCCCTTCGAACGGCTCAACGTCCAGGGTGGCGGGGAGCCAATTATCGAGACCGGCTTAACGCTGAGCGATGACTTGGCGCAGCGCATTCGCGATAACGCGCGTCAGCAAGGCGTTACCGCCGCAGTCCTGTTTCATGCGGCATGGGCGCAGGTTTTGGCGCAGTGTACCGGCCGCGAAGATGTCGTTTTCGGCACGGTCTTGTCCGGACGGCTGCAAGGCTCGGCCGGGGCGGATCGGGCTTTGGGCATGTTTATCAACACCTTGCCCATGCGCGTATCCCTGACTGACAGCAGCGTAGCGCAAGTTGTCGGCGAGACCTACCGCTGTTTGAGCGAGTTGCTGATCCATGAACAAGCTTCGCTTGCTCTGGCCCAACGCTGTAGCGGGGTTGCGGCCTCCATGCCGCTGTTCACGACATTGCTTAATTATCGGCACAGTCGCAAAACAGACGGTCCGCTGGATTGGAACGGGATGCGTATTATCCGCAACGGTGAAGAACGCACCAATTATCCGGTTACCGTTTCGGTAGATGACTTTGGACAAGGTTTTGGCTTGACGGCCCAATGTGTTCAGGGGATTGATCCCGAGCGCATCGTCGCTTACCTCGGCACTGCAATAGAAGAACTGGTTAATGCGCTGGCTAAAAATCCCCAAGCATTGCTTGGAACACTCAATATTCTTCCCGGCGCAGAGCGTCGGCAATTACTGGTTGGCTGGAACGCTACAAGCGTTGATTACCCGCGAGATCAATGCATTCATCAGTTATTTGAACGACAGGTAGAAAAAACGCCGAATGCGCTTGCGGTTATTTTTGAAGATGCCGCGTTGACTTATCGGGAGCTTAACCTCAAAGCCAACCGCTTGGCGCATCATCTATTGGGACTCGGCATCCGGCCCGATGACCGGGTGGCGATTTGCGCGGAACGCAGTCTTGAGATGGTCGTAGGCTTGTTCGCTATCCTGAAAGCCGGAGCCGCCTATGTGCCGCTGGACCCCGATTATCCGTCCGAGCGCTTGGCTTATATGCTCGACAACTGCTCGCCTGCGGCATTGCTGACCCAAGGCAGCTTGGTGAATATCCTGCCGAACCTGTCCGTGCCGCTGATCATGCTGGATGACGAAGCGGGCATCGGACAGCAAGCCGAGTGCAATCCCGATCCTGCTGCGCTCGGCTTGACGCCTAACCACTTGGCTTATGTGATCTATACCTCGGGATCGACCGGACTGCCCAAGGGCGTGATGAACCAGCATGACGGCGTCGTCAACCGGCTGTTATGGGCGCAAAGCGAATACCGGCTCGGCGGCGACGACCGGGTTTTGCAAAAGACGCCGTTTAGTTTCGACGTGTCGGTCTGGGAATTCTTTTTGCCGTTGCTGGTTGGCGCTCGGCTGGTCATGGCGCGTCCGAAAGGCCATCAAGATCCGCATTACCTGGCCGAATGCATCGAAGCGGCGGGCATTACGACGATGCACTTCGTGCCGTCGATGCTGCAAGTGTTCCTGGACCAGATCGGGGCAGGGCGATGCCGCAGTCTCAAGCGCGTATTATGCAGCGGCGAGGCCTTGTCTTATGCGCTGCAACAACGGTTTATGGCGCAATGGCCGGGCATTGAATTGCATAATCTGTACGGACCGACCGAAGCCGCGATAGACGTCACTTCCTGGCTTTGCAGTCCCGATTTGCATGCGGGCATTGTTCCCATCGGTCATCCGATCGCCAACATCCGCATTTATATCCTCGATGCCCGGCTGCAACCGGCGCCTTTAGGCGTGTCGGGCGAGATTTACATCGGCGGGGTCGGTGTTGCCCGCGGTTACCTCAATCGGCCTGAGCTGACCGAACAGCGTTTTACCGGCGACCCGTTCAGTGCTGAGGCTGACGCGCGTCTCTACAAAACCGGCGATTTAGGCCGCTGGCTATCGGACGGTAATGTCGAATACCTGGGCCGCAACGACTTCCAGGTCAAGATACGCGGCTTCCGCATCGAACTGGGTGAAATTGAAGCCCAGCTGACCAAGTGTTCCGGCGTGCGCGAGGCGGTCGTTATCGCCCGTGAAGACAAAGCCGGAGACAAGCGGCTGGTTGCTTACCTGACAGCGCAAGAGGAGAGCAACTTGGCCGCAGCCGATCTGCGAGCCCGGCTGGCCGAGAGCTTGCCCGACTATATGCTGCCCGGCGCCTTTGTGATGCTGCCCGCCTTGCCTCTCACCGCCAACGGCAAGCTGGACCGGCAAGCGCTGCCGGTGCCGGATGGCGATGCCTTGATCACTCGTCCTTACGCAGCGCCTCAAGGTCCGGTCGAAACAGCGATTGCCCGCATCTGGCAAGCGCTGTTGGAGATTGAACAAGTAGGCCGAGATGATGACTTTTTTGAGCTGGGCGGTCATTCCCTGCTTGCCGTGCAACTGATTGCGCGTTTGCGGCAAGAGCTCAATGTCGAAGTGACCTTGCGCGAATTCTTCGCCCAACCGACACCGGCAGCTTTGGCCCGCGTTGTAAGCGATGCCGGTTTGGCGGTTTTGCCGCCGATTATACCGGTTGACCGCAGTCTGCCGCTGCCCTTGTCTTGGGCGCAGCAGCGCTTGTGGTTTGTCGACCAGCTCGATCATGCGGCGGCAGGGGCGGCTTACCACATCGCCGCCGGAGTGCGTTTGCAGGGCGGTTTGGATAGCGATGCATTGCGGGCGGCACTCGACCGCATTGTTGCGCGTCACGAAGGCTTGCGCACCTGCTTCGTCTGCATCGACGGTCAGCCCCTTCAAGTCATAATCCCTGAGAACGTCGGCTTTGCGTTGAATGAACGCGACCTGCGCGACCTATCCGAACACGAACAAGCGGGCACCGTTAATCAAATCAGCACCGCTGAAGCCGGTCGCCCGTTCGACTTGTCCTTGGGGCCTCTGATTCGGGGCGAGCTGTTGCAGCTGGCCGACGATGAATATATTTTGCTCATTACCCAGCATCACATCATTTCCGATGGCTGGTCGATTGGTTTATTCGTGCAGGAGCTCGGTGCCATTTACGCCGCCTTTAGCCAGGGGTTGCCTGATCCGTTGCCTGAACCGGCCGTCCAGTATGCCGACTATGCGGTCTGGCAGCGGCAATGGCTGCAAGGCGAAGCGCTGGCAACGCAAATCGATTTTTGGCGCGATCATCTTGCAGGAGCCCCGGAGCTGCTGGAGTTGCCTGCCGACCGTCCCAGACCGGCGCTGCAAAGCTATGCCGGTGGCCGTATCGAGCTCAAGCTCTCGGCCGAACTCACTGCGGGACTGCGGCAATTGAGTCGGCGTCACGGCGCCACCTTGTTCATGACCCTGCTTTGCGGCTGGTCGGCGCTGATGGCGCGGCTTAGCGGGCAACGGGATGTGACGATAGGCACGCCGGTCGCCAACCGGCAACATACCGAGATCGAGGCGCTGATCGGCTTTTTCGTCAATACCTTGGCGTTGCGTGTTGTTCTGGATGACGATCCCAGCGTGGCGCAACTGCTCGATCAGGTTAAATCGACAACCTTGAGCGCCTACGCGCATCAGGATCTGCCTTTCGAGCAAGTGGTGGAAGCCGTCAAGCCGCCGCGCAGCATGAGCCACAGCCCGGTCTTTCAGGTTATGCTGGCCTTGAACAACACGCCGAAAGGCGATGCGCTGACGCTGCCGGGGCTTTGTTTATCTCCGGTAACCCGGCCAAGCACGACCACGCAGTTTGATCTTACCTTGTCGTTAACGGAAGTGGATGACGTGATCGTGGGTAGCCTGGACTATGCGAGCGACTTGTTTGATGCGGCGACCATAGAACGATGGGCCGGGCACCTGCAAATATTGTTGAACGGCATGGTCGCCGATGATCAACAACGCATCAGTCGGCTGCCGATACTCACGCAGGCGGAAATCGGCCATATCGTCGTCGACTGGAACGATACCGGAGCCGGTTACGCTCAAGACAGCGGCATCCATCAATTATTTGAACGACAAGTTGAACAAACGCCCGATGCCGTTGCTGTCGCGTTCGAGGGCCGGTCTTTAACTTATGCCGAAGTCAACGCCCAGTCTAACCGGCTGGCGCATTATCTGCGGGAAAAAGGCGCCGGACCGGCCGTATTGATAGGGCTTTGCGTGGACCGTTCGCCGGAAATGATTATCGGCTTGCTGGGCATATTGAAGGCCGGTAGCGCTTATGTGCCGCTCGACCCCGATTATCCGGAAGAGCGCATTGCTTATATGATCAATGATGCCGGAATGCCGTTACTGCTTACCCGGCAGCGCTTGCTGGAAAAATTGACCGCAGGCCCGGCCGATCTGATTTGCCTGGATCGCGACTGGGCGGAGATCGAGCGGTTTGATGCTGAAAATCCCGTCAGCCGCAACCATCCGCTGGATGCGGCTTATATCATTTATACCTCCGGTTCTACCGGTCAACCCAAGGCCGTTGTGGTTTCGCACCGCAATGCCGTGCATTCGACCAGCGCCCGGTTTTCCAATTATCAGGAACCGGTCCGGGCTTTTTTGCTGCTGTCTTCCTTTGCTTTCGACAGCTCGGTTGCCGGAATATTTTGGACTTTGGGGCAGGGCGGTTGCTTATGCTTGCCGACGCATGACGATGCGAGAGACCCGGCCGCGTTGGCCCAGTTAATCGAACGGCACAAGGTTTCCCATTTACTGGCGTTGCCTACCCTGTATGCGGTATTGCTGAAGCAGGCTTTGCAGCAGCTGCAAGCCCTTACCACCGTTATCGTCGCAGGCGAAGCTTGCCCGAACGATGTCGTCAAACAGCATTTCGCCGCACTACCGGATGTGCGTTTATACAACGAATACGGCCCCACCGAAGGTACGGTCTGGAGCAGCGTTTATGTTGCCGGTATTGAAGATATAGACCGGGTTTTACCGATAGGCCGACCTATCGATAATGTTCGGCTTTACCTGCTGGACCCGGCGCTGTTTCCGGTGCCTGTCGGCGTTCCGGGCGAGCTGTACATCGGCGGCGAAGGCGTGGTCAGGGGTTATTTACGGCGACCTGATTTGACTGCCGAAAAGTTTGTGCCCGATCCGTTCGGCAACAATGGCGGCCGCTTATATAAAACCGGCGACCTGGCGCGTTATCGTGCCGACGGCAACATCGAATTTCTGGGGCGCATCGATCACCAAGTCAAAATCAGGGGCTTCAGGATCGAATTGGGCGAAGTCGAAGCGCGGCTTTTGCAGCACGTCGATGTGCATGAAGCCGTTGCACTGGCTCGCGAAGACAACTCGGGAAACCGGCAGTTAATCGCCTATCTAGTCGGCAATCCCGGCGGTTCGCCGGAGCCGGATACCTTGCGCGACCATCTCAAGGCAACGTTGCCGGATTATATGTTGCCGAATGCGTTCGTCTTTCTTGACCGGATGCCGCTAAGCGCGAACGGCAAGCTGGATCGCAAGGCGTTGCCCGCGCCCGATTTTTGCGGGCAATTGCAAAAACAATATGTCGAACCGCGCACGGAAACCGAGCAAATTCTGGCTGACATTTGGGCCGAAGTGCTGGATTTGGAACGCGTCGGCGTAAAAGATAATTTTTTCGAGTTAGGCGGACACTCGTTACTGGCGACGCAGCTGGTTTCCAGATTGTGCCGGAAATTTAATATTGAACTGCCGCTCAAGGCAATCTTTGAAGACGGCACCATCGAAAAAATAGCCCAAAAAATCGACCTGACGGTATGGACTAAAAACAATGAAGCCGTCTTGTCGGCAGACGATGAAGTCGATTATGAGGAAATAGAATTATGATGTTAACTGAATTGCTGGCTACGTTACGCGATTTGAATGTCCATCTTTATGCCGAAGGCAATGCGTTAAAATGCAAAGCCCCTAAAAACGCATTATCCGATAACGTTAAAGCGCAACTCAAAGCCCAAAAAAAGGAGTTGATAGAATTGCTTTCGCTGGCTGGAAAGCACGGCCATACGCCGATAATCCCGGTGTTGCGCACTCAGCCTATTCCCCTTTCTTATGCCCAGCAACGCTTGTGGTTTCTGGATCAGCTGGAACCGGGCAATGCTTTTTACAATATACCGGTTGCGGTGCGTTTAAGCGGCGAGTTGAATGATGCGGCTTTAGAGCAAAGTCTTAACGAAATCGTGCGTCGACATGAAAATTTACGGACGACTTTTATCACCACCAATGGACAAGCGGAGCAAACGATTGCCGCCCGGCTTTTTGTTCCGGTGGCGCGCACGGATTTAACCGCTTTACCCGAACCTTCGCGTCAAACAGCATTAGTGGATTTATGCCATCGGGAAGCTTCGCGTCCGTTTGAATTATCAACCGGGCCTTTGATACGGGTGAGCTTGCTTACGTTAGCCAATGAAGCGGATAAACAGGAATGCGTCCTGTTGGTCATCTTGCATCACATTATTTCCGACGGTTGGTCGTCATCGCTGCTGATTCGTGAATTCGGTTCGATTTATGAAGCCTTCAGTCAGGGTAACGTATCGCCATTGAAGGATCCGGCGATTCAATATGCCGATTTTGTTTATTGGCAACGCCAGTGGTTAGTCGGCGACGTTTTGCAACGGCAGACGGATTACTGGCGCAAGCAACTGGAGGGTGCGCCGAAACTGCATGAATTACCGACCGACCGTATCAGGCCGGGAATAATGAGTTATTGCGGTGCCAATTATCGGTTTACGGTGCCGCTTGCGCTATCCGAAAAACTCCATCTTTTAAGCAGAAGCCATGATGTCACTTTGTTCATGACCTTGCTGGCCTCGTTTAAGGTCTTGGTGTTCCGTTACAGCCATCAACAGGATTTGTCGGTCGGCACACCGATTGCCAATCGTAATCGCCTGGAAATCGAAGACTTGATCGGCTTTTTTGTGAATACCCTGGTGTTACGTTCCGATTTGTCGGGCGATCCGCAATTTAATGTTTTACTCGACCAAATCAGGCAAACAGTCCTGGATGCCCAGAGCCATCAGGACTTGCCTTTTGAGCAAGTGGTCGAGGCCTTGCAGCCCGAACGGAATATGAGTTTCAACCCTTTATTTCAGGTGTTGTTCGTGTTGCAGAACACGCCGCAAAGTGCGTTGAAGCTATCGGGCTTGCAAATCAATTCAATGGATGAAGAAAACACCACCACCAAGTTCGATCTAACGCTTTTTATGACGGAAAGAACAGGGGCGCTGGAGTGTACCTTTGAATATAACGTTGATTTATTCGATCACAGTACGATCAGCCGATTAGCCGAACACTATTTGGTTTTATTGCAAGGCATCGTAAACCGGCCGCAAGCGCGTCTGTCTGAATTGCCGTTGTTGACTCAAAAAGAACAGCAACAAATCCTGATTGATTGGAACGATACGGCGGTCAATTACCCGCAGGCTAAATACATTCCCCAACTTTTTGAAGACCGGGCGGCGCAAATGCCGAATGCGGCTGCGGTAGTCTTTGAAGATCGGTCGCTAAGCTATTCCGAACTTAACGCCAGAGCCAATCAGTTAGCGCATTATTTGCGGGCTAAAGGTGTTGGACCGGATGTTTTGGTGGGGCTTTGTGTTGAACGCTCATTGGAAATGATCGTTGGGTTGATGGGCATTCTCAAGGCGGGCGGGGCTTATGTGCCGTTGGACCCAGGCTATCCTCAGGATCGGCTCGATTTTATGATAACCGACGTCAATGCGCCGATAGTTCTGACTCAAGCGGGTTTGCTCAATAAACTCGCTGTATGTTCGACCAAGATTCTTTGCCTGGATACGCAATGGCATGAAGTCGCCGTTGAACCGGCAACAAACCCTGTTGTAGCAATCATGCCGGAGAATCTGGCTTATTGTATTTATACCTCGGGTTCGACGGGGCAGCCGAAAGGGGTAGGCGTACCGCATCAAGGGATTTTGAACCGCTTGCAGTGGATGCAGGAACAGTATGGCCTGAATGAAATGGATAGGGTTTTGCAAAAAACGCCGTTCAGTTTCGATGTCTCGGTCTGGGAGTTTTTCTGGCCGTTAATGACAGGAGCCTGTCTGTTCGTAGCCGGACCGGAGCAGCACAAGGACAGCATCGCGATGATCAACATGATTGTTGAACATCAGATCAGCACCCTTCATTTTGTGCCGTCGATGCTGCAAGCGTTTGTCGACACGCCCAGCGTAGAACGCTGTACCTCATTAAAACGGGTCATCTGTAGCGGGGAAGCGCTACCGGCGGATGTCGTCCGGCGGTTTTATGAAAAATCAGCCGCGCAACTCCATAATCTTTACGGGCCGACTGAAGCGTCCGTGGATGTGACCGCGTGGTTTTGTATGCCGGATAAAACGGATGATTCGATACCTATCGGGCGGCCTATCGCCAATATCTCGCTTTATATCCTGGACAGGCAATTAAACCCGGTTCCCGTCGGCGCGCTGGGGGAACTGCATATCGGCGGGATCGGCTTAGCTCGCGGTTATCTTAATCGGCCCGATTTGACGGCGGAAAAATTCATTCCGAATCCGTTTGGCGCACCGGGAAGCCGCTTATACAAAACCGGCGACCTGACCCGTTACCTGAGCAATGGCGACATAGAGTATGCAGGCCGTATCGATCATCAAGTTAAAATCCGGGGGGTCAGGATCGAGTTGGGCGAAATCGAGTCGCTGCTGATGCAAAGCCCGGACGTGAAAGAAGTCGTCGTTTTGGCGCGAGAGGACATTCCCGGCGATAAACGCTTAGTGACTTATGTGGTGCCTGACCGGATAAATCAAAATCCGGATGCCGAAGGATTCCGGAGCAATATATCGGGAGAGCAGGTCAGTCAATGGCAAATGCTATGGGAGCTGACTTACGATAAGGAAACCGTGCTGGAGGCAGGGTCCAATTTTGCCGGCTGGAATAGCAGTTACACGGGCTTGTCGATACCGGAAGATGAAATGTATGAATGGCTGGATAATACCGTCAAGCGGATCAACCGTTATCAGCCGCATAGCGTTTTAGAAATCGGCTGCGGGGGAGGGCTGTTATTGTTTCGTGTCGCGCCCTATTGCGACCGGTATGTCTGCACCGATTTCTCTCTGGGGGCTTTAAGTTATATCCAGTCCCAGCTGGATAGTTTCGGGCAAGACATGTCCCATGTCCGAACGCTAAATCAACCGGCGAATGATTTTACGGCGATTGCCGAAAAATCATTCGATACGGTGGTTATTAATTCTGTGGTGCAGTATTTTCCTACCGCCGACTATCTGACCGAGGTGTTGAAAGGCGCCATACGCTCGATAATACCGGGCGGTCGGCTGTTTATAGGCGATGTCCGTAATCTGGCCTTGCTTTACCCGTTTTATATTGCCGTTGAATTGCAACAGGCACCGGCTTCAATGGCTATTACGGAACTGAAACAGCGTATCTACGGATACCAAGCTAAAGAGGAAGAGCTTGTTATCGATCCTCATTTTTTCTTGATGCTTAAAGCGCAGATTCCGGAAATAAGTTATGTGGAAATACTGCCGAAACGGGGCCGCTTCCGGAATGAGATGTCACAGTTTCGTTACGATGTTGTGTTGCACATCGATACGCAAACCGACGACTTGGGAGATTTAAACTGGATAGACTGGAAAATGGAGAAATTAACGCTGTTAGATCTGCGCCAAATACTGACGGAGCAGACACCGGAAATTTTAGCCGTAAAAAACATCCCGAATGCGCGTGTAATGCATGAAGTTTATGCTTTTGAATTACTTGACGGCATGAAATCTCCCCAGACTGTTAAGGACTTGCAAAAAAGCCTGGTTGCTTGCCAGTCGACAGGCGTCGATCCTGAAGATTTATGGGATTTGAGCCTGGATCTTCCTTATACCATTGAAATCAGTTGGGCGAATGGCTCAGGAAACGGCAGTTTCGATCTGGTATGTCTTCGTAATTATTCGTCAACAACAAAACCCTTGAAATGGATCGTCAATGAAAGCGACGATTACAAGCGCCGGGATGCTTATGCGAACAACCCTCTTCAAGGAAGAATGCATCAAGATATAAAGGCTAGATTGCAGGGACTGCTGCAAGAAAAACTGCCCAGCTATATGGTGCCGTCGCATTTTGCCTTCTTGGATGCTTTGCCGTTAACCGCCAGCGGTAAGGTTGACCGCAAAGCCTTGCCGGCGCTTGATTTAAGCGTGCAGCTGCAAAAACAGTATGTCGCCCCGCGCACCCAAACAGAAGAAATTTTGACCGGTATATGGGCTGAGATATTGAATGTTAATCGAATCGGCGTTCACGATAATTTTTTTGAATTAGGCGGGAATTCCTTATTGGCGGTGACATTGGCTCACACCATTCAGTCGGTACTCGGCGGTAACCTGGATTTGATTGCTTTGTTCCAGGCGCCGACCATTGAGGAGTTCGCTAAGTTATTGGCTGATGAGACCACCGCCGTCTCATCGCCGCTGGTCACGCTGAAAAGCGCCGGGACGCGCGCGCCGCTTTACTGCATCGATCCGGGCGGTTATGTTTTCGAATATAAAACCTTGGCCCAAGCAATGAGTCATGAACAACCGGTTTACGGCATAGATTCGCGCAGTTTATTGCTTAATCCTACCCGGCAGTACGCGTCGTTTATTGATGCCGCCGAGTATTATGTTCAGGCCATCCTGAGACATCAGCCGGAAGGTCCGTATTATTTGCTGGGATGGTCGATGGGCGGCACTATCGCCCTGATTATTACGCAAATGCTAGAGAACAGGGGGCATGAGGTGGCCTTTGTCGGACTGTTGGATACCCGGATTAATTCATTGGCTAAAGCAGACCTGAATTCAGACCTGCTGACCCGTTATGCCCGTTATCTCAATCCTGCCGAGCGTCATGCTTTCGATCAAATAGATGCCAATACACGAGAGGAATTCCAGGCTTTTCTTTTAACGCTCCCCGTTGATGAACAGTTGGAACAAGTCATCTTATGGGCGACCAAGCAGGGCTGCCTCCATCGTAACTTGCCCGTTGCTTTGATGAAGCTGCAATTTATCGTTGCCGAAAACTCACTCAGGTTGATGAACGCGCATCAATGGGGCGTTATAAAAGCGCCGCTCTATGCATGGTGGGCGAGCGATACCTTAAAAAGGCATGGGCAGATACCTGAAGATTGGCGTTTATATACTACCGGCAGCGTTGTTAACAAGGAAATTGAAGGCAACCATATGGATGTTATCAAGAATCCACAACTGCATAGCAGTCTTGCCGAGCTATTGAAAAATAGTCGGACATCATCATGAATTAACAGGACAAGGCAGGGTCGTGCGAGTGTCTGTAATGCCGTCGATTGACAAGGTAAAGGTGCCTTCGATCGGCATAGCTATTTATCGCAGAATAATGTGAGGTAATACCTACACCCGCTCGTCTTCCTCTTGAACACAAAAATAAAGCACTTTTTACATAATACTCATGATGAGAGAAACATGATGCACATTGTTATTAATAGCTGTAGACCGTTAGTTTTGCGGGGACGAGAGTCTCATTTTGAAGAGGTGTCTGCAATTCAGGCTGATCGAAAAATCAGGACCTATTTTTTTAGCGCTTTTTTTATCTTAATGTTATGCCATGCGCTTCCGGGACGCGCAGACGTCGATGGAAATTCAAAAGTCTTTAAATTTAATATTCCAGGCCAGAATATGGCGGCGTCATTGGTTGCTTTTTCGGAAACAACCGGCAACCAATTGAGTTATCCGGCAGCGTTAGTCAAAGATATTAAGTCCAAGCCGCTCTCCGGCAGTTACACAGCAGATCAGGCTTTACAAAAACTTTTAGCCGGTTCCGGCATTACTTATCGTCACACGGATAACGATGCGATTGCGCTGGCAGTGGATTCCTCAGCGCAAAGTTCACAGTCCGCCCAAGCCACCACATTGAAAGCGATGACAGTGGTTGGAACAGCCAAGACAGACGACGATCCAACGGCTTACAAAGTCACCAACGCTTCCACTGCCACCAAAACCGACACGCCGATTATGGAAACGCCTTATTCGGTGGCGGTCGTGTCACAACAGGTGTTTCAAGACCAACAGGTTATAAGAGTTGAAGATGCCTTGAAAAACGTAGCCGGAGTACAGCCCGGTTTTTCGAGTGGTGGACTTAACGAAACTTTTATGACGCGCGGCTTTCAAACTACTAATTTATATCGGGACGGCTTTCTTCTGCCTGCCGGATTTGGCGCCAGTGACGCGGGACGTCAAACCGCCAATATCGAGCGCATTGAAGTGCTGAAAGGCCCCGGTTCTATTCTGTATGGACGTAGCGACCCCGGCGGCGTTATTAATCTGGTCACCAAAAGGCCGCAAGCAACCCCTTATCATTCCCTACAGCAACAATTCGGTTCTTACGATCGCTATCGGACTACTGCCGATTCAACCGGCGCAATCACGCCCGATGACAAATTGCTTTATCGGGTCAATTTATCGTATGAAAATGCCAATTCTTTCCGCGATTTTGTGAAAACAGATAGTGTTTTCTTTGCGCCGAGTCTTACTTGGAATATCTCCGATCGAACTCAGGCCAATATGAACATCGAATACAACCATTTTGATAACACGATAGATTCAGGCATTCCGGTGGTGGGCAATCGCCCCGCGCCTGTTTCCAGAAACCTCCAAGTCGCCGATTCCTTTAACAACAAAAACGTTGGCGATAGAACCTATGTGGGTTTTGATTGGTCGCATAAGTTCAACGATGAATGGAAATTCAGCCATCGTTTTGGTGCTGAATTTTTTGATGCAGCTCAGGATTTTACGTTCTTTTCAGGGAAGCCGGACGCAGCAGGTAATCTAGCTAACGCTCCTTCAGCCTTACCCATGGGCAAACGGGGTTTTAACAACGGCAACTCGCAACAACAAGAGTATTACACGACCCTCAATTTAACGGGCAAATTTGATACCGCAATGTTAAAGCACACCATGCTATGGGGCTTTGATTATTTTACAATTGATAACCAGTTTGCTGGAGCCTGTTGTCAAGCGTTTCCCGCCGGCGCCACTTTTAATATCTACAATCCTACTTACTTGACAGCAGCGCCCAATATCGACTTCACGCCCGGCCCGAACAGAAACATGGATTGGTATGGTTTGTATTTTCAGGATCAGATCAAGTTCCCTTTCGACGTTTACGGCAATTTTGGTTTGCGCTATGACAATGCTGTGGGCCGTGACCTTACGGCTGGTATGGTCACGACTCGAGATGCTCGTGTCAGTCCGCGTGGCGGTCTGCTGTGGAAACCCCAGGAATGGCTATCCGTGTACGGGAATTACAGTGAAAACTTCGGCCCATCCAATAGTCTTTTTAACGGTCCAGGGCAGCAGGCATTACCTCCGCAGACGTCAGAGGAATGGGAGTTGGGCGCTAAAACCGAGTTCTTTAATGGTCGTTTATCGGCGAGCTTTGCTTATTTTGATTTAACCAAACAGAATCTGCCGGTCCCCGATCCCATCAACCCGAACATCACTAGGACTGTTGGTGAACAGGAAAGCCGAGGCTATGAGTTTCAAGCGACCGGTGAAATATTACCCGGCTGGAAAGTAATCGGGGCTTATACGAATTTGGCCTATGCCAAAATTAACAAGGACGTAGACTTTAACGGCGGACCAGGCGATACCGGTAATCGAATGTTTGCCACACCTCGAAATTTTGGCAGCTTGTGGAATACCTACGAATTCCAAAATGCCGGTTTACGCGGATTAAAATTAGGCGGCGGCGTGGTTGCTTCGGGGCAAAGTCAAGGCACTAATCAGAACGACTACCAGCTACCCGGTTATACAACTGTCAATTTGTTAGCAAGTTATGGTTTGAAAGTTGCCGGTAAAAAGGTAACTTTTCAGCTTAACGCCGACAATCTGCTCGATAAAACCTATTACCAGGGAACTAATTCGAGCACTAGGGTCGGCATTAACCCTCCGCGAACTTTCCTTGGATCGGTGAAGCTAGAGTTCTAGCAAACTGTGCTGGTTAGATAACTGCTTTTTGCAACCCAATATTTTGAAACATTGATGTTGGGTTGCCAAATGGCGGCAACCCAATCTTGAGTTTTATAGGCTATTTGGTGCTTACCAGGGTAACTCCTCTTGATTAAATTTTTAGCATGAATATGACGCTTAAATCCCGCCGTAAACTCTGGCTCAAGGTTCACTTATATCTTGGATTGTTTGCCGGAGCGGTATTCGTACTGATTGGACTCACCGGCAGCTTGTTGGCTTTCGAGTTACCGTTGGATGAGGTGCTAAATGCCAAGCTGATGACGGTTCCGATCGACCAGGAAAATAAAAGCTATTTACCCGTGGAGGCTATTGTTGCTTCGGGCTTGAAAGCCTTGCCGGTCAATGGCAAAGCTAACAGCTTGGGTTTTCCAAGACATTCAGGTTTGGCTTTTGAGCTGTGGTTTGAACAACCGTCAGCGAATGCGGAATATTCGGAAAGGCATCAGATATTCATTAATCCCTACACAGCCGAGGTGACCGGGCAACGTTTGTTAATCGATTTTAAACGGATATGGCATGACCCGTTTAAGGATTTTGTTTTGCGCTTACACTATTCATTAGGGTTAGCCTCAACCGGTATGAATATCGTGGGTTTTATAGGCTTGGGCCTGTTATTTTCGGTTTTAACCGGTTTGATTTTATGGTGGCCTCATCCCGGTAAGCTCAAGCAGGCGCTGACAATCAAACGCAACGCCAGTTCTGAACGATTCAATTTCGACTTACACAAAACATTCGGCTTTTATGCGTCGTTTATTCTTTTGTTTTTGATACTGTCCGGCGTATTTTTGATCTTCCCGGAGTATGGACGGGGATTGGTGAGTGTTTTTTCACCGGTAACGGAACCTTATCCGATATACCGGAGTGTCGTGCCCACGGGCGATAAAACACCGATCAGCCTTGCTGAAGTTAAAGCGATTACAGATAAGCGTTTTCCTGACGGCGAATATCGATATATCGGTTTTCCCGGCGATGAAAAAGACGTTTACGTTGTCGGCAAGCGGGAGATTGATGAGGTGAATAGAAAATCCCCTTTCCGACGCCTTTGGCTTGACCAATACAGCGGAAAAATTATTTATGAGCGGGAAAGCGGTAGCCGTACAGCAGGCGACATCTTTGTGGAATGGCTTTATCCGTTACACACCGGCGAAGCTTTCGGCTTTACCGGGCAGCTTATTATTTTAATCGCCGGATTGATGCCATTGATACTTTATGTGACCGGTGTAATCCGCTGGCTGCAGAAGCGTAAAGCCGCGGTGAAGAAATACGGCGTCAAGCAAATTGAAGCGACATATCAATTCAAATGAAGAATTATATTTTTTCAATAGGGGGAATTACTGATGGCAATGGTCGTTTTTTGTGGACGAAATGCTTGAACAAATTATTAATAATATTCTATCTTCTGGTTAATGTAATTTTATCTATATATGGCTAATATTGTATTTTGCTTTCCTCCTATAGTGAGTACTATTAATTCAAGTTTACGCTTGGCTCGAGAACTGACGTTACGTGGTCACCAAATAACTTATATAGGTATTGCTGACTGCAAGCCTTTAATATCGGCCAATGGTTTTAAATTTGTATCTATTTATGAGCAATGGTTTCCAAAAGGATGCTTTGAAGATGTTTATTTGAAATTACAGTCTTCGACTGAGAATGATTTATCGGAAGCCAGGAGCCATGCACGCTGGTTTAATGAGTTTCTCGATTATTTAATTGCAGGCGGGGATGAAGAGTTAAATCTTGTAATTAAAGAGTTAAAACCGGATTTAGTTCTTGTATCAACCTCTTTGTCGGATTCTGTTATTTGGGCTTTATTTTTCTATAAGTTAAACCTGAAAGTTGTCTATTTTTTTGATGTGTTGGGCGGATGTAATAATACAGTGCCGCCAATACATACCGACCTGGTTTCAGATGGTTCGGTGTGGTCTTCAATTAAAACAATTTTAGCCTGGTATATTTATAAAATAAAAAAAAGTCGCTATGAAAAATATCTGGTTCGTAATGGGCTTGATTTAATATCATCAAAGAAATTAAGAAAAATTGCCAAGTATTGCGGCTATTCGCACAAAGATATTGATTTCCTGACGGATATGCCCGGGGCTCAATTAAAACTGCCTGAGTTGGTTCTTTTTCCGAAACGATTTGATTTTCCTGGGGTAAGAAAAGAAGGGCGGTATTATGCTGAAGCTTCAATTGATTTAAATAGAGAGCAATCCTCTTTTCCTTGGGAGAAAATTACTGAATCCCAGCCTATAGTGTATGTGGCGCTAGGCACTCTTTCTTTTATGGCTAAATCCGATTATGAGGATTTTTTCCATATCGTTATAGAAACATCCATGAAATGGCCTGCATGGAATTGGGTGATCTCGATTGGTAATAATTTGAGTGTGGATGATTTTGAGTATGCTCCTTCTAATGTGATTATTGTTAATCGAGCCCCGCAATTGGAGTTATTAAAAAAAGCATCATTAATGATTACTCACGGTGGGCCTAATTCTGTTAAGGAATGTATATTTTTTGGTGTGCCAATGATAGTTTTCCCATTATGGTTCGATCAGCCCGGTAATGTGGCAAGAGTCACTTATCACGGCTTGGGTCTTAAAGGTGATTTTAAGACAATTACCTCAAAAGTATTGCAAGAGCTCATAGAAGAAATAACGGCTAATCCTGAGTTTCGTGAACGTATAAAGGCAATGCAAAAATATTTTATGGAAATTGAAGATGATAAGCTTAGTATACGGCTCATTGAAAACTTTATCGCTCAACAAAATATTCCGCCTTTTTTAGATTAATTGAGTAAAAAGTAGTTCTGTTTTATTTTCTGTATATTGATTTTATTATGGACGCTGTGCTTATGGTAATTTGACGAATATGCTTTTCAATTAATAATAACTTTATCTTTTAAGGAAAATCTATGTTTGTTCTGGGTTTAAATGGCGGTGGCGACGCGGTGTTTGATGCCTATTTCGGGCTATCTGAACATGCCTATCATGATACTGCGGCAGTATTGATGCAAGACGGTGTCGTTATTGCAGGAATCGAAGAAGAGCGATTAACGCGTATTAAACATACCAATAAAATATGGGCATTATCAGTGCAATTTTGCCTGGATCAAGCAAATATACAACTTGAAGATATAGATTATATTGCAGTCTATTCCAATGAAGATGCGTTAAATAAAGTATTAAAACAACAGCAGCTAAATAATCCTTTGTTTTATGAAATTGGAGAGGCGCGTAAATTTTTTAACTATTTGTTTCAGCGTGAATTCAATTATTGTTTAAAAGATAAGCAACTTATATTTGTCGATCATCATACTACGCATGCCGCAACCGCTTATTATATGTCAGGCTTTAAGGATAGCTTGGTGTTGACCATAGATGGGCTTGGCGACGAAGTGGCGACCAATGTGATTGACGTCCGTAATAAGCACTTTGATTATTTATTGACTAAACCGGGAGCCGATTCGTTAGGGCTTTTATATTGGGAGGTGATACGTTTTCTTGGTTATAGTCATTTCGATGAATACAAGGTGATGGGATTGTCGCCTTACGGTTGTAGTGAAACATATAAAGAGCAATTTCGGCGACTGTATACCTTATTGCCAAACGGCGATTATTCGTTGCATCGGGATCGTGCCAGTGAATTGTTTAGCATATTGACGCCTAGGCAAAAGGACGCTCCGTTCACCCAAGTCCACATGGACATTGCGGCAGCATTACAAGAAGCGTTAGAGACAATTGTTTTTCATATTCTGGGTCATTTTCAGCAAGTGACCGGTCACACTCGTCTGGTAATCAGTGGCGGTGTCGGCCAAAACAGCAGCATGAATGGCAAGATTCTCCGTTCCGGCTTATTTGAGGATGTTTTTCTTCCGTCTTTTGCCGGCGATTCCGGCTGCGCTTACGGTGCCGCAGCCTATGTTGCCCACCGGATGCAACCGGAGTTGCCTGTTGCGCGCACCTCTCACGCCTATTGGGGAACGCCGATTCATGACGATGAAATCGGTTCTACTTTAGAGTCTTGGGACTCATTTCTACAAATTGAAAAAATGCAAAATCGGTCGGAACAGATAGCCGACTTGATGATCGACGGTGCGGTGATCGGCTGGGTACAAGGGCGTTCCGAGTTCGGCCCCAGAGCGTTGGGCAACCGCAGTATTTTGGCCGATCCGCGTGTCGCCTCGCATAAAGAGACGATCAATGCCATGATCAAAATGCGCGAAGGTTACCGGCCGTTTGCACCGTCGATCCTGGAAGAGCGGGTGCGGGATTTCTTCGAGGTGCCGACAGACCATGCCGATTTCCCCTTTATGTCATTCGTGCTGAAGGTCAAACCGGAATGGCGCGCTCAATTACCGGCCATCACCCATGTAGACGGCAGCGCCCGGCTGCAAACCGTAAGCCGGGCCACTAATCCGAGCTATTGGGAGCTGATCGACGCGTTCGGCAGCAAAACCGGTATCCCGATTTTGCTGAATACCTCATTCAACAACAATGCCGAACCTATTGTCGACAGCATAGACGATGCCGTGGTGTGCTATTTGACCTCCGGGCTGGATTATCTGGTCGTGGGCGATTATTTGGCCCGCAAAAAGGACTGGCAGCCTGAGGACTTGGCCGGTTTAATCGTCAGCTTGCCGAAAGCCGCAGTATTGCTAAGAGAAGATCGCTATATCAGTCGTAGCGAACGCGGCTTCAGTTACGCGCTGGTTTGGAATTACGATTCCGCCAGGCGGCATGTACTGTCTGAAGCATGGTACAAAATATTGCAGGCGGCAGACGGAGAACAGTCTGTGAGGGGGCTTATGTTTATTTTGGGCTTTTCAATGGCGCAGCAAGCGCAGGTTTTGGAAGAATTGCCGGGATTGTGGTCGGATCGATTGCTGGTATTGCGGCCAAAGGTGAATCTGTAGGGTTGTCATAAAAAGCCGCTGTTTAATGATGATCAATAGGGATCTGTTACCGAATAATTTGTCAAAAAATTGAGGGATAAATGTTAATTCTAGATTTAACGGACGGCATTGATTCGGTTTCCGAAGCAACGATGTTAGCTAATACCGGGTTAGCGCATGATTCAATGGCGATATTGTTTAACAATAAGCCTGTGAGCACTGCCATTGAGGAAGAAGGGTTAAGTTCGGTTAGAGCTTGCGAGATGTTGAAAACAGCAGGACCTGAATGTCAGTCCGGCAGGCGTGGCAATGGTTTTTTGCCCACTAGGGAGATACCGGTTATCGGTGTAAATGCCGCTAGCCTTTGGCTACTTGCGGGCTGTTTTTTTTGTTTTTGTGCTTCGGCACAGGCCGTAGCCCCTGTGCCGGTTCGCACTCAAACGCTGGCGGAATCGGCCATTTACCCCGAGTCTGCCGCCCCCGCCGTCGTCGTGAGCCTGAACGACGCGCCCATTGCCGCCCAAATAGAAGCCTTGGTGGTCGATGTACCGGTTCGGGTAGGCGATACGGTCAAAGCCGGTGCGATACTGGTTAAGCTTGCCTGCAAGGATTTTGAGCTGGAACAGTCAAGGCTGAAAGCGGAGCGGCAAGCCATTCAGGCGCGGCTGGAATTGGCGCAGTGGCAGCTCAAACAGGCGGAAACTTTGTCAGCGCAACAAACCCTGCCGGAAGAGCAGGTGCAGGAGAAACGTTCGCAACTGGCGGTGTTACGCGGCGACCTTGCCGCCCACGGCGCCAGTATCGAAATCACCGACCGTCAGATTGCCCATTGTACCGTTAATGCACCTTTCCCTGGTGTGGTGACGGCGCGTTTAATCGCAGTAGGGCAGTTTGCATCGCAGGGCACAGCCTTGGTGCGGCTGCTGGATATTACCCGGCCCGAAGTATCCGCACAGGTACCCAGCCGTGAAACCGATGCCTTGCGTCAGGCAAAACTATTGCTCTTCGACCATGATGGCAAACATTATCCACTGAGTTTGCGTGCGGTACTGCCGACCATCCATACAGAAACCGGAACACAGGAGGCGCGCCTGGATTTCACTGAACGACACAGTGATCCGGGTGCGGCCGGTCGATTGATTTGGCAGGAGGGTGTGCCGCATGTCCCCGCCGAATATCTGGTGCAACGCGACGGGCAGCTCGGCGTATTCATTATGAATGAGGGCAAAGCGCATTTTCATGCGCTTCCCGGCAGCCAAAGCGGGCGACCTGCGGCCATCTCGCTTCCGCCTGAAACGCAGCTTATCGTTACCGGCCAGTTTGGCTTGAGCGAGGGAGCTGATGTTAAGGCTGAGCCGATGAAGGGACGCTAACAGATGCTTAAGCGTTTTTATCAAAACCACGTATTAGCCAATCTGACCTATGCATTGGTCGTTTTACTCGGCTTGTTCGCCTACCAGAGTCTGGCGCGCGAAGAGTTTCCCGATGTAAATCAAAATTTTATGAGCGTGTGGATAGCCGTGCCGGGGCTTTCAGCCGAAGACATCGAGCAGCGCGTAACGCTGCCTTTCGAACAACTATTACACGCCCGATTGGCCGATGTGAAGATGATCTCAAGCACGACCGGCGCCGGGTTTTCCGCCACTTTGCTTCGCTTTAACTCGCTGGATCGAGCGACTTTCGAGAAGCGCGGGGCTGAACTGCGCCGCGAAGTGCAGGCTGCCTATGCAACGATCTTTCCCAAGGAAGCCACGATCTACTGGGTTTGGGGCGACACCGGCTCGGTCACTCGTAGCGTCGGCACTGTGCTGGTGCAGGGCGGCGGCGATCCCGAACGATTCAAGGTCACTATTCGCGAAGTCAAACGCGAGTTGGAAAGAATTTCCGGGATCGAGAAGCTTGATTATTTCGGTTATTCGGAATCGGAAATTCACATCGCTTTTCACCCGGAACAGCTGGAAGGGCTAGGGTTGAGTCCGCTGGATATTGCCGATACGGTCAGTGTCTATTTACGTGACGAAGCGGCAGGGCCGGTGGCGCTGGGTGATAAGGAATGGCTGGTGCGGGTGGTGGGCAGCAGCAACCTTCCGGCGCGCCTGGCCGAATTGTCCATTGTCGGCGCGCATGGCGTGGTAAAGCTGGGCGACATCGCCGAGATTGTGCGGGGCGACAACAATTTCAAGCCTTTGCCTCGTAGCGACGGCCTACCGACCGCATTATTTTCGCTTTACAAGAAAAATGCTGTCGATGCTTTTGAGGTGATTAAACAAGTGCAGCATTTTATCGATGCGCGCAATGCCGAAAGCGACCGCACAGGGGTAAAACTGCTGCTCGCCGAGGACGAAACGATTCGCACCCGAACCGCTATCGCTATCATGGAGCACAAGGCGTGGTGGGGCTTGTTGCTGGTGCTGATCATGACCTGGGTATTTTTGGGTTCACGGCTCGCCGCGCTGTGTACGCTAGCCGTTCCCTTTGCCTTGGGCGGAACCTTCCTGATGCTGCAAGCGGCGGGCATGACGCTGAATACCAGCGTGTTGCTTGGGGTGATGATTGCCCTCGGCATGCTGGTGGATTATGCGGTGGTCGTGGTCGAGGCCATTGCCTACCGCATCCGGCAAGGCATGGCGGCATTGGATGCGGCGCTCGATGCACTGCAGGAAGTCGGAACGCCTGTGATCAGTTCGTTTCTGACCACGATCGCGGCATTCCTGCCGTTGGCGCTGCTGCCGGGATTCCTCGGCGGTATCATGCGCGTGGTGCCTATCGCAGTGACTGCGGCCTTGTTGGCGGCGCTTATTGAGGCGTTGTGGATGCTGCCGGCCCATATCACGGCGTTGGGTCCGGTGCTGGCGAGTCCTTCACGTTTCCAGGCAACGCGCACTCAAGCGAGCCGTTGGTTGCAGGTTCGCTATACCCGCCTATTGCTGAGTTGCCTGCGTCATCCCGGACGAGCCTTCTTTCCCGCCTTGTTGGCCTTCAGCATAGCGGGGGCTGCGCTGATCTGGGGTTGGGTTGTTGTCGATTTTTTTCCCAAGGAACCTACCCGTTCGTTTTCGGTGCTGGTCAAGTTTCCGCCGGGCACTAAATCCGACAGCACTTTGCCGGTATTTGATGAAATTGAAGCGCGTATACGCACCTCACTGACTGCCGATGAACTCCATACTATCGTGGCGCTTCCTCCGGAGGAATTGCGGGTCTATCTCACCCCGAATGGGCGGAAGTTGCCTGAAGTATTGGCGCTGATTGAGCCGTCGCTACAGCAAATCATCGGCCCTTCGGAAGTCTCAATCGATAGACAATCCAGTGGCGGCCCGCAAGGTGCGCCGATCAAGGCGAAGCTGACCGGCTCGGATTTTATCGCCTTGAGATCGGCTGCCGAAGCTTTACAAGCCGCCATAAGCAAACACCCGGCCTTTAGCAACTTGCACAGCGATTATCTGGGCGGCGCGCCGCAGCTGGACTTGCGCCTCAACGGCGAAGCCATCCAGCGTAGCGGCGTTGCTCCGGAAACGGTGTTGCGCACCATCAAACTGCTGGTGCGCGGCGAAGTGGTATCCGGCTATCGTGAAGGGGCCGACTCGATTGGCGTTAGGGTAATGTCCAAGGTAGCGCCTTTTCAAGACCTCAATGCTTTATTGCGTCAAACGGTCAGCCGTCCCGGCGGCGGCGCGGTGCCGCTGGTCGATCTGGTTGAAGCGGAGCGTCGGGAGGGCCCGCAGATGATTCATCATTATAACTACCGACGCGTCATCACCTTGGAAGCCAATCTGGATGCAAAGCAAATGAATGTGCGTGACGCCAATGACTGGATTGCCAAGCAATGGCAGACCTTAAGCGCAGCCCACCCGGAAGTGAAATTGGATTTGACCGGCGAGATCGAAGACATCGAGGAGAGCCTGGGCGGCCTTCGGCATTTAGCGTTTTTGGGATTGGGCCTGATCTTTTTGATTCTGGGCGCACAATACCGAAGCTATTTGCAGCCTGCGCTGATCCTGCTCAAGGTGCCGATGGCGTTTGCCGGGATTATTTTGGGACTGCTCCTGTCGCGTGAGCCGGTCAGTCTTTACACGCTATACGGCGGCGTAGCGCTGGCCGGGATTACGGTCAATTCGGCCATCTTGTTGTTCTCCGCCGCCAATGATCGGGTCGCATCGGGCATGAGTATTGTGCATGCGACCTTTTACGCCGCGCGCCGACGGTTGATTCCTATCCTCATTACGTCCTTGGCCACGATGGCCGGGTTGTTCCCTTTGGCGGTAGCCGGAGACGAGGCCTCTTCTCTGTGGCGGCCGGTGGCGACGGCTATTGTTTGGGGGCTGGGTTTTTCGACTCTGCTGACGCTGTTCGTGGTGCCGCTGATTTATCGGTTGGCGATCGGTTGGGCACAAAAAAGCACAGGAAAATCGGCATGAAACGATACCGGCAAGCCGCAGTGGGTTTGGTTATCGTGTTACTTGGCACACCGCTTCAAGCTAACGATCTGCTTTCGGTCTATCAAGACGCCGCACGGGAAGACCCGCAACTGGAACGGTCGCGAGAATCCCTTGCCGCAATCCAGGAAACGCAATCCCAGGCCGGCGCAGCGCTGTTTTTGCCCGAAGCAACCGCTTCCGCCACTATCAATCAGGATTTCCAGAGCGTTCAATTTAGCGGAGCGAGTGCGACCGGTGCAAGCGGGCACAGTCAGTTTAAAAGCGGCGGTTATACCTTGAACCTGACGCAACCGTTGCTGCACTATGATCGCATCATTACTTGGCAACAGGCGGATATCCGCATCGCCCAGGCCGAGGCCGAGTATGCGGCGGCGGAAATCGCACTGATACTGAGGGCTGCCGAGCGCTACTTCGACTTGCTCGCCGCCAATGAAAATCTTCAGTTTGCCCAGGCGCAACAGGAAACGCTTGCCCGCGGACTTAAGGAAACCCGGCAGCGCCAAGCGGTGGGGTTTCTCGCGATGACCGATGTGCAAGAAGCTCAGGCGGGCTACGATAGGGCCTTGGCGGATACTGTCGAGGCCGAACATCAGCTGCGCGATGCCAAAGAAAGTTTGCAGGAAGTCACCGGCACTTACTATGACCGGCTCGCCGCCTTGCGGGATGAAATACCATTGGTCAAGCCCGATCCGGCCATTGAGGAAGATTGGGTTAATCAGGCGCTGGTACAAAATTTCGGGCTGCTCGTGAGTGAGCAAGCGGCACAAATAGCGAAGGCGGAAATTGAAATCCAGAAAGCCGGGCACCTGCCCACACTGGATGCCGTCGGCAGCCATGTCTTCTCGACTTCAGGCGGACGTTTCGGTACTGCGGATATTGAGGATAGTATCGTCGGCTTGTCTTTGAACGTACCGCTTTATCAGGGCGGACGCGTCAATTCGAGAACGCGGGAAGCCGACCACCGCTATCGTGCTGCGCTGGCTACGTTAAAACAGGAACAGCGGACAGTGCATCGCGCCGCCAGCAAAGCCTTTCTGGGCGTAGTGGCGGGCATCAGCCGGGTTAATGCCTTGCAGCAGACGTTGCGCTCAAGCGAGACCGGAGTCAAAGCCACTGAAGCCGGTTTTAGAGCCGGTCGCCGCACGGCTCTGGATGTTATCGTCGCCGAGCGCGAACGGCTACGCGCACAAAAAGACTATGCGCGTGCCCGCTACGACTACTTGCTGAACACGCTGCGTCTGAAACAGGCGGTGGGAACCTTATCGCCCGCCGATCTTGCTCATGTGAATCAATGGCTTGAAATCAAGTAAGCTAAACCGTCATGCGAGAAACAAAACAATAATGCCCGGTTATCATGAACAACCATTTGTTCTATAGCGGGAAACTCATACAAAGGACATTTAATAATGGCAAACATCAACGATCGTCATGTGGAACTGATTAAACAACCCATTTTTATTTTATCTTGTGTTCGTTCGGGGTCGACAATGCTGCGTTGCATTGTCGATACGCATCCTAATCTATGCAGTCCCGGTCATTTGAGCTTAGGTCCGTTATGCGCCAATTTATATGCGACGACTTATTACTCGCTTGGAAAATTGCCGGATATGGAAACTGAAAAGCAAAGAGACCAACTGGCAATTAATGAAACGCGGCGCGTGGTGGAAGACATTCTGGGCCGCTACACTAGAGGAAAGGGCAAAAAGAATTGGTGCGAAAAATCGACCGTCAATATTGATTATCTGAAGACACTGACAAAAGTGTTTCCACAGGCCAACTATATCTGCTTATACCGCAATTGCCTGGATGTTGCTTATTCGTCCATTAAATTCAGTCCATTAGGCTATATGGATGAATTGGCTTCTTATGTGCAGAAACATCCGACCAATCTTGTTGCCGCAATGATGGATAACTGGCTGGATAAGACCGGCAAACTGATGGCATTCGAACAGGCTCATGCCAATCAATGTATCAGGATTAACTATGAGTCTTTGGTTCAGCAGCCGGAACAGATCTTGGCAAAACTGTTTGATTTTCTTGGCGAGCCTTGGGATGAGAGCTTGATTGAGTCGATTTTTCAAGTGCCTCATGATCAGGGCGAGGGCGACGTCAAAGTCTGGTTTTCCGGCAAAATCAACAAGGATTCTATCGGTGCCGGTACAGCGATTCCATTAACGGCAATCCCGGATCAATTGATGGTTGAGATTAACGGGCTTCATCAGCAGTTAGGGTATCCAACCCTAGAAGCTTTATATGCCGAACAACAAGGTAGCGACGAACAGACGCTTCATGACCTGGACTTGAATGATTTTTTCCAAAACCGGTTTTTGCAAAATACCGCGGCAAGGATGGATCAATTCAGCCGGTTACGTGGTGCCTGTAAATTCGCGATAACCGGGTTAAAAGGGGGGATTTGGATAATTGAGAGTCATAGTGGCGGTTTAACATTAAAAGAAGAGGGTGACCCCTGCGATTGCACAATTGCTACAACGTATAGCGTTTTTTGTGAGCTGATTGATGGCAGGAAAACCGCGGTTAGTGCTTATGAGCAAGGTGAAATAACGGGCGATGGTAATGTAATTCTGGCCTTGGAGTTTGGCAGGTTGCTGTTTGGGGGTAGTTGATATATCAGGTCCAGTCGATAGCTCGAAAACATACAATAAATAACTGACGTTACGCACGGCCTAGAACCGTCGTGAAAAAGATAGAACGTAGTCAGAAAATATCTTGTTCCGTGTCTGGGAATATCCCCTGTAGGGCGTGCCGTGCGCGCCTTGGGAGCTAAGGAACAGGCTTAAGCAATGACCATAAAAGGCTGAAGGCTTCAATCCTTAATAGTTTAAAAAAGCCAGCTTACGTTATTTCATGCTCATTGCTAAGGCGCGCACGGCACGCCCTACTCACATCCGTCGCGGTCATTCAGTGAAGGGGCGTTATCCATTATCAAACCCTCTTTTTGCGGTTTTCTCGGGCAATGCGTAACATCAGCTGGATAACTTTGTCCGCAGATCAGTGCGGCTTTACGCTTTATGAATATTTGCGACAGAACCGAACAAACAAGGTTTCCCTTTCGACAATGCATTTGCAGTCTCGTCTGCGCTATGAAGGCTCGGATAAGCATTGCGCTTTAAGAAAGGATTAATGTGTTCAATCCTATAATCCATAGCGTCATCGGTTTTCACTGGAACTAATCTGCTGCAACACAAACCCGTTTGTAGACGGTTAGCGACATGGGAATATGACTCGGAATGACCGAAGCTAAAAATCTGGAGTTTATAATCGGCGCAATCAGGTCGCGGTAGCCAGAGTATCCGCTTTGTGTACTAACTGTTTCTATTTGGATAATCGTTGGCGCGTGTTTTAAATGCACGGGTGACAGGGAGCATATCTACAATGATTGAAAACACTAATACCGAACCGCTGTATATCCTATTAATCAGCGTCCACGGTTTGATTCGAGGTCGCGATCTGGAATTGGGACGCGACGCGGATACCGGCGGTCAAACCAAATATGTCGTTGAGCTGGCTAAAGCGCTGGCAAAACAGCCTAATGTCGGGCGCGTGGATTTGGTAACGCGGCGGATAATCGACACTGAAGTCGGCCCCGATTATGCGGAGCTCGTCGAACCGCTGGCGGAAAATGCACAAATAGTCCGCATCGAAGCGGGTCCCGAAGGCTATATCCGCAAGGAAGAGCTATGGGACCATCTGGATAGTTTCGCCGATAACTTACTGACGTGGCTGCACTGTCAGCCGCGCTTGCCGGATATTCTGCACAGCCATTATGCCGACGCCGGTTATGTGGGTGTGCGCCTTGCGCATAGGACGGGTTTGTCGCTGATCCATACCGGCCATTCTCTGGGACGCGATAAATGTCGCAGGCTGCTGGCTATGGGTTTGGCGATGGAGGATATCGAGCTGCGCTATCATATGTCGCGCCGTATCGATGCCGAAGAGGATACGCTGACTAATGCCGATTTGGTAATTACCAGCACCCGCAATGAAATCGAAGAGCAATACGAGCTTTATGATTGCTATACGCCGGACAAGATGGCGATCATCCCGCCGGGAACCGATCTCGACATGTTTCATCCGCCGACTTCCGCCGGCGAAGACATTGCCTTTGCAGAAACCCTTAAGATGTCTCTGCATGAACCGCATAAGCCGATGATATTGGCGCTATCCCGCCCCGACGAGCGGAAAAATATCGTTGGACTTTTGGAAGCTTACGGCGGTTCGCCGCGTTTGCAGCAATTAGCCAATTTGGTGATCGTCGCCGGTAATCGCGAAGACATCCGGGAGTTGGGCGAAGGTCCGCAAGGGGTTTTGACGGAGTTGTTGCTGGTTGCCGATTATTACGATCTCTACGGTCGGGTCGCTCTGCCGAAACACCACTCGGCTGACGACGTCGCCGACATTTATCGCCTTGCCGCTACATCCGGGGGCGTGTTCGTCAATCCGGCCTTGACCGAACCATTCGGCTTGACGTTGCTGGAAGCGGCCGCCAGCGGTCTGCCGCTGGTCGCTACCGAAAACGGCGGTCCGGTGGACATCATCGGCAATTGCAGTAACGGTTTGCTGGTCGATCCGCTGGATAAGTCGGCGATTGCCGAGGCGTTGGTGACTATCCTCGAAAATCCGAAACTTTGGCAGGAGTTTTCCGTCAATGGGTTACAAAACGTCGCCCGGTATTATTCCTGGGACGCCCATGCACAAGCCTATTTGCGAACGATTCGGACGCTGTCGCAGCAAGGGGCGCCGCTCCCGAAAACGCCGCCGATCGCCAAAACCGGTCGCTACCAGAAACTGGCTATTTTTACCGCTATCGACAATACCTTGCTGGGCGATAACGAAGGACTGGCGCAATTTGTAAATCTTATCCGCGAAAAACGTAAAAAACTTCTATTCGGCATCGCTACCGGACGACGGCTGGATTCGGCACTGGCGATTTTTAAAAAATACCGGATTCCGATGCCGGATATTTTAATCACCAGTTTCGGCACTGAAATCTATTATGCCCCGCAACTGATTGCGGACATCGCCTGGACCTACCATATCGATCATTTGTGGACGCCGCAGGTACTGCGCCGCGTCATCGGCAAGCTGCCCGGCCTGACCCTGCAAGCCAAAAGCGAACAGAGCCGGTATAAACTGTCTTATCATTACGACAGCAATAGCGCGCCGACGATGGAAGAAATTCTCACGCTACTGAGGCAGCAGGAATTGTCGGCCAATTGCACACTCTCGTCCGGACAGTTCTTGGACTTTGTCCCGGCCAGAGCCTCCAAAGGACAGGCACTACGCTATATCGCCCAGCAATGGCATATCCCGCTGGAGCGTATCCTGGCTACGGGCGGTTCCGGGGCGGACGAAGATATGTTGCGCGGTAACACCCTCGGCGTCGTGGTCGCCAATCGCCATTGCGAGGAACTGTCGATTCTGGGCGATACCGAACACGTCTATTTCGCCGAGGGTTCGCATGCCTGGGGCATATTGGAGGCCATCGAGCATTACGACTTTTTCAATCGCTAACCGAGTACAGAGTCCATGATTAAGCGCATTTTGATTTGTACCGATCTCGACCGTACCCTGTTGCCGAACGGCAGACAACCCGAATCGTCCGGTGCGCGGGCGACTTTTGCCCGGCTGGTTGCGCGCCCGGAAGTCACTCTGGCTTATGTCAGCGGTCGGCACCGGGCGTTGGTTGAAGACGCTATCCGGGAATACGGGCTGCCGTCGCCCGATTGGGTCATCGGCGATGTCGGCACGACTATTTACCAAGTGCATGCCGAAGAATGGCGGCATTGGACTGAATGGGAGCAGGACATCGCCACCGATTGGCGGGGATTGACGGCGGACGATTTACGACCCTTGTTTGCCGATTTGCCGTCGTTGCGCCTACAGGAAGAAGCCAAGCAAAACCGCTACAAACTCAGCTATTATCTACCTTTGTTAGCGGACATCGACGCTCTGCAACGAGAAATGTTGCGGCGACTTGAAACGCAACAGCTGGCGGCCGGTTTAATCTACAGTGTCGATGAAGCAACGTCGACGGGCCTGTTGGACGTGTTACCCGCCCACGCCACGAAACTTCATGCCGTGGAATTTTTAATGCAACAGCAGGGCTTCGATTATGCCAACACGGTTTTCGCCGGCGACAGCGGTAACGATTTGCCGGTCCTCGCCAGCATGATTCAATCCGTACTGGTCGCCAACGCCGACATTGATGTTGTCGAGCAAGCCAAAACTCAAGCTCGAAAACAGGGAACGATGGCGGCATTTTATTTGGCGCAAGGCGGTTTTTTGGGCATGAACGGCAATTACAGTGCGGGGATTGTCGAGGGCGTCGCTCATTATCACCCTGACATCCGGGTTTGGATGGAACAAGACCATGAACAATAATCCCCTTTTGCATATTTTCGGCGAAGTGCTGTTCGACCACTTTCCCGACGATAGTCGCGTCCTGGGCGGCGCGCCGTTCAACGTCGCATGGCATTTACAGGCGTTCGGACAATCGCCCCGTTTCATCAGCCGGATCGGCGCTGATCCGGCTGGACACGAAGTTACGGCATTAATGGACGGCTGGGACATGAGTCGTGAAGCGCTACAAACCGACAGCGAACACCCTACCGGCAGCGTCCGGGTGCTGATCCGGGACGGCGAACCGCATTATGAAATCGTCGCCGATTGCGCCTACGATTTTATCGACAGCAACTTGCTTGAGGAAAAACAAACTCAGGGCGTTTTGTATCACGGCTCATTGGCAATCAGGAACCCGGTCTCGCGCACGGCGCTGCAAGCCGCCAAAGCCCGACATCAAGGCAAAGTTTTTGTCGATGTCAATTTGCGGCCGCCCTGGTGGGATCGGGAAACGCTGCTGCCGTTGCTTCATGATGCCGATTGGGTCAAACTCAATGAAGCCGAACTGATCGCGCTATGCCCTGATGAACACGGTCTGGAAGCAGCCATGCAGGCATTTTGCGCGCAGTTCGATCTGGAAACGCTGGTCGTGACACGCGGCGAACAAGGCGCTGTCGCTTACGACAGGCAGCAACACTTCGTAACCGTGGAGCCACCGGCAAGCACTGCCGAGGTCGATACGGTCGGCGCGGGAGACGCTTTCGCCGCGCTGTTGTTAATGGGATTAAGCAAGCAATGGCCTTTAAAAGTGACTCTGGACCTAGCACAAGTATTTGCCTGCGCTTTGGTCGGCAGACGCGGCGCAACCGTCGCCGACAGGGCGTTTTATCGTGTGTTCAGTGAACAATGGGGCTTGTAGGGTACGCTGCGCGTACCTTTAGACGCTATCATAAAAATCAACATAAAAGGTACGCACAGCGTACCCTACGGTGAATTGTAAAAAAACCGAAAACTTGACCGTTCAGAGTATAAATGTACAACATTGATCGGTCGCACTTACAGAATCAGGATAACGCTATATGTACGAACAAGTTTCCCACTCGCTATTGAATGCCATTCTTGACGATTTAAAACCGGAAATCAGAAGACAGGATTTACGGCATTTTTATACCCGGCTGGGCGCTAATTTTTACGCCATTTATTCGCTATTTTTTACCCTCTACGGACACCGCGAAGATTTCAAGCCGCAAATGCTGCGCCTGGTGGAAACGATGGCCAAAGGGTATATAAACCGTTCTGCGGAACTGGAGCGTGTCGACATCGAGCGCGAACTGGATCATAACTGGTTCTTGTCGCAGAAATGGGTCGGCATGGCGCTTTATACCAACGGTTTCGCGGAAAGCCTGGCTGATTTGATTGACAAAATACCTTATTTCCAGGAACTGGGCATCAACATGGTGCATATCATGCCGATTTTGATGTGTCCGGCAGGCAAAAGCGACGGCGGCTATGCGATCAGCGATTTCCTGCAAATCGACGATAGGCTTGGTGACATGGACGATTTCCGCCAGGTTGCCGAGGAATTCAGGAAACGCGATATCCTGCTGGTTCTGGACATAGTGCTCAATCATACCTCCGACGAACACGAATGGGCCAAAAAGGCGGCCATGGGGGAGCGCCGTTATCAGGATTATTACTTTATGTTCGATAACCGGGAAATTCCCGATATGTTCGAACAGAACATGCCGGAAATTTTCCCCCAAAGCGATCCGGGAAGCTTTACCTGGAATGCGGAAACGGAAAAATGGGTGATGACTGTCTTCCACGACTACCAGTGGGATTTAAATTACAGTAATCCTGAAGTGTTCATTGAAATGCTCGACATCATCCTGTTTTGGGCGAATCAGGGAGTGGACGTGTTGCGCTTGGATGCTGTCGCCTTCCTGTGGAAAAAAATCGGTACTTCCTGCCAGAACGAGCGCGGCGCGCATTTGATTCTGCAGTTGATGAAAGATTGTTGCCAGGTGACCGCGCCCGGTGTGTTGTTTATTGCCGAAGCGATCGTCGCACCGGTTGAAATCATCAAATATTTCGGCGAAGACGCGATTATCGCCAAGGAATGCGAAATCGCTTACAACGCCACCTTGATGGCTTTGTTGTGGGACGGCATCGCCACCAAAAACGCCAAATTGCTGTATCAGGGGGTGAAGAATCTGCCCGCCAAGCTGGAGCGGGCGACCTGGCTCAACTATGTGCGCTGCCACGACGACATTGGCTTCGGTTTCGACGACAGCGATGTCCGGGCCGTGGGTTATGAGCCTTTCCAACACCGAAAATTTCTGGTCGATTATTTCAGCGGTCAATTCGATGCCTCTCCGGCCAGGGGCATGGTGTTTATGCGCAACGAGGAAACCGGGGACGCGCGCATTTGCGGATCGCTGGCCTCGCTGGCGGGACTGGAAGCGGCGCAGGAAAGCGGCGACCCGGCCATGATTTCATCCGCCGTCAATAAAATCCTGTTACTGCATAGCCTGATTCTGTCTTTCGGCGGCATCCCGCTGCTCTATAATGGCGATGCGCTCGGCGTCGTCAACGACTACAGCTATCGCGACGACGCCAGCAAAAGCAACGACAACCGCTGGATTCACCGTCCTAAAATCAATTGGGAAAGAGCCGAATTACGGAACAAACAAGGCACGGTGGAACACAGTTTGTTCAACGCTCTGAAAAAAATGATCGCCATCCGCAAGGAAACGTCCGCGTTCGCTGATTTCAACGACCGAGAATTACTGGATGTCAATAATGAACATTTGTTCTGTTTTATCCGTTTCAATTATCAGCGTCCGTCGGAACGGGTCCTGGTGGTCGCCAATTTCGACGCCAGTCCCCAGTATCTTGATCTGGAAGTCATCAGTGGCCGAGGTATTAACCTTCACAGCCAATTCATCGATTTATACAGCGGCAGAAGTCCAGCCCAGTATGATCGCCGGATCGTTTTACAGCCTTATCAATTTTATTGGTTAACGGAAATATGAGGTGATTGGAGCCGCTTTTCCTGTTGAATAGTCTAACTGTCCATAGTCTGTTTAAGGTATGGATAGTGAGATGGATTAGTGGCTTATGATCGATAATGTAGGGGTATTTTCGGCCATAATTGGCTATTCGCTTGTGTGGCCGTTTTGCTGATCAAAAAGGCCATTCTGGCGGCCTATCCGCTGATACGCGGCAATAAATCAACGCTAAACCCAGCGCCGGTGGCGGCAACATATCTATGGTTTGTATATTTTCAGGAATGTCTAAATGGTAAAATTTACACAGGCATTATTACCAATATTGAAGTACGATTTAATAAACATCTTGCTGGTAAAGGGGCAAAGTTCATAAAAATGAATCCACACTCTTACATAATGGCTATCAAACAATGTAGAAGTCGTTCAGAAGCAAGTAAACTAGAAGACCGAATTAAGCAACTGACGCCAGACAAAAAACGTGTATTGGGTTTAATTTGGAATGAAAAAAATCAAGGAATTTAACAAGATGAGATTAAAAGAAAAAGAGGTTGAAGTAGGCTGTTTATATTTGACCACTGTAAATCAATATCGTGCTGTACTCGCGATGAAAGGTGAATTTTTGATTTATGCTCCCAGTTCGGAAGGGACTGCAGCATTAAATCTAAATTCTACAAAAATGCCATTTGAAAATCAGCCATTTAAGAAATGCCAAATCGTTACCTTTGCCAAAAAGGATTATCAAGCGTTCGACTTCAATGGCACTGAAGCTACCAAACATAAATTGAATGAATTACAGATAGCAGAAGTAATAGCGCAGTGTAATGCTAAGTCAGCTATTGCTACGCTGTTAGCAGAATAAAACAGTGACAACAGAAAAATTTATAACTCAATTATGGGGTTACGCTTCAAAAAAACTGTCACTAAAAATATCTTCTTCCACATACAAAAACCTGACAGACGCTTGTCGGCCAAAACCGGACAGTCGAGCGGATTCTAATGAATGGCCGGTTGATGCTTTATATCTGCCATTTATAAACGGCAGACAACTGATATATACCACTCTTTAGACAAGCTTTCTTGGAGTGCTATCAATAACTGTACGCTAGAGGAACATCATTTTTTGCTAAAAGTGAGAGTTGAGTTATCAAATTTTTACTGAAAAAAACTATGTAATATTAATATTTAAAAAATCAATTAATTCCATTTTGAATTTTTCAACCTCATATATTTTTCTTTCATTAATAAAATTAAAAATATCTGTATCTGACATTATGTCAGTCTTTTTAAATTCTTCATATATCCTTTTTGCTACATCTCCATTCGTTCCATGATTGTTGAATGAAATAATCGGCAAACCATCCCTATTCTCATTTTCGTAGTGCTCTTTTAACTGTTTTTCAACGCTTTGAAAGGGAATAAATTTTATCATATCATTATTTTTGCAATAATTTAGCCTTGCCTCATCTTTATTTTGATCGCCATCGAGAACGCCAATAACATTTTCTGGAGAAGACAAAAAATGCTCCGTTTTATTTCGATTCATCAAGCTTACAACGTTAGTCCCACCTCCAATGTAAATTATTTTATATTTAAAATAAATTGATCCTTTACTTTGACTAAGTAAATGTGTGATATAGCTTTCCAGCACATCATCTTCTGTCAAAATATATTTATCCCATCCTTGAAATCCAAAAAGAATACTTTTTGCGTAATTATATGAGACACTTTCAAATGTAACAATTCCATTACTATTTTCCATATAGCAAAGTTCTGGGGCAATTAGAGTCTTCATAAGAGCAAGCGAGTGAGTTGTAAAGACAATGTTAACTTGATAGTCTTTACAGAATTTACGCAGCTCATTAATAAGATTAACCTGTGCAGAGGAATCCAATGATATATCAATCTCATCAATAACAATAAACTTGCACTTACGTTGAATCATCTTATATAAATGAATAACGAAATACTCGCCTGAACTTAAGTAGTCCTCACGAATATAAAAATCTTCTTCTTTTAAAATAAAATAATAATTTATTCCTTTTACAGTTATCTCTTTTAAGTTAATAAATCTATCGGAGTTATATATCTTAGAAAGAAATGAAATTAATTCATTAGGTATTGAATATTTTTCAATTGGAATACTCCTTCTAATTTCTTTGTCTATTTGACTCAATCTTTGAAAATGACCAAATCTCACTCCATGAGGTATTGGAAGCTCAACATACATGCTTTTTTTAACTTCATCATTTATGACGGCTTTTGTATCAATTGTTTCTAGATTAGGGTTATACTGGAAGTCATATTCATTTTCACCTATTGTGTAAAAAATACGACTATTTTTGTTAAAAATATATGGGGAAGCTGTTTTTGCGAAGGTATCAGCAGATTTGAGATTTTCAATTGAACGAATTAAAGTAGTTTTTCCAACACTATTTTTACCAATAATGCACATTAACTTATTTTCTGATAAATCTATATTGAAACTTAATTCTTTTATATGTTGAATATTTGATATTACGCACTTAAACTTCATAGCTATTTTATTGTTTTATTATGAAAAGCGTCCACAACAAAATTGCCATATTTTTTCCGCAACTTATTTATATATAATTTATCAATTGTATTAATGTAATTTATTTGTCCTGAAATCTTAGTAAAATCACCTTTATATTTATTCTCCAGGTAATCCGTAAATTTTTCTTTATCATTTATATAAAAGTGCATCAATATTTCAAGTTGTTCTTTAACTCTCATATCAATACTAATATTCCCAGAAGGTAAGATAACCATTCCAAGCAGTTTTATTTTTGTTCCTTTATTAATATGCTTTGTTTTTTGTTGATTAAGCCGAATCCTATCATTAAAAAAACATGTGAGCTGATCCTGAATAATTTTTTCAATACCATTAAAAGCATATTTATTGTTAGAAGATAAAATAATATCATCTGAATAGCGAGTATAAATAATATCTTCTCTTTGGCAATAAGAGTCTAATTCATTATCAAAAGCATACAAGCAAGTATTACTTATATTTGGTGACGTTGAAAACCCTATTGGCAAAGTACCGTTCACCGTTATCAAATTTAATAACTGATTCTTGTAATTAATAATGTCTGATATTAATGCATCACTTAAATTATTATCTAGTACAACTTCAATATCGTGAAGTGTAATACTGTTGAAAAAATCCTGAATATCTGTTTGAAAAAAATATTTACTATGGGCGTGCTTTATAACAGCCGTATATGGATTTTTTTCTCGCCTATAAGCGTGTACTGCATCAGAATTTATCTTTGCATAGTCAAATACAAAATTATTTAAAAATTTATGGAATTTTTTTAATTTATTAGAAGGACTTAGAATCAATCTTTTATCAATTTCGAAGCTTTTGCATTCTTTTTTAACATCCAAATGTAAAAAATCATTAAAATCTAGTTTATGATGAAATGTGGAGTCGAAGGCTTCTTGAAGAGATAGATTTTTCAATGGAGTAAAGTCTACTATTGATTGTCACGGAAATTTCAACTTACCTTAATCCCATAGAACATCAAGATTAAGGCAAGATAAATTATGACTAAACGCGGCTAGAGGCTAGCGTAAGACGACTGGAGATACTCCTAGTCAGCTAGCATGTTTGAAGTGTATATCTTTAGCATTCAAATAACAACCTTCTTCTACTTTGTTTCCGCAATTAAAGTAAGCTAACGAATAAGGTAATCTGTTCCGAACATAGTCACGGAAAACTGGTGTCTATCTCTTCTCGGCCCTATCCGCTAATGACCAAAGATTCAATCTCAGAAAAACAACATTTTAATGTCTAAACTGAGTCTACACAAAGAGTGCTTGCAGATCAAAAAACCATACAAGCAATGATGATTTAGATTGATATTATCAAACTAGCAAGCTACTAGTTACGAACTATTATTATTCTTCTAGCGGCCGATAATGATTTGCAATTCGCCGAAATTGCTTATTTATAGCTGAAATCGAATGTCCGTTTCGTGTTACTTCACGATCACTCGATCAAGATAGCTGAATGTCTCTTTTGGGTCGAACTGAGACAGTCAATGCCTGATGCAGCTTAGACTCATTTTAGAAGCTGTCAGATCAAGTCCAGAGTTATTACAAATAAAGACGGGATGCAAATCCCGTCCCTGTCTTCACGGGCTATTGCGACGCCGTTTGTTGCATGTGGATCTGTAGGCTTAACGGACGCATATCGGTCCAGACTTCCTTGATGTGATCGAGGCATTCTTGTTTGTTGCCGATTTTGCCGACGGTCCGCCAGCCGCCCGGTATTTCTTTGTAGTCGGGCCAGATTGAATATTGCTGTTCGTGATTGACCACAACCTGGTAAATAGTCGTGTCTTCTTCGTCGTCCCAAGCCATTATTATTCTCCGTTGATAGGTAATTGCCATAATACCCCCGTCATTCGAACGATGGGAGCGGTTTCCGTAGTGTAGACGATAGAAACGCTAAAATACCTCAGCTGTCATACTGGTCCAGTAGGTGGGTTTTGAATTGGGTGCGACAGTGCAGCAGGGCTTTGGCCATGTGTTTTTCAACGGCGCTATCGGATATGCCGAGTTCCAGGGCTGTTTCGGCATAGGTCATGCCGTAAACTCTATTCAGGATAAATATCTCCTGGGTGCGCAACGGCAATTCGTCCAGTATCCGTTTGATCGCGGTCAACCTTTCATCGATGGATACGAGTTTTTCGGCAGAGGGAAATTCGCTTGGCGGGAGTAAGCTCTGGTCTTTTGTTTGTTGGTAATTTTCCGTTACTTTTCGATGTTTGATGTGGTCGTAAGCGAGATTTTTTGCGACCCTGAACAGAAAGCCGCGCGGATGATCGATGGTTTGTTTTTGCGCTTCGCGGAAAAAAATAATGAAGCTTTCTTGTGCAAGGTCCGCGGCTATATCCGGGCAGTTGACAATCCGGGTCAAATGAAACTGCAATTCGGACTGGTGATTCAAGTAAATGGCTTCTACGTTCAAGTTCAAATCCCTCTTCGTTGTGTTAAGAATGTTTACCTTGTTGCTGAACCGACGGCGTCGGAATAAGGGCGGTATGCGGTTTGCGGGGTCTAACAGCGTTAGTGGTTTGCTTGGGCTGTTTGCCAAAGCGCCATAGTCTATTGGGTTGCATGAGCATATGTGGGTCCATGGTTTTTGCTTTGTTAGTTAGGCGGCTATCGGCATACGGATAAGCACTTTGTAACGAGCCGGGTAAGCCGGAGAATAGTGCGGTCGTAGCATGCCGATTACCAGGCATGCTTGGGACGCTCTCAAAGGCGGTTTGTTGTTCTGAACTTGTTGCGCTGGCTATAGGTACTAAGCAATGCGTGTGCCACTTTGTCAGCCTAGCGATTTCAATGAGTTGGCGTAAAACACAGGAAGGGTATTTGAAAAGTACGTCATATGACACACTTAAAATGCGTCATATGACATAGTTATTTGAAGATGCGAGGTGGACGGCTTGCTTCGCGGCAATGTCGGGTTTCGTTGTTCAGCGGTATTTTTTTTAGCGGGGCGGGTGAGGTTAAAAAGGCTTCAAGGCGTCCTATTATCAGGCCTGCTTCGGTTTTGAGGCCTGAGAAGCGTCTAACGCATCGAATAGTGTATACGCGAGCTGAAAGGAAAATATTTTATGTTAGTTTTTTTGTGCCGCTCTTCCTGGCTAACGGTTGTTGGCGTACTGCTTGCGGGCATCATCAGCGGATTAAGTAGTGCGGCTTTGGTGGCGCTGATTAATTCGACATTATCGAATACACTGGATGCCAAGCTTTTGCCGTGGCTGTTTGTCGGCTTGTCTATTGCGGTGTTGTCCAGCGGTTTTCTATCGAATTATCTGCTCAATCGGCTCAGCGCTCAAATTGTTTGCGATCTCCGCATCCAAATCAGCCGTTTGATTCTTGCCGCGCCTTATCCTTATCTGCAAAAACTGGGCAAGTCGGCATTATTGGCTCATTTGACCGAGGACATATCGGTAATTGCCAATGCCAGTCAATTATTGCCGCTAGTTTGCATTAATTTTGCGGTCGTGGCCGGTTGTATGACTTATCTGAGCTGGTTATCCTGGCACTTGGCGCTGGTTTTGGCCGGGGTGATTGTATTCGGCGTCTTGAGCTCCAGTCTGTTTAGAGAGTGGCCGAAAAAAGCCGTACTCAAGGCGCGCGAGGAATATGATGTGCTCAACAGCGATTTTAGGGCGTTGACGGAAGGCGTCCGTGAGTTGAAATTACATAGGCAGCGTAGCGAGGCGTTTATGGCGCAGTCGCTGGCGGCCAGCGCCGAAGCTTATCGCCGCTATTCTTTTCGGGGCGCGGTGGCTTATTTATTGGTGAATCAGTGGGCGCAACTGCTGTATTTCCTGGTTATAGGCGTGATCCTCTATGTTTTTCCGGTTTGGCAGGTGATCGATCAGAAAGTGATCGGCGGTTATACGCTGGTGTTTTTGTTTATGATGTCGCCGTTGAGCATACTCACCACCAGCTTACCGGTCTTTAGCCGCGCTAAGGTGTCGTTACAAAAAGTCCGGCAACTCGGCGAGCAGCTCAAAAATCAGGCGATTCAAGCCGATGCGCCGGACAAACGCGAGGTTTGCACAAACTTTTCCGGTCTGTCGCTGCAAGGGGTGACGCACAGTTTTCATCGGGAAAAGGAAAATCGCAACTTCACCCTGGGGCCTATCGACCTGGACTTTAAGTCCGGCGAGCTGGTGTTTTTAGTCGGAGGCAACGGCAGCGGCAAGACTACGCTGGCCATGTTGCTGATCGGCCTCTATACGCCGGAGCAGGGAGATATTCGCTGGAACGGCGAGGCTGTCGATGACGGTAACAAGGAGGATTATCTGCAAAACTTTTCGGTGATTTTCTCGGATTTTTATTTGTTTGACGAGCTGTATGGATTCGATAACGAGAAAAATCATGTCCTCATCGCCGATTATTTGCAGCGTCTGCATTTACATCATAAAGTGCGAGTCGAGAACGGCCGGTTCTCCTCGGTGAATTTGTCGCAAGGCCAGCGCAAACGTTTGGCGCTATTGGTCGCTTATCTGGAAGATCGGCCTTTTTACGTTTTCGACGAATGGGCGGCAGACCAGGATCCTGAATTCAAGCATTTATTTTATACAGAGCTGCTACCGGCCTTGAAAGCCCGAGGCAAAACAGTATTGGTCATCAGCCATGACGACCGGTATTTTTACTTAGCCGATCGCTGTATTAAACTGGAAGAAGGGCAGATTGTTGCCATGGAAAAACCGGCAACGGCAGGCAAGCAGTCAACACAGATAAGCTAATATTGGCTGGTTGCCGGAGTGCAGGCTTCGCCTGTAAGTTTCGTAAGTTGGGTTAGCGATAGCGTAACCCAACCTATTCGCGCAAAGATGTCGGGTTACGCTATCGCTAACCCGACCTACCCGACTAGGAAAGGATGTATTCACCACGAAGACACGAAGGACACGAAGTTTTCACTCTGTTTTTTCTTCGTGTCTTCGTGGTGATTATTTTTTCATAATATTGGATGGCAATGGTGAAGATTCGAAAAATCATTTTATATGGCGGCTTGACGCTGGCGAGCGTGTCGGCGATAGCCCTCGGCGGCGGTTTTTGGGTGATGCATCGGTCCATGCCGCAACTTGACGGCACGGTGCAGCTGGACCGGCTTACGGCAGACGTTCGCGTACAGACCGATGCGCACGGCATGCCGGTCATCAATGCCGCTAACCGTATCGATGCGGTTCGGGCCTTGGGCTATGTTACCGCGCGCGACCGCCTGTTTCAGATGGAGCTGATGCGGCGCAAAAGCGCCGGGCGCTTGGCGGAAATTTTTGGCGATATGGCGCTGGACAGCGACATCAAGGCCCGAACCTACGGTTTTCATAGGGAGGCAAAAGCCATCCTGGCAAAACTGCCGTCAGCCCATCAACAGTATCTGCAAAGCTATGCCGACGGCGTCAACCGCTATATGGCTGAGTCCGGCAAACTGCCTTTCGAGTTTACCGTATTGGGTTATCAGCCGGGGCCTTGGACTCCCGAGGACAGTCTGCTGGTCGTATTAGGTATGTGCGAGAACTTGACTGCCGGTGAGGAACGCGGCGAGCGCATGCTGAGCGTGATGGAAAAAACCTTGCCGGACGCCGCGATGCGGTTTTTAACGCCGGACACCGATTTTTATACCGAACAGCTGCAAAAACAGGCCGAATCGTTGCGCCCGGCGCAAGCGATTCCTGTCGAGGCTTTGGCAACGGCACTCGCCCATCCGTCGTCGGATAAAACACCCTTGGCGCAACTGGTTCAGCAATCCGATTTAATGGTCGGCTCCAATGCCTGGGCGGTCAGCGGCAAGAAGACCTGGGACGGGCGGGCCATTTTGGCTAACGACATGCATTTGGGTATATCGGTGCCCAATACCTGGTACCGCATCGAGCTGAATTACGGCGCTGTGCATGCCGCAGGCTTGACCTTGCCCGGTACGCCGTTGTTAATTGCCGGCAGCAACCGGCATATCGCCTGGGGAGCGACCAATCTTTCCGGCGATTTCCTGGATTTGGTCCGGCTTGAGATCAATCCCGCCAATCCCGATCAATACCGGGTAGGCGAGCAATGGCAGCGCTTCGACGAGTATCCGGAAACCATAATCGTCAAAGGCAGTGCAGCCAAACAGATTGTGGTTAAGCAGACGCGCTGGGGGCCGGTTGCCAACCAACCGCTGCTGGATCAGCCGGTGGCGATTCATTGGACGGCGCTGGATGTCGATGCGTTCAACCTCAAGTTGTTTGATTTGGAACAAGGCGAAACCCTGGAGCAGGCGGTAACAATCGTCAACAGCAGCGGTGGCCCGCAGCTGAATATTTTGCTGGCCGACGACAAGGGCAGCATTGCCTGGACGGTGATGGGCAAAATTCCCAAGCGCTTCGGCAATGACGGTTTGGTCAGTCGTTCATGGGCGGACGGTCGCGTGGGCTGGAACGGCTATGTGGAACCTGAGGATTTGCCGCATGTCATCGACCCGCCGGAGGGTATTCTGGCGTCGGCCAACGACCGCCGTCTGGGCAAAAATTATCCTTATGTGATCGGCCACCAGTTCGGCAACGGCTACCGCGCTTACAGGATTACCCAACAACTGACGCAAATGCCCAGGATTGGCGAATGGGCCATGTTCGATTTGCAACTCGATACCGAAAGCGAGTTTTATGTGTTCTATCAGCAGTTGGCCTTGAATAGCTTGACCAAGGAAGCGGTTGCGGCACAACCGGATTTGGCCGAAGCGCGCGACTATTTGCTGGCCTGGAACGGCCGGGCCGATGTTGGCAGCCTGGGTTTTGCCTTGCTGGTCGAGTTCCGCAAGCAATTGATCGAGGCGGTATTTACGCCGCTTTTGTCGGCCGGCCGGGACGCCGATAAAAATTTCAGCTATTCGTGGACTTATGTCGATACGCCGTTGCAAGCCCTGTTGAACGAAAAGCCGCCGCGCGCATTGCCTGATGCGGCGCATTACCGGAACTGGGACGATTTTATTCTGGGACAATTGAAACACGGCTTGCAGCAGATACAAGCCCAGCATCCGGGAGTGGCGTTAATGGAATTGAACTGGGGCGAACAGAATAAGGTCAAGCAGTCGCATCCGTTTTCCAAGGCCTTGCCGATACTGAGCGATTTACTGGATATGCCGAGCGAGGCCTTGCCGGGTTGCGGTTTCTGCGTTCGCGCGGCGGGGCCGGGTTTCGGAGCCAGCGAGCGGCTGGTAGTTTCGCCGGGTCATTTTGAAGATGCCATTCTGCACATGCCCGGCGGCCAATCGGGCCAACCCTTGTCGCCTTATTACCGGGATCAGCAGGGCTATTGGCTCAAGGGCTTATCGATGCCATTGACAGCCGGAAAGCCTGAACACATGTTATTGTTACAACCGAATGATTAACTGATGTTACGCGCTGTCCACGAAAAGCACGAAAGACACGAAAAAATAGAGGGTCGTATGTTTCCCAGCTTACGGCGCGCCTTGACGATGGGCTTTACTTATTGTTCCTGTACCCGGTGCTTTTCGTGCCTTTCGTGGACTATGCTTTTTTATTAGGTACATGCGTAACATCAGTTAAGTAAAAAATCCGGGCGGAATATAATAAGCAATTGGTTTTAGGTAGAATAATCATTATGAAACGTAACTCTTCAGCGGTTTTAACTGCTATTGGCGCTTATTACCGTGGATTATCGCCGGTTACGCGGCTCGCTTATCCTGTCTGCGGGGAGCTTTTTATCAAGAAACCGGGTAGTTACCTATGAAACAGGAAAACGAGAAGAATAGTTTGGAATCCGGGCTTAATAACGATATTGACGAGCAAGCGGTGGCCTGGTTTATACGGCTACAGGCTGACAATGTCTCTGGCGAGGAAAAGGCGTCATTTCTTCTATGGCTGAATCAGGACGACTTGCACCGCGAAACTTTTAATGAAATCAGTAAGCTGTGGGGCGATGCCGGTCTGCTGCAAGCGCTTGGTCAAGCCGCCGAAAAACACCGCATCGCACCGCAAAAGAAAACAGCGTCCATTTATTTCAAATTACCGCTGGCGATGGCGGCTTGTCTGGCCTTAACTTTTCTACTTAGAAACGAACTTGCGATCTTGATGCAAGGCGATTATTCGACCCGAGTGGGCGAACGCAAAACCGTTTATTTCGATGACGGTTCCACCGCGATGCTCAATACCGACAGTTCCATCGCAGTCAGCATGGAGGGCCCGCAACGCGGGGTCGAGTTGCTGAAAGGCGAGGTCTATTTCGAAGTCAAACCCGATCCCAACCGGCCGTTTATTGTCCAGGCCGATCATTCGACGACCCGCGTACTCGGAACCCGGTTTTTCGTGCATGAAAAGAGCGGTAGCGATGAAGTCAAAGTCGTGTCCGGCCGGGTTGAAGTGAGCGACCGGGGCGCGTTGAAACAGCCGCAGATTTTGCATGATCGCGAAGCCGTATCGATTAATGCCGACGGGCTTGGCGAAACCCGGATATTGGATTCTGCGCTGGCCACCTCCTGGGTGAACGGTTTTCTGGTGTTTGAGAATGCCCCTCTGGAAAGCGTCATTAATCAGATCCGCCGCTATCGAACCGGTGTGGTGGTTTATAAGGACAATACCTTGCGAGAACTCAAAATCAATGGTCGTATCAATTTGCGTGAGTCGGACGACATGCTGAAAGTCTTGGGGAAGAATCTGTCGGTAAAAATGACTTATTTGACCGATTGGCTGGTGATTGTCGGGTAATGTTGTTTTTAAGTTGACCGCCGGCCTGATGATTGGGCTTAATAGGCGCTCCAAAACGACTTTTGGCTACTCAACTTATGACTTTACCGGGCAAAAAACCACTCATTATCTTCATCGGTCTTGTACTGATTATTGCCGTTTATTTTTTTACCAAACAGCCGAAATTTGTCGATGTTGAAATAGTCACCCTTGAACAAGGCGAGGTGAGGGCGACGGTGTCCAATACCCGCGTCGGTACGGTTAAAGCGTGTCGGCGTGCCTACCTTGCGCCGGCAACGGGCGGGCAGGTTGCCGAGTTGCATGTCAAGGAAGGCGACAACGTTAAACAGAATCAGTTGCTGCTGGAGATCTGGAATAAGGATCTGAAAGCGCAGGTCAAATTGCAGGACGCTCAAATAAGGGCTAACCGGGCATCGGCCGAACAAGCCTGTCAGCTTGGCGCGGGCGCCGAACGCGAAGCAGACCGTGCGTTGCGTTTGCAAAAATTCGATCATATTATTTCTGAAGAACAGGTCGATATTAAAGCGACCGGCGCCCGCGCCAAGCGGGCATCCTGCACCGCGGCTCTTGAGGCCATCGCGGTTAGCCAGGCCAACCGCGATGCAGTTCAGGCCGCTGTCGAACGCACCCTGGTTCTCGCGCCTTTCGACGGTACCGTGGCTGAAATCAACGCCGAATTGGGGGAGTTTATAACGCCATCGCCGCCCGGCATTCCGACCTTGCCCGCCATCGATTTGCTGGATGTCAGTTGCTTGTATGTGTCCGCGCCGATTGATGAAGTGGATGCGCCGCAGATCAAAACCGGCATGAGCGCCTGTGTGTCGCTGGATGCCTTTACCGATAAACGCTGCTCCGGCACGGTAAGCCGCATCGCTCCCTATGTGTTGGAAAAGGAAAAGCAGGCGCGCACCGTCGAAGTTGAAGTTAAGCTAACCGATCCGAAAGACCTTAAAGGCTTGCTGCCCGGCTACAGTGCCGACATTGAAGTCCTGCTGTCCAGCAAACCCCAAGCGCTCCGAGTGCCTGCCGAGGCGGTATTGGAAAATAACCGGGTCTTGGTGATGCGGGCGGACGGCTTGCTGGAAGAGCGCAGTTTTAAACCGGGCCTGGTCAACTGGAACACCGTGGAAGTGCTGTCGGGCCTGAATGTCGGCGATAAAGTCGTGTTGTCGGTAGGTCGGGAGGGCGTGGCGGCAGGCGCTTATGCCCGCGTACAAAAATGATACGGCTGGAGCATATTCATCGTTATTTTCAGGTAGGCGAGCAGACCGTTCATGCTTTGAATGACATTAACGTCACCATCGAAAAAGGCGAATATGTGTCGGTGATGGGACCGTCGGGTTCCGGAAAATCGACTTTGTTAAACGTCATCGCCCTGCTTGATCAGCCCAGTTCGGGCCGGTATCTGTTAAACGATCAGCCGGTTACCCAGCTTGACGATGATGAGCTCGCCAAGATTCGCCGCGAAAACATCGGTTTTGTGTTCCAGTTTTTTCATTTGATTCCGCGGTTGTCGGCGGCTGAAAACATCGAAATGCCGATGATACTGGCGGGCGTGGCGGTTAAGGAACGCAAGCAACGGGTACAGGAAGCGCTGGCGTCGGTCAGTCTGCAAGATCGGGCCGACCACAGGCCGGATCAGCTTTCCGGCGGACAGCTACAGCGCGTTGCGATTGCCAGGGCCATGATCATGCGCCCGGAGATTTTATTGGCGGACGAGCCGACCGGCAATCTCGACAGCAAATCCGGCAAGGAAATTATCGAGTTGCTGGAAGGACTTAACCGGCAGGGCGTAACGCTGATGATCATTACCCATGACCAGAGTTTGGGCGACAGGGCGCGGCGTAAAATCCGTATTGTCGATGGGCAGATAGGGTAGTGAGCAATTAATAGAAAAATTACTGCGAGGACATAATTTTACACACTGTCCACGAAAAACACGAAAGGCACGAAAAAAATGGATGAGGAAATTTGGCATAGAGAAGAATGTTATCAGATACAAGGTGCTGTGTTTGACGTGTACCGGGAAATGGGCTGCGGTTTTCTTGAGGCGGTCTATCAAGAGTGTCTGGGAAAGGAGTTATCAAAACGAGGGATTCCCTTTGTTGCACACCAAGAGCTGAGGCTTTTCTACAAGGGTGAGGCGTTACGGCAAACTTATATCCCCGATTTTATTTGCCATAACTCTATTATTGTTGAAATTAAAGCACTTTCTGCCACAACGGGAGCGCATAAGGCGCAGGTACTGAATTACCTGAAAGCAACAGAAATGCGTTTGGGTTTGTTAGTTAACTTCGGCTGCTATCCGAAAGCAACAGTCGAACGGATTGTCCTATAAGGTTTTTTCGTGCCTTTCGTGCTTTTCGTGGACAATAAGTACATCAGTTAATTGGCTAGAAAGATTTTCTTATGGGTTACGAGCAAAGAAACCATGTTCATCAAAGACACACTAACCCAATCCTTAGCCGCAATCAGCACCCAGCGCTTACGCGCGGCGTTGATTATTCTGGCAATGAGTATCGGCATCGCTTCAGTTTCGGTGCTAACAGCCTTGGGCGAAAGCGCCCGCCGTTATGTGGTTAACGAGTTCGAAGCCTTGGGCACAAACCTGGTTATCGTGCTGCCGGGACGCACCGAAACTACGGGCGGACAGCCGCCACTATTCGGCGAAACGCCCAGGGATCTAACGTTGGATGATGCCGAAGCCTTATTCCGCAGCCGCCATATTGCCGCCATCGCACCGCTGACCGTCGGTTCGGCGCCGGTTTCATCGCTGGGTCTGGAGCGCGAAACCAATGTGCTGGGTTCGACTCACGCATTAAGACGGGTACGCCGTTTGACCGTGGCGCAGGGCAGTTTCCTGCCCCAAACCGAGGTCGATAAAGCGTTGTCGGTTTGCGTGATCGGCCAGACCATACGCAATGAACTGTTTGCCAATCAACCGGCGCTGGGGCAATGGCTGCGTATCAATGACCGGCGCTTCCGGGTGATCGGCGTATTGGCCTCGGAAGGCCAATCGGTCGGCATCGATTTTGACGAAATCGTGATCATTCCGGTGGCTTCCGCGCAGGCTTTGTTCGATACCCATTCATTATTTCGGGTATTGGTTGAAGCCAAATCCAAGCCGGACATGTACAAGGCGGTCGATGAAATCAGGGACATCATCAAGGCTCGCCATGAGGGCGAAGACGATGTGACGCTGATTACCCAGGACAGCGTGGTCAGCACTTTCGACAGGATATTAACCGCGTTGACCCTGACCGTAGCCGGTATCGCCGGAATCAGCCTAGCGGTGGCCGGTGTGCTGGTGATGAATGTGATGCTGGTTAGCGTGACGCAACGCACTTCCGAGATCGGTTTGCTGAAAGCCTTAGGCGCGACCAAACGGCAGCTGCTGTGGCTGTTTTTGTCCGAAGCGGCCATGTTGTCGTTGGCGGGCGCAGTGTTGGGCGTGATGCTGGGCTACCTAACCATTGGTGTTTTACAGGCTTTTTACCCGGACTTTCCTATGGAACTGCCGGGCTGGGCATTGCTTGCCGCATTGGCTGTGTCGTTGTTTACCGGCCTTGTGTTCGGCGTATTGCCGGCCAGAAAAGCCGCCAATCTCGATCCCGTTGTCGCATTGGCAAAGCGGTAAAACATGCGCTACGCCGATCTCATCTCATTGTCATACCGGACGGTTATCAGCCACAAACTGCGCTCGTCGTTGACCGCGCTTTCGCTGGTTTGCTCTCGTTCCCACGCGCTGCGTGGGAATGCAGTCAAGGCGCGCTGCGCCGCGAGTCACGCACAATGTCTTGTATATACGGGACGCAGCGCGTCCAACACTGCATTCCCACGCAGCGCGTGGGAACGAGGAGTAATAACGCTGTTCCACAGACACTCGCGTATAACGATAAGAGCTGGAGCTTGGGAACTAGCCAGGCCTGTCGCCGCATTGGCGAAGCGGTAAAACATGCGCTACGCCGATCTCCTCTTATTGTCATACCGGACGGTTATCAGCCACAAACTGCGTTCGTCGTTGACCGCATTGGGGTTGATTATCGGCATTGCGGCTGTGGTGATTTTGACCTCGATAGGGCGCGGCATTCATACCTTTGTACTGGCCGAATTCACCCAGTTCGGCACCAATCTGATCAGCGTTCATCCCGGCAAAACCACCACCTTTGGCGTGTCGGGCGCATCGATCAGCACGGTTAGACCGCTGGTCATAGCCGATGTCGTCAGCTTAAGCAAAGTGGAAAACATCATTGCCGCATCCCCCATGGTGCAAGGCAATGCGCGTATTGAAGCGGGAGAAAAACAACGGCGCACCAATGTGTTGGGGGTCGGTTCAGCCGTGCCGGAAATATGGAAAATCAAGGTCGTCAACGGGCGTTTTTTACCGAAAGAAGAAAGCAATCCGCGCGCCTTCGCGGTGCTGGGCAATAAACTGGCGACCGAACTGTTTGGCACGGCCAGTCCGCTGGGCCAGCGCATCAGGATCGGCAGCGACCGTTTTCGGGTCGTCGGCGTGATGGAAAAGAAAGGCCAGATGATCGGCTTCGACATGGACGACACCATCTATATCCCGGCCGCCAAGGCGCTGGAGCTGTTCGACAGGGAAAGCCTGATGGAAATCCACCTACTCTATAAAAGCAATACGGCAGTTGAGCGCGTAGAAAAAGCAATCAAACGAAACTTGATTGCCCGGCACGGCAGGGAAGACTTCACTATCGTCACCCAGAATCAGATGCTGAAAAGCATGGATTCCATCCTGAACATCCTGACGCTGGCGGTAGCGGCACTAGGCAGCATTTCCCTGCTGGTCGGTTCGGTCGGCATATTAACTATCATGACCATCGCCGTTTCCGAACGGATTTCAGAAATCGGCCTGTTGCGGGCGGTAGGCGCAGAACGCAGAACCATTTTCCAGCTGTTCTTGTGCGAGGCATTGGCGCTAAGCGCCGCAGGCGGACTGTGCGGCGTGTTGCTGGGCATAACCATTGTGCAAATTCTTGATGCCGCGCTGCCCGCCTTGCCGGTGGAGCTGGCTTGGGCTTATATCGTTGCGGCCTTTATGGTTTCATTGCTGATCGGCATAGCCGCCGGAGTAGCTCCGGCCATGAAAGCCGCCAGGTTGGAGCCGTTGGAGGCTTTGCGGGCTGAATGATTGTATCCGCGGTCAGCATTTCTTATGCGACGAAATAAAAATATAGACGCTTTATCTTGCCAGAGCTATAGGGTTTGTAAAATCGTTGGGCTTATTGTTGGAAAATCATTACTAATTGTGATTGGAAAACAAAGGTAGCCGCCAGTTTGTAATTGTCTGTGTCCATGTTTTCACAAACGGCTTTAATCGTGCTATCCAGGTCGGCGACTTGGGATAGATCTATGCGTTTTACTTGGGTCATCGTTTTTGCCTCTTAGCGTTTTAAGTTAGTCACAATTCACATTTTCTCCTTGAGATTTAAGGATCTGACAAACGGCTTTAATTTTGTCAGGAGTTGCCTGGTCATCAGTAGCAAACTTACCGAACGTTAAATAGCCAGGATCAACTGCTTTTGCCGCGTTGTCATATTTTGCGATTGAGGATGCATCCTTGTTGTTTTTGTAATCATTGTATTTTTTAGACAGGGGCATTTTTTTCTTTTCCAAATCTTCTTTGACTTCAGGAATCGCTTTGACTGCCGCAAGCGCTTTTGCCGTTTCTTGGTTAATTTTGCCATCAGCATCTTTGGCAAACATGACTGATGCGCCGGGTTGTTTTACAGCTTCCGTGCCCACCGCAAGCCGTTGGTAAATCCCGGAACTTGCGCCCATATCAAAAATCCCGCCATAGCGCAGTTCCATCAGGACATTGGCTGAATCCGCAGCACCGGCCCCGACCGAACCGACCGATTGCTTGCCGCCGTTACGGTTGGTAGGTACAAACGCGAGTTCTGCGCGGTTGTAACCGAGCTTGCCCTGCGGCATTTGGGTTGCAGGATTCTGCGATACTTCTACGCCAATCATCGTAGCAGTAGATGCCAGAACCGAATAGCCTTGATCAGCACAACCGGTGACAGCCATTGCGGCCGAAACAAAGCCGGCGCTTCTCAAGACAGTTGTAAATATTTTTTGTTTATCCATTATTTAATCCTCATGGTTGTTTTAGACGAGCTTTTGGCGAATCAACGGTAATCGGCCCACCCGGCCGTTGGCTTATTTCTACGCGGACATCTTCGGCATGATCGGGTATCGCAACGGTGCTGCTTGTTGAATAGCCTAATCCCAGCTTCATGCCTGGCTGGTCGGAAATATGCAGCCCTAAAGCCTGGGATTGGGTCGCTAATATTGCCGTCTCGGTTCCCGGTTTTGGTATTGAGACTACGCCTATTCCCAGTATCACAAAGTGCAGCGAGTCTTCGCCGTCCACAGACAGCGTCATACAACAGCCGAATGAACTACAACCGGGTAACGCGATCATTACTGTGACTATTGCTAGCAACGCAATAATCGTTGGGCGTCTGTTTGCGTTACCCCGCTGCATATCCGCGTACATGCACTTATCCAGAAAGAAAACTAGGCGGATTTCAATTTTAAAAAGTCCTGCGATACCCAGCCATCAATTGCACCATCACTTTGCAGGTCGATGGCTGCCCAACCGTCTTTTTCTTTGATGATAAAAACTTCGGTATCTATGGGAAGCACCTGCAAAATGTCGAAGTTCACACCGGCGCCGGAACGCATTCGGAGACCATCGCGGGCGGCAACCCGATAAGAAACGCGAGGATCGTCGGCATAAACGCGTTGCGGCATATCCGTACTGGTTAAAAACGGGTCGTCGCTATCGGTTTTTAGCCATAATTCACCTTCGGCTGCCCTGCGCTTTACCAGCCCCGCTAAAGAGACTTTATTACCGGTCTTGGGGTCTGTTGCCTTAACCCATTTGGACAACTCGCTAGGTACGCAATCGTAATCACCCGTGTTAAGGCGTTTCAGCAAGGTACTGGCCGTTAAATTTCCAATGCCCGCGTTGAACACAAAACTGCTCAAGGCGGCATATTGGTTGTCGTTTAACGTGACATTCACACATTGATCTACCTGCACACCCGATTCCGCTAAATCTTCAGCCAATAAGTGGTTTGCTTGTTCTCCACTGATTGTTGCCTCTGGTTTTACGCCATGCGTATGTCCGTAGCCGATGGTCCAGACACCGGCCGGACAACGATAGGCCTCTAAACGCAAGCCCTCGAATTGCTTGACCAGATTTAAACCGTCGTTGTTAATTTGTCTTGACATAATATTCTCTCCATTTTGCTTAAATTAAGGACACTGTAAAACCTCAACCTACGCCGGGTGTTGGAGCTTTAACGTTATCCGGTTGTTGTTGTTGTTTGTTTTCTGTCTTGTTATCGCCGGCTTGTGGTTTGATGGTTGATCTGAAATTCATAAACTTGTTGAGGACGTCGAACCAAAAGGGCGCTCCCAAACAAACAGCTATTGCAGTAATAAAAAGACCGATAATTTTTTCCAGCCAAGCCTCTGCGCTGTGAGGATTATTTCTCGGATCGTCCAAGTTGCGCCATCCTATCGGTAAGCCAAGTCGATTCAGTTCGGCTAATCGTGCCATTTGCAAGTTATAACATTGCTGAGGATCGTTGGCTTGAGTCTGGCAAAGAGCCTCTTTTGTAGACGCCGCTTTAATTGCGGCTATTTCGGTGCTGAGTTGGGTGATTTGTTGCTGGTTATTTGAGGATTGAGCGCCATCAAGCGCCTGTTGCTTGGTTTTCAATAAATCGACTTTGATGAACTGGTCAGCCGAGCTAACCATTTGATCGCGTAGATTGTCATTGACCATCAGGCTTTTAGCGATGGTAAGCGTGTCGACATTACCGGCCACAACAATCGCTACAGCAATAATGAAGGCAATAAGTTGCGCATGTTTTTTGTACCAGCCACTGACTCTTTCTCCCATTGCGGAATACCAGTCTTCAATATTTTTAAGCGCGTTATGGATGTCGCCATCAGCCGTATTAACAAATAGCGTCAGGGATTTTTTGAGATTGGCCGGGAGGTTATTAGAGGCATTAATCTGACTGATAAGCGTCGCCGTATCAAAGGGTTTATCATCCAGAATTTGACTAACAAACGCCAGCGCGAAAGTTTTTGGTGCGATATAAGAGGGTAGATTAACGGGTAACAGTAGTTTTTGCGGCGATGTATGACTGGCTTCTGTGCCTGCTTGTTGAGGTTGCTGCTCCAGTTTCAAATCACCGTGGTACAAACCATAAATCAGCGGATTTTTGTAAAACTCCTTGAGCAGCGTAAAGCTTGTGTTACTGTCGGTATTACCGCCAAATAACTCATACAAGCCCTCACAGAGTTTTTTTCCTCGGGAACGTGTAAACAGATTTTCGACGGCTTCCGTCAGTGCGGAACAGATAAGGCTTAATAGTAAGTAGACAAACACCAATCCTATGGCGACATCTAATATACCGGATGTATTTTGCATGACAATCACTCCACCAGAAATAAAAAAACGTGTATTAACTTGTTTTTACCCATGACTCAAATAACGGCAGCGCGGTCAAAAAGAAAAACTGTGATTTTTTGTTAGCGTCTATAGTCAGCGTCAATTTGAGCTAACGGATCATATCATGCTCGGTAAATAAAATACTATTACTGTAGAAGCCGATTGCTCACATTCTACGACGGTGAATTGGGTCAGTGACGCTGGAGTGCGGGAACGCTACATTATCGGCAATGGCTCCTTGCATTGTTCTACCTGCTGTAGCGGTGCAGTCGTTCTTGTCTTCGTGGCGATATGTTTTAACTTGATACCTGCGGGACACGTTTTCTGTCCACTCTACTAGGCGGTGCGGGAAACGCCGGTTTTCGCTGTTGCTCGAACCGGCGTATTTCTGTCTACGAATGATGTACCCAATCCGCCCCTAAAGTTCCTTGCAGCTGTTGCAGGTAAGCCGGATCGTTAATCTCGGCCAGCTTGCGTTCAGTCGCTTCGAGTTTTTGGATTAACTCGGCACGGCCGGCTGACTGTTCCGTTGCCGTCAATTGCTGTTGGATATAAGCCTTGTGCTGCTGCCAAAGTTCGCTCTCGCGTTGCTGTTTGATTTCAAGGCGCTGTTGATACCAGTCGCTTTGCAGCAAATAGTCGCGGGTGAACATCGCGCGAATAGCCGGATCGCTGATGGTTTGCCCTGCATATTCGCCTTCGGCCATAATGTGCAGCAGCGCTTTCAGAGGCGGGCAGGCGTCATCGATGGAGCCGTCCTGGAAATACTGTTGCGCGACCCGCTGCTGCGCTTCGTACACGTTGTCGATGCCGTCAACATAGCTGGGCATGTCCTGCGTTTCCGGTTTCAACATGGCGTCGTCAAATACCGCGGTCGGGTAATCGAACATCTTGCCGAAATTGGTATGCACAAACCGTTCGGTGATGCGATAGCCCAGTCGGCTTTGGAATACTGTGCGACCTTCGTATTCAAAATCCTCCAGTTTTTCCAGTTGTCCTTTTGCAATCAAATACTGCGGGTCGCGCTGGTCTACCGGCAAGCGTGACCAGATTTCAGGAATCAATAGGCTGATGTCATGATCGATTTGGCGTTTGGAACCGATGAAACCCGCCGCCGTGGAAAAGCCGTCATAGCCGCATAATATGAACGAAACCAATGCGGTATTCAGGTCGGCGGTGGTGGATAAGGCATTGAATGGGCCTTTGGTCAGAGCGCCTTCGGAACCAGCTCCGGTTGTGGACGGCGATTTTCCGGTCAGGCTGCAAATAAAATCCATAAACAGCTCAGGCAATTCCTGATAATGGATCGGGTTATAGATCGCCAGCGGCCGGATGCCTGCTTCAAGGTCGGCAGGATTGTTGCGTCGTCCTGTCAATACTGCGTTAACCGGGAAATAAACGGTTTGATCGGTATCAAGATCTCGCGCCAAACGGGTGGACAGTTCCGCAATATAGCGCATTTTCGGGTTGGCTATATCGGGGCGGAGTTGCAGATAGCGAACGTTGAGGCTGGGTTTTCCGTCAACCAGACGAGGATGCGCCGATGAGACGAAGTATTCGCCGTCTTTGCCCTGGGTGGCCTGGCGGATGACGTTTTGCATCGGCTCGCTGAATTCGTCGAAGTGTATGACGTCTTCGATGAATTCGCGCGCGTCTTGCGGGGTGAGCGGTTGAAAATTGGAGATGAAATTGTCGGTACGCGAAAAATCCAGCTCGGTCTGCAAATCCGTGCCCCGGTGTATCGCATCGTCAGGACGCTGAAAGAAGCTTTGCTCGCAGTTATCGACCAGTTTGACGCTGGGGTTTTTATAATCCGGATTAAGTCCGGTAAGAAGGCGCGTCGGTACGACGGTGGACGCGGAAATATCGTCTTCCATCTGGACTTTGGCCGAGGCGATAAAATCCTGGCGCAGTTTGAAAACGCGCCACGCGCCATTTTCGTCAAAGCCTACGCGCAGGTAACTGGCGATCAGTTTGCGGCCCTGAAATTTCAGTTCGTTACCGGGGTGGCTGTTGACCATATCGACGGAAAAATATTTTCTCCAGTCGTGGCCCCATTCTTCCTTGTAAAAACGTTTGATCATCAGCGCCACGGCCAATATGTGCTGGGGTATTGTCGCCAGCCATTGGTTGTGGACGTCCGAAAATTCGGTTTCGGACGGCGTCAACAGTTTGATCACCGAACCCAGGGTGCGTTCATTGCTGAGCAGGCGGCGTTGGTCGAGACCATGCAGGGCCGGATCGCGAAACCGGGTGGAATAATCGTGTTCGAAGATGGCGGTGACGATGTCCATGTCTTTATCGAAATTATCGACAAAAACCGGGCCGGAAATGATGGCTCCGGCAATCGATTTGGAAATTTCCGATTTGCCGCCCCCGGATACGGTGCTCGGCTTATGGCAGAAAGTGCCTTCCTGATGGGTGCCGATCAAGCGCCAGCTGGGCGCAGTAGGGTGGCGTTCCATGTGGATTTTAAAGCCGTTGGGATAGACATAGGTGTTACCGAACAGCAATTTGAGCGTTTGCGTCTGCCGGTTATGCGTCCAGCTGACTTGCTGCTGCGGAATGTTGAACTTCGCGGTATTGGGAATATAAAGAATGTCCGGATAGTTTTTGTCAACCGCATAGCCTTCGTCTTTAGGTTCTATGACCGACGCCAGTTGCTGACAGACTTTATCGAAAGAATAATGCTCGCCGATATAAGAAGCATGGGGCAAAAATATTTCGCCCAGAATGACTCTCGGGAAGGCCAGCGCGCCGCCGGAGTGCTCTTCTTCAGCGCCGCCGTAGAGATTAGCTGAATAGCTGATATGGGACTTGATTTCCTTTTTGCTGTAGCCGAAATAGTTATCGGCGATGATGGTGACAATCACCCCCTGCATGTTGCGGCACACCAGTTTAAAGGGCTGGCCGTTATTGTAGAGTTCATCCGCATTTTTCCAGCACATGCCGTCTTTGCGCTGACGTTCGGTGGCATCGTCAAAATGCGGCAGACCCAGATCCTTTTTCCGGCAATGCACCAAATGCGAGGCAAGAATGATGCAGCCGGTATGGCCGGTCCAGTGGTCGATATCCAATGCGGCATCGTTCTCGGGCAGGAACGGGTCGCCCGCGTTGCCGAAAATGGATTCGACAAAATCCAGGTTGGCGACCAGTCCGCCGGGTGCAAAAAAGCGGATTTCCATGGTTTTGACCGGCATTGATGCGGAAACTTCCGGGCACACGATGGGTCTTATCAGCGATGACGCCCAGAGTTTGGCGGTGTTGGCTTGGGCGCTGGTAAAGGGCAGGGACAAAAGGTCGTCGGGAGGCGTCAGGGCTGCGCGGAGCAGCGCCGCATAAGCCTGAACGGGCACTTCGTTTTTATCGGCCGGAACCGGGAGGCCTCCGGCGGCAATATGGAACACGCCTTTGGTGGTGCGCCGGTCGTTTTTCGGGTTATGCAGTACGCCTTGTTGAATCCGGTAGGAATCAATATAAGCCGAATGAAATTCGTTGTGTTGAAAGGGCAGGGACAACTCCCTTGCCAATTCTTTTTGTTCCAGCACAAAGGTTTCGCCCGGCAAGCTGACGGGGCCTTCTATGCCGTTTTCAGTCAAGTAGCTGTTAAGGAAATCCTGAATACGTTGATCGGCCGGACAGCGGTACTTGGCCAGCGCCAGCAGGCGGCGTTGCTGAGTATAGTTTTTTAATAAGCCGCCGGCAATTTTCAGGTATTGCGGGTCGTTTTCCACTTCGCAGGTTGGTTGCCCCAGCGCCGCAAGTTGCAGGTTGATGTGTTGTAATTGTTCCATCCGCTTCGGGTTGGATGAGTCGGGCTGGTGTTGATCGGTCAGTGAGTTCATGCGTGTCGGTTCCGGCGGTCTTTAAGATTGTAGTTATTATTCAGTGGCCAAAAATAGAACGTTGATGACGTTAATCATTATGATGACACAAGGCTAAAGGCAAAAAATGTGTTCATCCGCGTCATCTGTGTTCCATTGTACTTATATTTAAAACGTAAGCCTTTTACTGGCATTGTAACAGCTACTCACGAATAAAAATCCTCAAACTTTTTGATGAAAATACTCAGCTGATCGCCGGGCAAATGATTGATGCCTGCCGCCGCTTTGCGTCCGCCGCCGGTTGGAAAGGCGGCGCATAATTCGTCAGCGCCGGTTTTATTGGATAGGGGCGCTCTGACGCCAACCTGGTAATCGTTGTCCTTGTTAGGGGTGATGACCGCATGGGCTCTGCTGGGGTGAAGGTTGGCCAGGAAATTTCCGAATACGCCGTTAACGCGTCTTGCCCAAGCGGCATCGGGCAGGATGAATACGGCGACCGCGTCGCTTTGGTATTCGGGGACAAGGCGTTGGGCATTTGCCATGTCTTCTCGATAGCCCTGTTCCAGTTGCGTAAAGATGTCACGATTGCCGCCGATGAAGTCAAAAGGGGATTGGAACTCCGCCACTTCCCGATACAGCCGGTCAGGGGCAAAATGCAGGTCGTCAATACAGCCGCCGTACCCGTTATAGTTGATGTAGATACCCAGGTTTTTCAGGGTCTCAAGTTCTGTTTGGCTTAGATTCAGGGTGGCAGCCAGTTGTTCGGCGCTGTGGTTTAAATTGTCGCCAAAGGCCGCGGTTATTGCCCATAACGGATATTTTCCATTCAGGTACTGATTGACCAGCAGGCTGGTGCAGATCGCACTGTCGGTATTAATCAGCGTTTTTAGATGGGGATGTTTGGGAATATCGCCGGGTTGGTGGTGATCGACATAAAAAATATGCGCGCCCCGAGTTAAAAACTCCTTAACCCGTACGCTGTTTGTCTGCAGCGAAATATCCAGTACTGTGATGCGGTCGCCTGAGGTGACGGTAAATTTATCCAGTAATTGTATATCGCGTTTAATGCCGGTAATGAGCCGCGATGCCAGCGGTCGATCCAGGCGTAGTTGAATCAGGGCGCAGATGCCGTCTGCATCGCCATTGAAGACATCGAAATGCATGGTTTATTCCAGGGCGGACACGATGTTTCGATCGCGTAATAGCGATATGACCTGCTGCACGCTTTCTTCGAGCGTAAGCCGGTGAGTGTCGATTTTTAACTCCGGGTTTTCCGGTTCTTCGTAAGGCGAGGATATGCCGGTAAAGTCTTGTATTTCGCCGAGTCGCGCTTTTTTATACAGTCCTTTGACATCCCGTTGCTCGCAAACCGTTAACGGGCAAAAACAGTGAATTTCAATAAAGTCGCCGTCCGGCATCAGGCTTCTTGCCGTGACGCGCTCCGCCTTGAACGGTGAGATAAATGCGGTCAATGTGATTACGCCCGCTTCAAGTAACAGTTTGGTTGTTTCACTGACGCGGCGGATGTTTTCCTTGCGGTCTGTATCGCTAAACCCCAGGTCGCTGCACAAGCCGTGACGCACATTATCGCCGTCCAGAACCAAGGTATTTAAGCCGTTTTGATGCAATTGTTCTTCTACGGCATGGGCCAGTGTTGACTTGCCGGAGCCGGATAGGCCGGTAAACCAGAGAACTATCGATTTATGCGCATTTTTTTGTTCGCGGCGTTGCCGGGTGACGGTGGCGCGGTGCCATAGGGTATTGGCGCTTTTGTCCGATTGATGGGGCATATACGATCGAGCCTGGTTTGTCGAATGGCAAAGCCTTTATTCTGTCAGGGAAAAGCCGATTTTAACGGTGACCTGCCAGTGAGCGATTTTGCCGTTTTCTATGTGGCCGCGGGTTTCGACGACTTCGAACCAGCGCATGTCATGGATAGTTTTTGATGCCTTGCTGACGGCGTTTTCGATGGCTTGCTGCATGCCGACGGCTGATGAACCGGTCAGTTCTATTTTTTTGTAAACATGTTCAGTCATGATCTTTACCTCTGTTGAGTGTAATAAAAATCCAGTTCTTGCAAACGCTCCGGTGTGCCTATGTCCATCCAGAAACCATCCATTTTTTGTCCTGAAACCCGGCCGTTTGCTATGGCTTGGCGTAACAAAGGCCCCAGTTTGCTGGGTCCGGCGGGCATGTTGCTGAACAGTTCCGGGCGATACAGCCCTATGCCGCTAAAGGTGAATTGTTCGGTGCCGCTTGAAACAACCAAGCCGGACTTAGCCAAGCCAAAGTCGCCCTGTGCATTATGCGCCGGATTATCGACCAAAACCAGATGGGCCAAATCGACAGTCAGGTTTTTGAGTTCGGCAAAGGGAAAGTCTGTGGCGATATCGCCATTGACCACCAAAAACACCTCGTCGCCTAATAAATGCAGGGCGTTAATAATGCCGCCCGCCGTTTCCAGCGCTTGTTCGCCTTCCGGTGAATAGCTGATGTTTGCGCCAAACTGATTGCCGTTGCCCAGCCGGTTTTCTATTTGTAATCCCAGATGGGCGTGATTAATGACTATATCATTAAAACCGGCCGCGACCAGTTGTTTGATCGTGTATTCGATCAGCGGTTTGCCTGCGGCTGTAAGCAAGGGTTTGGGGGTGTGGTCGGTTAACGGGCGCATTCTTTCGCCGCGTCCTGCCGCTAAAATCATGGCTTTCATGCTTCGACTACGCTCAGTGCTGGTAGCACTTGCTCGCGCAGGAAGCCATTGAATCCGGCAAGTTCAGGGTAGGCAGCGCAAACGGTGGTGACATAGTTCAGGGTGCGCGGTATGTCGCCAAGGTAGTTGGATTTGCCGTCTCTCAAGTGCAAGCGGGAAAAAATGCCGATGGCTTTAAGGTGGCGTTGTAGTCCCATCAGGTCGAACCAGCGTTTAAACTGGGCCGGGCTGCAATCAATGAGGCCTGCTTGCTGGAGCCGCTCAAAATAATTAAATCGCCATTGCTCAACTTGTTGTTCAGGCCAGGCGATATAGCAATCGCGCAATAACGACACCAGATCGTAAGTGATCGGGCCGATGACGGCATCCTGAAAATCGATGACGCCGGGTGAGTCGCTATCTAAAACCATCAGGTTGCGGGAGTGGTAATCCCGGTGTACGCAGGTGCTGGGTTGCTCCAATGCGGATGTCGTGAGAAGGGCGCGGACCGTCTCCCAAACAGCTGCGGGAATTTGAATGTCCAGTAACTGGCCTAAAAACCATTCGTCGAAAATAGCCAGTTCCCTGTGCAGGAGCGGCTCGTCATAGCTGGGCAATCCGGAGTTTTGTATCGATGTTTGGGTTTGCAGTTTGAATAAGCTGTCGAAAGCAGTTTGATATAAATCGGCGGCAGTGGCTTCATTCAGCTGATCAAGGAAACACTGGCTACCGAAATCCTCCAGCAGTAAAAATCCGTCAGTCAGGTTTTGTTGAAAAATACTCGGGACGTTGATTTGAGACTGTGTCAGCAGCTTGGCAATTCTGATGAAGGGTTCGATGTTTTCTTTGTCCGGCGGGGCGTCCATGACTATAAATTGTTGTTCCGGGGTACAGACTCTAAAGTAACGTCGAAAACTGGCATCGCTGGAAGCGGGGGCGCATGCGGTAATGGTGAGCAATAAATCGTTTTCAAGCCAGTCGAACATCGATATCGTTCTTAAGTCTTCAGGCATCATGATGTTTAGGATAGATTAGTATAATAGAGGGGTAGTGAGGTAAAATTAACGTCCGGCATTTTATTCGATTTACGATCCACTACGCTACTAAACTTCATATTACCTATGCGCCGCCGTTTATTACTGTTTTTTTTACCTTCTATTTATGCGCCTGTCAGCATTGCCAACGAAGCACTCTGGAATTGTGTACAAAACAAGGATAGCAAAGAGTGGGTTTGTGTAGGTGAAAAAGAACCTGCGGATAAAACCAGTGCGGCAAAGGTTCCTGTTGACGCCGAACCCGTTAAAGACGCGCAGCCGATACCCACAAAGGCCGTTGAAAATACCCAGCCGGTTGTAGCGGAGCCTGAGCGCGGCCCCGTTGAGAATACCGAGCCCCCGTCCGTCCCTGCCGAGAAGGCCGAGGTGCAGGTCGGCGCGCCCAAACTCCCCGTCAACACCAGAGCTGATAAAGACACCCAACAAGTTAGCGTAGAGGCTAAGCCAATCGCTCAGCCTTCGGCCGATTCCAATTTGAAAAAAACACTGCAAACTGAAGCTAATCGACCAGGCTGGACCTGCGATGCCAAGGCCTCAGATAAAAACTGGGATTGTAAGTTGGTCGGCGCCGATCCTAAAGGGCAGACGCGGGTTATTGAAACATCTGAACCCGGCATGAGTTTGCTTACCCCGGCGTTTGACCATAACGAAGAGCTAACCTTCAGCAATCTTAAATCACAACTGAAATATGATCCCTGGCAAAACTGCACTGCGCCTGGCGGCGGAAAGCCCGGCTTTGTGCCTGAAAAGGATTTGAGAGAGGCGTCTCCTCTGGATATCGATTCCGATTATGCTGAAATATTCGAGAATGAAATTTACAGTTATACCGGTAATGTTGAAATGACCCGTGCAGATCAGCGTTCAGTCTCTAATAAGGCGACTTATGACACTGTGTCGGAAACATTGGATTTACAGGGCAGTGTCTATTACAGCGAAGATGAATTGGCGTTACACAGTGAGTCGGCATCCCTTAACCTGGCTTCCGATCAGGCGCGCCTCCGGGAAGCCCTGTTTATTTCTCCGGCTACGCCGCTCAGAGGCCGGGCGAAAACGATTTATCGGGAGAGTAGCACCCTGTCTCGATATAAAGGTGTTGCTTATACCAGCTGCCGTCCCGGTAATCAGGACTGGGTTGTGCATGCGAGTGAGCTGAAAATGAATAAAATTAGCGGGCAAGGCTCCGCTAAAAATGCCTGGCTTGAGTTTAAAGGTACGCCTGTGTTTTATTCGCCTTATATGTCTTTTCCGATAGATAACAGACGGCTTTCGGGTTTTCTTGCACCTTCATTTGGCAATACGCAACGGGGCGGCGCCAGCCTGTCAACGCCTTATTATTGGAATATAGCCCCCAATTACGATGCAACTTTACGGCCACGGTATCTTTCAAAAAGAGGGGCCGTGCTGGGGGCGGATTTTCGTTATTTGACAGAGATGACAAAGGGGGCTGCAGATTTGGAATTTATGCCGCATGATAGCCTTCTTAATAAGTCACGGTATTTAGCAGCGATTAAGAATACCACCCAATTTTCGCCCCATATTTATTCAAATTTTGATTTGAATAAGGTGTCGGATAAGGATTATCTCGCAGATTTGGGCAATGCACTTAGCATGTCTACATACAGTAGTTTCCTTTACAGTCAAGCTAATCTTGGTTATGTAAACCAGGGGGTCTCTTTACGAGGTCATGTTGATAGTTATCAATCGATTGATAAAGCAGTACTCGATACCGGGATGCCATATCGGAGGTTGCCGCAAGTTAATCTGAATTTGAATCACGCCTTCAAATTTATGCCGTTGAATACATCAATGGATGCTGAATATGCGTATTTTCAGCATGATGCATTAGTGAATGGACAGCGAACCAATGTTAAACCGTCAGTCAGTTTTCCACTGCAAACTGCCAGCGCATTTTTAACACCCAAGCTTTCCTTGCAATCTACCCAGTATTCGCTAAGCAATCCAAAAGGAGGCGCAGCATCATTAACCTCGAACAGCATATCAAGAACTCTGCCAATTTTTTCTACTGATACCGGTCTGTATATGGAAAAAGAAGTGAATTTTTCTAATAGATCTTATTTTCATACCCTTGAACCCAGGTTGTTTTATTTGTATATCCCCAATACAGATCAGAGCAATATTCCCATATTTGATACCTCGTTCTATGATGGCTCATTTAATAGCCTGTTTTTGGAGAATCGCTTTAGTGGTTTGGATAGAGTAGGGGATGCTAATCAGCTGACGGCAGCCTTAACCACGCGCTTGGTTGATGCTAAATCCGGCAGGGAAAAGCTAAAATTCAGTGTGGGTCAGATTGCATATTTTCAGGACAGAAAGGTTAATTTGGATGTGGGGACTCCTTTGCCGCTGAACTATAAGGAACCTTTGCCTGGCTATTTTCCAGATACCGATAAGTTGTCAAATCTGGTGACTGAATTTAATGCCGGATTGACAGATCATATATCGCTAAGTTCAGGGGCACAATGGAATCCCCATTTGAATCGGGTTGTCAGACAGAATGCCATGCTGCATTATATTAATGGGCCGGGTGAAATTGTTAATTTTGGCTATCGTTATAGAAAAAACATAATTATTCCAGATGCATCGGGGCAAAGGCTTTATGACATTATTAACAGTGATGTTTCCGCTCACTGGCCGGTTTATAACGATTGGTCTGTGGTTGGGCGTTGGACGTATTCATTATTAAATAATTCAACTCAGGAAAGTTTTTTAGGCGTGGAAAAAGAAAATTGTTGCTGGCGTTTTCGTGTTATTGGACGACGCTGGATTAATAGCTTAGCCCTTAATCAAGGTCCAGGCGCTCAGAATGCCTTAACTATCGATCCTACCGCTACAGGCATAAGTCAGGTAGGCGTGTTTTTTCAAGTAGAACTTAAAGGCTTGACCGGGATTGGGGAAAAATTGGATAAGTTCTTTGAACAGCAAATTTATGGTTATCGGGCACCGAAAGATGATTAAGCAAGAAAACATCAAAAGAACTATTGTCGTCGCGTTATTGTGTAACTTATTGTTCGGCAGCTTTTCAGTACATGCTGAAGTTCTTGATACCATTATCGCAGTGGTTGAAGAGGACGTTATCCTTGAGCGTGAATTGCAAAAAGAAGTGGCGGTTATTGAACAAAGAATACAGCAAAGTAACGCCGCGATTCCGCCTGCTTATGTGCTGCGCAAGCAGGTACTGGAAAAAATGATTGTTGATAAACTCCAGCGGCAGTTGGCGGAAAAGGCCGGAATTACGGTCAGCGAAGAAATGCTCAACAGTTCGGCTGCCGATATAGCCCGAAGAAATAACATGGATATAGAGCAATTCAGGGCGGAGCTGGAAGGGCAGGGCATTAGCTATCAAAGCTTTTTGGATAATATGCGTAATGAAATCATTATTAATCAATTACGCGGCAGGGAGATCGGCGGACGCATTAAGGTGACCGACCGGGAGGTTGAGCACTATATGGAGACCCAGGATAAAATCGGCGAAGAGTCTACGCAGTATCATCTGGGTCATATATTAATTGCGGTTAAAGAAGGCGCGTCATCGACAGAAATACAAAAAGCGATGAGCAAAGCCGAGGGTATTGTCGGGAGTCTGCGCGGCGGACAAGATTTCAGTCAAACGGCGATCAGCGATTCGGATGATGCCAATGCCTTAAAGGGCGGCGACTTGGGCTGGCGTACTTTAAGTGAAATACCCACCTTGTTTGTTAATGAAATCAGGCAAATGAAGCAGGGCGATGTGTCTGAGCCCATACGCAGTCCGAGCGGCTTTCATATTGTTAAAATGTTGGAACTAAAAGGCACGGATAATCACATGATTACCAAAACAAAAGTTCGGCATATTTTAATTAAAACCAACGAGTTGGTCGATGATGCCGAGGCAAATAAACGCTTGTTGGCATTAAAAGCCCGCATTGCTGACGGTGATGATTTTGCCGCGTTGGCACGGGCGCATTCAGATGATAAAGGTTCGGCATTAAAAGGCGGTTCACTTGACTGGGTAGGCCCCGGCGATCTGGTTAAGCCGTTTGAAGAAGCCATGGTAAAACTCGGTATTAATGAGGTGAGTGACCCCGTACAGACGCAGTTTGGCTGGCACATTATTCAGGTCTTGGGCCGGGAAAATAAGGACGATAGTAGCGAGTTTAAAAAGAATCTGGTAAGAGAAGCTATCCGTAAGCGGAAAATTGAAGAGGAAACGGAGCTTTGGGTGCGCAGATTGCGCGATGAGGCTTTTGTAGAAATTTATCAGGATAGACTTTGAAACAGTGCGGTGCGGCTAGTCCGTTGAAATCGGAATGAGCGGCAATAATAAACGCGACTGCATGGATGCAGGAGGTAGAGCAACGCAGGGAGCAGTTGCCGACGACGGCATGGATGCGAGACTGGCGACAACAGCTATAGTTCAACCACGCATTAAAATGGTTCGCTATCGCTTGGACGTGGGGAGCAAGCATCAGGTTACGTCGGAAGAGCTTAAAAAAATATTGATTGAAGAAGCCGGCGTCGACAAAAACAATATTAACAATATTAATATTCAAGGCGACTACACGCTTGTTGAGTTGCCCGATGAAATGCCGCAGGATATATTCCTGCATCTAAAATCGGTAGAAATCAAGCAACATAAGCTGGATATAAAACGGGTAAAAGCACGTAATAAAAAACGTAGCAATCATTATGGCCGACGCGGAAGACAGCGTACTCCGCCATCTAACAATGGCGGGTCCGGTCAAGTCAACGGCAGCTAACCTGGTCGAACAGGTATGAGGCTTAAATGCTGACGAAGGGATTGTTGCGCATTTCCTCTCCAAACGTGGACATTGGGCCGTGTCCGGGAATGAACGTAAACTGTTCACCCAAAGGCCATAGATTATTCTTGATTGAATGAATCAAGGTATTGAAATCTCCTTTTGGCAAATCGGTTCGGCCGATTGAACCTTTAAACAGCACATCGCCGACTATGGCCAGTTTGGTGTTGCGGTGAACAAAAACCACATGTCCCGGTGTATGACCCGGGCAATGAAAAACATCCAGCACTTCTTCGCCAACCTTAACAATATCGCCCTGACTTAACCAGCGTGACGGTGTAAATGAATCGCAGGCCGGGAAACGAAAAGTCCGGCATTGTTCAGGAATGGCATCAATCCAGAATTGGTCGTCTTGATGAGGCCCTATAACAGGAATGGAAAGCAAGGCCGCCAGTTCAGCCGTGGCGCCGATATGATCGAGATGTCCGTGGGTGATGAGGATGGATTCGGGCGTTGCATTTTCCCTGTCGATGGCTTTAAGAATCGTGTCAATATCGCCGCCGGGGTCGACGATGGCGGCTTTGTTGGTATGTTCGCAAATGAGTAAGGAACAGTTCTGCTGATAAGCGGTAACGGGAGTAATACAAAATCGCATAGGTAAGTGAAGACAAAAAAATAAATTCTATCATTAAAATAAAAAACCACCATTAACCGTAAAATCCATGGATTTTACGGTGTGTTAATGACTGCTCGTTTAACAATATGACAAACAACATCCAATATATAAATACCCCAGATCAGCTGGTTAAATTGTGTGAACAGATCAAGAAAGAACCTTGGTTAGCTCTCGATACGGAGTTTTTACGGGAAAAAACGTATTACCCAAAGTTTTGCCTGCTGCAAATAGCAACACCGGAATGGGTGGCATGCATTGACCCCATCGCATTGCCTTCCTTGGATATTCTTTTTGAAGCGATATACAGCCCATCCATTGTAAAAGTATTTCATTCCTGCAGACAGGATTTGGAAATCTTTTATCAATTAACCGGGAAATTACCTGAGCCGCTTTTTGATACTCAAATCGCCGCACCGTTGCTGGGTTTTCAGGAGAATCCGGGTTATGCGATGCTGGTTTCCAGCCTGCTAAATGTGAATTTAAATAAGGCGCATACCCGAGCGGATTGGAGCAAGCGACCGCTGATCGACGCAGAAATTCAATATGCTGCGGATGATGTGATTTATCTATGCAAGATTTATCAAATGATGTTGCAGAAATTAGCCGAACTCGGACGCGCTGAATGGTTGGAGCGTGACTTTGCCGAGCTGGCAAATCCGGATCTTTATGAGGTAAAGCCTGAAAAAGCCTGGCTGAAAATTAAGGGTAAAAACAAACTGACCGGCAGGCAATTATCAATTGTTCAAGCCTTGGCCGAATGGCGGGAAAAGGCCGCGCAGACTGAAGATCGACCCAAGAGCTGGCTGTTGCGTGACGAAATGCTGTTCGATTTAGCCAAGCTGCAACCGGAAACGGTGAGTGAATTAGCCAATGTTCGCGCCATTAATGAGCGTACGGTTAATCGTTATGGCGCAGAATTGTGCCAACTCATTACGGCGGCCAAAAATCGCGCGCCGATACCCTTGAATGAAAAAGGTCGACCCGCTAAAAAAACTCAGCAGCAGGAAGCGATACTGGATATTTTGACGGCGCTGGTCAGAATACGCGCCGAAGAAAACTCGTTAAATCCCATTATTCTTGCGACGCGTAAGGATTTGGAAGTGTTGTTGTTCAATGACGACGATGAGTGCCCGCTATTGCATGGCTGGCGTTTTAAAATGGCCGGCAGGGAATTGGTAGGCTTGTTAAAAGGAGAGTTATTACTCGGAATTGAATCTGACAAGCTGGATATTCTTGAAAAGAAATTCTTGGCGTAATCAAAACCGCCCTGTGGTCTTTGTGAGACTACAGGGTAACTTACGATCACTTCGTTTTAATGGAAGCCTCACCGTTAATCATCACTCGCTGTAGCCGTCAGTCAGAGTAAAAGAAACCGCGCGATAATAAAAAGTGACAATTGTTGTTGCCGGGTTTGTTTTTCTAATACTTTAAGTTGCTAAGCTGATGCTTGCAGCGCTGGGTTGTCATATAATGCGCGTTTTAGTTTTTATGTTCCCATAAGGAAAGTTAATATGAAGAAAATCATTTTGTTTGTTTCAGCCTTGCTGTTCTTTTTTACTTCACTAGCCAACGCTCATGGCCCTGTGCGTCAAAAAGCCGAAGAGAAAATCACCATCAATGCGCCTGCTGCAAAAGTTTGGGATATTATCAAGAACTACGGCGATATGTCTTGGCATCCCGGCATTATGAGTACCACAGTTAAAGGCGATAACACCAAAGGTGCGGTTCGAGTTTTGACCTTAAAAGACGGCGGCACGATTACCGAAGAATTAAAAAAGTATGACGAAGCTAAGATGTCTTATGCTTATAAAATTACTGAAATGAGTTCATCCAAAACCATCACTCACGCCGGTGCCGAAGAAAAAGTCCCTGCGTTACCCGTAAACGATTACGCAGCAAGCATTGAATTGGCCGATAAAGGTGGTAAGACTGAAGTTACCTGGAAAGCCGGTTACTACCGCGCTTACATGAACAACAATCCACCGGAAGAAATGAACGAAGAAGCCGCAAATACCGCAGTGAAAGCCGTTTTGGAAACAGGATTGATTAACCTGAAAAAATTGGCTGAAAAATAAGGTTTAGCGAGTGTTCTCATTGAACTGCCGCCGCGCCGGCTCCCGGCTGGTTTGCGGCATACGCACCATCCTTGGCGATCGCCACGCCAGCTCCCGGCTGGCTAGTGGCATACACACCATCCTTGGCGATAAGGCTGTAGCGATTGGCATCGCTACAGCCTTTTTATCTACACCGCTTGCGGCCCAACCTTTCGCCTACATCAGCAATCAATTGGCCGATAGCGTGTCTGTTATCGATACGGCAACGGGCAGCGTAGTCGATACCATTGCTGTTCCCGGCAAACCGGCCGGGGTTGCGGTCGCGCCTGACGGCAATAAAGTTTATGTCAGTACGCCGGAGGCCAAAGGCTTTGCGGTTGTCGATACAAAAAAACGCGAAGTTATCGGGAGCGTTGCTGTCAATGACGGCACGCTGGGTATTGCTGTGAGCCCGGACGGCAAGCGGATTTATGTGGCAGACTGGTACAAGAACAATGTTTCGGTTATCGATGCGGACAGCCTACAGATCATTAAAACGATTAGTGTCGGCGAATCGCCGTCCGGCCTGGTTGTCAGTCCCGATAATCGCTGGTTATACGTCGCCAACCGGATTAGTAATTCAGTTTCCCAAATCGATTTGAAGACGCTGACCGTTAAGAAAACCGCTCAGGTTGGCACGCACCCGTTTGGACTTACCATTGATGCCAGAGGCGAACGCATTTATGTCGCCAATGTAAAAAGCGATGATGTAACGGTTGTGGAAACGGCACGGATGAAGCCTATCGCTACGGTAAAGGTCAATATGTTGCCTTACGCAACAGCGCTGGCGCTTAACGACAGCCGCCTGTTGGTGACTAATCAGGACGACGGTTCGGTTTCAGTTGTCGATACGGAGACGCTAAAGGAAATCGCCCTGATTACTGTAGGTACCAAACCCGAAGGTATCAGCACCCATCCGGATGACCGTCATGTCTACGTGGCTAACTGGTTTGACGGCAATGTTTCGGTGATCGATGCCAGAACCCTGAAAGTGATTGACACCATTCAAACCGGTGAAGGCAGTCGCGCATTTGGGCAGTTTATGGGCAAATAGTCATGAATAATTAATAGAGTGGGCAGGTTTTTTGCCCACGCTACTCTGTGAACAATCCCGATTTATTTCGCATTGTTAATGCAAAACGCATCACAAGTCCCCAATATAAATGCCGTCACCAAATCAACTTATCGCTCCCCTGCCTTACTTTCCCGACAGTGCAGAACTGTTTTCCGCCTGTGTAGATGAAGCTTGGGCCGTTTTTCTGGATAGCGGTTTTCCCCACAGCAATCAGGGGCGATACGATATTATTGCGGCTGAGCCGGTGTGTACCTTGGTCACGCATGGCGAGATTACCGAGATTACCCGTAACGGCGCGACACTCAAATCAACTGAAAATCCGTTTGATTTGGTTAAACAACAGCTTCGATTGTCCCCATCTTTTAAGCTGGAAGCCGGTTTTGATGATTTACCGTTCAACGGTGGAGCCATCGGCTATTTTGCCTATGATTTAGCCCGTCGACTGGAAGCGCTGCCGACTATGGCCGAAGATGCCGAACATATTGCCGAGATGGCGGTAGGGATTTACGAGTGGGCGGTCATCGTCGATCATCACCGGCAAAAAAGCTACTTGGTAGGAAATTGCGATCGGCAAAAATGGCAGGATTTAATCAACCAGTTCAGCCAATTGCCGGTAAGACAGGATTGTCCTGCGTTTAAGGTCGTCGGCGGGATTAAGTCCAATATGGACAAGGATTTCTACGTCCATGCCTTTAACCGGATCAAGCATTACCTCAAGGAAGGCGATTGTTATCAGGTGAATCTGGCGCAGCGGTTTGTAGCCGATTGCGAGGGCGATCCGTGGGCCGCCTATCAAACCTTGCGCAAATTAAATGCCGCCCCGTTCAGTTGCTACCTTAATCTGCCCGAAGTGCAGGTTTTAAGCTCATCCCCGGAGCGTTTTTTAAAGCTGACCGACGGCATTGTCGAGACCAAGCCTATTAAAGGAACGCGGCCGAGAAAACCCGATTACGCGGAAGACCAGCAGCAAATAAAAAACCTGGAAGCCAGCAACAAAGACCGGGCGGAAAACCTGATGATCGTCGATTTGCTCCGCAACGACATCAGTAAAACCTGCAAGAACGGCTCAGTCAAAGTGCCGGTGCTATTCGATGTGGAAAGTTACGCCACCGTGCATCATCTGGTCAGTACCGTAACCGGCATACTGGCGGATAACCAGCACGCGCTGGATTTGTTAAAAAGCTGCTTTCCGGGCGGATCGATTACCGGCGCACCGAAGATCAGGTCCATGGAAATCATAGAGGAACTCGAACCCAACCGGCGCGGCGTTTATTGCGGGGCTATCGGCTACATTGGGTTCAACGGCAATATGGATACCAATATCGCTATCAGAACGCTGGTGCATTCCGAAAACACCATTCGTTTCTGGGCCGGTGGCGGTATCGTCAATGACTCCGTAGCCGAAGAAGAATATCAGGAAAGTTTTGACAAGGCGGCGGCCATGCTCGATTTATTGCAGCAATTTACGGTCAAGTAATGAGCAATTTAATCGCCACGGAGGGCATCATTATTATCAAACTGGGCGGCAGTCTGTCTCGCTCGGATACTCTCGTTAACTGCCTGAATACAGTGGAAAAAAACTATCGGGGCAGGGCGGTGGTTATCGTTCCCGGCGGCGGCGCGTTTGCCGATCAGGTTAGATTAGCGCAACAACAGTGGCAATTCGACGATACCACCGCGCATCACATGGCTCTCTTAGCCATGCAGCAAATGGCCTTGATGTTTAAAGGGCTTAAACCGGATTTTGCTATCGCCGATACTGTCGCGGCGATTCATGATCAATTAAACCGGAAAAAAACCGTCATTTGGTCGCCGGATATTATCGAACTTGATAACGCAGGTATTGAGGCAAGCTGGGATATAACTTCGGACAGCCTCGCGGCATGGCTGGCCAAAACATTATCTGCAACCGAACTGATCCTGATAAAGTCGGCTCCGATTGACGCCAACCTTAGCCTGCAACAGCTCGCTGAACAAAACATAGTAGATAAAGCATTTTGCGATTTTGTTGCTCAAGTCGCCTTTAAAGTACATATCATCAACGCTCAAACTATGAGTGCCGTAGGGCAGTTTCGCGGTAGCAAGCCACAACACGCACAACGCTGATGGCAGTCTGTCCAAGTTGCGGTGGATTGCCTAACGGCGAATCCACCTTACAGCGTTACATCGTTAAGAATGTTAAGGCGAAACTAATGCATCAATAATAGTTTCGGCGACTTCTCTTGAAATGCGATAGAGAGGTTCGTCTGCCGTTATATTGGAAGTTATCTGTTTATTTGGATGCACCAAATTTCGCGTGTCACGAAGTTCATGGATGTGCTTTTCGACACTTTTTGGTACGAAACCAATATCAACTGAAACAGCAATGTAGTCTTGGAGAGTCCAGTCGGTTAAGGTCTTCGTTGAACCTGACTTGCCGTCGCGTGGAGCCCTAGCAGAAGTCATAGCAATTTTTATATCTCGATGAAGGCGAGCCAAAAGTAAACCCTCCAGGATACTTCCAAGAAGAATTATGGATGCTAAATAGGCGCCATTATTCGCGCATATGTTCATTTCCATCCAGCGATTCTGGAGGTTTACTGTAAAAGATGGATCTAGGCCTAACCGTGAGAATCGACTATCGGATTCGGAGGGGAGGGATATCATTAATATTTCTTCGCCTCGGTTCAAGTTCAATCGAACTCTTACTTCCATCTGATAATACTGCAGACCATCGCCTGTGATATGGATCGAGTCTCTTGGATAAAATTCAAAGTCTTGGATGTGGCCGGAATTGATAAGAAACTCAAGCGCAATGTTGATTTCCGCCTCCTTGAATTCGTGCAAATATACTTCGATTGCGGCTTTCTGAACAATTCCTGTTTGGAAATTGAATTCAATTTTGTCGTTTGCAGCTATCGCGAGGATTAGATCCTCTAAAGCGTATTGTCTTTGATTGGTTATGGCCTCTGTTGCCATTCCTTGCTGGGTTATTAGCTTTTGCCTTGCAATTTTTCCCTGTTTCGTAGATCTATAGTATTCTTCCTCGTGCGTGATAAGGCCATCCAGCTCCATTTCTGTAAGTGCGGCTACAAGCTCACTTTTCGGAATTTCCAATAGCTCGCCAGAATTCAGTAGCATCGCGTTGATTCCATACCCTGTTTGAGAACTAGGCTCAAATATTTCTAGTGCTAAGATGCTTTCTTTGGTCTTCGAGTTCATTGCGTCCAATGGTGATCGTTAAGTATGAGGTATGCACATTCGCCCAATGTGATATATATGGTTTTTATTATCTAATAAAAAATCTGGCTTGGTAGGTCGGATATGCTTTTTATGGCCGGCATTTATGTTTCAATCGGGCATCGAAAACTGTTGCTCGGCTTACTCTGTTTTATTTCGTTTGAAGCATCTGCAACCGCAGTACTCAGCGATGAGTGCTGCGTTACAATTTTCAACCTCGACAGGAAAGCACTGCACCCCAGCATGTTGCATATATCGTGCTCTGTGCCTTCCATTTGTAAAAGAGATAACGCCTACTTGGACAGATTTTAGCAAGCCAAACCATCGATTTATTTCCAAAATATTAATGTAGACATTAGGCATAGTTTGAATTCCAGAAGATGGGCTTAGGAAATCACGAATACCCTCCCTTTTGTCATTTTTCCATTGATCAACAGTTGGGATTATGTCGGGACTTTTACTTCTTTGAAAACACTTCATGAACAGTCTGGTATCAACAATCACGACAGTGTAATCAGAAAGTGACGGTCGTTCTCTTTTTAACTTTATAACATTGTATGATGTATGACTTGAGTCAAGAGGAATAGACCAAATGTTATTTTGTAAGGTAATCATAGGGCTAAGCTTTACAACATAAAATTAAGTTACTTTGTAGAAGAGCTAAACTTCAAAAAACCGCTTCAAATACTCCCCGGTATGCGAAGCAGGATTCTCAGAAACCTGCTTAGGCGTACCCTCAGCAACCAGCGTTCCGCCGCCGTCTCCGCCTTCCGGTCCCATATCGACAATCCAGTCTGCGGTTTTTATTACATCCAGATTGTGCTCGATGACGATGACGGTATTGCCGTGATCGCGCAGGGTATGTAATACGGTCAACAATTGCTTGATGTCGTGAAAGTGCAGGCCGGTGGTCGGTTCATCCAGTATGTACAAGGTTTTGCCGGTATCGCGTTTGGACAGCTCCTTGGCGAGTTTTACCCGTTGCGCTTCGCCGCCGGACAGGGTGGTCGCATTCTGTCCCAAGGTGATATAGCTTAAGCCCACTTCGACCAGGGTTTGTAGTTTACGGGCCAGCACCGGCACCGGGCTGAAAAATTCGGCCGCATCTTCTACCGTCATGTCCAGCACTTGATTGATGGTTTTGCCTTTGTAGCGTATCTCCAGCGTTTCCCGGTTATAACGTTTGCCTGCGCAACTGTCGCAATGGACGAAAATATCCGGCAGGAAATGCATTTCGACTTTAATCACGCCGTCGCCTCTGCAGGCTTCGCAGCGGCCGCCTTTGACGTTAAAACTGAAACGGCCTGGGGAATAACCGCGCGATCTTGCTTCAGGCGTTGCGGAAAATAATTCGCGTATCGGAGTGAACAGGCCGGTGTAGGTGGCCGGATTCGATCTGGGCGTGCGGCCGATCGGGCTTTGGTCTATATCGACGACTTTGTCGAAATGCTCCAGGCCTTCGATGGCGTCGCAGGGAGCGGGAATGACTCCGGCGCGGTTGATTAGACGTGCCGCATGACAGTACAAGGTATCGTTTACCAGCGTCGATTTGCCGGAACCGGAGACGCCCGTGATGCAGGTCAGCAGGCCGATAGGGAATGAAATATCGACATTTTTCAGGTTATTGCCGTGCGCATTGCGGATGACGATCTGTTTATCTTTATCGACAGGCGTTAGTTTTTCAGGCACGGTAATGCCGATTTTTCCCGATAAATACTGCCCGGTTAACGAGTCCGGGGTGTTGATAATGTCTTGCAGTGTGCCTTGCGCAATGATGCGCCCGCCATGCACTCCGGCGCCGGGGCCTATATCGACAATATGCTGCGCCGAACGGATCGCATCCTCATCATGTTCAACCACGATCACTGTATTACCGAGGTCGCGCAGGCGAAACAAGGTGTTCAGCAGGCGCTGGTTGTCGCGTTGGTGCAGGCCTATCGACGGCTCGTCCAGCACGTACATCACGCCGACCAAGCCTGCGCCGATTTGGCTGGCAAGGCGGATGCGCTGCGCTTCGCCGCCGGACAGGGTGTCCGCGCTGCGATCCAGCGTTAAATAGTCTAGGCCGACATTGACCAGGAATTCCAGTCGTTCCTGGATTTCCTTGACGATTTTTGCGGCAACTTCGCCGCGCTTGCCGGTCAGGTTCAGGTGCTTGAAGAAGTCCAGTGATTTGCGGATCGGGAAGCGGGTCAGATGGTGCAGCGGCAAATCTTCAACAAACACATTTCTGGCCGACACGTTAAGCCTTGCGCCCTCGCAAACGTTACAGGGTTTTTGGGATAAATATTTAGCCAATTCATCGCGCACCAGTTGCGAATCGGTTTCATGGTAACGCCGATCCATATTGGCGATGATGCCTTCAAAGCTATGATGCTTCTTTTTGACCGAGCCGGTTCCGGCCATGAACTTGAATTCGATAACTTCATGGCCGCTGCCGTAAAGAATGATGTTCTGGGTTTCTTTGGACAGCTCCGAAAACGGCGCTTCCGGGTCGAAGTTATAGTGTTTGGCCAGCGAACAGATGATCTGATAATAATAGGCGTTGCGCCGATCCCAGCCGCGAATCGCGCCACCGGCAAGACTGATGTCGGGGTTGTGGATAATCAGGTCGGGGTCGAAATGCTGGCGCACGCCCAAGCCGTCGCAACTGCTGCATGCGCCTTTGGGATTGTTGAACGAGAAGATGCGCGGTTCCAGTTCGGTCAGGCTGTAGCCGCAATGAGGGCAGGCGTAGCGCTCGGAAAACATCAGCTCGGTCGCGTCATCGATACAGGCGGCGATTGCGATGCCGTCGGCAATGCGCAGAGCGGTCTCGAAGGATTCAGACAACCGCAAGGCGATGTCGTCGCGGATTTTGAAACGGTCGACGATGACTTCAATGGTATGTTTCTTTTTTAAGTCCAGTACCGGCGGCTCGTCCAGGTCGTATACGGTGCCGTCGATCCGGGCGCGGATGAAGCCTTGGGCGCGCAGGTCGTCGAGCAACTGGATATGCTCGCCCTTGCGGTCGTTGACCACCGGGGCCAGCAGCATCCAGCGCTGATCGGGCGCTTGCGAGAGTACATGGTCGACCATCTGGCTGACGGTTTGTGCTTCCAGCGAAACCTGATGTTCAGGACAACGCGGCGTACCGGCGCGGGCATAGAGCAGTCTTAAATAATCGTAGATTTCGGTGATGGTGCCGACGGTAGACCGCGGGTTGTGCGAGGTGGATTTTTGTTCGATGGAGATAGCCGGGGACAGACCTTCGATATGGTCGACATCGGGCTTTTCCATCATCGACAGGAACTGGCGGGCATAGGTAGAAAGGGATTCTACATAGCGTCGTTGCCCCTCGGCATAAATAGTGTCGAAGGCGAGCGATGATTTACCCGAACCGGAAAGCCCGGTGATGATGATGAGTTGGTCCCTGGGCAGGTCAAGATCGATATTTTTCAGGTTATGCGTTCTGGCGCCACGAATGCTGATCGTATCCATTAAATAAATCCGGCAATTTAAACAACCGTATAATATACGAGCAAAGCCGTATTAACACAAACGGCATACACACTGATTAGGTTTAAATAATGCTCATCAACACCTTAAATTCATTCGTTTTTAAATATATCCGGTTTATCGAAATGCTCGGCGTGCTGATGCGCATTTTCAGTTTTTCACTGGTCAGTTGGATGGGGCCGGAAAGTCCGTTTTTGTTCGTCTGGGCTTTTAATACCACAGATGCGGTGATACTTTCCTGGTGTTCGATACTCAAGAAAGACAGTGCCTATACCTTGCTGAATGTGTTCTGGATTATGGTCGGCATTGTCGGGATGCTCAGGGCCAGTCAAATTTCATTGACTGATTTTAAATCCGTCGGGTTGCATTTAATAACGCAGGTCATGGCGCTGGTTAGTTAAACGGCGGCTCAAGCACAAATGAGCGAGTTCGATAAATAAAGCTTGTTATAATGGACGCCATTAAAATAACGAGATAAACCACTGAGTTAGTCCGGCATTTGCAGTTGCTTGTAAAGCCTGTGCTCAACTGATTTTATTTTTCTTGATAATTCTGGTTCAAAAGGAGACGTTGGTTTTGGCAACAACACAGCAGGACATTACGAGTTCGATGACTTCATCGGAAAAACGCGCTACATGGTCTTTGGCAGGCATTTATGCTTTGCGGATGCTGGGACTGTTTATGATTTTGCCGGTGTTATCCTTATTTGCCGAACAGCTTGAAGGCTCAACGCCCGCGCTGATCGGTCTGGCGATGAGCATTTACGGCTTGCCCCAGGTTCTTTTACAAATTCCTTTCGGTTTGCTATCCGATCGCTTCGGCCGCAAAAAAATCATTATTATCGGCTTGGTGATGTTTTTTATCGGCAGCGTGATTGCGGCACTGTCAACAACCATTTACGGGGTCTTGATAGGCCGGGCTTTTCAAGGCGCCGGTGCGGTTTCGGCCGTTATCATGGCCCTGGTGGCCGATCTGACTCAGGAAGTTCATCGCACCAAAGCCATGGCTATCATCGGAATCAGCATCGGCGGATCGTTTGGCGTCGGCATCATCGCCGGGCCTGTTATTTCGGGCTTAGGCGGTGTACAGAGTGTTTTTGGGGTAACTGCGGTGCTCACCCTGCTGGCTATTTTAGCGATTATTTATATCGTTCCCGATCCCCAGCAATCCAAATTGCATCGGGATGCGGAATTCGTTCCCGAAGAAACGATGCAGGTGCTGAAAAATCCGGATCTGTTGCGCCTGAATTACGGCATTTTTACCTTGCACCTGATTTTAATGGCTATCTTTGTGGTGGTGCCTTCATTAATGAGGAAGGCGGGATTAATAGCCGGGCATGAATGGCAGGTTTATTTACCGGTTTTCGTTATTTCGATGGCTTTCGCCGTGCCGTTCGTTATTCTGGCCGAAAAGAAACGCAAAATGAAGCAGGTGTTTCTGGGCGCTATCGTGGTCCTGATAATGGCTGAATTGGGCTTGTCGGCAGTTCATCAAAACCTGGTCGGAATTATAGGCTTCTTGTGGCTGTTTTTTTGCGGCTTTAACCTGCTGGAAGCGACACTGCCTTCTTTAATATCGAAGACGGCACCGGCTGACTTGAAAGGCACGGCCATGGGCGCTTATTCAAGTTCGCAGTTCATGGGGCTTTTTATGGGCGGACTGGTGGGCGGCTGGTTTAACGGCGAATTTGGAGTCACGGCGGTGTTTTTATTTTGCGCCGCTGCCGCATTCAGCTGGTTGGTGGTGTCCTTATGGATGAAGCCTCCCCGGTATGTGGCAAACCTGCTTATATCGCTGGAAAAACTCAGCGAACAGGGTGCCAATGAATTTATTGCCGAAATGTTTAAAATCAGCGGTGTAGAGGAAATTACCCTGCATTATGAGGAAGCCTTGGTTTATCTTAAGGTTGATAATCAGAAACTGGATAAAGACCAGTTACAACGATTGATCACGCAATACGTCAATGCATAATCCGGTAGGGGCGGAGCTATCCGCTCAAAGGCGAACATTCACAGGGCGAGCTTTACAAATGCTCAAGAAGAAAACAATGGGAGAAATAGATGCTTAATAAAGTGATGTTAATAGGAAGGCTTGGCGCCGATCCTGAGGTTCGTTATATGCCGAGCGGCGGTGCCGTTACGACAATTCGTCTGGCAACGTCCAGGCGCTGGAAAGATAAGCAATCGGGCGAGCGCCGGGAAGAAACCGAATGGCATCGGGTGGTGTTTTATAATCGTTTGGCTGAAATCGCCGGGGAATATTTAAAAAAGGGCAGTCAAGCGTATATTGAAGGTCGTATCCGCACTCAGAAATGGCAAGGTCAAGACGGTCAGGATCGCTACACCACTGAAATCATTGCCGACACCATGAACATGCTGGATAGCCGCAGCGGTGGCACCTCCGAATTTGGCGGCGAGCAGCCGCAGGGCGGCTATTCCGCTCCTTCATCAAGACCGGCCAATCAGCCGCAGCAATCGGCGCCGCAAAGCAATTCCGGTTCCATGCCGCCGCCACCGCCAAATTATGACGACTTCGATGATGACATTCCGTTCTAGAGGACACCTGAGGCATAATTTGTAAAGTATATCCAAGAAAGCCCCATTTACTGGGGCTTTCTTGTTATTAGAGATGTTAAGTTTTAATCGATCTTATTTTGTTAATAAGCCGCCATTAAAAACGTAAAGAATGGCGATTATTATGTCTCATCAGTCAGCGGCTAAGCACATTGTGAATATGGGGGTTCGTGCCGGGCTAACGACCCTCTTCTGAGGAACACTGTTGTCAATAAGCGCCCAGTATTTATCAGTAAACTGCGTCATGATTGATAATGCAAAAATTATTATCATATTGTTTTTAAAGGATTGTTTTTTTAATCGCTGGTAGAGGCAGGTACTGAAAGTGGTAACTTCTGCGCGCTGATTTACAATCCAGCCCAACGTGAATCATCCTATCTTCATCTAATCTTAATCAAACCAACAGGTTTCCTCTCATCTTGTTCATGTAAGCTTTACCCAGTCGTTGCGATTTGTGCGTAACGCTGGTCGCGATGATTGTGGGGATGAACGGTTTTCACCGTTCATCATTGAATACAAACAACGCTCCTTAATGTGTGGCACCGTACAGATGCCCGATAATTTTGCAGATAAAGTGTCGTTAAATAATTGGCATAAGGCCTGTAAACCGTTGTTGGGACAGCACCAGATTTTTAAGCGAATCCTTAGCCCGTTTGGATTTTGTATTTTGAACCTATCTCAGTAGGCCTTTCGTCCAGAAGTGTTGAAGGATTTTTTAGTCAACTGGAATAAGCCCTTAAATAAAGATTAAGTTATTAAACACCTTATTGGATATTTATCCGCATTTTTTGTGGTTTTGGCGTTAATGACTGCTGCAGGTTGTGCATCGACTCAAATGCGAAGGAACCGGCGAGTATGTTGACGATAGTGTCACCACCAAGGTTAATGCGGCCATATTGGAAGAGCCCTACTTAAGGTTCGCCGAGATCAACGTTCAAGCTTTTAAGAGTATTGTTCCATTGAGCGGATTTGTGTCTTCCAGTAGCCATATTAAAAAGCAACTGAGATTGCCCATAGTGTCAATGGTGTGAAACTGGTCAAGGATGACATGCGGCTCAAATAAGCGAGAAAACTATCATGGAAACTATAGACAAAGCAGCTAAATTCGCAGATGAGCCGGTCGATAGCGTCGCCAGTGCGACTAATCGGACGGCGGAAGCATTTGACGAAAATGAAGAGCAACCGAAAAATGCCGAACAACAAACGATGAGCAATTACCGTGGTTATATACACGACAACCCGGCCCACCTAGCTTGAAAGCTAGATTGACCGGCTTAGTATTGAGATGGTTTAGGGCTATTAAAGCTGTGCATACGACAAATAAGAAGGGTTGAGTGAGTTTGAAAAACAGATATTTTCAGTTCATATGTAAGTATGTATTTTTTACTCATATGGGGAGCAGGTTTTCAATATTTAAGGAAATACACCATGTTCAATGATTTTAATGTATTACTTTTCAATAATAAGAACAATGGCTTTATTAGGCAACACAAGAGTGCGCTGGTCGCACTTGTCAAGACTTCTGATATATTAATTATAATTTGCTTGTTTAGTGCTTTTTTACGTTCGTCTTATTATTTTTTGGAGAGTAAACAAAATTTAATTTTACTTGTTGCAATTTTAGTTTTTGAGTTTTTTGCAACACTAAATAATCTTTATCTCATTCCACGAGGAGTGCGATTTTTATTTGTAATAAAAAACACAATAACGGCATGGATTTGCTCAGCGTTTGTTGTAATGGTGACTATTAGTTTTTTTCCTGTTTTTGACGACACCCAAAAATACCATATATTCTTGTGGTTATTGACAACCCCGTTCGTTATCATTTTCTGGCATTTAATTATTAGACTTGCGTTAAGTGCCCTAAGACTTAATAAAAAAAACATACGCCGAGTAGCAATTTTGGGCGCCACTACATTGGGTCTTGATTTGGAGAATATTTTAATAAAACAACCTTGGATGGGTTTTTCTTTTACCGGTTTTTTTGATGACAGAGCACCTTTTTCTGATAAACGATTGGCTTCTGTTGATGTTATTGGAAATATTAAAGAGTTGATTGAAAAAGCTAAAAACAAGGAATTTGAAGATATATTCATTACGTTGCCCATGCAATCTGAAAAAAGAATTAAATCTATTCTTTCTGAGCTACGAGATACTTCTGTTGTTGTTCATTTTGTGCCTAATCTTGTGGCTTTTGATCTTGTTGGGGGGAAATTCGAAAACTTCAATGGAATACCTGTAATTAAAATATTCGATACGCCTCATGATGGCGGTGTTGATGGATTATCTAAAAGGTTATTCGACTTAATTATATCCTCTTCAATTTTATTAGTTATTTTTATTCCAATGCTGGTGATTGCTTTAATGATTAAGTTTTCTGCGCCCGGTCCTGTTTTATTTATTCAGCGTAGATATGGTTTTCGTGGCGAAGAAATTAATGTTTGGAAGTTTCGAAGCATGCGAGTTTGCGAAGATGGACAAAATGTGACCCAGGCAACTCAAAACGATCCGCGTATCACAAAGTTCGGTCAATTTCTTAGAAAGTCATCTTTGGATGAACTGCCCCAGTTTATTAATGTATTGCAGGGTAGAATGTCAATTGTTGGTCCACGCCCACATGCTGTTGCTCATAACGAGGAATATCGCAGTCAAATTAGCGGGTATATGTTGCGACATAATGTTAAGCCCGGTATTACTGGTTTGGCTCAAATCAGAGGATTTAGAGGCGAAACGGATACGCTAGATAAAATGGAAGGACGAATAAAGTCTGATTTGGAATATATTCACACATGGTCAATTTGGCTGGATATAGAGATTTTTATTATGACTATATTTAAGGGGTTCTTACATGAAAATGCCTATTAGGCTTTTACCCACGGCTTTCTCGTAATAAATTTACTTATTTGGGTATTGATTCCTGGGTAAAAAATAGAATCGGCGAAATTCTCTATTGGACTTCCAGTTATTGTAAGAAAAAAACCGAAAGCCTGACGGCGTGGAGTATATGTGATAGATAAAAATTATTTATTTTTGGCTGGTTTTCCCGTTCTAAATACAACTAATGATGTATTGACCGACTATATATCTAGACGAATGGATACATCGAAAAAAAGTGTGCTTTTTTTTGCCAATACTAATTTTATTGTTCAATGCAGACCTATATTGAAGCGCATGTGCAATGAGGACGTGGTCATTGTAAATGATGGCGTTGGGATGGATATAGCATCTTTGCTGTTACATCAGCGGAAATTCAAGTCAAACCTCAACGGTACAGACTTTACGCCACATTTGCTGGAACAATCAGGTAAGGCTTTGCGCGTTTTTTTGTTAGGCTGTCAACATGAAGTGCTAAACAAAGCGGCTTATTTCCTTGTGCATCAGTTGGGTCAAGTTGTTGTCGGTAGTTGCGATGGATATGATGGTATAAGAAAAATGGATAATCTCGTCGATGTGATTAATGAATCACGGGCAGATATTGTACTGGTTGCTATGGGGAATCCAAAGCAAGAGGAATGGATACTTGATCATTACAAACAACTGAACGCAAAATTTATTTCTGGAGTAGGAGCCTTATTTGATTTCTGGGCCGGAGATAAACCTCGAGCGCCAGATTATATAAGAAAAATTCGGATGGAGTGGTTTTACCGATTATGTATTGAGCCTAAAAGATTATTTAAGCGATATACGTACGATATTATTATTTTTTTAATGTTTTGTATTAAATATAGAAATAAGAATGCATGATAAGCAGAAGCTATATAAGTCAAGTTTTTGGATATCGTCTATCTCTCTGTGAGCGACTAAATGTGGGTTTAATGCATAACTATGATTAATATACAAATAATTTGTTATTTTAAAAGTAAACTTATTGCCATTAATTTGTTTTCTATGGTGTCATATCAATAAAGCTGTCTGTTGTTTTGACTCACAGAAATCGGAAATAACCAAGTTTCTGATGCGATTTGTTATGTGTTATTTTTTTTCATACGTATTTACATGTCAGGCTTTAGCGGATAGCAATGATGTGTTTAATGTGGTGTTAGGATCAACTTATAAGCATGATAGTAATGTATTTCGCCTGTCTTCCGGACTCCAGCCAGCAGGTGCCGGTGCTCAGCGCTGGGATAATATATTAAGAACTGACCTTGGTTTTAAAATTAATAAAAACTATTCTTTGCAAACATTTAAAATTGATTATGCTTATGTGTTAACAAAATATAATAATGCCAAATTCCTTGATTTCAATGCAAGTAATTATAAAGCCGCTTGGCTATGGTCGGTCACGCCAAGTTTGAAAGGTAATTTATTGGCAGACAGAAAAGTAGAGATTATCAATTACCAAGACTACAGGACTACCGATTCGAGAAATATAAGAACCACTCAAGCGAAGGGATTCGATTTTGATTGGTCGCCACATAACAACTGGCACTTACTTGGTGGATATACGATGATGGATTCTATAAATAGTCAGACTTTTTTAGCGGAAACAAGTTTCAAGCTAAATATGATCGATAGCGGCATTATGTATTATTTTTCATCTGCCAGCTATGTGGCATTAAAGTTACGGCATAGTAACGCAGAAAATCAAACTGTTAACTTTGCAAGTTTTATTGGAAAAGGGTATATTGAAAATGAAGGAGTGCTTAACGCCTTTTGGGCACTGACTGGAAAATCGAGAGTATCATCATTTTTTGGATATGATATACATACCGATAAAACTTTCTCCCTAAGAGATTATTCAGGGTACATTGGCGACATAAATTATGCTTGGGATATGTCGTCAAAAACAAACTTAACGATAGACTTGTCAAGGAAACTATCATCATTTCAAACTGACTATAGTAGTTATTCAGTTCTTGATACTTTATCAATCAAGCCTACTTGGGCAGTAACATCTAAAATAATTGTAGGACTTAATGGACAAATCAGCAAACGAGATTATCTAGGTAACGGGCCTATTACTTCTTTAAAAAGAGTGGATAACTCCTTGTCTTATGGTATGACTCTTGATTGGGCGCCGCGGAATGCCCTGATGTTGGGTATTAATGCCCAATATACCGATAGGAGTTCTAATGCTGTTGATGCCACCTATTCTGATTTTATGGCAGGTATTAACGGGAAACTTATTTTCTAATTAATAAATGTACAGCAGAAAATGGACATGTTTTGTCGTAATGGTAGTGGTGTAAAGTAATAGGTATTAATTTATTGCTATGCACTTAGACGCCAGGCTGGTGGATGATACTACTCTTTATGTTAAAAGAGATGATCCAAGGCCTTAACTAAGCTAACCCAGTAGAAATGACAAGCAAACAGAAAACAAGGCAGTTAAGACTTAACTATTTAAATCAGGAGAGGCCGGTTTTAAATGGTTGCCTATTTAATTGCATAATTATTTTTTTAAAGGAAATATCGTGAAGCAGAATTTTTTTAAATTTCCTGTATTGATAAGCATAGTTATATTTTTAATTTTATCTTCTCTTGTGGCGAGTGCCGACGATAATGTTGATTATTTGCTGGGAACAGGTGATTCAATACGTATAAATGTTTTTCAGAATCCCGAGCTCTCGACTGAAACCCGAGTTTCTGAGAGTGGCGCTATCACTTTTCCATTAATAGGTGAAGTCAATGTGGGTGGCAAAACAATCCAAGATGCCGAGCAGAAAATTGCTCAGGCATTAGGTAGTGGCGGTTTTGTACAGCAACCGCAGGTCAATATTGTTTTACAACAGGTACGCGGTAATCAAGTGGCGGTATTGGGTATGGTCAATAAGCCAGGACGTTACCCGCTTGAAACATTTAAGATGCATCTAGTGGATGCTTTGGCAATCGCGGGTGGTGCTTTGCCCAATGGTTCGGATGTGGTTGTCGTCACTGGTGTTCGAAATGGTAAGGCATTCAAAAAGGAAGTCAATATTGCCGAGTCCTTTCTGTTGAAAGAGGGGGAAGAAGAAACATTTGTGATGGCCGGAGATCAAATATACGTTCATCGTGCGCCGGTTTTTTATATTTATGGCGAAGTGCAACATCCGGATAGTTACCGAGTTGAAAGAAATATGACAGTCGTTCAGGCGCTAGCCAAAGGTGGCGGACCTACTGTGCGAGGTACGCAAAGAAATATGAAGCTGTATCGTAAAGATGAGAGCGGTGTAATAGATAAAACATCACCTGAACTTGGTGATTTAATACAAGCAGACGATGTGCTTTATGTGGAAGAAAGCCTTTTTTAGGGATACTTATGAATTTATTGCAGTTTTTATTAATATTAAAAGCACGATATAAAATTATATTGGTAACTTGTTTTGTAACAGTTTTTACTGCGACAGTTATTACTATATTTTTGCCTAAAAGTTATAGCGCCACCACCTCATTATTGTTGAACTATAAAGGCATGGACCCGGTAACAGGTATGGTATTTCCAGCGCAGTTAATGCCTGGGTATATGGCAACTCAAATCGAAATCATAAAAAGCAGAAATATCGCTCTTAAAGTTGTTAACCAACTGGGACTTACAAGACCTGAGGAGGCGAAAGAGCATTTTCATATTTCGAATAATGGTAAAAAAGATATCAATAATCTGCTGGCTAATTTATTGCTGAGTAAGTTGACTATTAAACCATCAAAAGAAAGTAGCGTAATAGAAATTACATTCAGTAATCCAGATCCGGATTTTGCAGCTATAATCGCGAATTCATTCGCAGATAACTACCAACAAGCAAGTATTGAGTTGAAAATAGAACCCGCGCAAAAAGCTGCCGGTTATTTTAGTAAACAAATAATAATTCTAAAAGATAATTTAGAGCAGGCTCAAGCAAGATTGACCAAGTACCAGCAAGAAAAAGGTATTACCAATCCAGAGCAAAATTCAGATGTTGAGATTATGCGCTTGAATGAATTATCTTCGCAATTAAGCGAAATTCAGGTAGCTGCTATTGATGCTCAATCCAGACAGAGTGCGGCCAGAAATCACGCGTCAGAATCGCCGGATGTCGCCATCAATCCAATAGTACAGAAACTCCGTTTGGATGCTGCGAGCGCTGAATCAAAGTTGGCAGAAATATCGCTACAGTTAGGCGAGAATCATCCGCAATACCAATCAGCTAAAGCCCAGCTCAATAAAATAAAAAGCCAGCTTCAAGTTGAAATATCACGCGTTGCCAACAGCATAAGTAGAAGTTCAAATATTACCGAGCAACGTGAAGCAGAGTTGCGCGTACAAGTTGAACTTCAGAAACAAAAGGTTTTAGAACTTAATCGAACCAGGGATGAGTCGACTTTGTTGAAGAAGGATGTTGAAATTGCGCAGCGTGCAATGGATACCGTTACTCAACGATTTGGCCAGACAAGAATAGAGGGAGAATCAAATCAAAGTGATATTGCAATTTTAAATCCTGCAATTCCACAAGAAACACCTAGCAGTCCTAAAGTTTTTCTAAATATAGTATTAGCATTCGTTATGGGTGGAATACTTGGAATTGGTTTTGGATTTTTAGCAGAGCTGTTTGATAGACGTATCCGTTGTCGAGAAGATATTGTTAATACTCTGGGTATGCCAGTATTAGCAATCATAGTATCCAAATCAAAAAACAAGGATATTAATCTACTGACAAAGCAAACATACCAGTGATTATCTTCAGGGTAGGAAAAAATGGACATCGTTAATATAAAGAAAAAGTCACTTTCTATACATAATGCTGATAGGCGTGATTCAAATATAGGTAAGTTACTCCTAGACCTAGGCAAAATAAAACCTGAAGATGCTGAGCGCGTACTTCGTCTGCAAAAAGAAGAAGGTATACGTTTCGGCGATGCGGCACAGAGGCTTGGATTAATCTCCGATGCAGACATCATGCAAGTGTTGTCTTTGCAGTTTGATTATCCTTATCTGCAACTAGATCAATGTGCTTTCAGTAAAGATCTTATTGCAGCCTACCAGCCTTTTTCGTCGCAGGTAGAAGCGTTAAGGGCGCTACGTAGTCAATTGATACTGCGCTGGTTTAATGAAAAAAATAAGGCTTTAGCGGTTATCTCGGTAACCCCGGGGGATGGTGGCAGTCATCTGGCTGCCAATCTGGCTGTGGTATTTTCTCAGTTGGGTGAGAAAACCTTATTAATAGATGCAAATCTTAGAGAACCCGTTCAACATAAAATATTCAATTTGACTGAATCGCGTGGGCTGTCGGATATTTTAGCCGGACGTTCAGCACCGGATATCGCCACTAAAATAGAGTCTTTTGTGGATTTGACGGTTTTAGGTGCGGGGACAACGCCTCCTAATCCTCAAGAGCTATTAAACCGTTCAAATTTTACCGACTTTATGCGTCAAGCCGTCGCCGGTTATGACGCGGTTATTGTGGATACGGCGCCGGCGGCAGAAACCTCTGATGCATTAGCGGTGGCAAGTCGTTGTGGTGGCGCAATTTTGGTAGCAAGACTTAATCAAACCCGTCTGGCAAAGTTAAAAAATATTCAGGATCAATTAACTATTTCCGGCGTTCAAATAGTAGGAGCAGTCGTTAACGACTTTTAACGCTTAAATATAAGGTTTACCCAGTAATAACTGGGTATATAAATCCCGCATCTAATTAATGCTGAGAAATTAAACCAGCAATTTTTTTTAACTAAACTAAGTGAAAAACCAAGTGAATTTATATTTTTATAGAGGCAAAAAACTTAATTTTGGGGATGAGCTAAACACTTGGATGTGGCCAAAATTAATCGATGGAGTCTGGGATCAGGGTAATGATTCAATCTTTTTAGGGATTGGTTCTATTATTTTCGATTTTTTCCCTTCAGAGAAAAGAAAAGTTGTGTTTGGAGCCGGATATGGTGGGTATACCCAACTCCCGGTGATTGATAAAAACTGGAAGTTTTATTTTGTTCGTGGAAAGTTAACAGCCAAAGCATTAGGGATTGATGAAAAACTCGGTATAGGTGATGCCGCAATATTGTTGAGGTCCTGTGTTAAACATAAGGTAGAGAAAAAGCACAAAGTTTCTTTTATGCCTCACTGGGGTAGTACATCTGAGGGTAACTGGGAATTAGCATGTCAGTATGGATCAATAAACTATATCGATCCATGTGCTCCGGTTGAAGTGGTTCTGGAACAAATTCTAGCGTCTGAGCTTGTTATCACTGAAGCAATGCACGGGGCAATCGTATCTGATGCACTGAGGGTTCCTTGGATACCAATACAGCCTCTTAGCAGCATCCATTCAATGAAGTGGTTTGACTGGGCCTCTGCACTTGATATTGATCTGAAGCCCAGCCAGATTAACAGTTCTTCATTGCTTGAGGCAGTGGTCCTGTTTTTTCATGAGCGCAATCCAAAAATCGCGGATAAATTTCGGCGTCGTGGCCGTTTTCTATTAAATGTAGCGCCAGATACTTTGGCGCAACGTGCTACCGAAAGGCTTCTTGCGATAAGCAGAAATGATCCACCGTGCCTTAGCTCCGATACATCCATTGAAAGGTCGCACGATCAGATGTTATCCAAACTTGACGAACTAATTCGGGATATGGGAAGGGGAAGCCTCAACTATTAAAATTAATTTAAGACCAATAAGTAGGTTGAGGAGAAAATGAGTGCTGCCAAAAAACTACTCCAGTTATAAGCATTCAACATGATGAACAAAAAACAGCAAAAACATAAAAAGCAGTACCGTCCCAAGGCTTTAGGATCAGAAACGATTAAAGGTGGGAGCTCAGTCGACGCGGCGGAAGGTGACTCAAAATACGCACATATAAAGACGAAACGCTCATCAGCCGCTTTACGCGGTGTAATCTGGTCCGCTATCAATTCTATAGTGCCTACGCTGCTTAACAGTCTGGTATTTATTGTAAGCTCACGGTACCTGATGCCGCATGATTTCGGTATTTTGGCGCTTGCGGTAAGTGTAATATCTCTGGCTAGTGCATTTGCTCCGGCAGCCTTGGGCGACGCGCTGATCCAGCAGTTGCACATCCGCAAAAGCCATCTCGACACAGTATTCTGGATCTGTGTCGGATCCTCTTTGCTTATTTATGGTGTTTTGATTGTTTTTTCCCCAGTAATCGCTGTAACCGTCGGTCAGGTGGCCGTAGCGGATTTTTTGCCGGTGTTGGGATTAAAGGTGCTCTTTGATATTTCTGCCGCAGTTCCTAATGCGTTGATAGCACGTTCAATGTCATTTCACTTGATTGCAGTCAGAACCATCGTCGCCACACTAATTTCCAGTGTAATTTGCATTGGTCTGCTGGTGTCCGGTTATGGTATCTGGGCTCTGGTGATCTCGCTGTTGGCCGGTTCAATGACCAGCTGCGTGGCGGCCTTTATTGGTGCTAAGTGGCTTCCGGGTTTTGATGTCGGTATTAAAGACTTACGCGATCTTTCCCGGTACGGCCTGTTTGCTTCCGCCAATCGGTTTTTGCAGCTCATGAATCTCGATCAGCTTGTTATAGGGTCTTTCATCGGGCCTGCTCCACTCGGTATATTTAATTTCTCGCGGCGTCTGTTTCAGATGTTAAATGATGTTATTGCCGGCGCCCTTACTTCGGTGTCCCATACCCTGTTGTCTTCTCTGCAAAGTGAAAAGGAGAAAGTGCGTGAAGCCTTCCTGTTGGCTACCTATGGCTCCTCTATTGTTTCATTTCCAGCCTTTGTAGGCTTGGCGTCTGTGGTTGGTGATGCCATTCCTTTGGTTTTCGGCGCCCAGTGGAGCGAGGCAATATGGCCGACACGATGGTTTTGCATCATTGGTCTGATGAGCTGTATTGGCGTGATTCAGTCATCGTTGATCAATAGCCAAGGCAAGAGTGACTGGTGGTTTTATTATCAGTTTTTTCGACAGATATTAACGATAGCGACAATTGTCGTCCTGCATGATAAAGGCATAAGTTACATAGTGATGGCCATTGCTTTACAAACACTTTTATTATGGCCTGTCACGCTTGTAATGGTAGCGAAAATCATAAATCTTAAAATTACTTCTTATTTTCGCCAGTTTTTGGAACCGCTATTTGCAAGTGCAATCATGTTAGCGACGGTTTTATTGATGGGTTATTACTTTCAGGGCGTTTCTCCAATCATTCGCCTAGCCATAGAAATTGGCTGCGGTGCGGTTGTTTATGCACTATCAATATTTGTTCTATCCAGGGAAAAAATACTAATAATTGTAAAAAGCTTTCGAAGCAGGAATGAATAATGTTTTCGTTGAAATCTGCTGAAAATTCATTTTTACATGAACTTTGCATTTCCAGAGGGAATTCGGGGTATGGACGCACTATTTGTATTTACACAATTAACGATGACGTAGCCATCATAAATGGCTCACAAACTGCACCCACTAAAATTCAAAAAGGATAAAAAATGAATAAATCGCATCGTTTCGTTCTCCTTGATGGCTTGCGCGGTATTGCTGCTCTGGCAGTCGTTATTATGCACTTTACACAACATGGCAATCGTGCAGCGCTTTTCGCATCTTCCGGTCTTGCTGTAGATTTATTTTTTTGTTTGAGCGGTTTTGTTATTGCCTGGTCTTATTACCAGAAACTTGTCGACGGCATGAGCTTCTCAAGTTATCTCAAAAAACGGCTTGTACGGCTTTACCCTATGTTTATTATCGGTATTTTGCTTGGTGTATTATCTTTTATAATTAAAATTCATTATGGAACCAACAGTTACAGCCTCTCCGATTTTACTAAAGCAACCCTAATAAACGCCATTTATTTGCCTTATTTTGTTACGGGCACACCTGAAAGAATTGACGGTATATTTTTAGTCAATCCACCCTCATGGTCACTTTTCTTTGAGTTATTAGCTAATTTTGCTTTTATTTTTACAATCAGGTTTTCAAAAAACCTGTTGATTGCCTTAACTGTCTTAATTGGAATATGGCTCATTTATGCAGGAATTACCTTTGATACCTCGCCTGGCTGGTCCACAACAAACTGGACGGGCGGATTTCCAAGGGTTGGCTTTTCCTTTATGGTGGGCATTCTCATATTCAAGTTTTTTGATGCCTCAAAGGGAGCTATCAAAGTAAACCCACTCGTGATCATAGCGGTGTTGATGTCTCTACTACTGGTGCCACTTTCTGAATGGGTCTATTACTGGATCTTGGGTGCTCTATTTTTAATGCCGCTAATAGTTTGGTTGGGTTCTAGGGTTGAAGTAAAACAACCGTTATTTAGCAAGGCGCTGATCTATTTAGGCTGGATTTCGTATCCGATTTATTGTCTCCATCACCCTATGATTAGTATCTGGGATTCCATCAGCCCCAATCCAACTCATTTTTACAGAGAGTTACTCATATTATTTCCATTGACTTTAGTAATTACTCATATCCTAGCCAAATATATCGATGATCCTGTTAGGGCTTGGTTAAGCCGGCCTAAGTTTCAGATTCTCGAAGCCACTGACTGATTTTAAAAATTTAACTTATTGATATTTTAGGATATATGAAAACTTTCGTCACATTTATCATACCTGTTCGGCATCAGGACAATTCAAAAAATTGGGGACTGCTTAAAGCAAATCTGACTCAGACCATTGCCTCTATTGCAGCGCAAACCAACAAAAACTGGCGAGCTGTAATTGTTGCTAACGAGGGTGCCGATCTACCGGATGTGCCGGACGGTTTTGAGATTGTCCGTGTCAATTTCCCACCTAACACCATGCATGAGCAGCAGGGAAACGACAAAGAAGCATATTACGATGCCTTCCGAATAGACAAGGGCCGTCGAGTCCTTAAAGGTATGCTGCATGCGCGCGAGACGGCCTTCTATATGATTGTCGATGACGATGATTTTGTAAGCAATGGACTGGTAGAGTTTGTTTCACAAAACATAACGGCCAACGGCTGGAAGATTAATGAGGGGTATATCTGGGGCGATGGTGGAAACCTGCTGTTTATTCATCATGACTTCGCGAATTTTTGCGGCACATCGCTGATTATTCGCTCTGATCTTTATCACTTGCCGGATAGTTTTGAGTCTGCAGCGGACGAATATATAAAGACTATGCTGGGTAGTCACGTGCGGATAGGACAAATCTTGGCTGAAAAAGGAAGCCCTTTGGCAAGTTTGCCCTTTCGCGGGGCGGTTTACCGTATCGGACATGCAGGCGCGCACAGCAAGTCGCCTAAGTTCATCAATTTGTATTTCCTTAATAAATACTTGATTCTTAGACCGCATAAATTGCTACGCAATCTGTTTAATCTGCGGTTTGTTGATAGGGCTTTTAAAAAGAAATATTTCGGTGCAACTTGAACCTGATTCATTTAAGTACATGGACAAGTTCATGATATTTATGCAACTTGCAGGGTGTTTTAATGAAAATTGAAAGTTAATAAGGCGGCTCATTGAACTTTACTGACGAATATGAAGAACAATAATATTTCTGTTGTTATACCTGTTTACAACGGTGAAGCGTTTATTTCAGAAGCGATACAAAGCGTCTTAAAGCAGACCGTTAGGCCGTATGAAGTGATTGTGGTTAATGACGGGTCAGTTGACGGTACGGCGGAAAAGCTGGCCCTATTCGGGACCCGTATTACCGTCATCAGCATCCCTAACGGGGGCGTTTCAAATGCCAGGAATGTCGGCATTCAGGCGAGTTCGGGTGAACTGATCGCATTTCTTGATGCTGATGACATCTGGTACGAAGATAAGCTGAGGCGCCAGCTTGAGGTGTTTGAGCGTTACCCGAATTTAGGATTTTGTTGCTGTGACTACGTGTTTTTAATTAAGCACTCTGATTTGAAGATAAATCATTTTGCTCGGTTTAGAAATGATGACGACATCATTTTTGACGCTCCTTTACCGTTACCCTTTGAGGCTTTGGTAAAAAGGAACTTTGTAGGGACTTGTTCTAATGTAATGGTCAGGAAAGAAGTGTTGAATAGGGTAGGGCTGTTCGATGTGAATTACAGGCAAGCTGAAGATTATGATTTATGGCTAAGATGTTCGCTCGTTGCAAAATTTATCCTGATATCGACAGTGTTGCTTGAGAAGAAAAGTCACGATGATAATTTAACTAATGATTTTCTTGAGACATTACTCTTTCATGAAAAGGTATTAGTCAATCTACAGTCAAATGTCCTGGCCAAAGAGAAAATAACACAAATTAAACATACCTATCTCAGTGCTTTAGCATTGGTGCGTTATGAAATTGGAAATTTGTTTTATGAGGCTAATGACCGTATTAAGGCCTTTAAGTATTTTTTTATTGGGTTGAAGACAGACATAACAGCCAATAACCTGAAGTTATTCAGTATTTTTTTGGGTAGAAAGTTGCTTAGAACAATGAGCTTCGGGCTGATAAAAAGAAAACAAGCATAGCCACTTTACTATTTTTTGATTTGATTAATAAATGACAAAACTATCAATAATTATTCCTGTTTATGGTGTGGAAAAATACATCGAGCGTTGCTGCGTGTCTGTTTTTGAGCAAACATACAAGAATTTTGAATTGATATTTGTTAATGATTGCTCGAAAGATAAAAGTGAGGAAATTGTTCTCAGAGTAATTAAACTATATGAAGCTCTTGGCATTAGTACAAAAATCATCAAGCATGAAGTAAATAAGGGAATATCTGCCGCACGCGAGACAGGGCTAAATGCTGCTACAGGTGAATATATCCTTTATGTTGATTCTGATGATTACATTGCACCCGATATGCTGGAATTATTAATTAGCAGGGCGAACGAAACAGAAGCGGATATTGTTTATTGCGACTTCTATGAAGTTAAAAATGGACAGCAATTATATGTTGACCAGTCTTTAAAAGTTACTGAGCCTGCATTAATTACTGCGGCGATGTTGCGACAGGAAATAGTATGGGCTCCATGGAACAAGATTTTTAGAAGATCAATTGCTGTAGAGCATAATATTCATTGGCCAATAGGCATCAATATTGGCGAAGATCTTGTGGTGATTGCTCAGTTATTTTGTTACGCAAAAAGAATAGAACATGTTAGCAATGCGCTGTATTTTTACAATCGTGACAATATAAATTCTTATTTAAATATCTGGAATTCATCTACTTGCTATCAAAATACGCGAGCTGTTGCAGCGGTTAATGATTTTCTAATTCACCAGTCTTTTAATCCGATACTTTTCGATGCTTTAACCCAAACTAAATTAATGGCACGTTACCAAATGCTATATGCGTTTGATAACGAATTGTTGAATCTGGTGGGTGATACATTCCCAGATACAAACGATAAAATATTTAGCTATAGAAACACCCCTTTCTACTGGAAGATTGCACTGTTTTTTGTTGTAAAAAAGAAAGTTTTACTTTCCCGGTTAGCCCTAAAAACAATAGGGTGGATCAGGAAATTTCGATCCTATACCAATTCTTGATTTTTATGTCGGCTATTTTGCTAAGGATTAGAAATAAAATGCATGAACACATGACAATGAAAAATATTTTTCAGCCATCCATTGCAGTCGTTTTCACAGCCATTCTTGCCGCGTTGTTCTTTGGGGTTTTTTCAGTTGTTTTTGTGGAAATGTTTGGCGAAAAGCTTTCCCTATTAATGGCTTTGCCAGTAGTCATGATTATCGGACTACTCTTTATTTTTGATCGTTACCTTCTTTTTACGTTGATATTGCTGCTTCGCCCGGCGCTGGACCCCATTTTGGAGAAAACAAAAATCGGCGGCTTGGGTGTGGGAGGTGTATTGAATGCACTGGTCATTATCATTGCGCTGCTTGCCATTATTCAAAAAGACTTTCAGTTACGCTCAATCCTGATCAAGACTTGGGTACCGTTCCTGCTTGTTCTGCTGATTGCAGTTGGTTTTGCGCCTGATTTTACACATGCCGTTAAATCATATTTATCGTTGATTTCTAATGCCGCCATGTTTGCTCTGGCGTTAACTTTGGTGAAGACACAGGCGGATTATGGTCGCTGGATGCGCATCGTGCTGCTTTCATCGCTCATCCCCGTGTTTTATGGTTTTGTTGATTATGCTACTGGCGGCGTAGTCTATGCTGATGCAGGAAAACGAGTGGCCAGTACTTTTAGCCACCCTAATATTTTGGCATTTTATTTAGTATTGATTATTACACTTAGCTTTTATTTTATTAAATCCAAGGTTACCTATATCCCGCCATCGGTAAAAAGACTGTTGCCGTTATATATTATTATGATGATTGCGCTTTTACTCTTTACCAAAACACGCAGCGCATGGGTAGTATGCTTTGTGTTTTTTGCCTTATATGGGTTGGTGTACGAGCGAAAATATCTCCTATTCGTGATTGTTTCTCCCTTGGTTGCATTACTCATTCCGGAAATGCAAGATCGAATAATCGATTTGACGCAAGGTAATGAAGTAGTGACTTACGGCACCTTGAATTCTTATGCATGGCGTAAGTATATATGGGAGTCATCTTTAAGCTGGATGCAACCGAGCCATTATTTTTTGGGCTATGGTCTGGAGTCTTTCATGCATTATTCAATAGATTTCTTCCCTCTTGCCGGAAATATGGAAACAGGCGCTCATAATGTTTATGTGCAGCTAATTTTTGACACCGGGGTGGTCGGCTTGCTTAGTTTTGTATGGCTGTATGGCAGTGTTGCATTTTATCTTGCTCAATTTTACAAAGCCAATAAGCTGATGATATTTTCGGCGGTTATGCTGTTATGTCAGTACGGGTTACTTGCATACTCTGACAATATGTTAAGTTATTTGGCTTTTAACTGGTATTTCTGGTTTGTTTTAGGTGCTACCTATTCGATTGCATACCATGATAAAAAACGTCTTGATAATAAGGTTACCAATACTTAATCCGGTAGCTATATGAGTTAACCATGAGTATTTATAAAGCTTTGTATATGAAAAAATATCAAGGTATGAGAGTTGTTTCTATTGTTCGTAATAAAGTAATAAGAACCACTCCCTCTATTAGGCTAATGCAATTTAGGAAAGATGAATGAGTAAAGATATTTTTTGGGAGGAAGATTTAGTCAGATACCCCACAAAAAGGCCGTTCTTTAAAGAACAGTCAATATGGGCTGTCTGGGTTTATAGGTTCGGCCGTCGGGTTGATGCAAAACAGCCCGGAATAAGACGACGTTTGTACACAATACTCTATTGGTTTTTATTCAGATTTGTAGAAACACTCACGGGCATTAGTTTGCCGAAGTCTTCGAGTATTGGCCCAGGACTGCGCATATGGCATTTCGGCGGTATTTTTATTCACCCTGATGTTGAAATAGGCAAAAACTGCACCTTGCGGCAAGGGGTTACCATAGGAAATCGCGTTGAAAATGGGCCGGTACCCGTCGTTGGAACAGATGTAGACTTCGGTGCTTATGCGCAGGCGTTAGGCGGAATACGTATTGGCAATGGTTGTAAAATCGGTGCAATGTCGCTGGTCTTGTGTGATGTTCCGGACGGTGCAACGGCGGTTGGTGTGCCGGCCCGTATCATTCTATCAAAACCCCAACTAAGCAGTAAGCTAGGCTAGTTGGTTGTATCCAAATTGAAAAATGTTTTGAAAGGCTAATGCAGTGAATCAGAATCAAATCGCGTATTTTATAAATCAATACCCCAAGGTAAGTCACAGCTTTATTCGTAGAGAGATTCTCGCTTTGGAAAGGCAGGGTTTTGATATTTTTCGAATCGCATTGCGCGGGTGGGATGCGGAGGTGGTTGATGCTGAAGATAAGCTTGAGCGCGAGCGCACCCAATATGTTTTGCAATCCGGAGTTTTAGGTTTAATAGCTCCGGTAATTCAAACCCTGATCCGGTCTCCCGTTAAATTTTTATCTTCTTTAAAACTCGCCATCAGAATGGGCATCCGCGCGGATAGGGCCTGGCCATATCATCTGGTTTATTTAGCGGAAGCTTGCCGCATGCTGTCATGGGTCCAGGCTAAAGATATAAGACATATTCATGCGCATTTTGGTACCAACTCTGCGGAAGTAGTGATGCTGCTTAAACTTTTAGGCGGCCCAGGTTATAGCTTTACTGTCCATGGCCCCGAGGAGTTTGATAAGCCTGAATTCATCAAGCTTCGCGAGAAGGTCAGTCATGCTGCCTTCGTGGTCGCGATCAGTTCTTTTGGCAGGAGTCAGTTATTTCGCTGGATTAACTATCAGGACTGGAACAAGGTTCAAGTAGTGCATTGTGGACTTGAGCCTTCTTTTCATGAGGACGCCGTGCAAGCTGTTACTTCGGCGCCCAGATTAGTATGCGTGGGCCGCTTATCCGAGCAAAAAGGTCAGCTGCTGCTGGTGGATGCAGTCAGCAAGCTTTTAGCAAAGGGGATTGATATTGAATTAGTGCTGGCCGGCGATGGTGAGATGCGGCCAGAGATTGAAGCGCTGATCAGACAGCATTCACTTGAGTCGAAAGTAATAATCACTGGCTGGATTAGCAGCAAACAAGTCCGTGAGGAAATTCTGGCTAGCCGCGCTATGGTGCAGCCTAGTTTTGCTGAGGGCTTGCCTGTCGTTATTATGGAGGCAATGGCCCTGCGTAGACCCGTACTCACTACCTATGTCGCAGGCATCCCGGAATTGGTTCGTCCCGGAGAGAATGGCTGGCTTTTTCCGGCAGGCGATGTGGATGAGTTGGTCAAAGTGCTTGAAGACTTTTTATGCACGCCCACTGAGATACTTGAAAAAATGGGGCAAGCTGCTCATCAACGAGTGCTTGAGCGCCATTCGATAGATGTGGAAGCTGCAAAACTCGCCAGATTGTTTGCCCAAGCAATTTCGCTTAATTAACACTGGCAATGTCATCATGATTATTTTTGAGTCTTTATTTTTGGCGTTAGCAATGCTGCTGGCTTTGCCGGTCGCAATCCTTGTCTTGCAAATACTAGCGTCACTACTTCCTTACAAAACCAGGAAAAACGTTATTACTAAACGCCCATCCATTGTGGTGCTGATCCCGGCGCATAATGAGTCGGTGGGGCTTGTGCCAACGCTATTATCGGTAAAGTCGCAACTAATGGATGGGGACAGCATTGTGGTAATTGCGGACAATTGCTCGGATGATACGGCCAATATTGCCAAAGCCTTGGATGTCGTTGTTCTTGAACGGTTTGATGAGGCAAGGCGAGGTAAAGGCTATGCCCTGGATTTTGGGGTTCGATATATTGAAAAGCAATCATCTCAGCCAGACGTGCTCATTATTGTGGATGCCGATTGCCTGCTGGAAGATAACGCACTTGGCAGGCTGGCTTACGAGTCAGTTGAACAGGGGCGGCCTATACAAGCGCTATACCTTATGAATTCCCCTCATGGTGCAGGCCTTAAAACCAAAATTGCTGAGTTTGCCTGGGTAGTGAAAAACTGGGCACGGCCTTTGGGCTTTTTGCGTTTAGGCTTACCTTGCCAGTTAATGGGAAGCGGGATGGCTTTTCCATGGCAGCTGATTCAGCAGGCTGACTTAGCTAGCGGGCATATTGTAGAAGATCTTAAGCTCGGCTTGGATTTTGCTGATAAAAAACTGGCCCCTCAATTCTGTCCTGAAGCAAGAGTGACGAGTGTATTCCCAATAAACAATGATGGCGTAAAAGCTCAGCGCACCCGTTGGGAGCATGGTCATTTAGGGATGATAGTAAAAGAGGGTCCCAGGCTTATTTGGCAAGGTGTTAAATCCATGAACCTGGGAATGCTATCGCTCGCGCTGGATATGTGCATCCCACCGTTGGCGCTGTTGATGCTTTTAGTATTAGCGTTATCAACTATGGCTGTAGTGGGGATGGTTTTTACGCTGGAGTTGATGCCTTGGCTTAGTGCGCTACTGATATTAGCTGTTTTGGGTATTTCTATATTGCTGGCATGGACGCGATTCGGCCGCCAAATTTTGTCGTTTTCCAGTTTGGCCTATGCGCCAATATATGCCGTTATTAAAATTCCTGTGTACTTGAAATTCATAGTGAAGCGTCAGGTGGAGTGGGTTCGCTCTCGTAGAGATTGATAAATGTTATTACCTGGTGTTATGCAGTTGGTTGAATTTCGACCGCTTTAACATTAAGGAGTCGCTAGCGCGACACTTGATTAAATCGGGTTGTCGCACCCGAAGGCGAGTTACTTTCTTTTGCTTCGCCAAAAGAAAGTAACCAAAGAAAAGGCGACCCGGTTACCGCTTACTTCCTGCGCTCCTCGCTTTTATCGAGGGTCAGCAGAAGGGGCTCCTGCCCCTCTGCTGACGCGCGGCATCCCTGCCGCGCCCCTAACGGGCTGTTCTCGATAAAAGCTCCGGTGCTCGGCGCGGCAAACGGGAGAAATACCACCCGTGCGTAACATCAGTCACTACTTAATGTGATGTGCATGGCATTTTAGTCTTGATAATTTCTTATAATTTTTTTCCAAGCACAAGGTTAATGAATGTCGAATAACACAACCGAAGCACTGCGGCCTAATGCAAGATTTAATGTTTTAGATGGCTGGCGGGCTATGAGTATCCTATTGGTGCTTGCATGCCATCTCTTGCCTATTGGTCCGAAATTCTTGCAACTAAACTACGCTATAGGCGTACTAGGTATGTCGTTATTTTTTACATTGTCAGGTTTTTTAGTCACCCACATTCTGATTAGCCGTCCGCAGGTGGTTGATTTCCTGGTACGCCGGTTCCTCAGAATTTTGCCGCTAGCTTGGTTGTATATTTTGATAGCACTGTCGACACATCCTGTCAGTAGAGAGGCATGGTTTGCCCATGTATTCTTTTACGCTAATTATCCACCGAAGCCATTGATACACGTGACTGACCATCTCTGGAGCTTGTGTGTGGAGATGCATTTTTATATAGGCTTAGCTTTGCTCGTTTCCATGCTAAAAAAAAGGGGGTTATTGCTGATCCCTTTGATATGCATAGCGATCACAGCGATTAGGGTTTTTAACCTAGAGCATGTTTCAGTAATCACCCACTTTAGGGTTGATGAAATTTTAGCGGGCAGCATACTTGCTTTGATTTACAACCGCCAATTGGGCATTACGCTCTTTAATATGATGAGTAAAATTAACTATGCTTATTTATGGGTGCTTCTCTTGATTTCATGCCATCCGGATGCAGGTTTTATGAATTACTTTCGACCCTATTTTGCCGCTACATTGGTTGGTGTAACCCTGCTTAATCAAAATACGCAATTCGCAAGGCTTCTAGAAAGTAGGTGGCTTTTTTATATAGCTTCAATCTCATTTGCTCTTTACGTCATTCATCCACTATTGGAGTCAACATGGCTGGGTAGTGGAGATATCATCGAAAAATATAGTAAAAGGCCTCTGTTATTTCTTGTTTTATTTTTATGCGCGCATATTTCAACCTTTTACTATGAGCAAAAAGTAATGGCATGGGGCAAAAACATTTCGCGGAAATTTAAGTCAGTCAGGAGTAATGAATGTTAAAGCACAACAGTTTGAAAATTAGAGAATTGATATGCATTTATGTAATGCCACACCAAAATGTACCTATGAATATTAGAAAAAATCTACTGCACGTTGTTGGGTTCTTGTTGATGTTGGGTGTTGTTAGTCAGGCATATGCAGAGACCGGGCTGCCTAGTGTGCAAGTCTTTTCTCCTGATAGTTTTTGGTATAAAACTATCCCCACGAATGTTCAGTTGCATGAGAACTCAGCGGCATTTGTCACTGAGTTTCAGAGGCAAAAATCTGCTTATTACGGTACTGTGAATATTAATACATGGTCTTATGCCAGTCCTGTTTATTACATTGGTCCAGGTGCGCCGACAACACCAGTAGAAGAATGGGATTGCCAGAAAAAACATTTTAAAGATAAAAGCTTAGCTGATCGGTGGTCAGCTGTTCCTGTGCCGGCTTATGCCCTACCTGCAAAAGGAACCGACGCTGAAATGTCTATATATCAACCGTCAACAGATACCTTGTGGGAATTTTGGCAGATGCGAAAAGAAAATGGCCGCTGGCAAGCCTGCTGGGGTGGACGGATATCCAATGCATCAAAGAATGCAGGGGTTTTTGAGGGGCATTATGGAACAACCGCGACCGGTTTGCCTTTTATGGGCGGCCAAATTACCGCCGAGGAATTAAAACAAGGTGAAATCAAACATGTGATTGGCATCAGTTTAGTCGATATAGAAAACTGGAAAGTATTTTCCTGGCCTGCGCATCGCTCGGATGGATACAACCCGAATAATTCGCCTAATCGTATTCCTGAAGGATTGCGATTCAGACTTGACCCCAATGTGAATGTAGATGCTCTTAAAATGCATCCGGTGGGGAAAATTATTGCTAAAGCGGCACAGAAATATGGCTTTATTATCTGGGATAAAGCAGGCTCTATTTCAGTACGTGTTCAAAATCCATATTCCTACACGGCTATGGGGCAAGCCAATCCATATGCTACTTTGTTTTCCGGCACGGAATCTTACGCGATTTTAAACGGCTTCCCTTGGGAGCGCCTTCAATTCTTACCGATGAATTATGGTAAGCCTGATTAATGAATCATTAGCGGGTGTTCGACGGACAATTACCCTGTCCGATCGGCGACAACTATTCTAACTCCGGGGGTAATGCAACAAACTACAGCATTACCCTATTATTGTTCAAATCCCCAAAGAACGCTCAAACTCCTCCTGCGGCATGGTCTTGCCGATCAGGTTGCCCTGGTAAATGTGGCAGCCGTGCAGCTCCAGAAATGCGAGCTGCTCTTCCGTTTCCACGCCCTCGGCAATAATATCCATTCCCAGGTTGGTTGCCATGCCGATGATGGTCTGCACGATCACCGTATCGGTAGACTTGATCCCAATGTTGCGCACGAAAGACTGGTCGATTTTCAGTTGATCGAACGGCAGTTGCGTCAGGTAAGTCAGCGATGAATAGCCGGTGCCGAAATCATCAATGGAAAAGCTCACGCCGATTTTCTTGAGTACCTGCATTTTGGCAATGGTGTCGTCGATGTCGCCGAATACCAGGCTCTCGGTGAATTCGAGTTTGAGTCGATGCGCTTTGATGGCGGTTTTGTTCAGTATGGCGAACACGTGTTCGGTGAAGTCGGGTTGGTGGAATTGACGCGCGCTGACGTTGACGGCAAGTTGCAAATTACAGGTTTGTGGATGGCTTTCCCAGCGTTTAAGTTGGGCGCAGGCGGTTTCCAGCACCCATTGCCCAATGGGTATGATTAAACCGATTTCTTCAGCCAGTGGAATGAATTCAAGCGGCGAGACAAAGCCGCGTTTAGGGTGTTTCCAGCGCAACAACACTTCGGCGCCGATAGTTTGTCCGTCGTGGCGCGCCTGCCGCTGAAAATAGAGCCTGAATTGGTTTTTGGTCAGCGCAAAGCGCAAGTCCGCTTCCAGGGCGGCACGCGCCGTAACCGCCTCTTGCATGTTTTGGTCGAAAAAACGCAAGGTGTTGCGGCCTGCGGCCTTGGCTCCATACATGGCGATATCCGCTCGTTTCAGGAGCATGTTTATTTCATGCTGATGATTGATGAATAGCGTGATGCCGATGCTCGGGGTGTTTCGATACTCGTGGCTGGTGAGTTGGTAGGCCTGGTTGAGTGAAGTAATAATTTTTTCGCCAATGGTTTTAGCCTTGGCAGCGGCTTCTTCAGTACTACCGCTCAGATCTTCCAGCATGACTATAAACTCATCACCGCCCTGGCGGGACACGGTGTCGCCCTCTCGCACACAGTCAATAAGGCGCTGGGCGACCTGCTGCAATAATACGTCTCCCATATCGTGTCCCAGATGGTCATTAAGGGATTTGAAATTATCCAGGTCAATGAACAGCAACGCGCCGTATTTTTTACTGCGCGCACTGGCGGCCAGTGCTTGTTGCAGCCGGTCCAGCAGCAGTCTCCGGTTCGGCAATGCGGTCAATGGATCGTAGTAGGCCAGTTGTTTGATGACCTCCTCCGAGGCCTTGCGTGTCGATATATCGGTATGTAATCCGACATAGTGGGTGACGGTTCCATCGCTGTCCTTCACTGCCGTGATGGTCACCCATTTGGGGTAGATGTCGCCGCTTTTGCGCCGATCCCAAATTTCACCCTGCCAGGATCCGGTGCGATTAATGCACTCCCACATTTCAGCGTAAAAGGTTTCGCTGTGGCGTCCCGATTTGAACATGTGGGGCATCTGACCGACGAGTTCTTCGGCGCTGTAGCCGGTAATGTCAGTAAAGGCCCGGTTGACCCGCAACATCACCTTATCGGCATTGGTGATCATGATGCCTTCCTGGGCCTCAAAGGCGACGGCGGCGATGCGTAATTCTTCCTCGGCACGCTTGCTTTCGCTGATGTCAGTGAGCGTGATGCGCAGCACGGGAGTTTGATTGTCAGTTATTACCGGCAGACAGTCCAGCCGGGCGTGGAAGTAGCTATTGCCGCGTTTCAGCATCAGCTCGAAGTTTTTCTGCTCTCCTTCGTGCTCCAGTATGTTTTTGAGTAGGAAATGCCAGCGGTCGCTGTCTTTGGGGGCGACCAAGCCGGCGAAATGGCGGTTCATCAGGTTGCTGCGTTCCACGCCGAGCAGCGCGGCGGCGGTAAGGTTGATTTCGATAATCTTGCCTTCGGGCGTGAGGGTAAGATAGCCGATGGGAGCGAATTCATAAAGATTGAGGTAACGGTTATGCGAGGCCTCCAACGCTGCACGGGCGCGCTGTAGTTCCTCGTTTTGCATCTCCAGTTCGATCTGGTGTATCCGTAGTTCGTGGAGTAGTTTTTCCACGGAATGAGGCGGTGATTCCGTCGGGGTGTGGGTGCGTCGATCCATGACCCCGCTACGCGGTTTGAGTTGTCGATCCAGTTTGGTTGGTTTGCTGTTCATGTAAACTCCATACTGTTATTTAAGGTGGCTTTGGCATCGCCACTGTCATTAAGTTTACATTGTGGGCGCGAATTTATTCGCGCCCACAATATTCAATCATAACTATTTTTGGCTTAACTTAATGGCAGCCGTAGGGCAGGCTTCGCGTACCTTTTTTTGCTATGCCCTGTCGGTGACATTATCCATCGCCAGCAGGATCAATTGCGGTTCGCCGGTCTGGCCGATAATGCTGCGTGCGTTGAGCAACATGATACGGTGACCGATGGCGGGAAAATCATGCTCCACCCTATAGCCTTCAAAAGTCTGGTTATGCGGCAGGACGGTCTCCAGCAGGTTGCGTAAGGCGGGGATGTTCCATTGACCGTTCCCCAATTCGTAAATCGTGCGTCCCACTATTTCTTCCTGAGTCACTTGAAAGCTTTGGTAAAACGAACGGCTGGCGGTAACGACCTTCAAAGTATCCGTGAGTACAATCAGCGGTTCGCGCACCGTATTGACGATGCCTTCGGCCAATAGTCTCGCTTCCTGCATCGCTATAGCGCGGGTGCGTTCGGTAATATTGGTGAAAGTCAGCACCACGCCGTCGATCATGTTTTCCAGTGTCCGGTAGGGTTGGATGCGAGCCAAGTACCAGTTGCCGTTCAAGGTTTTTACTTCGCGTTCGATGGGTACCAGGTTATCGAGAACGGCATGGGCGGCGTCCAGCAGGTCGTCTTCGCCTTCCAGTTCAGGGTTGATGTCGCTCAGTGCGCGGCCCACATCCGAGGCAACCAGTCGATAAATTTGTGCTGCATCTCGCGTAAAACGACGGATGATCAGACTTTGATCGAGGAAAATGGTGCCGATATGGATGTTGTCGAGCAGATTCTTTATGTCGTTTTGCATGTCGGCCAGTTGGACAATTTTGGCCTGTAGTTCGGAGTTTACGGTGACCAACTCTTCATTGATGGATTGTAATTCCTCTTTGGAGGTTTCCAGCTCTTCGTTGGTGGATTGCAGTTCTTCATTGGTGGATTGCATCTCTTCGTTGGTGCATTTAAGCTCCTCGTTGGATGCAAATTGTTCCTCAATGGTGGCCTGAAGGTTTTCTTTGGTGTAGGCCAGCTCGCGTTCCAGTTCCTCAATATGATGCAGTTCATTCGGCTTGGAGGCGCCCTTGGTGCGCGCCGGCTTGTCCGGTGTCGGCGGTGTTATATCCTGAAAGCTCACCAGCAGCAGGTTTTGCCGGTCATTTGGATTCGACAAGGGACGTACGCAAAGATGCACGGGGTGAAAGTCGCCGTTGGTCTTGACCGACAGTTCCCTGTCCAGGGTCGGTGTGCCTTGGTTTGCGGCCAAAATAGCTGGGCGCAGTTCCAGTTGCAGGCCTTCCCGAGCCATATCGATCATGTTGAGAGTGGCATGTCCGGGCGCAGGGCGCAGGTATTTGCCGGTCTCGCCGTAGACGTAGAGGATATTGCCTTTGAGATCCGTCATCACCGAGGTGGGGGCGTAGAATTGAAGCAGCATGCGCCGGGTCAGTTCGGCCAGGTTATTCTCCCTGGCGGATTTCATGATGTCCTCCGGCGTTTTGTGAGCCGGTTCGGTGGTCCAGTTCAAGTTGCTGGTCAAAATGGCGCGGGTTGAGGCGGCGGAGGGGGTGGCGCGGTAGAACTTCCATTTACGATTGAGTGGCGTAAACAGCTCGGTATGGTTGCCGATACCTTCCGACGGCGACAGAAACAGCACTCCGCCCGGCTTGAGTGCGTAATGAAAGGCGGGGATGAGACGGTTTTGCAGTTCCGGTTCCAGATAAATCATCAGATTGCGGCAACTGAGCAGATCGAGCTTGGTAAAAGGCGGATCTTTGACGACGTTCTGAACGGCGAATACCACCATCTCACGAATTTCCTTTTTCACCCGATAGCCGCCGTCTTCCTTGATGAAGAAACGGCGTAACCGCTCAGGCGTGACATCCAGAGCGATGTTGGGGGGGTAAAGACCGGCACGGGCGATGGTAATGGTGTCGTCGGCAAGGTCGGTGCTGTAAATTTGCGATTTAAACTCATACTGGTTTTTATCCATGAGTTCGCGTAACACGATGGCAATGGAATAGGCCTCCTCACCTGTGGCGCAACCTGCCACCCAGACGCGGAAAACGTAGTCTTCCGGTTTGTCCGCCAGCACTGCGGGCAGGATATCCTGCTTCAGCGCAACGAAAGCTTCCGGGTCGCGAAAGAAACTGGTGACATTGATCAGCAGTTCTTTGAACAGCGACGCTATCTCGGCCGGATGTTCCTTGAGATAACGGGCATAGGTTTCTGTATCCTCAATACCGTTCTGCGACATGCGTCGCTGAATGCGGCGGGTGATGGTGCTTTTCTTATAGAGTGAGAAATCGTGGCCGATGCTGGTGCGTAACTGCATCAGGATGTGATTGATGCCGCTTAATGCAATCGGGGGCGAGGGGAGGGGCTGGAGAGCCAGGGCGAGTATGCCGGATAGCAGTACTTCCGGCATTTTCTCTGCAGGTAAAATATGGGTGACATAGCCTGCCTGAATGGCGCTGACCGGCATGCCGTCGAATTTTGCGGTAGTCGGTTCCTGTGCCAGTGTGACGCCGCCGGCGCCGAGGATGGCGCGTAATCCCAAAGTGCCGTCGGTGCCGGTGCCGGACAGAATAATGCCGATGGATTTTTCGGCCCGATCTTCAGCCAGTGAGCGCAGGAATAAATCGATAGGCATACGCTGACCGTGCGGCTCTGCCGGTATGCTGAGTTGCAAGGCGCCGTGGAAAATGGTCATGTCGCGGTTGGGGGGGATTACATAGACGCGGTTAGGCATAACTCGCATTTGATCTTGCGCCTCCGCCACCGGCATGGACGTGGTGCGTTGCAGGATTTCGGTGAGGATGCTGGCATGGCTGGGATCGAGATGCGAGACCAGTACGAAGGCCATGCCGCTATCAGGGGGGATATGGCGAAAGAATTGCTCGAAGGCCTCCAAGCCCCCGGCGGAAGCGCCTAAGCCGACAATCGGAAAGCCGCCGTTTTGTCGAGACTGGTTTCCCGCGGGAGTCGATGGGGTTGGTGGGGTTTTATTTAGGGTCATTGCGGGATGCTCTGTTCGCGCGGCATTGCGGCGGATAGGTGAATTATCTAGATTTAATAGTGTTTTATCGGAGTAAAGTCAATGCATTTTCCCGCGATGCATTCAACTATGCGTTAGTCGCGTCTATTTTTGGAGTGAATGCCAAAATACTGATTATTCGGTTTCACCGTGAGCAGGTATTAAAAGAATCAGTCAATTGATAGCCTGTTATTACCGTCATCTTTATTAATGGCCGACCCCGGTTTGCGGAACCTGGGGATGGCTGGACAAGTGGAAGTGACCGGAATCTGCGTTTTTGCAGTTGTTAAAAGGCTCTCGGTAAGCCTTGTCGCTGTTGAGAATGCCTCGCTTTTGTGGTTTAATGCCAGCGTTTTACGTCTTAATGCGCCTCTTGTTTTATTTGTACTTGAAATAAAAGGATGGTTTCGCCGCAACTTGATTGGAGAGCAGGCTATTAACTATGCAATTTATTATTAAAAAAGGTTTGGATCTACCGATTACCGGAGAGCCCGAACAAGTTATTGAGGATGGCAATAAGGTTAAATCCGTTGCTGTTCTGGGAATGGATTATGTAGGCATGAAGCCTACCATGATGGTCAGTGAAGGTGATACGGTCAAGTTGGGCCAAATTCTCTTTACTGACAAGAAAAATCCTGGTGTCAATTTTACCTCACCTGGTGCGGGTGTGGTTCAATCTATTAATCGTGGCGCGAAGCGGGTGTTGCAGTCTGTTGTGATCGAACTGAAAGGAACGGCGCAGGAGTCATTTGCAAAATACAAAGCTTCCGAATTAAACGATTTGTCGGCCGAACAGGTTAAAGAAAATCTGTTGGCGTCCGGCTTGTGGGCGACGCTACGCACACGTCCTTACGGCAAAATTCCTGCTGTCGTCAGCAAACCCCGTTCTATTTTTGTGACCGCAATCGACACCAGCCCGTTAGCGGCAAATCCTGCGGTTATCATTAAAGAGCGTGGCGATGATTTTGCAAACGGTTTGGCGGTTATTGCCAAACTGACGGAAGGCAAAACTTACGTTTGTAAGGCGACCGGTGCTGATGTTGCAACCGGCAATGCGCCTGTAACTGTCGCCGAGTTTTCCGGTCCTCATCCTGCGGGACTGCCAAGCACCCATATTCATTTGATTGATCCGGTCAGCATCGATAAATTCGTCTGGCATCTGGATTATCAAGCGGTAATGGCCATCGGTGCGTTATTTACCACCGGTAAAATCAATGTCGAACGCGTTGTTTCGTTGGCCGGACCTACTGTTAAAAAACCAAGATTGATTCGTACCCGTGTCGGCGCCAACACCGATGATCTGGTTGTCGGTCAATTGGAAGAAGTCGAAAACCGGGTGATTTCAGGTTCCGTGTTGTACGGACATCTTGCGGCAGATTGGGCAGCCTTTTTGGGCTGTTACAGCAATCAAGTTTCAGTATTGCAAGAAGGTCGCGCGCGCGAGTTATTCGGATGGATTGTTCCGGGTAAAGACAAATATTCAGCACTCAATGTTTATACCTCAAGCGTTGACCGTAAGCTGAATCGCAAGTTCCCATTAACAACCGATAAAAACGGCAGCAACCGGGCGATTGTGCCGGTCGGCGTTTATGAAGCTGTTATGCCGCTGGATATTTTACCTACACCGCTGCTAAAAGCGTTGGTGGTCGGCGATTCGGATCAGGCCCAATTATTAGGCTGTTTGGAACTTGATGAGGAAGATGTGTCCTTATTTACGTTTGTGGATCCCGGTAAACATGACTTCGGTCCTGTTCTGAGAGCGAATTTAACTAAAATTGAGAAGGAAGGATAATGTCGCCTAGAGATATTTTAGATAGCGTAGAACCGCACTTTACCAAAGGTGGGCGGTTCGAAAAGTATTACGGTCTCTATGAGATGGTGGATACTTTCATCTATACACCGGCTGATGTAACACGCGGCACCACGCATGTTCGTGATGGTAACGACCTGAAACGAACCATGACTTTTGTGGTCATTGCTACATTTTTTTGCATTTTGATGGCTCTGTATAACACCGGTTATCAAGCCAATTTAGCCATGCAAGCGATGGGTCTGGAGCAAGCTCAGGATTGGCGTCGCATCCCGATGATGATCTTCGGCTACAGTACGATGAACCCGTTTTCCAATATGGTTCACGGCGCTTTGTACTTTCTGCCTATTTATATCGTTACGCTGGCTGTTGGCGGCGTGTGGGAAGTGTTGTTCGCAACGGTTCGCGGTCATGAAGTGAATGAAGGCTTTTTGGTGTCGTCAATGTTGTACACATTGATTATGCCGCCCGATATGCCTTTGTGGCAGGTGGCTCTGGGTATTTCTTTCGGTATCGTTATCGGCAAGGAAGTATTCGGCGGTACCGGTAAAAACTTCCTGAATCCTGCGTTGACCGGACGGGCGTTTTTATATTTCGCTTACCCTGCGTCTATTTCAGGCGATTCCGTCTGGGTTGCGGTTGACGGCTATACGGCGGCTACGCCTTTAGGTTTGGCGGCAAATGGCGGTCTTGAAGCGATTTACTCGGCAAATTACAGTTGGATGCAAACCTTCTTTGGTTTTGAGCCGGGCTGTCTTGGCGAAACGTCAACGCTGGCTATTTTAATTGGCGCGGCCTTCCTGTTGTATACCAAAGTGGCATCGTACCGCATCATGGGCGGCGTATTTGCAGGCATGGTAGTGACTTCGTTGATATTCAACATCATAGGCAGCGACACCAACCACATGTTTGCGATGCCTTGGTACTGGCATTTGACGCTGGGTGGATTTGCTTTCGGCATGGTTTATATGGCGACCGATCCTGTGAGCGCGGCAATGACCAATACCGGCCGTTGGGTATTCGGGGCTTTAGTCGGAGGTATGACGGTATTGATCAGGGTTGTTAATCCGGCATTCCCGGAAGGTATTATGCTGGCAATTCTATTTTCCAACATGTTCGCGCCTACGATTGATTATTTTGTCATTCAGGCCAATATCAGAAGAAGGATGAAACGTCATGCTTAAATGCGAACAGTTTAATAAAATTTGTGAAGCATTGGATAAATGCGAGCATTACCAAAAATTCAAAGTCTACAAAGATAAAGTTCTTGCCTTGGGCAATGATAGTTTGGAAAAGACTATCGCTATTGCGGTTGCACTTTGTTTGGTTTGTGCGGTTCTGGTTTCATTTTCTGCGGTCGCCTTAAAGTCTCTTCAAGTCCACAACAAAGAACTGGACATGAAAAAGAACATTCTTGATGTGGCAGGTTTGCTTCAGGAAGGTAGCGATATTGACTCGGCGTTTGCAGAAAAAATTGAAGCTAAAATCGTCAATCTGGAAACAGGCGACTATGTCGAGGATATGAACGCCGCTGAATACGATCAACGTAAAGCGGCAAAAGATCCCGCTTTAAGTGTCGCTATTCCGAAGGATAAAGATATTGCTCACATCAGGGTAAAGGCTAAATTCGCTAAAGTCTTTTTAGTCAAAGAGTCCGGTGCGATCAAGTCGATTATTCTGCCGGTAAACGGTTATGGATTATGGTCTACGTTATATGGCTTTTTGTCATTAGACGCTGACGGGCAGACCGTACAAAGTATCAATTTTTATGATCAGCAGGAAACTCCGGGACTGGGCGGCGAAGTCGTCAATCCCAAATGGCGTGAGCTATGGAAAGGCAAGAAAGTCTATGCGGAAAGCGATCAGCCTTCGGCAGAAAAAGGCCTGATCGAGAGCGCTGAAATGGGTGAACCTGCATTGAGCCTGATTAAAGGTGTGGTTGATAACACCAAGCCGGGTTCTCAATATCAGGTCGATGGTCTGGCGGGTGCGTCATTAACCAGTACCGGTGTAACTAATCTGGTCAGATACTGGATGAGCAACGAAGGTTTTGCCCCGTATTTAGCTAAAGTAAGAACGGTTAAAGGAGTCAAATCATGAGTGCAGTGTTGTTAAATGATGAAACAAAAAAGGTACTAATTACTCCATTGGTCAATGATAATCCCATTACTTTGCAGGTTTTGGGTATTTGTTCGGCCTTGGCGGTTACTTCCCAAATGTCGACATCGTTGATTATGGCGTTGGCGTTGACTTTGGTGACGGCGTTTTCCAGTGCGGCAATCAGTGCGATCAGAAACCATATTCCAAGCAGTATCCGGATTATTGTGCAAATGACCATTATTGCATCATTAGTTATCGTGGTTGATCAGTTATTAAAAGCCTTTGCTTATGATGTCAGTAAGCAATTGTCGGTATTCGTGGGGCTGATTATTACCAACTGTATCGTTATGGGGCGTGCTGAAGGTTATGCGATGAAAAATCCGCCTTTGGAAAGTTTTATGGACGGTATCGGTAATGGTTTGGGCTATAGCTTGATACTGATTATCGTGGCATTTTTTAGAGAGACTTTGGGTTCCGGTAAGTTATTGGGCATCGAAGTCTTCAAGCTAACCAAGGATGGCGGCTGGTATGATCCTAATGGCTTGATGTTACTGCCACCCAGTGCCTTCTTTATTATCGGTTTGATTATCTGGTCTGTCCGTCAATGGAAGCCGGAGCAGGCTGAAAAGGTGGAATTCAAGATTATGTCGATTTCTCATGGTGAAGGAGGGCATCACTAATGGAAGCTTATATTAGTTTATTTGTTAAGGCTGTCTTTATTGAAAACCTCGCACTGTCCTTCTTTTTGGGCATGTGTACCTTTATTGCGGTTTCCAAGAAAATCTCTACAGCGATGGGTTTAGGCGTTGCGGTCATGGTGGTGCAAGCTATCACCGTGCCTGCCAATAATATTGTTTACCATGCTTTATTAAAGGAAGACGCTTTATCCTGGATGGGAATAACAGGCGTTGATTTAAGCTTTTTAGCGTTATTAAGCTGTATCGGTATGATTGCAGCATTGGTACAAATTCTTGAAATGATTTTGGATAAATTCTTTCCTGCGTTGTATCACGCTTTAGGCGTATTTCTTCCTTTAATCACCGTAAACTGTGCGATTCTCGGTGGCAGTTTGTTTATGATTGAGCGAGACTATAATTTCGGCGAAAGCGTCACTTATGGTGTAGGCAGTGGTCTGGGTTGGGCTCTGGCTATAACCGTTATGGCGGGCGTACGCGAAAAGCTTAAATACAGTGATATTCCCGCCGGTTTGCAAGGTCTGGGCATTACTTTTATTACTGCGGGTCTGATGTCGCTTGGCTTCATGGCTTTCTCTGGAATCCAACTTTAAGAAGGTAGCGTAATGCTGGAAATTCTATTAGGGATTATTATTTTCACGGCTTTTGTGATTGCACTGGTATTCGTTATTATCGGCGCTAAAAGCAAACTGGTCGCTGAAGGGGATGTAGAAATTCTCATCAATAATGAAAAGAAAATTCATGTGCCGGTAGGTTCAAAATTATTAACCGCTTTGGCTGATAACGGTTTGTTTGTTTCATCGGCTTGTGGCGGCGGCGGTACTTGCGGACAATGCAAGGTAAAAGTCCATTCAGGTGGTGGGGAAATTTTACCTACTGAATTAAGTCATATCAGTAAACGGGAAGCGGCTCACGGCGAGCGTCTTTCTTGTCAGGTATCCATTAAACATGACATGAACATTGAAGTCGAAGACGACGTGTTTGGTGTGAAAAAATGGGAATGTACGGTTAAATCAAACCATAATGTTGCCACTTTTATTAAGGAACTGGTACTGGAGTTACCGGCAGGCGAGGAAATTAATTATCGGGCGGGTGGATACATTCAGATTGAATGTCCTTCATATGTTGCCAAATACAGTGATTTCAATATCGAAGAAAGATTCCGCGACGATTGGGATAAGTTCAATTTATGGCGCTATGTTTCTGACGTAAAAGAGCCTGCGTTGCGCGCTTATTCGATGGCAAGTTATCCTGAAGAAAAAGAAATCATGCTGAACGTTCGTATCGCGACACCGCCTCCCGGTGCGCCCGATAGCGTACCGCCCGGCATCATGTCTTCGTATATCTTTAACTTGAAGCCCGGCGATAAATGTATTATTTCCGGACCTTATGGCGAGTTCTATGCTAAAGAGACTAATGCGGAAATGGTCTTTGTCGGTGGTGGTGCAGGTATGGCGCCGATGCGTTCGCATATCTTCGATCAATTACGCAGGCTGAAATCCAAGCGTAAAATGACTTTCTGGTATGGTGCCCGTAGCAAACGCGAAATGTTCTATGTAGAAGATTTCGATATGCTGGCCAAGGAAAACGACAATTTTGAATGGCATGTTGCGCTGTCCGATCCGTTACCGGAAGATAACTGGACAGGCTATACCGGCTTTATTCATAATGTTCTTTTTGAGGAATACCTTAAGAACCATCCGGCTCCGGAAGATTGCGAGTTTTACATGTGCGGACCGCCGATGATGAACTCAGCGGTGATCAAGATGCTGTTGGATAATGGCGTAGAACCGGAAAATATCTTGCTGGATGATTTTGGCGGATAATAATCGTAGCTTGGGTCGCCTAAAGCTAGTCTTTAGGTAGCCCAGTATTTATGGCTTCGATTGTTGGGTTGCGCTAAAGGCTCGGCAATAGCTCCTGCATTGCTCTACCTTCTGCATCCATGCAGTCGTAACCCAACCTACACGAGGAGTGCGGCTAGTCCCACTCCTCGTTTTTTATTATGGGCCTTTACAAACTTTACGAGGCGATATCATGACTTACTTTTTAGTGACCTTTGTTTTTATGGCTTTTGTTATTGCCATTATGGCGATAGGTGTTATTTTTGGCAGGCGCGCCATCAAGGGATCGTGTGGCGGCGCTGCGAACAACGCGGATTGTGTTTGCGTGGAAAAATGTGATAAAAGAAAGAAAATGGAAGCCGAAGCTCATTTGAATCAAGGATAGTAGATTAACTTTAATGTACTTAACATTTATGGCTTCGATCATTGGGTGACGTTAAAAGTTAATCGATTTATAACTTTTTACAATATAAACAACAATCAGGAGTTCATCATGTTGGCGAAAATTACTGTTGCAGATTATATGTCGAAAAGATTGGTTACGCTTGCCAAGGATACCGATGTGATTGATGCCGTAAAGAAATTGCTGGATCATAAAATCACCAGTGCCCCGGTTGTTGATCAAATAGGTCGATTGCTGGGTATGTTTTCTGAAAAGGATGTCATGAATATTGTTTTGGAAACCGCCTATAACCAAAGTATGGGGGGGAAAGTTGGCGATTATATGACTAAAGAAACCATTAGCGTGGATGCGGAATCCAGTATTGTAGATTTGGCGGAGAAGTTCCAGCAAACTTCAGTCAGAAGTTTTCCGGTTTTTCTGGATAATGATTTGGTTGGAATTGTTAGTCGCACGGATGTCTTAAGGGCCCTGGCTTCAATTCATTAAGGTTTCTTTGTGAGCCGAACCCGTTGTCGTATCGACTCTTGCGGTATTTTCAGTAGCTATGGTCGTCAAAAATAATGAGTGGAACACAAACCTTTTATTGGCATGATTACGAAACATTCGGTACGGATCCTCAAAGAGATAAGCCCGTTCAATTTGCCGGGATTCGTACTGATTTTGATTTTAATATCGTAGGCGACCCTTTGGTTGTTTACTGCAAGCCTGCGGAAGATTGTCTTCCTCATCCAGAAGCCTGTTTAATTACCGGAATTACGCCGCAACTTGCCGAACAAAAAGGTGTTTGCGAAGCCGAGTTTATTCGTTTGATTCATGAGCAATTAGCTCAGCCCAACACCTGCACCCTCGGCTATAACAGCCTTCGTTTTGATGATGAGGTCACCCGTAATTGCCTTTACCGTAATTTTTACGATCCTTACGCAAGGGAGTGGCAAAACGGCAATTCCCGTTGGGATTTGATCGACGTAGTCAGGGCGGCCAGGGCATTGCGTCCTGACGGTATCGTCTGGCCTGTCAATGAGGAAGGCGGTCCCAGTTTCAGGCTGGATCAGCTCACCCGTGTCAACAACATAGCCCATGAAGCGGCGCATGATGCGCTTTCGGATGTCTATGCTACCTTGGCAATCACCAAGCTGGTCAAACAGGCTCAGCCCAAGCTTTATCAGTTTCTGTTGCGGCACCGGGTTAAGGGCGAAGCGCTTAATTTGCTTCAGTTAGGCAGTTTTAAGCCCGTGGTTCATGTTTCAGGTAAATATCCCGCTGTTAAAAATTGCTTAGCCGTCGTGCTGCCGATTTGCAAGCATCCGACCAATACCAACGGCATCATTGTCTACGATCTATCCGTTGATCCTGAGCCGATGCTTGGCCTGGCAGTGGAAGAAATTCGGCAAAGAATCTTTACGGCAACTGCGGACTTGCCGGAAGGTGTGGCAAGAATCCCTTTAAAAACCGTACATATTAATAAATGTCCTGTTTTAGCGCCCGTGTCAGTTATCAGGCCGGAAGATGCGCAACGGCTGGAAATCGACTTGGCGCTATGTCATGCCAATATCGACAAGATTAAAGCCGCCGTCGGCTTGTCTGAAAAGTTGGCAGCGGTTTTTAGCGGTCAAACTTATGTTGTACAGGACTCTGATCCTGATCTGGAAATATACAGCGGCGGTTTTTTTTCTGAAAACGATAAAAAGCAAATGATCAAAATCAGGTCGATGCAGCCCGAACAATTAACAAAGTCTGTATTTAAATTTACTGATAGCCGATTGTCGGAAATGTTGTTCAGATACCGCGCCAGAAATTATCCTGAAACGCTGAATACTGATGAACTGCGAAGGTGGAATGAGTTTTGTGTTAACCGGTTAACAGGTCGCCAGGCGGGTGGCGGCATTGTGCTCGATGATTATTTCAGTCGATTGGCAGAGCTGAGTCGCGACGAAAATAAAAATACGAAAATTATTGATGCCTTGGAGGTTTATGCGCTTGATAAAATGCAGTGCTTGGGACTCAATAAGTCAGGTATTCAGACTAAAGATATAAATAGGTTGCTAAATGCTGAAAATGCCCTATAATACACAAATCAATCGCGGGGTGGAGCAGCTTGGTAGCTCGTCGGGCTCATAACCCGAAGGTCGTAGGTTCAAATCCTGCCCCCGCTACCATATAAAACTGCATGGATGCAGGAGTTGGAGCGCCGCAGGGAGCGGTTGCCGAGAACCCCATTTTGGGGTTTTTTGTTTTCTGGGCTTTGGTGATTTGAAAGCTCACAGTTGATTGTTAATGGAAGAGCCTTGGGCTCTTTTTTTTTGTGCGAAAGTAAGTGAGGAAAAGATGAAACAGGCTCCTGAGCACTTGGTTAATCTAATTGAGCCAATTGTTGAAGGTTTAGGTTATGAATGCGTAGGCATTGAATATAATCCTCATCCTAAACATGGTCTGTTAAGAATCTATATTGATAGTGATAACGGGATTTTGGTTGAAGACTGCACTAAAGTCAGTCATCAAATCAGTGGCGTTATGGATGTAGAAGATCCCATATTAGGCAACTATCATTTGGAAATTTCTTCGCCGGGCGAAGACAGGCCTTTTTTTAAAGTGAGCCAGTTCGAACGGTATATTGGCAGTACGGTGATGGTTCATTTATTTAAAGCCATAGACGGCCGTAGAAAAATTACAGGCCTGATTGAAAAAGTTGAAGACGATATTATTACGCTAAAGGATGGCGAACAGGTTTTTGAGGTTCCATTTATCGCGATGAGCAAAGCGCGTTTGGTTCCTGAGTATTTAATTGAAAAAGGGGGGCGCAGTGGCAAATAAAGAAATTTTGTTGGTGGTGGATGTTTTTTCTAATGAAAAAGATATTGAAAAAGAGATTGTTTTCCAGGCCATAGAATCAGCATTAGAAGCGGCTACAATCAAGCGTCACGCGAATCAAATCAAAGCCCGTGTCAGCATTAACAGAAAAACCGGCGACTATGTTACTTATAGAGTTTGGGAAGTGGTTGATGCCAATAGTCAAATTGACGGCGATGTGGAATTTCCGGAAACGCAAGTGCTGTTGGAAGTTGCAAGGTTTGATAATCCGGATGTCCAGATCGGTGATTTGGTGGAAGAGGAAATTGAATCTGTCGATTTCGGCCGTATCGCTGCGCAGACTGCCAAGCAGGTTATTATTCATAAAGTCAGGGAAGCTGAGCGCAAGAAAATTGTTGACGCCTACCAGAGTCGTGTGGGCGAGCTGATTACCGGTATCGTAAAGCGCATTGAAAAGGGCAGTGTTTATCTGGACTTGGGTGGGCATGTCGAAGCTTATATCGCCAAAGAAGACATGATTCCCCGTGAAGCCATTCGTATTGGCGATAGGATCAGGGGTTATTTGAAGGATGTACGTTCAGAGCCTCGCGGTCCTCAATTGTTTGTCAGTCGAACCGCACCGGAATTGTTGATTGCATTGTTTCGTCTTGAGGTGCCTGAAGTGGGCGAAGGCTTGATCGAAGTAATGGGGGCGGCGCGTGATCCCGGTTCCAGAGCCAAGATTGCCGTCAAGGGCAATGATCCCAGATTGGACCCGGTCGGCGCTTGCGTTGGCATGAGAGGATCGAGAGTGCAGTCGGTTTCAAATGAACTGGCCGGAGAGCGCGTTGATATTATCCTTTGGAATCCAAGTGACGCCCAGTTCGTGATTAATGCGATGTCACCGGCTGAAATCCAGTCCATCGTTGTCGATGAAGACAAGCACAGTATGGATCTGGCGGTAAGTTCGGACAATTTGTCCCAGGCTATAGGCCGTGGCGGACAAAATGTACGTCTTGCAACGCAATTAACAGGTTGGGAGTTGAATGTTATCGATGCTTCCAAAGCCGAACAAAACAGTGAAGCCGAGGCTGACAAGATAAAACAAATGTTTATCGATCAACTGGATATCGATGAAGACATCGCCTTGATTCTGGTTGAAGAAGGCTTTAATACGGTTGAAGAAATCGCCTATGTTCCGGTCAGTGAAATGCTGGAAATTGAAGGCTTTGATGAAGAGCTGGTTAATGCACTTAGAAGCCGTGCTAAAGACGCTTTGCTGATCAGCGCTATTGCCGCTGAAGAAAAAATAGAAACGGCCGAACCTGCACAGGATTTGCTGGAAATGGAAGGCATGGACAGGGATTTGGCTTATGATATGGCAAGCCAAGGCATTATTACGATGGATGATTTGGCAGAACAATCGGTAGATGATTTGTTGAATTTTCCGGGAATAAACGAAGATCGGGCGGCAAAATTGATTATGAAGGCGCGTGAGCCTTGGTTTGCTGAGGAACAGGCGAGTAGGTAAGGGGTATGAAATGAGTAATAAAACGGTACGGCAATTAGCAGAGGTGGTAAAAATTCCTCTGGAACGATTATTAGAGCAGTTGAAAGAAGCAGGCTTGTCTGCGAGTGCCCCTGATGATGTTATTAATGAAGACGAAAAAATGCAGCTGCTTGCGCATTTGCGCAAACGCCACGGCAAGGATGAGGGCGCGGCCGAAGGTTCACTGAAAAGGGTGACTTTAAAGCGCAGAACTGTGAGCGAGCTTAAGCAGGCAAGCGTACCAGGCAGTACTACCAAAACCATCAGCGTTGAAGTTCGCAAACAGAAAACCTATATAAAACGCAGTGAAGTAGCGGATTCTGACGAACAAAAAAATTCGGAGTTGGCCAAACATGCTCTCGAAGAGCAGATTGCAAAGCAAGCCGAAAATCTTCCTCCCGTTGAAGAACCGGTAAAGGCAAAAGAAGTCGTCTTGGAACAAAAGGCAGAAGACGGTGTAATTGAACCGGAAGTTAAGGCCGCCGTCGAGCCCGTTGCGGCTGAAGTGGCTATCGCGCCTGAAGTGCCATCTTCGGCAGTCGAAGAAGAGGTTGAAGTCGTGCCGGTTCAGGAAGAAAATAAAATTGACCATGAACAGGCGGTTAAAGCCAAAGAAGCGACAGAAGCCAGAAAAAAACAGCAGGAAAAAGATCTTCGGCTGGAAGAGTCCATCAAAAGAAATGCTGACAAAGTAAGGCAGCAAGCATCGGCCAAACAAGAAATTTTGCATAGAAAAAAACAGGAAGAAGGAGCCCGTGCCGGAGCGGGCGGTAGAGACACCAAAAAAGCCAAGAAAAAAGGCAAGAAGACTGAACGCGTCAGTGTAAAGGCTGAAGGCAAACATCAATTTGAAATGCCGGTTGAACCTATTGTAAAAGAGGTCACCATACCGGAAATGATTATTGTGTCCGATCTTGCGCAAAAGATGAGCGTTAAGGCTGCCATGGTGATCAAGCATCTGATGAAGCTCGGCATTATGGCGACTATTAATCAAAGCATAGATCAGGAAACAGCGGCAATTTTGGTTGAAGAAATGGGTCACAAAGCGATTATGCAGAGTGATGACGATCTTGAGCAGGAAATGCTGGCTGAGGCGCAAGAAGAAGATAATCGCGTCGAATTGCCGCGAGCGCCGATTGTTACCATCATGGGGCACGTCGATCACGGTAAAACCTCGCTGCTGGATTACATTCGTAAAACCCGTGTTGCCGCCGGTGAAGCGGGCGGTATTACCCAGCATATCGGTGCCTATCAGGTAAAAACCGATCACGGCTCGGTAACCTTTTTAGATACACCGGGTCACGCGGCGTTTACCGCCATGCGTGCCAGAGGCGCGGACGTTACCGACGTGGTCATTGTCGTTGTTGCGGCGGATGACGGCGTTATGCCGCAAACCCGGGAAGCGGTTGAGCATGCCCGAGCGGCCAATGTGCCGATTATTGTGGCGATGAATAAGATTGACAAGCCCGACGCCAATCCCGACAAAGTGATGCAAGAGTTGTCTACCATCAACGTGCTTGCGGAAGAGTGGGGCGGCGATGTGCAGTTCCTCAAGATCTCTGCAAAAACCGGTGAAGGTATTGATGAGTTAATCGAAGCGTTGATTGTACAGACTGAAATTCTTGAATTGAAAGCCCCTGTCGAAGGCGCTGCGTCCGGCATCGTTATTGAGTCAAGACTCGATAAAGGTCGTGGTGTTGTGGCAACGGTACTGATTCAGAAAGGTACTCTGGAAAGCGGTCAAATGGTGTTGTGCGGCCATGAATATGGTCGTGTTCGCGCCATGTTTAACGAAAACGGCGTAGCCATCAAAGAAGCCGGGCCTTGTGCGCCGGTTGAGATTCTCGGGCTTTCGGGCACACCGAATGCCGGTGATGAATTTCTGGTAGTACAAAACGAACGTATTGCCAAAGATTTGGCCAAGCATCGTGAAGATCGCAAGAAACTGTCCCGACATGCCGTGCAACAAGCCTCCAAGCTGGACGAAGTATTCTCCAGAATGACGACCGGTGAAATCGCCTGCGTCAACCTGGTGCTTAAAACCGATGTTCAGGGTAGTTTGGAAGCATTGCGCAGCTCCTTGATCGGGCTGTCGAATGACGAAGTCGAAGTTAAAGTCGTTTTCGGCGGCGTCGGCGGCATTAATGAAGGCGATGCGAATTTGGCATTGGCTTCCGGTGCGATTCTGATGGGCTTTAATGTCCGGGCTGACGCAGCTGCGCGAAGACTGATTGAAGAAAAGGGCATCGACCTGCATTACTACAGCATCATTTATGAAGCGATTGATGAGGTTAAAAAAGCCATCAGCGGCATGTTGGCGCCTGAAATCAGAGAGCAGATTGTCGGACTTGCCGAAGTGCGCGATGTCTTTAAATCGCCGAAATTCGGTGCGGTCGCCGGTTGTATGGTCGTTGACGGTTATGTGAAGAGAAATCTGCCTATACGGGTTCTGCGTAATAACGTGGTGATTTATGAAGGGCAATTGGAATCTTTACGTCGCTTTAAAGATGATGCGGCCGAGGTCAAAATGGGCATGGAATGCGGTATCGGCGTGAAAAATTACAACGATGTACAACCCGGCGATCAGATCGAAGTGTTTGAACGCATAGAAGTTAAGCGGGAACTATAAACCTTATGGCAAGAGAATTCGGTCGTAATGCCCGCGTTTCATCGCAGATGCAAAAAGAGCTTTCTTTGGTTTTGCAGCGTGATATTGATGACTCCAGGCTGGGATTTATTACTATCAATGAAGTTGTAGTCACTAAAGACCTCGCCGTTGCAAAAGTGTACGTCACGGTATTGAATGTCGATGAGCAAGGCAAAAAAGCCAATGTTAAATTGCTTAACGAAATGTCGCCGGTCATCCGGCATCAATTAGCCAAAAGGATGCGTTTGCGGCACATCTCCGATTTGCGTTTTTACTACGATGACTCGTTTGATACCGGCATGCGGGTATCGGAACTGTTGAGTGGTTTGGATAAGCGCGACGAAGGTTAGTTCAGATGAGTAAACGCAAGTCCGGGTGCAATATTCACGGCATATTGCTGCTAGATAAGCGCCTGGGCGTTTCTTCAAACAAAGCCTTGCAGGAAGTCAGGCGCTTGTTTAACGCCAATAAAGCGGGGCACACCGGCAGCCTTGATCCGCTGGCTACCGGTTTGTTGCCGCTTTGTTTTGGCGAAGCGACGAAAGTGTCGGCGTTGATGCTCGATGACAATAAACGTTATCAAGTTGTTATTCAACTCGGAGTCATGACCGATACCGGCGATCGGGAAGGTGCGGTTATAGAGACCAAGCCGGTGCCGGTGCTATCCATCGACGACATACAGGCCTGTCTGGAAAAATTTACCGGCGAAATCGATCAAGTTCCCCCCATGTATTCGGCTTTAAAGCATAACGGTAAAAAGCTGTATGAATTGGCGCGGGAAGGCAAAACGGTTGAGCGCAAAGCCAGGCGTATCACCCTATTTGAATTGAAGTTGCTGACCGATTCCCAAGCTCTGGCTGAGCAACCGGATCAGTTGACGCTGGACGTGTTTTGCTCAAAAGGCACTTATATCCGCTCGCTGGCAGAAGACATCGGGCACACTTTGGGCTGCGGCGGAACGGTAAAGGAATTACGCCGGTTGGAAGCGGGTCAATTCAATATTGAAAATGCCAGAACCATCGAGCAATTAACGGAAATGGATCAGCAAAGCTTGTTTCAATGTCTGATTAATGTCGATAAGCCCCTGGAAGCTCTGCCCGCTGTGCAGTTGTCGGACGAACAGACAATTTGCATAAAGTACGGCCAGTCGCTCGATTTTTTGCCCTTCGACCCGCTCAGTGAGAATGGAGCGAGCGCAAGCCCGGAAAGGAGGCAAGGCACGGTACGCATGTACAACGATGCAGTCTTTTTGGGCTTGGGAGAAATGCTAATGGATGGTAAACTAGCGCCTAAGAAGTTGTTTAATATGAGCAACGAATCAGTTTCGGCAACTGCTCCATGCGTTGCTCTACCTCCTGCGTCCATGCAGTCGTGAGCTAGATGCTCAAACTGAAAGAATACACCTGTTTCTACACCCTATCGTGGAAACAGTGTACTTAAGGAGTCGCCATGTCGGCGGCTTTATTTTTAATTTTTAATCTACATAGGGATTACAAATGCCATTTACAGCAGAACAAAAAAAAGCGGTCGTTGAGGCCTATCGTCAATCAGAAACCGACACAGGTTCGCCTGAAGTACAAGTCGCTTTATTGACAGCGCATATCACGCATTTAACACCGCACTTTGCAGAACATAAAAAAGACAACCATTCGCGTCGTGGATTGTTGCGCATGGTTAACCAGCGTCGTAAGTTGCTGGATTATCTGAAAAACAAAGACGTAAACCGTTACCGCACTTTGATTGAACGTCTCGGATTACGTAAGTAATAGAACAAAGAAACGGCACAACCCTTTTGTGCCGTTTCTGTTTTAACATTTCATGGATTGAACCAATTTTTAAACAACCTCTACACAAAGGAACCTTATAGTGAATCCTATCAGGAAAGAATTTCAGTACGGCGATCGACTCGTTAAATTAGAAACTGGTGAAATAGCACGTCAAGCAGACGGCGCTGTCATGATCGATGTAGATGGTACGACACTGTTGGTCACCGTCGTCGGTAAAAAACAGGCAAGCGGCGGCGACTTTTTTCCGTTGACTGTGAACTATCAAGAAAAAGCCTACGCAGCCGGTAAAATACCAGGCGGCTTTTTTAAGAGAGAAGGTCGTCCCAGTGAAAAAGAGACTTTAACGTCTCGTCTGATTGACCGTCCTATTCGTCCTCTTTTCCCTGAGGGCTATACCAACGAAGTTCAGATCATTGCCACAGTCGTATCGCTCAATCCTGAAGTTGATCCCGAAATTCCTGCTTTACTGGGTGCCTCCGCTGCCTTGGCAGTTTCAGGTTTACCTTTTAACGGCCCGGTAGGCGCTGCTACTGTTGGCTATAAAGACGGCGAATATATATTAAACCCCACTCCTGCTGCATTAAAGGAATCACAGCTGGAATTGGTGGTTGCCGGAACGGCACATGCCGTATTAATGGTTGAGTCTGAAGCTGACAATCTGTCGGAAGAAGTGATGTTGGGCGCAGTGTTATTCGGTCACCAGCAAATGCAGGTTGCCATTAACGCCATTAACGAATTTGCAGCCGCTGCCGGTGCAGGCGTTGTTGAGTGGGTAGCCCCCGAAGTTAATGCCGAACTTAAAAAACTGGTCACTGCGGAAGTTGAAGCAGGCATTAAAGCCGCTTATCAAGTCGCGGAAAAACTGGTTAGACAAGAACAACTGAAAGAAATTAGAAATGCCGTGGTTGAAAAACTGGTGGCCAATGGCGAGTATGCAGAAAGCGACATACGCGGCATTATCGAACATCTGGAATACAGCATCGTTCGTAACGCTATCCTTAACGAAGGCAAGCGTATTGACGGACGCGCATTAGACAAAATCAGACCGATTACCGTTAGAACCGGCGTATTGCCTAGAACTCATGGGTCAGCATTATTTACCCGTGGTGAAACTCAGGCCTTGGTTGTTGCAACACTGGGAACACAACGCGATGCGCAAATCATCGACGCATTGGCCGGTGAGTACAAAGAGCCGTTCATGCTGCATTACAACTTCCCTCCGTACAGCGTTGGCGAAACCGGTTTTGTCGGTTCACCAAAACGTCGTGAGATCGGTCATGGCCGTTTGGCGAAACGTGGCGTTGCCGCCGTGTTGCCCAACATGGAAGAGTTCCCGTACACCATTCGCGTAGTCTCGGAAGTAACAGAATCCAACGGATCAAGCTCAATGGCTTCGGTCTGCGGCAGCAGCTTGGCGTTAATGGATGCCGGTGTGCCCATTAAATCACCGGTTGCCGGTATCGCGATGGGCCTGATTAAAGAAGGCGACAGCTTTGCCGTATTGTCCGACATCATGGGTGATGAAGATCATCTGGGCGATATGGACTTTAAAGTTGCCGGTTCAGTGGACGGCATTACCGCGCTGCAAATGGACATCAAAATTGATGGCATTACCGCAGAAATCATGAAGTCAGCTCTGGATCAAGCAAAACACGGTCGTTTGCACATCCTGGGCGAAATGAATAAAGCGTTGTCCACCACCCGTGAAGAAATGTCCGACTTCGCACCGCGTATCATCACCTTTAAAATCGATCCTAGCAAAATTCGCGAAGTTATCGGTAAAGGCGGCGCAACCATCCGCAGCATTACCGAGCAAACCGGCGCCAGCGTTGATTTGACCGATGACGGTGTCGTTAAAGTGGCATCAGTTGATAAAGCGGCCGGTGAAGAAGCGCGTCGTATGATCGAGGAAATTACCGCAGAAGTTGAAGTCGGTAAAGTTTACGAAGGCAAAGTAGTCAGATTAATGGACTTCGGTGCATTTGTTACGATACTTCCCGGTAAAGACGGCTTGGTTCATATCTCGCAAATTTCAGACGAGCGCGTTGATAAAGTCAGCGACAGATTGAATGAAGGCGATGTGGTCAAAGTCAAAGTACTTGAAATAGACCGTCAAGGCAGAGTCAGATTGAGTATGAAAGAAGTCGAAGTAGAATAACCCGTGCTTGTTTGACGCTCTTGACATAAGGGCGGCTTAAGGGGGTAAAAAAGGGATTGTGATTCGTCGCAATCCCTTTTTTCGTTTAGCCGTGTAGTCGTCTCGTAGCCGGTATTTTCCGCTTCGAGGCAAGCAAATGATGCCAGTCAATCCACAATAACCAACCGTAGATAAACATGATCAGCGACAGTCAAAAAATACAAATAGCTAAAAATTTCGCGAAGCTGCACCAAACGCCATTCGCTGCATGGACGCCTGATAAGGAATATCCGTCAGAAGATGATCGTTATTTGGCGGTTTATGACAATCTTATTATGGGCGTTTACGGTGATTGTTATGGGATTAACGCCGAGTATGATGAAGATGATAATTTAATACAGGAAGCTACCGAATTTGAAGTTGAGGTTGAAGGATTTGAATCGAAAGCGGGGAAGCCTGAAGTATTCTTTTTTGAAATAACCAGTGAATCGACAGGGATAGGTAAACTCATTGAAGATCATGGCAGGCATGGTGATTGGTAGGGTGGATTCACAATGTGCTCTAAACGAGTCGCGACAGCAACCCACTAATCATTGCGCAACATTAAAAATAACCGCACAAAAAATGCTTGGAAAATCTGAGAGGAAGAAAATTTAAGGCGCTTTGTTTGCGGGGCGGATTGTCAGCTCGAAGCCGCTTTGCAGCGTTTACTTGGTGATAAACAATGTTATATTTGAACAGCGGCTTTCGACCCAGAGCCGTCAATCGCCTACTCTGATTCAATGGCAGCAATTAGATCATCACCGGTCACAACTAACTGTCACCGACGATATACAGAAGGATAAATTCCCCGCTAATCAACAAATTAACATGTCAAAGGGTATTTTTAGGTGGATATACGGTTAACAGCTTAATAACTTGTTAACTGTTTTTGCTAGTTCAAGCTAGTCTATATAGGAAAGAGAAATAAAATGAAGACTATTGCAATATTCAATAATAAAGGGGGTGTCGGTAAAACTACCTTTTGCGCAAATTTAGCGACTCATTTTGCAATGAAGCACAATAAAAGGGTTTTGGTATTAGATTTGGATCCACAAGCCAATATAACGCACTATATGTTGGGTGATGAGTTGGCCAGTGAGGTTATCGCACCATATTATGATAGAACGCTTGAGAAACCACACAAAACTATAGTTGATGCCTTCGATAACTATGAGGTTGGCGAGAGCACAATAAATACTGATGTCACTCCAATATATTGCGAAAGGTTTCAAGCATCAATCATTGCGGGTAATCCATTTTTAGCTTCATACGAAGATATACTCAGTAAGAAATGGAATGAACTTTCTGACCCTGACAGTGTAAGTGGGATGAGAATATCTAATTGGGTTAATACAATTCTAAAAGAGCAAAAAGAAAACTATGACTATGTATTTATTGACTTAAGCCCTAGCCTTGGTGCAATTAATCGAACAGCCTTACTTGCCTCTGACTATTTTATTTCGCCTATGAGCTGCGATATATTCAGTTTAGTTGCAATAAAAAATATTAAACAATGGTTTGAGAAATGGGTGCCTTACTATAATTCAAAATATGAAACGTTCAAAGTAGAAAAAGAACACATTTGGAATAAAATCAACAATGATCTCAAGCCGCAAGTGACTATCGATTCTGGGTTTCTTGGATACACACTCCAATCTTATATATCTCGTAAACATGCAGATGGCACGGTTAGAACGACACAAGCATACCAGAAGATTATTGATAATTTTGAACCTGAAATTGATGTTAATTTAAGTAAATTTAAAAAACCTGAAATAAGCACTCATGCTGAATTAAATCTAGGTGAAATTCCTCACATGTTTGGAATATTGGCTTTGTCTCAATTTGTTGGAGCGCCAATTGCCACATTGAATTCGGCAGATGGAATGGCGGGGTCGCAATATACTCAAGCGAAAAATTACATCAAAGCGTTCGATATAATATCTGATAGAGTTATGCAAAATTTAGGGGACATTAATAATGTGGCCTGATTCTCTTGTTAGAGAAATTGTTGAGAAGCGCTGCATTATCCATCTAGGTTCTGGAATGTCATGCCAGTCGGTGGATGAATATGGTAACAGACCACCTAGCTGGGAGGCTCTATTAAATATATTAAAGGACTCGACTTTAAATAAAATGGAAGATAAGGATCTAGTCGATGAATTCATTTCTCATAAAAAGTATTTAGATGCGGCAGAAGTTATTCGAAGAAAGGGAAGCCCTGCCGAATACAATGCAAAAATGCGTGAGATATTTATTGAAAATAATTTTATCCCTTCGGTTGCGCATAAGGATTTGGTAAATATTTCACCAAGAATATTCTCGACAACAAACTATGATACGTTAGTAGAGGGGGCGCTTATTGAAAATTCTGGACATAATTCGTTTACTCAATATGAACATACCCGAGATGGGCTGCTTGACTCAGTAAGGTCTCCAAGCACTATTCTAATAAAAATGCATGGTTGTGCTAAGCATGCAGCCGATACAATACTTAGCCGCTCAGACTATTTCAATTTACGAAAAAAATATCGATCATTTTTTGAGCTTACATCCTCACTATATAAATTAAATACCGTCCTATTTATTGGTTGTGGAATCGAGGACCCAGATATTAATTTAATTCTTGAAAACAACAATATTGAAACCGACACAACAAATCCTAGCTATGCGATGGTTGGGTCAAAATCATATGCTGCAAGAATTAAGGATACGATTAAAAGCCAATACAATATCGAATTGATTGTCTATGATCAGGCAGATGAAAATGATCATAGTAATTTTCAGATAAAGTTAAATGAATTAAAAGATAAGGTTGATGTAATACGAACAAAATATGGCTCAACAAGTTAAATAGTTAACTAGGCCATCAATTTGACTGCATTACGTTGCGCTTCAGTCAGCAAATTATGGCGGCGTTAAGTGGCAGCTTTTAGGTTCTTACCTGCTATTAGTGAAACAATATCGATAGACCGGTTATGGCAGACTCCTGTCATTACCCGTTGTACGTGTAATCCAGCATATATCGATGTAAACTGTTCTGATGTAACAAAAAATCCATGGAGTGTAAAAATGAAAGCATCAAAGTTAATCCTAATCGCTACAATGCTGATGCCAATCTCAGCTAACGCTGGTTTCAATGCTTTTATAAATGGTCAGAAGCTTCACGACAAGTCAACCGCCTATAAAAGCGGTGATATAGACAATGCGGAGCTCTATGATGCCGGGGCTTATGTTTATTATGTAATGGGTGTTGTTGACGCAACTATTGGGTCGGGTTTATTTTGTCCACAAAATATCACTTCAGATCAAGCTGCAAATGTTGTGTCTAAATACCTAAATGAGCATCCAGAATTATGGAGTTCAAGTGCCGATTCACTTGTTAAAGCTGCACTCATGAAAGAATGGCCTTGCCCGAAGTAATCGTAGATGTAAAAAAGACAAGATTGACGTGAGCACTTAGCTCATCACTCATCATATTTAACCACAGATGCGCGCTAAACGTTCCCGATTAACGCGCATCTACGGCCTATAAGCTAATGGCTGTGAACTTTATGCGGATTACCGGACTTACCTTTTTTGCCCTGAATAGGCGGTAATATCTCCACCAGTTCCATCATACCGTTGTCCTCGTGGCTGACATTATGGCAATGCTCTACCAGAGAACCGGTGTAGTCCAAGGGTTGTTGCACAAACTGCACTACTTCGCCGTAATTTCCTGACGGATTGGTTCCTGTCAGTCCGCCGGGGAATGAACAACCGCCATTTTTTTCGGCGACGCCGGCACAATTTACCAGCAGGGTATCGCGCCAGACCGGGAACGGATAATCCAACTGGCCTCGCGATACCAATTGAAACGAGTTGATGTGAATATGGAACATGTGGGTATCGGCGGCGCTTTGTACGGCCCACTTGTCCACTTGATTCAAGACGAGGTCGCGCTGGCTTCGGAGAGGATTGAATACCCTGCCGTTGACCACTGAAGCACCGCCGTCTTTGTTCGCATAAGTGTTGGTGGTAAAACCGTATACCAGACCTTGAGTCGGTAACTGCGGACTTTGTTCGACGGTTATAGTCTTCGGTGCATTCAGCTTGTTAAGTTCCGCCTGGGTCGGAATTGCCGTGTTATAGGCTATATCGCTCGCGGAATCGGTTACCGATACGGTAAGAATCGGTGTTGCATTGGCGTATGCCGACGCTTGGCATAATTGCCCGATTGGAAGGCTTGTGCCTGCAACGGCGGAGTCGTAAAAACCATAAGTACCGGCTTTGGAGGGCGCCTGGACCATCATGTCCAACCGCTGTCCTGCGGCGAGAAACAGTAATTCGTTGTTCAGTATATCATCGCCATTGATGGGGGTAGCCGCCGGCGTGAGACCCATGATGACCGGCAAGTCGGTGGTGCTTGCGGTGGGGCGTTGCAAAGGTACGCCATCGGTCGCCAGTACATAAGAAATCGGGGAGGGCGCGGTCGTACCGTTCAGGGGCAGCAGGCACATGGGTACTACATTGCCGATAGTGCCGTTGATGACCCGCCAAAGCTGAGCCTCATTGGTTCGCATGGATATGGAAGGCTGGAATTGCCCATTGACCGATATAGCGTTGTTGGTGACTTTTGGAGTAGGCAAGCTCGGGCCGCCGAAAGCGCAACCTGTATTGTTGAAATAAACGCTCACACAGGTGATTTGATAGGGATCGGTGGAATCGCCTTTGTGGTCTCCATTGTATTGGACTTCCTGAAGCATCAAGATTTGCTCTTGAGCTTTCTGTACCGCCGGTAAACTTTCCAATCCGTGTTTAGGATCTTCGATGATCAACGCCCCGGCAAAGCCGTCGGCTAAATGCATGGATACCGCGCCGTGCTTGTGGGCGTGGTACCAATAAGTACCGGATGGGTGATTGGAAGGAATGTTATATGAATAGCGGTACTGTCCGGTGACGCAATTTGCCTGGCCGCTTTCATTACCGCAATCCTGAAGGACATAGTCCGGGGTGCCCTGAGGGTAAATGCTGAGCAATACATTGTCGCTCGGACTGTTGGGGGATACATGCAAGCCGTGGGTGTGCAGGTTGATCACATCGAAGCCGTGCGGGTTGGTCATGCTATGGCTGCCATCGCCCTCCGATTCGCTGTAACTGAGGCTGTTGATCAGTTTAGCGTCGAATTTGTCGCCGGGGCGGATACGCAACGTGGGGCCAACCAGTAATCCGTTGGCTTGATACGCTTTGGGATGGCTGTCGGTCAGCCTAATGCCTCGTGCGGTTACTACCGGGTTGCTTTGGGTTGAGTCATTCGGTGTCGGCGAAGGGCCGGATAGGGTATAGGCCTCGGATTTAACTTCCAGCTCAACCTTCAATGATTTCGTTTTCTGGTCGGAGCTAACCGACTGCGGCAACTGTAATGGGGCTCCGTCGGCTAAAACAGCGGCCGGTACGGCCATTGCCCCCATCATCGCCAAGCCCGCCAGTTTTCCCGGGAGCAAATTTCTTGTTGTTTTCTTTGGCATTCTTCTCTCCTCAAAGTTGTTTTGCAATTGAGCCAGCCACTCATTATTCAGATTGTTATAGCTGGATAGCGCATCAGCCAAGGCTCCTAATAGAGCGCAACCAACGGCGGAGGTAAGTTAACATATTTGATTGGGAATCCCAAACGTATGAAATTGCTGCTATTCTGATGTTAGGTAGTGTTCGTACAGATGAGCGGGTAGTGGCTAGGGCTTGACTTGCGTACCATGGTTTTTAAGGCGCGCACGGCACGTCCTACGGCGTATATGTCTGTGCGGGAACAAAAGATATTTTCGGACAATGATTTGGGGTAATCTGTAGTCTAGCTTTTAGTTCCGTAGGTCGGGTTAGCGTAGTAGCGTAACCCGACATTTGCCGCGAGTATGCGTTGGGTTACGGTGCGTAATGCGTTTCAATATAGCGTTGCACGATTTCCTGAAACTCTTCGGCAATCCGGTCGCCTTTCAGCGTAACCGTTTTTTCGCCGTCTTCATAAACCGGCGCGACAGGGGATTCGCCGGTGCCGGGCAGGCTGATGCCGATATTGGCGCTTTTGCTTTCGCCCGGCCCGTTGACTACGCACCCCATAACCGCGACTTCCATGGTTTCAACGCCCGGATATTGGGTGCGCCATACCGGCATTTGATCGCGTAGATAGCTTTGGATGTCCATCGCCAGTTTCTGAAAATAATCGCTGGTGGTGCGACCGCAACCGGGGCAGGAGATAACCATCGGGGTGAATGAGCGAAAGCCCATGGTTTGCAGGATTTCCTGACCGACAATCACTTCCTGGGTTCTGGACGCGCCGGGCTCCGGGGTCAGCGAAATGCGAATGGTGTCGCCGATGCCTTGTTGCATCAATACCGATAACGCGGCGGCTGAAGAGACGATGCCTTTGGAGCCCATGCCCGCTTCGGTAAGACCCAGATGCAGCGCGTAATCGCAACGGCTGGAAAGGTCTTGATAGATGTTGATCAGTTCCTGCACATTGCTGATCTTGCAGGACAGGATGATTTTGTTTTTGCCAAGCCCAAGTTCTTCGGCTTTGGCGGCGCTTTCAAGTGCGGACAGCACGATCGCTTTACGGGTGACCGCGGCCAAAGGCTCGGGTGTTTGCAGGCCTCTGTTTTCATCCAGCAAGCGGGTCAATACCGCTGGATCCAAGCTGCCGCCGTTGACGCCGATGCGTACCGGTTTGTCGTATTGACAGGCAAATTCGATCATTTGTTGAAATTGCGGGTCACGACTTTTACCGCGGCCTACGTTGCCTGGATTAATACGGTATTTATCCAAAGCCTGGGCGCAGTCCGGGTATTTTTCCAGCAGTTTGTGACCGTTAAAATGGAAGTCGCCGACGATGGGCGTCGAGTTGCCTTTTTTATCCAACTGGTTACGGATTTCCGAAACGGCTGCCGCGGCTTCCTCGGAATTGACCGTGATGCGGACCAGTTCAGAACCGGCAGCGGCCAATTCGATGATCTGGTTAACGGTCGCCGTAATGTTGGCAGTATCGGTATTCGTCATCGACTGAACAACGATTGGAGCGCCGCCGCCGACTTTAACGTCGCCGACTAAAACTTGATGGGTGATTTTTCTAAGGCTAATAGACATATACAAAATCTTTTGGAAAAGGTTACAGTTATCTGGAAGAATGTTGTTAAATTATACGCCGATACAAGTCATTAAGTAGAGTTTAGTGTGAGGATAAATTATTTTTCCGATGTGCATTTAGAGTTCGGATTGCTGGAAGCGCCGGATAATGACGCCGACATCATTGTCGCAGCGGGCGATATAGGTATCGGTATGCAAGGCCTTGACTGGCTTAAGACGTTGAATAAACCGGTTATTTACGTCGCCGGCAATCACGAATTTTATACGCATGAATATCACCAAACGTTGCAGTCGATCCGTAAGCAATGTACCGACAGCAATGTGCATTTTCTTGAGAACGACTGTTTTGTATTTGAGGGTGTGCGTTTTTTAGGCTGTACGCTTTGGGCCGATCTGTTTGTCGAAGGTGACAAAAAAGCCGAGGCTTTAGGTAAGACATTAAATGATTTCAGGCGAATTCAATTTGCCGAAAAGCCTTTTGATGCGGTTCGGTTTAGCCATCTACATCAAAGCTCAAAGACGTGGCTGGAACAGGAATTAGCCAAGCCGTTTTCAGGGAAAACTGTTGTAATAACTCATCATGCGCCTTGCTTGTGGAGCTGGAATGATTCGGCTCATGCGTTGAAAAAGCTGGCCTATTGTAACGATATGAAACCCTTGTTGCATGAATACGAGATTGCGGCTTGGTTCCACGGCCATGTCCACAGTCAGATGGATTATCGTATAGCGGGCGCCAGAATATTGTGTAACCCCAGAGGTTATGCCGGTGCAAAAATCGTCCCCCGATTTGACCCGGACAGGCTGGTGGAGATTTAGGGAAAGCAGGCACAAGGCACAAGGCGAAAAAACCTGCACCTAACACGGGCGCCCTTAGCCCTATAATTTAACTTTTGCATTCCCATTTACCCCCTTACAAACCAAACACCCATGACAAAAATCAATATCCAACAAATGATGGCCGAAAGCGGCGTGGCATTCGGCACCAGCGGTGCGCGCGGACTGGTTAGCCAAATGACTGATCAGGTCTGCACCGCTTATACGCTGGCGTTTCTGCACGGTCTCGGCCTTGCGAAACCGGGGCAAAAAATAGCCTTGGGCATGGATTTGCGGCCATCCAGCCCGGCCATCGTCCGCGCTTGTGCGGTCGGTATTCGCCAGGCCGGTTGCGAGGTGGATTTCTGCGGGATGTTGCCCACCCCGGCGCTGGCTTTGTATGCCCTGGCGCAAGGCATTCCGGCAATCATGGTTACCGGCAGTCACATTCCGTTCGACCGCAACGGCATCAAGTTTTATCGGGCCGAAGGCGAGATCAGCAAAGCCGACGAAGCGGCCATTACCCAAGCCGAAGTCGAGTTGCAAACGATTACCGGCGATGCGCTATTGCCGACCGTCAACCCAGCCGCCTTGCAGCAGTACCGGCAGCGCTACACCAGCCTGTTTGCGGCCGATTTGCTGACCGGCTGGCGGGTCGGGATTTATGAGCATTCCAGCGCGGCGCGCGATTGCCTGCGTGATGTGCTGAGCGCTCTGGGCGCGGATGTGGTCGGATTGGGGCGCACGGATACCTTTGTGCCTCTCGATACCGAAGCGGTCAGCGAAGAGGACCGCCGACGAGGACTGGCCTGGGCGGCGGAGCACCATCTGGATGCCATTATTTCCACCGACGGCGACGGCGATCGGCCGCTGATCGCCGATGAGACCGGCAACTGGCTGCGCGGCGACATCGTCGGCTTACTGTGTGCGCGCTTTCTGGGTGCCGACACGGTGGTCACGCCGGTGAGCTGCAACACTGCAATCGAAGCATCAGGACTGTTTCGGCAGGTGATCCGCACTCGCATCGGTTCGCCGTACGTGATTGCCGGTATGGAACAGATGCTCGCTGCCGGTAGTTCCAGCGTGGTCGGTTTTGAAGCCAACGGCGGCTTTTTGGTGGGCAATGATTTGACGGTTGGCGGACAACCCCTGACCGCGCTGCCGACCCGTGACGCCGTATTGCCCGCCTTGGCTGTGCTGGCGATGGCTCGGCAACAGGGCGGCAAAGTATCGGCCCTGCTCGCCGGTTTGCCGCAACGGTATACCGCCAGCGACCGTTTGCAGGATTTTCCGGTTGCCAATAGCCGGGCATTGCTGGACAGCTTGCAAAGCGATGACGCGGACTATCAAAGCTTGTGGGGTAATGAGCTGGGCACGGTTGCCCGGCGGGATTTGACCGACGGCCTGCGCCTGACTTTCGACAACGGCGAGATCGTGCATCTGCGTCCGTCCGGCAACGCGCCGGAATTGCGCTGCTATGCGGAAGCCGACAACATGGAACGGGCGCAGGCGCTGGTTACATTGAGTCTGCAACGCATTGCCGAAGCATATTGATGGAGAACGGTATGAATATCCGTATAACCGCATCGCTGCTTGTCGCCATCATGGCATTATCAGGGAGTGCCGTTGCAACCCCGGCTTTCCTGCCGGAAGATCCCAAACGGCCTGTCGACAAGATTAGTCATGACCTCAGCATCAGGCCGGAACAGTTCACCGCCTGTTTTAGGAAGGTTTCTCCGGCCCCGCAGGGAACGCGACCCACGGCGGAGCGTGTCTATTCCAACAAGGCGATCCTGCTAAGCTGTTTGCAGAAGGCGAACGCTAATATCACCAATGACAGGCTCGACGAAGTGATGGATCGATACCGCCCAGGCGGGCGCGAAGCGCAATTACCGACGAACGAATAGGTCAGGTACTGCTCTGTTGGAAGAGCGCTTCAGCGCGCCTGCTGATTTCCTCCGGCGTAATATCTTCCTTATGGGTAGCAAGAAACCAAATATGCCCGAAAGGATCTTGCAGCGTACCGGTGCGATCGCCGTAAAACTGGTCGAACACTGGCTTGACTGCCTTTGCCCCGGCGCTAACGGCCTGAGCAAATTGAGCGTCTACATCTTTCACATAGACATGCAAGGCAACCGACGAGCCGCCCAGTGACTGGGGAGTGCGAAATGCACCTTGCTCGCAGGGATCGGCCAACATGACCGAGGAATCGCCGATTTTAATTTCGGCATGTCCAATCTGACCGTTTGGGTGCGATAAACGGAATATTTCCGTTGCGCCAAACGCCCGCTTGTAAAATTCAATGGCTTCGGATGCCCCCTTAATCATCAGGTACGGCGTTATAGAGTGGTAGCCATCCGGAATCGGTTTTACTGTCATGAGTTTCTCCTTAATAAAAAATGTTTAAAGTAGAAAGGGTAGGCGTTGCGCAGCCTTATCGCACAGCGGCCATGTTGATTGTAATGATAGGGAGTTGTCGGACTTACCTCTCAGCGACAGCCTTTAGATTGACAAGACCTTCCTCAAAGTCTTTGCCGACCATGCTGTCCCGGTTGCAAAAAATTCCCATAATCTTCCCAATGTAGGGATCGGTGCCGTGCATGTCCCAGATGACGTTAGTCTCATCGCCGTTGGCTTCCAACGTGAACTCTACGATATTGTGGCCTTCGAAGGGTTTGGTTAAGTCCAGTTGGATAGCGATCCTGGACGGTGGCGACGACTCGACGATCTCCATGCGACCGATACCGGCTTTACTGTTGTTGCTTTCCCACTCATATACGGCGCCCTTGCCGCGGGATGTACCGCTGAGGTTTCGCTTCATCGCCGGGTCCATTTTTTCGTAGGGCGACCAAGCGTCCCAATTGTGGAAATCGTTGATTAGCGAAAAGATCCTGTCGGGCGGCGCTTTGATGTTCGCGGCGCGCCAGACACGGAATAAATCAGGCTTGGTCGCGGCATAGATGAGCAGAGCGGCGAACAGAACGACGACTATGATAACGATTGCCTCGGTCATTTGTTACTCCGGTACGGTGTTGGCATCAAAATATGGCGGCTAGGCGATAAGGCTAAGGTTCGAGACTGAATACGGCTTTAGACGTTTCCGGGTCGAAGGGAACCGAGCAATGTTCATGTACGATCTGCCATCTGCCCTGATGCCGATGGTAACCGGCAGTGCTCCGTACCCAGGTCTGCATTGCCGGATGATCTTCTTCCATCCCGGTAAAGCGCCAGAGCCAGTGGGCGAGCGCCAGGTCGCCGCTTACGAAGATGCCCAGGTCACGCATCTCTGTCCCGAAGGCGTTTGGAAAGCAGGGCAGACAGGCCTCCCAAACGCGGCGGAGCTGATGGGGATTTTTGATTTGGAACGGCGGTTTCACGTCGAAGATGATGGCCTCATTTGCGTAGTGGCTCATGATACGGTCCGTATCTTTTGCACAGATGGCGCTCATCTGGTCGCTGATGAGCTGTCTAATCTGGGTTTTGTCATGCGTTTTGGCGGTTTGGGTGGTCATCGGCATCTCTTGTGATTTTGTTGTTGTTTGTTAGCCTTGATTTATTGCGCCGGGTTCCATGAAGATGAGTTCCCAAATGTGGCCATCCAAATCCTGGAATCCATGACCATACATAAAACCGTGGTCTTGCGGCTCGTTAAAAGTTGTTCCACCGGCGGCGACCGCCTTGCGGACCATTTCATCGACTTTTTGCCTGCTTTCGGACGATAAGCACACCAGCACTTCTGTGTATTTCGCGGCATCGCAAATTTGTTTTGGGGTAAAAGTCTTGAACTTGGCCTCGGTCAACAGCATGACGAAAATGTCTTCGGCCACAATCATGCAAGTGGCGGTTTCGTCGGTAAATTGGGGGTTAAAGGTGAAACCGAGTTGCGTAAAGAATGCCACGGACTCATTGAGATTTTTTACCGGTAGGTTTACGAAAATCTTAGTAGCCATGTTTTCTCTTTTTGAACGTAGATTGCACGATGAGGCAGCGGCAACACAGCGCTAATGCGTGCCATAACCGGCGCGACGATAGCAGCGCTCCGTCAGGCTCAGCCTTTAGCTGCATAACTGGTCATGAGGCTCTGGTAGATCGGGGTATGGTCGCAAAGAAGCTTGCCAAAGCCTTGGATGTCGTTACGCCAATCGCGGTGCAGCTCGGAACCCACGGCGAACCAATTTAGCAGTTGCACCCCTGCGGTCGCCATCCGAAGCCATGCCGCCTCACGGCTGGCCTGATCGAATGTGCCGGACGCATCGGTGACGACGAAAACCTCGTAGCCTGCCTCCAACGCGGAGAGCGCCGGAAACGCTACGCAGACTTCGGTGACGATGCCGGCGATGATCAGCTGTTTGCGGCCGGTGTCCTTCACGGCCTTGACGAAGTCCTCGTTGTCCCAGGCGTTGATTTGGCCGGGGCGGGCGATGAACGGGGCGTTGGGAAACATTTCTTTCAGCTCGGGCATGATGGGGCCGTTCGGCCCCGTCTCGAAACTGGTGGTGAGGATAGTCGGCAGATTGAAGAACTTTGCCATATCGGCCAAGGCCATGATGCTGTTCTTGAATTCGCTGGGCGGATAGTCCTGCACTAACGCAGTCAGGCCGCACTGGTGGTCCACGAAAAGAACCGCCGCGTCTTCCTTGGAAATGCGCCGGTATTGATAAGTGCTGCTCATGATATAACCTCTTTCATGGTTTCGATGTGGTCATAAAAATTGAGGGCTTTGCCTTATTGTGCGTGGCCGTACGATTGTTGGGTTTATGCGTTTCAATCTTCCGCGCTGCCGATGAACCGATAGATTACCGCGCCGAGTATCGCGCCAACGATCGGCGCCAGCCAAAATAACCAGAGCTGCGCAAGCGCCCAGTCGCCAACGAAGACGGCGACGCCTGTACTGCGAGCAGGATTTACCGAGGTATTGGTGACGGGAATGCTGATCAGGTGAATCAGGGTAAGACAAAAACCGATAGCGACAGGTGCCATTCCCTGCGGCGCGCGTTTGTCGGTTGCGCCGAGAATGACCAGCAAAAACATCATGGTCATCACAATTTCCGAGACCAGGGCCGCAAGCAAGGAATAACCGCCTGGCGAATGAGCGCCATAGCCATTGGCAGCGAAGCCCGCTGAAACATCGAAGCCCGCCTTGCCGCTGGCGATAACATAAAGAACGCCTCCCGCAACAACGGCACCCACGACTTGAGCGACGATATAAGGCAGCAATTGGTTTGCGGGGAAACGACCGCCGGCCCATAGTCCTACAGAAACCGCCGGATTTAAATGGCAGCCGGAGATATGCCCGATTGCGTAAGCCATGGTGAGTACGGTTAAACCAAAAGCCAACGCAACCCCTAGAAACCCGATGCCCACATCAGGAAACGCCGCGGCCAATACAGCACTGCCACACCCGCCAAGAACCAGCCAAAATGTCCCCAAAAACTCTGCAAGATATATTTTCATAAGTTATCTTCCTTTACCCCTTTGGCAATGATGCTTAACAAGTGATTATTTACCTGCACGATTTTTTATCAAAATATCAATATTTAAGCTGAACGCACAATTCGTATAAACACCTATGCGCGCTAACATACATCAGCAGTGGCCGGGTATGCCAAGGCCTGTCTAATCGGGGATTTACACGGTATCGAGACCCGGTCGATTGTCGACCGGTAAGCGGATATTTTGTTAAGCGAGCTTGTTCATTTCATTATGCAGCCATCGTTCCAGGACTTTGAGCACATAAGCTTCTTCATCCGGAGTAAGGGCGCGGCCCTTCGGTATTCTGTGCCATTTTTCCAGACAGCCGCGGCAGCAACAGGCCGTTGCATGTTGCGCTACAAAAACCGGGTGGCCTCGAAAAGGGGTTTGTTTGCCGTCATTTTTAAGCACCGCCGGTGCCAGGCGCTTTGCGATAAAGTCTCCGGCATGAACGATAACCGTTGGCAGTCCTTTAGCATGCAAATAAACAAGATCTTTGCCTTGGAGGTGAAACTTGCTGCGGAAAGTTGACTTTGCGAGTGCCTCAAAAAGTGCGTCTAAATCTCTCATCAGGATGTTTTATAAATTTTGGCTTTATGGCCGGGGCTGTTTCATTATGGACGGATGTTTTATGATGAATCAAGTTTGAATCCTGAATGAGTGTGTCGGCGATTATATGAATACCCACGAACAAAGGCATCGCGGCATGCATCTGAATGACCAAGCGTTATTCAGCGGCGAACCATTGCTTCGTTTGCGTGATGCGGTTTATGAGTTTTGCTGGTTGCTTAATCGCGGTTATGCGCGGCATTCGGTTATGCAGCTGGTAGGCGACCACCATCAGCTTGTAAAACGTCAACGTCTGGCGATTTCCAGGGCAGCCTGCTCGAATATCAGCCGGGAGTTAAGAAAGACAACGTGCCTCCAAATTGAGCAAATCAAAGACCGGCAATTGGTTATTGACGGGTTTAACCTGATTATTTCCGTCGAAACGGCTATGGCGGGAGGATTATTGCTACGTTGCTGCGATGGCTGTATACGGGATATTGCCGGCATTCACGGGACTTACCGGCTGGTACATGAAACCCGGCAGGCGGTTGAACTCATTGGTAATGTGCTGCAAGCTTTTTCCCCCGCCAGCGTGTTGTGGTTGTTTGACAAACCCGTGTCCAACAGCGGACGGCTTGCCGAGAGGGTGCGGGATATTGCCACGGTCCATCACTGGAACTGGCAGGCGGAGCTAATTGACAACCCGGATCAGGTCATTCGGAATAGCGGCAAAGTCGCCATCACCTCCGATTCGGCGATATTGGACGGCGGAGTGCCGTGGGTAAATCTGGGGGCTTATCTGACAACAAACCATTTCCATGAATCCTGGTTGATTGATTTTTCAGATGTTTTGAATGAGCCTGAATAAAACCCTCTACTTAAGCCGCTCGCAGAAAATAAGCAGTGGGCAGGCATTAATGATTTTCGGAGTGCAGGCTTCGCCTGCAATGTCTTCGGTCAGAAGAATTAGGCTTATGCTGACAGGTTGATTTTCGTTCCAAGATGGTCTTTGTTGCCGTTTTCGGTGTCTTGATTTTTCTGTAATAATTCGACCTGTGCCTGCGCGGCCATTGCCGTTGCCCCTGCTGCCGCCTGCATATCCGGGCCGGAGGGTTCGGCCGGAGCCAGGGCGGCTCTCCTGATCGTGTCGGCTTTTCGTAGTGTTGCGGCCGGGTCGCCGGGAACCGGTGAGGTGTCTATGTTGACCTCGCCGCCAATTGCGTACTGAATCCCGTCGGGGCCTTGCTGATAATCAAAACTGGCGCCGCCTGTGGCAATGCCTCCGGCCGCAGCCAGATGCGCGGCCTCATGTGCTTTAACTTCGGCGTCTCTTTGTTTAAGTTCGCCGACGACTTTCAGGTCAGACTCGGAAAGTTCCCCGGTTTTTTTATCGCCTGTTGATGCGGAAGCATCGGTTTTTAATGCGGGATCTTGTTGAACGTCCTGATCAGGATTGGTTGTAGAGAAGGCGGCCGATTGCCGCTGGGAATAACCGGTTTGCCAGACCGCGGAGCTATTATTGGATACGGAAGAAATCATGATGCACCTTTACATCAGATGAACAATCTCAAGTCTAATAAACAATCGGTTAATAGTCTATGGATAAAGTTAATGACTGATGTGGTGCATTGTCCGCGAAAACCGCAAAAAAAGTAGTAGTGAGTAGGGTGTGCCGTGCTCGCCTTGGTTTATAAGGCGAGCACGACACACCCTACGACGGATATTTCAGCCAATCTTTCTGGACAAGGGTAAGAAAAATCAAATCCGTGCGATCTGTGGTCTATCTTTTTCGCGGCTGTAACGGACAGTACGTAACATCCGTTAATAACAGATAAATTAACGTATAATAGGCTTATTTTATCCGGCTGTATTTGATGTCCACCCCCGATCTTATCAAGCAACTCACCCATCAGTTAGCGCATTGTCTTAATCAGGACAGGCATGTATTGAAGCGGCAGTTAGACCGCTGCCGCAGCAAAAACTCAGTGGAGGAATTAAACGCGCTGGCAAGTCGCATTGAAAGGTCGGTCGCAGCCAGAAACAAGCGCCTCGCCAGTATTCCAGTGCTGACATTCCCCGATTTGCCGGTCACCGGCAAAAAAGACGATATCGCCAAACTGATACAGGGAAATCAGGTGGTGATTGTTTGCGGCGAAACCGGTTCCGGTAAAACCACACAGTTGCCGAAGATTTGCCTGTCGATAGGTCGAGGCGTAGCGGGATTTATCGGCCACACCCAACCCCGGCGAATTGCCGCGCGCACCGTCGCCGACCGTATCGCCGAAGAGCTCGGCGAACCGATGGGCAAATCGGTCGGCTACAAAATCCGCTTTAACGACAAAACTCACGCCGAATCGCTGGTCAAGCTGATGACCGACGGTATTTTGCTGGCCGAATCGCAAAACGATCCTTATTTAAACCAATACGACACCATCATTATCGATGAAGCGCACGAGCGCAGCTTGAACATCGATTTCCTGATCGGTTACATGAAATGGCTGCTGCCCAAGCGCCCCGATTTAAAGCTGATCATCACCTCGGCCACCATCGATACGCAACGCTTCTCCACGCATTTTAATAACGCGCCGATTATCGAGGTTTCAGGGCGGACTTACCCTGTCGAAATGCGTTACCGGCCTATCGAGCAAAAGGACGAGGAAGAAGACGAAACTACCGACGACCTGCAAAACGCGATACTCGATGCGGTCGATGAACTGTACCGGGATTTGCGCGGCGACATCCTGATTTTCCTCACCGGTGAGCGGGAAATCAGGGAAACCGCTGATTCGCTGAAAAAACACCATCCGACCCAATATGAAATCCTGCCGCTGTATTCGAAACTCAGTGTCAGCGAGCAGGAGCGGGTGTTCAAGCCCAAAGGCGGCAAGCTGCGCATTGTGCTGGCGACCAACGTCGCGGAAACCTCGTTGACGGTGCCGGGCATTCGTTGCGTGATCGACACCGGCCACGCGCGGATCAGCCGTTACAGTCATCGCAGTAAAATTCAGCGCTTACCGATTGAACGTATCTCGCAATCGAGCGCCAATCAAAGGGCAGGGCGCTGCGGCCGTGTTGCAGAGGGTATTTGCATCCGGCTGTATTCGCACGACGATTACTTAGCCAGACCGGAATTCACCGAGCCGGAAATCATGCGCACCAATTTGTCTGCGGTTATTTTGCAGATGATTTCGTTGAATCTCGGCGACATTGAAGACTTTCCGTTCCTGGAACCGCCCGAAGACAAGATGATCCGCGACGGCAAAACCGTGTTGCATGAAGTCAACGCACTGGATAAATCGGGTAAGCTGACCGAAGTCGGCAAGCAATTAGCCAAATTCCCGACCGACCCCAAGCTCGCCAGAATGCTGATCGCCGCCGCGCACGAGCATTGCCTGACCGAAGTCGCGATCATCGTTTCCGCGTTGAGCGTGCAAGATCCGCGCGAAAAACCCGCCGATAAAATGCAGCAGGCCGACGCCAAACACGCGGCGTTTCGTCATCCCGAGTCCGATTTTTTAACCATCTTAAATATCTGGAACACTTACGAGGACAAGAAAAAACACCTGTCCAACAGCAAGCTGCGTAAATACTGCACCGACAATTTCCTGTCTTATATGAGAATGCGCGAGTGGTTCGACATCCACGCGCAAATTATGCAGGTGGTTAAGGGCGATTTAAAAATGCACCCGAACACCGATGATCCGGGTTATGAAAAAATCCATCGCGCGCTGCTGCCGGGCCTGTTGTCCAATATCGGCTTTCGCCATGAGCAATACGAATATCTGGGCGCACGCGGCCTGAAGTTCTTCATCTTCCCCGGTTCCGGCCTGCATAAGCTCAAACCCAAATGGATCATGGCCGCGGAGCAGGTCGAAACCAGCAAGGTTTATGCGCGCAATGTCGCCAGGATCGAGCCGGAATGGATAGAGCAATGTGCCGAACATTTGGTCAAGCACAACTATTACGATCCGCATTGGGAAAAGAAAGGCGCGCGTTGCATGGTGTCTTCGCGCACCTTGTTGTACGGCCTGACTTTGCAAGCCGGGCGCAAGATTCCCTATGACCATGTCGATCCCAAAGCCGCCAGAGAGATTTTTATCCGCTCCGCGCTGGTCGATCATGATTACCACAGCAACGCGCCGTTTTATGTCGCCAACCAGAAACTGCTCGAAGAAGTGGGCATGATCCAGCATAAAGGCCGCCGGGTCGATTTGGTCGAAGATGAGCAGTGGCTGTATGAGTTTTATGATAGCAAACTGCCGCCCGAGGTAGTCAGCGGCGTTACGCTGGATACCTGGCGTAAAACAGCCGAACGCGCCGACCCTAAAATCCTGTTTCTAACCAAGGAGGATTTAACGCGGGAGCAGGAAGAGGACTATGTCAACGAGTGGGATTTCCCGGATAGCAAGAAGATCGGCAACCTGACCATCCCGCTGCAATATCGCTTTGAGCCGGGGCATGATGAAGACGGGGTGACGGCGATCATCCCGGTGCATCAATTAAACCAAGTCTCGCAAACGGCTTTCGACTGGTTGGTGCCGGGCTTGCTGGAAGAAAAATGCATCGCGCTGATTAAAGCCCTGCCCAAGAACATCAGGAAACATTTTGTGCCGGTGCCTGAGACCGTCAAGCAGTGTCTTGAAATCGAGCCGGATTTTAAAGGCGCGTTGCAGGAATGGCTGGGCAACCGCTTAAGAAAACTGACCGGCGAGGCGATTCCGTTAAATGCTTGGAATACCGAGAGCTTGACCGATCACTTGAGGATGAATTTCAGGGTTGAAGACGATCAAGGCCAGTTGCTGGATTACGGGCGCGACCTGAAAAAATTGCAGCTCAAGCATACCGCCAAAGCCGGAGACAGCTTCGACCAGATTGCCGCCGACGAACTGAACTACACCGGCTGCATCGGCTGGGCGTTCGACGACCTGCCGGAGACTTACCAGTTTATCCAGAAGGGCCAATCCTTTGTCGGATTCCCCGCGATCATCGATGAAGGCGATGCGGTCGGCGTGCGCATTTTCGATACCGAGCAAAAAGCCGCGTTACAGCACCAAGCCGGATTAATGCGCCTGTTCCAGCTGCAACTGCGCAAGGAATGCACTTATGTGAGCAAAAACATGCCGAAGTCGGCGGCCGCAGAATTAACCTATAACCGCTTGCCGAAACATCTGCTTATCGGCAATGAAGCGGAGGTGTCGTATAAAGACGACCTGCTTTATTTAGTCCTGTACGGCGTATTTATTGAAGGCAGAACTATTCGCACTCAGCAGGCTTTTGAACAAGCTTTGCAGCAAAACAAGGCGGGACTGATCAGCGCCGCCAATGAAGCCGGTAAAATCGCGCTGGAAATCATGGAGCTATACGGCGCGATCAAAACGCAGCTGAACCGCCTGAATGCGAACGACCCGCTGGCTAAAGACATTAACGAACAGCTGGACTTGATGATCTATGCCGGGTTCATCCGCAACACGCCTTACCAGCAGCTTAAAGCCATCCCGCGCTATTTGAAGGCCGTGCAATACCGGCTGGATAAGCGGGATAACAATCTGCAAAAAGTTCAGGAAGTCAGCCGTTATGCGACGCGTTATTGGAATGACGTGGAGAAGAAAGCTAAAAAAGACAAGGTTATCCCGGAACAAGACCCGTTCCGCTGGATGTTGGAGGAATTCAGGGTTTCGCTGTTCGCCCAGCAGCTTAAAACGGCTTATCCGGTTTCTGTGAAGCGGATGGATAAGGCTTGGGATGAGAGAGGGTGATGGTGGTTTGTGATGGTTTGAGTATCGTACTTGCTTGAGCCTTATGTCCTATTATTTTAAAGTGGGCCAATAAAAACAATCAATTGGATGAATTCATAAAGAATGTACGACAACAGGTTTTTATAAGATAATCAATGTCGTATATATCACGTTAGTCCTAAAGGATGATTATGAAGAAAACTGTATCATTGATTTTTGGCTTCGCTGTTCTAACTGCTTTTGGGTGGGGCATCTGTTGGTTAGTAATTCAAATATGGGGGCAGTTTAAACTGCTTGATCCGCAAGTTTCGATTGGAATATTAACGGCTGCAACAACGGTAATCGTTGCAACTCTCATAGTCGTTCTTGGAAAGTATTATGAGCGAATAAAGGATATAGAAGCTCATTACCGTGTTAAGAAGATAGAAATCTATGATGAGTTCTTGTGTGAATTTTTTAAACTAGTTCACTCCGATGGAAAAGGTGAAGTTGATGATTTGGTTCCATTTCTCAGGGAGTGGCAGAGGAAAATGATTCTCTGGGGCGGACAGGATGTTTTGTCAAAATATATTGTATGGATGACCCATTTAAAAAAAGGGGTGCCAGATGCTAAGACTATGTTTCTGATGGAAGATTTTTTCTTGGAAATACGTAAAGATTTAGGTCATAAAAACAATAAGCTAACCAAAGGCACTTTTATTCATTTAATTCTTCAGAATCCAGAATTGTTTTTAGCCATGGAAAAAAGTAATCCCAATGTCACTTTTGCGGAACTTGCCGAGGCTGAAAGTGCGTTACAGCGCTAACTGTGCTCAACCGAAAACAAAAAGGTTCCAGATCTTGCCTTGTGCATTTCTTCAAAATAAATTTGATCATGCACAAGGCAAGACCTGACACTGTTTTTGTACATTAGTACCGTAGGTCAGGTTAGGCGCTAGCCGTAACCCGACACATTCGCGCAAAATGTCGGGTTACGCTATCGCTAACCCGACCTACTTGCTTCGCCGACTTTGACGATGAACAATGACTAATTACTTCGGCTGTACGCTTGGTTCCCAAGCTCCAGCTTCCCGTACTGAATTCCCACGCTGAGCACTCATTGTTATCACAAGTGTCTACGAAACACCGTCATTCTGGCAGGGATGCCGGACCCGTTAGAGCGCGTAGCGAATCCGGTCACAGGGATGTGAAAGATCGCAGACATCCCGAGCTTCTAAGCAATATGCGTGGAGCGAAAATTACCGTCCATAGCACTAGATACCGGCATCCCTGCCAGTATGACGAGTCCTGGGCTGAGTTGTGTATAACGATGAGCGTTCAGCGTGGGAACGATGAGTCCAAGTTTCGGAAAGTTATTACCGACCATACCCTAAGCGCGCTTATCACTTATAATCATGCGGAACTTGAATATTTCCCCTAAATTCGAAACCTTGTGAAAAGCACGTAGGAGCAAACGCACCATGACTGTCGAACTCTTGATTAACTTTGCGGTACAGTTTCTTGGAACTGGCGCTGCATTCTTTATCGCCTATCGATCCTTCCAAAAACGCCGGATTCAGTTAGGCGCTGAACCGACGCTCCCCCAATACTTTAGCCGTAGAAGCGCCTACTGGATAGGGATCGCATCGTACTGCTTGCTTATGGCCGCACTTTATTGGCTGCTTACCTGGCAGTGGCTGCCCTTGGAACCGCTGGTGACGCTCATTGTGGAGAACCTCCGTTCAGGGGAATGGGTGAATCTTCTGAATGGCTTGGACGGAAACACGATCATCCCTTTGATTGGCGCCGGGTTGTTTCTATTTTTTATCGCCTGGGAAAGCAGGTTCAATCCCTTGCTTATATTGAGGGACAGCATCCATGACGCTTTCGCAATTCCGACCAAGGCGGTAGAAGTTTATAACGCTCTCATTACATCGAGATTGTCGGCAGTCGACGATACATTAAAAGCACAAATCGCCAATCGCCTGCTGGTGTCGAGCATCGATCCCGGCGATTTCGAAAAATCCAGCGCCACAGTTGAGTATAAATGGGCTCATAATTGCCTTCTTTTCGACCAGATACACGACTACGCCAACCAATCGTCTTTTCGTCGGTTGTTCAACGAACCGTCTCTGAAATGGGGAGAAATCTGTATCTCCTACAATGCGATGTCGGAAAAAGTGGCCGTCTGGAAGGAAGCGGAACCGCACTATACCAAGACGGTCAAATTGCTAAAGGAACTGGACCACCTGACCGGTTTACTCTGTCGCTTACTTGCCTCACTGGTCGTGTTCGGGAGCGCAAGCGAGAATGAGATATGGGCAACCGTGAAGCAACTCGGCGGCAACGTCCACGAGGCCCGCCTCAAACACACCTATAAATATATCCTGCTATTCACGGCTGCCACCGCCATTGGGATCATGTTGGGCCGGGAGATTTCGGTTTCGTTACACAATGCTTTCCTGTTTCCCGATCAACCGCTGGCGCACTTTGATTACACGACACTCCGCTGGGTCGCCTATGCCATCCTGATCTATGTCCTTCCGATAGCGCTGGTCTTTGTTTCCCGGACGCTCGCCTTCAGGCACCAACGGGAGCAATCCGATCGATACTACGGCTTCTATATGGCGATGATGATAATGGGGTTTATTGTCAGCACCTCCGCATCAGCGCTTATACTTGAGTTAACTTACTACAAAGATCACTTCAGGTTTCTGGAAAGCTTCATAGAACATATGCGCTGGGGCATTCTGCCGGCGCTGATGTGCGGTTTTGTCGCTTACCGAATGGACACGCCGGTCAGCGAATCGGAAGCGCTAGGTAAACTCATTATGGCCGCTGTGTTACGTTTTATTGGCTGGGGATTGGTTGCCGTCATTATCATGCTTTATGCGACCGGCGACATGACCATCCAGGAGGCGAATCTGCGTTTCACTCTTGTCGGTACGGCTTTCTTCGTGGTCGGTCTGTTGGGAGCTTCTGCCAGTTTCAAAACGGCGAGGTCGGATGATTAGCTATTCCATCCCGTGTAATTAAATTCGGAAAAGAAATTCGCCGGTAGGTCCGTAGGATAATGGTATGGACTCCCATTTGAAAGCCATGTAGCAAAATGTCGGGTTACGCTACGCTAACCCGACCTACGGGCTACGGGCACGGGCCTACAAAACACAATGGTGGACAATCATTTAGGGCTTTCGATTGCGGCGACCTGACGCTGGAATTAAACCACTCTGTACGGCTACGTCCGGAAAAGTGTTGATACATCAGTTGAATGATAAGAGCCGGGTGAAGCGAGAGTATCACGTCCGGTTCTGTGCGAACCTCAAGGGGCCGTTCCTTGCGCCATTCGATCTTTATTTCTGCCACAAACAGACAACTCGTTTGTTTTTCCCTGTTCCTTAGGTTCGGATATGTAACATCCTAAAATCCACTGTATTAAGCTCGCGTTAAGTTATCAACATGCAAAATATATTTGAATAGCTCAGATTAAACATCGAGTTATTTGATATGTGAAACTTTTATAGTCATCATCTTGAGTAAGGAAAAATAATATGAAAAGAGTAATAAAGTTATCAATGATTGTTCTGGCTTTTAGCCTGGTTACGGCTTGCGCAACTAATTCAGATGTTGAAGATTTACAGTCGCAAGTTAATGGCTTGGATGGGTCTGTTAAGCAAGCATCGGCCGATGCTGCCAGTGCGCAAACTACAGCTGCTGATGCGGCTGCAAAGGCGGGAGCCGCAGAAGTTGCAGCTAACCGGGCCGCTCAATTATCTCAAGATGCGAATAACAAATTGGATAGAAAATTCAAAAGATCAATGAGGAAATAAAGCATTGTTTCTTTAAACGCTATAAGGCGGATCATTTGTAGTGTGGATTCGCCCTTAGCAAGCCACCGCAACTGCGATCCGCTGTCATCGGCATTATGTACTGATTGGCGGTTTGCTACAGGGCTATTCTGATTTAAGCGACTTATAGAGCTCCAGCGTCTTATTCAACTCGTCCGTAGCACCTTTTATATCAAACTGGTTTGCTTTGATTTGCGCCTGAATGATGCTCGCGTTGGCCTTTTTGACGATGTCCGGATTTCCCGTTACTTTCTCGGAGGCCGCACGCGCCGCTTTTAAATGCTCGCTGGGCGGCATGAAATCGCGATGGCTGATTTCGACTATCGCTTTTTCGATGTGCATGATGGTTTCGTTTGGGCTGTTAACGGAACTTTTGTCGGCACCTTCCGCATAAGCGATAACGCAGGTTGAGCCTAAAGAGAAAGCCAGTAATAAACTTAGTGCTGTGTTTTTGGTAATATTCATAAAAAATAGCCTTTGTTGTGGTTATTGGATAATGTTGGTGAAAAATGATTGAATATCAATATCTTTCTATCTACATGATAATTAATGAGCTCAGTTTAAAATGTATGCAATTTTTAGTTAGACTATCAGGTCGTAAACTAAGCACACAATACGTATAAACACTTGGTATGCACCAATCCTGTACCTGTGTATTGTCTCGGTCTCACGCGCCGCGCTCAGCGTTATTCTGGCAGGGGGCTGGAATCGAGGCACTTGAATGTGAAAATTCGGCAACCCCGATGCTTTTTTGCTTTTTTCCGAATATCCCGCTATTTTTTCTTTATCGACTCGCTATTCCTGAATCAAGATTATGAAACGAATTTTATCCATGCTCATTGTTTACCTCGGCCTTGCTCATTATCCGGTAGCAGCCGATATTGGCGCGCCGCCGAATATAAGGGCTGCTGAACTTGAACGCCAAATTCATCAACAGATAAACCGGGTGCGACAAAATCACGGATTATCCCAATTGGATAGGGATGAGTTGCTTGCTGCCATCGCCCGCAAGCATAGCAGCGACATGGCAAGCTTTCATTTTTTTAACCACACGAATTTGCAGGGAGAAGGTCCCGTCGAACGAGCTAAAAATCTGGGATGGAACAAGAAAAAGCAACACGATTCTAATACCTGGATAATCGGTCCGGGTGAAAATATATTTATGAATAATCTTTACGACAAAGTCGTTACGATTAAAGAAAACGGTGTCGCGGTAAAAAAAGAATATGTCTGGAAAACGCAGCAAGAAATTGCGCAATCGACCGTGCAGGGGTGGATGGACAGTCCGCCGCATCGAAAAAACATCCTGTCGCCGAACTACGACCAACAAGGCATTGGGGTGGCTATTTCAGGACACGAAATTTATGTCACGGAAGATATGTTTTAACTTTATCGCTGGGCGCTTTAATCCGGCAAGGCGTAATCCGTAATGCTGTAAGGGGATTCGCCGCAACTGCGTTACGGATTACACCCGGGGGCTAGCGCTAAACTGCCCTACAGATCTAATAGGAATATACGACGAATTAGATTTTTATATGATAATTGATGTTGTATATATCACGTTACCCTTCATCTGCGAGGTTTGCATGTCAGAAAAATCGAAGCCAATCGCCGTTACCGCAGCCGAGGTGCCGGTACGCATTAAGCCATCCGTCTATCCTGAGCCTTTCGCATCGCGCATGGCAGGCAGGGACAAACACCCCCTTGGCGATCTCTTTGGCCTCACAAACTTTGGCGTAAACCTAACCCGTCTGGCACCTAACGCAGTTTCGGCTCTTCGTCATGCTCACACCAAACAAGACGAGTTTGTCTATATCCTCCAAGGTCGGCCAACACTACACACCGACGAAGGCCGAACCCAGCTCTCTCCTGGAATGTGCGCAGGTTTCAAGGCGGACACCGGCAATGGACACCGCCTGGTCAATGAAACCACCGAGGACGTTGTGTACCTCGAAGTCGGCGACAGAACACCGGGAGACGAAGGAAGCTATCCCGATGACGACCTCAAAGCCTTGCTCGTTGAGGGGAAGTGGAAGTTCATCCATAGAGATGGCTCGCCGTATGTGTGAGGTTAGGCGCTAAACATCAAATGAAGGCTCGCGGCGCCGGGAAGCGGGTCGACTGCATGGACAGATATTCGCTCCTCGGCAATTGCTCCTGCATTGCTCTACTACAGGTCATCCATGGCCTTATGCAATATCTGCATTCACCACATCCCTGTGGATTATGCAGGAGGTAGAGCACCAACAGTAGGCGCTTTTAGGCGACGCAGGAGCAGTTGCCGAATCCCGTGCCATGGATGGCGAGCTTAAATACGTCCCTGTAATCCGGTCGAGATTCTGGCGGTTCATAAGCGGCGGGATTTTGCACCGGAGGATTTGTCGTGAGCTCTACATGACTGACAGTTATGAATTGTGACGAAGGGATAATCTCTCGCCACCTTAAATTCACTAAGACTACTTTTTAACAAAGTAATAATAGCCGCCGAATTTTCCTTTTAGGGTCATGCTGTTGTCGTCTTTTTCAACTAAAGAAAATACGTCAAACCTATTGCTGCCCACCAGAGCGACTTTTAATTTACCGTCTTCTATTTCGTAATTTACCGGCGGTTGATCATAGAATTTGCCTTCGCGCGGAATATGCAAGATCGTTACTTTGCCACCTTTAAATATCCAGGTATCTTCCCGCGGGATGGCTTCTTTATCGGTTAAAGAGTTTTTGGTGGATTGCAGCTTCCAAGTACCCTCTACTTCTTCTTTGGATTGCAGGGTAATATCGGCATAAACAGCGCTGGTAAATACGGATAAAATCAATAATATTGCCGCTAGATTTATTCTTTTCATGTTCACTTTCCTATTTTAATTTAAGTAATCCTGAAAAATCGGTTGGTGTTGTACGAGTATCTATAGGATAGGAAGTTCAACTTTTTCGATCAATAAGCGCTATTACCTATATCAGGTGAATCCGCTATTGAGCTGAATGCCTTACATTGCCAAAGCTCCAAGTATTTTTTAATGCCAAATGATTTTTGAGGATAGGGGACTGGCTCGCGCGCTATGAGGAACTAAAGCTTTTATATCGCGTATCAGAACTTGAAGGCGATCCAATCACTTCTGGGACGCGCCAAACGTGAAAGCGCTGTTCGATACTTCTGTATCGCAGTCAAGTATGCGCCGGAAATGGCTGAACCTACAGCGGTTTGTTATGTAGTGTTGGAAAAGGTTGTTTTTAATGGCCGTTATTCAGGCTGTCCGTACCGGTATGGAGCTGATTTACTAATCACGTTATTCAATAATCGGGACCCGATCCAGTGCCTTGACGATAAACCACCACTGAAAACCTATCCCCAAAAGCACGGCGATATGCAAAATCTCATGAGGGCCGATTATGCCGGGAAGTATTGTCAATCTTTGGTGGTATTCAATAATTGCCCCTACCGTATAGAAAATGCCGCCAAGCACCAGCGGCCGGATAAAAGCAAAGCCATATCTTCGCCAAAGATGAAACCCCATTAACAGGCCCATCCAGCCAAGACCCAGAAAGAAAGACAAACCTAACCACTCCGGTATTGATGTAAAAAAAATTGTTTTTACGATAAGACCGCTGATGGACAGAACCCACACGATAGCGAGAAATCCCCACCTTAAAAATCCGGTAAAAAGAACACAGTGTATGGGTGTAAATGTGCCTGCGATGACTAGAAAAATAGCCGCATGGTCGAGTCGTTGAAAAACCGTATGCGGTGCTCCGGCTGTCGTCAACAGATGATAAACACCACTGACCAGCAATAAAAAAATACAGGAACAGGAAAATACAGCCAGTGAGACGAGGCGAGTGCTCGACCCTTTTCCCCTTCGAATCATGGGAATGGCCTGATAAGTAAAAAATATTGCGCCTAACAGGTGAGTTATTGAACTCAAGGGGTGAGTAAAACCAAGTAAGGGATAAATAGCTGACATAGTAAAAAAATACCTCCAACCTTATCTTGTAGCATTCATAAAATAATATTCTCAAATAGGATGATTTTGCAAGATCATGAATTACCTGGCGCATTTAGGTCAATCAACAGGTCGAGAGAGTTTGGCTATTGCCTGAAATCAGCCAGTTTTGCCAATAAACAGTCTAAATCTTTTTCGGTATGCTCGGCCGATACCTGTAACCTGATTTCCTGTTCGCCTTGAGGAACAACCGGGTAATTCAGGCCGGTGACCAGGATATTATTCGCCAGTAAATGCGCGACCAACGCGGTTGTTTTTTCGGTATTCCTGATCAGGATGGGGACGATAGGGTGTTCTCCCGGTAAGGTTTCAAAGCCCAGATCTTCAAGTCCCGATCTAAGACGCACGCTGAATGTCCGCAGTTTATCCAGTAAACGCAAGCCATCATTACTGGACACAAGGTCTAAAGCAGCGCTGGCCGCAGCCGCCTCGGCAGGGGTAATCGGATTCGAATAAATATAAAACGGCGAGGTTTCCCGTAAATAAGCGATCACTGCCGAACTGGAAACGACATAGCCGCCATTTACGCCAAAGGCTTTACCGAGCGTAGCAATTAAAATATCCGCTTTGCCCTGGGTATATTCTTCGGTACCGCGGCCGGTTTGGCCAAAGGCGCCAACGCCGTGAGAGTCATCGACAATGCTGATAATTCCCTGTTCATACGCATCTTCATGCCGTTTACAGCAGGCGCTTATTTTGCCGAGATGTGCGTAATCGCCGCGCATACTGAAAATCCCGTCAGTAACCAGGCAAACGCGTTTGACCCGGCCTTTGTAGGCGTCAAGAATTTTGTCCAGGGCATCAATGTCGGCATGAGCATAAATTTCTTTACTTGCGGGATGGGATAACCGTATCGCATTGATAATGCAGTTATGATTCAGCGCATCGCTGACGACTAAAGTGTCGGCGGAAATAAACTGAGGCAAGACGCCCGTCATCGTCGTATAAGCGGAGCTGAACAGCATTGCCGATTCGCGGCCATGAAATTCTGCCAGCTTTTGTTCCAGTTCAATATGCGGCCGGTAAGTGCCGCTGATAAAACGAACCGCTCCGGGGCCGGTGCCGAATTTTTCAGCGGCTGCGGCTTCCGCTTTGATAACCAGCGGATGCATGGACAGCCCGAGATAGGAGTTGGAATTCATGCGCAAGAAAGCCCTGTCCCCGTATCCTTCAAGAAAATATCGGGGGCCGAAACCATCGGCGGCGGCTTTCATGCCGGTAATGACTTTTTCATTACCCTTGCAGAGACCCTGTTGCTGTAATTCGGCTAATTTGTCGGTTAACAGCGGTTCCAGTTTTTTCAGTGACATAAACGCCTCCGGTTATTAGTTGAGTGCAATTTTTTCCAACATGTCCTTGACCATTGCCTGTAAGTCGAATTGAGCCCGCCAACCCCATTCGGCTTTGGCGGCGCTGTCGTTCATGTGTCTGGGCCAGGAATCGGCAATCGCCTGTCGTAATGGATCGACGCGGTAAGCGATGGTGAATTCAGGCATGTGTTCTTGTATTTCAGCCGCTAACTGCTGCGGGGTAAAACTCATGGCCGTCACATTAAACGCGTTTCTGTGCTTTAGCTGCGTACTGTCCGCGGTCATCAAGGTAATAGCGGCATCAATAGCGTCAGGCATATACATCATATCCAGTTGCGTATCGGCCCGAAGGAAACACTCATAATGTTGCGATTTAATCGCCGCATAAAAAATATCCACCGCATAATCGGTCGTGCCTCCGCCCGGCTTGGTTTTGCTGGAAATCAGCCCCGGATACCTTAAGCCACGGGCATCGACGCCAAAGTGACGATGATAATAATCGCACAGCAGCTCACCTGAAACTTTGGTGATGCCGTACATGGTCGTCGGTCGTTGGATGGTATCCTGCGGCGTATCCATAGACGGGGTTTCTGTGCCGAAGGCGGCTATGGAACTGGGGAAGAACAGCGCACATTGGTGCATTCTGGAAATTTCCAGGACATTGATTAGACCGTTCATATTGATGTCCCAGGCCTGCTGCGGCTTTTGTTCCGCAACAGCGGAAAGCAATGCGGCGAGGTGGAAGATCGTATCAATGTTATTGGATTCTACGACTTGATTGAGTGTCGACATATCGCGCGCATCCAGACAGTAAAACGGTCCCGGTTCGTTCAAGGCCGGTTTTTTATCGGTGGCCAACACATTTTCGGCGCCGTATCGATTGCGCAAGGTTATCGTTAACTCCGAGCCGAGTTGCCCGGTTGCACCCGTTACCAGTATCTTTTTCATCTGTACCTTTGCTGTTTTACTAAGGGTGGATTGCTAAACCGGGTCTACTTGCGTTAGCTCTCATCTTTATACGCAAGTATACAAATAACTCGTCATAGCCGCCGGGAAGCGGGTATCCAGTGCCATGGATAGTGAGTTGCGTACGTCCTCGCTTCGCGCTCTAACGGCCCCGGCACAAATCTGTCTGGAACAGATTTGCATTAACCCGAAGGGCGTCAGGCAGGATAGCCTGAGGTGAATCCCTGCCGGAATGACGGTGTCTCTCAGGCACTTATTGACCAAGGTGTACAGTGTTTGGATTGGCAGCCATGCAGACTGCGATAAATTGCTCGTTTAACATTTCATTCAATTAAGCCAAGGTCTAAGCTTACGTCTTACAATGCCTAGTCTTAATGACAACGCTAATCAACGCAAAATCTTTCGAACGGGGAAGCATAGCCGGTTCGGCTCTAAGTGTTTGTGTAGCAGCTTAAACCGCTTATCCGGTTGCTGTAAAGCGGGTAGATAAAGTTCGGGTGAAAGAGGGGCGATACAACGTACCCTATCCTATAGGGCTAAAAAAAGGGAGCCTAATAGACGATTAAGCTCCCCCTTACCGAGTTTGAAGGTAAGTAAGAGCGCATGTCGATATGCTATCAACGCGCCGGAAAAATGATAATGCGACATATTGTCACATATAATTGGTATGGTTTTTTTAGCACCGTAGGTCGGGTTAGGCGCCAGCCGTAACCCGACACATTCGCGCAAAATGTCGGGTTACGCTATCGCTAACCCGACCTACTTGCTACTTGCTTAATTAATAAGTAAGTGCGCATATTGATATGCTGCCAACACCAAGGCAAAATAATTTGGTAGGGTTATGTTTTAACCGATTGAATGACATGGATGAACGCGGGCAACGTGTCAATCATGAAAAAGTGAATAATTCGTTTAAGGAACTATGATGGCTGAGCAAGCAAACTATATTCGTTGGTTTAATGAATTAACGATCGACGATGTGTCTCTGGTAGGCGGCAAGAATGCCTCATTAGGCGAAATGTATCGGGAATTAACGCCGCAAGGCATCCAAATCCCTAACGGTTTTGCGGTGACCGCCGAAGCTTACCGCTATGTATTGGATCAAACACATAGCTGGGAGGCGCTGCATCAGGCTTTGGATGACTTGAATCCGGACGATGTCGCTGACCTTGCCAAACGTGCGCGCAAAGCCAGGGAAATAATCTACGCCGCGCCTTTCCCCAAAGACCTTGAGCGGCAAATTATCGAGGCGTTCAATCAGTTGAAACAACAGTATGGCGACGACTTAAGCGTTGCGGTGCGCAGTTCCGCCACCGCCGAAGACTTGCCGACCGCCAGTTTTGCCGGACAACAGGATACTTACCTGAATATACGCGGCGACCAAGCCTTGCTGGACTCTTGCAAGCGTTGTTTTGCCAGCCTGTTCACCGACCGCGCGATACATTACCGCGTCGATCAGGGCTTCGACCATTTCAAGCTGGCCTTATCGATAGGCATTATGAAAATGGTGCGCTCGGACCTGGATGCCAGCGGCGTGATGTTTTCGCTGGATACCGAATCGGGATTCAGGGATGTGGTGTTTATTACCGGCGCGTACGGACTGGGCGAAAACGTCGTGCAAGGCGCAGTAGACCCCGACGAGTTTTATGTACACAAGCCCACTTTTGAGCAGGGCCATCGGGCGGTGTTAAGACGCACCTTGGGCGCGAAGAAAATAAAAATGGTCTACAGCGAAGGACGCACCCGAGAACCTACCCATAACATTGTGACCTCTGAAGAAGAACGTAACCGCTTTTGCATTAACGATGCGGATGCGCTGACCCTCGCCGACTATGCCATTAAAATAGAGAAACATTACAGCGCCAAAGCGGGCCAGGCCAAACCGATGGATATTGAATGGGCGAAAGACGGCCTTGACGGCACTTTGTATATCGTTCAGGCGCGCCCGGAAACCGTGGTTTCCCAATTGCGCGGCATGGTTTTGGAGCAATACAGTCTTAAAAGTAAAGCCGAACCGATAGTTACCGGGCATGCGGTGGGCAGCAAGATTGCCACCGGCAATGCGCGGATTATCGATAACGTCGAACAGCTGAACAGTTTTAATCCCGGCGATGTGCTGGTGGCGGATATGACCACGCCGGACTGGGAACCGGTGATGAAAATGGCTTCGGCGATAGTGACTAACCGTGGCGGGCGCACTTGTCACGCGGCGATCATCTCCCGTGAACTGGGCGTTCCGGCCGTCGTCGGTTGCGACAATGCCACGACCATGATTAAACATAATAGCCCGGTCACCGTATCGTGCGCCGAGGGCGATGTCGGAAAAGTCTATTCCGGCCTGCTCGACTTCGCTATTAACAGCACCGATTTGTCGGGCCTGCAACGCCCGAAAACCAAGATCATGCTCAATATCGGCAATCCCGAACTGGCCTTTAAAACCAGCTTCCTGCCCAATGACGGCGTGGGACTGGCGCGGATGGAATTTATCATTACCGAATACATCAAGGCGCATCCAATGGCGTTGATACACCCGGAGAAAGTGCAAGATGCCGGTGAACGGGAACAACTGAACCGGTTAACACGCAATTATGCCGGCGCTGAAGATTACTTTATCCAAAAACTATCGGAAGGCGTGGGCACCATTGCCGCCGCGTTTTACCCCAAACCCGTCGTCGTGCGGATGTCGGATTTTAAAACCAACGAATACGCCACCTTGCTTGGCGGGCGCTGGTTTGAATTCGATGAAGCCAACCCGATGATCGGTTTTCGCGGCGCGTCGCGATACATCCATTCCGCTTACGCCGAAGGTTTTGCGCTGGAATGCAGGGCTATGAAACGGGTGCGCGACGAGATGGGCTTGTCCAATGTCATCTTGATGATCCCGTTTTGCCGCCGCGTGGAAGAAGCCAAGCGCGTACTGGACTACATGGCGCAACTGGGGCTAAAGCGCGGCGAACAAGGCTTGGAAATTTACGTGATGTGCGAAATCCCCAACAACGTCATCCAAATCGATGCCTTTTCCGAATATTTCGACGGCTTTTCTATCGGTTCCAATGATTTGACCCAGCTTACCTTGGGCGTGGATCGCGACTCCGCGATCCTCGCCGAGGATTTTGACGAGCGCGATCCCGGCGTTAAGGAAATGATTCGCCTTGCTGTTGACGGCGCGCGGCGGAACGGCAGACATTGCGGCCTTTGCGGCCAAGCGCCGTCGGATTATCCCGAAATGGCGGAATTCCTGGTGGAAATCGGCATCGATTCAATGAGTTTGAATCCCGATACCGTGTTGCAGACTACGCAGCGGGTGTTGGAAACCGAACGGCGTTTGGGCAGATAAGTGGCAAAATGCCCTGTAAAGTTATAAAAATGTCCAGAATAGCCGTACCCCCGCAACAAAGGACATCTGCCGTAGGGCGTGCCGCGCGCGTCTTGGAAGCTAAGGCGCGCGCGGCACACCCTACGTATACTGAAAGACGCTTGTCCTTGTAATAAAGTCCCTGTCGAAACGTTCCGGTTTTTGTATGTTGGGCTAGAATAAATAATATAGAGTTTTTGGTTTTATAGCAGGAGAGGAGAAAAATGAAGATGAAAAATTATCGCCTGTTTATAGTGAGTTTTGTGACGGCTTCATTTATGTTGCTGACGGGGTTTGAAAAATCCGGCGTTAATAATGCTCTTCCTTCAGCAGAAGTAAAAAAAGTGCAGTCCAAGAGCAAAGAAAGCCTCGTTAAGCCCAAACAGAAAAAAACAAAAAATAAGCAGGACGCGGTTTCAGTGCTGCGCGCCAAAAACAGTGCGGCCGAAGAGGCTGAATTTCAAAGGCCGCTGGATCTTTCTATGCCATTTAAGGATTCTGAAAATGCCTGGCTGACGATTGAACAAAACAAGGCCGTTCAGGGAGAATCATTAAATATATTTGCTTCGGAAAAAGAAAAAAAGCTGCGGCCTTTATATTTGGATAGTCAGGTGTTGATGTCGCAAGAACCGGAAGTGGATAAGCGAAAATCGTTAGATGGCGCGGGGATCGTCATCAACCTGAAACGATAAGCAGGCAGAATCGATGAGGGGGTTATTTCTTGTCGGCGGCAACATTGGGCAGCATGACAATCCGGTTTCTGCCTTCTTCTTTTGCACGATACATGGCTTGATCGGCGGCTTCGATCATGTCGGTGTAATTGGTATAGTCGGCGCTATACATGGACACTCCGATGCTAACGGTCAGCAGATGACCGTGAAACCGTTGGCTCATCAGCTTGCCGCGACGCTCAATTTCCGATCTGATGCGCTCGGCGTAACCGTGGGCGCCTTTTGCATCGGTATTTCTAAGCACAAATAAAAACTCTTCTCCGCCGTAGCGGCCGATGAAGTCTCCGGGCCGGGTCAAGCTGCGCAAAATATCGGCAACAATCTTTAAGGCATCGTCTCCGGCCTGATGCCCGCAGGTATCGTTAAACAGTTTGAACTTGTCTATATCGACAAAACCAATCGCGATATTGGCCAGTTTGGATTCATCCCCTTGAAAAATCTCAGTCAGGAAATTGGTGAGCATTCGCTTGTTGAAAAGCTGCGTCAAGTGGTCGATCTGCGCGTGCTTTTTCTGCTGGTCGTATTGTTTGGCATTAAACATGGCAATCCCCAATTCGTAGGCAATGGGCATGATTTCCGGCAGTAATGGTTCGCGCATCGGTTTTTTCGACTGTGAATTGTCGGCATAAAGCACGCCGCTCAGACGATTGTGATGCAACACCGGCACAGCGATAAACTCGCTGGTATTTAAGCGTTGAAGTATTGGGTTGTCGCGCTCTATGGCGGTGTTAACGATGACGGCTTTCTTCTCGCGCAGACAGGTTAATAGCAAGCCGGAAATGCCGCTCATGTCGATCTCAAAGGGTTGCAGCGCTGTGGGTAATATGGATGTCGGCCAGCAGTATGACGCGATCAGGCAACGGCGCTTGGGGTCGATGGTGAACATGATGCTGCGGTCGAAACAAAATTCGTCCTGTATCGCCTCCAGGGTCCGGGGTATAAAGTCGTCAGGGTTAAGGCTGTGATGGGGCGCGGTTAAGCAGGATGACGGTTTCCTGCCGGACATATCGACAGCTGAAAAAGGATTATCCTCGCTGATCTGGCTTAGGTTAATGGTCGCTTTAACCAACGTGGCCCGTAACGTGGTTAAACCGGGCAGCTGGATGTCATAGAATTCCCGAGTGATTTTCATGTCCTGATCTACCTGTTGCAGTAGGGCTTCAAGATCCAGTTGGTCAATATTAATCGTTTCGAGTACGGCGCTTTGCAATTTCGAGTGGCTATCGTGGGTAGCCGAGCCAATGCCCTGTATCCAGGCAATGTAGTTGGCGAAGGAAACGATGGCAATTTCCGTTTTATATTTAGCGTACGAAGACGTTTCCGTCGGCTGGTTGTGGTGGAAAGCGACGATTGCCGTGATTGATGGCGGTAATTGCCATTCCAGACAAAAAACATGGCCCATCTCGGTATGCGTTATCCCGAAAAAACGACGTTCCTCTTCAATGGTTGAATGCCCGCTCTTACCCATGGAATGAATGAAATCGCTGTAAGTCACACGTCCATAGGTTTCCAAAACTATCTTGCCTATATCGTGTAAAAGCCCTCCGGTATAAACCAGGTCCGGGTCCGGATATTTCAGTGCGACGGCTATTCTCCGGCTTAATGATGCTACATAAAGGCAATGCTGCCAGAAAAACAATAAGTCGAACGCCCGCTTTGAACCTTGTTGAATCAGCTTGTTATAAAGCAGCAGGTTTATCGCAAGCTGGCGTACGCTGGAAAACCCCAGCATGGTCACGGCGCGACTAATGGAGGTGATTTTGTTGGGTAGGGCGTAAGCGGCGGAATTAACCTGTTTTAGGATTTTTGCAGCCAGCACCGGTTCTGTTTCTATGATTAAGGATAAGTGCTCGATCCTGGCGTTGTCGTCATTGGTGAGCTTTAAAAGTTTGATGGCGACAGAAGGGACAAGCTGAAGATGTTTGATTTCATCCTTAAGGATTGATCGAGCCGCTTTTTTTATGAGTTCGGTGTTGTCCTTGTCTTCGTCAGTCATGACATCTTCTCCATGGTCTAGGTTTTATTGCTGTACTGTAAAGTAAAGTCTAATAAATTTTCAGGGGAAATTGTGAGAATTGTCGATCACTATCTTCAAATAGGTATTTAAGCATAACATCAAAAATCAGTCACGATGACTGCCCGGTACAAAATTTTCTGAATACATAGTGATGGTTTACAATACCGACGAATAAGTTCGCCCCTAGAGCGGGGTTGCAAATAGACAGGATGTAAAATTATCACATGAAAAAATTAAAATGCGCTGTTATCGGTACCGGTTACTTGGGCAAATTTCACGCAGAAAAATATGCGTCTTTGCCTGATTGCGAACTGGTTGCCGTTGTCGATATTAACGAAGCGGCGGCTAAAGAAGTTGCCGAAAAACACGGCGCAACAGCGCTGACGGACTATCAATCGCTGTTAGGTGAAGTTGATGCGGTCAGCATCGTGGTGCCTACGACACTGCATCATAAGGTCTCCAGGGATTTTCTCAATGCCGGCGCTCATGTGCTGGTTGAAAAACCGATTACCGTAACGGTTGCAGAAGCCGATGAATTGATCGCCATTGCCAAGGCAGGAAATTTGATCTTTCAGGTCGGGCATCTGGAACGGTTTAATCCGGCGGTATTGGGACTGGACAAGGAGGAAAAACCGCTGTTCATCGAATCCCACCGCTTGTCCCCGTTTAATCCGCGCGCCAATGATGTCAGCGTGGTGCTGGATTTAATGATCCACGACATCGATATTATTTTAGCCTTGGTGGATTCCGAGGTGGAACGCATCGATGCCAGCGGCACGGCGGTTTTGACGCAAGGCACCGATATTGCCAATGCCCGGCTGCTGTTTAAAAACGGCTGCGTGGCTAATGTGACGGCCAGCCGGATCAGCATGAAGATGGAACGCAAAATGCGCATGTTCAGGCCGTCTTCCTATGTCTCTGTAGATTTCCAGAACCGTATCTTGACCAAACATCGCACCGGCAAAGGAGAAATGTTCCCCGGCATTCCTGAAATAGAAACGGAAGAATCCGTTTTTGAAAGCGGCGATGCCTTGCTGGAAGAAATCAAGCATTTCGTTAACTGCATTCATACCGGCGACAACCCGCTGGTTTCCGGTGAAGCGGGAAAAAGAGCGCTGGAAACTGCGATAGCCATCACCCGATTATTAGGCGATAAATAACCGGGTAGGTTGGGTGTGCATTGCTAGGTCGGGTTACGCGATAAAGCCGCTAACCCGACCTACGAAACTAAATGATTACAAACATATCAACGAATAAATAATAGGCAACAAAACATGATACCAATGGTAAACCTGAAAGCTCAGTACGTTGAAATTAAAGATGAAATTGAGCGTGGTCTGGCTGAAACAATCGAAAATTGTTCGTTTATATTAGGGCCTAATGTTCAGGCTTTTGAAAAAGAAGCGGCCGATTATTTGGGCGTTAAACACGCCATTGCGGTGGCTTCAGGAACCGATGCGCTGCATCTGGCCTTGATCGCCGAAGGCATCGGCGCAGGCGATGAAGTGATTACCACCGCGTTCACCTTTATCGCTACGGCGGAAGCCATCAAATATGTCGGCGCGATTCCCGTTTTCGTCGATATAGATCCCAAGACTTTCAATATCTCGCCGGAAGCCATAGAAAAAGCGATTACGCCTAAAACCAAGGCAGTCATGCCGGTGCATTTGTTCGGTCAACCGGCGGACATGGCGGCCATTAAGCAGCTGTGCGACCGGCATGATCTAAAGCTGATTGAAGATTGCTGCCAGTCGTTCGGCGCGAGCATCGACGGCAAGCAAACCGGCGCTATCGGCGATGCGGCCGGTTTCAGCTTTTTTCCCAGCAAAAACCTGGGTGCGTTTGGTGATGGCGGGCTGGTCGTCACCAACTCCGACGAGACGGCGGCAAAGCTCAAAATGTTGCACAATCATGGCTCCGATGTCCGTTATTACCATGATGTGATCGGTTATAACAGTCGCCTTGATGAAATGCAGGCGGTCATCTTAAGAGCCAAATTGAAACGCATCGATCAATACAATAAAGGCCGCCGTCATGCCGGGCATCTGTATTCGGAGTTGATGGCCGATTTGCCGTTGACCACGCCGTTTGAAGACGGCCTGGGCGAGCACGTTTATCACCAGTACACGGTGTTATGCGACCGTCGCGATGAAGTTATGAAAGCCTTGCAGGATAAACAGATTGGCTGTGCCGTGTACTATCCCGTGCCTTTGCACCGGCAGAATGTGTTTAAAGAGGAATACGCCGGCGTCAGTTTGCCGGTGACCGAATTTGTTGCGGCCAACTGTTTGTCATTGCCGATTTGTCCGTCTCTTGAGGATGACACCATCAGGGAGATAGTGGCGGTTATTCGGTGTGTTTTGACAGCATAACAGTCTGTTTTAAAACCATGGTATTGCTCGTTCCCAAGCTCCTGCTTGGGAACGCAGTACTGGAAGCTCCAGCTTCCCGTCTCGCGAAGCTGGAGCTTCGTTCACCGCATTCCCAAGCAGGAGCTTGGGAACGAGTGGAGCGGATAGAGTCGTTGCCGAGCACGAAAGGCGCGAAGTTTTTTACCTTAGCTTTTTCTTCGTGATCTTCGTGCCTTCGTGGTGAATTAATCACTATGCTTAAGTTGATACTTTAAACAGCCCATGTCCCAACATAAACCCTTGAAAATCCTATTCAGCGCCGGAGAATCATCCGGCGACCAGCACGCCGCCAATATGTTTCTTGAGCTGAAAAAACAGCAGCCGGACATTAAAGGCATCGGCATGGGCGGCGCAAAAATGGCTCAGGCGGGCATCGATATTCGTTACGATTCGGCCAATATTGCCGTTATCGGCGTGGTTGAAGTCATCAAGCATTATGCCGAAATCCGCCGTGCGCTAACACTGATGCAAGCGTTGGTAGCAACCGAGCGCCCCGACTTGCTGGTTTGCGTAGACTACAAGGAATTCAACTTTAAACTGGCGCGTTACGCCAAACAGCAGGGCATTAAGGTTCTGTTTTACGTCAGTCCTCAAGTTTGGGCATGGCGGCCTGGCCGGGTAAAAGCTTACGGCAAAGTCATCGACATGATGGCGGTGATATTCCCGTTTGAGACCGCTTATTATGATGCCGAAAAAGTGCCGGTACGCTATGTGGGGCATCCTTCGGTAGATAAAGTCCACGCCCAATACAGCAAAGATGAAGATCTAACCCGTTTCGGGCTGGATAAAAAAAAACCGATTGTCGGTTTGTTGCCCGGCAGTCGTGTCAACGAAATCAAACGCATGTTACCGGTTATGCTGGCCGCTGCCGGAAAAGTGCAGGCCGGTTTGCCGGAGTGCCAGTTTATTTTGCCGCAAGCCGATTCAATCAGCGATGCATTGCTTGAGCAATACCTCTGTCAGTCGCCGCTAGCCATAACGGTAATAAAAAATAAGCCTTACGATGTTATTCAATGTTGTGACGCGGTGATGACTACGTCAGGCACCGCAACGCTGGAAATCGCCTTGTTGACCGTGCCGATGGTCATCGCCTACAAGCTTTCACCATTAACCTATTGGTTGGGCAAGTGGCTGGTCAATACGCCTTTTATCGGCCTGCCGAATATTGTGTCAGGCAAAAGCGTCATAAAAGAGCTGATTCAGCATGATGCGACAGCCGACAACCTGGCGACAGAAGTTATTCGGATTTTGACTGATAAAGCTTACGCCGATGAAATGCGCGAAAATCTGATCCAGGTTAAACAGCAGTTAGGGCAGGGCGGCGGTTCAAGAAACATGGCGCAGCTGGCATTGGAAATGCTGTTAACTCGGCCGGATGGCGGAAGTTAAATACCGGAACGGAAAATTCACCGGCGTTATAAAGAATCAAATGTATAGAACGGCACAAGGGGGCAACTATGGACATTGGAACTGTATTTAAACTGCTGGGCTATATGCTTTGGCCGTTTTTACTGGTGTTTTTATACTATCTGTTTGACAGGAAAGGTTTTAAGAAACAGCTGGAGAAATTTAAACAAGACGGTTTTAAATAAGCGTCTAATCGCATCAGGCGGGTTTGCCGCCTGATGATGCCATTCTTAATATCGCGGTACCGAACTATCGCAATCGGAAGACCAGGCATCGATCCCGCCTGTTAAATTTGAAACATTCGTAAACCCTGAATGAACAAGGTACATGCAGGCTTGTGAACTACGCACGCCATGATGGCAAATGACTACCATTTCTTGTTGCGGGTCCAGCTCACTTAGTCTTTCCGGAATCTGATTAAGCGGGATTAACACACTGTTTTCTATGCGGGCGTATTGAAACTCGTTGGGTTCCCTGACATCCAGCAAAAATAGCTGCGGTTCATTTTGAATTCTGGTTTTTAATTCCGTTGCTGAGACTTGTTTTATGGACATGGTTAACCTTTGTTAATAAATTTTTCTAAACGTTGCATGGCAATGGCCATTCTATCTATGGATGTCGTATAAGCAAAGCGGATATAGTGATTGGCTTCATTTGTCCCAAAATCCTTTCCCGGTGTTATTGCGACGCCTTCAGCTTCCAGCAAATCCAGGGCGAATTGATAGCTGTCATCGGTAAATTTGGAACAGTTGGCATAAATATAGAATGCACCATCCGGTTTGATGGGGATTTCAAAGCCCAGGCGCAACAATGCCTCATAAAGGAAGTCACGTCTGGCTTCAAATTCGGTACGTCTGCGTTCAAGCTCGGCCAGCGTGTCCTCATCAAATGCGGCTAATGCGGCATATTGCGAATGGGTTGCTGTGGCGATAAATATATTCTGCGCCAGCTTCTCGGTGGCATCGATAAATTCCTCAGGTACTATCAACCAGCCGACGCGCCAGCCGGTCATGCCGAAATACTTGGAAAAGCTATTGATAACAAATACATTGTCGCTAAAGGCGAGCGCAGTCGTCGCGTTTTCACCATAAACCAGCCCGTGATAAATCTCATCGGAATAAAAGCAGCCGCCTAACTCATTAACGGTGTGAATGGCTTGTTTTAATTGATCCGAGGCGATGACCGTGCCGGTAGGATTTGACGGCGATGCAATCAACGCGCCTTTAGTGGCTTTAGTCCAATGCTGTTTGATGCGCGCGGCGGTCAGCTGATAGCGACTTGTGGCATCGACCGGAACGGTTCTGGCTTTACCGTCAAACAACTTAACAAAGTTGCTGTTGCAGGGATAACAGGGGTCCGCCATCAGCAGTTCTTCCGCAGGATTAAGGCTGGCCCCAAGGGCTAACAAAAACGCCCCAGAGGCGCCAGGCGTTACAAAAATGCGTTTTTTGTCCACCGTCACCGAATAACGCGTTTGATAAAACTCAGCTATTTTTTCGCGCAGCTCCGGCAATCCCGCTGCCGGGGTATATTTCACTTCGCCGGTTTTAAGTTGTCTAATGCCCGCTTCAATAATGGTCTGCGGTGTAGCAAAATCAGGTTCGCCGATTTCCATGTGAATGACATCCTTGCCCTGCGCCTCCAATTGTTTTGCGCGGCGCAGTAGCTCCATCACATAAAAGGGTGAAATTCCCTGAGTCCGCTTTGCCAGTCGTACGCTCATAATATCGACACTAATCACAAAAGCGGTAGATCATACCAATAAACCTTGCTATCCGGTTGCTATTCTGCTAAAAATGCGCGGTTTTATTTAATCTTGTCTTAGGAGTTAATGGATGACCGATAGTTCTAAAACTGGCGCATCACCTTTCAGTTTTAAGCCTTATCAAGAAAAAGAAGGCGAAGAATACATGAATGCCGATCAATTGGAGCATTTTGAGACTATTCTTAAAAACTGGAAAGGCGAATTAATGCACGAAGTAGATCGCACTGTGCATCACATGCAGGATGACGCATCTAATTTTCCTGATCCTAATGACCGCGCGTCTCAGGAGTCAGAATTCAGTCTGGAATTAAGAACTCGTGATCGTGAACGACGGCTGATCAAGAAAATTGATGAATCCCTTAAAGAAATCGAATCAGGGGATTATGGTTTTTGTGAGTCTTGCGGCATTGAAATAGGCATACGCCGTCTGGAAGCGAGACCCACTGCCAGTCTGTGCATCGACTGCAAAACACTTGATGAAATTCGTGAAAAACAAATGGGTTAATTCTGGATAAACAACCCACCATCGGCCGGTTTGCACCCTCGCCCACCGGCCCTTTACACCTCGGTTCACTCTACACGGCGCTTGCCGGTTTTCTTCAAGCCCGCTCACAACAAGGTCTGTGGCTGCTACGCATTGATGACCTCGATACCCCCAGAAACGTAAAAGGTTCTGCCGATACCCTATTAAAAACCCTGGAGGCTTTTGGCCTGCATTGGGACGGCGAGGTTTATTATCAAAGCCGACATATCGATGTTTATAACGATGTCATCAACGACCTGCAAAAAAACCAACTGATCTACCCCTGCACATGCAGCAGAAAAACACTGACGGCCAGCGATAGAGGACAATCGCAGTCCGATATATACCCCGGCATTTGCCGAGACCGGCAAACCCTTCCTGACGGTCCTCATGCACTGCGCATTAAAACCGATAACCGCATCATTACCTTTCAGGATGAACTGCAAGGCCTGATTTCCCATAACCTTGCCACGCAGGACGGCGATTTTATCGTGAAGCGCAAAGACCGGATTATTGCCTATCAATTTGCCGTGGTGATTGATGATGACTTGCAACACGTTAATCATATTGTCCGCGGCTTTGATTTGCTGGATGCGACACCTAAACAGATTTACCTGCAACAGTTGCTGGGGCTTCTTACTCCCCGCTATATGCATGTCCCTGTTATTGTTGACCAGCAAGGTTATAAGCTCAGCAAACAAACGCAGGCCATGGCGGTTGACTTAACGTCGCCTGACCGTGTTATTTTTGAGCTGCTGGTTTTATTAAAGCAAAACCCGCCGGTTGAACTGCAAGAAGCCCCGGTAACTGAGTTACTTGGCTGGGCGGTTGAACATTGGAATCCGGTTTTGTTGGAAAATGCGCATGCCGTTAGTTGCGACTATTAACGGAACAATAGCTACGAAGCTTGAGGACTTTAGGAATTGCAATTAAATAACTGATGTTACGAATAGCTAAGAAATTTTCACCACGAAGACACGAAGGACACGAAGAAAATATAAAACTTTGTGTTCTGCGTGGTTTATCAATCAATCTGCTGGCGCCTAATTGACTGAATATGTGGCTTCTTGCCTGAGTTGATGCGTAGGGGGAGCGGCTAAAGTCAACTCTACAACAAACAATGACGTTTCAACGTGAAAGCAATATAAAAACATGAAACTTCGTGCTCTTCGTGCTCTTCGTGCCTTCGTGGTGTTGTTATCTGGCTTGCGTAACATCAGTTAAATAAGCCGAAAGTGGAAAAAGCCTGCCCGCTTGGCGGCTAGATATTAATCTGACTCAAGCAGAATGAATGCATTACTACCCGATTGCGGCCTTCCTGCTTGGCGCGGTACATCGCCTGATCGGCGGCGGCTACCAGCGAGCTAAACTCCAGTCCGGCATGTATTGAATCGGACACCCCGATGCTGATGGTACTGCGCAGGACGTCGCCACCGAATTCCATTATCAGTGCCGCATAGTTTTGACGCAGGCGATCAGCCAATGTCCAGGCATCTTTTTCGATGGTGGAGGGCAGTAGAATACAGAATTCTTCACCTCCGTAGCGGGCGAAGTAGTCGTCGCTACGAATGGTTTTTTGCGCCACCGCAGCCAGACGCCTCAATACCTCATCCCCCACCGGATGACCGTAACGGTCATTGATGGACTTGAAATGGTCGACATCGATCATCATGATTGCCAGCGCATCTCCGGTACGGGTACATCGTGCCGACAGGCGGGCGGCCTCCTGTTCCAGGCTGCGTCGGTTCAGCGCTCCGGTCAGCGCATCGCTTAATGCCAGTTTTTGAAGATCCGCAGAAAGTCGGTAATTCAGCATCAGCACGAACCCGAAGGCCAGGCACATTTGCGCCATGCTGCCAATAAAAAAAGTCGCCGGATTAATGGGGGCTTGCGAATAAAGGCCATAAGTATTGGCCGGAGAAAGAAAAACGATGGCCGCTCTAAGCAGTAACATCATCGCAACTACCGCGAATGATCCACCGGTAAACCAATACGCAGTACGCAACGGTTGTTCTATACGGATGAACAAGGCACGGGCGCAGGCCGCATTACATAAGGCAAACACCAACGAATTGGCGACAACGCGGGAATGAATATCAGGATGGAGGATAACGAACCAGATGCTTTGAATAAACACCAGTCCGGCCAGCATCCACGGAATGTACTTGTTGCAGAGCCCAGTCTTGAAAGCCTGGATGCCGTTGAATTGCAAGCCTATCCCTGTTGCCGCCAAGGTAGCGCCGAGTACCAGAACCCAAGAGCTGCCCGGTAATTCCTGCTGGGGATAGGAAAAGCCCAGGCCCAGCCCTATGCATAGACCGCCCAATGCCCAGTGCTGCACGCCGCGGGTGTTACCGGCATGCAATCCCGCCAATGTCAGCAGGCCGGAAAACAGCAAGATCAACGCGGACATCATCACCATCATCGTGCGAGAGTCGAGATTCATTGCGTCATCCGATAGTGGGCGAAAATCTTAAGTTGAATATGCACAATATTCCTAATTACAGCCTGTGTTACAAGGTGTTGCGTATTTCCGGTAAATGTTACCGATTGCTGTCGGGCGTGGCGATGCGGTTTAGTATATCCTGCCGGCAGTCGGCTTGTCGTCCATGCGTCGATTTCATTATATAGCAGACGAACCATAATGACAGAGCAGAATACTTACAATACGTCAGGATAAAGCGCATCTCGCGCATTGCTGATAATTAAACGGCTATAGCATACAATGTTGATTGAACATCGGGTTGATACATTACTTTTACTTTTTTGAGTTGCGGACATGAATGATTATCTAGGTAATACACCGATACGACAGCTCATTCCCGGCATTCTACTTGCCTGTCTTTTATTGTTGGGCTTTATGGTGCTGCGCGAGTTTTTGCTCACCCTGGCCTGGGCGCTGATTATCGCCTATGTCGTATGGCCGCCTTACCGTTACTTAAGGCAGCAACTCAAAGGCAATGCCACGCTCAGTGCTGCGGTTATGACGACGATTATTGCGGCAGTGCTCTTCCTGACAGTCTACTGGCTGGTTGCCATGTTGCAAGATGAGTTGAAAACCGCTTATCAAACCCTGGTGAGCGACTTTGGTCAGAATACTTACCGCCTGCCGGATTTTATCAGCCGCATTCCCTGGTTGGGCAGCACCGCGCAGGAATGGCTGGAGCGGTTGACCGATGACCGAGCGACGGTAATAGCGCAATTTGCGGCCTGGGCGCAACAGTGGTCGGGCGAATTCGCCAAATTCCTGGGCGGTATCGGCCGCTACATTATGAAGTTGGGCGTTATCCTGGTGACGGTGTTTTTTTGTTTCCGCGACGGTGACGAGGCGGTTAGGCAGTTGCATCAAGGTCTGGTACGGTTTTTGGGAAAATATCAGGACGTGTACCTGGAAGCCGCCGGACACACGACCCGAGCCGTTGTTTACGGCTTGGTGTTGGCCGCGCTGGGGCAGGGCATGCTGGCCGGATTGGGCTATGCGGTTGCCGGTGTTCAAGCGCCGGTACTGTTGGGTGCGGTGACCGCGCTGTTAGCGCTGGTCCCGATGGGAGCCACACTGGTGTGGATGCCGGTAGGCATCGTGCTGGTGCTGACGGAGCAACCCTGGCAAGGCATAGGGCTGTTGCTCTGGGGTTTTCTGGTGGTGAGTACGGTGGATAATGTGATCCGGCCGTTGGTCATCAGCGGCGCGGGGCGGATACCGTTTCTGGTGGTGTTGTTCGGTGTACTTGGCGGACTCTCGGCTTTCGGCGCTATCGGCCTGTTTTTAGGTCCGGTAATTCTGGCCGTCCTGCTCTCTGTGTGGCAAGCCTGGCTGAAGCTGCAACAGCATGAAGAACAGACACACGAATCGGCGCCTTCGGCAGACCGAAAACTGCAGACCGACTGGCATACGCTGTCGATCGAGGAAACGCTTTCGGCGCAGGCTTCGGACTCAGCCACCGGCTTGAGCCAACAAGCCGCTGACGATCGGTTGAACCGCTACGGTCCCAACCGGCTGACCGAAAAACCGCCGCGTCCCGCCTGGCATTTACTGTTAGCCCAGTTTAAAAGCTTTCTTATCCTGGTGCTGCTTGTCGCGGCGGTCTTGGCCGCCATTATCGGCGATTTAGCAGACGGCGTAGTGATTCTGGCGGTTGTGAGCATTAACGCGCTGTTGGGATTCTATCAGGAGTTTCAGGCCGAAAAATCGCTGGCGGCGCTTAAGAATATGCTCGCATTGCAGGCCGAGGTGCGCCGTGACGGTCACCTCGTTCAACTGCCTGCCGACCAGCTGGTGCCGGGGGACATCGTCATTCTGGAGCCGGGCGACAAGATTCCCGCAGACGGCCGCATTATTTCCTGCCAGACGCTGGAAGTCGACGAGTCCGCGCTGACCGGCGAGTCGGTGCCCGTTGCCAAACAGCATCAGGCATTCGAGCCGGCAACAATGCCGCTCGCCGAGCGTAGCAACATGCTTTACATGAATAATGCAGTCACCCGAGGGCGCGCGGAAATGGTGGTGACCGCGACCGGCATGGACACCGAGATCGGCAAACTGGCGGGGCTGTTGGCGGAAGCAGAAGACGGTGAGACGCCGTTGCAAATACAGCTCGACAGTCTCGGTAAACGTCTGGCCTTGATTGCCGTTGTGATTATCGGGGTATTGTTTATAACCGCCTTGTACCGCGGAGAGTCGCTGATCCAGACCGCGTTTACCGCGATTGCTTTGGCTGTGGCAGCCATTCCCGAAGGCCTGCCCGCCGTAGTCACCGTCACCCTGGCTTTGGGGATGCATCGCATGGCCCGTCAACGCGCCATCGTCAAACGTCTGGCCGCCGTCGAAACCTTGGGTTGCACCACGGTTATCTGCACCGACAAGACCGGCACCTTGACCGTTAACCAGATGACTGCACGGTCGATTTTCTACAAAGGCCGAAGCTATAAGGTCAGCGGTGAGGGTTATGCACTCGCCGGTGAGATTTTGCCTGCTACCGGCGACAGTGCAGTCGATGATTTAGCGGATTTGTTGCTGCCCTTAGCGTTATGCAACAACAGTCATTTTCAGGGCAAGCAGGCGGTCGGCGATCCGATGGAAAGCGCATTATTGGTGCTTGCCGCCAAAGGCGGTGTCGATAAGGAACAGGCCGTCTTGCAACTGCCGCGCATCGCCGAAATCCCTTTTGATGCCGAGCATAAATTCATGGCGACCTTCCATCGGCAGGGCGACCAAGTCAAAATATTTATCAAGGGCGCGCCGGAAGTCTTGCTCAAGCTGTGTCACTCGGTAGTCGATAACAATGGCAACTCGCTACCGGCTCAACAGGACAAACTGCTGGCGCAGAACCGGATCATGGCGGGCACCGGTCTGCGGGTATTGGGGGTAGCGGTTCGTACGCTGCCCGCAGACGACTATAAAGCGGATAGCGACCTGTTTCAGTACATTCAGGAGCTTACCTTTGTCGCGTTGGTCGGTTTAATGGACCCGCCAAGAGCCGAAGCCCGCGAGGCCATCAAGCTTTGTCAGCAAGCCGGTATCGCGGTCAAGATGATTACCGGCGACCAGAAAGTCACGGCTTTTGCGATTGCCCAGGAGCTAGGCTTGTCGGGTGAAGTGATCGAAGGCGAAGAATTGGCAGGACTGGATGATGAGGCCCTGGCCGCGCGTATCAACGCGATCGCCGTGTTTGCCCGCACCGCGCCGGAACAGAAAGTACGGATCATCAACGCCTTGAAAGCCGACGGCCACGTGGTTGCGATGACCGGCGACGGCGTCAACGATGCGCCCGCCTTAAAGAGCGCCGACATAGGCATCGCGATGGGTATCACCGGCACCGATGTCGCCAGGGAAGCGGCATCGATGATATTGACCGATGACAATTTCGCCACTATCGTCAAAGCGGTCAAAGAGGGGCGGGGTATTTACGACAATATGATCAAATTCGTGCGCTTCCAGCTGTCCACCAACATCGGCGCTATCCTGACCGTAGCCGGAGCCCCGCTGCTGGGCATGCCGGTGCCGTTTACCGCCGTGCAATTACTGTGGATCAACATCATCATGGACGGCCCGCCGGCCATGTCGCTGGGCGTCGATCCCGTCCGCACCGGCAGCATGGACGAAGCGCCGCGAAGCCCCGATGCGCGGATACTGTCGTTACGGCGTTTCGGTAATCTTTTCAGCTATGGTTTGACCATGGCTGTCGGCACCTTGGGGATGTTGTATTACGGCTTGAAAACCGGTGAAAGTCAGCATGCCGCGACTCTGGCGTTTACCACCTTTGTACTGTTCCAGGTGTTCAATGTATTCAATGCCCGAGCGGAAAAAGGCACGACCTTCAACCGGCATTTTTGCGCCAACCGCTGGCTTTGGCTGGCTATTTTCGGGGTAATTCTGCTGCAGATACTGGTCATACACTGGCCGCCCGCGCAGCGGATATTCCATACCACGGCATTGACGCCGACGGATTGGCTGATGGCGGTTGGGGTTGCTGGGTCTGTGCTTGTTATTGAGGAATTGCGTAAATTTCTGTGGCTGTTGTGGGGGCACACTCAAGCTGGACGGAGCTTGTGATAATTTCAGTTACATTTGAACCGTCGCCGTATCTAAGTCGCCGTATCTAAGAGGTGATGGGGCGGATTACAATCCCGCCCGACTCGAGAATGCAGCCAAGGGGCGCTACGCCGCTAGTCGCGGTTAATGCATCGAACAGGCCTTGTAAATACAAGACGTAGCGCGATATTGCCCTTAAACGCTAGCTCCCCAAGCTCCAGCTTGGGAATTCGGTGTGGGAAGCTCCAGCTTCCCGTCTCGCGAAGTTACGATTGCATGGACAGATATTTGCCTCCAAGCGGGACGGGGTTTGCAACCCCGTCCCTAACGTTTTTACGATGTCTAGGCTAAGTGGCTACACTTAAAAAATGCAAAATATTTCGAACGGGGCAGCATACGCCGTCCGGCCTGAGACCTTATTGAATGAGTTGCCATTCTGATTCGGAACAGCTATAGCGGTGATCAATGCTTCAGGTCCTGTTGCAGGGCTTGCTTCAATTCGTCCTTGGCATTTGTGTAAACATCAAACTGTTCGGGTGTCAGCACGCTACGCAAGGTATCATCTTTCTGTTCCAAGATGGCTTTGATGTCACGCATTTTAAAGAAACCGATGCTTGATCCTTTCAATACGGGCTCTATTTTTTCCGCGTATTCCTGATTGATTTCCCGTATCTTGGCAACCTCATCCTGAGATATATTCAGCTTTTTTTGCATGAAGCGTGTTTGTGAGGCCGCTCTTTCTGTCGGCGTGGAGTTGAGCAGATATGCCATATCTTCGGCATTTGCAATGGGAATGCATAGCGAGAAAAATAACGCAATTGTCAGTTTTGATGTGCGCATCGTGGCCCTGAGTAGTCGATGTTTATGGAAAAGTATGAGTTTGCTCAAATCTGTAATTTGATATGAATGGCCTGCCATTTCCCCCAGTCTCTGCCTGGAATTTTCCAAGCGGGACGGGGTTATCATTTCAAGGCACATTGTACGATAACGACCCTACGACGGATTCATTGTAGGTGGATTCGCCACCAGGCAATCCGCCGCAACGTTTGCACAACTTTATTGGTTGAAGTCGAACGCCCCCTGCAAACCGTTGGCCTTGGCGTCCCGGTCGGTGAGTGGAGCCAAGCCGAAACGGGTTTCGATCAGTTTTAGAATCGAGGTTGTGTCGTAGACCGTATGGTCAACATAGCCCTTCTTCGCGAACGGCGAAACGATGATAGCTGGAATTCGGGTACCGGGACCCCAGCGATCGATCTCGGGCGGAGCAATGTGATCCCAAAAACCGCCGTATTCGTCGTAAGTGATGATGATGGCGGTGCTGGGCCAAGCCGCGCTGTCGCGGATAGCATCAACTATTTCTTTAACTTCGCGGTCGGCTTCAAGGACACTGGAGTGGCCGGGATGTTGGTCTTTATTGCCTGTCGGCTTGAAGAACGCTACCTGCGGGAAATTGCCCTTGAGGTCGGCGAACAGCTTGCTCCTATCCTTCAAATGTTCCGCTCGCGCCCGGCTGTCCGGCGCATAATTGGCGTAATATACGAAAGGCTGATGATGGTAATCGAATTTGTCCCCGGTTTTGCGCCCGGCCGCAGCATCGTCCCAGCCTCCGGCATACCACGCCCAGGAAATATTTTTTTCGGACAATCGGTCGCCGATGGTGGTTTGATACTGCGCCGGTAGCCGATCCTTTTGATGGGCGGGATCAAAAGGCGGGAAATGCGGCTGGATGGTGTTGACTGCGTAACCGTCTTCGGTGAGGGCAGGATCGCCGGTCGGTTTGCCGGTAGCCGGATCGTTTTTCCATTGATGAAGATTGGCGGGGGCGTCTTTGAATGTCGGTGTGCAGGCGCAGATCAGCCATTGATGATTCAGGAACGAACCGCCAAATGCCGCCTGAAAAAAGTTATCGGCCAGCGTGAATTCCTTGGCATAGTTCCACAGCGCCGTACCGGACAGGTCGTAGTGGCCCATTGTCAACCCTCCGGCGGAGGACAGTTGGGCAAACCGATCATTGCGGCCGCCGTCGATCTGCATCTGGTGGATGAAGAATCGATGAGTAAGATCCGGGTGTTTCTCGTCGGGCTTCGCATAGCGGGCGATATTGAAGGGGCTGTTCGCTAGATCGGTGGGGAAACGCTTGTCGAGGATGACCGGTTTGTGTTTGACGTCCGTTACGGTAGGTAATGTTTGATAAGGGCGTCCGGATTCGTCTACCTGGGGCGGCGCATTCTGAGCGTCGGCGAGGCCGTTGGCACCGGGAAATAAGCCGAACAGACTGTCAAAGCTACGGTTTTCAAGATAGATGACGACGATGTGCTCGATGCGGTTCAGGCCGACCGGCTCAGTCCTGGCTGTGGCAGGCAGTAATGTGGCCAGCGCCGCCAGTAGGGCCGCGATGTGGTTGATTTTCATGATGGTTTCCCTTTGTTGCTTTGTTATGGTGTAGGCGAATAAATCGAATGATTGGCGAAAATCAAACAGTTTGGCATGATTATAACAATGCTTTATTAATTTAAGTGGAGACGTTGCCATGAACAGAAGAACCTTTCTTAAATCAGCGCTTTCCGGCGGCGCTTTGGTCTTTGCAGGGAGTTACCCTATATTCATCGAAAGAAATATCGTGCAGGTGAATCGGTATAAGATCCCAATCGATAATCTGCCGCTGTCGTTTCACGGGTTTACGCTGGCGCACCTGACGGACATACATTTGGGCTTTCTGGTCTCACCGTCGTTTGTCGAACAGATAGTTCATCGGACCAACAGTTTAAACACGGACGCCATCGTATGTACCGGCGATTATGTGCATGAGCGGAACACGCTTGAAGAAATCGACAAAGTATGGCCTATTTTGTCCAAACTCAGTGCAAGGTACGGCGTCTATTCGGTATTGGGCAATCATGATCATTGGGCCGACACCGATAGGTCTTTGTATTGGCTGGAACGGTCAGGACAGAACATTCGCCATCAATGCAAACCTATATACAAGGGGCGAGAAAGAATCCTGATTGGCGGAGCAGGGGATTTTTGGGGCGACAGGCTAAAGATCGATAAAGCTTTTTCCAGCTCGGATCGAGACGATTGCCGGATATTGTTGTCGCATAACCCGGATTCGGTCGATACGGGGTTTGAAACGCCGCTGTCTTTAGTATTAAGCGGTCATACCCACGGCGGGCAGGTCGTATTGCCTTTCTTGGGCGCGCTCAGGTTACCGGTAGAAAACAAAGCTTATTCCAGCGGCCTTATCGCCACACCCAGAACCCCGCTTTTTATAAGTCGAGGAATCGGCTGGGCAATTTTGCCGGTGAGGTTCAATTGCTACCCCGAAATCGCAGTGTTGGAACTGGTAAATCCAAAGTTAACGGCTTAACAACGTTCTGTGCTTGATGCCAACGGCGGCAATCGGTAGGCGGTTTGAGGTTAGTCCCCAAATCTTAAAAGCACAAAGAAATCTAGGCTAAAAACGCCATGTTTTTCGTGTCTTCGCGGTTTAGTAATCAATCGGCTGACATTAATTAGGTTACAAAATTGTGAAAACCGGAAAAATTCCACTAGAATTGTCGGTTGGTAAAGACGGGGCATACTAGAAAAAATAAAAAGCCGCGTCTTGATGTGTTATTTATTTCACCCTAACTCGGAGTTTTCCTTTGCAACTTTCAAACGGGTTTTTCATCCAATTCATTCGGTTAGCGGGGCCTTTTTGGCATTCTGAAAATAAGTCGACTATTCGTAGTCTGACACTGGCTTTATTCATGCTCACTGTGATGCAAATTGGTATTGCCGTGGTTATCACAGTGTGGAGCGCCGATCTTTTCAATGCGCTTGAACAGCGCTCAATGAGCGGATTATTTACGCAGATCGGCCTTATCGTACTGATTTTTGCAGCCAATATAGCGGTTACCACTGCCCATTTTAAAGTTAAGCGGCGTTTGCAGCTCGACTGGCGAAGCTGGTTAACCCATCACTTAATCAGTAAATGGATGACCGATGGCCGCCATTATCTGGTCACGCACATTCAGGGAACACATGATAATCCTGATGGACGAATCGCTGAAGATGTCCGTATTGCGACTGAAGCGGCTATCGATCTTTGTCATTCCTTAGTTTATTGCTCGTTAGTGTTTATTAGTTTTACCAAAATCCTCTGGACACTCTCCGGCACCGTTACGCTTGATCTGTTGTTCATTGAAATCCCCATTTACGGGCATTTGGTCTGGCTGGCTATCATCTATGCGGCATGTGCTTCCTCGTTGGGTTGGTGGCTAGGCCGGCCCTATACCATGGCGACTGATGCCAGACAAACCGTGGAAGCCAATTTCAGGTTTGGCCTGGTAACCGCGCGAGAAAACTCCCTGGCGGTTGCTTTGGTTCATGGTGAAGCCAATGAACGGCGTCGTTTCATTGGGCTTTTTAAGGATATTGTTCATGCATGGCAACGCCAAACCCTGGCCTGGTCGCATCTATTCATGCTTACGTCAGGCTATTCGGTGTTATCGATGGCATTTCCCATTCTGGTGTCTGCACCCCGCTATATTCTGGGGAGTATCTCGCTCGGCGCTTTGATGCAATCAGCCCAGGCATTCCAGCAAACGGCTGGAGCGCTGTCCTGGCCGGTCGATAATATGGCCCGCGTCGCAGAGTGGCGGGCTTCTGTTGAACGAGTACTGGGATTGGTTAACGGACTCGACCGGCTAGAGCAGGAAATCGTCCTCCATGATCCGCATCGTATTCACCTGAAAAAAACCGAACAGGATGTTTTGCGTTTTTGCGATCTGTGTATTATCAGGCTTGACGGCGTGGTGTGCGTATCGGCTATCAACGCTGAAATCAGGCCGGGAGAACGCATGCTGATTACCGGTAATGCCTTTACCGGTTCCAAGTTGTTTAAGGCGATCGTCGGTCTTTGGCCGTGGGGAGAAGGGGCTATTGAGTTACCGCGCGACCCGGTGTTTTTTATGCCGCCACGACCTTATCTGCCCACCGGAACTTTACGGGCAGCGATTTGTTATCCGTCAGCCAATATAGAATATACCGAGTCTGCGCTTACGGAAGCGCTTGAGCTGGTCGGATTGGAAGAATTGCAGGAGCAGCTCGACCATGTCGATAATTGGGCCAGCGCGCTTTCCCGGGAACAGCAACAGCGTTTGGGCGTGGTTCGATTGCTGTTGCAGCAACCCAAGTGGATATTGTTGCAAGAGGCGATGGACTCGCTTGATTCCTCCTGCGAAATGAAAATGCTGCGTTTGATAGCCCAAAAACTGCCTGATGCCGCAATACTGACGATTACCAATGAACCGCTGGCCGAGGGATTCCATCAGCGACGGATTATATTGTAACGGCTCTTGTCTTTGAATCACGAAGTCATGTAGGGTGCCCTACATGACTAACTTTACCGCCTATACGCCGACTTTACCCAAAGGTCTATCCATCCTACAGCACTTTGGATTAGTTGTTACAAGTCACTCCGACGCTATTATCGCCAGCAAATCTGTGGTGCCAACGTCCAAACCCTGTTGCGACAGCAAGGTGGTTGCTTGGCCTCTGTGGTGAGTCTGGTGGTTAAAAAAGTGCAGCATCAGGCTGGCGAAGTTTTTGATCGCCGGTTCGCCTTTCATGTTGTGGTACGTGAGCTTATGGTTCAGGTCGGATGCGTCGAGTTGTTCGCACCAGCTTATGATCGTGGCGTCCACGTTCCGGCGTTCCGCGCTTAACGCGGTAAAGTCATCAGGTAGGGATTGCGGGTTGGGCATTGCGCGAATCCGATCCAGCGCCGGATGTTGCGTGGGATGCTCGGAAAAACGTTGCAGCCAGATAATATCGGCCACCATGATATGGTTTAAGGTGCCCAGCAGCGAACCGAAAAACGCACTGCGATCCTTGGCAAGCTCGTCGGCAGGCAATTGGGCTGCGGTGTTGTAGAGCTTGTCGTTCATCCATTGGTTGTAACGGCTTAATAAGCGCAAGTGTTCAAGCATGGTAAGGTTCCTGTTTTGTGAAGCCGAAGCTTTTTTAGCTTTGAAAGTAGCAACGCGTCCTACGAGGCAATTTTATGGTATCACCAAATTACAAAATCAGAACACTGTCTCTCGATGAAATCAATATTGCCACTGACTGGGCTGCATCCGAGGGGTGGAATCCTGGCCTGTATGATGCCGACTGTTTTTATGCGGCAGACCCGGAAGGGTTTCTTGTGGGGGAGCTCAATAACGAACCGGTTGCAACTATTTCAGCTGTGAAATACGGTGAGACATTCGGTTTTATCGGGTTTTATATCGTTAAGCCGGATTATCGCGGACAAGGCTACGGGGATTCAAATATGGAATGCCGCGCTTGAACGTTTATCAGGACGAAATATTGGGCTTGATGGCGTTGTTGCCCAGCAAAGCAATTATAAAAAATCAGGTTTTGAACTCGCTTACCGGAACATCCGCTATGAAGGGGTGAGCGGCGGCGAACCGGTTAAAAACCCGGAAATTATTAAATTGTCAGAATTGCCTTTTGGCGTTGTTGAAGCTTATGATCGGCCATTCTTTCCTGATAACAGGACCCGGTTTCTAAAATCATGGTTCAATCAGCCCGAGAGTATTGCATTGGGTGTCATGCAAAAAGGAAAGCTTGCAGGCTATGGCATGGTTCGATCCTGTCGCTCGGGGTATAAAATCGGACCGCTTTTTGCCGATAGCCCTGAGTTAGCACAATTGCTTTTTATTTCGTTGAAAGCCGGGGTTATGCCTGGGAAACCAATTTATTTAGATGTCCCTGAAATGAATCAGGATGCAGTCGCCTTAGCTGAAAATCATAAGATGAAACTGGTTTTTGAAACAGCAAGAATGTATACAGGCATCTTTCCTGATTTGCCGCTCAACAGGCTTTTTGGTGTTACGACCTTTGAACTGGGCTGAGGTATATACCGAGTAGCCCGTATGGAGCTTGCGTAATACGGGATTTCGTGGCTCCGATGTCCTGTATTACGTTACACTTCACACAGGCTACACCAATAGATTTACCAGTATCTGTTCATAAATATCGGACAAAATTTCCAGATCTTCCACGCCGACATGTTCGTTGATTTTATGGATGCTTTCATTCAACGGGCCGAGTTCGATAACCTGTGCGCCGGTCGGGGCGATAAAGCGCCCGTCTGAGGTGCCGCCGCCGGTATCGTCCAGGGTTTCAAAGCCGGTCACGGTTTTGATCGCGGCATGGGCGGCATCGATTAATGCGCCCGGCCCAGTCAGGAACGGGTTGCCGGACAAGCGCCATTCGAGTTCGTATTTAAAATCGTATTTGTCCAGTATGACGCGGGTGCGTTGCTTGATGGTTTCCTCATCCAGTTCGGTGCAAAAACGCAGGTTGAACTGTACGTTGACGCTGCCGGGGATGATGTTTTCCGCGCCGGTTCCGGCGTTGATATTGGAAACCTGCAAGCTGGTCGGCGGGAAAAAGGCATTGCCGTGATCCCAGACTTCTTCGGTCAGGTCTTTTAAGGCCGGAGCAAAGGTGTGTATCGGGTTGTCGGCAAGTTCGGGATAGGCGACATGGCCTTGTATGCCAGCAATGGTTAATTTGGCGCATAAGGAACCGCGCCGGCCGACGCGAATCACGTCGCCGATTTTTTTATCGCTGGACGGCTCGCCGACCAGACACCAGTCTATATTTTCGTTGCGCTGCTCCAGCACTTCAACGACTTTAACTACGCCGTTGGTGGCGATGCCTTCTTCGTCGCTGGTCATCATCACCGCGATAGAGCCTTGATGATCCGGGTGCTTGGCAATAAAGCGCTCGACGGCGGTGATAAAACAGGCGATGCCGCCTTTCATATCGGCAGCGCCGCGGCCATAAAGCTTGCCGTCGCGAATCGTCGGCTCAAATGGCGGTGAAACCCAGGCCTCCAGCGGGCCGGTAGGCACCACATCGGTGTGGCCGAGGAAGGTCAACAGAGGTTTGGCTTCGCCGCGCCTAAGCCAGATGTTTTGGGTGTCTTCAAAATCCAGGCGCTCTTCCTTGAAGCCCTGTTTGGTTAAACGTGCGGCCAGCACGTCCTGGCAACCCGCGTCTTTTGGGGTTACCGACTCGCGGCTGATCAGGTCTTTAAGAAGTTCCAGTGTGTTGCTCATAATAATTCGGTTTGGTAGTTCTCAGCTTTAAATCCAAGCATTAGTTTATCGCCGGATTCTAAAACCGGGCGTTTAATCAGGGTAGGGGTGGTCAGCATCAGTTGCATGGCCTTTTCCTGAGTCAGGTCGTTTTGCTGCTCGGCGCTGAGTTGCCGCCAGCTGGTGCTGCTGCGGTTAAGCAGTTTGTTCCAGTCCAAATGATCGGCAAAATGTTGTAGCAGCTCGGGGGTTAAGCCGTCGCTTCGAAAATCGTGGAACCGATAAGCTATGCCGTTTTGATCCAGCCAGTTACGTGCTTTTTTGACGGTATCGCAGTTTTTTATACCGTACAACGTGTGAGTTTTTGAATTTTGCAAATTGACAATCTCCGTATGGAAGGCACGCAACGCCTCGCGGATTGATGTTGAAATGGACGGATGTGCAGCAATCCCCAGCTCATCAAGGTTGGAGCCGATAATCGGTAAGGTGATTGAGGCGGCTTCAACGACTTGAGCAGACATGACGGTCAGCGTCTCTTTCAGCGATGCCTGGGCGATAGTGGCTCGCGGCGACGCATTAAGTAACGCAACCGGCTTGTTGACAAAAGCCTCGCTACCGACCATCCAGTCCAGGGCATTCTTCATTACTCCCGTGACGCCATGAGCGTATTCCGGGCTGGCGATAATAACGCCGTCGGCTTCAAGAAGACGGGCGTGAAAATGGGCAATCGGAGGCAAATCGGTTATTTCAAGATCGGGGTTGAACAGCGGCAGATTGCCCAGCTCGGTAAACAGTTCGATGTAAATATCGGAAGGCGCCAAGCCGGCAACCGCTCTTAGCAATGCAGAGTTCAACGATGCGGTTCGAAGGCTACCGGAAATAGCCAGGATTCTGATAATCGACATCGTTGACTCTATAGTGGTTTTACAATTGGCTGTTCAGCAATTCGTCAATGCTGGGCAGTTGTTTGTCGGTTTTGCAACGGCTTTTATAAAGATCGACGAACTCCATAAAGGCTTGTTCCAGATCGGCCAGAATTTCTTCTTCGTTTTCGCGCTCATCATCGGGAACGTCGGGCGAATCCAGATATTCGTGTTGCAGGGCGACTTCGCTGTTTAAAGCGAGCGTGGCGTAAATGATGGCATTGTTTGATATGTTGTCGCTCATGGTATTGGCCTTGTTAGGTTATTGGGAGATAGTTTGTACAAAGAGCAGTTATCAGTCCTGTTCTCTAAAACGAATGGTTAAACCTTGTAAAAAGTTTCTTAAAATCTGATCGCCGCATTCCCGGTGATGTTTATGGCCTTTTTGCCTGAAAAAAGAGCTGAGTTCGCCTTTGGACAATTCAAAATCGGCCAGTTTTAGGGTGCTGAGCATGTCCTCTTCTTTAAATTCCAGGGCGATACGCAGTTTTTTGAGTATGGTGTTATTGGTTAACGGCTCCGGTTTTTTTTCCTGCGTGGGCGGGTTTTCCTGCCTGCCTCTTCTATAGATAATCAGCCCGTCTAAAAATTGCCCCAGCAGCTTGTTATCAAGCGGAACGTAATCGGCTTCATTATCTTTTTTGAGTAGTTTGAGCAGCTCATCCCTGTTGATTTCTACATCGCTTAAGGCAAAGATGTCGATCATGTCAGGGTCTTTAAGCTCTAATGCGTAGCGTACCCGGCGTAAAACGTCGTTGTTAATCATGGTTTCTGTATGGTGGGGTAGGGGGACTGCATAGGGTTAGCATTCGTGTTTTGTTCAGCGGTTTGATTTTTCTCCTGCAAGAAAGCAAGTACATCGTCATTGTTGACTTGATAGTAAATGTCTTCAACAAGAACGGTAACGCCTAATGACTCAAAAGTAATCGCATCGCCAAGATAGTAATAAAAGGCTTGCCAATGTTCTTTCTTTTTAAAGACCTTAATTTCCGCAATGGTTTGATCAATTAAAACATACTCTTCCAATGTCGAAATATTTTGGTATTTCAAACGTTTGGCATTTTTATCAAACTTTCGGGTCGATTTGGATAATATCTCGACGATAATGACCGGAGATTGTTTGTAATAGTCCAAGTCATTTGCCGCGCCAGTTCCCGACTGGCTTGCGGCATACACACCATCCATGGCGATATCTTGCTGGCAAACCACCATGACATCGGGATAGAAAAAATCATTGGCCACCTTAACTTTCATGTCTGCTATGAAAGTTCTGCAAGGCGTGCCTTTAAGCTGATTTCTTAACTTGCTAGCCATATTAAGATATAGCAAATTATGAGATTCACTCGCCCCAGCCATTGCATAAGCTTCACCGTCAATGAATTCATGCTTAAATTCTGCAACAAGTTCACCTTGTAGATACTGTTCTTCAGTGATCTTGCTATTTGCGTAGTTTAAGCTCATTGGCTTTCTCCTGTTTTGGCATGGTGCGAGTCAGGTTCCGCTTAATCCCTCAGTAGCTCATTGATACCGGTTTTACTGCGGGTTTTTTCATCAACCTGTTTGATGATAATCGCGCAATACAAACTGTACGTGCCGTCCGCTGAGGGCAGGTTGCCTGGAACGACGACTGAGCCTGCCGGTACGCGGCCATAGCTGACTTCGCCGGTCATACGGTTGAAGATTTTGGTGCTTTGACCGATGTAAACGCCCATTGAAATGACCGAGCCTTCTTCAACGACAACGCCTTCGACGATTTCGGAGCGTGCGCCGATAAAGCAGTTGTCTTCAATGATCGTTGGGCCTGCTTGCAAGGGCTCCAGAACGCCGCCGATGCCGACGCCGCCGGAAAGATGCACGTTCTTGCCGATTTGCGCGCAAGAGCCGACGCTGGCCCAGGTGTCAACCATGGTGCCGCTGTCTACAAAGCCGCCGATGTTAACGAACGAAGGCATTAACACAGCGCCCGGTGCAATGTAAGCGCCGTGACGGACAATGGCATTAGGTACGACGCGCACGCCGGATTTTGCAAAGTCGTCCGGTGAGTAAGTGCTGAATTTGGCTTCAACCTTGTCGTAATAACGGCTGTTGCCGCCTTCGATAACGCGGTTCTCGTTGATTCTGAACGACAGCAATACGGCTTTTTTCAGCCACTGGTTAACGACCCACTCGCCGCTGGTTTTTTCGGCGACACGGGCTTTGCCGCTGTCCAATAAGTTGATCGCGTCTTCGACGGCTGCGCGCACTTCAGCGGAAACGCTGGCGGGTGAGATGTCGGCACGGTTTTCAAAGGCGTCGTTAATGATTTGTTCTAATTGTGACATGGTTTCTTTTATAAAGAGTTAAGGGAATTTTTTATACGCTGAGCGGCTTCTATGCATTCATCCAAGGGCGCAACCAAGGCAATTCTGACGTGGTTAAGGCCGGGATTGATGCCGTCAAACTCACGGGATAAGTAACTGCCGGGCAGCACGGTGATGTTTTGCTTAGCGAACAACTGCTGTGCGAATTCGGTATCTGAAATTCCCCTGCCTTCGGCTTCTCCCTTTGACAAAGGGGGATTGAGGGGGATTTTCAACCAGACATAGAAACTGGCAGGCGGTTTTATGACGGTGCAAACGTCGCCGAGAATATCGATGAAGGCCGCGAATTTTTCACGGTACAATCGACGGTTTTCGATGACGTGCTGCTCATCCTGCCAAGCTTGAATGCTGGCATGCTGGGTGGGCAAGGGCATCGCGCAGCCGTGATAAGTCCGGTATAGGAAATAGTGTTTCAATAGCTCTGCATCGCCTGCGACAAAGCCTGAACGCAAGCCCGGCGCGTTGGAGCGTTTGGACAAGCTGTGGAAAATAACGCAGCGTTTGAATGCCGTGTTGCCCATGTTATAGGCCGTTTGCAGCAAGCCCGGCGGCGGGTTGGTTTCGTCGTCATAGATTTCGGTGTAGCACTCGTCGGAGGCGATCACAAAATCGTACTTTTCCGCCAGCTTGAGCAGCTTTTCGTGGCTGGCTTGATCGATCACCGAGCCGGTCGGGTTGCCGGGCGAACAAATGTAGATTAACTGGCAGCGTTGCCATATCTCATCCGGCACCGCATCAAAATCCGGCAAGTAACCGGAGTCTTCCCGCGTGTTCAGATAATACGGTTCGGCTCCTGCCAGCAGGGCCGCGCCTTCATAAATCTGGTAAAACGGGTTCGGCATGATTACGACGGGAGCAGGGCGAGTCGGATCGACAAGACACTGGGCAAACGAAAACAACGCTTCCCGCGTGCCGTTGACCGGTAGAACCTGGGTTTCAGCATTGACCGCATCAGCCGGTATCTGAAAGCGACGGCTGATCCATCCGGCTATCGCCTGCCGGAGTTCCGGTATGCCTTTAGTGGTTGGGTAGTTAGCCAAACCATGAAGGTGGGTTAACAGCGCTTCCTGGATTAAATGCGGCGTGGCATGAGTCGGTTCGCCCATAGACAGGGCGATATGCGGTTTGTTCGCAGGCGGAACAATGCCTTGTTTAAGTTGCGCCAGTTTTTCAAACGGGTAGGGATGTAGGTGTTTTAAATTAGGGGTCATTGATTAGTTGCAATGCGGTTGTTTACCGGCAGATTGGGCTTGCTGAAATAGTCCCATGGCTTGCGGCATGTGCTTTTCCAAGTCCTGAATGCGGGTGGCATGCGAAGGGTGAGTCGACATGAATTCTAAAGGTTGCTGACCTTGCGAGGCCTGTTCCATTTTTTGCCATAAGCTGATGCTTTGTTGTGGATCAAAGCCGGCTTTGGCCATTAAATCCACGCCGATCATATCGGCTTCGCTTTCATGGACGCGGCTGTAAGGCATCAGTATGCCGTATTGCGCGCCCACACCCAGCAGACCGAGCGCTGTTTGGCCTAAAGCGGTTTGCGGTGCACTGACCGCCTGAATGATGCCCATGCCCGAACTAACCGCCATTTCCTGCGAGGCTCGCTCATTGCTGTGCTTGGCGAGGACGTGGCCGATTTCATGGCCGATGACTGCCGCCAATTGGTCCTGATTGTCGACCAGTGTGATCATGCCGGTATGCACGCCGATTTTATTGCCGGGCAGGGCAAAGGCGTTAGGCGAGGCATCTTCAAAGACCACGACTTCCCAGTTACCGCCGGTTTGCTGGGTGATTGCCCCGGCAATACAGCTTGCCAGTTGATTGTATTTGCTGTTATTACTGATAGGTTTTTGTTTTTTCAGGTTATCAAAAGCCTGTAAGCCCATTTGATCGATTTGCGCATCAGGCATGAAAACAAATTGGCTTCTACCTGTAGGGCTGGTGACACAGGCGTTTAATAGGCAGGCAGTTGCCAGAACTGGGAATATTTTTTTGAACATAAAAAATGACCGGTAGTTTCTGATATACCGGCCATTTTAACGTAAGTTTTTATCCGGGGTTTAAAAATGTAACTTCTCGTTAGGAAAAAAGCTTATCACCACGAACGACTACATGGGCAGATATTTTGCTCCATGCAAAATCTGCATTCCCCACATCCCTGTGGGTTATGCAGGAGATAGGGCAATGCAGGAGCAATTGCCGGGACACGAAGACACGAAGAAATAAAACTTCGTGTCTTCGTGGTGAATAATACAGCAAAGATTTATTTCAAAATTTTGGCGAACATCGCATCATAATCTTCTTTCGATAATACACCGCTGACCCCGGTGCGCTGATGCGCCTTGTCGAAGAAATAGGTTCTGGGCAGCTCGCCATACCACTTGGGGTCGATTTCAAATTGCAGTTTCTGGGTGTTGTCATCGGCATAAGCCCAGTTTTCAATCTCGGCCAGTTGATTTTTTTCCAGAATTTGCTGAATCTGCTCGGTTGCGGACGGCTCATCGGCCGCCAGCATGATCATTTTAAGTTCAGGTTTGCTTTTATGAATGCTGCTTAACAGTTCCATGTCTTTCAGGCAGGAAGAGCAGTTGACAGACCAGACCACCAGCATGAACGGCCGGTTGGCGTTGCTGGACAATATTTGTTGATAACTGCCCGAGACAAATGGCGCAGGGGCTGCCTGGGCTGGAATAGTAAAGAGGGTTAAAAAAATAAATGCCAAGCCAGGGAAAATTTTTTTTAAGGTCATGATTTGATTCCATGTGTACAGATGTAAAAGGCTTTTTCGTAACGGATCATATTGTTGCTCCTTAAGCGTGTGATTCGGTATCTTTCTTAACAATGTCTTTGATGTAATCGTTCAGGGATTTTCCTATTTCACCGGCCCGTTTTGCCGCTTTTTCGTGTAGCTCTTCGCCTATTCTCACATTGAAAGAACCTTTGAAAGGTTTTTTGGGTTCCATGCCTGTCTCTTTGCAGGTTTCCAGATAGCTGTCTACGGCAAGCCTGAATTCTTTTTCCAATTGTTCCACTGTTATTGATGAATTGTTCTAATAGTTTTTCAAGTTGGCTCATGCTCTAAATGGGCGACTAAAATTTAGTTGCAAATATATCATCTATTTTGATTGTCATCAGAATTCGTTCCCGACTCTGATATAAGCATTGATGCTATTTGCCCGCACGGCCAGTCTTTCATATTGAAGTAGTCTTCCGGCTTTTACCTCAGCGGGTATCGGCAATATGTGGTACAACATAATTCGACTGATTCTACCTACTATGGCGGTTGGGAACAGAACGCCTATTGCATCGAATTTTGATTTGGAAGATCATTGGGTAAACACAATAACCGGATAATATTATGGCGATAAATACTAACAGACCCACGTCCCCGCATTTGCAAGTCTACAAGCTGCCTTTAACAGGTATTATTTCCATCACCCACCGCATGACCGGCATCATGCTCACCGCCGGTTTGATCTTATTCGTTTATGTTATTTCGGCGTTGGCAGGCGGTGCGGATTCGTACACGACCATGCAGGCCTTGATGGGTCTATGGCTGTTCAAATTAGTGATCTGGGCTTTTATTTACGCGCTGTTTTTCCATCTGTGTCACGGCGTTCGCCACTTGATTTGGGATTCCGGCAGCAGCTTTGAACTGGATACGCTAAACCGGTATGCCATGATTGAACTGGCGGCTTCATTGGCGCTGACTTTAATGACTTTTGCGTGGGGATATTATGGACTATAGAACGCCTTTATCCAGGGTTAAGGGCTTGGGTTCAGCTAAGGACGGAACGACTCATTGGTGGATGCAGCGCGTCACCGCCGTGGCGCTGATCCCGTTGTCTTTCTGGCTGATCTACTTTCTGGGTTTGAGCTTGACGGCTCCCTATCAACAAACCGTAGACTGGCTGACGTCACCTGTTAATACCGTCTGCATCGTGGCGTGGATCATCGCCGCTTTCTACCACGCAGCCTTGGGTTTACAGGTGGTGATTGAAGATTATGTCGCCGCCGAAGGCCCCAAGATCATCTCGATCTGGGCCGTCAATCTGGCTTTCTTGTTTTTGGCGATTGCGGCCTTGCTGGCCGTATTTCGCATCGTATCGATAGGGTGATTCATGGCAGCAGATTATAAAATTATTGAACATACTTATGATGTAGTGGTGGTCGGCGCGGGCGGAGCGGGGTTACGCGCTACCTTGGGCATGGCGGAAAAAGGCCTTAAAACCGCCTGTATCACCAAAGTGTTCCCCACTCGCAGCCATACCGTCGCCGCGCAAGGCGGCATCAGCGCGGCGTTGGGCAATATGGGCGAAGACGACTGGCGTTTCCATATGTACGACACCGTCAAAGGTTCTGACTGGTTGGGCGATCAGGATGCGATTGAATACATGTGCCGCGAAGCCATCCCCGCCGTGATCGAGCTGGAACATTACGGCGTGCCATTCTCAAGAACAGCCGACGGCAAAATCTATCAGCGCGCGTTCGGCGGCATGACCACCCATTACGGCACAGGCCTGGCGCAACGCACTTGCGCGGCGGCCGACAAGACCGGCCACGCGATTTTGCACACCCTGTACCAGCAGTCGTTAAAACACAAAGCCGAATTCTTCGTTGAATACATCGCGCTGGACTTGATTATGGAAGACGGCGAATGCCGCGGCGTACTGGCCTGGTGCCTGGATGACGGCTCGTTGCATTTGTTCAAATCCCAAATGACAGTATTGGCGACCGGCGGCTACGGGCGCACGTTTTTTTCCTGCACCTCGGCGCATACCGTGACCGGCGACGGCAACGCGATGGTGCTGCGAGCTGGCCTGCCGTTGCAGGATATGGAATTCATCCAGTTTCACCCGACCGGCATCTACGGTGCGGGTTGCTTGATTACCGAAGGCGTAAGAGGCGAGGGCGGCTACCTGACCAACTCGGAAGGCGAGCGTTTCATGGAACGCTATGCGCCGTCGGCCAAAGACCTGGCTTCACGCGACGTGGTCAGCCGCGCGATGACCATTGAAATTGAAGAAGGCCGGGGCGTAGGACCACTGAAAGATCATCTCTATCTGCATATAGAGCATCTCGATCCGGCCATCATTCACGAACGCTTGCCGGGCATTTCCGAAACCTCCAGGATATTTGCGAATGTCGACATCACCAAAGAGCCGATTCCGGTGCTGCCGACCGTGCATTACAACATGGGCGGCATTCCGACCAATTACAAAGCCGAAGTCGTGACCTTGAACGGCGACGATCCCGATGCGGTCGTGCCGGGCTTGATGGCAATCGGCGAGGCGGCCTGCGTTTCCGTGCATGGCGCAAACCGGCTGGGTTCAAACTCGCTGCTCGATCTGGTGGTGTTCGGCCGCTCCGCCGCGATACGCTGTGCGGAACTGATTAAACCGGGATCAAGGCTAAAACCCTTGGCGAGCAATGCTTGCGACAAAGCCATCGCTCGTTTCGACAAAATCCGCAATGCGAACGGCAGCCGCTCGACCTCCGATATTCGCCTGGACATGCAAAAAGTCATGCAAGCCAAAGCGGCGGTGTTCAGGACCGGCGCCACGCTGACCGAAGGCATCAACGCGATGGCGGAAGTCAGAAAAACCTTTGCCAATGTCAAAGTGGCCGATAAGTCGTTGATCTGGAATACCGATCTGGTCGAAACGCTGGAACTGGATAACCTGCTGAGCCAAGCCACCGTAGCGATCAACGCGGCGGGTAACCGCACCGAGAGCCGGGGCGGCCATGCACGGGAAGATTACCCGAAGCGTGATGACGAAAACTGGTTGAAGCATACCCTGACCTGGCTGGATGGCGATCAGGTTAAAATCGATTACCGGCCGGTGCATATGTACACCTTGACCGACGAAGTCGACGTTATTCCACCAAAAGAGAGGGTGTACTGATGGCTGAATTTACCCTGCCTAAAAACTCGGTTTTAATCGAAGGCAAAACCTTTAAAGCGCCAGCCGGTGCAACCAACATCCGCCGGTTTGAAGTGTATCGCTGGGATCCCGAGTCCGGCGAAAATCCGCGCATTGATGCGTTTGAGCTGGATATGGACAACTGCGGCCCGATGGTGCTGGATGCGATCCTGAAAATCAAAAACGAAATCGACAGCAGCCTGACCTTCCGGCGTTCCTGCCGCGAAGGCGTGTGCGGCTCCTGCGCGATGACCATCAACGGTAAAAACTCACTGGCCTGCACCAAAGCCATCGACTCCTATTCCGGCACCATAAAAATCTACCCGTTGCCGCATTTGCAAGTCGTTAAAGACCTGGTGGCGGATCTGACTCATTTTTATGCCCAATATGCCTCGATTAAGCCGTGGATAGAAACCCAAACCCCAGCGCCTGCGGATTCCGAGCGCCTGCAAAGCAAGGAAGACCGGGAAAAACTGGATGGTTTATACGACTGCGTACTGTGCGCCTGTTGCTCGACCAGTTGCCCCAGTTACTGGTGGAACAGCGAGCGTTACCTGGGCCCGGCGATTTTGCTTCAAGCCTACCGCTGGCTGGTCGACAGTCGTGACGAAAGCACCGGCGAACGGCTGGATGAACTGGAAGACCCGTTTAAATTGTATCGTTGCCATACGATTATGAACTGCACCGATACTTGTCCTAAGGGCTTGAATCCGGCCAAGGCGATTGCCGAAACCAAGAAAATGTTGGTGCAGAGAAAGTTGGGTTGATGGGCGAACTGGCTCGGTTAAAGTGGCAATGTCGGCGGGGGACTAAGGAGCTGGATTTTCTGTTGAATCGGTATTTGGAAACGGGGTATTTGGTGGCGGATCAGGGGGAGAGGGATTTGTTTGTGGAGTTGTTGGGGATGGAGGATGACCGGTTGATTGGGGTTTTGATGGGGGATTTGGAAGTTGAGGGAATGGCTGTTTTGGTTGGCAAGGTTAGGGCGTTTGCGGTGGGCAGAGTTTTAGCGGGTAGTTGTAATGCATCTCTATAAGTATTGCTCATTTGGTGCAAATTCTCTTTCTATATTAATCAATAGAAAGGTTTGGTACTGTAAGCCTGCTGATTTTAACGATCCTTTCGACGGTGATTTTTACCTTGATACATCATGTACTTTCGAAGATTTTCAAACAATCTACGGGCTGGAAACTCCGCCAGGACTCCATGAAGCAGTGAAGTCGGCTTATTGTGACAGCAATGGCATGGTAAAAAATGAGGTAATAGAAAAGGAAAGATGGTCTGTTGATGTTTTAAAAAATATAGGCGTTCTATGTTTAACCCCTAGCAGAGATAATGTGTTGATGTGGTCACACTATGCTGATGAGCATAGAGGCTTTTCTATAAAGTTTGATATTCCAGAAAGTATCCCTGTTAATAAAATTAATTATGCAATAGATCTGCCTAATCATCATTTGTCATTTTTTGCAAAAAGGCCTTTATCTGCAAATAATGGCTACCTTGATTTTCAGTACACAAAACATCTTAATTGGAAATATGAAGACGAGCATAGAATCTTAGTAAGTGGAGGTAACCGTTTGGTAGATTTGCCTGGTAGAATTATAGAGATTAATTTTGGTTGCCAAATGCCCGATAGTCATAAAGAAACAATCTCTAATATGGTCAAAATGTTACCCGATAGTGAAGATGTTAAGCTGTTCTCAGCTGTGAAATGTAACCGCTTAAGTTTGTCATTTGAAGCGTATGGGTAAGTTTCGTTTGGCTGCCATTGTCAATTTCGTGACCGTCTCGAGCGGGACGGGGTAAAAGAAAAGCGCTCCGTCCCTTAGCTTCACATTAGCACTACAAATGGATCAACATGTATAACAATTCTCTTGATGTATTGTGTATAGAAAACTTTAAGGAAGCGGCTCTTTATTTTGACCGAGTTATACCAGTGCAATGTAATGCTTTGTTACATGGACATGATGGCGCATATGTAACAACTCCTGAACACATTCCAATTAATGTAATTAGTAAACTTATCTATGAGGAAGAGGCTCCAGATTGGAAGATATTAGAATTTATGGATAAAAAATGGGCACCTTTTGCAAGAAAATTACATTATGAATTTAATAGTCATGTAAAAGACCTTAGTTCAACTAGTTACAGCGGTTTATATGAAAAAGACATCATTGGCTCTAATGGTGTTAGTGTGCGTAAGCATTTTATTGATTTTTCCGAATCACTCGGTGTTAAGAACCCAGCTATATTATTAAGAAACTCCCAAGAAAGTGCTGACTTCCAATCTGCGTATCTCAGTGTAAGTCTTAAAGGCATTGATCTTATTGATTCAAGCTGTGCATCTTGGGAACAAATAATGGAAATAAGGGCAGATAACAGTTCTAAAAAAGCATTAAGAGACCTGCGCTTATTTATATATGAGAACTATACCGGAAAGCCTACCTCGTATATTCAAGATGATTTGTGCAAACGATTAGACCTGTATGAATTATCTACAAAAAAACATGGTTTTGAGTTAGCTACATCTGTGTTAGGGATATTGCTAGATTCGCAAAATATACAAGCGTCTATTGCTGCTGGTATCACTGCTGGCCTTTTTGGTGGTGTAGATATTGGTTTTGGGGCTGCCTGTGTCGTCGAAATAGCAAAGGGATCGTTAGAAGTATCAAAGCAACTTCATTCATTTAGTAGTTTTAAAGATACCCATGATTTGGCTTATATAATTAAAACAACAGAAGCATTAACAAAGCCGGGTAGGGAGCGCATCGCGCCCCATTCCGGAGCCCAATCGTACTGACCCAAGCGGGACGGGGTTTGCAACCCCGTCTCTAACGTTTCTCGGGTATTAGAGCTAAGTAGCTATATTAACAGTCGCAAAATGTTTCGGACGGGGCAACATGCCCCGTCCGGCTGTCGTAGTTCAAAGTGGTGATGCACCATGTCAGCCAAGCAATTTGGTCACAAGCGGCGAAGCCGAGTTGGCCGATGACCAAAGCCAATGTTCAGGACGGGCAACATAACCTTTTCGCACCGGATTTTCATGAATATAGTTAAGCTTTTGAAGATAGAAAGCAGGGTTTTCTATCTTCTTCGGTGCATTAGTTTCCATCCAAAACCGATAACCTCCCTGTGCATCAGCAAACAGCTTCAAAACATTCGGCTCCGTGGTTTCGAGATTGACCTTGAATTTAGCGGAAGTGAATCGTTTGAAGTCCCGTAAAAATCCTGCTACATCCGACGAAGTAACTATCAGATGGATATGATTCAGCATAAAAACATAGCCATTCAATTCCAGTCCTTTATTGTCTTGGCAATAATGGAGCGAATCGGACATAATCTGCCAGCGGTTATGGCGGTCAAACAGATAATACCAACGTTGAACGGTTAGAGTGAGGTAGTAAGTTCCGGTATTAAGCTCGGCAGCTACGCGTCGGGACGGCATGGCGCTTCCTTTTTAACTGAATTGTAAACAATTGTATCAAGAAGCATCAAAAAGGGTCCGGTCTTGCATTACGCATTTTCGTGACCGTTCAGACTGTTCGGCAAGCATTAACGGTGAATCACACATTATTAAATAGGTGCTTATATGCAAACATTAAAAAAACAATTAAAACAAAATCTGACTTTGATTTTTTTCAGCACTCTGCTTTTGGCTTTACACCCTGCAATGGCAGCAACCGACCAAGCAGATCAAGAAAAACTCCTCAGAGCGCGTGTAAAGAGCCATCAGCAAGATACAGATCACGCAGCCCATCTAACCCCTGTAGATAAGAGTCTGGAGTTTCATGGCGTTTTTTACGGTTATCTTCCTTGCAACGATTGCGATGGCATTAAAGCGACACTGTCGTTAAAACAAAATAACAATTATCTGTTGGTGACACAGCCTGCAAAAGATTCATCAAGGGAGTTTTATGAAAAAGGAAAATATAGTTGGAATGATGAAACCCATACCGTTGTTTTAACACCGCGTAACGAACCAACCCCACGGCAATATCATATTGAAGATGAAGGAACGCTCATTCAGCTTAACAGTGATGGAGCTAGGATGGCAGCCGGCCTGGCAGATCGCTATACTTTACGCAGAAGCGATACGGTAAAGTCACGTGAGGTACATATTCACTAGGATGAATAGTAGGTGGTGCGGAAGAAAAACCGCTCCGCCATCCCGTATCGCTCATCATCGGCGAGGCGTCTGGCAACGCCACTACGCAGACCATGTTTAGGATTGCAACTCCGCCCCTAACGTTTCTGCGCTGTCTGAGTTAAGCGGCTACATTTAACAGGCGCAAACAGCTTCGAACAGGGCATAGCTCTGTCCATCTACCGATGTTGCAGCAAGCAATTTGGTAAGGAGCTGCGAAGCCGGATTAGCCGATGACCAAGGCCCCTGTTTAGGGCGGGCAACATAATCTTTTCGTACTGGATTTTTCTGGATATAGCCGGGTAGATGGACAGGTCTTGTACGGTTACACAGAGCAGTTTTTTAAAGTCTAATCTGCAAGACCCGGTTTTTTTCAAATAAACACTATTAACTGATGTTACGCACTGTCGATTACAGTCGCGAAAAAGATAGACCACAGATTGCCAAGTCATTGTCCGACAAGATCTTGTTCCCGCCGCCGTAGGGCCTGCCACTTCACCTGTTACGGACTACGCGTAACATCCGTTATTAATAAAAATTGATAATGTCAGTTCGACAAAGACCCCACTAAAGAAACTCCATCATATTTTCGAATTCACAACAAAAAGAGTTTCGTCGGTGCAGGTTAATCGGTATGCGCACAAAAATGATGCGCTTATCTAAAATAATCAAACAAGCCTGGTTTAATGTTATTGCTTATAACTAATTGAATTTTATTGGTAAAAAGTTAATGTAATTTGTGTGTTAATTTTGGCGCAGCATTTGCTTTTGTATTTTAGGGAGCCCCTGAAAATTGAATTACGCCAATATGAAATTCAAAAGTTTATCGATGTAAGTCAGCCCGAACCGGGTGTTTTTTAGAAGCTTCCTGTAATGTCATGAAATCTTAAACAAACCGTCATCTCTTTGACAGAGATAAGTTTTATTCTGTATCTGAAAAGAAAAAAACACCATTTACGCGGAAAATTTGCGTTTTTTTACATGATTTCTCCAGGAGAATAAAAAATGAATCCACTCTATTTTATCCAAAAAGAACTCAGCGCTGCATGGGGTGAGGTTAACCGCCCATTATTTCCGGAGGGCTCTGAGAATGAATATTTTTATACGGAACTGTTTAACTACTATCATTCACTCCAAGGCAAGACCATCGACACGGGTAGCGGTGAGTCGTTATTTCCAATGATGATTGATAACGCCCATTCCATTAATGGGGAGTCGGCTAAGAAGGGCATTGCGCCTCTTTTCGAAGCCCAACAACCGTGCTGGGGATTTTGATTCCTGAGATGGATTGTCTGTTGGAGTGCTTTAAAATATGTAAATGGGGCGCGATTTGTTCGCTACGTGCCTGAGCTAATTAAGCGCCCCGTTTTTCCTCAATCAATTATCTTCCTGTTCCGGACTTTCGGCTTTGAGCAGCTCGGAGATGAGCTCAAGATGAGCCGTTAGTTGTGGTATCTCAGGAATTCCCCAAGCTTTTCCTGTGATGCGGGATAGTAAGTTATTCAACCAGATCCGGTTCGATTGCGCTTGTTGAATGATTAATTGGTAGGATCCCTCATCATTAACAATGGCAAAATCTTCGATCCAAACTTCAATTGTTTCAGATTCACCGACGAGCTGAATTTGAACGTATGCTTTTCGCGCTTCGAGGTCAAAATTAAAATCTGTTAATTCTGCAATGCCCTTCAGTATTATATTTGCCACCCATATAACCATCATGTTGGGTGTCCATTTTATTGCCATTTTTATTAAACGGGTTTTAAAGCTCATTTTTATCCTTTATCAGTTACGTGGTAAGTTTTCTAATCTAATTGTTGTTTGCTTTGGTCGTTAAGTACAACCAAAAAATGTCATCAAACTACCTGCTTAATTCTATTTTGTCAGCAAAAATTCGCCAGTTTGCCATTATCTACGCACGGTTTTTTCGCGTAATGCCCAAAAACATTTGCTGTGGGGCAGGTTGACTTTGTCTGTCTGTTTTCAAGTCGCTGATTTTTTAGTGTTTTTGAAAGGTGTATTTAAATCAATAGCTGTAATCGTGCAATATGATTGACTCATTATCATTGGATTGCAGAATTTAGCCGGTAACCCATATTACAAATAATGCCGATATTTTTCGGCTTGTCACATTACTGTAATGAATCTGTCGCATTACTGTAATGATTTTGTCATATTCTGATCAAATACCTTTGCGATTAGCCGGAATATTACATGTCAATCTTATACGATGAACTAACCAAAATTCTCCATGGCAAGCAATTGACGCCTCATTTTCAGCCTATTGTTTCTTTATATAAAAAGAAAATCATGGGCTACGAAGCCTTAATCCGCGGCCCTTCCGATAGTCCACTGCACAGTCCGTTTAATTTGTTCGATACGGCTGAACGTTTCGATTTAAGCACAAAACTCGAATACATCTGCCGGGAAGTCACCATAAAACGCTACGCGAGCCTGGATGTCAAAGAAAAGCTGTTTATTAACGTAAGTCCTTCCGTGCTGCTGCAACCGGATTTTAAAAAAGGGGAGACGCTTAAACTTCTGGATCAGTTCGGTGTCGATCCCCGTTCTGTCGTTATCGAGTTAACGGAACACCAACCCACGGATGACTTTCAATTAATGCGTGAAGCGATCATCCACTATAGAAAGATGGGTTTTGAGATAGCCATTGATGACCTGGGCGCGGGCTACTCAGGATTAAGGCTTTGGTCGGAATTACAGCCTGAATACGTAAAAATAGACATGCACTTTATTCAGGGCATCCATAACGACCCTATCAAACTTAATTTTGTTCGATCCATTCAAAATATTGCCAGCTCTCTTAATTGCAATGTTATCGCTGAAGGTATCGAAACAGAAGATGAATTTAAAGTCGTAGAACAACTTGGCATTACTCATGCGCAGGGCTATTACTTTGCCCGGCCAACGGCTATTCCTTTAGAGAAAGTCAATAAGTCATTATTTGTTGTCAGCACCCAACCCAGCCAATTTAACGCTACGAAAGCGGCTCATATCGCTAAATTTATAACGCCTGTTTCATCGGAAACCGCTATCAGCGAAGTCATGAATTTGTTCCATCATGATAGTGACTTAACCATTCTGCCGTTGGTTGATGACAATGTGGCTTCAGGGATTATTTTTCGCGACCACTTCCTGTTTAAATTGTTTTCAAGTCGCTATGGCATTGAATTGTATGGAAAGAAGCCCATAAAAACGTTCGTAGACAAAACGCCGTTAAGTTTCGATCAAAACACCGCCATAGAATTAGTCAGTAAGCAGCTGACATCAACAATGCGAAACGATCAGGCTTTTATCATTACCAATGACGGCGAATATACGGGCATAGGAACGATATTGAAATTGCTTGAAGAAATTACCCGTCAGCAAATTCACAATGCCAAACACGCTAATCCTCTTACCCTGTTGCCGGGTAGCGTCCCGATCAATGATCAGATCGATCAATTATTGGCAACCAAAGTACCTTTCAGTTTCGGCTATTTCGATCTGGATCACTTCAAACCTTTTAATGACGTTTATGGCTACAGTGCGGGCGACGATATTATTAAAGCAGTCGCCAATACACTGGCTCAACACATCTCCGCCGAGAGCGGTCTGGTTGGTCACATCGGCGGAGATGATTTTATAGTCATTTTTACCGGTAATGACTGGTTAAAGTGCTGTGAAAATATTTTGAACGACTTTAAAAAAGCCGTTCCACATTACTACAAAGATGACGATATAAAAACAGGCGGTATTCATGCTGAAAACAGAGCGGGAGAAAAATGTTTTTTTCCGTTGATAAGCCTGTCGGTGGGCCTGGTAGACTCGGATTCAACCAGTCAGTGTCAATCGCATGTCGATATAGCCGATTTGGCATCCGAAGCAAAAAAACAGGCCAAAAAGATTGAAGGGAACAGTTTCTTTATTAACCACAGAATGGCGACAAAAAATCAGGAAAACCTTCAATCCTTTGCGCATAAATCAGTCGTAAAACTGCATGCGGTTAATTAACTGATGTTACGCATTGTCCACGAAAAGCACGAAAGACACGAAAAAATAGAGAGCTGTATGTTTTCCAGCTTACGGTGTGCATCTTTCTAATCTTGACGGTGGGCTTTACTTATTGTTCCTGTACCCGGTTTTTTTTCGTGCTTTTTGTGCCTTTTGTGGACTCGCTTTTTTATTAGGTACATGCGTAACATCAGTTAATTAATCCAAAAGGCAGGCATCTCATTTCTTCTTATTTCCAGGGCAGCGTGGAAACTAATAAGTAACATCTAAAAAGGCTCTTAAAATGTTTGGTTATATAAGCTTCAAAGTCCGCATATTGCTTGGTTTTCTTGCCATCATCAGTTTGATGATAGGCATTGTTGCTGTGGTTTTGTTTAATTTTTCCCAGACTCAGCGCGACGTGGCGAAAGTGGATGATACTTTTTTGCCCAATGCGCTGCTGGCAGAGCGAATGGCGATTTATACCTTACAAGTACAGCAACTTTTTACCCAGGTTTCACTCAATCAGGACCCGGATGGTTATCAGGATGCGCAAAGAGCGGCCGAAGACTTTAAACAGGGCGTCGCACAGTTTCGGGAGCGCTTGGCTGGAGAAAGCCCGGTAAAAATAACGACCGAACCGTCCGCCATTAAGAGCGGCAGTGATGCTGCGGGGAATAAGGCGGCTTCGTCCTCAGCAAAACTGAAAGAATTGGCGGCTCTTGAGGCCGGTTTCGACTGGTATTACAGCGAAGGCAAGCGCATGACCACGGTCTATAAGGCCGAGGGCGCCGATGCGGGCAATCCGGTCATGAAGGATTTCAATAAATTAGCGAAAAACCTACGAACACAACTGAATAGAATTAAAAATCAGGAAGTGAACGACGCAAAAAACAATACCCATGCCATTACTGAGTCAACCCGGCATGCATCCAAGATCATGCTCGTCATTTCTTTGGCCGGCATCGGTTTAGGGCTAGGTATTGCCATCTACTTGACGCGTTATCTAAGCAAGCAATTGGGCATTGATCCTTACTTTGCAAAAGGGATTGCCATGGAAATTGCCGAGGGCAATTTAACTCAGGATATTCAGGTTAATGAGAAAGACAGCAGCAGTTTGTTATATGCGATGAAACACATGCAGCAACAACTGTTGGAGCGCATAACGGCAGAACGCAAAGCGGCTGACGAAACCCTGCGCGTCAAGATTGCGCTGGACAACGTCAGCACCGGCGTCATGATTGCCGATAACGACCGCAACATTATTTACGTGAATCAAGAGGTGATCAATATACTCGGCAAGGCCGAAATGGAAATCAGTCGGCAGTTGTCAAAGTTCTCTATTGAGAATCTGGTCGGCACCAACATGGATGATTTCCACGAAAACCCTTCGCATCAGGCAAAAATGCTCACCTCTTTAACCGGCAACTATGAGGCCGCCATGATAGTGGGCGGCCGTTCGATGGTCGTGATCGCCAACCCGGTAATCAACGCGCAGGGCCAACGACTGGGGACGGTGGCCGAATGGCACGACCGCACCGAAGAGGTAATCGCGGAGAATGAAGTCGCCATTATTGTGGAAGCCGCTGCCAAGGGCGATTTCAGTATGCGTTTCGATCTGGACGGCAAGGACGGTTTTTTGCGTCACCTGGGGGGCGATATTAACCAGCTTATGCAAACCAGCGAAACCAGCCTTAATGAAGTCGTGCGCGTACTCAATGCGCTGTCCCGTGGCGACTTGACAGAAACCATCAGCAACGATTATTCCGGTATCTTCGGTCAGCTTAAAAATGACTCCAATACCACGGTAGAAAAACTTAAAGACATTATCAGCCAAATCAAGGAGGCCACTGACGGCATTAACACCGGAACGAAAGAGATCGCTTCGGGCAATAATGACTTGTCACACCGCACCGAACAGCAAGCCGCCAGTTTGGAACAAACCGCCGCCAGCATGGAAGAACTGACTTCCGCCGTGCAGCATAATGCCAAAAACGCCCAGCATGCCAACCAGCTCGCCGTTGATGCATCCAACATAGCGGGTAAAGGCGTTGACGTGGTCGGCCGGGTCGTTATGACTATGGATGACATTAATGAATCGTCGCGCAAAATCGGGGACATTATCTCGGTGATCGACGATATCGCTTTCCAGACCAACATACTTGCCCTCAACGCTGCGGTAGAAGCCGCCCGCGCCGGCGAACAAGGCCGGGGCTTTGCCGTTGTGGCCGTAGAGGTGCGCAACCTTGCGCAACGCGCCGCGACGGCTGCCGGAGAAATTAAAGACCTGATTAGCGATTCGGTAGATAAAGTCTCGGACGGCAGTAAGCTGGTTACCCAGGCCGGGCTGACTATGGAAGAAATTGTCGCCTCCATCCGTGGCGTTACCGATATGATGGCTGAAATTACCGCCGCCTCATCTGAGCAAAGTTCCGGCATCGAACAAGTTAATCTGGCTATCGCCCAAATGGACGATGTAACTCAACAAAATGCCGCCTTGGTAGAACAAGCCGCGGCAGCGGCGGAATCGTTGGAAGAGCAAGCGCAAAACCTGGTGATTACGGTGAGCGGTTTTAAGGTGGATGACAGTGCGGCCGGTTCTTACCATTTTATCCCGCATTCGACAATACCCGCAGCCCAGCATAAATCGCCACGGGTGACAGCCGGTCCCGGCGACTGGGAAGTGTTTTAGGGAATGCACGTCAAGTTTTTACCGGGGATAGCTTGAGCGCCATAATCCAGTATACTTTGTAGCGACAACACGATGAATCAGTAGGAGGATTTATGAATCGCACAATTGTATTTACGGTACTGCTAGCCTTCAGCGGTTTTGCACTTACCGGTTGCGAACAAGAGAAAAAAACGGCAAAAGTGAGTCTAGCCGTGGTAAAAAAATATGCCCAAGCGACTGTTTTAGAGGGTGTGGTCAGCAATGACAAGGGCGTGATTAGAACCGGCACTGTGGAAGTGACCGATGAAAACGGCCATTCAATTGCCCATGCGGCTGTGGATAACGGTCATTACAGCGTAGAAGTTCCTGCCAATACAGTTTTACCGATTCTGTTGACGTTTTCTTCCGAGCCGGGCGCGGAGAAATTAGTCGCCGCCGTCATTCATGACACGATTACCAAATATGAGATTAATCCATCAACCACGGCGATAGCTAAAGCTGCAAAAGCGATGGGCGGTTATACGCATGCCAATATGACCCGCGCGGCGGCAGACACTATACATACTCCCGATGCCAACAAAACCACAACCGGTTGGCGCGGCGATCCGACTACGCAATACGGCGGTTGGCATTAAGTCCTTTGACCATTTGACACGTTCGTAGTTCAGCGCGAGTGGGTCTTTTGCATTACTCCTGGAATCATCGTAATGCGCGCCGGTTAAGGTCTTTTCTCTGAATTTAATCGTGCATGATGGATCATGCACGATCCTCAAGGCTAAGGTACTATCCCTTTAAACCTAAGCGAAATTATCTTCACAAAGTTTTCAGGTACTCGATAAGCGCCATTGCTCCTGCCTTGTCATCCGACCAATCCAGTTTGAAGGTCTTATCGCCATCCTGGATATTCTTGTCATGGCCGGTATTGCTGAGGGCGGAGGACAAGGCGGTGTTCAACAGATAGCCCTCTTTTCGGGCGGGGTTGGGCGGGATGTTGGGATCCCAGGAAAATCCGACTTTTTCCTTGTCGAAATCCAGGCGGCTCTTGACGAAATGAGTGGGGCGCTCACTGGGCATCAGTACATGGTATAGGGTCGGTATGGACCCGTTATGCAAATAAGGCCCCTGCGCCCATATGCCGATTAACGGCAGGGCGTTGTAGCCGTCGTGCAGCCCGGGTGAGGTCATGGATAATTCCTTTTTGCCCGCCAGGGAAACTCCCTTGTAGTCGGCGCAAGGCTGTTCGGGCGTGCCATTCATGTCCACTGTCAGGGTAGGGGAGCAAACCTTGGTAAAGCTGCTCCGGGCGCCCAGGGTTATCAGAGTTCCGGCTATTTTGGCGCGGCCTAAATGGGTGCCGATATTTCTATACACCTTGCCGTTGTTAGGCTGGTGACAGGCGGCGCAGTTATCGGCAAACAGCGCCTTGCCTTTGTTGGCCAATTCCACGTCAACGGCAAACGGGTACGCGGGAGAAGGGAGTTTGTCCAGTAACTGGTCGGCAAAGGCGGAAACGCGAACATCGATATTCTCGAAACCGATGGTCAGTTGCGCCGCAATGTTTTTATATATGGGCAAAGGGATATGCCCGTTCCACTGGCCGCCGCCGTTGATCAAGTCGGTCTTGTCCTGATTCCAGCGAGGATTACGGGTATCCTGATTCCATACCGCCATAATGTCGGTTACACCCGCATGGGAGGGTAATGCGAGGGGAGCAAACAGGCCGGTTAACGGATTATTCTTCAGGGAAAAATAGGCGTTCGCTGCGTTGAAGGCAATGGCATCTTCTGTGCCTGGGTAGCCTTGCATGATTTCCTGTTTAATTTCCGGGTAGATTTTGTTAACGACTATGCCCCAGCCGCGGTAGACCTGTTCGGCGGTGTGGATGAATTTGGGGATGACGGTACCGGCTTGCTTTTTGAACAGGTCGATCTGGGCTTGTTCGTAGGCGGTATCGAATTTCCGGTTTTCGTAGCTGTAATTATGATAGAAAAAGTTTGCGTCTTTTTGGTGGGTGGCATCCAAGGCGGCAAGAAAGGCATCGATGACCAATTTTTGTTGCTTGGCCGGGTCTGTTTCGCCGCGGTAGATTTTTGCCAAGGTTTGGGTGACTCTCTGGCGAAAGCCGATGACATTGAATTCCGTATTGATGCCGCCATCCAGGTACTTCATGTTGCCGTCATCCAGCCGCACCCGGCCTATGTGGCAACCGCCGCAGGTAAAAGAGGCGAAGTCGATATTGCCTTGCGCCTCTTTCCTTGATAAACCGCTAAATCCTATCCCCCGTGGCGCGGGATAACCTACTAGGCGCTCATCATTGAATAAGCCGATCACCTCCAGGAAGTTTTCTTTGCCGCCCCAAAATTCGGGGGCTACCGTTGGGAGCAGCTTGAGAATAATAAAGGGAATACCGTCGGTTTCACTGACGGGGAAATTGGCAAATCGATCATAGGCTACCTGGTGCTGTTGAATGTGTGCATCAATGGCTTGGGTTCTTTCCTGTTGTGCCGCTGGCCAATTGGTCGGCACGTCATGAACGAGAGCAGGGGGCTTGGGCGCTTCCAGTTCGGTACCGTCGCAAGCTGCGAGCAAACCGGCCAGAGTAAGAATATACAGGTATTTCATATGCACTCTCTTTTGTAATCTATGAAGGATTGTGGTGTCTTGGGTTTAGGTCGTCTACTCGGATTTATGGATTTGTCTCGCCTATATGTCAGTGATTAAACTCAAGGTTATTTATAATCTTTCTGTCTGGAAGGCATTGTTTCAGCAATGTAGGTTGGCGTAGCTAACCGTGCAAAGCCGGTATTCATTTTGGGGCTGACTTATAACTCTGCAAGCCATAAAAAATAAGGTTTGTAGTCTGTTTTTAGGTATAGATTTTATGGTTCAGGGTCCGCGATGCAGTAGGCTATCCATGCATTCGGGATATTTGATTCAGCACAAACCATGATGCGGATCGGGTGATCTTTGTTTAAGTTTACCCTTCCTTTTTACTCGAAAGCAAATGAGGGTCGTTAAGTTTGGTGTTTATAACCTACAAGCCAAACTCAGTGCATAAGCTAAATGTGATTCGTACCGCGTACCTTTACTAAGCTTGGGGTGTGTTTTAGAGATGCGTTACATGATTTGTCGTTAAAACATCCTTCCATTATTCTCAATTTTTCATCATCCCCAGAACCATCGCAATATGCGCCAACTCGGCGACAGTTGAAACTTTAAGTTTGCTTCTTATTTGCGTGCCGTAATTGGCTACGGTTTTATAGCCCAGGCACAGTTCGTCGGCAATTTTATGAGCGGTTAAGCCTTTTGCCAGCAGCAGGAATACGTCGAATTCTCTGGGAGATAGGGTGTCGACAATGGTTTGGTAGTCGGTCTCGCTATTTTGCAGGGGCATGTTTTTCGTCAAGCCCTGTTCTATATAAATCTCGCCCCCGGCTATTTTCTGTATCGCTGTTACCAGAATGTCGGGGGCGCTGTTTTTAGTGATGTAGCCTTTTGCTCCGGCATTCATGGCTCTATCGACATAAACCATTTCATTGTGAACGCTAAATACCAGTATCTTGGCGTTACTGTCTCGGTTGCAAATGCGGCGTATGCTTTCCAGTCCGCCGATGCCGGGCATGGATAAGTCCAGCACCATCACATCCGGTTGCTGTTCCAGATACAGTTGGCAGGCCGCCTCACCCCGCTCGGCTTCGGCGATCACGTCAATATCGGCTTCGGTTGATAACAGCATCCTGAAACCGGCGCGCACTACGGCATGGTCATCGACCAGAATGACTTTTATCTTGCTTTTCATGGTAGCGGAATAGTCGCAATAATGCTCATGCCTTGGTGCGGCTGGGTCTGTATGGTGAATTCGCCGCCCAAACTGTTGATTCTTTCTCTCATGCCCAATAATCCAAAACCGGTTTTAATCTTGTCAATAGCGCAACCTTGTCCGTCGTCGGTTACCTGTAGCCGTAGCGCTGCTCCTGTTTTGCCTTGATGCTCGATTTCCAGGTTGATGGCGGCTTGCTTCGCCTGCGCATGGCGGACAATATTGGTTAAGCATTCCTGAACGACTCTGAATATTTGAATGGTGATTTTTTGCTCCAGAAAATCGACTTCGTCAGGGCAGGTGATGGTGAGCTTTAACTCAGGATTTCTAATCGACCAGTGGTTTAACAGGTCTTCCATAGTCGCTTTCAGCCCCAGTTCGGTTAATACCAAGGGGTGCAGTTGATGCATCATGGAGCGCACCACCGTCATTAAATGGTCGCAGATAGTGACAATGGAATCGGTGGTTTGCTTGATGTCGGCAGCTCCAGTTTGGGAACGCCCGGCAGTCACGGCCATGACTTTAATGGCGGTCAGTGATTGTCCCAGTTCGTCGTGCAACTCCTGCGACAGTCGTTGCCGTTCGTCTTCCTGTATTTCCAGCGTGTGTTGGGTTAACGCCCGGTTTTCCTGCTGTCCGGCATCCAGTTCACCGGTCATGTGATTGATGGCTTTGGCGATACTGTCATATTCCTGGATGGAAAAATTGGGTAGTTTTTGCTGATAGTGTCCGGTTTCAATGACTTTTAGCGCGTTAACAATGACGGCAATGGATTTAAGCGCTTTGTTAAAAGCCAGGTTGACGGCCAAAAAAGTAAAGAGCGTTAGCAGGAAAAGCGAGCTAAAAAAGGCAATGCTTTCTTGCCAGACTTCGGTGATTTCATCTAACGGGTTGGCCTGAATAATCAGGGTGATTTGTTCGCCTTTGAAGCTGGTGATTTGATGCTCAACCTTGGGGTAATGAGCTGCAACCAGATTGATAAACCATTGCGGCGGCTTTTCGTCATTATTGGTTTGCTGGTTTTTGTGGGCAAAACTGATGATTTGGCCTGAAGGTTCTTTGAGCTGAATGCTTAAATGGCGGGTTTGATTTAGCGAATTAAGCTTCGGTAACCAATCGGTTTCATGAAACGGAGTTTGCGAAGCTTGTGAAAAGCCGAATGTTATCAGCTGTACAGCCAGATTGATGGATGAATCGACTTCTTTATTCACGGCATCGCGTGCCTGCCAGATGGCTATCGATCCGCCCAGCATCAAGATGCACAGGGAAGAGATCAAAATTCGTATGTTGATTTGGTAGCGCAGACTCATTGGTTTTGAAAACTCGACACTTGCAACATCGGATTGATGGTATGCAAAACGCACCATTATTCATCTATGGCGATTGAATCGCTATAGGAAAAATTCTTTTTTTTCGGTTAAGCCGTGAGTCCCGTGTAAAAAATGCTATTTCGCCCCTTTATATAATATAGGGTAGGCGAGAGCTCATTTACACGATCACAATAGAGTACTCATTAAAAACAAATTCCTTTGCTTTGTCAGTTAATAAAAAACTACCGCAATAAGCGTGATTGAATAGCCTGACAACCTTGGAATAATTCTTTTCATCCTAATATGTTAAAGATTGTGCAAATTTATAGTTGACAGAGGAGGGCTTAAAAAGCATAATAAGCGTCTCAGTACGGCGCCTGTAGCTCAGCTGGATAGAGTACTCGGCTACGAACCGAGCGGTCGGGAGTTCGAATCTCTCCAGGCGCACCACACTGAAAAAGTTTAATCCCCTGTAGCTCAGTCGGTAGAGCGGATGACTGTTAATCATTAGGTCGGCGGTTCGAGCCCGTCCGGGGGAGCCAAAAAAATCAAGGAGTTACCGTTTTCGGTGGCTCCTTTTTTTTGTCTAAAATTCAAGAAGCGGTCATTTAGTCTGGGCAATGGTCTGGGCAACGGTCATTGCTGTAAGTTAATTTTGACCGCAACGCTTGCAGATTATCAGGCATAAAAAACAGCATTCGATAGCTGCCTGAACTATGCCGACAATAAATAACCGCTGATTTTATAAATTAGACTATTATGTTAGATTAGTTGAAACCAATAAAAAGAATAGTCTATGAATAACAAAATCATCATTACAACACTTTGTGTTAGTTTATTTGGGTGTGCCAACTTAAAATATCCAAATTGGCAGAGTGTAAATGTAGTTGATTCTGCCTATCAACAACCATGCAAAAAGGTTGGCACTGAAGAATGCAGCGGCGATAGATGTGAAAATAACATCGATTGGTTTAAAAAGCGCGCTACTAAATTTGACGGAAATAATGTCATAATAAATATCAACAAAGACGATGGATCGCTCAAATCTGCAAGTTACTTCTATTGTGCGGCGGGTATTGCGCCCTACACAGACGAGCTTCCACCTCTGTACATAATCCGTAACAAATTCAACCCAACAGCAACGACGCTCGATTATGAAAAAGCCGATGCAGAGTGTGAATATGATGCGCATAGGTCAACGATAGACACTAGAGTGCCTGAGCATACCCGTCCTTATGTCTATGGTGCTGGACTTGAAAACAGTCTTTCACAATTATCGGCAATTGAGACAGACAATATAAATAAAATGCATCATGCATACACTATGCGAAAGGAAAAAGGCAAGCTCTACAACGAATGCATGAACTCCAAAGGTTTTAAATCTACTTTAACGACGGATAAAAAAGACCTTGCGGATGCCGACAAATATTGCCCTGACAAGACCAGCTTCATAAGATATTGCTTTATATCTGAAGCTAAATAACAGCACTGTAGTGGAGCATCAAAAACCGTCAATATTTAGCTGATAGAAAATCAAACCGCATCAGGTCGACAACCTGATTTTTTTATATCTGGAGAAATTAATGAGTTTATGTAAATACTTTGAAAGAGGGAGTGAAAATATTCGTTATGATTTATCAAGTCTGCAACAAGTTGATGCTCAACCTAATCCAGATTGTTGTACTCACGATAAGTCAGATTACAAGGTTCCAGCATTTGGTGGAGTAAAGTGCAAAGGCGACATAGCTAAATGTGTTATACCAATTGAAAGTCGCTAAACTTTTATCAACAAAAAAACTCACATAATGCGCTCTATGCAAAAAAGCCGCTGCTTATATAAATTAGACTTTTATGGTTTATTAGTTGAAATCAATGATTAAGAATGGCCTTTGAATAACAAAATAATAGCTGCTGCTACGAGGGATGTTAGAAAATGATATTAATAATGTGGTTATTTTTTAGTGTAGTTGCTTGGGTTGTCGCGAGCAGAAAAGGTCGGTCAGGCTTTGGTTTTTTCTTATTGTCAATAATTTTAAGCCCTCTTATTGGTGTTACTTGTGCGGCATTAGCAAAACCAAATCAGAGAGCAATGGATGCAATAAAGATAAAATCAGGCGAAAGCAAAAAATGTCCGTTTTGTGCGGAACTAATTAAAAAAAAGGCTGTAACGTGTCGTTACTGTGGAAAAGAGCAGCCATTGCCCCTATCGATTGCGCCTAGCGCTAAGCTCACGCCAAAATCCACTGAGTACAAGTAAAGATGATATAGGAATTATTGAAGCTCGCGGATGCAAATTGTATTGAATCAATCGTCCATTCGCTGACCATCTGCACCCACCACAACCATGCGAATTAATTTAACAGCACGACCTTGAGCTTTTGCTGTATTAATTCGCTGTTGCTGAGATTCTGATATTCCAGCCCTTGCCTGATAAATAATAACCAGCGGAACCAATACCACCCGGCGGCTATTCTCAATCTTAACCAGCCTTAGTTGGAGTGATTTACTCGTCATCGTTAGCATCCTCAGCGGCATGAATCGCAATGACAAGCCCAATCCCTGGTGCAGCATCATAAAGTTCTGTAATTCGACTGTAGAAGTCGGCTCTTGATTCACCATCCGCACGATGCAGCACTTCATTAAATACTTCGCAAGTGTCGCTTGTAGCATCAAAAATCAAAATCGGTTTGTTTATTTTTGGCGATAATCTTGTTTCCAAGATTTTAAGACGTGATTGCAGGTTAGCCATGTAAAACCTCTTTATTGAGCTGATTATAAAAATCTGCAAGTGTTTGGCCGGGTATTAATGGCTCTGGTTTAGATTCGATTCCATAAAAATACTGAATCGGGTAGCAGGTAGCAGTTGCTTGTTGCTGTTTTTCTTCCAGCCTCATCAGTCTGTGAATTAATCGCATTGTTCTGTCTCCCAGAACTTATCAGCCCCGCTAATCCACACGGTTGCTGGTAGCCTCATAAACATAATAACGAGCCTTCCAAGGCTCTCAGCGCGGTCTATAGCTGTTATTTGCTCATCGTTTGGCGTTCTATCGCATTGCAGCACCAAGGGCGGCATTTTGTTAATTATTCGTTCTAATAATCTAATTCTTCTACTCAAGATACTGTTGGACATATTATCTCCTTAAAATAAAGGGGGCTAAGTTTTAAGCCTAGCCCGTGTTGGCCTATTTAAAATTACCGATAGCCGTACACTTTTTTCCCATTTGGATAAACAATCTCTTGTATCGTTGGTTGAGGCAATGAAGCCAATTTAATATCTAGCTTACTCGGCTTGGCAACGGGTGCTGGCGCGGGTGCAATTGGCGCGGGATTGTCAGCAGCCAGCTTGTGCTGCTTTGCCAATTTCCGGCCAATCGTTAAACGCTCAGTCATAGGCAGATGACTCAAGTCGGGTTGTGTTGCAGCCTTTACGGTGACAGGTGCGGTTTTTTTAATTTCAATCAATTTGCCATTAACCCATTCTTTTTGGGGTGGTCTTGATGCAGCTAGTAGTTGAGCCAGTTCGCCTGTACTTTTTGGTTTTTGATTAATCATGTTTATATTTCCTATAAGTTAAAAAAGGGGATGCCTAAAATGCCAGTTAAGGCGCTTTAGGCGATTAGTTCATGGAAAGCTTAGTTATATTGCCAATCTGCTGTAGCGTAGTTCCATTCGCGCCACGGTTTCTCGATAGGCTCAACTGCTGCCGGTGTGGTTGGTTGAACTATAATCGGCAAACCATCACGAGAAATATTTACATATTCAAGCTCTGGCATTGATTCATCACAATAGGGGCGCTCAATAATTACGCCGCCATCATCACGATGCTTAGATGCTGCGTCGAGTTGCTTTTGAGTAAAATCAGATTTAAACCTTTTGTTTACAATTAGTACGTTTTTATTTTTAAACATTGTTGTTACCTATAAAGTTAAGGAACTGCACTTTCAACGGCAAGTGCATAAGCCGTATTACTTTTGTTGTTCCAGCTGTTCAATACGCTTGGTTAGTTCTAGCAGCTCTTGCAGCTTGCCTTGATTTGATAATGCAGTTATCAACATCGAGCCAATGTCAGGCGGTATGCTTCCGTCCATCGTTGCCTTTATGACTTCTTCGCCTTGTCCTGCAAGTGAATCTGAGGCCGGTAGATGTATCGCTACGGCCTGCGGCTTAAGGGTTGGCGTTATCCGGTCAAGTAGTATCTTGCAGGCTTGCATATCGCCATTTACGGCGGCATCAATAACCGATTGCAAAATGCTATCTGATTCTTTCTCTATCGCTTGTCGAATCTTTGCACCGGGTGTTTGTCCTGCTGGTCGTCCGTGCATATTTCCCGAGGTTCCTTTTTTAAATGCCATTGTTATCCCCCTGCTTTATCAAGTTAAAAATGCTGTCCATGTTGTTAATATCGAATGATTCATCATTGCTCAAAATTAATAACAAATCGCCGTGACAAAGACCGGGACGACAAAAACAAGCAAGGTCTTTGCCTTTTAATTCCTGTTTTGCTGCTGCGATTAATTCAGGTTGTGATTGCAACCAATTAATATATTTTTGTGCAACCTCTGATTCTGTGCCGTGTTCTCCAATCTTAAAGATATTTCCCCAAGGACTGCCACGGCCTATATAAACAGTGTTAGCCGGGATTACGTCCGTCAGTAGATTGATTACTTTTGGTTTATTCAATTCATATTCCTTGCAGGTAATCCTGCGCTTATAAGTTAATCTTTAATGCGGACAGTTTTGAGGGACATAGGACACTTCTTATAGAAGTGTGTCCCTGTCTGTCCCCCTAAATAGTCTCTGTCGGGGGGACAACTGGCACGTTTTGGCCCGTTTTGTCCATGTCCCCCGGTTATGAAACTATCCATACATAATCGCCGTGTTCAATAATCAACCCATCCTTAAAAAGCTTTTCACGACCTCTGTAAAATGCTTTTTTTAAGGCATCGGCCTTGTTACTGTCATCACTAACATCGACAGTTACAGATTGATAAGCTTCATGTCGCCAGTGGTCGATATGAACAATCTTTTGGCCGTCACTAAGATTAAAAGCTTCCATAATGTCAGTGGGTGGATTAATGCCATTCGATGCTATTGCTCTCCCTAGGCTGGTTAAGAGCTGAGTATCACGCACCGTTAGCTTTTTATCCCTGTCTTTGGTTTTGCTACCTACATCATTGGTTAATTCAAGACATAGACTGCTAACAGCCGCGCCCTCATCATCAAAGCGCCCATGTAATGCTACGGTTTTGAATTTAAAATAAAGCGGTTCAGATTCAGGTGCATTTTTCTGTTTAGTACACTTTAAAACCAAGCCATTATTTTGCTTTTTGATAAAGAACTCAGCTTCACACGATCCGGGCAAAACGATACTGCCGCGACTTCGGTCGCCATTGTGTCCGGCGTGATGTACAACAACTACTGTCTTGCCAGTGGTTCTGAAAACAGCATCTACATTTGAAACAAAAGCCGTCATGTCTTTGGTTGAATTTTCATCCAAGCCGCCAAAATTACGATTTAGCGTATCAACGATGACCATGCCAGCTTCTGGGCAAATCTGATTGACTGCCTCGGCAACCCATTCGGCGTTATCGCAGTCGGTCAATTGCGCCGGAATCTCTGAAACATAAAGACCATCAGAACAATCAACACCATATTGAATAGCTAGAGCTGCAAATCTGTCGGCTATACCGGAATGTCCCTCACCAGCTAAAATAATGACAGGCGTTTGGATCGTTTTGTGGCCGTGCCAATCAATCCCAGCTGCTACACAAAAGGCAATATCAAAAGCAACAAAGCTCTTTCCACAGCCATAAGCACCTGCCATTAGATTCATCCCGCCTTGTTCCAAAATGCCTTTAATCGCCCATTTCAACGGCTTTGGGTTATCGATCAAATGCTTTATTGAGACAAGCTTGAACTGAGCTTTATTACCGTCGCTGTCGTTAGCCGCTTTGGTTTTATGCTTGCCTTGGTTCTTCGTCTGTTCAGCCATAAACAATCTTTGATTGTGGCGTGTAAGCTCAGGGTTCCAATTTAACGCGCCCATTTACCACTCACCATTACATTCAAGTAAGCGCATACAATCAAAGGCATCGTGCGCAAAACCGTTATTCAATACATCAGAACTATGACTAAATACCCGGACGACGCCATCTTTGCAGTTATCGCATATTTGAATAGCCGGTATCTTGGAACTAGAGGTCGGGTGCAGGTATTTAGCACCCTTCTTAATGTAACCGTTGCGAATAAGGACATCATGCACACTAAATGCCGCGTTAAATGCTTTGATAGGGCATTGCCAGCCTTTTATGTTCTCTCCCGGATGTGCCTTATATGGCTCGATTTTGGGCGGTTTTATCTCGACAGGTACTTGTTTCTTTAACCAATCTTGTGTGATTCCATCAACATCAAGTGCAGAACCTTCATGCTGATAGAACTTAAACAATTCCATCCGACTATCATCTGGGCAGCGCGGAAAATACCAAGCTTGCGCCCAAGTTTTGTTCTCAGTAACAGGCGCAAGCATCACGCCTGCGCTGTGTAATTCAGTGAATAAATAATCTAGTAACGCCGGTAATTGTTCAGGCGTGTATCTAGCGAGAATGACAGTACGGTATTTATGATAATCAGCTCCATACATACCGCCGCTATCAATGCCTTTTGCTGCTAATTCTTCGCGAGTTGCACCATTTGAATGACTTGAATAAATACAATGCGACAAACCAAGCTTGGTTAAAGCTTCATGCAATCCCAAAGGATGTGGCCCACCTGAAATAACCTCGCCACCGTCGCCGATTCTTCCATCACCGTCTAGGATAGCGATTTCAGCAACGTCGCCTGTACTGGCAGTGGTACGAATAGCTCCGGTAGTCCTGATAAAATAGCTACCGTCTTTTTTACCGATCACCGGCGAGCTAAGCTCTTTTGCCAAACTTATGAAGTCAGTTTTCCACTCAGTTAACGCCGTATTAGTGAAACCACCGCCACACTTTGCAATTGTGAATAAGGCTCTTTCAATACGTTTGAAAGTCGCATCATCAACCGGCAAAACTGGTGTAGTTTCAGCAAGCAAAGCCGTCATTGCTGCATTAACTTTTTTAGTCACGCCTTGGAATTTAAGCTGGTTTTTATTCAGCCTCATATTGAGTTTGTCGGCCAACTGCTCCCAAGACATATTGTGTTGAGTTAAAAAGTCCTCTATGCCGTCATAAGTAATAGTGCTTAGCATGAAACACCGCCCACCGCTATTGACAGCCATAACATAATACATTTCATTTGAACACGAACTGTGTTAAAATCAACTTTGATTTTATTAAGAAATTTCATATCACGCCGCCTTAGCATTGCCGTGCTTGGCGGCGACTTTACTCTCAAAATCATCGACCGATCTGCAAAACGCCTTAATGCGTTCTGCTAGTTCTTCCGTAAATTCTGCATATAGTTCATAACGTGTAAACTTTGCAATTCTCGGTACAATGTCAGCAGTTGGGGCGGTATCGTCGTGATTTACCAGCGTCCAGCCCTTCTTTCTTGCTTCGTCAACAAAAACGCCCAAGCGGTAACTATGTGATATGTTGTCAAACTCACGATGACTAATTGTTAAACCTGCTGGAAAAGCCCGACGTAAAGCCCGAGCCTGTAGACTTTTTACTTTTGGAAAAGCTACGTTTTCCGAACCAAGCAGGGGGCGAATGTCGCCATAATCCGCTCTTGTGATATGACGGCCATTGTCGCGGATGACTTTTGAAATAATCATTGTGATAACTCCGCTTCCAGTGCGAATGTTCCATCTACCCAGCGGTCGAGGGCTGCATCCATGCTATCTGAAAGCAAATACTGCTCTTGGCTGTCTTGGTCAATGTCTTGGTAATTAATTGATTCCATTACGCCACCCCGCCATTCAGCTTAGAATCAATCCAAACTTGGAGCTGCAAAGAGGAAAAAGCAATCGCTCTCGCTCCGATTTTTACCGGCACGGGAAAAGATGGGTCGTAATACTTTGAATTTGGGTCTACTTTGCCGTAAATGCACGACCTTGATAAACCGATTTTGTTAATTACTGCTGGTAAGCGTAAAAAAACATTTGTATTGCTTATTGCTTGTGGCATAATGAAAATCCCGAAAATATAAGTTAATTTCCGAACTGTTTTTATTGTGCCAAAAAAAAGACGGCACAAAACAGAACGGTGTTGCTTCTGTTCGGCCGTCTTCTCATCGCGATTGGACTATTATGGTACACATTCCCTTCTGCTTGTGGCATCACGCCTCGTGACCTCGCGTCACGGCAGAAAGCCCTATGTATCGGCTTACTATTTTGATTGCCTAGTTTATTATTTTTTAGCCTTACGCCAAAAAATAATAAATATCAATGAAAATCTATGATGTAGATACTAGCATACAAGTTTTTAACTTGTCAAGCACTTTTGACGTTCAAAGCAACGCTAATACGGATTATACTAACTAAATCAATACTTTAGTGTTTTATTTGGTATTAATAACGGCCGCACTCGTTGCGGTTTTGTCGTCAATTCATTATAAAATTAAGCTGTTTTTTTGAATTGCAACACGGCAGCAACTGGCTTTAATCCAACTTCTGCATAAGTGCCGTCGATAATACGACCAAGCGCAACATTCCATAATTTCAACGCTTCTTGCTTTTCGTCAAAATAATCATACATGTCGTAATGTTTTGTACTTACGTCACTTAGTACGTGATTCTGAATTTTGTCTCTTATCTCTTTGGATAATCCAGCCTTGCCGGACAGTGTTTTAAATGTTCTCCGCAAGTCTCTTGGCGTAAATACCGCAATGTCTGCTTGCTCACATAATCGCCCGGTTGCCTGATTAATGCCGTCAGCGCGTAATGGCTCTAGGCCATTATTAGCAGGAAACACCAATTCATTATGCAGTCTTGGGGTTGTATTTAAAATATCGAAAGCAATATCATTTAATGGAATAATCCAGTCCAGACCGTTTTTAGAGCGAGCAGGGGGGATATGGATAAATCTTTGATTAAGGTCTACCTCTTGCCAGCGTAAACCGGCCAAGGCTTCAACACGCGCACCTGTGCAGAGCATAAGTTTTAAAATGTTTTTGCGGTGAATGTGCATGCCGCTGGCTTCCAGTGCTTGCCAAAATTTATTTATCTCAGCCTCGGACAAAAAACGATCTGCTGGTGATTCTTCCTTTAGTGGTTTGCCAATACCTAGAACCGGATTAGCTTTTATAAAGAACTGAACATTATCTGAAATAGGTGCACAAAGTCCGGTATCTTCTGATTCAAGCTCGATAGCCCAAGCAAAGGCGGCTGATAAATACGACCTCATCCTATTAGCCATGACCAATGTGCCACGTTGCCGGATAGGTCGTAAAATAGCGCGAATATCCTCTTGTGTAATCTGGTCGGCCTTGATGGTGGTATCGAAATCTTTTAGATTAAATGCAAATGCACCTTTAGCAGAAGTGTAATAGCTTTTACTCAATTCTATCTGTGCATAATCTATATAAGAGTCGATTAATTGCTGAAAAGAACCCTGTAGCTGTCTTTTGCGTTCAGCGGCGGCTTGTTCTTCCGCTTCTCGCTTATCCTGTGCATCTTGCGCTAGTTTTTGCGCTTTTATATCAGCACCACCCTGATACTTTTTTGATAGTTTGTCGTACTCATCATGAATGACCTTTAGAGTCATGCCGTTTTTACCTTTGCCGTAACGACCGATTTTTATTTGTTTTTCTTTGCGTTCAACATAATAAATAAAATACGCATCAACATCCCCGCTGGGTAAAACTTTAAAAGCTAGTACACCGTCTTTTTTATCCCTTTGCTTTGTTCTGATTAAATACGGTTTTGCTTTTGGCTTGAGTGCGTCAAGTTCAAATGTTGTGATTGCCATAATGTATAACTCCTTTTTTTAGTCTGGGCAGAACCGTTTTTAGTCTGGGCAATGGTCTGGGCAGAATGACGGGATTTAATGAGATTTTATTATACTTTACAGGACGCTAAATTCTACATAATCACGCAACTATTTGTTTTTTATGGGTGTAAAGGATGTTGTTAAATCTTGCTAAACTATTGTGCGGATGACTGTTAATCATTAGGTCGGCGGTTCGAGCCCGTCCGGGGGAGCCAGATAAATCAAAGCCTTACATGAAAATGTAGGGCTTTTTTTTGCTTAATATTTTTATGGGCAACCTCAGGGCAACTTTAAAACAGTCTGCTGCAATGGTTTTCGCTTCAAAATAATTCAATAATTATTTTCTATTTACCTGCAGGGTATGCGTCTAAGTACCGTTTTGTTTAGCAGTACTTTCTTGAACCTGCTGAAGAAATGGCTGTATTCGAACGCTAATGATCGTTGTTAAGTGAGAGAACCAGATTATCAATCGTTTTTATAAAAAAACGGGGGCTATGATTATTTGACGGTACTGGTTTCGATAAATGCCTTTAAGTCACTTTCGGCATTTGACCTGCCGTCCGATTCGGACACAGGGGATTCGTTCTTCGCCGGTTGAGCGCCATTTGATCAAAGTTGCTGCTGGAATTGCAAGCAGGCTTGATGCGCCGTCGGTGTCGGTCAAGGTGTTAATTTTCAGGGATAGTTTTTGTAATTCCATCGCATCTCCTTGCAAAGATCCTGCGATTTGCTGGCAAAATAGTAGACAATATCATCAGGTTAACCTTTTAGTTTTTAGGGTACTCACATGAGTATTTTAAAAACAATGAGATAAATTTTTATCTCTAATTTGGCACACACGTCTGACAATTTTTAACTACCGTTAAACAAGAAAATGTGTAAAACAATCCGTACCACAGCATTTATCATGTTTCCTGAAACGGTAATTTAGGTAATACCTCATTCCCAGTATCCCACTGCCACGAATTGATTTCGCAATTTTCAATAAGCGCCTGTAGATCATGCCTATAAGTTTCAGTGGTCGAAGCAGGGCAAATATACATCGCGGTTGCAGTCTTGTCTTTATTGGCCAAGCGTACGCTGGTCGTGGGTACGGTTGATGGCAAGTTATAACGTAAGCATTTGATAAACCGCTGGTTGGCCTGAGTCAATGTGGTAATCAATCTAAGGCCATCGGCATTGTCATAGGGTATCCAGTTCTCAGTCACCATCATCAAAGCGATTTCTTCAAAAGAAGGTATTCCCTATTCATTAATCCCGAAGGTTCCGATAACCATCAAATGCCCGTTTTCATGGGCCGACTATAACTCAATCTCGACACTGAAGCGGTTGCACAAACGGTGGTACATGTCTTCGTTCATCATGACAGGAAAATCCGGCAAGTGCTTGATGATCATTTTGTAGGCAAACCTGGCGGAAGTGATCTCTTTCATTTCGCCCACAATCAGCATGAGGTGCTTTTGCTTAGTGCTGTCGTGTAAGGAATTGAGAGCGGAAAGCCGTCTTTGGGTAAGTTCGTCCCTTTGGTTAAGCTTCAATAGATTTTTTTCGGATGCTGAGAGGGGGGTTATGAATCTCATGCTTTATTTTTCCTAGGGAAGAAATACTCCAATATCTTTATGTTTTAGCCAGAGAATTAAAAGTTTCATTTTCTGCTGAAAAAAAGACTCGAGAAGTAGTGACTCGTTTACTCCATAACTTTACAGTTAGTGAAATTTATTATTTCGTTAGACTATCAGTTGAAAATGCCCATCTCTATTATGAAAGAGGTCGTGCTCAAAACAAAAAGCATGCTTAACCTTGGCGAGAAAGCAATGAATGAGCAGTGGAAAAAATTCGGGTCTGGCCGAGACTCTAAGGCCTCAACATCAGCGATTAGTAAAGTTTTTTATAATTTGATTTTGCGTGAAGAAGACACAGGCTTCAATAAATCGCCAGGTAAGCATTGGGAAAATGAAATATACCCGAGGTATTTTTATAGCAAGGAAGATGATGCAGCGGATGGCCTATGTTGCAATGAGTGCCTCTCAAAATTAGTTGTAGCAAAAATGGTCGATGGTGGCATTGAAGTCCATTGCCAAGATTGCGGAGCAATCAATGAATTTATTTCGAATCGTGCATAAACCTAATTTAAGCAGCGCTATTTAGTAAGTGCATAACGTCATATTCGGGGTGCACTCGCTGGAACATCTATGGGTACATAGTGAGCTTTTTTATATTCTCTTGAAACGGGAATTGCCATATGAAGCATTCTGCCTTGCAAGGAAGATGCGTGATTCCTTAGCATAATATCAACTCATGTTGGATAATGCCGCTTATAAAACCATAGAAGCATTGAGTGCGGCACAAGCTCGGCGACTGGAAACGCCAGTGTCAGAGAGCAATAAATGACTTTGTTATGGAAAACAGCCATTAATCAGCAATATTCAGAAATGACCCAAAACACCAACAACCTGGCCGCCTACATCTGGTCTCTAGCCGACTTACTGCGCGGCGATTTTAGGCAAAGCCAATACGGCCGTATCATCCTGCCGTTTACCTTGTTACGCCGCCTTGAAGGCGTGCTGGAGGAAAGCAAAGAAGCGGTGCTGGCGGAATATGAAAAAGTCCAGGCAATGAACTTGCCGGAAGAAGCCCAGGATAAGTTCCTGCTTCGTGCGACCAATGGCCTGTCTTTTTATAACACCTCCAAAATGGATCTCTCCAAGCTGGGCGAAGCGGGCATAAAGGACAATCTGGAATCCTATATTCAGGGCTTTTCCAAAGATGCCCGCGAGATTTTCGAGCATTTCAAGTTTGCCGAATTTATCGGCCAGCTTAACGATGCCAACCTGCTCTACAAAATCGTGCAACAGGTCAGGAAAACCGATTTAAGTCCCAAGGCCATTTCCAACCATGACATGGGTAAAGTCTTTGAAGAGCTGATCCGCCGCTTTGCGGAAAGTTCCAATGACACCGCCGGGGAACACTTTACCCCTCGGGACATCGTCCACCTGACCACGTCACTGGTGTTTATGGAAGATGACGAAGCCTTGACCAAGCCGGGCATTATCCGCACTATTTACGACCCCACCGCAGGCACCGGCGGTTTTTTGTCTGAAGGCATGGAGTATGTTGAAAAACTGAACCCCCAGGCCGTGATGCGCGCTTACGGGCAGGAACTCAACCCGGAGAGTTACGCCATCTGCAAGGCTGATATGCTCATTAAAGGCCAAGAGGTCAATAACATTAAACTGGGCAACACCTTATCCACCGACCAGCTCTATGCCGACAAGTTCGATTACATGCTGTCCAATCCACCGTTTGGCGTGGACTGGAAAAAGATCGAGCAAGACATCAAAGACGAACATACCCTAAAAGGCTTTAATGGTCGCTTTGGCCCCGGCCTGCCCAGAGTCTCCGACGGTTCGCTGCTGTTCCTTTTGCACCTGATCAGCAAACTCAGGGATAGCAAGGAAGGGGGAGGGCGCATCGGCATCATCCTTAACGGCTCGCCGCTGTTTACCGGCGGCGCAGGTTCCGGCGAATCGGAAATTCGCCGCTACATACTGGAGGCCGATCTGCTGGAAGCCATCGTCGCCTTGCCGACCGACATGTTCTACAACACCGGCATTTCCACCTATGTTTGGGTGCTGTCCAATAAAAAAGCTCAAGAACGTAAGGGCAAAGTCCAGCTGATTAACGGCGTCAACCTCTGCGGCAAAATGCGTAAATCCTTAGGCTCCAAGCGCAACGTGATGGATGACAGCGATATTGCCACCATTACCCGCTGTTTCGGCAACTTCGAAGTAGTTGATGCACGGGAGCTGGACAAACCCACAGAACAAAAAAGCAACCGCGGCCGCCAGTCTGCAAACCCAAAAACCGAAGCGCCTAAAACCTTTGCCAGCAAAATATTCAACACTTACGAATTTGGCTACCGCCGCATCAGCATCGAACGCCCCTTGCGCGAATCCTACCAGTTCAGCGATGAACGCATTGCCGAATTGCGCTTTGCCCCCAAACCGTTAACCGAAGTCATGAAATGGGCTTATGCCGAATACGGCGACCACTGGGCTGATGCAGTCGATTGCGAACTTTACGGCGACTTAACAGAACACGAAGAGGGCATACGCAACCGGATTAAAACTCACTACAGCGAGCTAAAAGAAAAACAGATCAAAGACCTGCTGGATCGCAAAACCTGGGAAAGCCAAAAACAAATCCTGCTCAAAGCCAAACAGCTGCAACAGGCCATCGGCACAGAACAGCACGATGACATGAACGGCTATGACGATGTAATAAAAGCGACAGGCATTAACCTGGACGCCAAAGAGAAAAAACAGATCACCGATGCCGTGAGCTGGAAAAACCCGACTGCTGAAAAAGTCATTAAAAAAGTCCACAGAGGCAAGGCCAAGCCCGTGTATGGCTTGTTTGAAGTGGACGGCAAAGTGCTGGAATACAAAGCCGATGGCGACCTGCGCGATAATGAAAATGTGGCGCTTGATCCCTACAGATCCGTTAACGAAATCAACGAAGCGTATTTTGCCAAAGAGGTTTTTCCCCATGTTCCCGATGCTTGGATAGACGCCGGAAAAAAAGACGACAAGGATCAGGAGATCGGTATAGTCGGCTATGAAATACCGTTTAACCGGCATTTTTATCAGTATCAACAGCCTAGGGATTTGGTGGAGATTGATGCGGATTTGGATGCGGTGAGTGGCGAGATTATGAAGTTGTTGCAGGAGGTGCATTCGTAATGGCGGGACAATATCGGGCGTATCCTGAGTATAAGGACTCTGGGGTTGAGTGGATTGGCAAAATACCAACGGATTGGGATATGTGGAAAATCACCCATGCCTGCCCCTATGTTGCAAGTGGTACGACACCTAAAGCAGATGGTGATATGTACTATGGTGGTGAAAACCTTTGGGTAACTACTGGAGAGTTGCGAGAAAATATTATTTTCGACACTCAGAAAAAAGTAACCAATAACGCATTGGTTGATATGCCAACATTACGACTGCATCCTAAAGGCTCCGTTTCAATCGCAATGTATGGAGCAACAATAGGTCGCCTTGGGATTTTCGGTAAAGAGGCCACAACCAACCAAGCCTGTTGTGTAATGCCGCCTTCAAAAGTACTTCATAACAAATACCTGTTCTATTGGCTTTATGCCACGCGACAAGAGATTATTAATTTATCGTCTGGTGGGGGGCAGCCTAATGTAAACCAAGAAAAAATCGCTTCTCTTAAAGTAAGTGCACCAGAATATGAGTTGCAAGCGCGAATCTCCAACTTCCTCGATCACGAAACCGCCAAAATCGATACCTTGATCGAAAAACAACAACAGCTCATCAAGTTGCTCAAAGAAAAACGTCAGGCAGTCATTAGCCATGCCGTCACCAAAGGTTTAAATCCCAATGCCCCCATGCGCGACTCAGGTGTTGAGTGGTTGGGTGATGTGCCGGAGCATTGGGTTTGTGGTTCCTTGAAGCATTATGCAAATGTGATTGATTGTAAGCACATAACGGCTGAATTTTTTGATGAAGGCATTCCATTGGCTAGCATTAGCGAAGTAAAGGGATGGTTTGTAAATTTAGAAACAGCAAAATTGACTAATGAAAAATATTATATTGACCTTATCGACGGTGGTAGAAAGCCTCAGGCAGGCGACATAATTTATAGTAGAAACGCAACGGTAGGTGAGGCTTCGCTCGTTGCTGAGGATATGCCTGACTTTGCAATGGGGCAGGATGTTTGTCTTATAAGATTCAGTGAGTCGGTGTTGCCCGAATACGCTCTTTTTGTGTTGAAGTCTGGAGTTATTTTTCAGCAACTTGATTTGGCTATGGTGGGTTCTACATTTAAACGAATCAATGTTGATAACATCAGAAATTTTTCTATTACACTGCCTCCCTACAATGAGCAAATTAGTATCGTAAATGAGTTGAAGCGTGTTGTGGAAAAATATGATGAATTAGTTTCAAAGGCTCAGGCAGCGATTAATTTAGTATCAGAACGCCGCACAGCCCTAATCTCCGCTGCCGTTACCGGCAAAATTGATGTTCGGCATCATGCCTCACACCCTGCGGGCAGCGCCAATACAATGATGGAGCATAATAATGATTTTTAAGTATTGGCGCTGTCCAAATCGGCTATCCCTGCCGATTTGTGACGTAAGAAACTGGCAAGCTCCCAATGTCTAATGAAATCGACTTAATGGCTGAAAATATGACCCGTGTCATTCATGCCCACGCCCAAGTCGATGCCATTTATCTTTATGGTTCTCGTGCAAAGCAAACCGCGCATGAAAACAGCGATTGGGATATTGCTGTTATATTTAGCGATTATGAAGCGGATGCAAGTGCTCGGCTTTTGCGTCCGCAATTGGTAGAAGCTGCCATTGAGCGCGAATTAAAGCTTTATAATCAGGTGAGCGTCATTGATTTGGAAACCGCACCTGTCTATTTGCAATACAGTATCTTAATGTCGGCGCTTAAATGGTTTGATCGTAACGTACCGCACGTTAAACGGGTTGAACAAAGTATTTTGTCAAAATGGGAAAAGGATTATGAGAGATATTGCCTATGAGCAGGCGTTGCTTCGGCATCAACGAAGAATGTTGCGCATCTTGGACGAATACAGCCGCGAAAATACCGATGCCTGGACTGAGCGGGATTTTCTGGCGATACAGCGAGCCTTGCAAGTTTATATTGAATCGTTTATTGGCATGGCTCGTTATTTTGTTCAGCAAAAATATAACTTATCGGTCAGCCAATCGCGTGAAGCCTTAGACGAATTAAAAAGCCGTGGCGATTTAACCGTTCAGCAACATGAGGAGCTGTTAAAGATTGTCGGTTTCCGTAACGTGCTGGTGCATGACTATTTGGAGATTAACGACGGTATCGTGCAAGCGGTCGTCACCAAAAAGCATTATGCCATTATGGATACGTTATTTTTGGAATGGCGGCAGGCTTTGGATTTGTTATGAATACGATCGAAAAGCAACCGTCTGAAAAAAGCCAAATTATTCTCAGATCATTAAAAGAAGCAGTCGCTAATGCCTTGGAAAAGAAGCGAAAACTCGGTCAATATGCGGTAGTCTGGGAAGATAATAAGTTGGTTTATAGAGGCGAAGATGCTCCGCAAATAGAATCGAAATAAAGTATGGCTGTTTTAATGGATACGTTAAATTTTTTCCACCCTACATAAAATTAAATGGTTGGCATGGATAACAAATCAAAGGAAAGTGCATTTCAAAACGACATGATTGGTCATTTGGTCGCGAATGGCTGGTTGTTGGGCAAGCCGGAAAACTACAACCGTGAACTGGCTTTGTATCCAGAAGATTTGTTGGGTTTTGTGCAAGAAACTCAGGATGTACAGTGGCAAAAATTCTGTGCTCTTTACCCCAATAACCCCGAAGAAAAGTTTTTAGAGCGTGTCGCCACGCAACTGAATAAAGCCGACCCGAACGCCGCAAATAAAGAGATGCGCACCTTTGGCACCTTGGGGGTGTTGCGCCATGAACTGCGTGACCGTGGTACGCGGTTTAGTTTGTGCCAGTTTAAACCCGAACATGATCTAAACCCGGAGACTTTAGCGCGTTACCAACAAAACCGTTGTCGGGTAGTGCCCGAGTTGGTGTATAGCCCTTGGGCTACCGAAGAGCATTTGGCTCAAAACGGTAATAAAGCCAAAGCGTGGCGTATCGATCTGGTGTTGTTTGTAAATGGCCTGCCGGTGGCGACGTTAGAATTGAAGTCGGAGTTTAAGCAGGCAGTACAAAACGCTATCAAGCAGTACAAAACCACTCGCCATCCCGTAGACCCTGCCACCAAAAAGCCGGAGCCGTTGTTAACCTTTAAACGCGGTGCGCTGGTCCATTTTGCGGTCAGCCAATATGAAGTGTATATGGCTACCCGGTTGGAAGGGAATGAGACTTTCTTTTTGCCGTTTAACAAAGGCACAAAAGGCGGTGGCGCCGGTAATGAGGTGCCGGAGGATGTGAATCAGTACGCGACGGATTATTTGTGGAATGAGGTGTTGCTGCCGGATAACCTGCTCAATATTCTTGCCCGCTTTGTGCATTTGCAGATTGAAGAGAAAGAGGACTGGGAAGGGCGCAAGTTTAAAAAAGAAACGCTGGTTTTTCCCCGTTACCATCAATGGGATGTGGTCAATAAACTGGTGGGCGCGGCACGCAGCGAAGGACCAGGCCATAAATACCTGATTCAACACAGCGCCGGTTCCGGCAAATCCAATTCCATTGCCTGGACGGCGCATCAGTTGTCGTCCTTGTATGATGACGGCGGAAACAAGCAATTCGATTCGGTCATTATCGTGACTGACAGAACCGTGTTGGATGCCCAGTTGCAAGAAACCATCTACCAGTTTGAGCATGTCGATGGAGTGGTGGGACGCATCAATAACAAAGAAGGGGATGGCTCCAAGTCGGAAAAACTGGCCGCTGCGCTGGAAAGCTCGCAGCCGATTATTATCGTCACCATTCAAACCTTTCCCTTTGTGTTAAAGGCGATTGAGAACAGCGTCAGTTTAAAGGCAAGGCATTACGCGATCATTGCCGATGAGGCGCATTCATCTCAAACCGGATCTACCGCGCGTCAGTTAAAAGAAGTGTTGATGATTGACGCTAAAGGCGACGATGAAGAGCTGACCACTGAGGATATTCTGGATGCTGCCGTAGCCTCGCGCCGCGCTTCGAACAACCTGAGCTATTTTGCCTTTACCGCAACGCCGAAAACCAAAACGCTGGAGCTGTTTGGCCGACTTCCAAACCCGGATGAAGCGCCTTCCAAAACCAATAAGCCCGACGCCTATCACGTCTACAGCATGCGGCAGGCGATTGAAGAGGGCTTTATTCTGGATGTGCTGAAAAATTACACCAACTACAAGGTGGCCTATAACCTGGCGATGTCGATTCAGGCATCCGATCAGGAAGTGGAAAGTAAAAAGGCCAAGGTAAAGCTAAACCAATGGGTGCGACTGCATGACTATAACATCGCCCAAAAGGTGCAGGTGATTGTCGAGCATTTTAAAGACAATGTCATGGGGCTGTTAAATGGTCAGGCAAAAGCGATGGTGGTGACCAGCTCCCGTAAGGAAGCGGTGCGTTACAAATTGTGCTTTGATAAATATATCACCGAGAAGGGCTACCAAAAAATCCATGCCATGGTAGCGTTTTCCGGCGAAGTGGAGTTTGGCGATAAAGACCCGAATACCGTAGGGTTGATCGGTGAGAAGTTTACCGAGGGCAATATGAACCCGAATCTTAAAGGCCGCGAACTACGCAAGGCTTTTGATTCCGACGATTATCAGGTGATGATTGTCGCCAACAAATTCCAGACCGGTTTTGATCAGCCCAAATTGTGCGCCATGTATGTGGACAAGAAGCTGGGCGGTGTGGAGTGTGTACAAACGCTGTCACGGTTGAATCGCACTTATCCGACTAAGGAAGAAACGGGTACGTTTGTGTTGGATTTCTTTAATGATGCTGAAGATATTCTGGAGTCTTTTCAGCCGTATTATCAAACCGCTGAATTGGCGGACGTATCGAATCCCGATCTGATTTTTGATTTATTCGACAAGTTGCGTGCGGCAGGTATTTTTCAGTGGCAAGAGGTGGAGCAGTTTTGCGAGGCATTTTTTGTTAAGAACAAAAGCAATGCGGCGATTGCCAATATCTGCAAGCCGGCGGTCGAGCGCTGGAAGATTCGCTACAAGTCAGCGATTGAGGCATATCAGCTATCCAAGGACATATTTGAACGCACTAAAAAGACCGCCGATGCGGTGTTGATGGCTAACGCGGAAAACAGCTTTAAGGAATGCAAGCAGGAAAAGGATGCCTTGGAAATCTTCAAAAAAGATTTGGGTACTTTTGTTCGTTTCTACGAGTTTATGTCGCAGATTGTTGATTATGATAATAAGGATTTAGAGAAGCTGAGTTTATACGCCAGAAATCTTCGACCAATGCTGCGTGAAACAGTGCTTGATGAGGATGATATAGATCTGGATAGCGTGGTGTTAAGTCATTATCGTCTTTCAAAAATCCGGCAACAGGATTTGAATCTGAAAGAGGATGCGGGTAAGTATCTGGAACCGGGCGATGGCTTGGGAACGGCTAAAGCAAAAGACAAGAAAGAGGAGTTTTTGTCGCAGATTATTAGTCGTCTGAATGAGGTTTTTATTACCGATCAGTTGTCTGATAATGATTTGGTTAGCTACGCCTATACGATCAGGGACAAAGTCCGTGAAAATGAATTGGTCATGAAGCAGATTGCCAATAATACGCCTGAGCAAGCCCTGTTAGGCGGGTTTGCCAAGGCTATTGATGACGCGGTGTTGGATAGTAGCGCGGCGCATGAAAACCAAAAGATGCAGTTATTATCCGATCCGGTAAAGGCGGCTAATTTCTCTCGGATTGTATTTGATCTGATGATGAAGCTTTGATGTGGCAGATGAATTTCCGCAACAATAATGTTACACATTAAGATGCAGCTTATTACGGACATATAAATCACTGTTTTTAGAAGAATACATATGAATTATCGATCAAAAATATCACTTATTTGTTAATCGGCGTCCAATTTTTTCCTGTTTCAGCGTTGGTATTGCCAGCCATTAAATCTAGTAGGTTTCTAAAAAACAAAAGGATAGAAATTTCTGCTGGTAAACCTGGACGCTGTTTTTTAAAAAAACTGGCAAAATTTGGAAGCTAATTAACACTATTAATTTTTGCTATCTTATTGTTTAAATGACATCTACCCTTCCAATGAATCGGTAAAGATGGATGTTGAATGTGGAGAAAATTCAACATCGTTTAACACCATTCGGCGTTTTGCATAACGCCATAAGCTTGGCTTGTTGAGTCTAAATACACTCACTGCGGCGGGCGGCTGCGGGATCCTTGAAAATCCAGTAGTGAAACGCCGAGATGCCGGGCCATGCCTTTTCCGCCTTCCTGCATGACTTGATCGTGGTTCCAAGTAAAGACGGGGGCCAAAATTGGCGCCAGGAGATTCATCCAGGCTTTTTCCGTAGACACAAGCCATACATAAGTCACCCGGGTTGAATCCCCCAAATCATCCAGCTTCCAACTTCCAGTACCGTTTAAGTCGCCTGATACAATGCCTTCAATCCAATGAGGCTCTTCCAGCACATTAACTCGGGCTTCAAAACATAGCCGATAGGGAAGTCTGCTCGTCCAGGTAAACCGTCGAACCGAACCCAGACCTTGTGCGTCGCCTTTTTTGATTTCAACGACTTCTTTAACAAAGTGCCACCACTTCGGCCATTCTTCAGACGTGACGAGGGCATCCCAGACCCGTTCTATGGGAGCATCCATGTGCCACTGAGTCACTAACGAATATTGCATGGTAGTCCGTTATTCCGTTGGGTTGTTTATGGGGAGATGAAAATAGACAATATTTTTATCGCTATAAATAACGTTAGTTACGCATTGTGCCAAGTTGATTTAACTTATGCCCATCCGATTTTTCCATACCAGACATTCGGCAATAGGGATCTTACTCTTTTTGGATGTGGCAATTTCGACCCTAAGCCGACAGTCGAATATTTATTTTTGAACGTGGATAACTACAATCATCACCCGGCCGCACCCAAGCGACCATGATTTCAATTAACGCCCAACCGGCGGCTCGGGTGGATGGCCGCGGTTAGCTACGAAACGGCAAGAATCCATTTAGTTTGTTTGTTTCGCACAACGCGTATGGGCGACATTAAAGTCGACTTTCCCATTGGCTTCTTTATCCATGCAAAGCCAATACGTTACCGGTTTCAATTCCGTTTTGCACGAAGCAGATAGCGACGTTACCTCAGTTTTCCCCGTCCCTTTGGTCTTTTCCTGTTGTTCGAAGCGCTGAGTAGCGCGTAAGCAGATATTGAAGGCTTCGCTTTGTTTGTCGACAGAGTCCGCACTATGGGCTTCATCAGCTCGGCCTTTCATTTCCTCTTTGGTTTCTTCAGCATAAGCGCCAAATGAGCAAACGAGCAAAGCCAGGATTGCTGATAAACCGATGGATTTCATGTGGGTGATTTTCATATTTATATCCTCTGATAAGGTTATTTAAGAGGGTCTTGAGGGGCTGCTAGTCTGGAAACGGCTGCGCAGCTCAGCAAGGCACGTTTTACTTGCTTTTTTAAATATCGTCCTTAAGGTCACCAAAGCCCGCTTTGACTTTAGCAACTTTTTTTTCGACATTGCCTTTCAGCTCCATCTCATCGTCATTCAGTATCTTGCCGGTGACTTCCTTAACTTTACCTTTGGCTTCTTCGGCTCTGCCTTTTACTTGATCTTTGTTCATGAGTTTCTCCTGATAATTATTTAGTCATGACACACATAGCTATGAGCAAAGCGTGAGATAAAGTTCCCTAACGCCCACTTGAAATATTACAGATAAAACCGAAGGTCGTCGGTACGGTAGCGAACAAAAAGGTATTGGGACTGCAAGATAATCTTGAAATATCTGAGCTAACCGAAGTGTAATCCTGCATTCTATTCAGGTGAACGGCCGTTTTCGAGGGGACAGGCTACTGTTGAAGTAGTCATGGTGCATCAGCATAAGTAATGGCACTTATATTCTAATTGTAAATTCACAGCATAAAATACACTCTAATTTCTAAGGAGGAATGGTCGCTAAGTTCAATTGCAAGAAGAGCAATTTAGTGGCTAAAGCTCAGATTCAGCAACGAATCTGAGCTTTAGCTCTGGAAGAAGACCAAAATTTTCAGATAACTTTACATCAAACAAAGAATAATTTATGTTGGATATTATTAGAATATCGCTAGCGTCATACGTCAAAGCTCCCCGTCAAGCAAAGTCTCCTTCAGTAACACTTAGGTCGGCAACGTCAGCCGCAAAGCCATTGCTAGGATATTATTACCAATCTCCCGGAATTATCAAGATCAGTCAAAATACTCTACGTTAAGAGACAGGAGTCGAGTAGTCCGCAGAAACGATAGTGTAAGCGTGATTGCATTTTGTCGGCGTGAGTCAATTTTATATGCAGAATTTGCCAGCTACTTGGATGCATTTAGGGCGTCGGATTGTTAATGCGTTGTTCTGAAAACCACAGATAAACCTCATCAGACATGATGCAACTATCTAATAGACCTTACTTAAATAGCAAGATGAGGAGTTCAATAATATGAAAAGTTCAGAAATCACGGTTGCTGATTACCTGATAACACGGCTCAAGGAGATTGGGGTGGATCACCTCTTTGGCGTGCCGGGAGATTTTGTCCTGGGCTTCTTCAACCAAGTACTGAAGAGCGACCTAAAGTATGTCGGCACTTGCAATGAACTCAACGCGGCCTATGCCGCCGACGGCTACGCTCGTATTCGGGGTGTTGGTGCATTTTCTTCAACCTATGGCGTCGGAGAATTAAGTGCTATCAACGGCGTGGCAGGCGCATTCGCCGAGAGAGTGCCGATGGTGGTGATCACCGGCTCGCCGTCGACGATTAATTTCCGCAACCGACCGCTATTGCATCACACCTTGGGCGATTATCAGATTCCCTTGAGGATATACGAAAAAATTACTGCCGCCTCAACCGAGCTGGTTTCGGCTGAAACGGCGCCGGCCGAGATCGACCGAGTGTTATCGGTGTGCCTATCTCATCAGCAACCGGTTTACATTAGCATCCCATCGGACGTGGTAATGATGTCGTGTCAGCGCCCTCAGGCTTTTCTGTTCCCACCAGACCTAGGTAGTGATCCGGATGCGCTTGGAGAGGCGATCACCGAAGCGCTGGAAATGCTGGATAAGGCACAGAAACCGATTGTGATAGGCGATGTGGAATTGATACGCTTCAAGCTGCAACAGGATTTCGCCGACTTTCTCGACAAAACCGGTTTCCCGTATGTGACCATGATGTTGGGCAAGAGCGTCCTGTCAGAGCAGCATCCGCAATTCATTGGTCTGTTTGAGGGAGAACGAAGTCGCGAGTATGTTCGAAATCGGGTCGATTCTGCTGATTGCATTCTACAACTTGGAGCCGTGCTAACTGACTTTAACACCGGTGGCTTCACAACCAACCTCGACGACGCGAAGACGATCAGTGCAAACATCCGCTCCGTGAGGATCAAACATCATTATTACGAGAACGTGTCTCTACATGACTTTATCCTTGGGTTGACCGAAAAGCTTACCCGACGCGATCCCGCAACTCTGGATATCCAATGCGCTGCCGATGGTTGCGTGCACCGACGTGCGGAGCTATACCAGCCTGATGTGCCGAAACCGCTGACCATCAAGCGTTTCTTCGACCGCATGAGTCATTTTATAGAAGACGATGCAATAGTCATCGCTGAAACAGGCGTATCCCTGTTCAGTGCCGCCGAAATGCTCATGCCGGAAGGAGCGACCTTCATAGGCCAGACCTTTTACGGATCAATCGGCTATACGATCGGAGCAACCCTGGGTGCGGGCATGGCAGCGCAGGATAGGCAGGTCGTGCTGTTTGTGGGAGACGGATCTTTTCAAGTAACTGGCCAGGACCTGTCGACGATGATCCGCAACCATCTCAAACCTGTCATCTTTCTCATCAACAATGACGGATATACCATAGAGCGGGTAATCAGTGATCGCCCATACAATGATCTCCAACCCTGGAAATATCACAAACTGGTGGAGGTGTTCGGAGGTGGGCTAGGTCTTGATGTTCGTACGGAAGGCGAGCTTGAAGAGGCGCTGACTAAAGCTGCCACAGCGGATGACCTCGTATTCATCGAAATTCACACCGGACGACTGGATTGTCCCGAGTCGCTACGCAGTGCAGGTCAGTCGATGGCAAAAACAAATCAGCTCGACTAGCGCGAGAACTGACTCATTAACTTTAAGGGAATCTCTAATACTTGCTTTTTCATGATATTTTCGAATATAAGTCTTTGAAACTAATAAATACTAGTTTTTCAGAATTGAATTGATAGAGGTTCCCTTTATATCACTCGAGCTCGAGATGATCCTCCGCCATCAAATATCAGAACTTACGCGTTAGTTACGCACTTTTATGATCAATCGGCGAACCCCGGACGCGGTTGTGTTCATACCGGAAGAGGGACTATATACGGATACAGAGGGATATAAGCTCAGTGGTGTCGACTGGATACCCTCCGCACCCGTTTGACCGTATAGAAGATATTACTGCTTTCCTTCTAAAGCTGTCGCATGAATGCGACGAGATCTTTCTTCTCAGGCTCAGTCAATTTGATTTCGAGAATCAGGTTGAAGAACTCAACTGCATCTTCCAACGTTAGCAACCTGTCGTCGTGGAGGTAAGGTGGCGAGTCTTTGATGCCGCGCAGGGGGAAGGTCTTGATTGGACCATCGGCACTGGCCATACGCCCATTGATCATCTGTGGCTTGTAGAAGCGTTCCACCTTCATATTATGCATAAGATTATCGGTATAGTAGGGCGCCGCGTGGCAGCTTGCGCAATTGGCTTTGCCGAAGAAAAGCGCTTGCCCGCGCATCTCCGATTCAGTAGCCATTTTCGGATTCAACTTACCGTCAACGCCGAGTTTGGGAGCCGGTGGAAAATCCAGCAGTTCCTGAAACTCTGCCATGAAATGCACCTGGCTGCCGCGATCAAGGATATTGACGCCCTTCTTCGTCGCGATGACCGGATCACCGTCGAAATACGCGGCGCGCTGCTCGAACTCGGTAAAGTCCTCCACGCTCTTCAAAGCACGCTGAGAGCCGAACAAGCGCTGGATGTTTACGCCGCGCAACGACGGCGTGTCAATGCGATGCCGAAATTCCTGAGGACGGGTATCTCCTGCAAGATGGGTCGCAGCGTTTGTATGTCCATTGGCATGGCAATCGAAACAGGCAACCCCTCGACTCGGACGTTCCGAGCGGCGATCCTCGGTTTGGTTGAACTGCTGTTGTGGGAAGGGTGTCAGCAACATCCGCAGACCTTCTATCTGCTTTGGATTTAGTATCCCGTTGAACAACTCGTAATAGTTGTCGATTGTAACGAGCTTACCTTGTGAGACGTCTCCGAGATCAGGCCGTGTGGTCAGGTAGATGGGAGCTGGGAACTCGGGCAAAAAATGGTTCGGAAGATCGAAATCCAAATCAAAACGAACGAGATCCCGCCCTTCTTGCTTCTTGATTTCTTCAATGAGAAACTTGGGAAAGGTCATGCCGCCTTCCGGGTGGTTCGGATGGGGTAGTGGGAAGAAACCTGCCGGGAACAGGCCTTTCTCGCGAATCTCTTCGGGGCTGGCCGCCGCAAGCTTGTCCCAGCTTGTATCCTTGGGTAGCTTGACACGAACGCCTTCCTGAACGGGCTTTCCGCTAGACATCGTCACCCCATTAGCAGGGCGGTCACTCAGGTCGTATCGCGCATTGAGCAGCTCGATCTGACGTTTCATGATCTCTGGCTTAGCAGCCTTCATGCGTGCCATCGTCTTTGCGAAGTCCTCATTGATGACAATGGGGGCGTAGCTCGATTTTTTTGTTACTGATTCCTGGGCTTTACCTATGCCGCTGACTGTGAGCGCTGTCGCGAATATCCCGAACAGCATCCAACGGTTTCTTGTTGTGTGTCTCATATCTTGTCCTCCGAACCTTTAAGTTTGGTGAAATGGCTCAAGACCCAGAGCCCAGCCGTCGCACATTCAAATTCGCAACGGCTAAGTTGAAGCAGACTGCTGGCGCTTAGCACTTTCACCTAAGCGTCTCGACAGAAACAAAAAGCCACTCTAACGATTGTCTATATTATCGCCTGAAGTTATTCGCTTAAGATTTCGGCGAAACTGTCGACCACTCCTGCATCGCTTGATCGCCTGGACGATCTACTTTAACCTTGCCGCTCTCGATTGAGCTTACCCAGGTTAGCGGAATGTAATGGTGTTGACCTGCCTTATCTTTCTTCAGCTTAATGGTATCCGTCCCTTCCATATGATCGACAGTAGCAAATTGTCCGTCTTGGGAGCAAACAACGGGCATATCAGGTTTGATTTGGTCGGGGTTAATCATGGTTTTTCTCCTGTTGGCTCAGTTTGAGCCGGTTTTATGAAAATTCTTAATCGGTATTCAGACGAGGATTGAAAACACTACTCTTTTCGGACTTTAACTGGAGTACTCGATTTTTTCTTAACGAGTGAGTTCCCTGCATACCTCATTAAATCTCCTGGTCTGTTTTAAGGCTACACAGATAATTAAAATCGGTCTGTGCGACATCGCACATAGACGATGTCCTTGCGGTTGTCAAAAAACAAAAACTTTAATAATCGCGTAATTTTTGCATAACACCGCTTAATTTTGTGTCCGGAAAAGTGTTGATACATTACCCCGTCGCTCTATGTGTGCCACCGTACCGACTTAACTCAATTGTCCAATTTATAATTATTTCGGCTCAATGAATTATTTTTGTGTCAGTGCTTGAATTGAATTGATATGAACATGGCGACAAAGTCATTTTCCACATTCTCGAAGATTGAAGTAAATAAGCAGACATGAAAGCAGCATCAAATGGAAGGCGCTGGCTATATCGCAGAGTGATATTATTAATTCATCATTAGCCACCCAGACGCCTTGGGCCAGTAATAACGCTCATCCAAAGCAGGCAAGTAACACGATATTCTTGTTGAAACCACTTTCAAGATAAAACCGGATCTACTTAAACTCTAACCCTGTGAGACCATTATGAAAACCAGAAAAACTATTCGCGAAATATCCCATAACTCCAACCAGTTTTTTAAAATTGTTAAGGTAGCTGTTGTTATGAGTATCGGCCTTGGCTCTGTTACCCAGCCTGTATGGGCTGAAAACCAAACTCCAGATGTTCAAAACGCACAGAATGAACCTGCCAAAAAACCTGGAAATGGCCAGGGGAAATTGCCCACATTTGAACAGGCTGATATCAATGGCGATCATTACGTTACTAAAAATGAATTGAAGAATTTCCCTTATTTACTGCAAGTATTCGACAAGGTGGATGCAGGTCATGACGGTAAGTTGGAACAACATGAATACCAAAATCTGGAAATGGAAACCAAACGAGAAGGGGAAGTCAAGTAAAGGGGGTATAGTGTAAAACGGCGTTGAATTTTTTCCACAAAGAGCGCCTTTTCCCAGCCATGTAAGACTGTATATTTCATTAAAAAACAATAATATAGTAATTGTTTCTGGTAATATTTAGGCGCTGTTTACTGGAAAAGATGGCAAATTTTTCACGTTTTTTACCATCCAGGCGTAATGGATTTATTACGTCTGGGTTGCTAAAGGTGGCGCCATTGAAATTTATTCATTTGCTCTAGTCCAGTTGGCAAACTCCACTGTAGCTTCGAAAAATTGAGGTTGTGCAGTCACTTAAATAATACCAACTCAGCTTTTCTCCAGTCGGATTTTAAGCGCGTATTTTTCACGGTCGATTTCTCCCCGGGTACGGATACCAAGCCGGCGTAATAGGGGTAAGGGAGGGCACCATCCTTGTAATCCATGCTGCAACAAAAACGGCAAAACAATGCCGGGGAGGAATAACCATTTTCGATTTTTGGTTAAACCAAGAATCAGACCGGTTAGGGCTAACGTAGAGGCATTGACCTCAAGCACTCGCTCTATATCCCATTCCTTATCCAGCATTTGAATACGCTCAAGAATTTCTGCCCTGCTTTTACCCTTATAACGGTGAATATTTATATCCGTTTGATGATCTATTTCTTCATTCACAAGGGAAGCGGTGGAGCTACGAACGCGATCCAGGCTTGATCTTGTTGAATCTTCAGCATTAAATATAGACATAGGTACCTCCAAATTAAAAAAAATTTCGCCGCATAATCACAGCAATATCTATTCTTTACTTGTGTTTCACTATTTTTTTCTACCCAGCTGCTGCGTTAAGACAATTAACGTCTTATCAATTCCGGATTACGTACAATTTTGGCCGAACAACTGGCGAACTCCTCAAGTAGCCATCATGCCGGCATGAATTCGTATAGCTGACGATCCTTGCTAATCAGGTTTAATAGTTAATAAAGTGAGTTGGATTTTTATTTAAAACCCGGTAACGCAATAAATAAAGTCAGCGCGAATCACGTTAGGTCCACGCTGACATCACTTAAACAGTAGGCTAGGCTGGAAAGCCTATTCAGATGCCGTGTCTAAAAGCCGATCCAAAGTGCGTATATGTGCTTGTTGGGCAGGCAGCAGCTTTGTTTCAATTAAAGCGAGAACATCTGAAGACAGATCAGTATCCTGTAGCGCTTCCTCATAATTCTCTGCGCCACTTTTTTCTCCTTCCTGTAAAACCTTTAGTGCAGCTTTTTTACCCAACATATTAGCGCCTCCCTGGACTATTTTTGCCCAAGTGCCCCAGGCTCCGGAGTCCTCACAAGGAGTTCCTCCCAATCGATTGATTAGTGCTTGTAAACTGGAAACGGCATCTTTATGAGCCTCATAAATTGGCTTTAAATCCTCCGATTCGCCCACGCCGGCATCTTCCTTAAGTTTATCCAACGCCTGCTGATATGTTTCCGTTGCTGATAATTCATCTTTCAACAATTTGTTGAGTATTTCAATGGTATGCATAATAAAACTCCTCTGTGATTATTTCTTGGTTACGTGTAATAGCATCATCAAGCTTAAGTATTTATACTGACTCTTCCCCTGTCGATGAGATATCCTCTGCGTGAGCCTGCTCAAAGATTTTTTTTGCCTTATCACGCTCTTCGCTGCTATCCGTATGTACTGAAATCAAGGCGCTTCCTCCCTTGATTTTTCCTTCATAGCGTTTGGCTTCATACTCCGGAATGCCTAGTCCGATTAAGCCTCCGGCCAAACCTCCAGTGGCAGCGCCTACTGCCGCACCACTCAATGCACCCATAATGGGCCCTGCGGCAATTAACGGACCGACGCCTGGAATAGCCAGAGCGCCAATCCCGGCTAATAATCCGAGTACAGCGCCAGTGCCTAAACCTACTGTCCCACCGATAGCGGCGCCTTCCGGCGCTTTGGTGTGCTTCTCATGAGCAAAATCCTTGGTCGTGGATTTGTCGGGAAACAGCACAGATATATCATTAATTG